>Ga0224508_10000058_pt1 | contig 134288 bp, 98 predicted proteins | sample SF_Jan12_sed_USG_4_FD_170157 | JGI IMG/M metagenome (GOLD analysis project Ga0224508, IMG submission 170157) | Sediment microbial communities from San Francisco Bay, California, United States - SF_Jan12_sed_USGS_21 | ecosystem: Environmental > Aquatic > Marine > Sediment | place: USA... | reverse complement strand
CACTCCACCAGGCGTGATGCGAAAGATGTTGTCGCTGATAAAGCCCGCGACGTACACGTTACCGGATCCGTCCACCGCTACGCCGAAGGGGCCATCCAGACCGTTGATGCCGTCCCCGGTGAAGTCGATAATCTGGTCGACCGTGCCATTGGTATTGACCCGGAAAACGTTATCGCTGTAGAAGCCCGTGACGAACACCGCCCCGGCCGCATCCAGCGCGATTCCAAGAGTCCCGTCCAGCGTGTTACCGATGCCGTCACCGCTGCTGTCGATGATCTCCGTGATCACGCCGCCGGACGTACGTTTGAACGCGTTGTCGCTGAGGAAGCCGACAGTGAACAGTGAATCGGAGGGATCGACCGTCAGTCCCACGGGGCAGCTCATCGGGTTGCCTAGCAGGTCGCCCTGGTCGCTGATGACCTCCGTAATGACTCCCATCGAGTCACGCATGAAGACACCCTCGCTGTCCGGACCCAATCCACACGCGGCTGTATAGACGTTCCCCAGGGAGTCGAAGGCCACGCCGTCGGGGTCAAGCAGCGAATTGGGCGCTCCCGCGCCAAATGAGTTGAAGATCTCCAGGACGCGCGGCGCGCCGGTCATGTTTGCGCCGCACGAGGACTGAGTGACCAGAGGGCCGCAGTCGCCGCCGAACCAGTTGTCGGCGAGCGCGGTCGCAGTCGAGCTTCCGGTATATGAGCGAAGGCCAAGGGTCGTTCCCGTATTCACCGGTGACAGCGGGTTTTCCGTCATGATGCAGTTGGGAGGTCCCCAGTTGCCATCGATGTTGACCGCTCCTCCAAGATCCGGATCCGCCAACCAACGCCAGACGCGCACGACCGTGTCGTCGCCGCTGCCGTCGATGGTTGCCCCGATCCACTCGCCATCGTTGGTGGCGCCACCGATGGCACATTGGCCGATTCGCCGGACGAATCCCGGGTCGTGACGCTCCCAACGCCATTCGCTTCCACCGTTCGGAATGTGAACCTGATAGTGGTCACCGTCGAGGAGGTTCCCGCGGAACAGGAAGCCCCAGGTTTGCGATTGCTGGTTTACGACCTGAAGCTTCCCATACTGGTCAGATGTGTCGGTTTGATCCGCCGTCCAGCGTAGGCGACCGTTCTGGAATAACGCACCCGAGTCCGAAGCCAGCTGGTCCATGGATATGGAGAACGAGATGTTCTGGGAAGTCCAATCGCTTCCCAATGTGACTCGATTGAAGTCGTCCTGAAACGCTTGACCGCTGATGGGCTCGTTCATGCAGTTAGCGTCGCAGCCGTCGCCACCCATCATGTTTCCGTCGTCGCACTGCTCACCGATCTGCAAGACACCATTCCCGCAAACTTCGAGGATGCAAGAGCTGTCGCAGCCGTCCCCGTCGATCAGGTTGCTGTCGTCGCACTCTTCGATGCCTTCGATCAGGCCGTCTCCGCAGACCGACGGCACCGGCAGGTCGCCGCCATACCAGTTGTCGATACTGGCGTTCGTCGTCTTGTTTCCCGTGTAGGCTCGGATCCCTAGTCCGACGCCACTATCGATGGGCGCCGTCGGGTCGACGGTCATCGTGCAGTCGGGTAGACCCCAGTTGCCGGCGATATCTACGGAGCCGCCGAAATCGGGATCGCCGTCCCATCGCCAGACCTGCACCACGGTGTTGCTGCCGGTCCCCTCGACGGTGGCACCTATCCAGTCGTTGGCGGAGACCGCAGCGTCTCCTACGCACTGATCGACCCGTTCGACGAAGTCAGGATCGTGTTGTTCCCAGCGCCACTGGTCGCTGCCGGTCGGTAAATGGACCTGGTAGTGATTCGAGGATGGGCCGTTGACCCGCAGCATGAAGCCCCAGGTATGGGAGGCCAGCGTCGCGATCTGCAACTTGGAGTACTGGTTGATGGAGGCCGTATCGTTCGCCACGTAACGCAAGCGAGCGTTCACGAACTTCTGGCCGGAGTTCTGCTGCAGTTGGTTGGCCAGGATGCCGAAGGCACCGGATTCTACAGACCAATCCATACCCAGCGAGCCCCGATTGAAGTCGTCGGTGAAGTGTCTCTGCGGAGGAAGTGGTTCGTCCAGGCACATGGCGTCGCAGCCATCGCCGTTGACGAGGTTACCGTCGTCACACTCTTCATTAATCTGTACGACACCGTTGCCGCACAGCTCAAAGATGCAATTTTCATCGCAGCCGTCGCCGGGGAGCGTCCCGCCGTCGTCACACTCTTCGTTTCCTGAGTTGATGTAGTTCTCGAACAGAAGCAGGGTGCTGTCGTTGTCATCCCATCCGGTGGACGTGCCCATCGCACCGCTGACGACGTCGATCGAGCCGTCTCCGTTCAGGTCGCCGGCCCAGACGTTCTCCGGGCCGTCGAGGTTGGCGGCGATCGTTCGTTGGGTCCAAGTTTGCGACTTCGGATCCACCGGCCCCTCGGCCCACAGCACGCGGCCATTGGGAAAGACGAAACCCTCGGCGCCGATCACGTCCAGGCGACCGTCGGCGTTGATGTCGGCGATCGTGATGTTCTGGACCGCCGAAGGGAAGATGGTTCGGGGGGTCCAGTCGGGAGTGCTCGGATCGGCCGGTCGCTCGTACCACTTGTTGGATATGACCACATCCACGTCGCCGTCGTCGTCGAGATCGCCGACTGCCAGTCCGACGAAGGGATCGAGCGTGTTGTTGAGAATCTGTGTCGCGGGCCATGGGTCAACGAGCGGATCGGCCGGGATGTCGTACCACAGGACGCCACCACCGACGAACAATGCGACCAGTTCGTCCTGCCCGTCGCCGTCGATGTCGCCCAGGGCCAGATCGTGATTGAACCCTGCCGCAGCTCCACCGGCGTCGATCGTATAGCGCGTCCAGGGGTTCTGAACTCCGATCGGTCCGGGGTTTCTCCACCAGACGAGATCGGTATTCAGTCGTGCCGAGATGAGGTCCAGATGCCCGTCACCGTCGACGTCGATCACCAGCCCACCGTTGCCGCCGGTGGTTCCGCCGATCTCGATCGGGTGACGAGTCCACGTCGGAGCCTCGTACCACTGCACGGCGCCCCCGCCTCCGGCAACGACATCGATATTTCCGTCGCCGTCGATGTCGCCGGCTGCGCTGAAGCCCGGCCTGCCGTTGCCGGGGTAGCTGCCGTCGACGACGGTTAGCTGGAAGTCGATCGAGCTGCCAATCGACTCGTTCTCCCATAGGTAGATGTGGTCCTCGCTATTGCCGTCGGCCGTGAAGTCCGTGTCGCCGTCGCCATCGATGTCGACGCCGAGGATTCGCGCGCTAACTCCGACGTTTTCGGCAAGCGTGACGGAGAGCCAGTCCTGCCCGGGCGGCAGCGGGCTGCCTTCCTGGAGGATTCCGTCACCACACACGCCCAGCGCATCGCAAGAGCCGCAATCCGAGGCACAAAGCTGTCCCGGGCTGCAGTCAGCGTCGGTGTCGCAAACCTCGGCGAGCAGGTTCAAGGTTCCATCGCCGCAGATCACCAGCGTGCAGTCTGCGTCGCAGGTGGCCGATTCGCCGGCGTCGTCACATTCTTCGTTGCCTCCTATCACGCCGTCTCCGCAGATCGACGGCATCGGCCGATCGCCGCCATGCCAGTTGTCGATGCTCGCGAGCGTCGTCTTGTGGCCCGTGTAGGCTCGGACTCCGAGCCCCACGCCGCTATCGATCGGCGTTGTCGGGTCTGCGGTCATCGTGCAGTCGGATAGACCCCAGTTGCCGGCGATGTCTACAGGCCCGCCGAAATCGGGATCGTTGTCCCACCGCCAGGCCTGTACGACGGTGTTACTGCCGGTTCCCTCGACGGTGGCACCGATCCAGTCGTTGACGGAGGCCGAAACGTCTCCCACGCACTGATCGATCAGTTCGACGAAGTCGGGATCGTGTTGCTCCCAGCGCCACTCGTCGCTTCCGGTCGGTAGATGGACCTGGTAGTGATTCGATGACGCGCCATTGACCCGCAACATGAAGCCCCAGGTATGGGAGGCCAGCGTCGCGATCTGCAACTTGGAGTATTGGTTGATGGAAGCCGTATCGTTGGCCACGTAACGCAAGCGAGCGTTCACGAACTTATGGCCGGAATTCTGCTGCAGCTGGTTGCCCAGAACGCTGAACGCGCCGGATTCGGTCGACCAATCCATACCCAGTGATGCCCGATCGAAGTTGTCGGTGAAATGTCTCACCGGAGGAAGGGGTTCGTCCAGGCACATGGCGTCGCAGCCATCCCCGTTGACGAGGTTGCCGTCGTCGCACTCCTCATTGATCTGCACGACACCGTTGCCGCACACTTCCATGACGCAGCTGCTGTCGCAGCCGTCACCGTTGACGACGTTGCCGTCGTCGCAGGTTTCCAGTCCTTCGACGATGCTGTCGCCACAAACCGAAGCGCTGACGTCGCCGCCGAACCAATTGTCGGCAGTGGCGCTCGCGGACAGATGCCCGGTATAGGCACGAACCCCCAATCCTGTGTTTCCGTTGACGGGCATCGCCGGGTCCGCCGTCATGACGCAGTCGGCGGCTCCCCAGTTGGTGACAACATCAACCGGACCGCCAAAGTCCGGATCGACGAACCAACGCCAGACCTGGACCACCGTATCGGTTCCCGCGCCCTCGACGGTTACGCCAACCCAGTCGCCGGCCAGGGCAGGGCCGTCGCCGACGCAGTCGTCGATTCGACCGACGAAGTTCGGGTCATGACGCTCCCAACGCCATTCGCTGGCACCGTTGGGCAAATGGACCTGATAGTGATCCGAAGCGGGGCCGCCAACTCGCAGCATGAACCCCCAGGTGTGTGAGGCGAGAGACGTGACCTGCAGTTTGGAGTACTGATTCGCCGATGTCGTGGTGCCGCCGTCGTAGAGCAGGCGAGCATTGATGAACTTCTGTCCCGAGTTCTGTCTGAGTTGATCGGACGCGACGTCGAATGCGCCACTCTCGACCTGCCAGTTCGCCCCCAGGGAGGCCCTATCGAAATCGTCGGAGAACGCCGTCTGCGCCATGGCCGAGGGATGCTGGAACCATGCCAGCGACAAGCAGGCCAGAAAGGCCATGCGCGAAAGGTCTCGGGCCCGCGATTTGTTCGGGCTGGACATGGACCACGCCTCCGATAGACGCCCCAGACCCGCGACGACAAATGACGCGCAGGTTGCTGTAATTCAGGACGGAAATCGTCCAGCCCAGGGGGGAGCTCGATAATCAGGTACCGACAATTGTTCCCCGGGTCAACGTTTTTGGCAACAGGGCGATCTTTGCCCGAAACTTGCATTCGGTGACTCTCAGGCCAGATACTGCCGAACGGAGGACTTTGCCGATGAAAGTACTGACGGTCGTGGGCGCGCGGCCGAATTTCATGAAGGCGGCTCCGCTCGTTCGCGCATTGCGGCGACGGGGGCATAGGGCCCCGCTCTTGCACACGGGACAGCACTACGATGCGGCGATGTCTCAGGTTTTTTTCGATGAACTTGGCATGCCGGAACCTGACGTCTACCTGGGGGTCGGGTCCGGGAGCCACGCAGAACAGACGGCCCAGGTCATGCTGGGTTTCGAGCCGGTTTGCAAGGAGATGGCCCCGGATTTCGTGACGGTGGTGGGCGACGTCAATTCGACCGTTGCGGCGGCACTGGTGAGCGCAAAACTAGGCTACTCGCTGGCCCATCTCGAGGCGGGTCTCCGATCGTTTGATTGGTCGATGCCGGAGGAGATCAATCGTGTTGTGACCGATCGGCTGAGCGATTGGCTGCTAACCCATTCCCCGGACGCCGACCTGAACTTGAAGCGGGAGGGCGTTCCCGACCGCAAGATTTTTCGAGTGGGCAACATCATGATCGATTCACTCGTCGCCAACCTTGCGAAGTCTCGGGAATCCACGGTCCTCGAACGACTGAGTCTGAATCCATCCGGTTATGGAGTCGTGACGCTCCACCGACCGTCTAACGTGGACTCCGACGATACGCTTCAGGGAATCATCGGGGCGTTGAAGACTCTTGCGGAGGAATTGCCTCTCGTGTTTCCGTGCCACCCCCGTACCCGCAAGCGGATCAAGGCACTGGGTCTGGTCGACGAGGCGGGCGCATTTCAACTCACGGAACCCCTTGGTTATCTCGACTTCTTGAAACTCGTCTCCGACAGTCGAATGGTGTTGAGCGATTCTGGTGGCATCCAGGAGGAAACGACTTACCTTGGCGTTCCATGTATAACTTTGCGTGAAAACACGGAGCGACCGATCACGATCGAGCAAGGCACGAACGTGCTGGCCGGAGCTGACCCCGCGCGTATCCTGGCGGCGGCGCGGAACGCGCTGGCCATTCGCGAACGTTCTACGTGCGCGATTGAGGGTTGGGACGGAAAGACCTCGGATCGCATCGTCGACTGCTTCGAGCGGTGGCTCTGATCGATTGACTTCACTTCCTACGATAGTATGTTGACACTCCAGAGCTTACGAACGGACCGGCAGTGGGCGATCGGTCTAGTCGTCGGGTTCGGAGCCCCTCGTATGGCATTCAGGAACGTGTCGTGACCCACAGTATTACGCGAATTGAACGTTCCGATGGATGGGTCGGGCTCAGACTCCGAGAGCTCTTCGAATTTCGGGGACTGCTGTACTTCCTCACCTGGCGCGACATAAAGGTTCGGTACAAGCAGACCGTTCTCGGCGCTCTTTGGGCAATCTTGCAGCCCGTTCTTACGATGGTCGTCTTCACGTTGTTTTTTGGGCGATTGGCTCGCATGCCATCCGATGGCGTGCCGTACCATCTATTCAGTCTTACGGCCTTGGTGCCCTGGACGTTCTTCGCCAACGGAATGACTGCGGCATCCAACAGCCTCGTTGGCAGCGCCAACATCATCAAGAAGATTTACTTCCCGCGTCTTGCGTTACCGATGAGCGCGGTTCTCGGTGGCATTGTCGATTTCGTACTGGCGTTCATCGTATTGATCGGCATGTTGCTTGCGGGGGGCGTCGTCCCAACCATCAACATCATCTGGTTGCCGCTGTTCGTCTTGCTGGCCTTCGTCACCGCCCTGGGTGTTTCGCTCTGGCTCTCGGCGCTCAACGTGCAGTTTCGAGACGTTCGATACGTCGTTCCGTTCATTATCCAGTTGTGGATGTTCTCCTCGCCGATCGTGTATCCCGCCTCGTTGATCGAGGATCCTGTTCTCCGCGTCGTCTACGCCTTCAATCCGATGGTTGGCGTCATTGAGGGATTTCGTTGGTCGCTGCTGGGCACGGAAACTGCGCCTACGATGATGACGGCGGTTTCTGTCTTGGTTGCACTGGCCATGCTTTTTGGCGGGGCCTTTTACTTCCGACGGATGGAAAAAACGTTTGCGGACGTGGTCTGATGGCGCAGTCTGCCGTCACCGTTAGAGGGATGGGAAAGCAGTTCTTTCGAGCTGCCGTTCAGCGCCGTCACGACACGTTGCGGGATCTGATTACCGAATCTCTGTCGGCTCCGTTTCGTCGTGCGGCCAAACTACTCCGTGGTCAGGCCACGGGAGCTGCCGAGCTGGACGAGCGATTCTGGGCGCTCAAAGATGTCTCGTTTGACGTACAACGCGGCGAGGTACTGGGGATCATTGGGCGCAACGGGGCGGGGAAGAGCACATTATTGAAGATTCTCGCCAGGATTACGGACCCAACCGAGGGCTACGCAGACATCCGTGGTCGCCTGGGCTCGTTGCTTGAGGTCGGAACCGCGTTCCACCAGGAGCTCACGGGTCGCGAGAATACGTTCCTGAACGGAGCGATCCTGGGCATGAGTAAGGACGAGGTCGCCGCAAAGTTCGATGAAATAGTGGAATTTTCGGGGGTTTCGAAGTTCATCGACACCCCGGTGAAGCACTATTCCAGCGGGATGACCGTCAGGTTGGCGTTTGCAGTCGCCGCCCACCTGGAGCCCGAAGTCTTGATCATCGACGAAGTGCTCGCGGTGGGTGACGCTCCATTTCAGCGTCGGTGTCTTGGAAAAATGAAAGAAGTGACTCGCGAAGGGCGGACCGTCCTGTTTGTCAGTCACAACATGTCAGCCGTCTCGCAACTCTGCGATCGGGCGATCCTGCTGGTCGACGGGAAGGTCCGCACCGACGGGGAGACGGACGCCGTCGTCGACGAGTACCTCAGCGCCGTCGCACAGCATTCGATCGGTGTTGACGGCGACGTTCGGGAGTTTCCCCGGAACGACACCCACGATCCACAGATCACACGGGTGACGCTAAACGGAGAGCCGCTCACGGATCATTGCCTTGTGGGCCTATTCGATCCCATGAGCCTTCGGATGGAACTGGACCTGAACAGTCCCCAAAGAGACTGTATTGCGAGTTTTCATTTTGATAATCAGCAAGGCGAGACGGTCTGCTGCCTGCATTCCGGCTGGACCCACGGAGCCGTCGATCTGAATTCACCAGGCCGTCATGTGTTCGAGTGCACGATCGACAAATTGCCGCTCGTTCCGGGCAATTACCACCTGACTCTAGGTGTGGCATCTCGCGGCCGTTACTTCGACGCCATGGAGCGAGTTGCCCACATCGAAGTCCGTGGCGCCGACGTTTTTGATACGGGTGATATCCCTCGACAGCAACGTGGTGCGGGGTACTTCCTGGTTCCCGCACGTTGGAATACATCGCGCTAAATTTCTTGCGATGATCTGTCCGCAACAATCGTGATGATTGAGTAGCAAACACCTGCCGCGACGACATAGTATTGCCGAGTCGCGGCGGCGCCGTGATCGTGATGTCGTTCAGACCCCACGTTGCTTTCCCAAATTGTTCGCCTAGATTAGAAAATAAAGTGAATTATCGCGCGAAATACCGTTCGGCATCTCGCTTGCCATCACCTTGCCGGATCACTCAGATGCCGACGTGAGTAAAGCCATTCTTAGCCGATGTTTTGCGACAGTTCTCGTCGTCGTCGGGATGGTTGCACCTGCGCACGCAGGAAACATCCGCCTGGTGTGGGATGCTTCGCCGGGAGCCATCGGCTACGAAATCCACTACGGCCTCTCCTCGCAGAATTACACGAATTCCGTGAGGGCGGGAAACGTGGTGTCGTTCGATCTCGAAGGTCTGGCGGACTGCACAGAGTGGTTCATCGCGGTTCGTGCGCAGTTCCCCGATGGGGTCCGTTCCGAATTCTCCAGAGAGATTTCCGGCTGGACACGACCTCGTACGGACCAATTCTCGCCAAACGCCGTCGAGCAGGGGCAGACGCGGTTATTGCAATTAACCGGCGGCAGTTTTTCCCCCGGAACGGAATTTCGGCTTCAAGTCCAGCGAGTTCCGAAGGACAAGGACGGGTTGCCGCTGATTCACCTGGCGGACGCAACGGTCACCGGCTGCGGCAACGCCGAACTACTGTTGACCACCGAGCCCGGCGCGCGTGGACAGCGCGCAATGGAAACCGGTGTCATGAGTGCATTTTTAGAAGTTCTGAGCCCTGAAGGACTCTTTAGTGTGCGACGGTTTCCGTTGGAGATCGTGCTCGATGAGGCTCGCTTTGACATTAATCGCAGCACCGCCCAGACCCTTGATCGGGTTGACGGAAGTGACCTGGCGTGGCTTTCGTTCGCTTACGGCAGCGACGAAGTCGAGGCACGGTTCAATGCCGATGCCGACCTGGACGGAGACGGCCTGGTCGATGGCTGGGATCTAGCGCTGCTTTCCGCTGTATTTGGCCACTGCTTCGATGGCGAAACCTGGTCCGACTCTTATTGCAATACCATGGCCCGCTAGCGCACAGATCCGTTACGGTCCAGGCTACGGCAATTACCGATTTGTCACAGATACCCCTGAAAACGCCGATAATGCAGGCTTGCACGTCCCGTCAGAACGGTCGCAAGTGACTCCACGTAAAAGACTTGTGTGTCTACCGACGATGACTCCCACCGTCATCGATCCCTGGCACCCACGTTGCTCTATCCCTCCCCGCGTACTGCGCGGGAGGACTCATGCGACTGGCCCATTACGTACCTGGCGCTCTGGTTGCCACGCTGTTGGTTTCATTCACCCCAATGGTTGCGGGGGAGATGCACCTCGCCTGGGATAGCGCAGCCGGGGCCACCGGGTACCGTGTCTACTACGGCACCTCGTCGGGCAACTACACCCAGTCCGCCGATGTCTCCGGCCAGACGACCACCGTCCTGACCAACCTTCAGGACTGTACCGAGTATTACGTTGCCGTCCGCTCACTGGATTCCGGGGGAGAGTCCTCCGACATCTCGAACGAGATCTCCGGCTGGGCACGACCGGCGGTCACTTCCAACGGTCAGGTTCAGGTAATGCAGGGCGATCAGGTCTGGGTGACGTTGGCCGGGGCCAACTTCGAGTCCGGGGCCGATGTCGAATTGCTGACCAACGGGATTCCGGCAGACGAGAACGGTCAGCCGTTGCTGCGCCTCGAAAACGTCACCGTCCAGTCGTGCAACGAGATCGACGTGCTTCTTACGGTCGAGTCGTCGGCACGGGGCCAACGTTCGATGGAAATCGGTCAGCGGACCCTGAATTTCGAAATCGTCAATCCCGACAACGTTTTCGCCCCCCATGGTCGTTCGTTCCAGATCGATTTTGACCCCGAGCGATGCGACGTCAACCGTAGCGACAGCGATACCGAGGACCGGGTCGACGGGCAGGATCTTACGTGGATGGCCTATTCCCACGGGTTCGACCAGGGCGACGCACGCTACAATCCGGATGCCGACCTCGACGGCGATGGTACGGTTGATGGCGTCGATCTGGCGATGCTGGCGTCGGACTTCGGTAGCTGCTGGAACGGATCGACCTGGAGCGTTGGCGCTTGCCCATGAGACTCCGGCACACTAATCTGACGGTGAGGGAGAACTCCATGGGTCGATCTTGGTTGGCATCGGGAATCGGAATCGCATTGATGTTTTCCGTCGCCTGTTCCGGTGGTTCTGGCGGATCAGGCGTCGTCGGCGGCGGGCCTTCGGGCTCCACGAATCTCGTGATGAATTTTCAGGCTGCCCAGCCCAGCCCTGGCCCCCTCTCGGTCGCCATGAGCGAGGTCTCGGGGCCGGCCGACGACCAGGTCGTCGTACGTGTTTCCGTGACGGACACGACGGATGTGTTCGGTGCCGGTTTCGACGTTCTGTTCGATGCGTCCCAGGTGCGGTTCGTCCAGTGGACTGCCGGCACGTTGATCGAGTCCGCCGGGCCGGCAATCTATGCCGTCACGGAGGGGGCTCCCGGAAACCTGGTGATTGGAATCAGTTGCGCCGGTTGTAGCGGCGGTGCCGACGCCAACGGAACGGTCCGACTGATCGACCTGATTTTTGAGACCACCGACAGCGATTCCAACGGTAGCGCGCTGACATTCAACTCGGCGGCCCTCCAGGACTCGCAGCCACCCCTACCGGGCCCCATTGCCGGGCTCAGCTGGTTCGGTGGCGATCTCGTCATCAACTGATCGTCTCGCCAGATAATCCCTCACCTGGGCACCGGCCCGGTGGGACGCCGAATTACGCAAAAAACCCCTAAATTCGACGATTTTATCTCCTGAAATTCGCCTCAAGACAGTTGCATATGGAAATTTAGAACCCTAGATTTGTAATACGCGAAGGGCGTATAGGGCACAGGTCAAATGGGTTTGATCGCTACATGCAGTAAAGATGTTGCGCTTGTCGGGAAACCGTCTCGGGCGGCGTTCCTCCACGGACTCATCGACGGGATGCGCTGTGGGGTTCTGGCCGTCGGCTCCGACGGGCGGATCGCCCTGATCAACGAGATCGGGCGGCACGCGCTGGACCTCGCAGACCACGTCGAGGTCGGCGACCCGATGAACGACGCGTTGCGTCCCCACCCCCAACTGGTCGATCTACTCAAGGACTCTTTCATCCTGGACCAACTCCCCAATCGGGCGGAGATCCCTCTTCACCCGGGCCGGGCCGATGGCAAGACCCTGGGCTTCACGCTGTCCCACATCAGGGACGACCAGGGCCACGTGACCGGCACGGCGATGTTCTTCAAGGACCTCACCCCCATCGAACATCGGGAAGAGCAGGAGCGCCTCCAGGAGCGACTGGCGGCGGTTGGCCAGATGGCCGCAAGCCTGGCCCACGAGATTCGCAATCCGTTGGCGTCGATCGGTGTCAGCTGCAAGTTGGTCGGACGCCGCCTGAACTCGGAAGGCATGGATACCGATCTGATCGACAAGATCAACGGCGAACTCGCGCGACTGAATCACACCGTGACTTCGTGTCTCGAGTTTGTCCGACCGGTCGCCCTGCAGTTCACCAACGACCGAATCGAGCCGGTGTTGCAGGACGCCCTAACGATCGCCCGCGAACGATCCCAACCGGACCGGCTCGAGATCAACACCCGGTTTGGCGAGGGTCTTTCTCCGCTCCGGATGGATGTCACGCTGCTACGGCAGGTTTTCGAGAATCTCATCCTGAACGCCATCGAAGCGATGGACGGACGGGGCACCATCGAAATCGAGGCCGAGCGTGTACCCGCGTCGTCCTCGCCAAGTGTTCCCTATCGCCCGGCGGTCGTCGGACGGGGAGGCTTGCCGGAGGCGAAAGAGTTCCTCGTCGTCACCGTCTCCGATAGCGGGCCCGGTATTGACGAGGACCTGCGGGAATCGATCTTTTTCCCGTTCTTCACAACTAAACCTCAGGGATCGGGTGTCGGACTTTCGGTCGTCCGAAAGTTCGTCGACAGCCACAGCGGCGCCATCGCCGTCGATCGATCCCAACTCGGCGGTGCGCGCTTCACGCTGCGCTTGCCGTTGATCACCATGACAGAAGAGGAGTCGATTCGATGAAGAAGATACTGGTCGTCGAGGACGAGCAGAACCTCCGGGAGGGCATTGTCACCGCGTTCGAGGATCGCGGTTGGCAAGTCTCCCAGGCCCGTGACGGCAATGAGGCGATGAGTCGGCTTGAGAGCGATGCGTTCGATCTGGTGGTCTCCGACTACAAGATGCCCGGCGCCAGCGGTCTCGAGGTGCTTCGTCACAGCAAGAAGATCAACGAGACGACCGTCGTCATCCTGATGACCGCGTACGGAACGGTGGAAACCGCCGTCGAGGCGATGAGGGCCGGTGCCCACGACTATGTCTTAAAACCGTTCGACCTCGACGAGCTCGAGATAAAGGTCGAGCGGGCACAGGAGCACCGCAAACTCATGGCGCGGGTCGAGACCTATCGACGGGACGCCGATCACCAAAACTTCGACAATATCGTCGGCGAAAGCCCACAGATGCGGGAAGTCCTCAACACCGTTGAGAAGGTCGCCCACTCCAACGCAACCGTCCTGGTACTCGGCGAGACGGGTGTGGGCAAGGAGCTCGTCGCGGAGGCACTCCACTCCACCTCCAGTCGCTCCGACCAGCCGTTCGTCAAGATGAACTGTGCGGCGCTTCACGAGAACCTCCTGGAGTCCGAGCTGTTCGGACACGAGCGAGGGGCGTTCACGGGTGCCGATCGTCAGCGGACCGGTCGTTTCGAACTGGCCGACGGCGGAACCCTGTTCCTCGATGAGATCGGCAACATGAGCCTCTCGACCCAGTCGAAGGTCCTTCGGGTACTGCAGGAGCGAGAATTCGAGCGTCTCGGTGGGAGCCGGACGATCCAGGCCGACGTGCGAGTGATCGGGGCCACCAATATCAACCTCGAGAAAGCGATCGAGACCGGTGAGTTCCGCGAGGACCTCTACTACCGACTCAATGTTGTGACGCTCAACGTTCCGCCACTGAGGGAGCGCCGGGAGGACATCATCTCTCTCTGCCGTCACTTCATCGATAAGGCGTCGGTCGAGATGAAGAAGGACATCCGTGGGATCGACCCCGGTGCCGTCAAGGTCCTTCAGCGCCACACCTGGCCCGGAAACATCCGCGAACTGAAGAACACGATGGAGCGCGCGGTCCTGCTCAGCGAGCAACCGTACATCCGTCAGGAAGACCTGCATATCGCCAGCACGGGCGGCGTGATGCAGGATGCGTTGCAGGGGTTCAGCCTTCGTCTGCCGCCGACCGGAATCGAGTTGGAAGAGCTGGAGAAACTGGCGATCCTCGAGGCACTCCGGATCAACGGGTGGGTCCAGAAAGAGGCCGCCCAGTTTCTGGGGATCTCGTCTCGCGTGATGAACTACAAGGTCGCGAAGTACGAGATTACCAACCCGCGTTGGAGCAAAAACAAGGCAGTGGGCTGACGGACTCGCTAGAATAGGCGCTCATGACACCACTCCCACCGAGGGAGACGAGGGATCCACCATGAGCGCCCGGGTCGACTGGCACACCTATTTCATGAATATCGCCCATCAGGCGGCCACCCGGTCGACCTGTGACCGCAAGCACGTGGGTGCGGTCATCGTTCGGGATCGTACGATCCTCTCCACCGGTTACAACGGCTCAGTTCGCGGGATGCCTCACTGTGACGACGTGGGCCATCTGATGGACAACAACCACTGCGTCGCGACGGTGCATGCCGAGGCCAATGCCATTATCCAGGCGGCGAAGAACGGCGTCTCCATTCAAAAGGCGGAGATCTACACCACCGCCTCGCCATGCTGGAACTGCTTCCAGTTGATCGCCAACGCAGGGATCCAGCGGGTCTACTACGGCGAATTCTACCGGGATACCCGGAGCGTTGACGTCGCCCGAGAGATCGGCATTGAGCTGGTCGACCTCAGCGAGGTCGCGACCCCCGTCGACGACTGACCGGTATGCCTATTCCTCGCCCGGCGGCGTGAAGCGGATGTTGCCGCTCTTGAAGTTGGTCATCAGGCCCGCCTTGTCGATCGACTTGCTGTAGGCCTCCTCGGGTTCCACCAGTCCCTTCTTGACCAGTTCCGCCAGCGCGTCGTTCAGAAGCGTCATGCCGATTTTCTTTCCGGTCTGCATCAGGCTGGGAATCTGGAACGTTTTCCCCTCGCGGATCAGATTCGAGATTGCGGGTGTGACGATCAGGACCTCCAGGGCCGCGACGCGCCCGCCCCCCTTCTTCTTCAGAAGCGTCTGGGCGACGACACCCTTCAAGGACTCGGAGAGCATGGTCCGGATCTGGGACTGACGATCACCGGGAAACTGATCGATGACCCGATCCACCGTGGAGCACGCCGTCGTGGTGTGGAGGGTGCCGAACACCAGATGACCCGTCTCGGCGGTTTCGATGGCGATGGCGACGGTCTCGAGGTCGCGCATCTCGCCGACCAGGACGATGTCGGGGTCCTCGCGAAGTGCCGCCCGCAGCGCCCGCTTGAACCCCTCCGTATGCGTGCCCACCTCGCGCTGGTTGACGAGGCAACCGCGATTCTGATGCACAAACTCGATCGGATCTTCGATGGTGATGATGTGGTCTTTTCGGGTCTTGTTGATGTGGTCGACCATCGCGGCGAGGGTCGTGGACTTGCCCGAGCCCGTTGGGCCGGTGACGACGACAAGACCCTTGTGAAGGTTACAGAGGCGAAGGATCGCCGGCGGAAGGTCGAGCTGTTCGGCCGTCAAGATCTCGGTCGGGATCGTGCGGAAGACGCCACCGATCCCATTGCGGTCGCGGAAGACGTTGGCGCGGAACCTCGAGATCCCCTCGATCTCGTAGGCGAAGTCGCTGTCGTTCGTCTCACGGAACTCCTCGCGGTTCCGCTCCGGCATGATCGCCCACAACAGCTCGCGGGTCTCGGTATCGGAGTTCGCAGGACGTCCCTCGAGTGCGGTCATCCCTCCGTGGACCCGAATCATCGGTGTCTCGCCCGAGGAAAGGTGAAGGTCGCTGGCACCCATCTCAAACATCTGTCGCAGCAGCGCGCAGATCGGTGGTTCATCGTCGGGCGCCGTGGAGACGGCTGGAGCCGGTGTCTCGGTCGGTGCGTCCGTCGGTGCCGAAGCTGCCTGTTCAGAGACGGGGATTGCCACGCTCTCGACGACCGGTGCCGGGTCCGCGACCGCCGGGTCCGCGACCGCCGGGGCCGCAGAAACCGCAGGTGCCTCATATGCCGAGGCCGGTTCAGGCGCGTGGATCCGAGCCCGGGCACAGAATGCGTCATCGTTGGCCGTCACGTCGAAGTGGAACGGGCCGGCCGTCGGGTGTTCGTAGATAAAGCGAGTTGGCTGCCCGGTGGAGATCTGCGCCGCCTCGATCTGTCCCGCCAACTCCGTCAGCAGTCGTGCGATCTGGGGTTGTTGGAGCACCTTCGGGGAGACTGATTTGCTCTGATCCCCCATCCGGAAGGAGGGCTGTTGCCCATGTTGCAACACCAACTCATCCGCGTTACGCGTGTGCAACGCTTCGAGTAAGGGATCGAGCTGGGCCATGCAAACCTCCTGCTGTCGCTGCCAGGGTCAACGGGAATATAAGGGTGAAAGTGGCGTTGGTTCAACCCATGGGCTGGGTTCCCTTGCGGCACACGGGGTCGATGCGTACGATCTTCAGGATCGTACCCCGATCGGCACGAGGCATCCTTGAGACGTATTTCGTTCCACAGCGGGCTCCTGAAGGCGATGGCACTCGTCGTTCTAGGGGTCTTTTCCGCTAGCGGGTCGTTGCCGGCCGAGGAGGCCTGGACTCCACCGGAGACCGTGATCCACCCCGGTTGGTATGCCCGAATCCACACCAGCATGGGATTGATCATCGTCCGCCTGTTGCCGGAACAGGCCCCCCAATCGGTGGCCCACTTCGCCGCCGCCGCCGAGGGGGAGTTGGAGTGGAACGACATCATCACCGGAAAACCGGTGAAAGAGCGCTATTTCGATGGCGCTCAGGTCCACATGGCCATCGCCGGTCGCCAGTTCGAGGCGGGGGATCGGACCGGTAGCGGGACGGCGGCGCCGTCGGTCTACGTCCCTTACGACGAGGGCAGGGGACCGGTCAACTTCAGTGTGAAAGGGCGAATGGGGCTGACGCGCGCCAGCGGACGCCGGATCAGCGCCGTCCAGTTCTTCATCAGCGCCAGCGCTCAGCCCTGGCTATCGGGTCACTACCCCTGCATCGGTGTCGTCGTCTACGGCAATGACGCGGCGCTGCGGATCACCTCGGTCAAGACCTACGGGAGCGGTCGTCCGCTGGAGCCCGTCGTGATTGAGAAGATTCGGATCTTCTCGATCGGCGACGTTGAGCCGCTTCAAGAGCCCATCCCGTACAAGCCCAGCCCGCTAGAGATCGCCCCCAGAAAAAAGAATGGGGACGCTGCAAGCAGCGCCCCCTGATATTTATTAACGGCAAGAGTGCCCGAGAAGAACTATTTCTTCTTGCGGGTCGTCCTGCGCTTGGTGGCCTTACGCTTGGTGGCTTTGCGCTTCGTGGCCTTCTTCTTGGTCGCCTTACGCTTGGTGGCTTTGCGCTTGGTCTTACGCTTGGTGGCCTTCTTCTTGGTGGCCTTGCGCTTCGTAGCCTTACGCTTGGTCTTACGCTTCGTAGCCTTACGCTTGGTCTTACGCTTGGTGGCCTTACGCTTGGTCTTACGCTTGGTGGCCTTCTTCTTGGTGGCCTTGCGCTTGGTCTTACGCTTGGTGGCCTTACGCTTGGTCTTGCGCTTGGTCGCCTTACGCTTGGTCTTGCGCTTGGTGGCCTTCTTCTTGGTGGCCTTACGCTTGGTCGCCTTGCGCTTGGTGGCCTTGCGCTTGGTCTTACGCTTGGTGGCCTTACGCTTGGTGGCCTTCTTCTTCGTAGCTTTCTTCTTCGCCATGCTCGGTATCACCTCCTTCAGTCGATCGAGAACTTCGATCGGTCATTAGTAGTATCGAATATTAGAGATGCATAAAAAGGTGTCAAGAAAAAAACACCAACAGTTATGTCGAAGCGGCTCGCGAATGTTCATTTGTCGTGACGCGACGAACGTCGTGGACGTCGTCGTGTCGACGGAACATCGATGCCATACGTGTGCAACTTTCGTTGCAACGTGCGAACACCGATTCCCAGCAACGTCGCACTGTGAGTGCGATTGCCGCCGGTCTGCTCCAGTGTTCGCAAGATCAATTCACGCTCCATCTCCGCAAGCGTCATGCCCGCAGCGATCCCTCCGCTGCGAGGTAGCGAGCGGGTTTCTCTAATTTCTTGGGGCAAATCGTCGATTTCGATGATTTCGGTCCGGCTGGAGACCAGAATCGACTCGACCATGTTCTTCAGCTCGCGAACGTTTCCCGGCCATGTGTGACGCTGCATGGCCTGCAAGGCCTCGGGAGAGATTCGCTTAAGGGCGATCGCGTTGGCCCGGGAGAGTTCGCTCAGGAACGTCTCGACGAGGTGCGGGATGTCGGGACGTCGTTCGCGTAACGGAGGGACGCGAATCGTGACGACCTTCAGTCGATAATAGAGGTCTTCACGGAACGAACGATCCCTCACGAGGGTTTCGAGATCGGCGTTGGTCGCCGCGATCACGCGTACATCCACCCGGACGCTCCGGTCTCCACCCACTCTCATGAACTCGCGTTCATCCAGGACGCGAAGCAGCTTGGCCTGCGATTCGGAACCCAGCTCACCGATCTCATCCAGGAATAGCGAGCCTCCGTGGGCGATCTCGAACTTGCCCCGTGCTCGAACGTGGGCACCGGTAAACGCGCCGCGCTCGTGCCCGAAGAGCTCCGACTCGATCAGATTGGGTGGAATCGCCGCGCAATTTAACGGAATGAACGGCGCGCGGGTGCGGGTCGACTTGAAGTGGATCGACCGCGCGACCAACTCCTTGCCCACCCCACTCTCGCCTACGACGAGGACCGTCGAGCGCATCGGCGCCACCCGATCGATCCGTTCCAGAACGTTCTGCATCGACTGGGACTGGGCCTTGAGGGTCTGCGTACTCGTTCGTTTGGAGACCTGATCCTGAAAGTAGGCGACACGGCTGTCGAGTTCGGCCATCTCGAGGATGCGACGCAGACGGGTCCGCAACTCGTGACGGTCGAGGGGCAACATCAGGTAGTCGTCGGCTCCATGTCGGAGGGCGTTGGAAGGACGGATGGGGTCGGAGGGCGAGCAGAGGGCCAGCACCGGTGTTCCCGCCAGCGCCAGTTTCAGCGAACGCATCCGGTCCGCGCCGCGCGCGCTTTGCAGGTCGGTATGGAACAGGACCGCATCGTAGCGGTGTTCGGCGGCCAGTCGGACGGCCGCGGCAGGGTCGGACTCGGTTCGCACGGTGTACCCCGCATCTTCGAGCATCTGCCGACTCTGGGCCCGGGCGGTCCCCGGAGAAGCCACCAGGAGTAACGACGGTTGGGGTGGGGAAGTTGCCACGGGTTCGTCTGCCCTTCGCGTTATGAAAAGTGCCGGCCATTATGACCGCCCTTCTCGTTAAATCTGTCAGAGTGACGGAGTCAATGCAAGGAAGGATCTGGAATTCCACGGATAGTTTATCTTTTTTATCAATAATACTTTGAATAACAGAATATGAATGGCGGTAATTTTAGCCTTAAACTCCTATTGTGAAGTTGGTACGCAAATTGGAAGGGTAAGAAGATGGTGTCTGCGGTGTCTCGTCAGGAGGGTGCGTTGATGGCAAGAAGGAAGCTCCAGAAGCCGGGTCTGATCGTTAACTACGATTTCAAGGATCGGACCTACCAGATCGACCCCGACCTGAAAAAGGTCTATCGTCGATTTGTTGAGATCGAGACTTCAAAAGCTTCCGAGATCCTTGCGAGTTGGCGGGCAACCGCCGTCGTCACCGCGTAGCCGACAACTTTTCAGGTCGTCTACCGGCACGGACCCGCATCGTGGGGGCACGAGACGGACCATGCCGCGTTTCCTGCAGATTGCTGCACTCTTCTTGATCCTGCCGGCGCCGGTATTCGGCGCGGAATCCTGCCTCGAAGGTCCTCCTCGAAGTTGGCAGGCTTGCTTCCAGCGGAACGCGACCCCCGTCGGCGACATCCTCACTGCCATCGGTCAGCGACCGGACCTACCCCACCAGCCGGTGATCGAACTCCTCGTCTCTCTTGAGAAGAAGACCGCCGACACACCGACCTACGACATTGCCAGGATCGACGCACTGGCCGGCCGTCAGCTGGAGCTCGGGGATCCCCGTGCCACGGCAGCGACCCTCCGCGAGGGGCTGGCCGCTCGCCCGGTCAGGACTCAGCCCATCTTGAAGCGAGGCGCGTCCGCCTGGAAGCCGAGCCAGGCGACCGGAGGCGACAGTGCCCGAGCCGTGCGTTGGGCTCGATGGCTGGCGTCGGCCGGCCAGCGGGAGATCGCCGTCGATCTTCTTCAATTCGCCACCGATCTCGGCGAGAACCAGTGGCAGACGGAAGACTGGGCCGCCGACTATCGCGGAACGGTCAAGTCGAACGCTCACCCTCTGCTGGCCGATCGTTGGTACCTGCCTCCGGCAAACGCGACGCTGAACGTGTTGGGTCAGCCGGACCCCATCGAACTGGCAGATCTCCGCGGCAGCGTCGTGATCCTCGACTTCTGGGCAACCTGGTGTCCTCCTTGCGTCGAGGGGCTTCCGAAGTTGGACACGATTCAGGACCGCTACCGGGACGAGAACGTTCGGGTGTTCGCGGTCAACTCCGGCGAGCCTCCTCACGTGGCGGTGGCCTTCGTCGAGGATCATGATTTGAGCCTCCCGGTCGTGACCTACGACGAGACGCTCGAACGCGAATTCTCCGTCTCAAGCTTGCCGACGTTGATCATCCTCGATCGGACGGGTCGTGTCCGCCGACGATGGGACAGCTACCTCGAAGGATCCCAGGAACTCCTGCCGAAGATCATCGACAATCTTCGGAAACCGGATGTGCCGGTCGAGATCGGGACCGTGCTGACCGATCGAGTAGGCCTGAGGGTGCGGTGGATGCGAGATTTCCCCTCGCGGGTCTCCGCTCTCGCGTTCGCTCGGCGCGGCGGGCACGATTTCTGGCTTGCCAGCGTCGGCACTCGGCTGGCGACGATCGATCGCACGGGAAAGATCATCCATCAGTGGAAGGACCACCCGTCGTTCCGTCGATTGGTCCCACTGACGGCGTCCGACGGCCCCGACTCCCGGGTGCTCGGGTTCCGACCGGGGGCCCGACAGATCGCGATCATCGATCTCAAGGGGCCTGAACTCCGCGAGATGACCCTCGATGCCGCCGTCTTCGATGCCGCGGGCAGCGGCGACGGGAATCTGTGGGTCGCGACGCAGACGGGTCTGCACCGACAGGAGTTGCAGCCCGAGGGCGGGTTCGGGGACCGAACCGCGGTGGGGCCGGCGGGTCTCGCGACCGCCGTCGATCAGGATCCCGGTCAGAGCCTGTTGGCCTTGGTCCGGACCGATGATGGCGCGAAGCTGGTCGAGGTGGATGGATCTCGTAACGTAGTCGACCTCGACACGCCACCGGGACGGCAGCCATGGGCCGTCGAGAGAATCGGTTCGTCCATCGCGATCCTGCCGGCCGACGTCCTTGCACAGTCGACGGCTCGGTTCGATCCCGACGGAAACGAGAAGCTGGTGCTGGCCCTCAAGTCGAATCACCTGGTCGTGATCGACGTGGAGAGCCGCGAGGTCGATGTCCGCATGAAGGTGGACGACATTCAGGCCCTGGCCGTGGCCGATACCGACGGTGACGGACGGGACGAGATCGCGGTCTCTGCCGGTCGTCGACTGTTCATCCTGGAGCGGACGGCAAGCCGCTAGCGGACGCCTAACGCCGTCAGGGCGCGAGGGAGGTCCGAGAGATCGTCGAAGACATGATCGGCAGCGGCCTGGTCGATCTCGCCTGCCGCCGCCCATCCCGTTCGAACCGCGACGGCGCGGAACCCGTTCTCTCTGGCGCAGTGGACATCCATCGCGGTGTCTCCGACGACCGTCACCTCCCGAGGAGAGAAGACGGTGTCGTGCTGACGGGAAGCACGCTCGTAGGAGATCTGAGCGATTCGGGCCCGTTGTCGGTCGTCGGAACCAAATCCGCCGGTCGGGAAGTAGTCGTTGATTCCAAACGGCGTCAGTTTCAACCGAGCGCTCTGTTCGAAGTTGCCGGTGACCAGACCCAGGGCGACCGCCTCCGACTGCAGACGTTCCAACAGCGGCAGGACGCCGTCGTAGAGTCGACGCCTGGAGTTGGACCGCTGCATCTCGACGGAGAGTCGCCGAAAGTACTCCAGCCGAAACTCGGCGTCGTGAGATCGCAGCGTCTCCGGGGCGACACCCGACGCGATCGCCAAATCCTCCACGATGTCGGGGTCGGTGCGACCGCCGAATCTGACGTGTCGGGTCTTGTCCGCGAACTGCGTCACGCCGAAAAGAGTCTCGAATGCCTGCTGCAGCGCGATCCGACCCGCACGGTCGGTGTCCACCAGAGTGCCGTCGATATCGAATAGGACCAGCAGTGCCATGCCCCATCTTTCCACAACGGCGTTAGACTCGCGGTTCCATGACGTCGATCCGTCTCCAGCAGGTCCATCGCCGTACCGCGGTCCTACCCGGTGCGGGTCCGCGTCTGCCGGGCGTTCGACGACTGCTGGCGATCCGCCACGATCGCCTGGGCGATCTCGTCCTCACCCTACCGGCGCTGGCGAGTCTCCGGTCCGCGTACCCCGACTGTCAGCTGGCCTGCATGGTGGCACCCGAGTGGATCCCGATCGCCCAACAGTTCGACCCCGTGGATGCGGTCTTGCCCTTCCGTCCGTCGTCCCGCGAGAACATCCGCACGATCCGTGAGTTCCGGCCGGATCTTGCGATCTGTATGACCCGCAGCGCCGGAAGCGCGTGGCAGACGCTCCGCGGCGGGGTCCCGCAAAGGGTCGGCACATCCCATCGGCTCTACAGCCCGTTGTTCCATCATCGTGTCGACCGACGACGTCGCCACGGTGGCCTGCATGAGGTGGACTACGCACGGGACTTCGCCATGCAGGTCGGCGGCGAGCCCGACGCCCCGCGATTCCCGTGGACGTTGCCGGAATCTCAGCGTGAGCGTGGGGCGCTTCTCGGCCGGGATCTCCGGGCCGGTCTAGGTTTGACGGACGAGGCGCCGTTGGTCGTCCTTCACGCCGGTAGCGGCGGTTCGTGTCCAACCTGGCCCGTGGCCCATCACCGCTTGTTGGGGCAACGGCTGACGAAGCTCGGGTTCGCCGTGGTTCATTCGATGGGGCCCGCGGAAGCAACGTGGGAGGCCGAGGGTCTCTTCGGCGACGATTCGGGCGCGATCTTTCGCGGAGGGCTTCAGGAACTTTGTGGACTCGTGCTCCACGCGGATGCGGTGGTCGGCTCCAGCACGGGTCCTATCCACGTCGCGGCTGCGTTGGGGAGACCCGTCCTGGCCATTCATGGTCCGTGGCCGACGTGCGGGGCGACGCGTTGGGGTCCCTACTCTGTGGGCGGTTGGGCGGTCATCGTCGGCGACGAGCGAGACGGGGACTGGAGCCGTCGTCGTCGACGACGGGATGGCCAGAGACTCCTGGGGTCCTTGACGCCGGAGGACGTGGTTCCGATGGTAGAGGCGTTGATCGCCGGGAGGCCGCTGGCGGGCTAGCCGTCCCAGGCCCGCGTCAGTTCGTGTGGGATGCCGAGGAGTGCCAGGAGGCGGCCGGCGATGAAGTCGGCCAGATCCTCGAAGGTGGTCGGGCCGTAGTAGAACGCGGGCATGGCCGGAACCACTGTGGCACCGACGCGACCGACGTCGGCGAGATTCTCCAGATGGATCTGATTGAGCGGAGACTCACGAGGAACCAGCAGGAGTGGACGACGTTCCTTGAGGGTGACATCCGCCGCCCGCTCGATCAGGTTTGTCGACGAGCCGTGACGGATTCCCGACAGGGTCTTCATCGAGCAGGGGACGACCACCATCGCATCCCATTTCCGGGACCCCGACGCCAGTGGGGCACCCAGGTCATGCACCGAGTACTCGGTCAACGTGCCCGTTCGCTCGGCAGGCCCGTAACGACGATCCAACCAGTCGACCAGCGGTTCGGTCTTGAGGTTGAGCTCACACTCCTCGATGAGGAGACGCTTTCCATAGTCGCTGACGACGCAGTCCACGTCGAGGCCGTGCTCCAGCGCGGCCTTGACGAACCGCACCGCGTAGATGGCACCGCTGGCACCGGTGATCGCGACGACCACCCGCATCCGATCCGATTTGCCTGTCATCTCGACCCTCGTTGGATCCAACTAGCCGATCCATTTCCGTGCCGAGGGATTGTTGCACACCGCGTCGTGGGGATCCTGATTGGATCCATCGAGGTCGATCGCCAGCACCCTGTCTCGCTTCCCCGGTGCCAGGCTACCGAGCCGATCGGCGAGCCCGAGGGCCCGCGCACCATTCAGGGTGGCGATCCTCACTGCGTCGATCGTCGAGAGTCCAGGGGCGGCTTCGCACAACGCGGCAAGTTCTACGAACGGGTCCAGATCCTCGACCGACGCCAACGAATCCGTCCCCAACGCGACCGGGATGCCGGCGGCGACGAATTCCGTGACCGGTGCCGTGCCCACGCCGAGCCAGCGATTGCTCCGCGGGCAGGTGACCACCGTGACGCCGCGCGATCGGAGTAATGGGAAGCAGTGCCGAGACAGCTGGACGCCGTGGACCAACAACGTCCCGGAGTAGAGAAGGCCACAGCGTTCCGCGTACTCGACGGGGCCTTGCGCCGGTGGGACGTAGTTCTCCGTGGTGAACCCGTATCGGTCGAAGAGAGGTCGGAGACTCCCGCGACCGGTGGTCAAGAGCTCGACCTCGGCAGGACTCTCCGCCAGGTGGATGCTCAACGGGGCCGCATCCCGTCGCCCCTGCTCCGCCAACGCCTGAAGCAACGGCTGCGAGACACTGTGCGACGCGTGGGGCGTCGGGCGCACCGTCCAACGATCGTTGGGCCAATCGGGTCGTTGCCCGATGGTCCTTACCTGCCGGTGCCCGTGCTCGAGCGTCGTCGCAGCGTTCTCGGGGTTCATACCCAGGAGCTCATGAAACAGAACCCCGTCGACCTCCGGCCGTGCACTCACGACCTCGGCGACCCAGGTGTCGTTGCAGATATCGCCGAACGCCGCGGTGCCGTGGTCGATGGCGAACGCCAGCGCATCGGCGGCGGCGTTCTTTGCGGACGAGAGGTCGATCCGGGTCCGTGTCTCGAGCAGTCTCTCCAGCCAGAGAGCGTAGTCGCCCCGTGGCAACGGCTCGGCCCCCATCCACGAGAGCTCCAGATGGGTGTGGGCGTTGATCAGTCCGGGCAGAAGGACGCGGTCGCCGTGATCGGTGGCGGAAGCGTCGGGGTAATGCCGTTTGAGTTCCGACGCCACGCCCACGGCGACGATCCGATGGTCGTCCACAACGATCCCGCCCCACTCGATGGGCGGGGTGTCGATCGGCAAGAGCCAGCGAGCCTGATGCAACGCCACCACGGCCGGATGCTACCAGAGCGCCTTTGCATCCCACCGGCAGTCAGCCTAAGATCGCCGTGTTAGCTGAGAGGAGAGACCATGCGTGTTTCGATCCCGAGAGTCCTGTCTGTCGCGTTGCTGCTGTTGCCGGTAATCGTCCTGGCGGGGCCGAAGAAGTCCGAAGCCGGCGTCGGCGCGTACGAGGCGCTCGGGATCAAGACCGGAAAGGTCCTGACGGGAACGGTGCTCCGCGCCCGTGTGGTCCCCAATGCGACGGACAAGCAGGTCGTCTCGATCGTGACCTATCTCACCGGCCGCAATTCAAAATCTGACGCGGTCAACGTCCGCTTTGGAGTCTTCCAGGCGGCGGGTGAACGCCTGGTAGCGATTCATACCGCCGACCTCGGCGAAATCGCCGGTGGCCACGTCGGTGCCGGCGACCTGCAGCTGTTGGATCTCGACCAGGACGGCACCAACGAGGTCATCGTGTTCTACGACGACTTCAGCGACGAATTGATCACGCAGCGACAGGCCGTCGTCTATTTCCACGAGGACGGCGCGTTCGTCCCCAGATGGCAAGGACCGGTAGAGTACGACGCGACGCGCAAGGTCCGGGACCTGGCCGACGAGCGGCGGGATCGTTTCGTCCGCGAGATCGACCTCGCCAATACCATGCGAACGCGGGGAGTCACGCTGTTCTTCGACAAGCGGGTAACCGCCATCGCCGGAGAGACCCTGGCGCAGCCGAAGACGGTGCAAGAGACCTTCCCGCTTCGACCCAAGCCGCAGCGCTAGTGGCGTCGGCCTCTGTCGAACAGGTTCGTTTCGTCCTGGCCCGACCACAGACGGCGGGCAATATCGGCTCCGTCGCCCGTGTCCTGAAGAATTTCGGATTCGGGAATCTGGTGATCGCCGACCCCGGATGTGATCCGCACGGTGGCGACGCCTATCGGATGGCGGTCGACGCGGCCGATCTGCTGCGGGGCGCCACCGTTCATGACACCCTCGACGACGCCCTGGAGGGCGCACAGACCGTCGTGGGTGCGACGGCGCGGACCGGTAAGTATCGTCATCCCCACTGGCGTCTGGACCAACTGGCCGTCGGTCTCGCGCCCCATCGGGATCAGTCGATGGCGTTGATGTTCGGTCGCGAGGACCACGGACTGTCGGACGTCGAACTCGATCGTTGCACCCATCTGGTCTATCTGCCTTCGGTCCCGGCCTACCCGTCACTCAACCTCAGTCAGGCGTTGGGCCTGGTGGCGTACGAGCTTCGTCTCTCGACCCTCGACGGCCCGCGGACGCCTCTCGCAGAATCGGTCCCGGCATCCCACGAGCAACGGGAGGCCTTCTACCGTCAGTTCGAGGAGGGGCTGCTTGGAATTGGCTTCATCGACGAGCGAACCTCGGCGACGATTCTCCGTCGGTTTCGCCGGTTGATCGGTCGGGCGGGTGCCACCGACGACGAGGTTCAGATGCTTCGTGGGCTGGCCCGGCAGATCTCGTGGGCCGCAGGGCAAATACGGGGCGACGATGGCTGACACGCTGACCGATGCGTTGAAGCGGCGGGCCGTCGACGAGGGGTTCGATGACATCGCCATCGCGGATGCTGCGCCGTTGCCGCGTGACGGTGCCGCGCTGGCGGCCTGGCTGGGCCACGGATTCCACGGGACCATGGCGTGGATGGACCGCCACCCTGAACGCCGGAAAGACCCGAGCGCCGTCGTGCCGGACTGTCGCAGCGTCGTGACGGTGACGATGAACTACTGGAGGGAGACACCGAAGCCTCCGCCGGATCGATTCGGTCGTGTCGCCCGCTACGCTCAGAGCCGCGACTATCACAAGGTGATGGGGAAACGACTGAAACATCTGGCGCAGTGGCTCGAGGACGAGAGTGGGCAGGCGACGAGAGCGTTCGTGGATACCGCACCGATCCTCGAACGGGGCTGGGCTCAGCAGTCGGGGATCGGGTGGATCGGGAAGAACGCCAACCTGCTGACCCAGGGTCGAGGATCGTGGCTGCTGCTAGGAGAGCTCCTGACCTGCGCGTCGTTGCAGGCGGACGCCGATGGCCCTCACGCCGATCATTGTGGGACCTGCACGGCCTGTCTCGATGCGTGTCCCACCGACGCCATCGTCGCCGATGGGGTCGTTGATGCGACTCGCTGCATCTCGTACTGGACGATCGAGCATCGAGGGTCGATCCCGGAGTCGATTCGATCGGGTCTTGACGGCTGGGTCTTCGGTTGCGACGTCTGTCAGGACGTCTGCCCATGGAACGAGCGGTTCGCCGAGGAGGCAGACCCCGCGTCCATCGAATCGCGAGACGATCTCCGAGGACTCGATCCGGCGGACTTGTTGGATCTTGACGAGGTGACGTTTCGGGTGCGGTATTCGGGCACGCCGCTGATGCGCGCGCGCTGGGATGGCATGCGTCGCAACGCGGCCATTGTCCTCGGCAATCAAGGCGATCGGCGGCATCTGGAGCTTTTGCGGAAGCATCGAGAGGATCCGCAACCCCACATTCGTGAGAGCGTGACCTGGGCGATCGCACAGATCGAAGGCCGTTCTCGGTGATAGGATGAGGGCCGCGGGGGGATCATCGCGATGGCGCTAGGCGAGAAACGCGATACGGATCGAGCCAGGAAGCGTGTGCGTGTGCGCTACGGCGTGGACGCACTGAACCGTACCGGCTTTACCCGCAATGTCTCACCCACCGGACTCTACATCGGGACCAATTCGGTCTTCGCCCCCGGCACCACGCTGCAGGTCGAGCTGAAGATTGACGAGCAGACGTTTACGATGTGGGCGCGGGTCGTCTGGGCCAAGAAAGTGCCGCCGCAGCTGGCCCATGTCCTGGATTGCGGGATGGGGGTCTGCTTCATCGATCCGGACCCCGATTGGCTCAGTTTTTTCGAGTCGACGGACGGCCCCTAGATCCTCAATCTGAGGAGTCGAAATCCCTCGCCCGATGATGTAAAATGTCGCAACCAGACTGGGGTTGCGCCGGATCGGTCGTCTCGGGTAGAACCACTACATCTTGGGGTCGAGCCCGTCGTCGGTGACAAATATTGTGGCCGTTCCTCGGTTTTTGCTTGACGCGTTTTAGAGGTGACTGCTACATTCCAGCTCGTTTCGTCTGACGCCTGAACATCCCCCCTGGAGGACCGTAAATGCTCCGTTCCGACCGCGAAACTTCCAAGAAAAACCCTAGCCCCCAGGTCGTCGGCGAGCATGCTGCGGAACGCACCGACGGGAGCCATGATCCGCGTCGTGGCCTCCGGGTCCCGCGTCGATTCACCCAGGCCGGCGTCCATCCCTACGATGCGCTGGAATGGGAGCTGAGGGACGCGGTCATCACCAACGAGAAGGGCGAGATCGCGTTCGAGCAGCGGAACGTCGAGGTCCCGAAGTTCTGGTCCCAGCTGGCGACCAACGTGGTCGCCCAGAAGTACTTTCGCGGGCTCATGGGAACCCCGGAGCGGGAGACCAGCGTTCGGCAACTGATCGATCGGGTGGCCAAGACGGCGGCCAGCTGGGGTCGAGACGGCGACTACTTTGCCAGCCCAGAAGACGCGGAGAGTTTCGAGCACGAGTTGACCCACCTCCTGGTCAATCAGATGGTCTCGTTCAACTCGCCGGTCTGGTTCAACTGTGGGGTCGAGGAGCATCCGCAGGTCTCGGCCTGTTTCATCAACGCGGTGGAAGACACGATGGGTTCGATCCTCGATCTGGCCAAGACCGAGGGGATGCTGTTCAAATTCGGTTCCGGCACCGGTTCGAATCTCTCCACGATCCGCTCCAGCAAGGAGACGCTTGGCGGGGGCGGAACGGCCTCCGGTCCGGTCTCGTTCATGAAGGGCTACGACGCGTTCGCCGGTGTCATCAAGTCCGGTGGCAAGACTCGTCGCGCCGCCAAGATGGTCATCCTCGACGCGGAGCATCCGGATATCGAGGAGTTCATCACCTCCAAGGCCAACGAAGAGAAGAAGGCCTGGACGCTCATCGACGCCGGCTACTCCGGCGAGTTCAACGTCGTCGGTGGAGCCTACGATTCGGTCTTCTTCCAGAACGCCAATCACTCGGTTCGTGTCAATGACGACTTCATGCGGGCCGTCCTCAACGATGGCGAGTTCTCGACGCGTGCCGTCACCGACAAACGCCCGATCGAGACCTACCGCGCCCGCAAGCTGATGCGTGAAATGGCCGACGCCGCCTGGATCTGCGGCGATCCCGGCATCCAGTACGACACGACGATCAACGCGTGGCACACCTGTCCCAACACCGATCGCATCAACGCCTCCAATCCGTGCAGCGAGTACATGTTCCTCGACAACTCGGCCTGCAATCTGGCCTCGTTGAATCTCATGCGATTCCGTCGCCCCGACGGCGAGTTCGACATCGCGTCGTTCAAGCATGCCGTCGAGGTCACGATCTCCGCGATGGAGATCTGGGTCGATAACGCGTCGTACCCGACACCGCCGATCGGCGAGAACTCCCACAAGTTCCGTCCGCTGGGTCTTGGCTATGCCAACCTGGGCGCGTTGTTGATGTCTCGGGGCAACGCCTATAACTCCGACGAGGGGCGCGCCTACGCCGCCGCCATCACCGCACTGATGTGTGGTCACGCCTACACGACCTCCGCCAACATCGCCGCCCACAACGGCGCGTTCGACGGCTACGAGCGGAATCGCGAGCCGTTCATCAAGGTGATGCGGAAGCATCAGTCTCACGCCGACGGGATCGACGACACGTCCGTGCCGTCGGACCTCCTCGCCGCTGCTCGTGGAGCCTGGGCCGATGCCGTCACGACGGGCACGGAGCACGGCTATCGCAATTCCCAGACCACCGTCCTGGCACCGACCGGCACCATCGCCTTCATGATGGATTGCGACACCACCGGGATCGAGCCGGATCTGGCACTGGTCAAGTACAAGAAGCTTGTCGGTGGCGGCCTGTTCAAGATCATCAACAACAGCGTGCCGCTCTCGCTCAAGAAGCTGGGCTACGAGATGGCCGACATCCAGAAGATCGTCGACTACATCGACGAGAACGACACCATCGAGGATTGCCCCCAGCTGAAGGACGAGCATCTGCCGATCTTCGACTGTGCCTTCAAGCCTGCCAACGGCAGTCGTTCGATCGAGCCGATGGGTCACATCAAGATGATGGCCGCCGTTCAGCCGTACCTGTCGGGCGCCATCTCGAAGACCGTCAACATGCCGTCAACGGTCACCATCGAGGACATCGAAGAGGCCTACATCGAAGCCTGGCGTCTGGGCCTCAAGTCGATCGCGATCTATCGTGACGGCTGCAAGCGTACCCAGCCGCTCTCCACCGGCAAGAGTAAGACGGACGCGATCGCCGTCGACGCCGCGCCGCTTCCCCCCGGTGCAGCTCGCCGCAAGCTGACTGACACCCGCGACTCGAAGACCCACAAATTCAGCGTGGGCGGTTTCGAGGGTTACATGACCGTCGGCCTGTACGCCGACGGCATGCCCGGTGAGATCTTCATTACGCTGGGTAAGGCCGGTTCGACGTTGGCCGGATTCGCAGACTCCTTCGCCACCGCTATCTCGTTCTCGCTCCAACATGGTGTCGAGTTGCGATTCCTGGTGGACAAGTTCACCCACGTTCGCTTCGAGCCGTCGGGCTTCACCGGAAACCCGGATATCCCGATCGCCAAGTCGATCGTCGACTACGTCTTCCGTTGGTTGGCCCAGGAGTTCCTGCCGACGGAGAACCAGCCGGAGATCTCTATCGACGAAGGCAGTGGGGACGCTCAGGAGACCGCCGACGGCAACGGCGAGACTCGATCCGCCCGCGAGCGAGAGGTGTTCGTGGCCCAGGCCGACGCGCCGCCGTGTCACGAGTGTGGGGCGATCATGATCCGTAACGCCGCCTGCTACGCCTGCGTCAACTGCGGGGCCACCAGCGGTTGTTCCTGATCCCCGGCGAGTGAGGCGACGTGGCGCGACGTAGACGGGACTGGACCCACTACGACGACGAGTCGCTCCTCGACGAGCGGCTCTGTGACCTGGACCTGACCCTCGAGGGAACGCCCCTCGAGCGTCGGGTGCAGCGACTCTACGCTGAGTTGGATCGTCGTGGCATCGGCTTCCGTCCTCATGCGTGGCTCTCCAGCGAGTGGTTCTCACCCGACGGCGTCCCCGGCGTGGCGATCCCGTTCTTCCTGGCTCACCCACGGCTGATGAAGCTGGAACTCCGGCAGATGCTGGAGGTGGAAGGGGGCAGCTCGACGGCCTGCATGCGTCTGCTCCGTCACGAGACCGGGCATGCCATCGACACGGCCTATCGTCTGCACCGACGCAAACGCTGGCGCGACGTGTTCGGCCTTTACTCCCAGCCCTATCCACGGATCTATCGTCCTCGTCCATCGAGCCGCGCGTTTGTTCTGCACCTGGACGCCTGGTACGCCCAGGCCCACCCGGCGGAAGACTTTGCCGAGACGTTTGCGGTCTGGCTGACCCCACGACTGAACTGGCGCAAGCAGTACGCCGACTGGCCCAAGGCGCTGGCCAAGCTGCAGTTCGTCGATGAATTGATGAAGGAGGAGGTCCTCGGGAAACCGGCGCCGGTGCGCTCGAAGGCCCATCTCGAACCGGTGTCGAAGTTGCGGATGACGCTGAAGAATTACTACCGCAGCAAACGCAGTCGCTATGGGTTGGCGTGGCCCGATGTCTACGACCGCGACCTCAAGCGGTTGTTCTCCGACGACCCACGACACGCCAGACGGCCACCGGCATCGACCTTTCTCCGTCGTCTTCGTCCAAAGATCCGCGGCATCATCGCCGAGTACACCAACTCCAACGTCTACACCGTGGACCAGGTGCTGCAGGACATGATCGAGAGGTGTCGCGTGTTGAAACTGCGGCTGACCATGGTGCCGTCTCGGACCGAGACTCAGGCGATCGTGCTGGTGACGGTCCACACGATGAGTTGTCTTCACGCCCGTCGGTTCGAGATCCCGGTATGAAAAAGAAACCGCGCAAGCTCAGGGTCATGCAGTTGATGCACGCGGATCTCGTACCTCCGGACTCGATCGAAGGGCTGGACGAGAAGCAGATGCAGCCGTTCAAGACGGAGTTCGACGTCCTCGAGACGTTGCGTGCCGAGCTGGGGCACGAGGTGCTGCCGTTAGGGGTGGACAGCGATCTCGGTGTCCTGCGACGGGCGATCATGGACTTCAAGCCCCACGTCACCTTCAATCTGTTGGAGGAGTTTCACGGCGTCGCGGTCTACGACCAGCATGTGGTCAGCTATCTTGAGTTGATGAGGAGCCGTTACACCGGATGCAATCCGCGTGGGTTGATGCTGGCCCATGACAAGGCACTTTCGAAAAAGGTGTTGGCCTTTCATCGGGTGCCGGTGCCGGATTTTGCGGTCTACCCGCTTGGGCAGGGGATCCGGCCATCGAAAAAACTGCGTTACCCGATGCTGGTCAAGTCGTTGACCGAGGAGGCGTCGCTGGGTATCGCCCAGGCGTCGCTGGTTCAAGACGCGGCGCAGTTGAAGGAGCGAGCCGAGTTCATCCATCGCCAGCTGGGGACCGACGCCATCGCCGAACGTTTCATCGACGGCCGCGAGTTCTACGTTGGGGTGCTGGGGAACTACCGGTTGAAGGTCTTGCCGGTCTGGGAGCTGGTCTTCAAGAACGTGTCGGACGAGACCCCGTTGATCGCCACCGCCAAGGTGAAATGGGATCCCAAATATCAAGAGAAGCTTGGCGTCGATTACCGTCAGGCGACGGGAATCGATAAGGAGTTGGAGCGGCGAATCCATCACATCTGCAAGCGAACCTATCGGTTGCTCAATCTGTCCGGCTATGCACGGATCGACTTGCGGATGGAAGAGGATGGGAAGCTGTACGTCCTGGAGGCCAACCCGAATCCGGAGCTGCAGTACGGCGGCGAGTTTGCGGATAGTGCCGAGGTCAGCGGGACGCCGTATAGCGTCCTGTTACAAAAGATCCTACAACTGGGGCTGAGTTATCGCGCCCAGTGGCAGGAGTGAGGGCAAAAAGGGGACAGATTTATTTTTCTGATCGTCGATCAGAAAAATAAATCTGTCCCCTTTTCTCATAGTCAATAGCCTCATCTCTCGACTGAGGTAGACTCCGCACTGAGAAGCGCGCGGTAATCTTCTCCGAAGGATCTACCCATGCTGCGATGCCCGACTTGCGCCAGCGAAGTTCCGGACGGAAGTCGTTTCTGCAGCCACTGCGCCACCGAGATCTCTTCCGTCTCCTCGGCCCCGACGGCGACCAGTTTCGGCGACACGCCGTCGCGACACGCTAGCCATCCCTCCCTCGACGGGTCGCGCTTCGTCCCCGGCACGATGGTGGCCGAGCGCTACCGCATCGTCGGAATGATCGGCAAGGGTGGCATGGGTGAGGTCTACCGGGCCGACGACCTCGTGCTGGGCCAACCGGTGGCGTTGAAGTTCTTGCCGGAAAAGTTGGAGCACGACCAGGCGCGACTCCATCGGTTTCTCGGGGAGATCCGCATCGCGCGTCAGGTGGCTCACTCGAACGTCTGTCGCGTGTACGACGTCGGCGAGATCGAAGGCCGTCACTTTCTCTCCATGGAATTCGTCGACGGCGACGACCTGTCCACATTGCTGCGCCGGGTCGGACGACTTCCGGAGGAGCGGGGAACGGAGATCGCCCGGCAACTCTGCGCCGGACTTGCAGCCGCCCACGACCAGGGCATCCTGCATCGCGACCTCAAGCCGGCCAACGTGATGATCGATGGACGGGGACGGGTCAAGATCACGGACTTCGGCCTGGCCGGTTACGCCGACACCATCGAGGGAACAGAAATTCGCGCCGGCACGCCGACCTACATGGCTCCCGAGCAGCTGTCGGGGAAGCAGGTCTCGGTCCGTAGCGACCTCTACTCTCTGGGTCTCGTGCTCTACGAAGTCTTCACCGGTCGGAAGGCGTTCGAGGGCAAGAGCCCTGCGGAGATCCTCAAACTACAGGAAGAAACGACGCCGACCGCGCCGTCCTCGCTGGTCGACCACATGAACCCTGTGGTGGAGCAGGTGGTCCAGCGTTGCCTGGAACGCGACCCGACCCGACGGCCTGCGTCGGCGCTCTCGGTAGCGGCGGCGCTTCCCGGTGGGGATCCATTGGCCGCCGCGCTGGCCGCCGGTGAGACGCCGTCGCCGGACATGGTCGCCGCCGCCGGACCCGCCGGTGGCCTTCGGTCGGGAATCGCTGTGGGGCTCCTGGCCGCGACCTTCGTTGGCGTCGTGATCGCGGCGGTCCTGGCCGGGCGCCAGGCCATCTACTCCCGCGTGACGATGGAGAAGTCCATGGAGGCGCTGAAAGAGAACGCGCGCGCGCGGGTCGTCTCGTTCGGCTACGACGATCCTCCGGTGGACTCGGCGACCTGGCTCAACCTCGACCAGGGCAAGATCATCCGGGTGGCACGGGAGAAGGGAGTCGAGGCCGCCTGGGATGAACTGTCGCTCGCCGGCCAGCAGGTCCTGTCCGTGGTCTATCGCCAGGACGATGGAACCCTGATGCCCACCAGTCCACGGGGTGTCGTCAACTGGAACGATCCGCTTCCCAGCTTTGGTGCCGTCACTGTTCAACTCGATCTGCGTGGGAAGCTCGTCTACTTCAAGGCCGTACCGTCGTACTACGGCGACGAGACAGAACCGGCACCAAGTCCGGACTGGACCTCGCTGTTTGACGCCGCCGGACTCGACATCACGCAGTTCGATTCGACGACGCCGACGGTGCGACCGAAGCTCTTCTCCGACGCCAGAATGGCCTGGTCCGGCGTGCTTCCGGATCAACAGGACCTCCCCGTCCGCATCGAGGCGGCCGCCGTTCGTGGCAGGCCCGTCTACTTCAACATGGTCACACCGGACGAATGGGCGTGGACGGGAGAGACACAGACGGCACAACAGGCGTCGAACAAGGCGCAGCTTGTCTTGTGGATCACCGTAATCTCAATCCTCGCCACACTGGCGATCGGTGCGGTCTTTCTGGCGGTGCGAAATATCCGTCTTGGGCGTGGCGACCGAAGGGGCGCCTTCCGGCTCGCCGGGGCGATCCTGGGTTTACGTATTCTGTCGTGGGTATTTGGCGGGCACCACGTCGCCGACCTCGGTGAGGTGAATATCTTCGCCATCGTGCTGGGCGGAGGGCTCTCGCTGGCGTTGATCAGCTGGGTCGCCTACATGGCGCTCGAGCCCTATGTGCGCAAGCTGTGGCCTCAGGTGGTCGTCGGATGGAGCCGGTTACTGGTCGGGGGTTTCCGCGATCCGCTGGTCGGGAGAGATCTGCTGATCGGCTCCGCCGCCGGAGTCGGCATGACGGTCTATTTCGGGCTGGTCGGGTGGATCGGCGAGATCCTTGCGCTGATCCCCCCGTTGCCGGACAACAATTTCTTGCTCGCGTTGCAGGGGGGCCGTCACGCTCTCGGCACGCTGTTCACGATTGGTCTGGTCTCGCTGGCGGTTCCGATGTTCCACCTCGTCCTGCTGTTGCTGGCGCGGATCGTCCTGCGTCGGCAGTGGATCGCTTTCGTTGCCTACATGCTGGTCAACGGGTTTCTCGTGGCCGCCCAGTTCGCTGCATTCGCCCCCTCCAGGGCCGGATGGCTCATCGGCGCGCTGCTCGGTTGCATCAACGCGGCGATCTTCTTGTTCGTGCTTCAACGATTCGGGCTGCTGGCGCTGGTCGCGGCTCTTTTCGTCGCAAATCTGGTGGTTGTTTACCCGTTGACGACGGACTTCTCGGCGCCCTATTTCCCGGCGGCACTGTTCGGCGTGCTGCTCGCCCTGGCCGTCACCGTGTACGGATTCCGCACCGCGACCGCCGGCCAGCAGCTGATCAAGGACTCGATCCTCGAGGAGCCCCCGTCCCGGGCGTAGGCCGACAGCGGCGAAACCAGAATCTTGCGATGGCCCTGCAACCATGCTCGGCGTTCAGGCATTTAGGTGGGGGAACGGCCTAGTTACCCCAGGAGATCGCCATGAAACTTCGCTACCTCGCCCTTTTCGCCCTCCTCCTCTTCTTCCTGACCCTGCCCGTCGTGGCAGGCGACATCAACTCCTCCGTCCGTGTCGGTGCCGGCGAGACCGTCACCGACGACCTCTCCACGCTCAACGGCGGCATCCGCATCGGTGACGGCGCCACCGTCGATGGCGATGCCGAGTCGGTCAACGGCGGTGTCGAGATCGGCCGCAACGCGCGTGTCAAAACGGTCAGCAGTGTCAACGGCGGCATCGAGATCGGCGACGGCACGATGATCGATGGCGACGTCGAAAGCGTCAACGGTTCGATCTCGATGGGCATGCGTTCCAGCGCCGATTCGGTGGGTACGGTGAACGGCTCGTTGGATTTGACCGGTGTCGAAGTCGCCCATGACGTCAGCACCTACAACGGCGACGTGACGCTGAGCGACGGCACCAGCGTCGGCGGCGACCTCATCATCAAGGACACCAACTCCCGCAGCTCCGATCGTCGCCGCGCCGTGCGAATCTATGTCGAGAGCGGATCCACCGTCATGGGCGACGTGATCGTCGAGGACAAGGATCGCGAAGTCGAGGTCTACCTTCGCGGTGGCACCATCGCCGGCGAGATCCTCGGCGCCAAGGTCGTCGAGAAGTAAAAGGGGACAGATTTATTTTTCTTCCGACGCGGAACTCCGAAGGGGGTTCCGCGCTTTTCTTGGACCGGCGGCGATCAGTGGGTCGCTTCCGTAGCTTCGTGAACCAGCAGAAGCCCCCCGGAACGCCGAGGCCCGCGCTCTCGTTGGCAACCCCGATAGAGATTCTCCAGCACCGACCGCGAGTACGCGTCGTCGAATCCTACCTGAACGTACCAGGCAACCGGAACGACGCCGGCCGATGTGAGGATGGCCTTCGCCACGGACGACGGAGAGGATCGATCGGCAGATCCCATCCGATCCACGATCCAACGGCTGCCCACACGCATCAGCGGTAGTGAATCGGATTTCCTGGACTGTGCCCGCCGCGCTCGTTGGTTCAGTTCGAGCTCGTCGCGAAGCTGGGCCACACCCTCCAGCCACGCTTCTGCGGGCGATCGTTCGGACGCATTCATCTCGACAAACGGCACCCCGAACCCGGGGCACCAGCGCCGCAGTCGTCTCTGGATGGTGTCTCTGACGTCCGGAAGAACCCGGATGGCGTGTCTTCGCCCGAGTCGGGTGCGGTCCAGATGAAGACGTAGGTTCATGATCGAGGGACGAATCCTCGAACGCTCCTCAATCGACGCCTGATCGTTCAACATCCTCAGCGCCGAGTCGGCGTCCACCGGACGTCTGGCCTTATCCAGCGACACCAGCCGTGTGACCACCGTCGCCAGCGTTTCGTCTCCGAGGTGTCGAATCGCGTCAATCACCCCCGGAAACGGTCGCCCGGTGATGTAGTGCGCCAGGGTCTGCTCCGGCGAGGGCTCCTGCCAGCGACGCCCCGCCGCCAGACGACACAACAGCACGCCCAGCGCGTAAAGATCGGTGCGACCGTCGAGGGTGCGGCCCAGGACACACTCCGGTGCCGCGTAGGGGAAGGATCCACTCAGCTCGCCGGGAACGTCCTTATGACCACACGGCGTCGCAAGACCGAAGTCCGTCAAGCGAGCCCGTTCAATTCCCCGAGTCGACTGCAACACGTTCGCCGGTTTGACATCCCGATGCACCCAGCCACGCCGATGGATATGCGCCAGCGCAGAGAGCATTTCAACGGCCAGCCGACGCAGCGTCTTCCCATCCCAGCCCGCCACCGGACGCGTGCGGTCCAGGTTGTCGCCGACGACCTCTTCCAGCACCAGGTACGGCATGCCCGCGGGCAACGGCCCATCCGCCGCCACCCGCAACTCATGCGCGCGAACGATCCCGGGATGATCCAGGTCACTCCACGCCTCAAACTCCTGAACGACTGGATGATCCGGTCGCCACGGACCGGCCTCCTCGATGGCCTTCAGCACAACCCGCCGCTGCTGACGACAGTCGTAGGCCCGAAACGCCGACGCCATCCCCCCGCGTCCGAGCCTGCAGAGGATCGCGAATCGTCCGTCGACAAGTTGGGTTCGGGTGTTGCCCATCGAGGCGCATTCTCGGGGGCGCGCACCGAAGCGCACAACATCCTGGACCGTGACGCGTTGCCGAAAAGCAACGAACGGGTCTACTCGTTGCGAACCCGAATGTCGGGATGAAGAACGCCGTGGAGACCGGTCACCACCTGAGTCATCCGGCGATAGTCCAACTTGTCCGGTGTGTCGGTGGCGCTGTGATAGTCGCCGTGTCGTGCGAACAGCGTGTCGGTGAGAAGCACGCCGGGCATGCCGTACTCCCAGAACGACGCGTGGTCCGACCAGTCGACACCGTCGACGGCGGCGGGTCCACGGAAGGAGTTGACCGGAATCGAACGGGTCGACATGATCCCCGACTTGACGCGCCGGATTGAGGTGCCGGAGTTCAAGTTGCCGACCACCGCCACGAAGTTCCCTGCGCTCGGGTAGAGGAACCCAATACCGGGTACGGGAAAGTTCTGGCTGTTCTTCTCGTCGGAGAAACGACCGACGCCGTCCAGGGCGATCATCAGATCGACCTTGACGTCACGTTCGCGAAGGCTGTGGGCGTAGTGGGCGCTCCCCATGTGGTCGGTGCCGAAGTAGGGCGGCTCCTCGGTGCTGAACGCGACGAAGTGCCAATCCCTGCGGGGGGTCGCATCGGGCAGCGTCCGGACAAGTTCCAGGAGAACGGCCACGCCGCTGGCATTGTCGTCGGCGCCGGGGTGCTCCATGAACGCGTCATAGTGCGCGCCGATGACAAGGGCCCCCCGCGACGGATCGTTCCCCGACACCGTCCCGATGACGTTGTGGAAGACACGCCCCTCGACGGCATAGGTTTGCATCACAGTTCTCAGTTCGGCGTCGTGGAATTCGGAGAAGATCCACGAGGCCGTCTTGCTCAGGTTCTCGGGGTGCTGGTAGTCACGGGGTGACAGCGGTCCGCAAAGGTGAGCGACGTCGGATCGCAAACGCTCGACCGACGGTTCGGCCTCGATCTTGACGGACGGCACGCGGACGACCACCGGTCCGCTTATGAAAAGGCCCAGCAGCGAGGTCGCGAACACCAGGATGACGACCGTTGCGAATGTGATTCGCAAGATCGAGACCCGTCGGGACGGTGCCTCCGGTGTCGGTGTCGGTGCCGACTTAGTCGCCAAAGCGACCGCTCTCGAGCATGGCGATGAACGCGTCTCGCTGGGCGCGGACCGTGGTCTCGGGGCCGGTGAACTTGAAGAACCACGGGGCATCCGGCCCCTCGATGATGCCGCCAAGCAGCATGGCTTTCTCGATGGGTTCGGCCGGGGCGACACCCGTCGTCATGCTACCGGTGTACCTGCCGGTCAGTTCCACCAGATGGGTTCTTGGGGTGCTTTCGCGGATCGTCGTGAGTTGCATGACCTCTTGCGAATCGCGACCGTCCGGTTGGGTGAACATTCCCGCCCAGCGGCGGGCGTTGGCCAGGGGGTCACCGCCCTGACCCGGGCCGAAGTAGAAGACGACACACTCCGCGTCCGACACCTCGTACTGGGCGAAACGCATGTTGTTAGCCGGTGGGACCACCGTCCAGTCGGCAGGCACGTCCCAGGTCACGGGGCCGAAATCTGATGGAGACGGAGGAGGAACTTGGTTGTCGCCGACGCCGGGGATCGGCAGTGTCTGAGCCGGGCGGCTGTCTCCGCCCACGTCAGTCGACGTGGATGCCGGCGGATCCGCGGGAGGGGGCGACGAGCAATGCACCGACGCGAATACGACTATCAAAAGCAGGGGAACCCACGTCTGCAACTTCATCTTCATCCTCCGAGTATCGGTCTACGTCCGCCATTCTAGCGGATGATCGGCTATCCGTAGGCCGGTGTCTTGACTGCCCGCCGGGAGTCCTGATCCAGGGGTGGGGGAGTGCGCTCCTCGCCGTCCACGAGCCAGTCGCAGAGCGCCTCGACCCCGGGGAGATCCACCCGACAGAGCCACTCCTCGAGCGGGTCCGCCGGGGCGTCGCCCCAGTTTCGCTGGTCGTCGGCGTTGACGGCGTCGGCACTCGCGTTACGACGATAGCGTGCGAAGAAATCCTGGTGAAAGCCCAGGAAGCGTCGTGTTTGTCGTCGTCCCTTCTCGTCGTCCCGAAACAATTCGCGGCAGAGGTCGACGTATCGACGCAGGACTGCCAGGCGCTCCTCGGGGTAGAACTCGATCTCGCGCTGTTCTTGTAGTTCGCGGAAAATCCACGGTCGCGCCAGCCCCCAGCGACCGATCATGACCGACGCACATCCCGTCTGTTCGATCCGGCGCGAGACGTCGGTCCAATGGAAGATGTCGCCGTTGCCGATGACCGGTACCGATACGCTGGCGGCCAACTCACCCACCGCGTCCCAGTCAGCGGCTCGTCGATAACGCTGCGCGCGGCTACGCCCATGGAGCGCGATGGCGTCCACGCCGGCGTCTTCCGCCGCCTTCGCGATCTTCAGGAAGGTCGGCTTCTCGGCGGACCAGCCGAGACGCATCTTGATACTGATCGGGATCGAGACGGCGGCCTTCATCGCCGCGACGATCTCCGCCACGCGCTTCTGCCGTTTCATCAGCGCGGCGCCGAAACCGCGTCGTGTTGCGTCATCGATGGGACAGCCGAGGTTGACGTCCACGAAGTCGGCGCCCTGTTCCTCGGCGATGATCGCCGCCTCCGCCATGACGTGCGGGAGCTTGCCGGCGAGTTGGGCGCCGAACACCTTTTCGTCGGGATGACGTCGCAACAGCACCCGTTCCGAGCTGCCGTTGCGGGCGACCTTGTGGGCGTAGGCCATCTCGCCGAGGGAGACGGTGGCGCCGTACTCGGTCAGCAGTCGACGAAACGGTAGGTCGGTGCCACGGCTCATGGGCGCCATGATCAAGGGCTGACGAAAGATCGAGTCGGCGCTCAAGCGTCGTCCCCGTCTTCGGCGTCGCGTTCCAGTTGCTCGGTGATCGAGGCGACCTTGACCTCGGCGGCCTGGATCTTCTTGCGGCAGAGCGCGACCAGCTGGGCCGCCTCCTCCACGAGCCCCGACAGTTCGTCGATATCGACGTCGCCGTCCTCGATCAAGGTCAGGATCTCATCCAGCCGACTCGACGCGGCGGAATAACCCGGCTCGGTCGTCTTCTTCGTCGTCCTCTTGGCCATCGTCCCTACTCCTCCGGATCCTGTTCCGCCGCTCCCTCGCTGCGGAGCCTCATCGTGCCATCCTTCAGCTCTGCCGTCATCCGTGTGCCCCGTGGGGCGGCTGCGACCCGACTAACGACGTTGCCGTTCCCGGCCCGGAGGATCGCAAAACCCCGTTCCACGACCCGACGGGGGTCGATGGTGTGTAGGCGTCGCGCGCCGGCGTCCAGGGTCTCGGTCGAACGGGCCAGCAGGCGCCGGCCGAGGGGGCCCAGGCTGGATTCCCGCTCCCTCAGGGCCTGGCCTGCGTCGCGCATCTGCCGGTTCGATTCCCGTGCGATTCGACGGCTGCGGTCCACCACCGTCAGCGACTGTTGACGAAGCCGCAGGCCGACGGCGCCCGGGATACGAGTGGCGTAATGACGAAGGTTCTGTTGCCCGCGACGTAACTGGACCCGTCCACTCGTACGGAGGCGTTGTCGGATCGACCGCAGACGTTCGCGGTCGCCCTCGATCCGGGTCCGCGCCAACTCCAGGATTCGTGTGGACGATTGCTCGATCCCGGCCAGTGTGTCGGCGACCCGCTCGACCAACCAGGCGGCGGTCGCCGTCGGCGTCTTGAAGCTGCGGGCCACGGAATCCAGCACCGAGCGATCTTGCTCGTGACCGATTCCGATCAGCACCGGTCGCGGGAACGTCGCGACGGCCTCGCCCAGCCCCTCGCTATCGAACCAGACCAGATCGGTTCGCGAGCCGCCGCCACGGCAGATCAGGACCGTATCGAACGCGTCGATCCGTTCACGAAACCAGTCCAGTGCGTTCAGCACGCTCGGCTCCGTCGCCCGTCCCTGGACCCGGGCGCCATGGACCGTCACCTCGAATGCGAACCCCGACTCCCGGAGCGTTCGCAGGACGTCGTTGTAGGCGTCGGAACCAATGCTGGTGATCAGGCCGACGCGAAGCGGCAGGCGATCGATCGGGAGTCGATCGTTCAGTTCCAGCAGACCCCGTTCGCCGAGACGACGGATCGTCTCCTCGCGCCGCCGAGCCGCCTCTCCCAGGGTGTACTGGACATCCAGCCCCTCGACGGTGACACGGTACTGACCCCAGGGGACGTAGAGCTCCAACCGAATCTGCACGCGGACGACGATCTCATCTTCCAGGACAAATGGATTGCCGGCGGCTTTCAGCGCCCGTTCGATCTCCTTGCGACTCCGCTCGAAGAGCGTCGCCTGAACCTTCGAGCGGATCTCGCCGTCGTCGGAACGTTCGACCAGTTCGAAGCCGACGTGTCGCCTGTGACGGCTCTTGTTGAAGCCCGAGATCTCACCCACGAGCCAGACCGATGTAGGGAACGCGTTCTTCAGCGCACCACGAACGGCCTCGTTGAGGCCGCTGACCGTCCAGCCATCGGAGACGACGGCCTCCTCACCCGGCGGCTCGGCATCGAACAGACCGGGAAGTCGTGTGGCGGCAGGCAGGCTGTCGTCGCCCAGTAGGGACCGGGTGGCTTCGTCGTAGGAGAAGCCCGCGCCGTCGAGACACTCGGCGAGCAACGCGGCATCGCTCTCAGGCACCAGCCAGATCCGCGCGGCCCCATCCCAGCGACGGTTCGGGAGGGTCTTGATCCGATCGACCAGCTGACGGTCGAAGTCGAACCGGATGTGGAGCTGGCCGTCGCCGCCGTGACGTATTTCGCGGCTCATCCGCGGGTGATCGCCTGGGCATGCCGGGTGAGTTCGTCCACGACGGATCGAATCTGATCGGCCGTCGTGCCACAGCCGACGGTCAGTCGCATCGTCGCCATCGCCAGCTCGTCCGTCACCCCCATGCCGCGAAGCGTCCGCGAGACGTGGGGTTTGCCGGCGTGGCAGGCCGCGCCGGCAGAACCTGCGACACCGTTCGCAAGCGACAGCAGCGCGTTGGCGTCGCAGCCGGGGATCGCCAGGGAACTGGTATTCGGCAGGCGTGGAACACGACCGCCGTGGACCACGACCTGGGGCAGGGATTCTCGGAGACCGTTTTCCAGCCGATCACGCATGTCGGTCAGATGGGCGGTGCGGTTCGGCAACTCCATGCGCGCCAGCCGGCACGCCACACCAAGACCGACGATCGCCGCGGTGTTCTCCGTGCCGGCTCGTTGACCCGACTCGTGACCGGCACCGCGAAGGAACGGTTCGAAGGGCGTGCCGGCCCTCAGGTACAGCGCGCCGACACCCTTGGGTCCGTAAAACTTGTGCCCGGCGATGGTCAGGAGGTCCGCGTGAAAGGCCTCGACATGGACGGGGAGCTTGCCCACGGACTGAGCCGCGTCGGTGTGAAACGGGATACCACGCTCTCTGGCAAGGCCACCGATCTCCGCCACCGGTTGCAAGACACCGGTCTCGTTGTTGGCGTGCATGACGGAGACCAGCGTCGTGTCGTCACGCAGGGCATCCCGGGCATCCGCGACCGAAACCCTACCGTCGGAATCGACGCCGAGCCGCGTGATCTCCCAGCCACGTCCTTCAAGGTAGGCGCAAGGTTCCTCGACGGCGGCGTGTTCGATCCGGGTGGTCACGATATGTTTGCCACGATCCCTGAGCGCCTCCGCGACGCCGATTACGGCGGCATTATCCGACTCGGTCCCACCGCTGGTGAAGAGGATTTCCGACGGGTCGGCACCCAGGAGCGCGGCGACCTCTCGACGGGCCGTCTCCACGTGCTCACGCGCCCCGAACCCGTAGGCATGTTGTGAGGAGGGGTTACCCCAGTCCTCTCGGAGGACAGGCAACATCGCGTCGTAGACCTCGGTGGCCATCGGTGTGGTTGAGTTGTGATCCAGATAGACTGGCCCGGAGTTCGACATCCCGCTCTCCCGTGACAATCCTGTGAGTGTCTCACAGGGGACGTTTCCCAGATGCGGGTTTCGGGGACAGCCGTGAGAATACCCTTCGCCCTACGGTTTCCGCTTCCTCGATTGAAGCTGCCGCCCGAGGCGAGTTTCGAGCGTCGCAATGAAATCATCACTTCCCGTAGGTCGCCCTGTCGAAGTGTTTGATCTCAGTCGTTTGGCAGTCTGATCCTCCAGCCCGGTCCGGAGCCACGCCGCCCAGTCACCGATGGGTCCTGGAAACGGGCGCTCAGGGTCCAGCAACGGATCTAATCGCGACCCAGCATGGGCTCGAGCACTCGACCATCGATAGTCCGTCGCCGTTTCGACGAGCCGAGCGCGCACGGGATTCAACTCAACGTATCGCACCGCTGCCCACAGGTGCGGCTGATCTAGCGGTGTCGAAAAGAAGCGATTGGCCCACTGATGACCGGTGACGTCGGATCTCTGGTTGGCCCTTCGGGAGTAGGATCGATGGGCGTTCCCCAGAGCCTTCGAAACGGAATCTCGTCGCGTCCCCACTGCAATCAGGTGGACGTGATTGTCCATAAGACAGTAGGCCCAAATCGACATGTCGAATTGTCGGGAGTAACGACTGAGCAATTCGAGATAAACGTGACGATCTTCGTCCGATCGAAAGACGATCTTTCGATGGTTTCCACGGTGAGTGATGTGAAACGGCCAGCCCTCGAGCATGACCCTTGCGATTCGCGCCATCTTGGTCGTTTGCCGGTGGAGGCAACGGGATTCTCTACAACTGTAGACGATCACGACCGAGGGCGGGCCGCACGCCAGTTACCACGTTGTGCCGCGGCAATCGGAGCCAATGCGTCCCCGAAACTCCGTGATGGAAAACGTCCCCCCAAAAAAAAGGAGCGCCGTCCAGGGGAAGACGACGCTCGAGAGGGGGGAGGGGGGAGGAGACTAGGGGGTCAGCGGGACGCCATCACGATCGGCGTGTCGCTCTTCTGCGGGCCCGGCGGCAGCCACTCGCCACCTGCGGCGGCAAAGCGGAACTTGTAGATCGCCTGTCGTGACTCGCCGCGGAATTGGAATCCGACCAGGACCACGTGGCCGTCGGCCTGTCGATCGAAGAGGAACCGGTCTCGGGCACCGAGCTCTCCGTCCTGGCTCTTACTCAGCAGGTAGCCGACACACGTGTTGTCGACCCAGAGTTCGTTCATCTCGGTTCCGGGGGTGTAGCTGGAGATCGTCTGAATGGAGAGGCGTCCGGTATCGAACAGCTGCCCGTTAATCACGAACGGCTGATCCATGTCGGCGACGACGCGTCGACCGGCTGCCTGGGCCTCGGGAGCCGTCACTCCTACGACGACGGCGAGGGAGAGGGCGGCGACGGTCAGCGCCATCCATTGGGTCTGTTTTTGCCTCATGACGACCTCCTGGTCTCGTTGCGCCTGCCCCCAATAGAGGCAATTGCCGTGCCAGTTCGTGAAATTCGCCACTCCCGGGAGGCTTCGCCGGCGCCCCTGGACGAAACAGGGAACTTCTCGGGGATCGTCGGGATCGCTGTCGGCAGGCTCGGGATAAGCTGGATCGTTCCCCTCGTTTCACGAGAAGGATGCGGGTCCGGAAAGCCCAGACAGGTCCCGACGGAGCGTCGACACCCACTGTCAATCCCAGGGACCAGGAATGACAATCTCGGTCGCCTCGTTTACGATCAAAGGTGTCTCCGTCGTCATTCCGCCGACCGAGCGAAGGAGTGCTCCCCGTGAAGAACGTGCGCATGAGCCGTCCCGCCGGACGACGTATCTACCTACCCCACGCCGATGGCTCGGAGCAGCGACGGGTTCCCATGCGAGAAATCGCTCTGGAGTCGCCTCACGAACCGGTCCGTCTCTACGACACCAGCGGTCCGTATGGTGATCCGGACTACGAAGTCGATGTCAATCGAGGGCTCCCACGACGCCGCGAGGCCTGGATCGAGACCCGCAGCGACGTCGAATCCATGGACGGCCCGACGTCGGACTACCGGCGTCAGCGCGAGGCCGATCCGTCGCTGGCGGATCTCCGCTTCCCGGATCGGGCGGCCCCCAGGCGCGCGCGACCGGGATCCCGGCCGACCCAGATGCACTACGCCCGTCGTGGCGAGATCACGACGGAGATGGAGTTCGTCGCCCGGCGCGAGTCGTTGGAGCCCGAATTCGTCCGCGACGAGGTGGCCCGGGGTCGTGCCATCATCCCCGCCAACATCAACCACCCCGAGTCGGAGCCGATGGCCATCGGTCGTCGTTTCCTGGTCAAGATCAACGCCAACATCGGCAACTCCGCCGTGGGTTCGTCGATCGAGGACGAGGTCGAGAAGATGGTGTGGGCGGTTCACTGGGGCGCCGATACCGTCATGGACCTCTCCACCGGCAAGAACATCCACGAGACTCGCGAGTGGATCCTTCGCAATTCACCGGTGCCCATCGGCACCGTTCCGCTCTACCAGGCGCTCGAGAAGGTCGGAGGTGCCGCCGAAGACCTGACCTGGGACCTGTTCCGCGACACCCTGATCGAACAGGCCGAGCAGGGCGTGGACTACTTCACGATCCACGCAGGTGTGAGGCTACGTTACGTGCCTCTCACCGCCAAGCGACTCACGGGGATCGTCTCCCGCGGTGGGTCGATCATGGCGAAGTGGTGTCTTGCCCATCACCAGGAGAGTTTCCTGTACACCCACTTCCAGGAGATCTGCGAGATCATGGCGGCCTACGACGTCAGCTTCTCTCTGGGGGACGGCCTTCGACCGGGCTCCATCGCCGACGCCAACGATGACGCGCAGTTCGGTGAACTGGAGACCCTCGGAGAATTGACCAAGGTCGCCTGGCAGAACGACTGCCAGGTGATGGTCGAGGGTCCCGGTCATGTTCCGATGCACCAGATCAAGGAGAACATGGATCGGCAACTGGAGGTCTGTCAGGAGGCACCGTTCTACACGCTGGGGCCCCTGACGACGGACATCGCGCCGGGCTACGACCACATCACGTCGGCGATCGGTGCGGCGATGATCGGTTGGTTCGGCACCGCGATGCTCTGCTACGTCACTCCCAAGGAACATCTGGGTCTTCCCGACAAGCAGGACGTCAAGGAGGGGCTGATCGCCTACAAGATCGCGGCCCACGCGGCCGATCTTGCCAAGGGGCATCCCGGAGCCCAGACCTGGGACGACGCCCTCAGTCGGGCACGATTCGATTTTCGTTGGCAGGATCAGTTCAACCTATCGCTGGATCCGGTGACGGCTCGGGAGTACCACGACGAGACGCTTCCGGCCGACGGCGCGAAGACGGCGCACTTCTGTTCGATGTGTGGCCCCAAGTTCTGCTCGATGGAGATCACCCAGCAGATCCGCGAGTACGCCGCCGCGAAAGAGTTGGACGAGACGGCCGCCAGAGAGACCGGAATGCAGGAGAAAGCGGAAGAGTTTCGGAAGGCCGGTGGCGACGTCTACGTTCGCCCATGAGTCGCGTCTCTAGTTCAGGCCCAGAGCCAGAAGGTAGCGCTCTCCCCGGATGTACAGTACGCCTTCCGAGATGGCGGGAGTGGCCATCAGCAGGTCGTCGACCGGGAGGGTCGCCACCAACTCGAAGGCCTCGCCCGGACGCACGATGAAGACGTCGCCGTCCTCGCCCGGAAGATAGAGCAGTCCGCCACCGAGTACCGGTGAGGCGCTGAAACCACCACCGACGTGGGGAATCCTCTCTCGGTAGATCTCTTCACCGGTGGCCATACGGTAGGCGTCGAGGACACCGTTGTTGTTCAGGGAGTAGAGGATGCCGTCGTACGCGATCGGAGTCGGCATGTACGGACCCCGTGCGTAGAGGCTCCAGGCCAGATGTTCGCTTCGCCCGTCTTCCGCCGGCGTGATGTCCCCGCGCGACCCCGCTCGGATCGCAAAGATCGGAGCTTCCGGGCGACGACCACTCGCCACAACGATCAGGCCGTCGGCCTCAAACGGAGTCGGCGCGGTGATGTTCGAGCTTCCGCCGAGACGCCAGAGTTCCGTCCCGTCCTCGGGATTGTATCCGATCACGCTGGGTGAGCCGTTGGTGACCAGTTCCTGCCCGGCCTCGGTTTCGACGATGGTGGGCGTGCCCCACGACGGCAGCGCGTCCCGTTCTGTCCGCCACAGGAGCCGGCCGTCGGTCGTCGAGTAGGCCGCGATGAAGCTCGTTCCCTGGGTGTCACACTGAACGATGACCCGATCGCCGTCGATGATCGGGGAGCTGGCGGAGCCCCACTCGTAGTCCGGAGCATCGTAGGCGCCGACATCCAGCCGACCGAGGTCCGCTTGCCACAGTCGGTTCCCATCGATGTCGTAGGCGAATAGACCCTCGGAGCCGAATAGCGCGACGACGATCTTGCCGTCGGTCACCGGTGTCGAGTTCGCATAGGTCGCCTTGATATGTCGCTTGTCGGTCGGTGTTCCTCGGTGGACCTCCGCATCCCAGAGCGTCGAGCCATCACGCTTGTTCAGGGCGATGAGGTGCCACGCGTGTTCCCAGCGATCCTCGGCGGCATCGCCCGAACCGTAGAGACCGTGTTTGAATCCCACGTCGTCCTTCTCGCTGACCGCCGTAGCGATGAAGATCCTGTCTTCCCAGACGACAGGGCTTGCGTGGGCCAGTCCTGGAATCGGGACACGGAACAGCACATTCGTCCCGGAGGCAAGATCCCAGGACTCCGGGAGCGGCACATCGCCGCCATCGCCGCGCGCGTCGATTCCGCGAAACGAGGGCCAGTCGACACCCAGTCGGGGGGCGGTCACCGCGCTGTCGGGGGCCGGACAACCGGTCAGGATCAGCGATGCGAGAGCGCAGAGGACAACGGAGATCGAGAGCCATCGGTGCATGAAGCGGACTCCAGCTTCACCTACAGCCGGATAGTCAGCTGGGCGGGCTAGCCCCCATCATGGCACGAAGATCCAGGTCGAGGATGCTCTGCAGCGACGATTCCAGGGCGATCCCGGCGAAGCCCTCTCCGTCGCGTCCCACGAAACGTCGGTCGTTCCCGTCGCCGACCGCCAATCCGATTTCCAGCAGCGTGAATCGGTGGTCGGTGGAATCGCGCCGTCGTACGTCCACCTGGACGCCGACGGTTGCGAACCCGTGGAGGGTCTCGTCGCGACGACCGGCAACATCGGAGATGCGCAGACCGCTGATATCCGATAGCAGGCCGGCGAGTTGGTCGTCGCCGAGTGGTTGCCCCGCGAATTCCGCCGGTTCCTCGACGGCCCAGCCCTCGTCGCCTCGAACCACCGTGAAACTGCCCGAGACATTGCGGACGGTCAGCCCGTCGATGTCGGACGAATCGATCTTCAGCCAGTCCTTGTCGATCCAGTTACCGGCGGGTCCGGAGACATCGTAGGCCGCGAGATCGCGGACCTCGTAGACGGCGTCCTCATCGGCCTGCCGCAGATGGATCGATCCGAAATTGGGCGGGTTGCCGAACAACAGATCGACCGCGGGATCGTCGTTGCCATCGCCCCAGATCCGCAGTCTCGCTTCCGCATCCTGTTCTCGTACGCCGAAGGACTCGTGGTATCGAGCGCTGCGGACCAGCGGGCGACGTACCTCGAGAGCGCCGATCTTGGTCAGGAGCGACTCGAGCTTCGCGCCGTCGGCCGGGAAACCGTCCAGTGCCTCGACCTGCCACCCGTCGCCGGCTCGCAGCAGCTGGACAGCGTCGTCGTCGCCCCCGAACATCACCCGCGTCGGGACCAGCTCGTCCCACCCGGCGATGAGGGGTGTGGGTCCGGCGGAAACGCCGCGCTCGCCCATCGGCATGCGTACAACGACGATCAAGAGAATCTGAACCGCCAACACGACCAGCAGGATCCGTTGGTTCCGTGTCATCGCTTCCCTCCGAGACGACGCCACGTCGCAAGTCCGACGAGGGCCAGCAACGGGAGGAGGTAGTTGATCGCCTCCAGGGTCTTTCGCCGCCCGTCGTCGATGGGTTCCAGTCGCCGACTGACCGAACCCTTTGCGCGGATGTCGATCATGTCGTTGTCCAGCGTGGCCCAATCGATGATGTTCTTGGTGAACCGGAGGTTCTCCGCGAAGAACCCGCCGTCGACCTGCCCAAGAACACCGGCCACGAAATCGCTGAGGAACTCCGAGTTGCCGACCACGACCAGCCGCGTCTCGGGAGACTGTTTCAGTGGGATCTCCGGCGGTGCAGGCAGGCTTCCGTCGTCTCCAGGGGTAGGAAGGTCGATCTCTTCCGTTATCGCCGGTTCGTCGTCACCTTCGCGGACGGGCCGCTCGGCGAAATAGCTGGTGAATCGACCGTTGAGTGCGACAGAGAGGAGGTGTGGTTGGGTTCCTTCCTCCGGCACCGTGTATTCCAACAGCGCAACCTTCGTCAGGTCATCGTCGATCCACGACGCATCCGACGACTGAAGGATCGGCAGGACGTCAACGTCCTCACGATCCAGATCCACCTCGATCGGACTTCCCCAGTAGATGCCGACCGAATCCAGGGTCGCGGTGATGTCACGGTTCAGGAAGCCGTCTTCACGCACCTGAACCAGATAGGGGTAGGGGGCCAGTCCCCAGGTCCGGATGGCACCCAGCGACGTGTACTGCACCTCGGGAATTGGGAGCGACTGGTTGCGGTCATCCAGCACCAGGGTCGGCGTCAGAGTCACGCCGTGATGCTGAAGCCAGTCCTCTAGACCGGTCTCAACGGGTTGGACTCGCAGTCCGCTCTGGTCGAAATCCGCCTCGTAGGTTCCGGCGCAGAGCACCACGCGCCCACCCCGCATCAAATACTGATCGAGATTGTAGAGCGCCCCGCGGGTCAGCCCGTTCGGCTTCAGGACGAGCAGCAGATCCACGTTCCTCGGTACCGGGTCGGCCAGTGCGACCTCGGCGACTTCGTAGTCCTGACCGAGGTATCGCGTGACCTGTTCGAACTCCGGCGGTGGCTGCTGCATCTGCATCTGCATCTGAAGTTGCGGAGGGATGTCCAGGGGCTTTGGCGCGACGACGCCGACGGTCGTGAGGAAGCCCGGGAGACTTCGTTGGATCGCCTCTTCGATCTGTTCGCGTACGGTGGCTACCGTCAAATCGGGTTCCGTCAACATCAATTGCTCGATTCGACCGTCGATTTCGAGCAGACCGTAGAGGTAAAAACTGCCTTCGCTGAACAGTCCCATCGACATGGGCGCCATGCCATAACGATCGGCCAACTCTTGTCCCAGCGCCGGGTCTTGCGAGGGGTCCAGCTCTTCATAGACGAACATCTGGCCGGCCCGCGGCGCGATCTCCGCAACGGCGGCACGGACCGTCTCCGGAGTCTCCGCCAGAACCTCGGGGAGATCGCTCGGGGTCATCACGGCCGTGAAGCGCACGGGCTGGTCTAACCGATCGAACAGGTCGGCCGTCGCGTGAAAGCCATAGACGACCTTCTTGATCGCGCGTGTCACGTCGTATTCGAGGTTGCGAAGGGAGATGTCGATGTCTCCGTCGGCCGTTGGCTCGACGGTGATCAGATCCTGGAAGCCATACCGCTCGTACTGGTCGCCGTACTGAATGACGATGGCGAAGTACGCGTTGACGATTCCGGTCTCGTACTTGGAGGCCAGTTGAAACGGCGTCGATCGAACCCCGAACCGATCGGCCGCCATCGCCTCGACGTCGGAGTCGCCGCTGGGGTCGACGACCTCGAGAGTCAGTCGACCATCCGCCATCGCGCGGTACTCCTCAAGGAGATCCACGATCTGTGGCACGAGGGGGGCAAGTTTCGGATGTGTGCGTTCGGAGAAGTAGCCGTAGATCGTGAGGTCTTCTTCCAGCGAGCCCAGCACGTTGCGTGTCGCGCCGGAGATCGAGAACAGCCGATCCTGGGTCAGGTCGAGTCGTGCCGCCGACCACCCGGAGATCAGGTAGTTGAACGCCACGAGGTTGACGACGGTCAGCAGGACCGTGAGTCCCAGGGAGGCCATGCGCTTCTTGCGAGTCTTCACCGGTGCCTCCTAGGCCCAACGTTTGGCGCGGAGCGCGCAGACGTTGAGGAGCAGGAAGGTCGCCGTCAGCGACGCGTAGTAGACCAGGTCACGCAAGTCGATCACTCCGCGGGCAATGCTCGAGAATCGACTGCCGGTCCCGAGAGCACGAAGGAGGCCTGCCGTCTGATCGGAGAACAGACGTGTGAACGGGTCCGTGCCGAGGCCGAACAGCGCGAGGCAGACGACGAAGGCAAGGATGAACGCGAGGATCTGGTTCTCGGTTAGCGCGGAGATGAACTGTCCCAACGACAGGTAGGCACCGCCGAGCAACAGCGCACCGAGATAGCCGCCGAGGATCGGTCCCCAATCGAAGTTGCCGACACCCGCCACGGAGAGAGAAAGCGGAAGCATCATCGTCAGCGCGAGGCCGGCCGCCAGCAATCCGAGTCCCGCGAGGAACTTCCCGGCCACCAGTTCATGATCCCGCGCCGGGAGGGTCAGCAGCACTTCGAGCGTTCCCTGTTTCTGTTCTTCTGCCCAGAGACGCATGGTCAGCGCCGGTACCAGCAGCAGCGTGAGAAACGGAATCGCTTCGAAAAGCCCACGCATGTCTGCCCGACCACGGGCGAAGAACGCCTCTATGTTGAAGAACGTGAACAGAGCCGCACCGGCGAAGACCAGCAAAAACACGTAGGCGATCGGCGAATTGAAGTACGCCGAGAGTTCCTTCCGCGCGACGGTTCGCATGCGGCTCATGCCGAAACCTCCCCTCGACTGGCGGAGGTCAACTCGCGGAAGACATCCTCGAGGGTCTTGTCGTCCCGACTCAGCTCTCGCAGACGCCACTCATGACGCCGTGCGAGGTCGAAGATGGCCTCGCCCGGGCCGTCAGATCCGTCGAGTATCAGTCGGTACCGCTGGAAGCCGTCGCCGAGCGAGTCGCAGGTGACCCCGCGGACACCGTGAAGCGCAGACAGCGCCGAGCGCGTCCCGTCAGGATCCTGACTCTTCAACTCGACCGACTGGGTGCGTGTTCGCGTCAGGTCGGCCAGCTTGCCGTCGGCGCGGATGGTGCCGTCGATCAGGATGACCGCCCGATCGCAGGAGGCCTCCACCTCCGGGAGAATATGGGTCGAGAGGATGACGGTCTTGGTCTCTCCCATTCGGCGGATCAGGTCGCGGATCTCGACAATCTGATTGGGGTCGAGCCCCGAGGTGGGCTCGTCGAGGATCAGCAGATCCGGGTCGTGGAGCATGGCCCCCGCGAGGCCAACCCTCTGGCGGAAGCCCTTTGACAGATGACCGATGTGCCGCTTCAGGACCTGTTCAATGCCACAGTCGTCTGCAACGTGGGCGATGCGCCTGCGCAATGTTTCCCGATCCAATTCCCGCATCTGTCCCATGAACTGCAGGAAGTCATGGACCTGCATGTCCACGTAGAGTGGCGCATTCTCGGGCAGGTAGCCGATCCGTTTCTGTACTTCCAGCGGCTGCTCGACGACATCGTATCCGTCGATCCGCGCGGTGCCGGAATTTGGTAGCAGGTAACCGACGAGGATCTTCATCGTCGTCGTCTTGCCGGCGCCGTTGGGTCCCAGAAGACCCACGATCTCTCCACGCTCGATGGTGGTGGAGACACCCCGCAGGGCCTCCAGCGAACCGTAGCTCTTTCCGAGCTTTTCTATCTCTATCACGCCGGACCCTCCCGCCCGACGGCCCCGGGGACCGTGACGGAATCCATCAGTCACTCGCGGTTGTATTTGCGGCGAAGCCTGTCGCGCGATCCCATTATCCGGGGCTTCCGGGGATTGTCAAATCGGCGAGAATCCCGAAGATCCGCCCGCCAACGACGGAAAGATTCCTGTTAGCATGGCCGCGTTGGCTTGTTTGGGGGATCGATGAAAGCGATCGTCGTCGGAGGCGGTGGCGTAGCTCGCCAGCTGCTACGCCGACTGGGTGAGCGCTGGGTCGTGACGGTCGTGGACGAGTCATCGTCCAGGCTCGTGGCCTGTGGCAAGATCCGCGAGGTGCGGACCATCGAGGGCGACGGTTCCAGTCGCGTGGTCCTGAAGCGCGCCGGGCTGGAACAGGCCGACGCAGTCGTCGCCGCAAGCACCGACGACGACCTCAATCTTGAGGTCTGCCGACTGGCCGCCGACGCCTCGATCCGTCGTGTCGCGGCCATCGTCAACGAGGTCGAACACGAGGATCGATTCCGCGATCTCGGCGTGCATTTCGTTACGCCCGAGGCCCTCGCCGCTCGCCGACTGGAGCTGGGGCTCGAGACACGACGGTTGTCTTCGACCGCGTTTGCGGATGGTCGAGCCGAGGCGATCGAATTTCGCATCGCGGCGGACTCGCCGGTGCGTGGACGACAGTTGAAGGATCTCCGCGCCGCCAGTTGGATCGTCGGTGCGATCCTACGTCACGATCAGTTGATCATCCCCCACGGCGAAACGGTGATGGAGGCGGGGGACTCGGTCACCGTCGTCGGTGCCGGCTCAGACTTCGCCGAGATCGTCCGCACATTCTCCGCGGGGCGTAGTCGCTTCCCCCTCGATTTCGGCAAGCGAATCGCCGTGGCCGTCGACCGGGAAGACGATCTCAACGGCGCATTCGCCGAGGCCGTGCAGTTTGTTCGATCGACACGGGCATCATCCCTCTTGATGGTCCACCAGGACGCGATGGCTGTTCGCGAGGAACAGCGAGCGGCCGAGATCCGTCGGATCGTCGATCGAGCACCCCGGGTCGCGGAGGGTGTCGAGTTGCGGACACGGGTCGTGCACGGCGTCGCATCGTCGTCCCTGGCCTCGATCCCCGGCGGCGAGAGTGTAGGCGTGCTGGTCATTCCAGACGCCACCCAATCCATCACGGGCCGGATGCTGCAGGTTCGTCACGCTCTGCAGTTGATTCGACGCACGGGAAAACCGGTGCTCATCTCCCGTGGCACGCAGCCGTATCGAAAATTGCTGGTGCCTGCCCGCCGTACCGAGGCCGGTCGGGCGGCCATGCGTGTCGCCATCGACATCGCGCGGTTCTCAAAGGCCGAGCTGCACGGTCTGGTCGCCGTCGATCCGGTCTTTATCGCCGGTCCCGCGGCTCCGCGAGAGGCACGGGCGGCGGTCGGTTGGATGGAAGAAGAGGCCGGCGTCCACGGAATCGGAGCGCAACACACCATTCGCCGCGGCAATCCGGTGAAGCTTCTGGCGGCGGCCGCCGATGAGTCCGACCTGGTGGTTCTCGGGATCCGAAGCCGACGTCGCCTGTTCGTCCTCCCCGTGGGGATCGGTGGCTGGGTCGCCGGTCGGACCCGGACATCCGCACTCCTTGTTCCGGCCTGATTGATGGACGGCGCGCTTTCGATCAGCGTCGTCGCTCTGGCGGGATTCGTCCTCCCGTTATTGGCCAGCCGTCTTCGGCTGCCGGCGGTGGTTCTGGAGATCCTGTTCGGCATCGCCATCGGGCCGTCGATCCTGGGTTGGATCCACGCAACACCGGAGATGGCGTTTCTCGCGGAGCTTGGGTTCCTGTTGCTGATGTTCCTATCGGGATTCGAGATCGACTTCAACGAACTCCGGCGGCAGGGTGGCTCACAGATCGGCATCGGCCTGCTGGTCTTCGTCTTGACACTCTTCTTTGCCTACAAGGGTGCCCGTCTCCTCGGGCACGGGCCCTTCGTGACGTTACTCCTGGCGACCACGTCCGTTGGGCTGGTCGTACCCACGCTGCGCGAGGGGCGACATACCGCCACGGCACTGGGTCAGACGATCCTGATCGCCGCGATCCTCAGCGATTTCCTGACCCTCATCGGGACCACGCTGCTTGCGATGGTTCACGAGAACGGACTCGGATGGAATCTCCTTCGATTCCCCGCGTTGTTCGCGACGATGGCGGTGTTGCTGTTGTCCCTGCGGCGTCTGGCGTGGTGGTTCCCGGATCGGTTCGAACGGTTGTTCTCCGAGGAGGACAATTCGGAGATCGGCATCCGCGCCAGCCTGGCCTTGATGTTCGTCTTCGTGGGTCTCTCGCACATGCTGGGTGTGGAGTCGATTCTCGGAGCGTTCCTGGCCGGCACCGCGTTCGCGATGATCTTCCGACATCGCGGCGCGCTCGATCGGAAGCTGTCCGGTTTCTCCTACGGCTTCTTTATTCCGATCTTCTTCATCCACGTCGGTCTCGAGTTCGATCTGCAAGCGCTGATGACACCGGGGGTCTTCCGTGGGGCTCTGTCGCTGATCGGGGTCGCCATCGCGGTAAAGCTACTGGCATCGTGCGCGCTGTTCCTGAAGGGACTATCCCCGAGAGAGGTGCTCGCCGCCGGGATTCTCCTGTCCGCCCGTCTCAGTCTTGTGATCGCCGTGGCCAAGCTTGGCTCCCGGCTGAACCTTCTGGATCCGGCACTGGAAACACAGGTCGTCCTGTTGGCGGTCGTGACCGCGACCCTGACACCGACGCTCTTCGGGCTCATCGCCCCACGAAAGGCTTCATGCGAATCGTAATCTGCAGTCTTGTTCTTGCGTTGGGTTGGGGTGCGGTTTCCGCCGACGGGTATCGATTGCCACCGGACGAGGTCGTCAGGGTCGTGGACGCGGCTCCGTCGCCGACGCAGAAGATCAGCCCCGACGGCAAGACGATGCTACTGATCCATCGCGACGCGTTGCCTTCCGTTGCCGAGTTGGCTCGCCCGATGTTGCGACTGGCGGGGACGAGGATCGATCCGATGGTCGGCGGAGCGTATCGGAGTCGGTTCGATCGTGCGATCGAGGTTGTCTCATTGCCGGCGGGTGAGGGGTGGGACGTGTCGCTGCCATCCAACCCGCGCATCGGCTCGGTCGTCTGGGCTCCCGACTCCCGGCACTTCGCATTCACGCAGGTGACGGAATCGGGAACTGAGTTGTGGATCTCGAGATCCAGCCGCGGAGCGACGCCGTTCCGTCTGAGCGATCGTCTGAACACGGTCTTCTTCGATTTCGCCTGGGCCCCCGATAGCCGTTCGCTGTGGTGTGTCTTGATTCCGACCGAACGTGGGGCCACACCCGTGGCGGGCAAGGGCCTTACGGGTCCGGTGATACAGGAGAGTCGTGGGGAATCGTCACCCCTCCGGACCTATCAGGATCTGCTGACGGGTCCCGACGATGTCGCACTCTTCGAGCATCACGCCCGTGGTGTGAGTGCGCGGTTGCGATTCTCCTCGGACGAACGGACCGCCGAGGTCGATCTCTACGGCGAGCCGGCGATTCATGTCGATCTCGACCCCTCGCCCGACGGTCGCTGGTTGATGCTCAACACGTTGAAGGCCCCTTACTCGTATCTGATGCCCTGGTGGAAGTTCGCGAGAGACGTGAAGGCGCTTCGGGTCGAGGATCGGAAGCTCGCGACGATCGAATCGCTCCCGCTCCAGGAGAGCGTGCCGATTGGCGGCGTCCATACCGGGCGACGAAATGTCCGCTGGCTCCCCGCCGCACCGGCAACCCTCCTCTGGGCACAGGCACTCGACGGCGGGGATCCGAAGGCCGAGAGCGATTTCCGCGATGCCTGGTATCGACTGGACGCGCCCTTCGAGGGGGAACCCCGTGCGCTGTTCCGATTGCCTCAGCGGGCGACGCGGCTGGATTTTTTCGTCACGGCCGATCGGGTGGTCGCGACCGAATACGACCGAGATCGTCGCTGGACTCGTGTCACCGTCCGTCACCTCGACGATCCCGACGCCTCGCCGGTGGTCATCGAGGATCGTAGCGTTCGCGATCGCTACGGAGATCCCGGGCGGTTGATGAAGATGCATGGGCCGGGTGGCAAGCGGGTCATTCGGGAGCGTGCCGGATGGATCTATCGCTCCGGTGCCGGGGCATCATCTTCGGGTGACCGACCGTTTCTCGACCGGCAACATCTTCAGACGCTCAAGAGTGAACGGTTGTGGCAGAGCGCCGAGGATAGCTACGAGGCGGTGATCGAGATCGTCGGCGACGGGAAGCGGCCACGCTTCATCACTCGGCACGAAGATCCGAAGTCGCCCCCGAACTTCCGAATGCGCACCGTTCGGGGAAAACGCTGGAACGCGTTGACCGCGATTCCACATCCCGCACCGGAGCTTCTCGGCGTCCGAAAACAGCTGGTGACGTACGAACGTGCGGACGGGGTGCCCCTGTCGGCGACGCTCTATCTGCCCGCCGGTTACAAGGATGGCACTCGACTGCCGCTTCTGGTGTGGGCCTATCCGCGAGAGTTTAACGATGCCCGCACCGCGGGGCAGGTGACCGGTAGTCCATCCCGCTTTACGCGTATCGAAGGCTCCTCGCATCTCCATCTCCTCAGCCAGGGGTACGCGATCATGGACGGCGCGACGATGCCGATCATTGGCAATGCCGAGACCATGAACGACACGTTCATCGAGCAGTTGGTCCAGGCCGCCGAGGCTGCCATCGAGACCGCCGTCGCCATGGGTGTGGCCGATCGTGAGCGGGTGGCGGTTGCCGGCCACAGCTACGGTGCATTCATGACGGCAAACCTGCTGGCCCACTCCGATCTTTTCGCCGCGGGGATCGCGCGGAGCGGGGCCTACAACCGGACGCTGACGCCGTTCGGGTTTCAGTCCGAGCGTCGGACACTCTGGGAGGCACCCGAGACGTACTTCGCCGTCTCGCCATTCATGCACGCCGACAAGATCGACGCACCGCTATTGCTGATTCACGGCGAGGCCGACAACAACGCCGGGACCTATCCCATGCAGTCCCGACGTCTATTCCAGGCGATCAAGGGACACGGCGGATCGGCGAGGCTGGTGATGCTCCCCCACGAGAGTCACGGCTATCGTGGGCGGGAGTCCATCCTGCATGTTCTTGCGGAGATGATCGACTGGTTGGACGAGCACGCGAAGAAGCGAGACTAGCGTGGGCCCTGGCCGGGAGTGGTCCGTTTCGCCGGCGTGCGGAACGTGACCAGCTCGACATCGAACACCATCGGGCCCCTCGGCTTTCCGCTGTAACTGAAGTAGGCGAGTCCTGCGGGTAGCCAGAGTCGGCGTTGTTCCCCCGGACTCATGTCCGGAACGATCTCTTGCAAGCCGAGATAGGCGCTGCCGAGGACGCGACGATAGGGCTTGCCGACGAAGTAGGTACTCTCGACCAGCTTGCCGCTGGTCGTCCAGCTGGTGAGTTGCAGGGTGACGACCGACTCCCGGCCGGGTCCCTCCTCGCCGGTGCCGTCCCGCAGGCGAAGCCAGCTGAGACCGCTTGGCGTCGTCGTCGCCTCCGGCGGCGCGCGATGAGGTGAGGGTGGGGGATTGGAGATCACATGAAGCAACTCGATGTCGTAGATCACGGTCCCGGTGGGTTTCCCCGTCAGTCCGGCAAAGGCCAACTCCTGGGGGATCCAGAGCCGTCGCGTCTCGCCCTCTTGCATCTGCGCGACCCCTTCCTGCCAGCCGACGAGGCCGCTGGTCAGGGGCAACCCGAGAGGTCGGTCCCAGCCGGCCTCCTCGAACATCACGCCCTTCTCGGTCCAGGCGCGATAGCGGATGACGACGATGTCGGTGGGCTGTTCGGGGCTCGCGCCGTCTCCGGGGCTCAGGGTCTGGCTGACCAGCCCGCTTTCAAGTCGGGCGGCGTCGGCGGGTGGCGAGCCGGGAGGGGCGTCGGCGATGGCCAGGGAACTGGCCAGCAAGAGCAGCAGCGCTTGGATCGTCTGGGTCGTCTTGGTCATCGAACCAAACTACGCCGGACCTGCAGAACCCGCAAGCGATTGGACCCGTCAGACTGAATTGGATTAGATTTGGAGGTCGAGGCGCGGACGAGAGACTCTAGCGAGTCATCTTCCCTTCACGGAGGCCAGGGCTCTGGAGATCGATGTCGATCACCTGCATGTAACCCTGTGCCGGGCCCATGATTTCCAGAACCTGACTGCTGGTCAGGGTGCGGATCGACGGTGTCTCATAACTCTTGATCATCACGACTCCCTTAGCGATAGACCTAATATATCGTCTAATCGGGATCGCGCCAAACTTTTTTAGCAGGAAACGAAGATATTTAAACCGACGGACCGGAAGAGTTAAAGAACCTCTGTCTGGGTTTTCCGGGTTTCGGCCGGTGGTATCCTGAGAGTCTATGAGCGAGCCGATTTACCGGGCCATTTTCCACAACCGTGGGGAGACCTACGAGGTGTTCGCCGAGAGTGTTCACCAGGGCGATCTGTTCGGGTTCGTCTGCATCGAGGGGCTGATCTTCGGCGAGCGGACCCAGGTGGTGGTCGATCCGGCGGAAGAACGACTCAAGACCGAGTTCGAGGGAGTGCAGCGGTTCTTCGTGCCGATGCACGCCATCGTTCGTATTGACCAGGTCCCCAAACGGGGGACGGCTCGCATCTCAAAGAAGGAGACGGGCGACGACAACGTGACCTCCTTCCCTTCGTCCCTTTACACCCCCCAGGACCCCACCAAGAGCTGAGGATTAATCGATGAAACTTCAGTGGATTCATGAAGAGCCGGCCCAGTGGGACGCGGACAAGCAGCGACTGATCGGCGACGCCGCCGAGGGTATCTTCGCCATGGCACCCCAGAGTCCCGGCGAGTTGGTGGCCGGCGAGTGGTGGCGTGTCGAGGCCGACGGCAAGACGGTCGGTTTCGGCTGGCTCGACACGGTCTGGGGAGATGCGGAGGTCCTGCTGGCCGTGGATCCGGAGAGCCGTCGGGGGGGAGTCGGTTCGTTCATCATGGAACAGCTGGCCCTGGAGGCCCACGGTCGGCAGTTGAACTATCTCTATAACGTGGTTCGCCCGACCCATCCGGATCGCGAATCTCTGAGGAACTGGTTGATCCAACGAGGCTTCAAGCCTTCCTCGGAGGACGATCAGACCCTGCGCCGGCTCGTCGCCCACAGCGACCGGTAGCCCACGAAAGAGTGCGACATTTTGGGCTCTTGACTTGTCTTGCGTCTTACCATACATTTGTATGGTATCGGGTCGAAACAAGATCACAGGAGCGACGCCGTCATGGGACGTACTCCAGCAGGGCAGACGCGGGAGCGGATCTACCGTTTTCTGCAAGAGCGGCTGCTGACCGGACAGCCACCGACGATCCGTGAGGTGCAACAGGCTTTCAAGTTCCGTTCGGTACAGACGGCGCGGGAACATCTTGAGGGGCTGGTGGCAGACGGTCGGTTGACCAAGCAAGCCGGCAAGTCCCGTGGTTATCGACTCCCTGCCGACCGGGAACCGTCGCCTTTGCAGTGGGTACCGCTACTGGGTCGTGTACAGGCCGGTGCACTGACCGAGGCCATCGAAGATCCCGATGGGTTTGTGCCGCTCTCTTCGTCTTACACCAAGACCTACACCACGCCCCTCTCTGGAGAGGACTACTTCGCGTTGCGTGTGGAAGGAGAAAGCATGATCGACGCCGGCATCCTTCCCGACGATATCGCCATCGTGCGTCGCCAGTCGACGGCTCGGTCCGGCGAGATCGTCGTCGCCATGGTGGGGGAAGAGGCGACGGTCAAGCGTCTTCGGTTGCGGGGACGACGTGTCGAGCTTCATCCGGAGAATCCAAGATTCAAGCCGATCGTTCCCGGCCCAGAGCCGGTGGTCGTGCTGGGCAAGGTGATGGAGATCCGACGTGAGTATTAGCCCCTCCGTCTTGGCGTCCACCTTGCCGTCTACCGTCCACCGAGGTCTGGAAGCGATCCAGGTTCCTGCCGAGTGGAAGCTGGCGGCCCTGACCGGTCGTTTTGCGGAGATCTCCGGTGGGCAGGCGACGGCGTCGCTGACCCTTGTCTTCCAACTGGTGTTGGAGGCCCAGCGGCAGGCAGAGCCGGTGGTCTGGATCGGTCATCGGCAGAGCGTCTTCTTTCCGCCGGACGCGGCACGCGCCGGTGTCGATCTTGAAGGGCTGCCTGTGGTCTGGGCGCCGGACGATCGTGCGGCAGCCCGGGCGACGGACTACGTCCTGCGTAGCGGGGCCTTCGGGCTGGTGCTTCTGGATCTGGGCGCTCGTCCCCGTCTACCGATTTCCGTGCAGACCCGTCTGGCGGGTCTGGCCAAACATCACGGGACGGCGCTGTTGTGCATCACGGAGAAGGAGGATCGCCAGCCCTCGGTCGGTTCCCTGATCTCGTTACGTGCCCATAGCGTTCGATCCCGTCGTCCCAGGCCGGAAGCTGCCGATCGTTTCCTGTGTGAACTACAAGTGCTAAAGGACAAGCGCCGAGGTCCGGGGTGGCATCACGAGGAGGTCTGCCGTGGACCGGAAGGCCTACTCTAGGATCGCCTGCGTCGACGTTCCGGAACTGCCATTGCAATGGCTGTTGCTGCAAAACCCCGACTGGCGTCAGCGACCGGTCGCCGTCGTCGATAGTGACCGTCCTCAGGGCGAGATCCTGTGGGTCAACGAACGGGCGCGGACACGACGGATCTTGCCGGGCATGCGTTACGCCGCGGCCCTCTCCCTGGCCGGTGATCTCCATGCATCGGTGGTGCCGGAACAAGAGATCCACACTACGATCCGTCGTCTGTCCGACAGGCTGCGCCGTTTTACGCCAAACGTAGAGCCGGCCGATCTTACCGAGTCTGCTGCCGCCGGCCTGTTCTGGTTGGATGCGTCGGGGTTGGAACGTCTCTACGACTCCCTGCATCGCTGGGGGAGCGAGGTGGAAGAGGCGTTGAAGGAAGAGGGGTATCAGGCTGCGGTGGTGGTCGGTTGGACCCGTTTCGGGAGCTATGCCCTGGCTCGTGTCCGACGGGATGTCAGCGTGTTGAAGGATGCGGAAGAAGAACGAGAGGCGGCCTGCCAGGTTCCCCTAGAACGGCTGTCGCTTCCGCCGGCATCGCGGGATGCGTTGGCTCGCCTGGGGATCACCACCGTCGGTGGCTTTCGTGACCTCCCGGGAGAGGGGGTCCAGAGTCGTTTCGACAAGACGACTCACCAGTTCCATCGGTTGGCCAGCGGCGATCTCCAGGTGCCGCTGCAGCCGGAACATCCTCGGCCACCGGCCGTCGAGAAGCTGATTCTGGAGCATCCCGAGAGTCACGTTGGACGTCTGATGGTTGGCATCCAACAGATGTTGCCATCGTTACTGGCCACGTTGGCCGGGCGGGCCCACGCGTTGACAGAGCTGCAGCTGGGGTTGCGTTTCGAACGACTGGGAGATCATCTGGAATCGATCCGCCCCGCGGCCCCGACCCTGGACGCACCCCAACTTCTGGAACTGATCCGCTTGCGGCTCCAGGCTCTGCGGAAACTCCCGGATGTCGTCGTGGAGCTGGTGTTACTGGCCGGGGAGACCGAGGCCGCTCCACGGCAGTTACGTTTGTTTGCGGAGAACCCGAAGCGCGGCCTCGATGCGGTCAATCGAGCTCTGGCTCGTGTCCGTGCCGACCTGGGTGACAGGTCCGTGGTCCATGCACAGTTGCGAGAGGGTCACCTGCCGGAAGGTAGTTTTGGTTGGCAGCCGATCCAGCAGTTGAAACCGGCGAAGCCGGCAACCGCTCGCGGTGTCGACCTCCAACAGCTGGTCCGCCGGATTCAGGCTCGCCCGCTTCCTTTGCCTCTGCGGCCTCGTCACGAACCGGACGGTTGGATGCTGAAGGGACTCCAGCAAGGACCGGTGACCAAGGTGTCGGGCCCCTATGTGGTGTCTGGGGGGTGGTGGCAACGTGCGGTGCATCGCGAATACCACTTCGCGGAGACCCTCAAGGGAGAGTTGTTGTGGGTCTTCTTCGATCGTTACCGACGACGTTGGTTCCTGCAGGGTCGTGTGGAGTAGATGCAGGATTACATCCCGCTGTGGTGCAAGAGTCACTTCTCGTTTCTCGAAGGTGCCAGTCGTCCCGAAGAACTCGTCGATAGTTGTGGATCGCTGGGGTTGGAGGCGATGGCGCTGACCGACCGGGATGGTGTCTACGGCATCGTCGAGGCCCATATCAAGGCTCGAGAGCTGGGTGTCAAGTTGATCATCGGCTCGGAGGTCACCCTTGACGATGGCTCGACCCTGGTCTTGCTTGCGATGGACCGCGACGGGTACGCCAACCTTTGCAAGCTGATCACCGTCGGGCGACGTCGATGCGAGAAGGGACGAAGCGAGGTCGGCTGGCGAGAGGTCTGTTCCCATGCGGCGGGTTTAATCGCGTTGTGGGGTGGATCCCGCAGCCTGCTGGTCGGCCGTGCCGATCCGTTCTTCGTGATTCATGACCTGGTCGAGGCATTCGGGGATCGACTCTACGCCATGCTCGCCCGTCATCGTGACGCGCAGGAGGTAACCCACGAGGCACGACTCCGACAGCGTGCCGACAAGTTCAACATTCAGACCGTTGCGACTCATGAGGTGCTCTACCACAAGACCGCCCGACGGGATCTTCAGGATGTGATGACCTGTATCCGTCATGGGGTCAAGTTGACCGAGGCCGGCCGCCGAATCCAACCCAATGCGGAACATGCGCTCAAGTCGCCCCACAGTTTTTCCCGTCTGTTTCGTGACGTACCCGGTGCAGTGTTGCGTGCGCGGGAGGTGGCTCAGCGATGTCGGTTTTCTTTAGAGCGATTGCGTTATCGCTACCCATCCGAGCGACTCCCCGATGGTCAGACCTCCTCACAGTGGTTTCACACGTTGACCTGGCAGGGGGCACGGGAACGCTATGGTCAGGACCCCTCCTCCCGGGTGCGAGAGCAGGTTCAAAAGGAACTGGACCTGATCGACGAGCTGGACTACTGCGGTTACTTCCTGACGATGTGGGAGATCGTACGGTTTTGTCGTGAGCAGGGGATCCTCTGTCAGGGGCGAGGCTCGGCGGCCAACTCGGCGGTCTGCTATTGCCTGCGGATCACCGCCGTCGACCCGGTGCGGATGGGGCTGTTATTCGAGCGGTTCCTCTCTCGGGAAAGAGCCGAGCCACCGGATATCGACCTGGATATCGAGCATGAGCGGCGTGAAGAGGTGATCCAGCATGTCTACGAGAAGTACGGTCGTAGCCACGCAGCCATGGTGGCCAACTTCATCCGTTATCGGCCACGCTCCGCCGTCCGCGATGTGGGAAAGGTCCTGGGGGTCGCCGAGACGGCCCTGGATCGACTCTCGAAACTGCTACCCCACCATGGGGACGTTCCTCCGGAGACGTTGACCGAGGCCGGCCTGGATCCGGAGCTGCCACGTCATCGGCATCTGTTACGCCTGGCCACGGAGATCCAGGACTTTCCGCGCCATCTATCGATCCATCCCGGTGGTTTCTTGCTGGGTCACGAGCCGGTCTGCCACATCGTGCCGATCGAGAACGCCAGCATGGAGGACCGCACGGTTATCCAGTGGGACAAGGAGTGTCTTGAAGAGCTTGGGCTGTTCAAGGTCGACCTGCTGGGGCTCGGCGCCTTGCATCAGCTTCATCTTGGTTTCGATCTTCTGCGGCAGCATCACGATGAACATTACGAGATGGCGACGATCCCCGCCGACGACACACCGACCTTCGACATGATCTGTCGTGGCGAGACCGTCGGTGTGTTTCAGATCGAGAGTCGTGCGCAGATGGCGATGTTGCCACGCCTGAAACCACGGACCTACTACGACCTGGTCATCGAGGTCAGCATCGTACGTCCCGGCCCGATCACCGGCGGCATGGTCCATCCCTATCTGCGTCGTCGTTCGGGAGAAGAACCGGTGATCTATCCCCACGCATGCCTCGAACCGGTCCTGAAGAAAACATTGGGAGTGCCGTTGTTTCAGGAGCAGGTGATCCGACTGGCGATGGTCGCCGCCGACTACACCCCCGGCGAGGCCGATCAGTTGCGTCGTGACATGGCGGCGTGGAGAAAGTCCGGTCGTATCGAGCGACACAGAGAACGTCTCGTGCAGCGGATGACGTCCCGGGGGATCGAGCGAGAGTTCGCCGAGCGGGTCTTCGAGCAGATCCGTGGCTTCGGCGAGTACGGATTCCCGGAGAGCCATGCCGCCAGCTTCGCATTGATCGCCTATGCGACTGCCTGGATGCGTTGTCACTATCCGGATGCCTTTGCCTGCTCGTTGTTGAACGCCCAGCCGATGGGCTTCTACTCGCCTTCCACGATCCTCGAGGATGCGCGTCGCCAGGGAGTCGAGCTGCGCCCCATCGACGTGCTGCACAGCGATTGGGATTGCACGCTGGAATGGGTGCGGAAGGGACGGTTCGCCGTGCGTGTCGGATTGCGGTACGTCAAGGGACTGGCCCGCCCACAGGGAGAACGGATCCTACAGGCCCGTCATCGTCGACGCTGGTCGTCGGTGGCCATGTTTGTCGAGGACACCCGATTAGATCGTGGCACGCTGGGGCGATTGGCGGAATCCGGTGCGTTGCAACGACTGGAGGACAATCGACGCACGGTGTTGTGGGAGGTCCAGCGAACTCGAGACCCGGCTCGTGCGACGTCACTGCATCTACGTGAGCGGGCACCGGAACTTATCGAGCTGGATGCGTTGGAGACGATCCGTTGGGACTACCGCACCAGTCGTCATAGCACCCGCGGGCATCCACTGGAGCCTCTGCGGCCACGTTTTGAAGAGCAGGGACTTCCCGATGCGGGCACGGTCTCCTCGATGCCCGACGGACGACGGGTGCGCTATGCCGGGTTGGTGATCTGCCGTCAGCGACCGGGGACGGCATCCGGAGTCCTGTTCATGACCCTCGAGGACGAGACCGGTTTCGTCAATCTCGTGGTCTGGAGCAAGGTCTACGAGACGTTCCGTCTCCAGATCCGGACCGCAAGTTTCATCGGTGTCACCGGAAAACTGCAGGTGAAGGACGGTGTCACCCACCTGATCGCCGATACGTTCTGGACTCCGAAGATCGGCGCGGCACCGGCAGTGGTCGGCAGTCACGATTTTCACTGACGAGCGTCGCTTGCGGTAGACTTGCCGCCATGACCGAACCAACCGAGAAACGTCCCGAAGGGATGCGACCGATCGCCGGGCTCCATCTGGGTACCCGGCAGCGGGCGGCCCTCGCCGCGGCGATCACCATCGTCAGCGGCATCGTGATCCTCGGTGCACTGTTTGCAATCGGCTGGGTCCTCACCCAGTTCCTGCACCGCTTCTCAAACGTCTTCCTGCCGCTGGCGGTGGCCGGTGTGATCGCGATGTTACTGGCGCCTTACTACCACTGGCTGCGTCGCCGACTGAAGTTCCCGGCGGCTCTTGCGGTCGCGACGGTATTTCTGTCGATCTCGTTGCCCATCGCCGGGTTCGGCTGGTTCTTTGGCGCGGTGATGGTCGAGCAGATCTCCGACATGGTGATCCGTTTCCCCGCATGGCGTGAATCGATGGCCGAAGACCTCCAGGCACGCTGGCCGCAGATGAAACATTTCCTGGACGAGAACCCGTGGGGTCAACGGGCGCGAGAGGTATTAGAGGCGCAGCAGGAGACCGTCATCAACGGCCTGAGAGAGCTGAGCACCCGCGCGCTGACCGCTGGTATGGGGGTCTTCGGGTTCCTGGGTACGTTGGCGGCGTGGGCCGTCATGCCGGTCTACCTGGCGTACTTCCTCATCGCCGGAGCGCGGGTTCCGCGGGATCTCGAGAAGCTCTTTCCGTTCCTGAAGCCAACGACACGAAAGGACCTCGTCTACCTGATCAACGAATTCGTCGCGATCCTTGTCGCCTTCTTCCGGGGGCAATTCGTTATCGCGTTTCTGCAAGGGTTGCTCTACGCGATCGGATTCAGCGTCGTGGGGCTGCGGTACGGATTCATCCTCGGCATGATGCTGGGGCTCCTGAATATCATCCCTTATCTCGGCAACATCGTTGGACTGGCGATCTGTCTCCCGTTGGCCTACTTCCAGGCGGACGGTGGCGTGCTGCTGCTTGGACTGATCGCGATCATCTTCGTGATCGTTCAGTTGATCGAGGGCTATGTCTTGACGCCCAGGATCATGGGAAGCCAGACGGGGCTTCACCCGGTGGCGATCATCGTGGCGTTGTTCTTCTGGGGGACCGCTCTTCAGGGAATCCTGGGGATGATCCTGGCGATCCCGTTGACGGCATTTCTCGTGGTGTTCTGGCGGCTGGCCCGAAGACGCTACATCAAAGAGTTGATCTAGCGGGCTCCGAAACCAAGCGAGCGCTTGAGGCCGGCAAACGAACCGGAGGTCTGCTCCTTCTGACGACCGTCCAGGAGTCGTCGGACCCCGATTGCGATGCCGTCGGCGTCGATGCCGGCTTCGGCCAGCTGCTCGGACCGTGAACCCTGATAGATGAACTCATCGGGGAGTCCGCATCGATGGATGCGGTCCGCCGACAATCCGTGGCGGTTACATTCCTCGAGAACCGCAGCACCGAAGCCACCGGTCACGGCATGATCCTCCACCGTGAGGATGGGCGTTTCCGATTCGACCAGGGCGCGGATCAGCGCGACGTCGAGGGGTTTGGCAAAGCGTGCGTCATAGACCGCCGCAGAGATCCCTTCTCGCGCCAGCGTCTCGCGGGCTGCGAGAGCATCGTTGGCGGGGAATCCATAGGCCAGGATCGCGACGTCGTCGCCGGCCTCCAGAAGTTGGGCCTTCCCCAGCTCGAACGGAGAGACCGAGGCCTGGTGGGGCGACGAAGCCACGTTGTCGCGGGGGTAGCGCAGTGCCGACGGGCCACTATCGTGTCCCCGCAGAAACTCCATGGCAGCCGTCAATGTCGGTTCGTCCATCGCAGCGGTCAGAACCATATTCGGGAAGCTGCGAAGGAACGCCACGTCCAGGAATCCGTGATGGACGGCACCATCGCCGCCGACCAGCCCCGCGCGATCCATGCAGAGCCGAACCGGCAAGCCCTGGAGGGCCACCTCCTGAAAGACCTGGTCGAAGCCGCGCTGCATGAAGGTCGAATAGATCGTGACGAACGGCTTCAGGCCGGTCTTGGCCATCCCCGCGCACATGTCGATGGCGTGTTCCTCGGAGATGCCGACGTCCCAGGCTCGGTCGGGGAAGCGGGGGATGACGTGATTCAGTCCCGTTCCGTCGGGCATCCCGGACGTGACGGCGACCACCTTCTCGTCGCGTTCCATCAGTTCGATCAGTCTGTCGGCGTAGGCCGTTGTGAACGAACGACCGCTGGACTTCAGCTCTACGCGGCATCCACTGCGGGTGAACGGTTTCGGCGAGTGGAACGTGGTCGGATCCTCGGAGCTGAAATCGAAGCCTTTGCCCTTGACCGTCTTGACGTGAAGTAAGACGGGTCGGTCGATCTCCTTGACCTCACGGAGCATGTCGATCATCCCCGACAGGTCGTGGCCATCGATGGGTCCGACGCAAACCAATCCAAAGTGATCGAAGATGTGCGTGTGATCGAGGGCGGCCTTGGTGACCTCGCCCAGCCGATGGTAGATCTCCTCGACACTGTGACCGGCCGGCAGCTTCTTCAGCACCTGACGGGCCCGCTCCTTGAGGGTCGTGAATCGATGATCGACACGGATTCGATCGAAGTGGCTGGCAAGTGCACCCTGTGGTTTGCCGATTGACATGCCGTTGTCGTTGAGGACCACCAGGAACTGTCGCTTCAGGGTCCCGGCGTTGTTCAGTCCCTCCATCGCAACGCCATTGACGATGGAGGAATCTCCGACGAGGACCACACTCTTCCGATCGACCTCGCCGTTGATCTGATCGCCGCGGGCCATACCGAGCGCGGTCGAGACACCGGTTCCCGCATGGCCGACGCTGAAGAGATCGAAATCGCTCTCGCGGGGTTCGGGGAAACCCGCCATCCCATCTCTCTGTCGCAATCGATCCAGAAGCTCGACGCGCCCGGTCACAAGCTTGTGGGCGTAGCACTGATGGCCGACGTCGAACAGAAGTCGGTCATGGGAGAAATCGAAGACGTAGTGCAGGGCCAGGGTCAGTTCGACGACCCCCAGGTTGGGCGCCAGGTGGCCGCCACTCCGGGAGACCTGATTGCAGATGGCGTCCCGAATCTCCTGGGCTAGTTCGGTGAGTTGCTCGAGGGAGAGCCCCTTGAGCATCTCGGGCGTCAACTCTGGGGAAAGATGGTGGCTCATGGTTATCCTTATGTACGCTTAGCGTACAACATCCGTTCCAGCAAAGCAGGAATCGTTCCAAGACCCCGGGCCACCTGCAGGCGACCCACGAGGGCCATCACGGCCGCCCGTCCAATTTTCGATCCCGGGCCCTGTTCCTGGACACGTTTCAGTGTCGCGTGGGCAAGCAGGACCGGTAGGGCGTTGAATGCGAGTACCCCGGGCGCGGCACCCGCGTCGGACAGGACCTTCACGTAACGCGCGGCAGTCACGAGGTCGTCATGGGCCCGAGAAAAAATCTCGTCCCGCGGGATGCCGGCGGGGAGGTAGCGCCGCCCCTCGGCCGCGTCGCCATCGCTGTCCTTCAAGATGTTGACCAGTTGAAGCGCCTCGCCGAAGGTCGCCGCATCATCTCGCAGTTCTCCGGCCGCCGCGGCAAGCCCGGGGTTGCCGAGAATGAACAGTTCCGTGAGGAGCTCTCCGACGATTCCCGCAACGGCGTAACAGTAATCCTTGAGGTCCTGAAGCGATGTCAACTCCAGGTCGCCGTCCCGCTCGCGTTCCACGAACGACTGCATGCCCTTGATGGTTCGCTGGGTGTGGTCGATCACCGCCGACCGGGAGTTCTTGCGGAGCCCGACCAGCGTCTCGATCACCTCCGGGAGTCTCTCGAGAAGTTCCTGGTACCCCGCGTGGGGGTGAGGGGAGTCGTCATGCCAGCGGGTCGCCAGTTGAGCGGCACCGTCGGTGGTCGGGGCGTCGAGAAAGTCGGAAAACCGCGTCAGCTCGTCGAGTTTCTGCGGGCGGTCCCAGCGGTTCGAGTCCTCGAGGGTGTCGGCCACCCGGAACAGCAGATAGGCGACCGTGACCTCGCAGCGTGTGGGCTCGGGAAGCAACGGGATCGTGAGGGCGAAGGTTCGACTGCTGGCCGTCAGGAGGTGGTCGAGGGAGGGCGGCGTGGTCGGCCCGGTAGCAAAGTCTTCATCGGACACGAGATGCATCGTTCCTTTGTAGCATTGATCGTGAATAAATAGCCATTTCACACGAAAAACGTCGGCGATTAAAGTAAGCTAACCACACCCCGACAGCCCAACCGATGAACGAACTCAAGGAACGAATCGCCGCCGCCGCTCACGAGCTCTTTACCGAGCACGGACCGGAAGGTGTGTCGATGCGCAAAATCGCCCAGCAGGTCGGGGTGACCGCGCCTGCGATCTACCGTCACTACAAGGACAAGGGCGAGCTCCTCGACGGGATCATCAACGATGGCCTCGAGAAGCTGCAGTCTCGTCTGGCGCCGGCGCTGGAGGCGGCGACGCCGCTCGAACGGCTCCGTCGCATGGGCGACGCCTACCTCGATTTCGCGATTGAGCAGCCGACCTTCTTCGATTACGCATTCATGACTCCGAAACGGAGCAGTGGCTCGATCTCGGAAGAACTCCAACGCCACGATCGGCGGATCTTCCGACACGCCATCGAGCAGGTAACCCACTGCATCCATGACGGCACGTTCGGCCCCTCCGATCCCATCGAGGTCGCGATCCGGGTATGGTCGACCGTGCATGGTCTGATTACGCTGTTCCGCACGGGGCGTCTTGGTCTAGGCGATGACCAATTTCGCGAGACCTACCGCCGGACGGTCGATCAGATGCTTGCGGATCTTCGACCCCGCAACGATTGAGGGATGAGCGGATACACGGCAAGGGACGCGGCGCGTCTACTCGGTCTGGCTGAGCGCGAGGTTCGTTCGTACATCCGTGCCGGACTGCTCGATGCCGCGTCGGGAACTCAGCAGGACGATCGGCTGTCGTTCCAGGATCTCGTCTTGCTGCGAACCGCCAGGGATCTCCGTCTTCAATGCGTCTCGGCGGCGGTCGTCCGTCGTGCCCTTCGGCGATTGCGTGAGACCCTCCCGGCCGAGAAACCGCTGACCGCCCTACCGATGAGCGTGCGGGGGAAGCGAGTGGTCGTCAGGGACGGTGGGCATGCCTGGGACGCCGAGACCGGCCAGACCGTATTCGACTTCGACCTACCGACCGTAGACAAACCCGTAGAACCATCGACGACGCCGTTCCACGTCCCGCTGCCGGAGGAGTTGACCGCCGAAGACTGGTACGAGATCGGTTGCGAACTGGAAGATCAGGCCGTGGACGAGGCGCAGCAGGCCTATCTTCGCGCCATCGAGCTCGAGCCTGACCACTTCGACTCCCGGATCAATCTCGGCCGCCTCTTCGTCATCGGCGCGAGACTGGAAGAGGCGGAGCAGCAGTTCCGGGCCGCCCTGAGTCGTGGGCCTCACGCCATCGCGTTCTTCAATCTCGGCGTCATTCTCGAGGAGCGGGGCCTCGGCGAGGAGGCCTGCGACGCCTACCGCAAGGCGATCTCGACCGACCCCCACTGTGCAGAGGCCTACATCAATCTTGCCCGCATTCTCCGGATCGTCGCGGAAGCGGAGAAGGTGATGCAAAACGCCCGCGAGCGGTCCTCGCCGCGGGATCCGTCCCCCGACGATCGCTGATCCCTCGCCACGGGGTAAGATGCCATCCATGGGTTGGTTTCGAAGAACTGGCATCCGCCTGACCGAGTGCGCCGCCTCCGGCGGCTGAGCGGCCAAGACCGGTCCGGGGGACCTGGCGGAGATTGTGGGCACGCTAAAAGCCGTGCTCGGTGACGATCGTCGCGTCATCGTCGGTCCGGAGACCGGCGACGATGCAGGAGTGTTTCTGCACGACGGCCAGTCGTGGGTGGCGACCACCGATTTCATCACCCCGGTCTGCGATGACCCCCGACGGTTCGGACGTGTCGCGGCCGCCAACTCGATCTCGGATATCTACGCCATGGGTGGACGCCCGCTGTTCGCCCTGAATATCTGCTGTTTCCCCTCGCGGGTCCCGACCGAGATGCTTGGCGAGATCATCGCGGGTGGGGCGGAGACGGTTCGCGACGAAGGCGCCGCGATTATCGGGGGCCACACGGTGGCCGATGACGACCTCAAGTACGGGTTGGCCGTGACCGGCGTCATCGACAAGGGTCGAGTCCTGACGTTGGCCGATGCGAAACCCGGGGACTCTCTGCTCTTGACGAAGCCGTTGGGAACCGGGGTTCTGATCAACGCCTACCGCAAGCAGCGGATCGACGACGATGCGCTGGAGCCGGCGTTGCATCTGATGGAGCAGACCAACCGAGTCGCATCGCGACTGGCGCTGGCGAACGAAGGTCGTGCGTGCACGGATGTCACCGGCTTCGGTCTTGCGCGCCACCTGTTGGGGATCTGTCGCAGTTCCGGTGTGGGTGCCAGGCTTAACCTGGGGTCGTTGCCACTCCACGATGGATTCCTGCAACTGGTGGCGGATGGCGTCACCACGGCGTCGACCGAACCCAACGAGGAGAGTGTCGGCGACTCGCTGACGATCGACGCGTCGATCGACGCGGCCCGTCGTGCGGCACTGTTCGACCCCCAGACCTCCGGTGGTCTGTTGATCAGCCTGCCCGAGAAGAACGTGCCGGTCTTCATCGCTGCGATCGAGGCGGAAGGTGGCTCCGCGGCCCGCATCGGCGAATGCGTCGCCGGCCCGCCGCGTATCGACGTGACGCCGTAGCAGTCAGAGTTCGAAGAGACGTCCGGAATCGCCCGGTCGTCTAAACGACGCGGTCGAGAGTTTGAGCGCAGATTTGTCCAGCCCGTGTCGACGGCGCGCAATATCGAATAGACGTCGGATCTGATCGGCCACGACACCGGTTCCCCGCATCCGATGCCCGAAGCGGCTGTCCTGCAGCTTGCCGCCACGCATCGAGGCGAGTCGATGTAACACCTTGCTCTCCTGCGTGGGAACATGCTGACGTAGCCATTCCGTGAAGAGCCCCTCGACGGCCCCCGGCAAACGCAGAAGGATGTAACCGGCCGTGTCGGCACCCGCTTCGGCGGCGGCCTGCAGGATCTTCGGGATCTCGTGGTCGTTGAGACCGGGGATGACCGGCGCGACCATCACGCCACACGGGACTCCCGCGGCGGTCAACTCGCGAATCGCCTGCAGCCGTCGCTGCGGGCGCGAGCAGCGTGGTTCCAACTTGCCGGCCAGTTCGTCGTCGAGGGTTGTGATGGAGAGGAACACGCGGGCGGCGTCGAATCCCGCCAGTGTCCGCAGATGATCCGTATCGCGCGTGACCATTTCGTTCTTGGTGATGATGCCGACGGGGTTCCGGAAACGAACCAACACCTCCAGGCAGCGACGTGTGATCTCCAATTTTCGTTCGATCGGCTGATACGGGTCGGTGACACCGCTCAGGGCCAGAAGCTGGGGCTGCCAGCTGCTTCCCCCGAGCTTCTGCTCCAGGAGTTCCGCAGCTCGACTCTTGACGAAGATCTTCGTCTCGAAGTCGAGCCCGGCGGACATCTCCAGGAACTCGTGGGTCGGCCGTGCATAACAATAGGCGCAACCGTGTTCGCATCCTCGATAGGGGTTCAGCGACGCACAGAACGGGAGGTCCGGGCTGTCGTTGAACGACACGATGGACCGCGACGCATCCTCCAGGAAGGTGGTCTTGACCCTATCCGGCGACTCGTCGAGACGAATCTCCTGCGTCGTAAACCGATTCGCGGGGTTGTCGCCGCTGCCCCGTCCCCGGATCGGAAGTCTTGGATCCCCGCCGTCTTCGATCATTCGAGAAGTGTACACGGCCGTCGTCGGTCGCCGGTGCGACGAATCGCAGCGACAGCTCGCAGTCGGTGCACTCGGCGATCCGTGCCAACACACGGTCCCGTCGGCGGCGGGCTTCCTCGACCTCGGCCGTGCCCAGGGAGCAGCGAATCCGTTCCTTGGTCCAGTTCTGCCTATGAATCGTGAACGCGATCCACCACAGACGGCCGTTCCGCCAGAGATGGTGATTGGGGTGGTTGGGGGTACTCATATGTCTTCTCCTCCATGGAAGAAGACACCCGGTTGCCGCGCTCCCGCGCGTTGGACAGTTTGTTGCCTCGACCCACGAGAGGTCCAGGCCACATCTCCCGAATCGATCCCCATGATCGACCGGGAAGGCACCTCGGGTTGTCCGTCCCAGGTTGCCGGGTCCGCTATTCGCAGACCACTCCGGATGTCACGGAGAGTCTACGACGGATTTGCCCGTTGGCAACGTCGGACTGTGTCATAGCCTGTCGAGTCGGGAGGCGGATCAGGCAGGCGCGTCGGCCAGGACCGAGTCGCAGAGCCGATACCAGTCCTTCCAATCCCGCCGCATACTCTGCTTGAGTTCGCGGAGCTGGGCCTGTATTTGCCGCCGCCGGTCCTGGTAGGCCTTCTTCCGATCCAACGATTCCAGCTGTTTCATCAGCTGAGCCAGCTGGGCCAGCTTCTCGTGGATTCGGGCGGCCAGTTCATCGGCGCGCTGCCCGAGCTCTTCGCGGGTCCGTTGGGCCGAGGCCTTCAGCTGCTCGATGACCCGTCGATGATCCTCGTCCAGCAGTCGGTTCTTGATCCGATGCTCGTCGTAGCGCTTGAGTCCAGAGGCCAGCCCGACCTTCGAGAGAAGGAAGATCGTCCATTTAGTGGGGTCGAAGTGGAACCACTTCACACCGTTGCGATAGTCCGAGGGGAAGGTGTGATGGTAGTTGTGGTAGCCCTCGCCGACGGTGAGCATGGCGACGACGAAATTATCGACGGCCGTGTGCTCCCGCGAGTAGGTCTTGCTGCCCCAGGTATGCGCCAGGGAGTTGATGAACCACGTCAGATGATGGGAGAGCGCCAATCGGGTCCACCAGAGGAGGACGAAGGCACCGAGGAAGTCGTTGAACAGCCAGCCGAAGAGGAGCCACAGCCCGGCGTTGCTGCCGATGCTGAGGGCGTTCGCATGGCGATGCTGAAAGCGCACCAACGGGTTCTTCATCAGATCCTGAACGATCCGTTCGTCAATCGGCTTGCTCTTCTCGAACAGCCAGCCCATGTGAGCGAAGAAGAAGCCCTTATTGATCGAGTACGGATCCAGGTCCGTATCGACGTGGGCGTGATGATTCCGATGGTCGCAGGACCAGCGAAGCACGCTGCCCTGGGTCGCGACGGTCCCGAGAAAGAGTAGGGCCGCCTCGGCGACGCGGTTCAGCTTGAAGCAGCGATGGGAATAGAAACGGTGGTACGCCGCGCCGATGCCGATCTCGGAAAGGATGAGAATGACGATCGAAGAGACGACGACACCGAGCGCGGGTCGATGACTGGCGAAATAGAGTGGTAGCCCGATGGCCAGTCCGACGTGGTATCCGATGATGAAGAGGCCGGGTCCCCAGTTAAACCCTTCCCGCGCCCACTTGTTGCTTGCCACGATTCTACCCCCACGGAGGTTCACAAGTCGGCACGCCCATTGCGGCGACTCGCATACGTATCAACAACAATAGGGTATCCTGACGGGGCCGCAACCTGGGCAAAAAAGACCGGAATTCCTGGCTGGAGGCAACCGATGGCCGAGCGATCACCGTGGGCGAAATTCTTCATGTGGGGCTGCGGAGGCTGTGCCGGGCTGCTCCTGATCGCCGCCATCGTCGCCGTCGTGTTGGTCATGGTCGGCAAGAGCCAGGCCGGCAACGAACAGTCGGTTAGCGAGACGTTCGGGGAGCGGCCCCCGGCGCCATCTGCACCGGCAACGCCGGAGACCCGTTCCGATGCCGTGGCCGTTCCGGCCGGAGCCCCGGCACGGGTCATCGTCGAATTTCAGAGCGGGGAATTTCATCTGTCACCGGGTCGCGCCGGAGAACCCATCGGTGTCGATGCCGAGTACGACAGCCGACGCTATACCCTCGAGCAAACCGCGACGACCGATGAGGACGGCGTCTGGACCTATCGGATCGCCCTCAGTCCCGGCGGTACGGCCGGCGGGCCATCGATCCTCGCACGTCTATTCGGTGCCAGTTCGCCGAGCTTGCGAGTGACTCTTCCGCCGGACGTGTTGATCCAACTCGATACCAGCCTGACCGCCTGTGGTGGCGAAGTGGATGTGGGCGGGTTGTGGTTACGGGATAGCCGCTTTGCCTTCAACAAGGCGGGCGTCTCTTTAAGAGTGAGTGAGCCCTTGAAGGAGCCGATTGGCTCGCTGGACCTCGATCTCTCCATGGCCGGTGGCGAGTTCAGTCGGATCGGCAACGCCAGCCCGTCCCGGCTGAATTTTAACATTCGGATGGCCGGCGGAGTCCTCGACCTCCGTGGTGACTGGAAACAGGACTCCGACATCGTGATCAGTGCGCCGATGGCCGGCGCCGAGGTGATCCTCCCTGCCGACGTGCTGGTGGAAGGGATCGATTCCCAGCCTCTCATTGCGCCGTCGACCGATGGGGGACAGCCGCTGACCCTGCGGATCCAGTCCGACGCCAGCAGCGACGATGTCCGGTTCCGGCGGATGTAATCTGCGGGGCAGGTGGGTGCCATCTATCTGGCAGGGCAAACCTGCCCTCGATGATTATGCGGCATCGCGACACGGAGTCTCACGGCGGGCCCAACGTCGCCGGGGACGTCATGGAGAGGGTCCGGCGACCTTCGCCGCCTGGACCGTTCTGAGCGGGCCGGGCTCCCATCGCTGCGGAGAGTTCGAACGGAGCAACGGCAGAATGCCAACGATGACCGTTGGTATTCGGTGGACAACGTCGAGTTCCGTTCCGACGTCCTCAATCCCTGCTCCACCAGCAGTGGGCCCGCGCCGGCCGCCGATGGCGCCGGAGGGACCGCCGCGTTGCTTGGCGAGCGTGAGACCGTCGGCGGTGATCAGATCGGCATCAGTTGGGATGCCGGCTGTGGTGCCACCCAGTACAACCTGATCTACGGAGATCTGGCCAACCTGACGACGTTGGCACTCTCCGGAAACCAGTGCGACATCGGCAACGGCAGCTACACCTGGAACGGTGTGCCCTCCGGCAACCTGTTCTATCTGGTCATCGGGAGCGACGGCTCCGGCACGGAGAGTCCGTGGGGTCTGGCCACCGCCGGGGAGCGGAATGGGATCGACCCGTCGGGAGCCTGTGGCGCCACGACGAAGGACCTCAGCGGCAGCTGCCCCTGAGCCGGTTTAGAGAAAAACGACGGATGGGGTGGGCGATCCAGCCCACCCCTTTTTTTTGCCCGCAGGCCGTGAAACGACCTCCCGGCCGGGTCTAGACCCGGTGGAGCCCCGAGAACGGGCGAGGAGGAACGAATGTCACGACGTATCTATTTGCCGGCTCTTCTGGTCGGTCTGCTTCTATTCGCGGGTGCCACCGTGGCCCAGACGCCCCAGCTCCAGGAGCCGGGTTGCAAGCCCTGTGAGGATCCGGTCGCTGGCTCACCAGAGACCGACGACCTGACCTGCGGCTCTCAGCCACCGACCTGTGGCGGGGGAGTCTCCGGGGGTGGCTCGACCTACCTGTTCTCCGGAGAGTTCCATCACTCCGAAACCGATCTGACGATCGAGGGTCGAGGCCTGGACTTCACCTGGGCGCGCAAGTACCGCTCGCGCATCGGACCCGATAGCCCCAACGGCATCAACTGGGACCACTCGTACAACATCTATATCGAGGCGCCGAACGTCGGTCCGTCCGAAGTGCTGGACCTGATGTTCGACGACCCCGACACCATGCACTGGCAGCAGCCGACCAATCCCGGTGGCGCGATTCCGGATCTTCGTTACTGCACGTTGCGAGCGCCTCTCAGCAGCGACTTCGTGACTGGAACCGTCTTCGCCGAGGTCGACAGCATCGACCAGATGACGATCGACGGTGTCGTTCCTGCGGTCGGCGATTTCAACGCCTACCTGATCTCTGCCAAGAACCTCAATCGCGAGGGCACCCTGGGAATCAACACCGCCGGCATGACGCGCGACGGCATCCAGTGCGGAATTCCCGGATTCGATCTCGTGCTCCATGACGGCAACACGCGGGTCGACACCTACACTCCGACCGGTGGCGGCACGTGGGAGACCCGCGAGTACTTCCGCACCTTCGTGGAGAACAACGACGGCACGTACACGCTGACGTTTCCGGACCTCGGTACCTGGAACTTCAACGCGTTCGACAATAGCCCCGAGCAGGGCAAGATCGACACGATCGTCGATCGCAATGGCAATTCGCTGGCCTTCGTGTACGACGGGCTGGGTCGGTTGGACACGATCACCGACACGCTCGGTCGCAATATTTTCATTGCCTACAACATCAACGGCTTCATCGACTCCGTGACGGATTTCGCCGGCCGTCAGGTGGTCTACGATTACTACGACGGTTTGACGCCCGAGGGGTCCTTCGGCGACCTGAAATCGGTGACGACCCCGAAGGTGCTCGGCACGCCAAATGGCAACGACTTTCCTGCCGGAAAGACCACGACCTACACGTACTCCAAGGGCCTACCCGATCCCCAGTTGAATCACAATCTACTGACGATCACCGACCCCAAGGGGCAGATATTCATCGAGAACACCTATGCACCCACGGTCAACCCCCTCGACGTCGAGTTCGATCACGTCGTTAGCCAGCGTCTCGGCAATCCGGGTGAGCGTTTCGAGTACTTCTACCTACCCGTGGTTCCGAATCCGGCGAATAACTTCGCCGTCCTGCGGACGATTGAGAACGACCGCAACGGAAACGTCATCGAGTCGTTCTTCGACGTGCAGAGTCGGATGGTGATGTTGCACGAGTACACCGGGCAGGCGATCCCCTTCGCGCAGACCACCGATATTCTGAACCGACCGGGTCCCCAGATTCGCCCCGCGGACCCGCCCATCTTCGAGACACGCTGGGACTACGACAACGAATCGCAGGTGGTCAAGGTCACCTACCCGAATCAGAACGACGTGCAGTATCTCTACGACGCCGCCAACCCCGATCGTCGCTCACAGGGCAACCTGTTGAATCGAATCGAGAACCCGGGGCCGCTCGGTGGCGCGCAGCCGCTGATCAGCGAGAACTGGCTGTATGACGATTTCGCCGGTGGCGGCAACGGAACGGACTTCGTCACGGAGCACATGGATGGTCGCGGTAACGTCATGACCCATGGGTACGATCCCAACGGCAATCGTCTCTTCACCCAGGACCGCATTCTGTCCGTCCAGCACAGCTTCAGCTATAACGGCTTCGGGCAGAGGACCGGGCACCTGTGGCCGGACAACGGGAGCGGATTCACCCGTCAGGATGTGTTCACCTACTACCCCGTCGGCCCGCAAGAGGGCTATCGGGAAAGTGAGATCATCGACGACGGTGGTTTCAACCTGACCACGACCTACGAATACGACATCCTGGGTCGAATGATCCGCAAGATCGATCCCCGTGGGAACGATTCGCTCTATGTCTACAACGAGCTGGATCAGCAGGTTCTCGAACAGTCCCGCGAACCGCAGCCGGCGGGGACCCGCTACGACACCTTCACGTACTACGACCCCAACGACAACGTCGTCCGTATCGACCGACTGAACGTCGACGAGACGGGGGCGGTTCGCCCCAACGCGTTCGACACCACGGTCTACGAGTACGACATCCTCAACTACATGACCCGTACGTGCGACGAGTACTTCTTCAACGCACCAATCCCCGGTCTGCCGCATCAGCCGTTCTGTCCTGCGCCGGCGCCGGGCAACGGCTTCGTGACCGAGGACTATCAGTACGACGGGAATCGCAATGTCGTGATGCGTCTCTCCGGTGAGGCAACCACCGGCAACCAGCCGGGCAACGTGACCCAGGATCTCTACGACGAACGGGATCTTCTATTCCACGAGGTCCGATCGCCGGGTCTGCCGGACCAGTCGACGACCGAGTTCAACTATGACCCCAATCGAAACCTCACCGAGCGTGTCCAGGGTCTCGAAGGCGTGAACCCACGGGTCACCCGGATGACGTACGACGGCTACGACCGGCTGACGCAGGAAAGCGATCCGATGAACAACATCACGTTCCGGATCTATGATCCTAACGACAATCTGGATCGAATCGTCGTCGAGGGAGAAGAGTTCGATATCCCGGGCGATATCGGAAACGTCCGGCTCTCGGATGTGACTTACGTCTACGACAACATGGATCGACGCACGCTGACAATCACGGAGTGGTTCGATACGCCGACGCAGCTGCCGATCGGGCCCGGACAGGCGATCGAGGAGACGATCTATTCGGATACGTCTCAGGTCACCCAGGTCATCAACGGCAACGGCAACAGTCGCTACGTGACCTATGACAGCGCCAATCGGATGTTGACGCAATCCGACGACAAGTCCAACGAATCGGTCTTCATCTACGACGCCAACTCAAACGTCATCCGGATCGACGAGACGGCGAAGAGTGACCTCCTGGCTCCGGACGAGACCTTCTTGACGGAGTACGTCTATGACGGCATGGACCGTCGCACGGTCACGATCGATAGCAGCGGCAACCTGGCGTCGAATGAGTTCGATTCACGTGACAACAACACGCTGTCATTTGACACGCTGGGCAACGAGCTTCGACGAACCTACGACGGTCACAGTCGCCTGCTGACCGAGGATCGTGTGTTGACCGATACCGGTGACGGTAGCGGCCTGGTGATCGGTGGCATCCTCACCGAGACCGAGTATGACGACAACTCGCGGCCGGTTCGGCTGATCGACGGTAACGGCAACACCACCCGTTACACCTATGACAACCTCGATCGCCGGGTTCTGAAACAGTTCGACGATGGAACGATCCATCAGTACGAGTTTGACCCCCACCACAACTGGGTCTTCCTGTTCGACGCCAACGGCACCGATCTGGAATTCCAGTATGACCTCAACGATCGTCGCGACCAGATGCAGGTCCTGGCCCTCGGCGTGGGTGTCTCCGGTGCGACATCCTTCGAACAGACACAGTATGACGGTCTTGGTCGCCTCGTGACCGGGCAGGACGACGACTCATTCGTCGGTCGCACCTACGACTCGCTCTCTCGCGTGCTCCAGGACGACCAAAACGGTCAGGTCACCGCTAGAGAAGTCGATGCGGTCGGAAACAGCACCCAGACGATCTACCCCAATGGGCGGACGATCGATCGGATCTATGACTCCCTCGATCGGGTCACCGAGATCCTCGACGGTGCTGTGACGATTGCCAAGTACAACTACGTTGGCCCCGACCGGGTCACGGAGAAGAGCTACGGAAACGGCATGACGACCCGCTTCGAGTACGACGGTATCCAGGGTGTGGCCAACCCCGTTGGCGACTTTGGGACCAAGCGGATCACGCGCGTCGATCACTTCGATGGGGGTGGCACAACCGTCGACAACCGTGAGTACCGCTGGGATCCGATGTACAACAAGAAACAGGCGACGGACCTCAGTGGAGCCGGACCGCAGCTGACCATCGACTACGAGTACGACTCGGTCTACCGCATGCGTCGGGAAGTTCGCACCGACGCGGGTGCCGTCATCGTCGGCGATGTGGGATACACGTACGACGATGTCGGCAACCGCACCAACGTCATCGGCGGACTGTTCCCGGGTCTCTACCTGATGAACGCCGTGGATGCGCCGGTCAACCAGTACACGCAGACGTCCTTCGATGTGCGACTCTACGATCCCAACGGAAACCTGCGGGATACCGACGGTCTCGGGCCGATCCTGCACCAGTACGACGTCCGCAACCAGTTCGTGCAGGGCCAGGTCTCGGCCGTGGGTGTCGTGACCGCCAGCTACGACATCCTCGGACGCCGGATCCGGACGGTCGATAGCGCCGGCACGGCAACTCGCTACTTCTACGACGGCTGGAACGTGATCGAGGAGCAGGACGGCATCGGCGTCACTCAGGCGACCTACGTGTTCGGTGGTGCACCCGACGAGATCGTGGAGATGGATCGGGGCGCCCAGTTCTTCTTCCACTCCGACGACCTGGGTAGTGTCCGGGCCATCACCGACAATCTCGCCAACGTCATCGAACGCTACGAGTACACCGACTTTGGTGAACCGACGTTCTTCGATCCGTTCTACAACCTGATGGGCGGATCGACGATCGCCAATCCCTATCTCTTCAACGGCCGTCGCTGGGACGAGGAGACGGGCTGGAACTACTACCGCTCGCGCTACATGGATCCCCGAGCCGGTCGATTCACGACCCGTGACCCGATCGGGATCTGGGGCGATCGTGCGGAGATGGGCAACGGATTCACGTATGTCGGCAACAACCCCGGCACCTACGTCGACCCGTGGGGCCTCTTCAAGTGTGTCGCCAAGAAGGTGAAGGACAGCACCGACACCGAGAGGATCCACTGGGGCAGCACCTGGCGGAAATACCTCTACGCCTGGGGCGGTGTGAACGCCAGCGACAGCGGCTTCAGCATGACCGTCAGTGGTAGCGCAGGTGTCTACTGGGGTTGGTACAGCGCCGACAACGACAAGATCAAACCCAAGGCCTGTGTCACCTGCGAGTGCGTCGATCCCGGCAAGTGCCGGATCACCGTTTCCGCCAAGTCTGGGTCGGTCTGGAATCGTGAGAAGGGCGTGATCTCATTGGCCGCCGGCGCCAGCGTGACCTATCGCGGCGATGGCGACGAGGTCGATGTCGACTTCACGGCCGGTGCGGCGAATCAGGGTGGCGATGCCGTCGGTGCAGGGGTGGGTCCCGTCAGCGCCGGTATCTCGTTCCCCAGCTCTTCGATGTCCGGCAAGGTCTCCCTTGGCAGCGCCAAGTGGAGATGCGTCAAGCAGTAACGAGCCCCGTCCAGGGGGGGAGGAAGGGGCGTGCCCAACTATGGTGGGTGCGCCCCTTCTGTTTACGCCAGCAGGCGTGGGACGACGAGGGCGACGAGTAGCGTGACGAAATACAACACGCTGACCAGTCCGTTGAGATTGAAGAACGCCAACCCCAACTTCGAGAGATCATCGGGTTTCAGGAGTCGATGTTCGTAGAACAGAAGCCCGGCGATCCCGGCACACCCGACCCAGTAGAGTGGATTCAACGCACCGAGGACGCCGACTCCCACCATGGCCAGGATCGTCGCAACGTGAAACCCCCGGGAGATGATCAACGCCCGCGCCGTTCCAAAACGTGCGGGGATGGAATGTAGCCCGCTCTCCCGGTCGAACTCCCGATCCTGACACGCGTAGATCACATCGAATCCGGCGACCCAGGTCAGCACCGCCAGAGCCAGCGCGACGATCATCCAATCGAAGCGTCCACCCAGTGCCATCCACCCGCCGACCGGTGCGATGGCCAGGGCCAGGCCGAGCACCCCGTGGCAGGCCCAGGTGAAACGCTTCGTGTAGGAGTAGCCGAAAACGATCAGGCTGGCGGGCACGACGAACGGAAGCAGTCCGAGCTGCCACGTCGCAAGAATGAAAAGCCCCGTCAGCAGCAACGTGAACGACCAGACCGCGCCTGTCGAGAGACGTCCGCTGGGAAGTTCCCGTTGAGCCGTGCGCGGGTTCCGGGCGTCGATCCGACGATCGGCCAGACGATTGAACCCCATGGCAGCATTCCGTGCTCCGACCATCGCCAGCAGAACCCAGCCGACCCGAGGCCAGGCCAGGCCGAAACGATCGGCGGCCAGCGCCGCGCCCGACAGGGCGAAGGGCAGCGCAAAGAGCGTATGGGAAAACTTGACCATGCCGGCCCAGCGACCGATGGCACCTGTCAGGGAAATGGCTGGCCTCCTGTCAGGTCTCCAGCTTTTCCACCAGCAAACGGAGCAACCCGTCGCCACGTCCGCGGAAGCTGTGGAGATCGATCTCCTCGCGCATCCACTCGCCCACGGGATCGTCTTCGCCTTCCTTGCACTGATTCACGAACCCCGAATAGGCGCCGGAGAGTTCCACGACCCGTTCGAGGACCGGCGTGGCAACCGGATCCGTCGCCGGATAGCTGGACCGTAGGAAGGTGACGATTCCGTAGAGCAGTAACGGATCCAGATCCTCGGCGGCGGTGGCCAGCTCCGAAACCGGGTGGCCTCCGTTCTCGAGACCATTAAGTAGCTGTACGGCGACGTGTAAATCGGTTGATTGGCCCATGGGGGATTCCTTCCAAATCAGTGAAGATCCACGCATGGTAGCTCACCGGGTCGGAATCCGTGTATCGATTACAATCGACCGATGCGAATGATCCTCGGATTGCTTCTATTGGCCGTGGCGTGTGGGAGTCCCGTCGAGCCGCCGGCAAGTTGGCCCGAGGCCGAGCTAGCCGCCGATCGGCTGGCATGGGACGACGATGCCAGCGAGATGAACGGCATCTGGGTCGGTCGTCGACTGGGTTATCTGGGGCGTTACGACGAGGCCATCGACTGGTACCGGCAACGCCTCGAGGAGTTTCCGAAAAGCTATCGGTTGCGTCGCCACCTGGGGCATCGACTGATCACCGTTCGCAAGTTCGACGAGGCCATCGACGTGCTTGAGCAAGCCCGGGCTCTTGCCGCGTCGCATCGCAACTACCTGGAGTCCGACGGCGCCCCCAACCCGACCGGGGAGCCGAGGAGCACGACCCACGGGAACATCGATTACCACCTGGGGCTGGCCTACTACCTGGTGGGGGAGTTTGATCGCGCGGCCGAGAGCTGGAGTCGCTGTGTGCAGCAGTGGGCGAAGAACGACGACGGTCGGGTCTCCGCCGGTCACTGGTGGTACACGTCGCTGGTACGAGCGGGTCGGTTCGATGAAGCTGCGGCCGTATTGGAGCTTCTGCCGTCGGATCCGGATGTGATCGAGAATCATGCGTACCGGAATCTGATTGATCTGTATGCCGGACGGCGTGGATCCGACGAGCCGGACGCAGACGGTGAGACGCCGACCGGGGCGGCATGGCAGTACGGCCTGGCCCGCTGGCAGATTGCAGACGGCGACGTGGAGAGCGGAACGGCGATCCTCGAGGCACTGGCCACTTCCGACAATCGCGCATCGTTTGGCGTTATCGCTGCGGAGGCGGACTTGAACGCGGATCCGTAGTCGACCTTCACCGCGATCTCCTTTTACACTGCACCCATCGTAAAATGTGGTCTCGGTCCAACTCAGGGGAGAACAGTGAAGCTAAAGAAGACTGGCCTCGGCACAAGCGCCGTACACGCCGGCGAAGTGCGTCCCGGAATCGGCGGTGCCGTGTCAATGCCGATTTTCCAATCATCCACCTTCGAAAACGACGGCGACGCCGGCTATCACGATGTCCGCTACATCCGTCTGAACAACACCCCAAACCACGATGTTCTCCACGCCAAACTGGCGGTTCTTGAGGGCGCCGAGGCAGCCCTCGTCGCCGGCAGCGGAATGGCCGCCATCTCCACCACGTTGATGACGTTCCTGTCTTCGGGCGACCATGTGATGCACCAGCATGCGCTCTACGGTGGGACCCACTCGTTCATCCAACACGACCTGAAGGACTTTGGCATCGACCACGGCGACGTCGATCCCACACGACAGGAGACCTGGGAGGCGATAAGAACCGATCGGACCCGAGTGTTCTACGTCGAGACGCTTTCCAACCCGTTGATGACGGTGCCGGACCTGCAGGCCGTCGTGGACTTCTGTAGGCAGCACGGCATCGTCTCGGTCATCGACAACACGTTTGCGAGTCCGGTGAATTTCCTGCCGATTCCCTTCGGCTTCGATCTGGTCCTACACTCCTGTACCAAATACATGAATGGGCATACCGATATCGTTGCGGGTTCGATAGCGGGCAGTGCCGAGAAGATCGCCGCGATCAAGCACAAGCTCGATCATCTGGGTGGGACCCTCGACCCCCACGCGTGTTTCCTCTTGCATCGCGGGATGAAGACGCTCCCGTTGCGCATGCGTCATCAGAACAAGAGCGCCCTCGAGATGGCCCGGTTTCTCGCCGAACAAGAGCGGGTCATCCGGGTCAACCACCCCGGTTTGCCTGGGTCACCGGACCATGAACGGGCCAAGACCTATCTCCACGGTACCGGCGGCATGTTGTCCTTCGAGGTTGAGGGTGGTGCGGCTGCGGCGGATCGGATGTTCTCCCGACTGCAGCTTCCCATCGTGGCGCCCAGTCTGGGCGGGGTCGAAACCCTGGTCACCCGTCCGGTGACCACGTCCCATGCCGGGCTTTCTGCCGCGGAGCTGGAGCGCGCCAACATCTCCGAGGGATTGGTGCGGGTGTCGGTCGGCATCGAGGATACCGAGGACCTGATCGCGGACTTTCGGCGCGCACTTTCGTAGGAACGGTCAACGCCCACGGATCTCGTAGTCGAACTCCGCAACCGTATGGGTTGCCGCCCGGCCGCGGATCTCAGCGTGGGTCGGGAATACGTCCGCCAGTTTCGACTTGTCCGCACCCACACTGAGATTGCGGCCGCGTTCGAAGACCAGAAGTAATCCGTGTTCGTCGCCAAGGGCGCGAAACACGTTACTCCCGGTCCGATACTGGGCGAGATCAAACGTCTCCTGAAGTTTCGAGGCCATCGCCGAAACATCGTCGACCACGAAAGCGATCTCGCTTGCGTGGAGAATGTCTCGTGACGTGAAGGGTCCATCGGCGTCGTTCTTGAGGTCGTGACGGGCGATGTACTCGACCACGTTCTCAGCCGGGTCGAGAAAGAACACCGAGTGGGCGTTCCAGTTACTGAAATGAACGACGTCGTTCGGAAACTGCTTGTCACGCAGGCGTGGGAAGACCGACAGAATTTCGGACCGCTCCCGCTGCCACTCCCGTGCTTGGCGAATCTTGTTTTGCGGGATGTTGAAGGCGAAGTGGTAGAACGGCGCACCCTGCTTCGCATCCGACTTTACGAATGTGATGGGTGTCGCGCCGCCTCCGATCGTTAGTTCTGTGGAACTCTCTTCCAGCACGTCAAGACCGAGCGTATCGCTGTAGAAAGCCCTCATCTCTTCGAGAGGTGCTGCGGTTTGCAGCCGCAGACTCAAGATTCGAGCGGTTGCGTGGGATTCATTCAAGATTGGAACCGCCCAGGTGAGGGGTCGATGGATTGCCGTCACCAGCGCCGCGGCCGATGCCGCGGATAGGAATTTCCGGCGGTTAAGTACTGACATTTGCGCCAATTATACGCTGAATTCAGACAATCGGGGTGAGGAGTCACTCGATCCGATTTGACGTTAGACTTCCCACGTCAATGAGAGGGGGACTGATGAAACTGATTTCGGCGGCGATCGCTTGCATTCTCGGGTCTGTATGCGCCTGGGCGGATCCGCCGCCCCCTGTGATCGATATGCATCTGCACGCGCTAGACGCGGCAGCTCAGGGTCCGCCGCCGCTAGCAATGTGTACTCCGATGACGATGCCGTCCTGGGATCCGAAAGAACCGTACTCGGACGCGTATTTCCGCCTTTTCAAGAAACCCGATTGCGACGATCCGATCTGGTCTCCGGAAACGAACGAGGCACTCTTGCAGCGAACGCTTGCGGTCATGGAAGCGCGTAACGTATACGGAGTGTTGAGCGGTACTCCGGCCCTCGTGGGACAGTGGACGGAGGAGGCACCGGATCGTTTCTTGCGTGGACTGGGCTTCCAATTGGATGGGGATTCGCCGTCGCCGGACGAACTAGTTTCCATGCATCGGGACGGTTCGCTGGATGTGCTGGCCGAGATCACGACCCAGTATCAAGGAATCACCCCCGACGATCCGCGCCTGGAACCCTACTGGAGCGCTCTCGAGAGGAACGACATCCCGGCCGGCATCCACATCGGCACCGGCCCTCCCGGGGTGATTTATCTGGGGGCCGAAAACTACCGGGCGAGGATGCACAGTGCTCTGACCCTCGAGGAAGTCGTCGTCCGCCATCCGAAACTGCGCATTTACATCATGCACGCCGGATATCCGTTGCTCGATGACCTGTTGGCGTTCCTCTACGCACACCCACAGGTCTACGTCGAAGTCGGTGTCATCGTTTTCACGCAACCAAAAGCCGCCTTCTACCGTTATCTGAAGGGAGTCTTTGACGCCGGATTCGGCAAGCGAGTGATGTTCGGTTCCGACCAGATGGTCTGGCCGGAGACCATCGATCGTGGAATTCAGGTGATCACCGAGGCGCCCTTCCTAACGGAAGATCAGAAACGGGACCTGCTGTTCTGGAACGCGACGCGCTTCTTGCGGTTGCCCGAGGAGCAGATCAAGAGAATGCACGGAGAGGAGAGTCCATGAAGAGCGTCGGTAAGATCCGGAACACCACGGACCATCTTCTCGGGTCGATTTCGGTGAAAATCTACCTCTCAAACGGCGTCGAGCTTCATCCGACCAAACCCCGGGGTCTTCCGGCAGGCGGATGGATGGAAGTCCGCATTCAGACCGGCAAGGACGGGTTCGAACGGTGGTCGGCCCACGCGGAGGTAGGCAATTAAAGGATGCGCTATCTTGAAGCCGGAGGTATTCCGTGCTTTACGATTTTGCGACCCTCGACGTCTTTACCGACCAGTCCTTCGGCGGCAACCCGCTGGCCGTCCTACCCGACGCTAGCGGTTTGACCCCTCAGCAGATGCAGTCCATCGCTCGCGAGTTCAACTACTCCGAGACGACGTTCGTGCTGCCGGCTGAGAACGAGAACCATACCCGCAAGGTGCGCATCTTCACGCCGGTCGTCGAGATTCCGTTCGCCGGCCACCCCAACGTCGGAACCGCCGTCGCGCTGGCGCGCCTGGAGCTGTTTGGCGCCGCCGTTCCGGGTCAGCGAGTCCTGTTCGAGGAAGGCGCCGGCGTCGTCTCGGTGACGTTGCGCGGCAAGGGAACCAATATCGATGCCGCAGAGTTCATTGCGCCGGTGATCAATCGATTTGAAGAGGAGTTGGCCGTTGACGAGGTGGCGAAGGCGCTTGGGGTTGCTAGCGACAAGGTCGTGACGAAGCACCACGGCCCACGGGTCATGGGCGTCGGGCTACGCTTCCTGTACGTCGAATTGTCGGATCTCGATGCGCTGGCGGCATCGGAAGCCGCACCGGGACCGGTGACCCGGATCTCCGCCACCCGTGGTCTCGACGGTGTCTTCGCGTACGTGCGTATTGCCAACGGCAGCCCCGGAATCCAGTCGAGGATGTATGCACCGCTTCATGGTGTCATCGAGGATCCTGCCACGGGATCTGCCAACGCGGGGTTGGCGAACCTTCTGGCCTCCCTGCACGATGAGAAGGACGCGACCCTCAAATGGGACGTCGCCCAGGGTGTCGAGATGGGTCGCCCCAGTCGTCTTCACCTGACGGCGGAGCGACGGGACGGCGAGGTCGCCGAGGTGCGGGTGGCCGGCAACGCCGTCATCGTCTGCCGTGGTCAAATCGACGTGCCCTGATGGGACTCGACCTCGACGGCATCGACCGCGCCATTGCGGGGTTCATGCGTCGTTGGGGTCTCCTCGCACTTCGGGTCTCGTTGGGTGTCGTCTTTATCTGGTTCGGTGCCTTGAAGCCGCTGGGGATCTCGCCCGCGGAACCCCTGGTGAAGGCGACCGTCAACTGGCTTCCGCTCTTGGCCCCCGAGACGTGGCTGCACGTCATAGGCTGGTGGGAAGTCGCCATCGGTGTCACGTTTCTCTTTCGCAAGACGGCACGGGTGGCGATTGGTCTGTTGTTCCTACAGATGTTCGGCACCTTCATGCCTCTCGTCGTCCTGCCCGAGATCACGTTTCAGTCCGGTAAGGTCCCGTACGGGTTGACGATGGAAGGGCAGTACATCGTCAAGAACCTGCTCATTATTTCTGCGGCCCTGGTGATCGGGGGGACAGCGCGGAAACGTGGCGGAGACGGAATTCTTAGCGGCAGCGCCTCGTTTGGATAAAATGGAACGTGTGATGCCCGTTGATCTCTTGCGGAGAGTTCATGACCGGTCCTGATTGTCGCCTGGCCATTCTGGGGCTGCTCGCGCTGGCTTTGGCGGCCGGTGCGTCCGATCGCCACGTACAGCACGGCGAACAGGATTCATCTGAGGCCTACGACTGCGTGGCGTGCGTCATGGCCCAGACTCCATCCGCGCTGACATTGGATCCGACTCCGGCTCCCGGGGTGGAGGAAGTCGCAGACGTCATCGTCGAGACGCAATGTGCTGCGATCGTCTCTTCGATCTTTCGGTCCGACACGACCCGAGGCCCACCCCAATTGAGTTGACTCTCGTTGCCGTCGTTTTGTCGACGGTGTCCTGAAACTCTAACTGGAAGTGTGGCAACCATGACCCCATCGATTTTTGCGCTTGTTCTTTTCGCGTTCGCCGGCGGTGCCAGTCTCGAGGGACGCATCGTTACCCCCGGCGGTGAGCCTGCGCCCCAGGTCCGTGTCCTACTGGTAGAACTCCATCGCACGGTGTTTACCGACGACGACGGTCGCTACGCGTTCGTCGATCTCGAGCCGGCGGACTACCACGTCCAGGCCGTCAGTCCAGGACTGGGCAGTGGTGTGGCCGAGATCTCGGTCGTCGCGGGCATCAATCGGCTGAATCTCGAGCTAAGTATCTCTCCGCACCAGGAGCAAATCGTCGTCTCCGCAACGCGATCCGGTAGGGGGAGCTCTGAACTTGTTCAACCGGTCACCGTCCTGGACAAGGTCGAGTTGGCAGGGAAGATGCAATCGACGATCGGCGAGACCCTGGCACAGGAGCCGGGAATGAGTCAGACCTTCTTCGGTTCCGGGGCAAGTCGGCCGGTCATCCGCGGCCAGAGTTCGAGTCGTGTCCGTGTCCTCGAAGGCGGGTTGGGGGTAGGCGATGCTTCGGCCACCAGTCCGGACCATGCAGTCGCGAGCGACGCTCTGGTCGCAGATCAGATCGAGATTCTTCGGGGGCCGTCGACGCTGCTCTACGGGAGCACGGCCGTCGGTGGCGTGGTCAACGTGATAGACAGCCGGATTCCCGATCACGCCCCCAACCGTCCCCTGGGCGGGAGTATGCACGTGAGTCAAGGAACCGTGGCGGACGAAACGGCGGCGGCGGTCGCACTCGACGGCGGCTTCAATCAATTTGCCTGGCATATCGACACCCTCAATCGAGATGCAGGGGACTACTCCAGCGGCGACGGCCGCTTGCCCAACAGCGCCCGAGAGGCCACCGGCGCGACGCTGGGCATGTCGTGGGTCGGCGACGGGTCCTATGTCGGCGTGTCGGCTCGACGCTTCAATACGCTCTACGGGATTCCGGTCGAGCTGGAACCCGGAAGCCCGATTGAGATCGACCTCGAACAGACACGCTATGACCTTCGCGGCGATTTCCATGTCGATTGGGGGTTCATCGAGGAAGTACAGTTCACCGCAGGTAGTAACGACTACGAGCACAAGGAACTGGAGGGGAGCGAGATCGGGACCCGATTCCTGGTCGACAGCTCCGAGGGGCGGTTGGAGTTCCATCACCGCGAGACGGATGCGCTGACCGGGATCATCGGGGTACAGCTTTCCGACAAGGACCAGGTCGCCATCGGCGAAGAGGCGTTCCTCCCGCCATCCGAGACAAGTCAACGAGCGATCTTCGCTCTGGAACGACTCGACGGAGGCGCGGTTGATCTGGAGTTCGGTCTGCGCTTCGAGAACACCGAACTGAAAGCCACAGCCAACCCGGACCGTCGCTTCGACGGCCTCTCCGCATCCTTTGGTCTGCTCTGGCCGCCTAACGACGGCTTCGCGTTGGGGTTTTCGATCGCGCGCGCGGAGCGGGCGCCGACGGCCGAGGAGCTCTATTCCGACGGCGCCCACCTGGCGACGTTCTCTTACGAGGTTGGCGATCCGACCCTGGAACTAGAGACAAGCCTGGGGATCGATCTCAGCCTACGCAAACGCACCGGAAGGCTCACCGGGGAGTTGACGCTCTTCGCCAATCGTTACGACGGCTACGTCTTCGAGTCGCCGACGGGGCAGGTGATCGACACGTTGCCGGTCTTTCAGTTCAGCCAGGCCGACGCCGAATTCTACGGACTAGAGTTGGATCTGTTGATCGAATTGATGGAGGCCCGATCGAAACACGATCTGGACCTGCGTCTGTTTGGCGACATGGTGCGGGCCGAGTTGACCGACACGGGAATACCCCTTCCGTTCATCCCGGCATCCCGGGTCGGCCTTGGGCTGCAGTACACCGATGGTTCGTGGGATGGGGAATTTCAGATTCTCAGAACCTCCGATCAAGATCGAGTCCCGGGTTTCATCACGACGACCGACGGCTTTACGAGTATCGATGTCAGCGTCGGCCGTCGGATCATCCACGACGGCCTCGTTCACAAGCTCACGCTACGTGGCTCCAACCTCACCGACGAGCTGGCACGGGCGGCGACGTCCCGGGTAAAGGACCTCGTGCCGCTGCCCGGACGAGACGTACGGCTGACGTACACGTTGTTCTTCTAGGGCAGGGGGCAACCGATCAGACCAGCGTCGCCACCATGACCGCCTTGATGGTGTGCATCCGGTTCTCGGCCTGGTCGAAGGAGATGTTGTAGTCCGATTCGAAGACGTCGTCGTTGACCTCCAGGGCGGAGAGGCCGTGTTCGGCCTCGATCTCTCGACCGACCTGGGTCTCGGTGTTGTGGAACGCCGGCAGGCAGTGCATGAACTTCACGTCCTTGTTGCCGGTCTTCGCGATCACGTCCAGGTTGATCTGGTAGGGCGTCATCAGCTTAAGCCGTTTGGTCCAGGCCTCCTTGGCCTCACCCATCGAGACCCAGACATCGGTGTAGAGGAAGTCGGCGCCCTTGACCCCGGCTTCCACATCCTCGGTCAGGGTGATCCTGGCGCCGGTCTCCTTCGCAATCGCCTGACAGGTCTCAACCAGCGCGTCTTCGGGCCAGAACTGCTTCGGCGCCACCAGCCTTATGTCCATGCCCATCTTGGCTCCGCCGACCAGCAGCGAGTTGCCCATGTTGTTGCGGGCATCGCCCAGGTAGGCGTACTTGATTTTCTGGAGTTCCTTGCCGCCGCCGTGCTCGTGCATCGTCAGGAAGTCGGCGAGGATCTGTGTGGGGTGGAACTCGTCGGTCAGTCCGTTCCAGACCGGGACGCCGGAGTAGCGGGCTAGATCCTCCACGTCGGTCTGTCGGAAGCCGCGGAACTCGATCCCGTCGTACATCCGACCGAGGACCCGGGCGGTATCCTTGACCGACTCCTTGTGTCCCATCTGCGAGCCGCCGCCCATGTAGGTGACCTGGGCGCCCTGGTCGAAGGCCGCGACCTCGAAGGCGCATCGTGTGCGGGTCGAGGTCTTCTCGAAGATCAGGACGACGTTCTTGCCCCGCAGCGCTTGCTGCTCCGAGCCGGCGTACTTGCTCTTCTTCAAATCGCGGGAGAGATCGAGCAGGTACTGGATCTCTTGCGGGGTGAAATCGAGGAGTTTGGTGAACGAGCGTTGGGTCAGGTTGATGGCCATGGTCGCTTCTCTATTTACATGAAGGTTGGTCACTGGTCGGCGCAATATTGCTGAAATGTGGCGGGTCCGCAACCTCCGGCGCGGGACGGGTCCCCGTCCGAGTTCGAGACCGCTTTTGACGTAGAGCCGGTATGGCGTATATTCCCTCACACATGCGCAACCCACTCGCAACAAAGATCCTGTCAGCCGTCGCCGTGGGCGTCGTACTGCTGGGTCTCCTGTCTCCCATCGCTGCCGGACAGCTGGTGTGCATCGGGGATGAACGCGACCCTGATTGTTGTGACGAGCGCGACAGCTCGGATGAGTCTCGTCTCGAAGAGACGACCCAGCTCCTGGACAGTTCCGATTGTGGCTGTTGCATTCCGGTCGTCTCGGCGCCGGCGACCGCGGGCGCCGGCCCTCACAAGGCGCCGCTCGGCGCCGTCTCCGAAGCGGCACTCGTTCGGGATGTCGCCGTCCCCACGGGGACGCGCTTTGGCGGAGTCCCAACCGGGGACAACAGTGAGGCTAGTCTCTCCTCTCGACGCACGGTCGTTCTGCTGATCTGATCCTCCACGTCGGATCGTCAGCGGCCCCCAAAAGCTCCCCGCACCACACCGACAACGGTGAGGTGCTGCGGCGCTCCCCCACGAACCAGAATCGAGGAGACGAATGCGAATCAAGAAAACGGCAGGTCTGAAACGACATCGACTATCGCTGGCGTGCGCCGTGATGACGGTTCTCCTGCTCGCGGCCTGCTCTCCGGCCGATGAGCAGGCCGCTCGTAACGCCGACCCCTGCGAATCGGCAGGCCAGACCGAGGTCGACGGCGCGACGTGCGTAGCCCATGGTTCGCCCGTGGAATTGTGCTTCATCTGCGATGCCGACTTGCGCGACAAGGGACGACTCTGGTGTGGCGAGCACGACCGCTACGAAGACCGCTGCTGGTTGTGCCATCCCGAACTGGAGGAAGAAGACCGGCTCTGGTGTGGGGAGCACTCTCTCTACGAAGACGAGTGTTTTCTTTGTCACCCGGAGTTGCTCGAGGAGCCCTCCGAGGCGGATACCAGCGAGGCCGTCGGGTCGGGTCTGATGTGCAACGAGCACGGCGTGCCCGAGCAGGAGTGCGGTATCTGTCACCCCGAATTGCTGACGTCGAATCCGTCAGGACCGAACCTGAAAGTACGCCTCTCCTCGTCTGAGTCTGCAGCGAAGGCGGGTGTTGTCGTGGAGACGCCGGGGATCCAGTCGATGGCGGATGGCGTGAGCTGTCTCGCCGAGTTCGCGTTCAATCAGAACAAGCTGATGCGGATCACGTCGCTGGCGCGTGGTGTCGTCAAGAGCGTCGATGTGGATCTGGGAAGCCGGGTCCGAAAGGGCGATCTCCTGGCGACGGTGAGCTCCGCGACCATCGGCGAAGCGCAGGGCGCCTACCTTCGAGCGATGGCCGAACGTGACCTCCGGGAGGCCGCGCTCGAGCGTCAACGTAGCCTGCTGGCCGAACAGATCGCATCCGAGGAGGACTATCAGGAGGCGGCGGCGGCACACCACGTATCGATGTCGGACGTGCGGCAGGCGCACCAGTGGCTAGTGACGCTCGCGTTCGACGAGCTCCAGATTCAAGCACTGGCCAGTCAGCGGAGCACGCCCGGAGTTCTCGAGCTTCGGGCACCCTTCGACGGAGAGGTCGTCGCGCGCAGCGCGGTCCAGGGGGCCGTGGTGGAAGAGGCAGACGTTTTATTCACACTAACGGACACGTCTGTGCTCTGGGCCACGGTGAACATCCCCGAATCACAGGTGTCGCGCGTTAGCGTGGGGCAGTCGGTGGAACTCACCGTCGAGTCGCTACCGGGTCGCAGCTTCACTGGAACGCTCACGTGGATCTCGCCGCAAGTGGACGATCGGACACGAATGGTACAGGGGCGGGTCGAAGTCCCCAATGCCGGCGGACACCTCAAGTCGCAGATGTTCGCGCGCGCACGAATCGCGACCGAACACGCGGACAACGTGGTCGTCGTACCGCTGTCGGCCGTGCAAAACGTGACCGGAACCCAGGTCATCTTCGTGAAGTTTCTCGATGATCTCTTCGAAGCCCGGCCGGTGACGCTCGGGGTCAAGCACGACGGCCAGGTCGAGATTATCGCCGGCCTGAGAGCGAACGAACCCGTGGTCGTTGCCGGAGGCTTCGCCCTGAAGTCCCAGCTCCTTGCCTCGCGACTGGGTGCGGGCTGTGTTGACGACTAGGCGTCGGAGGTCGTTGGACAATCATGCTTGACTGGATCATCCGCTTCTCGCTGAGCAATCGTCTGTTGGTCTGTCTGCTCTCGATCGTGCTCATCGGCTTCGGCGTTGTGGCGTTGAACCGTCTCCCGGTCGATGCGTTCCCCGACACGACTCCGGTGCAGGTGCAGATCAACACCGTGGCGCCGTCCCTGAATCCACTGGAGATCGAGCAGCAGATCACGCAGTTTGTGGAGCTGTCCATCGGTGGCCTACCGGGCTTGCAGAACGTCCGCTCGGTGTCCAAGTTCGGATTCAGCCAGGTCGTCGCGACGTTCGACGATTCGGTCAGCATCTATCTGGCGCGTCAGTTGATCAGTGAGCGACTGGCGGGTGTGGAGTTACCCGAGGGCATCCGGCGGCCGCAACTGGGGCCGATCGCGACGGGTCTCGGCGAGGTATTCCACTACCTCGTCACTACGGATAACCCCGAACGCACTCTGATCGAGCTGCGAGAATTGCATGACTGGGTCGTGAAGCCGGAGCTGCGCAAAGTCCGGGGTGTGGCCGAAGTGAATTCCTGGGGGGGATTCGAGAAGCAGTTTCAGGTGGTCGTCGAGCCGGAACGACTGATCAAGTACGGGTTGACCTTTCATAGCGTGTTCGCGGCTCTGGAGGCCAACAACCGAAACGTCGGTGGGGGACAGGTCGTCATGAGCGGCGAGGCGTTGCTCGTGCATGGCCTGGGTCTTGCCACCACGCTCGAGCAGATCGGCAACATCGTCGTGGTATCTCACGACGGCACGCCCATTCGAGTGCGCGACATCGGCAGCGTCCAGATCGGCCACGAAACCCGGCGTGGCGCCGTGTCGGCGGACGGGGAGGGCGAAACAGTACTGGGGCTCGGTTTCATGCTGATGGGCGAGAACAGCCACGTCGTGACACGCGAGCTGAAGAAGCAGTTGGCCGAGGCGCAGAAGGCCTTACCGGACGACGTCAGGCTGGAGGTCGTTTACGAACGCACCGACCTGATCGGCAAGGTGATCCGCACTGTAAAACACAACCTGTTGGCCGGCGCGCTGCTAGTGATCGCCGTTTTGTTCGTCTTTCTCGGGAATCTCCGAGCGGGTCTGATCGTGGCCGTCGCGATCCCGCTCTCGATGCTGTTTGCCGGAACCCTGATGGTTCAGACGGGAATCGCCGCCAGCCTGCTGAGCCTGGGTGCCATCGATTTCGGTCTCATCGTCGATAGCTCCGTCATCATGGTGGAGAACTGTGCGCGTCGGGCGGCGCGGCGCAAGAACACGTCGTGGATGGACACGATTCGCGAAGCCGCCATCGAAGTTCGCAAGCCGACCCTGTTTGGCGAATTGATCATCATGATCGTGTTCTTGCCGATCCTGGCGCTCGAGGGAGTGGAGGGTAAGCTGTTCAGGCCGATGGCGCTGACGATGATCTTCGCCCTCCTTGGTTCGCTGGTGCTGTCCCTCTCATTGATGCCGGTGCTGGCGAGTCTATTCCTGTCTCGTAGGATCAAGGAACAAGAGCCCTGGTCGATACGTGTGGCACAGCGCGTTTACTCGCCGATCCTGGATCTTGCATTGCGTTGGCGCAAGATCACTTTGGCCGGCGCAACGGTGCTTGTCGTCCTTGCGGTCGGCATCGCCTCGCGCACCGGGGGTGAGTTTCTGCCGAAACTCGGTGAAGGCACCCTGGTCGTGAACGTCATTCGACTCGCCGGTGTCCACGTGGACGAGGCTGCTGCGTCCAATACTTTGCTAGAGCGGTTGATTCTCGAGGAGTTCCCCGACGAGGTTGAACGAGCGTGGAGCCGTCTCGGAACCGCCGAAATCGCGACCGATCCGATGGGAATCGAACTCACGGACATCTTTCTGACTCTCAAGCCGCGGCGGGAATGGAAGCGCGCCCGCACCCAGCAGGGACTGGCTTCAGAGCTCGAGATCGCGATGAGGGACTTCCCGGGCATCAACGCCGTGATCACCCAGCCGATTGAGATGCGCATGAACGAGATGATCGCCGGAATCCGCTCCGATATCGGCATCAAGATCTACGGCGACGACTTTGAAACGCTGCGACGACTGTCGGATGAGGTCCAGCAAGTCCTGCTGGACATCCCGGGCGCGGCCGAAATTTCCGGGGAACAGATCACGGGGCAGCCCATCCTGCAGGTCACCGTGGACCAGGATGCCATCGCTCGCTACGGCATCCCCACGCGGGACGTGTTGACGATGGTGGAGGCGGTCGGAAACCGGAGAGCGGGGGAGATTCGAGAGGGCCAGCGCCGCTTCCCGTTGGCCGTGCGTTTGCCGGATGCGCAGCGCACCGATCCCGCTGCGCTCGCCGCGACGCTGGTACCCACGGTAGCCGGGCCGGTGCTGCGCATGGATCAAGTCGCACGCCTCGAACAGACGGAGGGGCCGTCGACGATCCAACGGGAGTGGGGCCGGCGTCGAATCACCGTGCAATGCAACGTGCGCGATCGGGATGTGGCCGGCTTCGTGGCGGAAGCCAGGGACCGGATCGCCGACCGGGTGAAGTTGCCCGAAGAGTACACCATCGAATGGGGCGGCCAGTTCGAGAACATGGAGCGTGCCAATCGTCGCCTCCAGATCATCGTGCCGATGGCGCTGGGTCTGATCTTCATCATGCTCTACCTCAGCCTGGGCTCGGTCCGCGACATGTTGATCGTCGCGACGGGCATCCCGCTCGGCGCGGTGGGGGGAGTCGGTGCTCTCGCCTTGCGAGGTCTGCCGTTTACCGTGAGTGCCGCAATCGGATTCATCGCCCTGAGCGGCGTCGCGATCCTCAACGGGTTGGTGCTGGTGACGTTCATCCAACAACGGCTCGCGGCGAAGGTGCCGCTGGAACAGGCGGTACGAGAGGGTTGTCGCGTCCGCCTACGGCCCGTGCTGATGACCGCCCTGGTTGCCGCCGTAGGATTCATCCCGATGGCCATCAACACCGGGGTTGGCGCCGAGGTTCAGCGGCCGCTGGCGACGGTCGTGATCGGTGGGATCGTCAGCAATACACTGCTCACGCTGGTGGTCCTACCGACGCTCTACACAAGTTTAAGGAGGGATCCGCGAGCCTAGGGGCAAAACGTCCCCGTGGTATCCCACAGCGCTTCGGTACGATCGATTCGATCGCGTGCGTCCTTCTTAAGGTCGCGCGAAACCTGCGCGACCAGAAGCTCGGCGGCGGCGACGGCCGGCACCGAACTATCGAAGGGACCGACCGCTGGCACCGTCAGTGCGCACCAGTGTTCGGTCAGTGCGGCAAGCGGCGAGAGCGGCCCGTCGGTGATCGCAAGGAGTGTCGTGCCAATTGTGGCTAGCGCCTCCGCGGCGGTGAGCGTCGATCGACGGTAACGGAAGAAGTCGAACAGCACCGCGACATCGCCGGAACCGGCGTCGGCCAGGTCGCGAGCGACGTTGTGTCCGCGCACCAGGTGGACGCCGGGGCGGATCATCGCCAACCCACTCTGCAGGGCATAACCGCCGGCACGGGAGCTCTCGCCCGTCACCACCCAGACGCGCCTTGCCCCGACGATCTGTTTGGAAAACGACTTGAAGTGTCCATGGTCAACGGCTTCAAAGACCGAATCGATGCCTGCCAGGAGGGCGGTCCGCTCCCGACTCGTCCCACCATCCTCGCTCCGGATGCGGTCGATCGGTCGCGAAAGCTGGTCGGACAGCCCGCGGCGCACGTGGTTCTGGAGGCCCGTGTAGCCCTCGAAACCCAGCTTCGTCGCGAATCGCACGATCGACGGGCGGCTGGTCGCGACACGCGCCGCCAGGTCCGACACCGTCCCGAACGCAAGCAGCGTCGGCTCGTCGAGGACGGCCTGGGCGATGCGACGTTCGGTCCGGGTCAGGCGGTCGCTGACGGCCGCGATCAGCTGGCTTGTCGGGCTAGATGGCATGATGTTCGTTATGTTACAATCTGACCGTCAAGAATACCAGTTTGTTACATGCGCGGTCACAAACACCGTAGGGATGGGATATGCCAGCCAACCACTCGCCTTCTAAAAAGGAACGGGCGTTCCTCGAAAGTATCGAAAGCCCCAAGTACGACCGCCAGTGGATCAACGGTCTGCGGCCGTTCTTCACGGAGAGCGCTCCCGAGGAGATGCGGGACTTCTACACGAAGTCCGAGCTTGCCGATCTCAAGGTGCTGAGTGGCACCGAGCGGGACGTCGAGGCACGCATGCCGGTGAAGTTGACGCGTCACTTCTTCGAGATGGCGAAGAACAGTCCCCAACTGCAACGCCTGGTCAAGGCCAGTCCGGACGAAACGCTCGACCTCCAGGGCTCGGAAGATCCCGGCAACCAGATGGACTACAGCCCGGTCGAAGGGTTGTTGCACAAGTACGAGATGGGTCTGATGTACGTGATCTCGACCTGCTCGGCCCATTGTCGTTTCTGTTATCGGGAGGAGTTGATCGCACAGAAGGATATCGAGCGGCAGGACGGAACCGTTGCACGAAAGGGCATGGCCCAGATCGGCGAGGTCACCGACTACATCAAGGCGCACAACAAGCTCGTGGACGACAACGGTGGGCGGCACCCGGAGACCGGTCGCGAGAAGCTGCGGGAGATCCTACTCTCGGGCGGGGATCCGATGGTGCTGCCGAACGCCAAGATCGGCGCATGGTTCGCCGCGCTCGCAGAGACCGGCATCGAATCGATCCGTCTGGGGACGAAGGAGATGGCGTTCTACCCCGAACGCTTCGACGATGGTTTTCTGGCGATGCTCGACCGGTTTCACGAGACGTGGCCCGACGTCAGCTTCCGGCTGATGATCCACTTCAACCACCCGGACGAGTTCCTACTCAAGGGCGCGGACGGGCAGTACGTCCAGGATTCCAGCGGATCGTTGGCGTGGAATCCGGTCACGCAGAAGGCGATGGAGGGCGTCGTTTCGCGGGGCTGGGTCAACGTCGAGAATCAGACGCCCATTATCAAGGGCGTCAACGACGATGCCGACGCGCTCCGCATCATGCAGCGAGCGCTCTACGGTGCCGGCGTCGGCAATCACTACTTCTTCTGCGGACGGGACATCGTCGCGTACCACGCGTTCAACGTTCCGATCGAGACGGCGTGGCAGATCCTCAACGAGTCGCAGAAGGGTCTGTCCGGTGTCGAAGCGCACGCGCGCCTGTCCATCACGCACTACAAGGGCAAGACCGAGGTTTGCGCGGTTACCAACGAAGCGATCCCGGGTCTCAAGGGATCGGAGAACGGCGTGCTGATCTTCAAGATCCTGCGCAACGCGGCCGATGCTCCCGACCGGGGCAAGGTCTGCATCGTCGGTCGCAATCCCGAGGCGATCTGGTTCGATGACTACGAGGATCGCGTCCTCTACGACGAGGCGGGCCTCTTCGACTATGCCCGCGTGGACAAGACACCGGCTGGAGCAAGTTGAGCCATGATCGACAAGACGGTCGACAGTCCCGCCGCCGCGCTGGTCGACATCCAGGACGGCGCCACCGTGATGATCGGGGGGTTCGGCGAGGCCGGTAGCCCGATCGAGTTGATCCACGCGTTGATTGACCAGGGCGCCAGGAACCTGACCGTCGTCAACAACAACACCGGCAGTGGCGAGGTCGGTCTGGCTGCGCTGATCAAGAACGGGCAGGTCGCCAAGATGATCTGCTCGTACCCCCGAACGACGAACTCCAGGGTCTTCCCGGAGCTCTATCGCAGTGGTCGTGTGAAGCTCGAACTCGTTCCGCAGGGGACGCTTGCCGAGCGCATCCGCGCCGGTGGTGCAGGGATCCCCGCTTTCTACACGGCCACCTCGGTCGGGACCCCCCTGGAAGAGGGGAAGGAGAAGCGCAACTTCGACGGAACGGACTACGTGATGGAGCGGGGCTTGGTCGCCGATTTTAGCCTGATCAAATGTCGCACCGCGGATATCCACGGGAACCTCGTCTACAACAAGACCGCACGAAACTTCGCTCCGCTGATGGCGACGGCGGGGAAGGTGACGATCGTGCAGGCGGACAAGCTCGTTCCCCTGGGCGAGATCGATCCCGAGTGCGTGGTCACCGCCGGAATTTTCGTCAACCGGATCGTCGAGGTGCGCGAACCGCTCCAGGAATCCGAGCTGGTAGCGCAGGGGGTCTCCTACCCATGAGTGACATTACGCGTCCGAGTGGATTGACACGCGACCAGATGGCCGAGCGAGCTGCCCGGGACATCCCCGACGGCAGCTACGTGAATCTCGGGATCGGAATTCCCGAGCTTGTGGCCTCTCACGTTCCGAAAGGGCGGGAGTTCATCTATCACACCGAGAACGGGTTACTGGGTATGGGACCGTCTCCCGCTCCGGGTGAGGGCGAGCCGGAATTGATCAACGCGGGAAAGAAACGTGTCACGGCCCTGCCCGGTGCGGCGTACTTCCATCATGCGGACAGTTTCACCATGATCCGCGGTGGACACCTCGACCTCTGTGTCCTCGGCGCCCTGCAGGTGTCCGAGCGCGGCGATCTTGCTAACTGGTCGACCGGCGCGAAGGACGCTATCCCGGCCGTCGGCGGCGCGATGGATCTGGTCGCGGGGGTCAAGACGATCTTCGTCATCACCCAGCACGTTACCCGTGACGGCAAACCAAAACTGGTCGCGGAGTGTACGTACCCTCTGACCAGTCGTCGCGTCGTTGACCGAATTTATACGGACCTGGCGGTGATTGACGTGACGGACGACGGGTTTCAGTTGGTCGAGCTGTCCCCCGGTGTTTCTTACGAGGACGTGGCCGAGTACACGGGCGCGCCTCTGCGACGGATCGAAGACGACCCGCGCGGGAGGTCCTGATGAGCGACCAGGCGAAGACCGAGAGTTCGCGCAGCGCGGAGCTCTACCGCCGCGCGGTCAAGATCCTGCCGGGCGGGGTCAGCCGCAACACCGTGCTTCGCAAGCCTCACCCGGCCTACGCCGACCACGGGCATGGAGCCCGGGTCGTCGATATCGAGGGGGTCGAGCGGATTGACTTTGCCAACAATATGGCATCGCTGATCCACGGGCACGCCGACCCCGACATCATTGCGGCCGTGACCGAACAGATGCACAAGGGGACGGCCTTTACGCTGGCGACCGAAATCGAGATCGAGTTCGCCGAGCATCTCTGCAGCCGTAGTGAGAGTCTCGAGCAGCTTCGCTTCGTCAACTCCGGCACCGAAGCGGTCATGGGCATGCTCAAGGCGGCGCGGGCCTTCACCGGGCGGTCGAAGATCGCCAAGGTCGAGGGGGCGTACCACGGCCTCTACGATTTCGCCGAGGTCAGCCAGACCTCGAACCCGACGAACTGGGGCGATTTCGACTCGCCAACCAGTGTGGCCGTGGCCCACGGCACACCGGCCAGCGTGTTGGAGAGCGTCGTCGTCATTCCGTTCAACGATCCCGAACGGGCCATCGCGCGTCTGAACAAGAACAAGGACGAGATCGCCTGCGTGATCGTCGATCCGATGCCGCATCGCGTAGGACTGGTCCCTGCCGACTCGGAATTCGTCCACGTTCTGCGGGATTGGACGCAAGACAACGGTGCATTGTTTGTTTTCGACGAGGTGATCACCTTTCGCACCGAGGTCGGTGGGTTCCAGGAGCGCTACCATGTCTCTCCCGACCTGACCGCACTGGGCAAGATCATCGGTGGCGGTTTTCCGGTGGGTGCCATCGCCGGTCGGTCCGACGTGATGGACGTGATGAACCCGCTGTCGCCGAACAAGCGCTTCCCGCACTCGGGGACGTTTTCGGCCAACCCCGTCACGATGGCGGCAGGGCTGACCGCGATGCGCAAATTCGACCGCGACGCAGTCGCGCGGCTGAACCATCTTGCGCTACGCGCCGTCGAGGGCATTCGCGAAGCACTTCGCGCAACCGGCGTCCAGGGCTGCGTCACCGGAAGCGGGTCGTGTTTCCGCCTGCACTTCAAGTCGGAGCCGCCGAAGAACCGCCGAGCGGCGTACCGGACGACGGAGGAAGACAAGTTCCTGGCGGTGATGCTCGATCACCTGTTCGACTCGGGATTTCTGATGATCAACACCGGTGCCGCGGCGCTGTCGACCGCGATGGGTGAGGAAGAGATCGACGCCCTGGTCGCTGCGATGGCGATCGGCTTCGAAAAACTCAAGGCTTTGTGAGCAAAAAAGCGAGGATGTCGCAAGTATTCATGGGCGCGGCGAGCAGGGTGGTCAAAGCGTGGAACTCCCGTGTATTCAGGTATACAATCGCGTCGAACAGTATCCTCCCTGAAGTTCCAGGGCGGCGTTCAATTGATGAATTCCGGAGGGGCAGATGAGTAAGAGCAAGTATTTAGTCCGAGCCTTAGTTCCCATACTAGGCTTTGCGGTTCTCGCCACTGGTTGTGCGACCCGTAGCGCAAAAACAGACATGACGGATCTCGAGCGTAGCGTCGAAGAGAAGAGCAGCGCGATCACGGATCTCGAAAGCTCTGTCAGTGATCTGGAGCGTCGGCTAGCCGCCGAGAGCAAACAAGCTGAGGAAGCTCGAAAAGCAAAAGCGGTCGCCGAGCAGGCTGCTAAAGACGCCGAAGCTCGAGCACGGGAAGCTCAAGGCACCGGATCCACGTCAGGCACTGTCGCTCGCACCACGGCGGGCGATGGCGAACTCTTTCCGCCGAACGCCAAGGCTGGCGAGTGTTATGCGCGGGTCTTTGTTCCGCCGACCTACACGACCGATACCGAACGTGTGCTCAAGCGCCAGGCGTCCGAGCGTGTCGAGGTAATTCCCGCGACGTACGAGTGGGGCGAAGAGAGCGTTCTGGCGAAAGGTGAGTCCGAGCGCGCAGAGATCGTTCCGGCCGTCTACGAGAACGTCGAAGAGCGTGTGCTCGTCAAACAAGCCAGCAGCACAATGGTACCGGTTGCGGCCGAGTACAAATGGGAAGAAGAGAAGGTTCTCGTCAAGGAGGCTCACACCGTTTGGAAAAAGGGACGTGGCCCTGTCGAGAAAGTCGACAACGCGACCGGTGAGATTCTCTGTCTTGTTGAGGTCCCTGCTCAGTACAAGACGGTTCGCACGAAGGTCCTCGCGAAACCAGCGACCACACGTAAGGTCGATATTCCCGCCGAATACAAGACCGTCAAGCGCCGGGTGATGACAAAGCCGCCGTCAATCAAGACGGTGACGATCCCGGCCGAGTACACGACGATCAAGGTGAAGAAGGAAAGTTCACCGCCTCAAGAACGACGTATTGAGATCCCCGCTGAGTACGATACGGTGACTCGAACCAAGCAAGCCACCGACGGTTACATGGAATGGCGCGAGATCCTTTGCGAAACGAACATGACGCACGGAACGATCCGCAAACTACAACAGGCGCTCAAGAGCGCCGGCCATAACCCGGGACCCATCGATGGTGTCTACGGGAGTCAGACGCGGGCGGCGGTGCGCTCGTACCAGACGTCCAAGAAATTGCCGACTGGTGGACTTACCATGGGTACGCTGAAGAGCCTCGGAATGAGCATCTAGGGTTTTTAGTGGGGGGTGCCTCTGCCCCCGAAGCATGAAGTGATGCCCCCCGGTCGCGTCCGTCCTGAGGACGGCGGATCGGGGGGAGTCACACAGAGGAGAGTATCGTTGTCTGCAGCGAGAGCTAACTCTCTTCTCGTGCGTTCGGTGCTGTTGGGCCCCCGCGAGAATTTCTACCTCCCCGATCTTCCCCCTGTGTCGCCGACTTATGAGGGCCGGCGGTATTTCGTGGAGTTGCTGGCGGCGGACGGTGCCATGCCGGGGGTCGTGACGGGCACCATCGATGTGATGACGACGGATCAGACTCCGTAGCTTTCCGGTCAGCCCGTGGGCGCGATGTTCTGGTTGAGTCTGAAAAGGTTGTCCGGGTCGTACTTCTTCTTCAGATCCACCAGCCGCGCATAGTGCGATGCACGATAGGCGTCACCGATCCGCCCGGATTCATCGTTGTCCATGTAATTGACATAGACACCGCCGGTCGAGAACGGCTGGGCTGCCGTCCAGAAACTTCTGGCCCAGTCCCGGATGGCGTCGTCCAGACCTGGATCGTCGTTCGTCCCGAGGATCAGCAGGTTGTACTCGGCATCGCGACTGCCGAAAGCGTTTTCATCTTCAGCGACGCGGGAAACCGCTCCGCCGATCATGTGCTCGATCCCCACCACACAAAGCGGGGACGGTGCGCGATTCGCATGATCGACGAGTGTGTCCACGCACGTATCGTCGATCGTCGATAGATAGCAGGATTTCCAGTAGTTGCGGTTGCCAGCGGGGAACCCCGGATCGAAGGCTTGTTGAACTTCGGTGTACGGCTTGAGCCCGATGTCATCATGTACGGGTGAGCCAAACGCACGTAGCGGCGCCAGAACTCGCTCGCCTTCCTCCGCGGTGCCTTTGTAAACCCAGAACGCACCGACGACGGGAACGCCGTCCGGTGTACTGAGGAACGCCGCCATCGAGGACAGTTCGTCAGGTGCAGCGGCGGTCAGTGTGGCCCACATACGCATGAACGCTGGCCCATCGCTGCGGGGGTAAAGAGTGAGCCCGGAGTACAGTTCGCCGATCGGCTGCAATTGAAAATCAAGACGAGTCACAACACCGAAGTTACCCCCGCCTCCACGAATGCCCCAGAAGAGGTCGGCATTCTCATCGGCGTTGGCGGTCAGAACCTCGCCAGCGGCGGTCACGACCTCTGCGGAGAGGACGTTGTCGCAGGCCAGGCCGTACGATCGCGAAAGCCAGCCGAAGCCGCCGCCAAGCGTCAGCCCGGCAATCCCGGTGGAGGAGATGGCGCCACCCGGGGAGGCGAGTCCGTGTCGCTGGGTTGCCTGATCGTACTCGCCCCAGGTGACGCCGCCTTCGGCGCTGGCGAAACGGCGAGCCGAATCGACGCTCACATTCTTCATGGGTCTCAGGTCGATGGCGATACCGTCGTCGCAGATCGCGTTGCCGGAGACGTTGTGTCCTCCACCACGGACCGCCACGGCGAGATCCCTCTCGCGGGCAAAGTTGACCGCCGCCACGACGTCGGCCGTGCCCGCGCATTGCGCAATCAACCCCGGTCGCTTGTCAATCATCCCGTTCCAGATCTTGCGAGCTTCGTCGTAGTCAGGATCGTCGGGGCTGATGAGCCGGCCCTGAAACTTTCCGCCGAGATCGTCTGCCAGATTCGCGTCGCTCATACCCCACTCCTTGCTGTCGTCGGTGTTACCGCGAGGCTTCGAGGAAGCGTGGAGTATACCGAAGATCCTCGTGATCGATAAGCGAGGGTGCTTCGGCTCAGGTGGACGGCGGCTCTATAGCGTTGTCCGCACTCTCAGGACCGAACGTCAAGAACCCGCACGGACAGACATCGACACACTTTCCACAGTTGTGGCACTGGTCGATCGTCAGCTCAAAGTAGCCCCGCGGGCGCGTCTCACCCACCGGGGAGAAGCAGTCGTGCGCACAGAACATCCAGCAGTGCTCGCAACCAAAGCACTGGCCGCAGGACATACAGCGGTTGACCTCGTTCAACGCCTGCGACTCGGTCAGTCCCTGATGGACTTCGGCCTCACCTTCTTCGAGTCGCAGCGCGGCCGGAAGTGATGTTGTCTCAGCAGGCGGATTCGCCGGGTAGTACTCCGGTTTGACGGTCGTGACGCCGGGCAAGTCCGCGACGGATTCCGGTCTGATCCGGTGTCCACGCAATCTGGCATGGAGGTTCTGGGCCGCGAGCCTGGCGCGGCCGATCGCGGACCCGGCTGCGCCGAGGCCCGTGACGTCACCCGCTGCCAGCAGGCCGTCGTCGGCTTCTACAAAGTCGCCGGCGGGCCTGCATGCGCCGAGGTCTTCCCAGTCGGGTGTCTGGGAAACCGCGACGATCACGGCGTCCGTCCCAACCTCACGGATCGCCCCGGCGATCGGGTGCGGGCTGCACCGACCAGACTCGTCCGGATCTCCGAGTCGCATTGCTTGAGCGACGAGTGCCCGCAATCGATCGCCTTCCCGCTCGAATCTCAACACGCCGGTCAATTCCTCGATCTGCACACCCTCTACGATCGCTTCCTGCACCTCTTCTTTGCCGGCAGGCATCTCGGTGCGGGTTCTTCGATAGAGCAGCGTGACGGAAGCACCGGAGCGTCGCGCCACCCGCGCCGAGTCGATCGCCGTGTTACCGCCGCCGATCACGGCGACCCGGTGGCCAAGGTCGATCCGCTCGCCAAGGTTCGCGCGTCGTAGATACTCGGTGGCGACCCAGATTCCGGGACCGCGTTCGCCGGGCACGCCGAGTCGCAGGCCGCGTTGGGCACCGATCCCGAGGAAAACGACGTCGTGTGTCGATTCGATGCCCTCGAGCGAGCGGTCATGTCCGACGCGGGTCCCCAGTTGCAGCTCGACACCGAGATCGAGGATGCGCGCGATCTCCGCATCGAGCACCGTTCGGGGCAATCGGTACGCCGGCACGCCGTGGCGTAACATGCCGCCCGGAGACTCCGCGCCTTCATAAACGGTTACGTGGTAGCCGCGCCGCGCCATCTGGTAGGCGAAGGATAGGCCGGCGGGACCGGAACCCACGACCCCGATCGACTCCGGTTGGGATCTCGATTGGAGCCGCTCCAGTGGCAACTGTTGTTCGATGCCCCAGTCCCCGATGAAGCGCTCGAGTTTGTTGATCTGGACAGAGCCGTCCTTGTCCGAGCGGCTACATCCTGCCTCGCAGGGGTGCGGGCAGATTCGACCCAGCACGGCGGGGAACGGGTTGACGTCGACAACGGTCTGCCAGGCTTTCGTGTAGGCCTCCTCGACGGTCAGGCCATACCGCTCATGCTGCGCGATCATGGTGACCCACCCGCGGGGGTCCGCGCCCGCGATGCATCCGGCCTGACAGGGCGCTCGTTTGGGTTGCTGGGTTGGAGTTGTCGGCATCCGATTAGCCTCTTCGTTTGCCATGTTTCAATTCGGCATCGAGTAGGCGGATGCGGTGGGACAAGGTCTTCAGTAAGTTGAACGCCAGCGTCGGATCGCTCTGGATACGCTGCATCAAAGTCCTGCGATCGATCGTCAGGACCCTCGCCTCGCCATGAGCCCGGACCGTCGCCGATCGAACCTCGTGCTCGAAGATAGCCATTTCACCGAAGAAGTCTCCGGTCTTGAGTTGGGCCAGTCGCAGTTCCTGTCCTCCGCTCTCGTCAATCACGTCGACGCTGCCCGACTGGATGACGTACATGCAGGAGCCTTTCTCGCCCTGACTCACGATGGCCTCGCCGGCGGCGTAGACCCTACCCAGCGTGTTGGTGACCATCGTTTCTTCCTCGGACCGGTGAAGTGTCGTCGCGGGTGAAGAGGCTGCGTGCCAGATTCCACGACAACCCGGCGATGAACCGTGGATGGGACATGGTCATGAGGACCTCACGGTAGGATGCGCTACCGGTGAAGAGATCCCACAACGCTCGACTCATGAAACGCCTGGAACCGGGGTTCGCCTGTTCACCGGCAACCATGCTTCGGATCGCCCTGCGACAGAAGCGTCGCTTGCGCAGATGGGCGTTGACCCCGAAGACCAGTTGACCAACCCGATTGTCACGCGTAATCCCACGACACAACGGTCGGAAGTGCTTGTCGAAATCCGTGGCGGAGACACCCTGAAAGACCGCCGTTGCGGCCGCGGCCTTAGCCGTCCGGTAGGCCGCGCCAATGCCGTCCTTGTACAGTCGGGTCACGCCGGAATCACCGACGAAGACAACGCGATCGGCGTACGGGCGGTCGACGCCGCGAACGTTGATCATCGGCGAACAGTGACAGACGCGTATCGGTAGATCTGCCGCGGGAGGAAAACAGTTTCTTACCTCCGGCGTGCGGAGGAAACCATCGATGAGTTCGGCATCGATATCGTCGCCCAGCATGCAGAGAGTTACGATGTTGCCCTTGGGTATCAGTGCCGCGAACTCGATCCGCGGCGTGTCGAGAAGAAAGACGTGCATCGACGTTCCCAGGTATCGTTCCACCGTCGGGTGGTCGAGTTGGAACTCACAGATATACGTGGCCGCCGTGACGGGTCGACGGTAACCGATCGGTGCCTTCTGCAAGACTTTCAGCAGGCTGCTATTGACCCCGGTTGCAATGACGACGAGGTCGTAGTCGTCTCCCGTCCGGCCCGCGTGTTTCAATCGAGGCCTTGGACCGCTCCAGTCGATGTCGGTGACCAGGCGTCGGTCGACCCGGGCGCCGCGTTTGCGGGCCATGTCGAGGAGAAAACGATCGAAACTCTCGAGGTCCGGGTGCTCGGCATTGCGTGGCCCGTTTCCCCTGAAGACCGCCGCAATGCGTTGCTCGTTTAGCGGCGTCTCGATCCGCACCGAGCCGACGTCGGTATGAAGCATGTAGGAATCGATGCCGCGTTGGATCACGCCCTCGGGCAGGTTGATTCCCTCGGTCGCGAGTAGCTGGACCAGCGACTCCGAGACGATTCCGCCGCAGTGGTTGCATCCCTCGGGACCGCAATGCTCGAAGCTGCGTGGTTCGAAGATGTCAACGGCAAGCTTCAGGCCTACCAACTCGGCCATCTTGAGCGCGAAGTGAGTGAAGAGGCTCCCACTCGGGCCGCCTCCAATGACCGCCACTCGCGATCCGTCGTTCAGTTCCAGCCTGTGACGTTGATCTCCCGCTCGAGGATCGAGGCTCGCCGCAAAGTCGTAACTGTTGCTGCTGCCGACCCCCATCCAGTCTCCTTGGAGGCTTATCGGTAGAGTCTGCGCTATTCGAGTCTGTCGCGCGATTACCATCCAGTTTACGAAGCTGGCGGCGTCCTGAGAACCTGGGGATTACCCTTATATGCAGGAAAGTGCCAATTCACGCACTAATCTCGGCCGGTACGGCGTCCTAGTCGGCCTGGAAGCCTGCGGGTTTGTGGGCGCCGTCGCAGAACGGTTTGTTCTTTGACGCGCCACAACGGCAAAGGGCTGCCTTGGTACCGCGCCAACCCACCCGGCCGCTCGCGTTGCGAAGGACGAAGTTGCCGGTGACCAGTAGGGGTCCATTCGGAGCCCGTTTGATCTCCAGCGGCCCACCTGTGGATTCCAGCGTGGCGTCCCCGCTGTCGCCCAGGGCGCCGCGATCACGGAAGCCCGCGTCCTCGTGGGTGTTGTCGCAGAACGGCTTGTTCTTCGAATCTCCGCAGCGACAGAGCGCCGCGCGGGTGTTAACGCCGGGCATGTCGTCAGCGGCTCCGTCGATCTTCAGGTCGCCCTCGATGTAGAGCGGCCCGTTGTTGGCAAGGGTCACGGAGTTCTCAGGAGGGGTATTCTCCTCCGCGCCGCCGTCCTTGCGTTCGTAGGTCAAGGCCCCGGTCGGGCAGCGTCTCGTGACTTCCGCGACGTAGTCGGGCTCGCCCAGATCGGGCTGCCCCCAGGGGTCGCGTCCGCTGGCGAACAACTCGCCCTTGGCCCGTGTGCACTCACCGACGTGGATACACAGGCGTCCGTCCCAGGAGACGTCCAGCTTCTCGCCCTCGAACTTATAGACTTTCTTATCCGACATCGCGCCTCCAGACGGGTAATTACGCCCGAAGGGCGATTGTCGCACACCCACTGTCTTGCTCGACTGAAATAAGGTCGCCCTAGTTACAGGCGTTTGGGTTTGTGACGCGGTAGTACCAGGTTTGGCCGTCATTCAGCGCCCCCGGATCATCGAACGTGAGAGTTGAAGGCGAGCCGACGACCACGAACCCGGCGGCGGCAGAGGCGGAGCGTTCCACGACATAGCCCGTTGCGCCCGGGACGGCAGCCCAACTCAAACCCACGTCCGCCTCCGCTGGATCGACGCTCAGCGTGTCGCCGACGTTGCCCGAGCCCGCGCCACCTGTCGCGTCCATCGTTGCGACCTCGACCGCGTTGCCATCGATCGCGCCGCCGTTGGCCGGGCCGGTCGAGCAGGTCTCGTCGTTCTCGGCGCGGACGACGTAGTAGACCGGCGTGTCCGCCGGTGCACCGGTGTCGGTCCATGTGGTTCCCGCGACGCCTGAAGCGACGAGGTTGGCGCCGGAAGGGGTGAACCCCTGTGTCAGTCCGCGATAGACGGCATACGTTCCGGTCCCACCGGTGCCCCACGCAGGAGCGGCGGACCAGGTGAGGTCGATCCCGCTGTCGCAGGGGTCGCTATCCAGGGCCGAGACGAGGCCGGCAAACGTCGGTGTCCCCGCGCAACCGCCGCAGGCACCGAACTGTGAAACGCTGGTGTCGCGCAGGACGAGCCGATCAACGTTCCAACCGGATGCGGTGGCGAAGCGCGCGTTTTGCAGGAACCGGATCTGCAGCGTGGGATTGCCCGCGGCCCATGCCGAGATGTCGTAACTGGCCTCCGTCCACGCGACGTCGCTGTGGCCGTTGGTGTCGGACCAGACGGTGAACCAGCTTCCGCCCGAGTCCTTGACGTACAGATAAGCCCAGCTGACCGAGGCCGAGTTGAGCCAGCGGTCGAATCGCAGTTCGACATCGGTCCAGGCCGAGGCGTCGATGACCGGGCTGGTTGCTGAGCGGGTCGTGTTGAACTCGTAGTCGCCCGAGTTGGCCCCCTGGCCGCTGAGGTCTTGACCGAGGACCTGCATGCCCTCGACCGCGACCGTGGGATCTCCCGGTGAGCCCAGTCCCTGGGGAGGGCCGATCTCCCAGTCTCCCTCAAGCGTCCAGCCAAGATCCGTCTCGAAGCCGTCCTCATACAACGCGCCCTGAATCGTGGCGCCGTTGAATTCGAACGGCGAGCCGGAGGCATCGGCGACGCTGGCGTTGCCGACGACGTCCGTGGAACTGATGCGGAAATAGACGCGACCGCACTCCGCGAAGGGCCCGATCGATACGCTGTGAGTCGTCTGCACGAACGGGGATGAAGCCACGTTCCCCAGCGCAGGCGAAAGCCCCCACTCGACGTGACCGCTGGAATCCTCGAAGGCCGTCCACTCGATCGTCGCCGTGGATTCCGTGATGTCCTTCACCTGCACGGACAGAAACTGCGGGCCGGCACAGTCCCCGAAGGCCGTAGCCTGCTGCGTCACGTTGACGCCGCCCACGCCGTCGTCGAGATCGACGTACTCGGCGGTGATGGTGTCCGCGTGGACGATCGACATCAGCCCGTCCGCAGCAGGTGCCGCGGTAGTGACGGGGATCGAGCCGACATAGCTGGCCGAAGCCGGCGGTGTCTCCGTCAGCACGACGTTTTCGGGGGTCGACTCAGTACCCGAACTCACCGCGACGGAGATGGTCGAGGACGGGTGATTGATGTCGGTGACCTCGAGTCCGATGGATCCATCGCAGGCGTAACCGGCTTGATCGAAACGCACCTTGCCGGCGAGTTGCTGCGGGGCCGCCTGCAGGCAGTTGGATACCGGGCTCTCGCAGACGGGGTTCGATCCGATCGCCTGCACGCGATAGTACGCGGTCAGACCGTTGGCCAGACCCTGGTCGAGGTACGAGGTGCCCGACACCTCGGCCAGTGGAAGCTGTGCGCGATTGCAACCGATCTCGTTGCGATAGACACGATAGTTCGCCGCGTTCGTGACGGCGCCCCACTGAACGTCCAGCTCGTTGGTGCCCGCAGTAAATGTCGCAACCGGTGCTGCGAGGGATGGGCACGACGACGTGTTCTGGTTCTCGGGATCCCCGGAGGCTCCGCAGGCGATGTCGTGACGGTCGAAGGCGGCGAAGATCGCCGCAGCGTGGGGCGTGCCGTTGGTCAGGTTGCCGTCGTCGTCGTCGAACAAACGCATCTGGTGATACCAGGTGCCCGCCGAGCAGCTGTCCGAGTTTGGCATCGTGCAGTTGTACGCATCCCCCCCGGAGCCGACCCGCGACTGATACCAGAGCCGTTCGGTCAGTTGCCAGGCGGTGTCCACGTCGATACCCATCGCAGGCAGGTCCCGCGTCGCCAGGTCATAGATCGCCTCGGAAGAGACGTGACTCTCGCAGTGGGTTTCCTTCCCGCAGGGGCCGCCGCCATTGGGGCAGAACGTCGTCAGAAATCCCGTCGGCGTCGCCGGCGTGTGGCTGGCGCGGGCATCCCAGTCCATTTCGCGAAGCCCCGTACAGGTCAGGCAGGTGTCGCCATAGCCTGTGCAGTTGTCGAAGCGATTGAACCCCCGGGCGATACACGACTGGCGTCCCTCGATGATGGCGACGATATCAGCGTAGCCCTCGCCGGGGTTGTCCGAACCACCCCCGTCGTTGTGATCCATCCCGTGGCCCCACTCGTGGGTGATGAGGCCTTGCTGCTGTCCGGTGTTGCCGCAGGTCGGCCCGGCACCATTCAGCGTGATCGAACCGCTCCAACTTGCGTTGCAGCTTCCACCGGCGTTAGTGCGGACCAGCACGTTGCTGTCGTCCAGCCACGTGTTCGGGCCAAGCCAGAAGCGCGCCTTCCGGTTGATCATGTTGAGGTGGTAGTAGGACGTCCGCGCGGCGTCGCTATTCCCCGCCGACGCTCCCGGAGCCACTGCGCAGTTCTCGCCCACATCGACACCAAGATCCAGTTCCGTGCCGCAGGTGGCGGTCTCGGAGATCGGTCCGCACTGGTCGTCGATCGTGAAGTACTTACCGGCAAGCGTGGTTTCGATCGTTCCGGGCCCCACACACTCATAGAGTCCGTGTTGGTTGGCGTATTCGGCAACGCCACCGTCCTGGCTGAAGTCGACATAGGGCATCGGGAAATCGGGCTCGGGACAGCCCTGATCCATGCACAGCCCATCGTCGGTGAAGGGGTTCACGTGACCCTTGATGCGGTCGTAATGGGTGGCATCCCAGAACGCCACGATCTCGCCGGTATGCGCGTCGACCTCTCCGGTCCAGGTCGCGACGCCGAACAGATCGGTGAACGCGAAGCGCCAGACCAGCCGGTGGTCGATCCCATGCCCACGCTCGCCGCTCCAGGGTTTGCCCTTGGCAGAGGGGTCCGCGTCGACCGGGATCAACACGAGCTGGGGATCTGCTACGTCCCGAACGCCGTCCTCTTCATGGGGCCGTACGTACGCATCTAGTTTGACGCGCGCCTCGTCCACATTTAGCGAGGGCTTCGCCGAGATGCGCACGGGAGACCAAAGCCGAGAACCAAGAGCGACAAGCCGCCCCTGCGAGATATGGAGTTCGAAACGCGCGCCGTCGACGGAGACTCCATCGACGCGTTGCTCGAACCGCAATTGGATCGTGTTCGGGCCACGGTGTCCCGACGTGGCGGGGTCGAGGAAGACATGCTCCTGTCCGGGCCCGTCGGCGAACGCGCCTTCTGCAAGCAATTCCCTGGCGCGCAGTTCGTGGTCATCGAGGCTCGTCGAATTCGGCCAGACCCGATCGCGCGCCAGCGCCAGGGTGGGGAGCGAGGTCCGCTCGTCGATCCAGGCGCTCCACGGCCGACCGTCTTTCTTGACCAGAGACCAGGACTCCCGCAGCGGATCTGCGGCCGGTAGCTCGTCCAGACCGATCGGCTGGATGGCGATCCTTCCGCCCGATCGCTGTCGTTCCAGGTGATCGTAGAGGCCAGGACTCTGCTCACGGACGGCGGCACTCGTGGCCAGAGCCGAGACGAGTAGCAGGGCGACGAAGAGACGTGGATACATCGTGCCTGTCTTGTATGGGAAATCGCGTGCCAGCGGTATCAGGAAATCCCTTACATCGGCAGGTTTACCGGCTTCAGTCAGCGTGAATCGGCGAAAGCGAGGACTCGTTGGCCTCACTCGGCGCTTTCATTTCCGCAAGCGTCAGCGGCGACCACGTGGTAGTAGGCGATGCCGTTGCCGAGTAGCGCTCCGCTGTCCTCGTACAAGGGTGCCGGGGGTGAGCCGATCGTCGTCGAGCCGGAGTTGGGTGTCGTCGATCGGTAGACGCGATAGCTCGCAGCGCCTGCCGCCGCGGCCCACTCGAGCCGCACGTGAACGTCGTTCAGCGAATCGAGATGCAACGTATTGCCGACATTCGCCGACGAGGGCTGCGACGTCTCGTTGATCGCCGAGACCTCGATCGAGTTCCCGTCGACGAGCCCGCCGTTATCGGGTCCTGAGCCACAGCTTTCATCGTTCTCGGCACGTACCACGTAGTAGAGCGGCACGTCCGGCGGCGGACTCGGGTCGGTCCACGACGAGCCGGCGATGCCGGCGGCGACGAGGTTGGCTGGGCCGGGCGTGAACCCGGACGACACATCGCGGTAGATCGCATAGCTTCCATCCAGGCCCGTTCCCCAAGCGGGTGCTTCGGACCAGGTCACGGTCATGCCGGAATCTGCGCAGGGATCGTCGTCGATGGCCCCCACCGCTCCCGCAAACGTGGGCGCACCGGAGCAGGCGACACAGCTGTCCCACGTCGGGAGCGACCCGTCACGCACGAATAACCGGTCGACGTTCCAACCCGCGGCGCTGCGGAAGCGCGAGAACTGCAGGAATCGTACCTGGAATGCGGCGTTGCCTGCCGCATGCGTACTGATGTCGAATACCTGTTCCGACCAGGAGGTGTCGGAGGCGGAGGTTGTACTCCAGACGGTCTGCCACGAGCCGCCGCCATCACGCACGTCGACACTGCTCGTCGCGGTGTTCTCGACATTGAGCCAGCGATCGAAACGCAACTCGATTGCACTGAGTGAGGAGAGGTCCAGAACAGGACTGATCGCGGACCGCGTGCGAATGAGTTCGTAATCGCCGGGTGCCGCACCCTGGCCCGACAGGTCGTGTCCAAGTACCTGTGTGCCCTCGAGGGCGGTAGCCGGGTCGCCCGGTGCGGTGCCGAGCCCCTGGGGGGCACCGATCTCCCACTCGCCTTCGAGTGTCCAGCCGAGATCGCTCTCGAATCCGTCGGCGTGCACGATGCCATTCAGCGTGAAGGCATCGAACGCGAACGGTTGCCCGCCGGCATCGACGACCGACGAATTGCCCGCGGCGTCGGTTGTGTGAACACGGAAGAAGACGCGGCCACACGCCGGGAACGTTCCGATCGAGACGGCATGGATCGTGGCCGGAGCGCCGGCGGCGGCGATGTTGCCGAGTGCCGGCGAAGGTCCCCACTCGATGTGACCGGTCGTTTCAGTCGCGGACGTCCACTCGATGACCGCGTCCTTGTCGGTGATGTCCCGCACCTCGACCTGGATCCCTTGCGGTCCGACGCAGTCGGCGACGGACGTGTCGAAGGCTGTCACCGGTCTGCCGGTGCCGTCGTCGTCGTCCCGATAGGCCACGGTCAGTAGATCGCCGTCTTTGACCTGCAAGACACCGTCCGCAGATACGGCGGGTGCCGGGGCCGTGGGCATCGAGGCGCTGAAGATCGAGCTGTTCGGTGCGGTCTCGGTCAGCACGATGCTCTCCGGATTCGGTTCCGAGGTCGACGTCAACGACACGACCACCGTGTCGATAGCCGCGATGTCCAGGTTGAGGTCCTGGTCGCCGACGGTCACCGGCAGGCTTGCCGAGCAGCCGACTGTCGGGACATCGAACGAGACGCGGCCCTGGTGGCAGGGCTGCAATCCTGCGCCGAAGTCGCCCAGCGTTTCGAAGTGGAAGTACGCGCCGCCATTATCGTCCAGACCCTGGTTGCCTGCAGGGTCCGTGCTGCCGACCGAATAGTAGTAGACGGTGCACTGCGACAGCCCCTCGAGGTCGATGGAGTGATCCAGCACGTTGACGGCGTCGCCCTTAGTGGTGGCGGGAGGCGTCACCGGGTCGTAGGTCACGAGCGAGGTCGACGGCTGGTCGACGGTCCACGACACCGTCGCCTCATCTCCGGTGATGCCTTCGGCGCTCACACCAAATATCGTCGGCGGCACGCAGTCCATCATCGCCGTATGGGACTGCACCACATTCATGCCGCCCATCCCGTCATCGAGATCGACGTATTGCACCAGGATCGAATCGCCGTCAGTGACCTGCAACGTGCCGTCGGGGAGCGGGGCTTGTGTGGAGCTCGGAATCATCCCACGAAACAGACCCGAGCCGGGGTTGGATTCGATCAGCACGACGTTCTCGCCGCCGGGCTCGGTGTCGCTGGAGGCGGTCACGGACACGTTGCCTGTGCCGGCGAGGTCGATGTCGATCAGAACGATCTCGAGAGTAACGCCGCACGCTTGCTCGTCGGCGGCGAAGCGCACCACGCCGCTGGACGTCGTGGCCAGCGAGACCGCCTGGAAGGCATTGAGTCGCCCGTGTCCGGTCTTGATATCAAAGCCTGTTTCCTCGACGTCGTCGGCCGACTCGGTGAGGACCGTTCGCACATCGGTTGCGGTCAAGTTCGGGTTAAGCCCGCGAACCAGTGCGGCCACCGCCGCGACGTGGGGCGAGGAGAAGGACGTCCCGCTACCGGTCGAGTAGCTGTTGTTGAGTTGTGTCGAGCGAATGTTCTCGCCGGGGGCGGCGATTTCGATCTCCGGTCCGAAGTTCGAGAAGCCGCTCTTCTCATCGTCGTTGTCGGTAGAGGCGACGGCCATGACCAATGGATGACGGGCGGGATAGGTCACCACGGAGTTGTCGTTGCCCGCGGAACAGTCGATGAAGACGTCTTTCGTGTGATAGGCGTAGTCGAACGCGTCATTGATCGCCTGGGTTTCGGCCGTGGTCAGCGCGAACGTAATAACGTGCGCACCGTTGTCGGCGGCATACAGCACGGCCTCGTCGACGACGTCGCCGTTCTCGGCATCGTCCCCGACGCCAAGTGCCATACCAAGGACGCCGGGGTTGCCGCCGATGCCCCCTGCCAGCCCGGCGATGCCGATCCCGTTGTCGCCGACGGCGTTGATGATCCCGGTCACGTGAGTGCCATGGTAGAAGACCGGCCGGGGCTCGTTGTCCATGTTGTGGAAATCCCAGCCTTCCCAGTCGTCGATGTAGCCGTTCAGATCGTCGTCGATCCCGTTATCCGGAATTTCGTCGTCGTTGTGCCAGACATTGGCCGCAAGATCCTCGTGGTCGATATCAGTCCCCGAGTCGAGCACCGCGACCACGATCGACGGATCGCCTGCAGTCATGTCCCAGGCGAGTTCGGCATCGACATCGGCGCCAGGCGTGCCGTTGTTCAGGCCCGTGTTGTTCAGCGACCACTGATCCGGGTACTGCGGGTCGTTGGGGACGGCATGAAACGTACCGTAGGTGCCGACCTCGGCGTAGCGGACCAGCCGGGTTCGTTCGATCAGCTCACACAACTCCGGCTGATCGACGCCCGCGGGCAAGGCAAGGCGCAACACGCCAAGACGGTTTGGCGGGGACGGACGGAGGCGTGTGAGAACCTGGAATTCAGCGGGGGAGTCCGCCATCGCGCGATCGACGACCTGTTGCCACGACTCGATGCCGTCGGCCAACCGCACCGTGACGCGCTCGGGAATCACGGCGAAGTACTTTCCCCCATCCTCCTGATAGAGATCACCGTCGATACGTACCAGTGTTTGCGGCGAGTTCGGATTCCAGGCGCGCACATCCTCGGCGCGGTGCCGATTGGTCTCGACGGGAAGAATCTTCGCTTGTTGGGCGTAGGCCACGACCGTGAAGGCGCAAACGACGGCCATCAGACCGGGGATGCGGGCTAGAACCTCTCTCATCGGCTAAGGGCCCTCGTTCCCGCAGGCATCCGCCGCCACAACCAGGTAGTACCAGTCGGAGCTGTCCGGAAGCGTCCAGCTGTCTTCGTACTCTGCTCCCGGGACCGATGCGACCTGGCGGAAATCGTCGCCGGGTGCGTTCGATCGATAGACGTGGTGCACCGCGGCATTCGGCCCGGCTTGCCAGGAGAGCAACGCATGGATTCGGTTGCCGGTGTCCAGGCGAAGGCTGTCTCCGACCGGACCCGCGAGGGTCTGACCGGTCTCGTTTGTCCCGACGACGCGTACCAGGTTGTCATCCAGCGTGCCGCCGTTGTTCGGTCCCGCCGAACAGGTCTCGTCGCTTTCCGCCCGCACGATGTAATGGAGCGGGACGTCGGCCGACGGCGCGGGATCGGTCCAACTCGTCCCCGGTATCCCAGAGGCGATCAGATTGCCCGGACCCGGAGTAAAGTCGTCCACCGTGCTGCGGTAGACCGCGTAGGTTCCCGAACTGCCCGTTCCCCACGCCGGAGCCGGCCGCCATGACAGCGTGATCCCCGAGTCCGCACAGCGATCGTCGTCCGTCGCCCCTTCAACACCCCCGAACGCCGGGGCGCCACCGCAGTCCACGCAACCCTCGAACGGCAACTGTGTCGAGTCCCGCAGGATCATCTGGTCGATGTTCCAGCCGGCGGCGAACGACGAGGCGATGACCGCCTGATTGCGGAGCCGCACCTGAAAGTCCGGGTTCCCGGCGGCGAGTGTCGTGACATCCAGCGACTGGAAGTTCCAGTCGGACTCGGTCAGCCCACCGGTGGTCGGGCAGGTCCAGACGTTGACCCACGAGCCGCCGTTCCACGCCTGGACTTGACACAACGTCCCGGTGAGGATGTTGAGCCAGCGGTGGAACTGCAGTTCGACGCTGCTCACGGCCGACAGGTCGTAGACCGGGCTGGTTGCCGTGGTCGTGGCCTGCGGCTCGTAGTCGCCGGGATGTGCGCCCAGCCCGCTGAGGTCATGGCCGAGGACCCCGCTACCCGCGAAGGCGACCGACGGATCGCCCGGTGCGCTTCCCAGCCCCTGCGGTGCGCCGATTTCCCATTCCGATCCCAGCGACCATCCGGCATCGGACTCGAAGTTGTCCCGGTAGACGACCCCACCGACCGTGCCCGCGTTGAACGCAAACGGCACGCCGTCGAGATCGATCGTGCTCATGTAACCCAGCTCGTCGGTGGATGCAATGCGAAAGTAGATTCTGCCGCACTCTGCGAATGTTCCGATCGTCTGCGCGTGATCGGTCCGGAGGCTGGGGCTCGGCATGATGTTGCCGAGCGCGGGGGTTGGGCCCCACTCAACGACACCGGTCGTGGGCTCGGAAGTGGTCCAGACGATCGTTGCTTCCTTATCGGTGATCCCGGTCACCATCACGGTCGGATGCTCGGGTCCGTTGCAGTCGACGGATACGAAGTCGACCGCGAGGTTCGAAAGACCGCCCCCCGCGTCCATATCGGTGTAAGTCGCCGTGATCGTGCCGCCATGCATGACCTGCACGAGTCCGTCGCTGCTGACGGCCATTCCCTCCTGTGTCGCCACGGAGCCCTCGAACCGCCCGGTGTCCGGTCCCGTTTCGGTCAAGATCACCGGCTCGGCGATTGATTCGGTGGACGAACTGACGCCGACGATCACCGTCTCGGCCGTGGCCGGATCGCCGTTCAATCCCGGGTCGGCGACGATCAGCGGGATCGCCACACCGCAGGCGGCCTCCGGGACGTCAATCGTCACCCGGCCTTCGTTGCAGGGTTCAGCTCCCGAGCCGGTGTCGATCAACGTCTCGAAAGAGAAGTAGGTTCCGTTGCGGTCGTCGACGATCGTGTTACCGGCCGGGTCGGTGCTCTCGACTTCGTAGAAATAGGTCGTACAGGACTCGAGCCCGGTGACCCAGACCGAGGAATCCTGCGAGATCCCGGCGCCCTGCACCATTGTGGTGGGCGGCACGCTCGTACCGAATCGCACCTTCGAGACCGCCGGCTTGTCGGTGGTCCACTCGATGCGCGCGTCGAAGTCGGACACATCATCCTCGTGCACCTGTGAGATCAGCGGCCCAACGCAGTCGGCCGTCGCGGCGACCTGTTGCATGACGTTCACTCCGCCCTCGCCGTCATCCAGATCGACGTAATTCGCCACGATCGAATCGTCGTGGTTGACGGACAGCAGCCCATCGGCGCCGACAGGAGCGAGCGTGGTCGGAATCGTCCCGATGTAACGCGCTGATCCAACGGAGGTTTCGGACAGAACGACGGTTTCCGGGCTGCCCTCGGTGTCGGATTGGACGGACACGCTGAGGGTCGCTGATGGATGATTGAGGTCGGTGACCTCGAGTGTGACCAGGTGGTTGCAAGCATAGGTCGATCGGTCAAGCGATAGCCGGCCCGCGAGCCGTTGCGCCTCCGCTTCGATGCAATCGGACACGGGTCCCTCGCAGGCGGGGTTCGATCCGACAGCCTGGACGCGGTAGAAGACAGGGAAGCCATTGGCCGGCTCGGTGTCGAGATAGCTCGTGGAGCCCGAACCCACCTCGGCGATCGGGTACTGGCCACGATGGCAGCCATTCTCGTTGCGATACACGCGGTAGAAATCCGCGCTACCGACGGCGTTCCAGTCGAGCTGGATGGCGTTGGTTTGTGCCGTGAAGGTCAGATCGGGGTCACCGATCGACGGGCAGGAAGTCGTGTTCTGATTCTCGGCGTCCCCGGCCAGACCGCAGGCGATATCGTGACGATCGAACGCGGCGAAGATCGCGGCGGCATGCGGCGTCCCGTTGGTCAGGTCGCCGTCGTCGTCGTCCTGGACGCGCAATTGGTGATACCAGCTGCCGACGCCACAACTGTCCGAAGACGGTAGCGCGCAGTTGAAGATGTCGCCGCTCGATCCCGGACGGGATTGGTACCAGAGCCGCTCTGCCAACTGCCAGGCGGTTTCGGGATCGATTCCCATCGCCGGAAGGTCGCGGGTCGCCAGGTCGAATACCGACTCTGCCGGCACGAAGCTCTCGCAGTGCGTCTGCCCCCCGCAGGGACCGCCTCCACTCGGGCAAAGGGCGCCCACAAACCCCGAGGGGGTCGCCGGCGTGTGCAGGACCCGTGCATCCCAATCCTGATCGCGGACGCCCGTGCACGTCAGACAGGTGTCGCCGAAGTTCGGGCAGGTCTCGGTCTGACGGAATCCCGGCCCGATGCAAGAGTCCCTGGACTCGAACATCGCGACGACATCGGCGTAGGCCTCGCTGGAGTTGTCGAAGTCGCCGCCGTCGTTCTCATCGAATCCGTGGCCCCACTCGTGCGCCACGACCGCCTGAATCTGGGCCGTGTTTCCACAGCCACCCGCGGCGTTGAACATGCTGATCGAGTTGTTGGCCCAGCCCGCGTTGCAGGAGCCGCCGGTGTTGGTCTTGCACTCCACCTGGGTCGAGTCCAGCCAGGAGTTGCCGTTGACCCAGAAGCGTCCCTTGCGATTGACCAGGTTCAGCGCGTAGTAAGCCGATCGCGCCCCGTCGGTATTCCCCGGCGACGCACCCGTCGCGACGGCACAGTTGGTGTCGTCGGCGACACCCAGGTCGAGCTCATCGTCGCATGTCGTCGTGGCCGAAACGACGCCGCAGGAATCGACGATCTTGAAGTGGGGACCATCGAGGGTCGTTTCAATGATCGACCCGGGTGTCGTACAACTGTAGTGGCCGAAATAGTCCGCGTACTGAACCGCGCCGCCGTTCTCGCTGTAATCCGCGTACGGCATCGGGTAGTCCGGCTCGGGGCAGCCCTGATCGATGCAGATCCCGTTGTCGCTGTTCGGGTTGATATGACCCTTGATGCGCTCGTATCGGGTGTCGTCATAGAAAGCGACGATCTCACCGGTGTGGGCATCCACTTCCCCGGTCCAGGTCGCAATGCCGATGGAGTCATTGAAGCGCAGGCGCCAGACCAGCCGGTGCGCCAGGCCTGCTCCACGGGCGCCTTTCCAGCGAGCGGCGTCCTCGGGGTCTGCGTCAATCGGCAGGATCAGGAGTTCAGGCGTAGCGGTCTCGACGATACCGTCGTCGGCCGACGGGCGGACGTACCGGATCAGTCGCGTTCGCGCCCGGTCCGCGTCGAGAAGCGGTCGCGCGTCGATATGAACCGTGGCCCAGCGTTCGGCGCCGAACGCGACGAGTTGCCCGCGGGCGACGTGAAAATCGATCCTGGCGCCCTCAACCGGAACGCCATCCACGATCTGAGCGAAACGAATCAGCGAAACATCGCCGGCGAGCGATCCGGATCCCACTCGATCGAAAACCGCCTGTTCACCCCAGTCGCCGAGGATCGCGCTGTTCTTCTCCATAAATGATGCGCCGAGGACGACGAGGCGATCCAGGTCGGCTCTCTCGTGCGCAGGGTGCCACTGCAGATCGGATACCAGGGCCAGCGTGGGCATCGATGTCCGTTCGTCGATCCAGACTCGCCACGCTCCGCCATGCTCTTCGGCCGCGCGTCCCCACTCCAGACGCAACGGGTCCTGGGCTTCCAGCGACGCAAGCCGCTTGCCTTCCGTGGCGACGACCCCGCCCTCGCGAGTCTTGGTCAGATGGCCGAACCGGCTAAGGTCCACGTCGTCGTAGTCGACAGCGATCAGCACCGGCGTAAGGAGCAGCGCCGCGGCGACGATTCCGATGGTTCGATGAGGCGTCACGTCCGTCGTAGTTCTACCCTGATGCGCTTCGGGGCGCAGTCGGGATTTTCCTTACAGAGGGTTCTTTTCCCCCGGAGTTGGCAGTTGTAGGGTTTCTTTCCTCTCCGGGTAGGGTCTCGCCGGATGGTGCGTCCGGCGGCTCCGTCGTAAAAAAAGAGGGTCTCTCAACCTGGGTGTGTTCAGGCCGCCACCGGTCTGCGTGGAAGGCAACCGATGACACAGAAGCGCCTTTGCTGGCTGATCGCGTTCTCCTTGCTGCTGGGACAGCCGTTGCTGGCGAGCGAAGCCGGAGGCACGGTTTCCTCGTGCGCCGCCGCGCCCGCTAGGGAATCCCGGACGTCCTACCCTCCGCTGGAAAGGATCGCCCTCGACGACCCACTGGAGAGCATTCTGGCCGATCCCGGTCGGGTCGCCACGATGGGGAACGAACCGTCGAGCGACGTCCGACAAGAGGGGGACGTCGATTCGACCGGCCGCTGGTTGCCGGGCTATCGCCCCAACACGATCCAGGCGTGGCGCGAGTTCGAAGCATGGAAGGCCGAACAGCGGCGGATTCATGCCGAACGTGGGTCGATGGTTCCCGCGGCGCTCCCGGGAGCGACCGGAGGTGTCGGCACGGCTCCGACTAGCGGACGGGTTCCCGAAGACGACGACGCCCCGACGGCGGTCCGTCGTGCACGACGCTCCGACGTCACAAGTGTGGATCTACGAGGCCTACCGAGTGCCGCCGGCCATCCGGACGTCAGGCACACCGACGAGCGTGTCAAGTCCGCAGACCCGCGGACCGGGCTACCGTGGGACGTCTACATCCGCCTCAAGGAGGACGCAGCGATCGCTCCCGAGACCGCGGGCGTCCAGGCCGCCGACAGCGCGGCCAGTCGCGCGCCGGGTTTCCTTCAGAATTCGTTCGAGGCCATCCCCGGTGCCGGGTCGGTGCCTCCGGACCCGATCATGACTGCCGGTGCGAGTCACCTGGTGGCGCTTGTGAACCAACGCTACCGGGTGTGGGACAAGAACGGGACCCCGCTGATCAACGAGATCGCGCTTGCCGATTTCTTCGCCCGCGTGCCTGACTGCGACGCTCCGTTCGACGTATTCGTCGATTACGACGAGGAAAACGACCGCTACGTGATGGGTGGCATGAACATCGTCGGTGCAGCGACATACCTGTGTGTGGCTGCCACGGCGTCGCACGACCCCGCGACGATCTGGAATGCCTATTCCTTCCGTGCCGACGAGATGTTGCCGGGTACCGGTATCGACTACCCGCACATGGCCATCGGGCTGGATGCCGTCTACATCGGCGGAAACATGTTCGACGACGGCACGGGCGCGTTCGACAGTTCCCGTGTGTTCGCGGTGGACAAGACCGCGATGTATGACGGGGACCCGATCCAGATCGCGGAGTTCGGTGTGGGGGCCTATCGCACGCCGCAGCCGGCCCGGATTCGCGGGTTTCATACGGGCCAGTGGCCCGCAGCGGGGACACCGCATCCGATCCTCGCCGCGCAGGACGGATCCGGCTCGGTGCGCGTTTACCGTTGGACCGACCCCTTCGTGAGTAACCCGGTCGTGTACGGCGACGTCAACACCACGTATCTCGGCATGCCGCCGAATGCGCCGGAGTCCGGCGATACCCTCGCAAGTACCAACTTCAACGACACATCAGGCGGCCAGTTGCTGGATGCCGAGTATCGGGACGGTTCGCTGTGGTCCACCCGCGCCGTGATGTGCAACGTTGGTGGCGGCGACGCCGAGTCGTGTGTCGACTGGCTCCAGATCGACGTCAGCGGTCCCGCACCGGTTCTGCTGGACCAGCAGGCGGGCGGCGGTTTCGGTTCGGCGGATGAATTCCGCTACTACCCCGATCTGGCCGTCGACCGAAACGGGAACATGGCCATCGCCTACACCAAATCCGGATTCTCCTCGTTCACCGAGATCTGGGCCACGGGTCGCGAAGCCGGGGATCCGGCGGGAACGCTGCAGAGCGAGGTGCTTCAGGTCGCTGGATCCGGCAACTATACCGACGGAGTCGGATGCGCGGGGACCTGCGATCGCTGGGGCGATTACACCGGGATGGCCACGGACCCGGACGGTTGCCGGTTCTGGTACATCGGCGAGTACTCCGACGGTGGAGCCGCCGCATGGAAGACGCACATCGGAAGCTACAAGTTCGATAGCTGCAGTATCGATTCGGCGATTCAGAGCGGGAAGGGCACGTATGCCTGCCGCGACACGATGGAGGTCGTTGTCCGCGACGGAATCCCGATCGACGCGGCGACGGCTGCGGCCCAGACGATCATCACCAGCTCGACCGATTCCGAGACGATCCCGGCCGAGAGTTGGATCGGCAGCGAATGCACGGTCGGGATGTGCGTGACGTGGACCGCCTCCCTGGCACTGGACACGCTCCCCGGATCGGTGGGGGACGGGACGCTCCAGGTCGCCAACGCGGAGACCGTCACGATCGACTACACCGACCCCCACGGTGGCCATGCCGACCAGAGCCGCGAGGTCACGACGACCTGTCAGACCGGATTCGAGGGCGGAGGCTACGTTATCCTCGGTGGCTGCGAAGGTGGCGAGGGTGGCGAGGCCTACCGTGACTACATCGACGCCGGAGAGTACGTGCAGTACGTGTACGGCGTCTTCAACCCACACTCGGCGCCGGACTACACCGACGTCGAGGCGACGCTGACGATCAGCGGTCCGCTGTCCGGACACATCACGATCGGGAACCCCACCGTTAACCTCGGTGCGCTGGCACCAGGGCAGTTGGCGGGCGCGGTGTTCGACATCTACGTGGACCCCGCCGCCGTTTCGTTCGGCCTGTCGCAGAACGACTTCATCTTGACGCTCTCCTCGGTCGCCGATGGATTTGACGTCCCGCAGGTCCTGACGCAGACGCAGGTGCTGCAGGCCGACGACAACGTCGTGGCCGAGAGTATCTGTTTCAACGGGGAATCCGACGAGGGGTTCCAGAGCAGTACCTACGTCGAGAGCTATATCTGCACGAGTCCTCCATGCGGAGCCGGTGGGGTCACCGTCAATTCCGTCGCAGCTCCCTGGGCGCGGGGCGAGGGATGTGGCAGCGAGACCCGGGACGATTACCCGGAGATGACCTGCGACGTTAACGGCACGTTTGCTTACACGTTAAACGACTCCAGCGTCTCCTGCGGCCAATTCGCGCAGGACTTCACCTCGTTCACCAGCGACGTCCTGTACTCGCCGATCATGACCCCCGCGAACACCGGCAATGCGCCCAACGGGCATCCCTGGTTCTATTCCTGGCAGTTCGCGGAGTGGTTCTTCCGCGCCGACGTCTCGTTCACCGGCGATCCGACACAGCCGGGGATCGCCGCGACGCACCTGTGGACCGATGACTATCTGGGCACCTCTACCCCGAGTACCAACGACATCAACGGGTTCCCGTACTGGCAGGGCAATTTCTGGTCCCCGCCGAATCAGGACTGGGACAGCGCAACGCCCTGGGATCCCCAGAATGTTCCGGCCAACTGGTTTGGTCACGGTCTCCTGGGGGTGATCGGCGAGGCGACCCCCGGGCGCCAGTGGCGTTGGGCCATCTGGCAGCGGGACTGGGATGCGTTCCTGCAACGCGCGCCGATCGTCGCGGAGGCGACGGCGGGCATGTCCTACGACGATCTCAACTTTGTCTACGAGCAGTTTCATGCCGAGGCGCAGACAACCGTGTGCGGTACGGGTGACGTTGCCGGAAGGGTGTCGTTCGATCGATTGAGTTACACCGAATGCGGTGGAGGTGACCTCGAGGTCAGCGTTCTCGACGGGAACGCGGCGGGGCCGGTCACGGTCACCGTCAGTTCCCTCGGGACCGGAGATACCGAAACACTGTCATTGACGGGTGCCGGACCGCGCTGGGTTACCCAACTGACCTACTCCCTGGACGGGGGAGCGTCGCCCGACGATGGCGTCTTGTTCGTGACACCGAACGACTCGATCGAGGCCGTCTACGCCGACGACGTCCCTGTCGACACGGTGTCCGCGGTTGCAACGCTTCTCTGCTCGGAGGAGTCGTTGGTTGTCACGGGTGTCGCAGCGATTGACGATTCGGGCAACTCCGGGGATTCCGACGGTATTCCGGATACGAATGAGCTCGTTGATTTCACTCTCACGATCCGCAATGACGGCGACCTGAGCCTGAGCAACGTCGTGGCGACCATCTGGACCGATGATCCCGATGTCGATTGTGTGACCAAGAGTTCGGCCTCTTTCGGGACGCTCACAGCGGGTGGCGGGAGTGGGACCAACCACCTGGGGTCCGATCCGTTTACGTTCAAGGTCGCCGACAGCGCCGAATGCGTGAACCCGTCGACCCCACCCACCGTCCAATTCCACGTCTTCATCACCGGAGACGGCGTCGATGGTGCGGCGCAACCGCAGACGTTCAGTTTTGAGCTCGATTTAAACGATCTCGGTAGCACGCTCGAACTCAGCGAGAACTTCGATGGCTCACAGCCGGCAGGCTGGACTCACGCCGTCGGGCCCGGCGACGATGACGGCGTGGTCGGCACCGGTGCAGGCGGTCTGACCTGCGGACCGTACAACGACGACTGGTTCTGGAACGGCTCCGGTGGCAACGGCGGCGGCGGGTTCTTCTGCTGGCAGAACCCTGCGGATCCGTTCCCGTTGGGGACGTACTCGGATAATCTCGACGCCGTGCTCGACTCCGCGTCGGTAACACTTCCCGCGCAGGGAACCGGTGCAACCGTCAGGTTCGATCACGAATACAAACTCGCGGATGCGGATGCCTCCAACAACCAACGATTCGCTCTGGACGGGGCGATCGTGCAGTACAACGTAAACGGCGGTCCCTGGATGAAGGTCACGGAGCTCGCGTACGACTCCAACCTCTTCTTCAACACCTACTGCAACCCACTGTGTAACGGCGGTGACGACCTGTCGTTCGCGTCTCCTCCAAGCCAACAGGATTGTTTCCATGAGGACCCCGGCAATGGCGAGCGCGTGTTCAACCTACTCGGGGACCTGACCCAGAACTGGACGACCGTCAGCGGTAGCGTGAGCGGTCTGAGCGGCGGTGATCAGGTGCGATTCCGTTGGCGGGTCGGTTCGATGCACACCGCCGGGCTCGGATTGTCCACGGCGGGTGGCTACGGGCTGGACAACGTATCGATCGAGGCCAACCTGTTTGCCTGCGATACAACGGTCAGGCCGGACATCGGCTGTGGCGTGGTTTTCGACTCCGCCGGCAACCTCACCGAGGTCTGCGGCAACGGTAACGGCATCGTCGAGTCCGACGAGCAGTGGGACGTCGACGTGACCCTGAAGAAAGACGGCATCGGCGACGCCGTCGCCACGACTGCCGATCTGGAGGTCAGTGCAGGTTCGACGGTGCTCGCGACCGTTCAGGGCAACCCCAGTGCGTTCGGCACGATCGGGCAGCGGGGTGGCACCGCCACCGCGACCTATCGGTTCCAGGTCGAAAGCGCCCCGGTTTGTGCTCAGGACATCTCGTTCGATGTCACGAACATCACCGACAGCCTCGAGGCCTACACGGACCAGACGAATGCGTTCGCCGTCCAGGTCGGTGGGGTCGGGACGGGTGAGACGGGCCGGCAGCAGATCAACCCCGCCAGCGGGTCCAATAGTGTCGAGACCGCACCGCTTACGCCGGTGTTCGCTCAACCCGGCCCCGTCGATGCGGCGACCCTGGCCTACGAGTTCGAATGGAGCACCGTCGACGAGTCCGGGATGGCGACGCAGGTCGTCGATCCGCTGTCGGCCATCAACGGCGAGACCGTCAGTGCGCTGAGTCCGCCGTTTGTCGCATCGACCGCAAATGTCACCAGCGCCGTCGTCGACTGGAGCAGCCTGACCTCGCCGGGTGAGAGCGTGACAGACTGCCTCGCAGTATTTCTCCATGCGCCCAATGCGACACGCATCACGCTCAAGGCTCGGGGCGTTGCGGAGGCCAGGCCCTACGACGTTCTCGGTTTCTACCAGACCCACGGGCCGGGGACCTACAGCATCGTCGTTGACGAACGGTCCGGTGGTGGCTGCAACTCCGACGGAATTCTTGAGGGCGCGACGATGTCGGTCGAGGGTGCCATTCCGGGAGACTGGACAGGCAACGTGCGGGTGTCGCTGGTCAACGGTGGCAGCTCCACGATCCTCAAGGATTTCGCCCAGGCCGACGCAAACCCATACGATGTCAGCGCGGTCTACAACAGCTTTGGGCCCGGGACCTACGAGATCCGGGTCGAGGAGAACGCCGGCGGGTTGGCAGAGATCCACTCGACGTCAATGCTGGTGCAGACCAACGCCTGCAGTGGAAGTTGTAGCGGACTTCCCGCACCGCCTCCCGTGGCGGACGGTGTGCAGGGGAGCGCGATGACCGTCGGCAAGGGTGCCGGTGTGGACGAGTTGGACGTGGTCTTCGATAGCGGAACCTGCGCCTCGGACCACGCCGTCGCCGTCTACGGAAACCTGGACGACTTCAGCGGCTATCAGGGCGCTGTCGCATCCGGTTGCGACGTGGGTGCGGCGGGGAGTGCGACGTTCAGCCAGCCGGGGAGCTACTGGTTCATGCTCGTCTGGGTCAACGGCGACGGCACCGCCGGCTCGGCGGGGGAGGCATCGGCCGGTTCGAGGAGCTGGTCAGCAGCGGGTCTCTGTGGGGTCAGCGCCGACGATCACGCGGATCAGGTTTGCAACTGACGGGGGCGTGCTGAAAGTCGTCCCCGCACTGCGCCGCGGGCTCTGAGTTTCCCACCCCCAACAGGATTGGGGGGAGGACCGGGCTCCGACCAGGTCCTCTTGAGACGAGGCCCAGGAGATCATGGCGGTATAGGTAGCGTCCCTGGTGACTCGATCGGATAGGACCTGCTCGAGCGATCGTCCCTCGACATCCAGCAGAAACTCCACTAGCAACCCCGCTTCGTAGTGCACACGGTCCCAACCCGGGCGTCGCCCAGCCGGCGTTCTGGTCCAGCGCGTGTCGTCTTTCAAGATCTCGATTCGAGACACCAGGCTCAGTGACGGGTCGGCTCGGATGTCACCGATGTTGGCGATGTATTCCGGGAGGCCTTCCTGCTTCCAGTGAGGCAGCCTGCGCCAGCGGCCGGCCCCGATGCGGTCGGCGATGTACTGGTGACCGATCTCGTGAGCGGCGATATGGGCGACGTCTCCATCCCAGATTGAAAACCGGGGCTGCCCGCCGGTGGCATGACCCAGCTCAACCACGACGGCTTCGCAGACGTACGAGTTCCCGAGAGTCGGCAGGTTGAAACCGGAGGGTACGACCTTCGAGAACACCAGCTTTCGATAGAGTTCGTAGTTGTTCCGATCGCGGAAAACGAATACCCGGTCACGGCGCGTCGGGTCATGAAATCGACTCCCCTTGAGCCTTCTGTCGATCTCGGTGGTGAGGTGGAGCGCCCGCTCTTCGGTCAGACCGTCGTGATGCAGAACGACCGTGCCGATCTCTGTCTTGTCGGAGAACAGGATCTGGGGGAATGCCAGCAGCGTGATCTGACAACCGAAGAGCACCAACACGGCGAGGACCGACCACCCCAGCAACCTGGCGCCCCTGCGCAGGAAAGATCTCTTGGTGTTCATCCAATGTGAAGTCTACGCGAACCGATTCGCTCTCGCCGCAGAGACTCTCGAGAAGACTTCGGCATTTAGGCAGCGCCAAGTCACCGACTCGCGCTAGAATCCCGCTGTTGCCGGAGTGGCGGAACTGGTAGACGCAGGGGACTTAAAATCCCCCGAGCCAACGCTCATCCGAGTTCGAGTCTCGGCTCCGGCACCAATCGTCTCTACGGCTTACGTGGGTTAACCGTTTTGCGCAGACGCTCTTGGTCGAGAGGCCGAGGTTTCACTGAGGCGTATCCACCCGCGTGAATTGCTCCGCTGCGGATTGGGGCGGTTGCCACATGTATAGCGCGCTGTTCAGGCGCCGTTTCCCGTCTTCGCCTGTTGTTTCCGTGCTGTCTAGGAACCCGAGCGTGATGGATTCGTCACCGCCGCTGGCTCCACCGGCCCAGCAGAGACCTTCGATCTTGTCGCCCTTGTGCCACGCGCGGATGCCCCATTTGACGATGTGGAGTGTTTCGCCACCTGTCTCTTCGTCGTGAAACACATAGGCGAAGTGATCGTTAGTCTCATGAGTGGCGAATTGCGTGACGTTTTCCTTCGTGTACATCTTGCCGGGCACATAAGGACGCAAAGTTCGAGCTAAGCGAGCTGGGTTTATGGGAACCTGGTGCAACGTTCCCACCTTGCGTTCCTTTGTGGCTGGCTTCGTAGCCTCGTCTTTCGAGGGCCCTTCCTCGTCAGCCTTTGTCTCTGGTGACTGCAAGTAGAGCAAGTACGTAGAGGAGTAGGTCAAATCATAGGACAGGACGAAGTCGAACGTCCTTCGCGAACCATCCTGCAGGTCCAGCAAGACGAGTGTCTGGCCCGCACGTTTGTTCGTCTGCTTGGCAGTTTTTGAGTCCTCGATCAGCGGCTTCTGCAGAGCGCTCACCCAACGCGAGTCACGGCTGATGCGCGGGTTCTGCCCGCGTTCAATGGAGAACGTGAGGTCGCGTTCCGTCGACCACACGCGAACGTTCCCATCGCCCCGGTCCGGACGCTCCTCCACCGCCATCCAGGCTCCGTCGGCCGAGATGACCGGGTTGTGCAGGGCACGGAACTCCGAGACGTCCCGGGATGTCAGCGTCCGATTCTGGGCCGCTGTCTGCGCCGCGGTCGTGATCGTCGGGGAGGGAGGGGAGGAAACCGGCTCTTGATCGTCTGTCGCAGTGTTTGCCGACGCGATGACGGGAAATGCGAGCAGGGCAACCAGAAGTGTCCAGTGAAGTGCTGCTGATGCGTTTCTCATTGCTGTTGCTCCGTGCCGGCCAGGTCGGTCGGGTTGCGACCGCTGAACTCACAGTATTGCCTCTGGGCCGCGACGTAGGAGGTACTGCTCGATTGTGCCCGTCAAGAATACTCCGTCCCGCAGTATCGCCGGGTAACAGCCTTGTCACATGCTCTAGACGACGAGTCTGGAGTGTCTTCGTACCTGTCACGGTAGGCTCGCCGATTGCTCGAGCTCAGGTGTCCACCTGGGTGTCCATAACCCTCGGACTGTAGAGCACTCCTCGTAACTCTCGTAATGGGAACAGGGCGACGAATCAAATAAACGTTGATTCGCCGCCCTTTCGTTTCGTACTTAAAATCCTCTTCCCGCAAGGGAGTGCAGGTTCGAGCCCTGCCTCCGGCACCAAATGTAGGGGTCGTGCGTCCGAGGACGGTCACCGTCCGTTTGCGCTACCTGCGGCGAAGACGAGCCGTAGTGCACCGGCCGGCGGCGTCGGACTGCGCCCCGCGCCGCTCCGATCACGCGGCTGGATCCGGTTGCGCCTGTTGCCGCTTGCCACGGCGGCGTC
>Ga0224508_10000057_pt1 | contig 135116 bp, 122 predicted proteins | sample SF_Jan12_sed_USG_4_FD_170157 | JGI IMG/M metagenome (GOLD analysis project Ga0224508, IMG submission 170157) | Sediment microbial communities from San Francisco Bay, California, United States - SF_Jan12_sed_USGS_21 | ecosystem: Environmental > Aquatic > Marine > Sediment | place: USA... | reverse complement strand
GATAATCGTTGTGCGCCCAAATATATCCATGCCCGCAAACCTGACTGGATATTCAAGTATCCAGATTTGATCCTTGATATATTCTTTCAATTTTTCCATGGGCTTGCTTCCGGATGCCGACCAGCCGGATTATAAGGCTTTTGACTCGATCACAAATTATCGGATCACCGCCGAGCGGCTGCTTGTGGCCGAAAGTCGAAGTCTGCCCGAGGCAGACTGGCGTCCATTATCGAGAAATAGTACCTTTGGAGTAAGGTTAAGTCCGACCACAGGCGCTTGCTATTTGTCTCGTTGTCGCAACATGACAAAATGGTCTCTGAGTCGATGCGTTCCATATTCGGGTGCAATCATATCGATCGCAGTGACAGTCAAATAGAACTCGACTGGCCCGTAGAATTTGCTGTTTGTGGAGACTCTAATCAGCCAGAGTAATGTCGTTCGTACCCAGTTTGGGATTCGAGTTATCTTTGGCTCAGTTCCTGCGACTTCAAAAGCAATTCTGGCAATTTCATTATAGGTCAATGTTTCGGGACCGCCGACCTTGATGGCTTGTTTCGGGCCTTCTATCGCGTCAACGCACACTGCGGCAAGGTCTTCACCATGAATTGGATTGGTTTTTTGATCACCACTGCCAAAAATGTAGATCCTTCCTTTTTGTGCCATGAAAAAAAACTCAGACATATCGGAAAAGAATCCATTCGGCCGAACGACACAGTAATCAAGACCCGATTTTTCCAGTTGTTCAACGAACCTTTCCTTGGCATCGCAAATTTGCATATGGCGCAGGTTATCCCCGTTTAAAACCGAGACATATATAAATTTTCTAACCCCACTTTCACGAGCCTCGTTCAACAAATTCAGATTGGCCTGATAGTCAACATCCATGTAAGTAAGCCCGTCTTTCTGTCGTGTAATGCCTACTGTTGAAATGACCGTATCGATTCCGCTGCAACAGCCCTTTAGCGTCTCTGGGCGCGTTATTTCGGCATGGAACACGTCCTCGACTTCAATACCTCGGTCTGACAGTTTGTCGGGTGAGCGCACTATGACACGCAGATCGCATGCGTTTCTAGCTAACTTTTTTGCTAGATAACTTCCCAAATATCCAGTTGCTCCGGCTAATAGTATTCTTTTCATGTCGTAGCTTTGAGACCCACGTAACAGCTGTTCTTAACGAAGTTAATCTGAAAACTTATTATCGCGGAAATAGCGGGCGTCCGTTAATGGCCGAAGATTGCCTCCTAGCCCAGCTCACTGAGAGTCTCCTTTGGAGAAAATAGACCCTCAAACTCAATGAGTCAGCGGCGATAAGCGACCCAAGGAGGCCCTGCTACAAATTTCTATCTACGGTATTCGATTGTAAACGATCGTGTAGGTAGCAAACGTAATTGTTAGCACGTCACTAGCTACAGTATAGGTTCCACTCTGATCGGTCCCGTATGGAGGATCGAAGGTTATAGTGTTCCCTTGGCTTGTTAAAATATATCGTAGCTCGCGAATAGATAGCTGATCTGCCGAAACGGTATAGGTGCCGAAGTAATCTTGGCCGTCGTCCCAGTGACACGTGAATGTGTTGTCAGCACGGAAATGCCATTCATCGCAATCGTTGTCTGGGCAAGGAACGCTGTGTCGCCACACTCCCACTAAATCAGTCCCGGACCCCATGATGCGTGTATACGGAATGCCTCCCCAATCCAATTCTGTTCCATCTGGGGAGACACTGAACTGTGAGGCCGGGCCGGTTACATAGTACTTACCGTCGGAAGTAAATTCGTATTCCCAATTTGGTTTTCCAGTTACGGACCACCTTCCAACAATCTCACTGGGAATGGTTTTATTTTCGACTGGTACTCGGGGGCACTGTGGATAACCATATTACAAAAGATCATCGTTCGAATGCATGTAGGAAATATTAACACCCATTTTCCACTATTCCACCAAGTAAATATTTCCAACGTCCGCTTCTCGCCGAAGGTCGCCGCTTGTTTCTTTAAATCGAGCGCCTGCATTCGGGAAGAATCTACGTTTTCGGTAGTTAATGTTTTAGGGGTGGAATCGAATCAATGCATTGTCAGATTGATTCCAGTTTGATTATCAAATTCCTGGTATCCAGGTACCAGCATTTATACCAAACATTTTGCCGTCGAATGGTTTAAAAATCCAGCTGGCTTTTTTAGTATCTACCCAACTGACAACCGCAAAAAGTCCGCCGTGATCAACTCGACGGATATTGTGTAAGTTTTTCGCGACGGGACGCTGAAGCGGGATGATGTCTGCTTAGAGCGCGGCGTCAAGCTCCGGAACGGCTTCGAAAAGGTCCGCAACGAGACCATAATCGGCGACCTGGAAGATTGGTGCTTCACTGTCGTTGTTGATGGCAACGATGACCTTGCTTTCCTTCATGCCGGCGAGATGCTGGATCGCACCGGAAATTCCGACCGCGATGTAGAGGTCAGGGGCGATGACCTTGCCAGTCTGCCCGACCTGGAACTCGTTCGGCACAAAGCCCGAATCAACCGCGGCGCGTGACGCACCGACCGCGGCACCGAGCTTGTCGGCCACCGAATGCAACATCGCGAAGTTGTCGCCGGACTGCATGCCGCGACCGCCGGAAACAACGATCTTGGCCGAGGTCAGGTCGACCTGGTCGTTATCGGCAACCGCTTGCGAAATCCAGGTTGAAAGCCCGGTATCGGCGCCGCCGCTGATCTGCTCGACGCTGGCCGAACCACCCTCGGTGGCAGCGGCTTCGAATTTAATCGTACGCACGGTAATGACCTTGATCGAATCGGAAGACTGCACTGTGGCCAGCGCATTACCGGCGTAAATCGGGCGCACGAAAGTATCTGCTGATTTAACCTCGGCGATATCGGAGATCTGTGCGACGTCGAGTAACGCCGCCGCCCGTGGCATGACGTTCTTGCCGAATGTAGTTGCCGGGGCAAGGATGTGACTGTAACCGCTCGCCTGTTCGACAATCAGCGTGGCAAGGTTCTCCGCCAGGTGATGGCCAAACTTGGCATTGTCGGCTACTTTGACCGTGGAAACGCCAGCGATCTTCGCAGCGGCTTCTGCTACAGCAGCGCAATTTTCTCCTGCCACCAGCAGGTCAGTATCACCGCCAATCTGTTGTGCTGCTGTTACCGCGTGCAGGGTTGCAGCGGCCAGCTCGTTATTATCGTGCTCAACGATTACCAGGTTGCTCATTTCTAAATCACCTTCGCTTCATTGCGCAGCTTTTCCACCAGCTCGGCTACGCTGTTGACGATAATGCCTGCTGCGCGTCCTTCCGGCTCTTCAACCTGTAAAGTCGTCAATCGATTCGCAGTATCTAATCCCAGGCTTTCGAGTTCGATCTTGTCCATCGGCTTGCGCTTGGCTTTCATGACGTCGGGCAGCTTTACATAGCGCGGCTCGTTGAGGCGTAGGTCGGCGCTGATGACTGCCGGCATCTTCACCTGGATCGTCTCCAGGCCTGCGTCTACCTCGCGGGTCACGGTCGCCTGTTCGCCCTCGATCTTGATATCCGACGCGAAAGTCGCCTGTGACCAGCCAAGCAGCGCAGACAGCATTTGCGTGGTCTGGTTGGAATCGTCGTCGATCGCTTGCTTGCCGCAGATAACCAGGCCGACACCTTCCTGCTCGGCAATTGCCTTCAACACCTTGGCGATCGCGAGCGGCTCGAGTGTATCCTCGGTAACCGCCTGGATCGCGCGGTCGGCACCCATCGCGAGCCCATGACGCAGGGTTTCCTCGGTCTTGCCACCGCCAACCGAGGCCACGATTATCTCCTCGACGATACCGGCCTCGCGCATGCGCAGCGCTTCCTCGAGGGCGTTTTCACAAAAGGGATTCATCGTCATCTTGGCATTCGCCAGGTCGACACCCGAACCGTCCGCTTTTACGCGCGCCTTGACCTGGGGATCGAGGACGCGTTTCACACATACCAGTACTTTCATTACGCTGTCAGTTTCTCGCCTTGGGGATCGGTTTCCTCGACCACCGTCACTTTACACAATAAACCGGGTATCTCGATTTCCACCCCGGCGCCAATATCGAGCCGTATAAAACGCCCGGGACCTCATCCGAAGGCCGAGTATTCTAGCGACAATTCCTATGGAATCAACGGATATTATCACAGACCTCTACAGGGTGAGATTTATGCGCGACTGATGATTGTCTATTTGCGTCAAATGATTTAAGTCAGGTTACGGCCTGTGCCTGGCGGCGACAATCGCCCGGGGATTGCTGGTAGTAATTCCTGAACAGGCGTGAAAAGGATGACAGGGAATTGAACCCGGTTCGGATCGCGATTTCCTGCAACCTGAGACGCGTGTCCACCACCAATCGACGCGCGGTCTGCAATCGCAGGCGACGATAGTAGGCTGCCGGCGACATGTTCAGGGTTTGCCGAAACAGGTACTCGAGCATGCGGATCGATATACCTACCTCGCGCGCGATCTGCGTCATCGCAATGGGTTCGTCGATATGCCGTTCCATCACGTGAATTGCCGCGGCGACCCGGGGTTCATTGTTTTCCAACATGCCGAGCGAGACCAGCGGCTGGGTGTCGGTGGCGCTATGCACACCGTCATAGATGAATGCGCTCGATACCTCGATCGCAAGCGGATAGCCGTAACGTATTCGAATCAGGTAGAGCATGAAATCGAAGGTCGGCGAGGCGCCACCGGTGGTAAACACCTTGCCATCGATGACAAAACGATCAGGTTTCAGGTCGACCCCGGGGAAATGGGTGGTGAAATCTTCCAGGTCTTCCCAGTGCGTGGTCGCCGACAGGTTCTGCAGCAACCCGGCTCGCGCCAGGATCCAGCTACCGGCCTCGATGCCGCCCACCGCGGAAAAATTGCGCGCGACGCGTTTGATCAGTTTCAAATGCGCGGGTCCGGCATGGTGCTGCTGGTTAAAGCTTGCGATGACGATCAGCACATCGCCACTGGAATCGGCGTTCAGCGCGACATCGGGCTCGATCAGCAGGTCACAGGTCAGGCGCGCGGTTTTGCCGTTCAGGGTTGCGATTTGCCAATCGAACAGAACGCGGCCAGCGATACGATTGGCCGCACGCATCGTATCGAGAGCCGATGCCAGCGACATCATCGAAGAATCCGGCAACACCAGCAGCGTAATGCACAGTTTTTCGTCGCTTGAGGTGAAAATATTCATTGCGCAAATTGTCAAATATATTGCGTTAAATTGCAATCACGGGGAATATTTCCGTGACATCATGCGCCTTCTATTACCGGAGGTGCGCTATGCCTTTAACAGCCAATTTAACCCCATTTATCACTTGCGCGGTAACCGGGTCCGGCAGTTCGCAGGATCGCTCACCCCACGTGCCGCGCTCGCCAGAACAAATTGTCGCCAGCGCGATCGACGCCGCCAAGGCGGGTGCCGCGGTCGTCCATTGCCACGTGCGCGAACCCGAGACCGGCAAACCGAGCCGTCGTCCCGAACTCTACCGCGAAGTTATCGATCGCATTCGTGATTCCGAAACCGATGTTGTGGTCAACTTTACCGCGGGCATGGGCGGTGACCTGGTGTTTGGGGATCCCGAAAATCCGTTGCCACTGAATGAGTCCGGTACCGATATGGCCGGCGCAACCGAGCGCGTTGCGCACGTCGCCGAGTGCCTGCCGGAAATCTGCACGCTGGACTGCGGCACGATGAACTTTGCCGAGGCCGATTATGTCATGACCAACACCCCCGGCATGCTGCGCGCGATGGGCCAGATGATGACCGATCTCGGCGTGCGTCCGGAAATCGAGGTGTTCGAAACCGGCCACCTGTGGTTTGCCAAGCAGCTGGTCGAGGAAGGCATTATCCAGGACCCGGTCATGGTCCAGATGTGCATGGGTATTCCGTGGGGCGCACCGGACGACCTGAACACTTTCATGTCGATGGTCAACAACACCCCCGACGACTGGACCTTTTCCGCATTTTCGATCGGGCGTAATGAAATGCCCTATGCGGCGGCGACGGTGCTCGCGGGTGGCAACGTGCGCGTTGGCCTCGAGGACAACCTCTGGCTCAGGAAAGGCGAACTGGCAACCAACGCACAGCTCGTCGAAATGGCGGCAACCATAGTCACCAACATGGGGGCGACCCTGATGACCCCAGCAGAGGTACGCGAAAAGATGCAATTACAAAAACGCCCACCGGTTTCGAAATAGGAGCGACTTTCAATGGCAGTAATAAAACGGGCCGCCATTATCGGCGGTGGTGTTATCGGCGGCGGTTGGGCAGCACGCTTGATCGAAAATGGTATCAATGTCGCGGTATTTGACCCGGCAGCCGATGCAAAAAACAAATTCGAGGCGGTGCTGACAAACGCCGATCGCGCCTATGCCAGGCTCACCTCGGCACCGCGCCCAACGACGGGATCGATAAGCTGGCACGATTCTGCAGCAGAAGCCTCGCGAGACGCCGAGCTGATTATCGAGTCCGTTCCGGAAAGACCTGATATTAAGCGTGCCGTCTATACAGAAATCGAGTCCAGCGCTGCCACGGACGCGATCATCACCTCATCAACTTCCGGCATTATGCCGACCGAGTTACAAGCCGAGATGTTGCACCCGCAACGCCTGATGGTCGCCCACCCTTTCAACCCGGTATACATGCTACCGCTGGTCGAACTGGTCGGTGGTGAAAAAACCGACCCGAAATATATCGAATGGGCAAAATCATTCTATACCGAAATTGGCATGCACCCGCTGCATTGCCGTGTTGAAATCGAAGGATTTATTTCGGATCGGTTGCAGGAGGCTTTGTGGCGCGAGGCGCTTTGGCTGTTGCACGACAAGGTTGCCACCGCAGATGAAATCGATACGGCGATCGCCTACGGCCCCGGCCTGAGATGGGCACAAATGGGCACTATGCAAACCTTTCATCTCGCGGGTGGCGAAGGTGGCATGCGTGCGATGCTGGCGATGTTTGGCCCCTGCCTGAAATGGCCCTGGACCAAGCTCATGGATGTGCCTGAGCTGACAGAGGAGTTTGTCAACGAAGTCGGCGATCAATGTGAAACCCAGGCCGATGGCCTGAGTCCCCGTGATTTGGAAACGATTCGTGACGACAACCTGATTGCGATTTTACAGGCACTTAAAGGCAACAACTGGGGCGCGGGCAAGACCCTGGCAAAATATGAACAGCAACTATTACAAGCAGCCAACGACGAGTAAAAAGGGGAATCACTATGCACTTTGGACTCAGTTTTGAACAGGAAATGATCGTCGATACGGTAAGGCAGTTCGTCGAAAACGAAATCTATCCGCACGAAGCCGAGGTCGAACGTACTGGCGAGGTACCACTCGAAATCGGGCGTGAGATTCGTGACAAGTGTATCGAGGCCGGTTACTTCGCGGCCAACATATCGGAAGAATTCGGTGGCGGTGGTCTCGGGCATCTCGATTTCACGTTGCTGGAACGCGAACTCGGGCGCGCTTCAAATGGCCTCGCCGTATTTTTCGGCCGACCCTCGGGAATATTGCAGGCCTGTAACGAGCAACAACGCGAGCAGTACCTGTTGCCGACGGTCAAGGGTGAAAAATTCGACGCGCTGGCAATGACCGAACCCGGCGCCGGTTCTGACGTGCGCGGCATGAGTTGTCATGCAAAACCGGACGGTAACGACTGGATCATTAACGGTAGCAAACATTTCATCAGTCATGCGAACATTGCCGATTTCGTCATCGTGTTTGTCGCCACCGGCGAAGAGGAAACACCACGCGGTGTCAAAAAGAAGATTACCTGCTTTCTCGTCGACCGCGGGACACCTGGTTTCGAAATCAGGCCGGGTTATAACTCGGTCAGCCATCGCGGCTACAAGAACTGCATTTTAAATTTTGACAATTGTCGAGTACCTGCTTCGCAAATCCTGGGTGAATTGCACGGTGGCTTCGACGTCATGAACGAATGGCTGTACGCAACCCGGTTAACCGTTGCTGCAACCAGTGTCGGTCGCGCGCGGCGTGCGTTTGAATACGCCCTGCCCTATACCGCCGAGCGTAAACAGTTCGGCCAGCAGATCGGCAAGTTCCAGGGTGTTTCGTTCAAGCTCGCCGACATGATTACCGAGATTGATGCCGCCGACTGGCTGACCCTGTCAGCTGCCTGGCGTCTCGACGAGGGGCTAGAGGCCAACCGCGAAATTGCGAGTGCCAAGCTTTACGCGACCGAGATGCTGGCGCGCGTCACCGACGAGGCAATCCAGATTTTCGGCGGCATGGGCCTGATGGATGAATTGCCGCTGGAGCGGTTCTGGCGCGATGCGCGGGTTGAAAGGATATGGGATGGTACTTCAGAGATTCAACGCCATATCATTTCGCGTGACCTGTTGCGCCCGTTGGGGGGCTAATGTCTACCCTCGAGCGCTTGCTGCGTCCTAAATCGATCGTCGCTATCGGCGGCCTGCATGCGAGCCGTGTGGTCGAACAGTGCCAATTGATGGGCTATAGCGGTGACATCTGGCCGGTGCATCCTGAGAAAACCAAAATCCGGGGATTAACGGCATTCAAGCGGGTAGAAGACCTGCCAGGTGATCCCGATGCGGCTTTTGTCGGGGTGAACCGTCATGGCACCATCGACGTCGTCCGGGCATTGCGTGAGCGCGGCTGCGGCGGTGCGGTATGCTACGCCTCCGGCTTCCTCGAAGCGGACCGGACCGGCGGTGAGCTGCAGTCAGCGTTGATCGCGGCCGCCGGCGACATGCCGATCCTCGGTCCCAACTGTTACGGCTTCATCAATTACGCGGACGGCGCCCTGTTGTGGCCCGATCAGCAGGGTGGCAAACGACTGCAAGCGGGAAAAACCGGCGTTGCCATCATTGCCCAATCCTCCAACATTGCAATCAACTTCACGATGCAGCAACGGGGCCTGCCGCTGGCCTACGTTGTTACCGTCGGCAACCAGGCAGTGGTGGGAATATCCAGGATCGCGCTCACGATACTCGACGATCCACGCGTCACCGCGCTCGGCATGTACGTCGAAGGATTTGACTCGATCGCTACCATGGAGCAGCTCGCGCAAAAGTCGCGCGCGTTAAACAAGCCGATCGTGATATTCAAAGTCGGCAAGAGCGAACAATCGCAGGTAGCAGCGATGTCGCATACAGCTTCGCTGGTTGGCTCGCACGAAGTTACCCGCGATTTTTTACGCCGTAATGGCTTTGGCCAGGCAGACTCAATCCCGGTGTTCCTGGAAACGCTGAAGCTGCTGCACCAGCATGGGCCGCTCGAGGGTTACCGGGTATCGTCGATGAGTTGCTCCGGAGGCGAGGCAAGCATCATTGCCGATGCCGCCGAGCGCCACAAGATTTACTTTCCCGACCTCGACGCTGACCAGAAAGCACCGATCGAGGCCGCACTGGGCCCGCTGGTCAAGGTAGCAAATCCGCTTGATTACCAGACCTACAGCTGGGCAAACCGGGAGGTAATGGAGGCCACCTATCGCGCCATGACGGCTGTAGGTTTCGATCTGAATTACCTGATCCTTGATTTCCCGCATCACGCGCGCTGCGAAGACTGGGAGTGGCATATCGCGGTCGACGCCTTCGAAGCAGCACTGACCGCCAACCACGCCCGGGGTGCCTTTGTGGTCGGTATGCCTGAAAATATTCCCGAGGAATATACCGAAGACTTCAGCGAACGTGGCATCGTCAGTTTTTTCGGTATCGATGAAGCACTGCAGGCGACCGAAATCGCGGCCGACATCGGTATCGCATGGAAACAGGGACTGGCTGACCCGGTGATCGAATTGCCCCCGGTCTCCGCGAACCAGGTTACCCTGGACGAGTCCGATGCCAAACTGGCGCTGCTTGCAGCAGGCTTGCCGATACCGCCAGGTGGCCGTGTGAACTCGGTAGCTGAAGCAATCGAAAAGGCCGAGGCCCTGGGATTTCCGGTCGTCCTGAAGACACTGGGCCTCGCGCATAAAACCGAGTTCAACGCCGTACGACTGAACCTGTCATCGCCTGAAGCAGTCAACAATGCGGCCAGCGAATTGTTGAAGCTCAGCCACCAGCTGTACCTCGAAACCATGAAGCCAGCCCTGGCCGAACTCATTGTCGGGGTCACGCGCGACCAGCAATTCGGACTCGTGTTGACCGTCGGCAGTGGCGGCATCCTGGTCGAGCTTTTGCAAGACAGTAAAACCCTGATTATCCCGGCACGGCACAGCGAAATCGAAGATGCTCTGGCGGGCCTCAGGTCGGCGCCTCTACTCCACGGATTTCGCGGTAAACCTGCTGCGGACATTACGGCTACCGTGGATGCTATCCTTGCCGTTCAACAATACGCAATCTCGAACTCGCAAGTACTGGTCGAGCTTGACGTTAATCCGTTACTGATCGGTGCGCAGGGCGATGGCGTGTTCGCGGCCGATGCACTAATTGTTCTAGAGGAGCAAAAATAAATGTCTGATGTCATCACGACCCGCAGCGAAGGCGGGATTCTCGAAGTAACGCTGGATCGACCCAAGGCTAACGCCATCGATCTTAAGACCAGTCGCTTGATGGGTGAAACCTTCCGTGAGTTTCGTGACAATCCGGAACTGCGTGTCGCGATCATACAGACCGCAGGCGATAAATTCTTTTGTGCGGGCTGGGACCTGAAAGCGGCCGCCGACGGTGACGCGGTCGACGGTGATTACGGCGTTGGCGGTTTCGCCGGCCTGCAGGAATTGCGCGGACTCAACAAGCCCGTAATTGCCGCGGTCAACGGCATGGCGGTCGGCGGCGGTTTCGAGCTGATGCTGTCGGCAGACCTGATCTATGCCTCCGAGCATTCGAGCTTCGCACTGCCCGAGATCAAGGCCGGAACGCTGGCCGACGCCGCGACGATAAAACTGCCCAGGCGCATTCCCTACCACGTGGCGATGGAAATGCTGTACCGCGGTCGCTGGATGGATAGTGCCGAAGCACTGCGCTGGGGCCTGGTTAACGAGGTTCTGCCGGCGGATGACTTAATGGATAGAGTCTGGGAAATTGCGTTTGAACTCGCCGCGGGACCGCCGCTGGTATTTGCGTCGATCAAGGAGGTCGCGCGCGAAGCCGAGGCAATGAAGTTTCAGGAGGCAATGAACTGGATTACCAAGCGGCAGTTTGAAACGGTCGATACCCTTTACGGCAGCGAAGACAACATGGAGGGTTTCAAGGCGTTTGCCGAGAAGCGTGACCCGGTGTGGAAAGGTAAATAACCGTGCCGTCCCGCGGCGTAACCGCGTGACCCGGTATTATAATCCGGCCGCAGGTCGACAATATTTTGATTTTTGGTTGTCTGGTGTAATGTGTGTCCTTCGGATACGCTGAGTTAACTGGATCCCGCCGGTCCGACGTATCGGGTCAAGCCGCGGGATGACGATACGAGAGCCGCGAGACGACAATAATATTATGAATGAATCCGATCTTCTGTGGAAACCCAGCCAGGCCAGCATCGACGCGGCCAACATGACGCGCTTTATCGAGCAGATTAATCAGAACCATGGCCTTGCGATTGACGACTACGATGCGCTCTACCAGTGGTCGATCGAAAACAAGGAAGCGTTCTGGTCGGAAACCTGGGATTTTTGTGGAATTATCGGCGACAAGGGCGAGCGCATCCTGGTCGACGGTGAAAACATCGAGAAAGCGCAATGGTTTCCCGATGCAACGCTCAACTTTGCCGAAAACCTGCTGCGCAAAAGGAATAGCGACGTCGCCATTTACTTTCGCGCCGAAGACCAGGTCGAGTACTCGCTGACCTACCAGGAACTCTACGACCAGGTTGCCAGCGTCGCTGCGTGGCTTAAGTCTAACGGGCTTGAAGCCGGCGATCGCGTCGCCGCGTATTTGCCCAATATGCCCGAAACCGTGGTCGCGATGCTTGCTGCAACCAGCCTCGGTGCCGTCTGGACGTCGACTTCGCCCGATTTTGGCGAAGACAGCGTGGTTGATCGTTTTGGCCAGACCGAGCCCCGCTTCCTGTTTACCGTCGACGGGTATTTTTATAACGGCAAACGGCATGAGATCAGCGACAAGATCAGGAATATCTGCGCCCAGTTACCGAGCGTAGAGCAGCTTATCCAGGTCAACCTTGCCGGGTTCGGCAACCAGGTGGGAGCCGTTGACTGGAAAAACATTATCGACAATCCGGTCGATCAGATCGAGTTCGTCGCGTGCAACTTCAACGATCCACTTTACGTACTCTATTCGTCGGGTACCACCGGCAAGCCCAAGTGCATCACGCACAAGGTGGGCGGCACGCTGATCCAGCATTTGAAAGAGCAGATGCTGCACTGTGATATTCACCCGGGGGATCGCGTGTTTTACTTCACCACGCTGGGCTGGATGATGTGGAACTGGCTGGTCAGCGCGCTGGCAAGTCAGGCCACGCTGGTACTCTACGATGGTTCGCCGTTCTACCCGGATGGTGAAGTGCTGTGGCGTTATGCCGAGGAAATCGACCTGAACATATTTGGTACTTCGGCCAAGTACATCGATGCGATGAAAAACGCGAAGCTGCGCCCAATGGATAAGTTCGACCTGTCGGCTCTGCGCACGATTGCCTCGACCGGTTCGGTGCTCGCGCCGGAAAGCTTCGATTATGTTTACGAAAACATCAAGCAGGACGTCTGCCTTGCCTCGGTATCCGGCGGCACCGATATCGTATCCTGTTTCGTGATCAGCTGCCCGCTGCTGCCGGTTTACCGCGGTGAAATCCAGTGTCGCGGTCTCGGTCTGGCAGTCGACGTTTTCGATGACGACGGCAACCCCGTGCGCAATCAGAAAGGTGAACTGGTCTGTACCCAGACCTTTCCCAGCCAGCCGGTTTACTTCTGGGCTGACGAAAGTGGCGAAAAGTACCACAACGCCTACTTCGCACGCTTCGACAATGTCTGGCATCACGGCGACTACGTCATGCTGACCGATCACAACGGCATTATCGTTTTTGGCAGATCCGATGCGACCCTGAATCCCGGCGGGGTGCGCATTGGCACCGCCGAAATTTACCGTCATGTCGAGCAACTCGATGAAGTTGTCGAGAGCATCGTCATCGGTCAACAATGGCAGGACGATGTGCGCGTGGTGCTGTTTGTCGTGTTACAGCCGGGGATTAACCTCGACGCGGCGCTAGAGGACCGTATCCGTCGCCTCGTGCGCACGAAATGCACACCGCGTCACGTGCCCGCCAAAATTGTCCAGGTGGCCGAGATCCCGCGCACCAAGTCGGGCAAGATCGTCGAGCTCGCAGTACGCGAAGTCGTGCATGACCGCCCGGTCAAGAATATCCATTCGCTTGCCAATCCGGAAGCACTCGAGCTGTATCGAAGCTTGCCTCAGCTGCAAGACTAGGCCTTGAATTCAAGAACAATCCTGCTGAACTGGGCGCTGCTGATGGGCCTGGTCGCGTTATGGGGGACCTCGTTTTTAATCATCGCGATATCGGTCAGAACAATCGACCCGGTTTCTATCGTGTTCTATCGTCTTGTGCTTGGTGCGATGGTGCTGGCCCTGGTGGTGTATGCGCGTGGGCAGAGCATTCCGAAGGATCTGCGGATATGGGGGGGATTTCTACTGATGGCAATTGCCGGTAACGCCCTGCCGTTCTTTCTGATCTCGTGGGGTCAGCAAACGGTTAACTCGGGGATCGCCGGTATGATCATGGCGATCATGCCGCTGATGACAATGATTTTTGCGCACTACCTGGTCGCAGGTGAAACCCTCAATCGCTACAAGCTAATCGGCTTCACTCTGGGTATTACTGGGATCGTGGTATTGCTCGGGCCCGTGTTCGAAGGTGGGGGTCGCGAATTCTGGAGCGCGCTTGCTATCTTCACCGCGGCAACCTGCTACGCGGTCAATGCAATTCTGATCAAGCGTTTACCGCGCTTCAGTCCGATGGTGGGCGCCTGCGGTGTACTCATCATGGCAAGCCTCGTCATTCTGCCGTTCTGGCTGTTGCTGGCACCTGAAAACAATAACATCAGCCAGGATTCGATGATCGCCGTTATCTGGCTTGGCATCGGTCCGACCGGCCTTGCCACGATCATCTTGTTTGCAGTGATCGATCGCGCTGGCCCTACTTTCCTGTCAACGATTAACTACCTGGTTCCGGTAGTCGCATTTTTCAGCGGCGCATGGTTACTTTCCGAACCCGTGAGCTGGCAGCATTTTGTCGCACTGGGTATGATTCTGAGCGGGATCGCGATTACCCGGATCAGGGCGAGCCAAGCGCTTCGCTGAAGTGATCGATAAATGCATGCACGCGGGCCGAACGCACCAGGTCGGGATGGGTCAATATCCACAACCCCGTGGTCAGTTCGGCAGTTGGAAATTCCAGCCGGGTCAGGGTTTGAGATGCATCGCCCAGAAAGCTCGGCAATAGCGCGAGTCCGATACCTGCTTCCGCGGCAATTCGGAGGGCAACAAACGAGTCGCAGCGCATGCATATATTGGCGGCATCAATGGTCGTTTCGAACCAGTTGCCAATCGGCGTTACCCCCAGGCTGTCGACAAGGCCGATCCAACGGCCATCGGCAATAGCACCTGGCGCAGCCGACTCTAGATAATCGGCAGATGCATAGACTGCGAACTCGACATCGCAGAGTCGCCGTGAGACCAGCCTCGAATCCGGGTACCGGGTTGGCCTGATCGCGACGTCGGCATCGCGCCGATTGAGATCAAGAATACTATTGGTCACCAGTAAATCGACGACGATGTGTGGGTATTCTTGGTTGAATGTCGCGAGGTGGGGGCCCAGCACTGATACCATGAACGAGTCGGTCGTCGTGACCCGCAGTTCGCCCTCGAGTTTAAGCTCGTGCCCGGCAATCTGGCGTTGCATGGTAAATAGCGTGTCCTCGACTTCGCGCGCGGCATTGATCATTTTCTCCGCTTCCGGGGTCAAAACATAACCCGATTCACCACGTTCAAAAATACGGCAATTGAGATTTTCCTGGAACAGGTTGATGCGCCGCAGTACCGTAGTGCGGTTAACTTCGAGCTCACGCGCGGCCGCGGCGATCGATCCCTTGTTGGCAACCATCAGCACATAGCGCAGATTGTCCCAGTTGATGTGCTGCATAATTGCAGCACTATAGCGCAATTATGAGTAATTTGATGTAATTTTATTAACATATATAATCCCCCGACCAAGCCGTAACCAGGACAACCACGGAGAACCATCATGAGAACCGCTTCCAGACTCTTTTTTCTGCTCATTGGCTTAACGCTTGCCGCACCCGGCTACACTGCGAATGATCCACTTAAAAATGCAATCAAGGCACGCCAGGGTGAGATGCAGTTGCGCGCCTTTAATGTCGGGCCGCTGTTCGCGATGGCGAAGGGCAAGATAGATTATGACGCGGCCATGGCCAATAAACTGGCTGGAAATCTGAAACTCCTGCTTGACCTCGACGCCAGCCGCCATTGGCCAAAGGGCTCGGATATCGACAATTACATGGGTGATACCACCGCCCTGCCGAAAATTTGGACGACTTATCCGGAGATTGGTAAATATGGTAAAAAATACGCCACGGCGGTGAATGAGCTTGCCGCTGCAGCCGGTAACGGCATCGATGCGCTAAAGACCAAAATCGGCCCAGTTGGCAAATCCTGCAAGGGATGTCACGACGAATTTCGCGAGATGCAATAAAGACCACGATCTGCCTGGCGGAATTCAACTCGAGAAGATTAAAGAACCCGGTGACCCAACTGCGGCACCGGGCTTCAGTGCAAACGACCACCATCGGTTGGAACTTCGGCAAGCTCAGGGGCTTCCTTACAATCCCACAGCATTTTCCCAACGAATATCTGCTCGTTGACGATTCGATTGCCTGCTGCCTATGATGCATTCATGATCCTGAAACCGCGTTTACTCGCCACGTTGAGTATGCTCATCGTGGCATTGCCATGCGGTGCTGGCGCGCAAACCCCGGCCGATGACCCATTGCTTGCGCGCGGGGAATACGTGCTACAGATCAGTGGCTGCCGTCATTGCCATACGGCGGAAAACGGCGAGCCTTTAGCCGGTGGGCGGGCGTTAGAGACGCCTTTTGGCACCTTCTATTCCCCCAACATAACCGCACACAAGACTGCGGGTATCGGCGACTGGAACGCCGACGATTTCCAGCGCGCACTACATCACGGCGTATCACCAGAGGGCTATGACTACTACCCAGCATTCCCCTACACGTCATATACGCGCATGACGGTCGAGGACGTACGTGCCCTGTACGCCTACATCCTGTCGCTGCCGGCATCGGTGCAGCCTAATCGCGCCCACGAATTGGCCTGGTTTCTGCGTTGGCGGTTTGCTGCAAAGGCCTGGAAATGGCTGTTCTTCAATCCCGGTAAATTCCAGCAACATGCCGAACGAAGCGCGCAATGGAATCGAGGCGCATACCTTGCCGAAGCCCTGGGTCATTGCAGCGAATGTCATACACCCCGTAACCTGTTTGGTGCGTTACAACAGAACCTCGCATATGCAGGTAACGCACACGGTCCAGAAGACGAACTGGTACCCAACATAACACCCCACAAGGGCACCGGCATCGGAGATTGGGATCGGGCCGCGATACAGGAGTTTTTGAAATTCGGTGAGCTTCCAGACGGCGAGTATACCGCCGGCTCGATGGATAAAGTGATCGAAGAAATCCGAAATTTAACAGCGGAAGACCGCGAAGCACTGATCGACTTTCTTCTTGCGCTACCGCCGATTGAGAACCGCGTTGGTCGCTAAAGGTTCGGAAAATCCATATAACCACTTGCGACGCGATCGCGGCTAGCGGGCTCTAAATCAAGATTCAACTCGAGACGATGTCCCGGTTTGCCACTGGTCGATTGAATTTGCATAGTAATTCAATAGGTCCAGCGCTTCCGCTCTCGGTCGAATAAGACCATCCCTACGCTCGATAAATCCGCGTCCCTCCAGCATCAAAAGCGCCGCCGTCAATACGTCCTCGCAAGTGTTAGTCGAAATTCTTATCGGGGCTCCCTGGGCATGCAGTTCCTCGATGCGCGTAACGGCTAGTGTCTTTGCCCCCAGTTCGCTGAGCGAGTCAGACTGGTTGGCAAGTACAACTTCACTCATTAGCGCTACCGGTAACACCGGCACCACATTGGCAATTTCATCCATCAACTGATGACTGAGCGCTTCGATGTATTGATAACGCCTGGCCTGGTCGATTTCAGACAGATTGATGTTGTGCTGTTGGCAATACTCAAAAACCGATACCGGCTTACCGAAATTGACACCGGCATAGCCGAACCTTAGCCAGCGTTTTTTGCGGCTCATCAAAAGTGTTTTCAATCCAAATTTTAAACTCGTTTTAATGACAAACCAGGGGCTCCTGGTTTCAGCCTCCGGATCGAGTTTTCGTACCAGGCTCATGTCTTCCAGCACACGATCGTAGTTAATGCCCACGGGCACCAAAACAACATCGCGATCACTGCCGGGACGATAGTCGCGCAGCATGTAATCGAGAAATCCCTGCTTCGGCTGGCGCAGCAATCCGTCTCGCGTCAATCCGCCCTCGAGGAACACTGCCTGGCAAACGCCGGCACGTGTCGCGAGATTGACGTAGCGTTCCAGCACCCGTCGATACAGCACATTGCGAGAGTTACGACGCACAAAAAACGCACCCATCGATTTAAGCAGGGATTGCAACGGCCAGATCCTGGCCCACTCCCCGACTGCGTAGGAGAGCGCAGTTTTTTCGGCAACGAGAAATGACACCAACACGTAATCCATGTTGCTGCGATGGTTCATGACGAAAACGACGCTTGCGTTGGGATCGACCTGTGAAAGTTTGCGGTCGTCGTAAAACCCGACCCGCACCCGGTAAAGCATTCGTCCCAGGGTCTTGGCAAGCCAGTAGCCAAAACGAAAGTAAATGTAGGCGTTAAACGACGGCGCAATCTCGTTGGCATACCGGAAAACCTTGGCCTGCACGACTTCTTTCGGCATGCTGTGCTCGGCCGCGTATTCCTTCATCGCCGCGACGACCTTGTCGTCAAACACCAGTTGATCGACCAGCGCCTGTTTGCGGGTGAGCTGGAAAGGCCTGATCTCGATATCAAGCCGGGCGTTAACTTCTTCGATAACCCGGTTAACGCGGCGCCGTAAATACCAGCGAAACCCCGGCAGCAGGATTCGGTCCAGCACCAGCAGCAGGGCTGTTACCAGCAACAGGATAAACAGCCATACCGGAAGGTTTACCGTGCTCTCCATAGCGAATCAGTGTGGCATGTTCGCTTTTCAACTGCCAATAAATTTCTGTTTGCCGTATTTGCAACCCAACTATTTAACAGGCTGCCAGGCCCAATTAGTTTATAATTTGAAACATGCGCGATCGAACGTCCCTGGCTTCGGATCAAAAACCGTTAATGGTTGCCATTGTTCTGTTAATGGCTTTGACGATCAGCGCCTGTAGTTCTAGTGGCGGCTCTGACGATGAATCACCGGATGTTGAATTGCCGTCGCTATCCATTGCTAACGCTGATGCCACCGAAGGCGACACAGGCACAGCAAGCATGACGTTTGTGGTAACGCTGTCAAAAAGCTCATCTGAAACCGTTACGGTTGAATACAGTACATCGGATGGTTCCGCAACTGCCGGAATTGATTACCAGGCGTCGATCGGAAGTATTCAATTTGCAGCGGGCGATACCCTGCAAACCATAAGCGTTACGATCCAGGGTGATACCGACGTCGAAGCGAGTGAAACCTTGACGGTGACATTATCGTCGCCGAACGAAGCCCAAATTTCACAGGCGAGCGCCGTCGGCACGATTACTAATGATGATTTCAACGGCGGATTACCCGGGATCGATAATCGACCCGACAACCAGACTTGTATCGCGCCTGCCCGACCCACCATGGATGCCAGCGTTGCAGTTATCGATCCGTTTCCAAACCTGCCCAATATTGCTCAACCCACCAAGATGATACTGGAACCCGTGGCTGATCCCCGTTGGTTCGTACTGCGTAAATCGGGGCAACTAGTTACCTTCGATCCTGACACGGCCACGGCCGTTTCAACCTATCTCGATTTATCGGGGGTGGTGCGAACCCAGTCCGAGGGCGGATTGCTTGGCATGGCGTTTCATCCCGATTACCCGACGACACCGGAAATTTTTCTATCCTATACCATCGATCATAGCGGCCCGGCGATGCGCTCGGTGATCTCGCGATTTATCCTGGATAACATGGTGAACCCGGGCGCGGGTACGGTAGAACAGGTCATTCTCCGGGTCGACCAGGATTTCGATAATCACAATGGCGGCGACATTGCATTTGGTGCCGACGGTTACCTGTACATCGGGCTTGGCGACGGGGGCAGCGGCGGTGACCCGAACAATCGCGCGCAGAACACCTCGCACTTGCTCGGCTCAATGCTACGTATCGATGTCCTTGGACCCGGGGTTTCTTTTCCCGGCAATCCCTACGTTATTCCAGCCGATAATCCCTTCGCGGCGAATCCTAAATGTGGGCCCGGTTTAAATGCGAGCGCCTGCCCCGAAATTTACGCCTGGGGTTTACGCAACCCTTGGCGTTGGAGTTTCGACACCGATACCAATGAACTCTGGCTTGCCGATGTCGGACAAGGTTCCTACGAAGAAGTCGATACCATCGAACTGGGCGGTAACTACGGATGGCGTTGTCGCGAGGGCGCACACAACTTTAATACCTCAGGTTGCGGCAGCGGCCTGATAGATCCCGTATCGGAGTATTCACACAGCCTGGGTAACTCGATTACGGGTGGGCAGGTGTATCGCGGTTCGGTAATCCCTGAACTGGTCGGGCGCTATATATTTGCCGACTATGGATCGGGTCGAATCTGGGCCCTGCAATCTGATGGACAGGGGGGTTACAGTAACGATCAACTGATAGACACGAATTTTGGCCCGACCTCTTTCGGCGCCGACCAAAGCGGCGAGCTTTATTTTACCGACATCAACAATAGCCGTTTGCGCAAGCTGGTGCCGGCCGGGCCGCCGACACCCGACACGATACCTGACCTGCTTTCAAATACCGGTTGCACCGATCCCGTCGATATAACCCAGCCTTATGCCGGCTTGTTACCTTACGATATTAACGCGCCATTTTGGTCCGATGACGCGCAGAAGGAGCGCTACATTGGCCTGCCCAATGGCACCACGATAACGCGCAATGCGGAGGACGACTGGGAATTTCCGAACGGTACCGTGATAGTCAAAAACTTCCGCCTCAATGGCAACCTGGTCGAGACACGTCATTTGATGCGGCACCCCGACGGAGTATGGGCCGGTTACACCTATGAGTGGAATCCACAGCAAACTGAGGCCACGCGCGTTAAGGGGGGTAAGACAGTCCTCAGTAACGGCCAGGACTGGATTTTTCCGTCGGAAAGTCAGTGTCTCGAGTGCCATACCAGCAGCGCAGGCTTCGCGCTGGGTCCCGAGACCGCGCAGCTTAACCGCGTATTCACCTATCCCTCGAGTGGTCGTACCGCAAACCAGCTGGAAACGATCGATCATGTTTTGATGTTTACGACGCCGTTACCGGCCCCGGTGCAAAATTTACCCGCGCTAACTTCGCCAACCGATTCCGCGGCCAATATCGCTGATCGGGCTCGCGCTTACCTGCATACCAATTGTGCGCAATGTCATCGCCCCGGTGGACCAACTCCATCCACCATGGACTTACGCTATACCACGCTGTTTTCCAATACCAATACCTGCGATGCCATACCGCTTGAAGGCGATCTCGGCATTAGCAACGCACGCCTGATCGCACCCGGTGACGCTGCACGCTCGTTAGTCATTTCCAGGGCCAGTCGGCGCGACAGCCACGGCATGCCACCACTGGGGTCAAATCTGATCGATAACTTAGGGGTTAGCCTGTTAGCCAGCTGGATCAACGGCCTCGCAAACTGCTCGCTCTGAAGCAACACATCTGCGACCCCAATACCTGCCTGTATCATGCCGCCACGCGCCAAGCGGGCGGTGTCACGTCTGTCTAGGTGTTTGCAAGTTCGCCCAGCGTGATTGGCTTAAAGGGTGGACGTACCCTGAAATACCCGACTTGCTCCATCGATGCGCCGGTTTCATCGGCCACCAGCGCCGCGACCGTGCTGCCGCACAGGCAGCCCTGGCATGGGCCCATGCCGCAACGGGTGAAAGCCTTGACCTGGTTGGGTCCTACGCATCCCATACGCACAGCCTGGCGCACCTGGCCGGCATTTACCTCTTCACAGCGGCACACCAGTGTCTCATCGTCCGGTAGCTGATAGGCCCTGCCTGGTGCATAAAGCTTATCGATAAAAGTCCGGATCGAGAGATGCCGGTTCAGCGACCGGTTAAGCTGCTGCGCCGATCTATCGCGCTGTCCCGGACCGATTGCACGCAGTTCATAGCCAAGCTGCAATGCGCAAAGCCTGCCCTGTAACTCGGCCGCCCGGGCGCCGACGACACCGGCGCAATCACCTGCAACCATGACTTGTTTGACACTTGTCTGGCCCCACTTATCCTTTCTGACCTTCCAGTTTTGCTGTAGCGCATCCCATACCAGGTTGCAACCTGCAGCAAGGGGCAGGCGTATATTGGAGATCACACCCTGGTGTAACATCAGGGTATCGGCTTCGATTTTAACCTTGATCCGGTTACCCGCTCTACTCCGAGTCAGGTTAAAACATACCGACTCTAGTGACTCGTCCCCTTCGGCACGGAGGCCGTACACGTTTTTGTAAACGGGTATGCGCGCCTTCCTGATCGCCCGCATGAATGTCAGGCCCTTGAACAGGTAGTCGACTGCGGCTAATGCGCGGGGTAAAGAGGAGATAGCTTCGAAAAATCTCGAATCAGGGGCCGTGTCTACAAGTGCCTCAATTTTCACGCCTGCCTGCAGGTACTGCCAGGCCAACAACAGCAGTAACGGCCCGCTACCCGCTAATACCAGGCGCCCATCCGGCACTATCCCGGCTGATTTCAGCAATATCTGGCCGGCACCCGCCGTCATGACACCGGGCAAATGCCATCCGGGCAGAGGCATGGGTCGTTCCTGGGCGCCGGTCGCCAGTATTAACCGTTCGGCGGTAATGAAATGACTGGATCCGTCGATCAGCAAACCGGTCTCGAGTCGTTCATCCAGGTACCAAACCGACGCATCGTTTAAAAACGTCGCCCCACTGTTCAGAAACTCATTCACGAGCTTTTGACCCCGAAAATAGTCCCTGCCGAGATAATTCACGGCACCATTTTTGGCCTCGCTAACATTGCGATATATTTGGCCACCTGGCGCTTGCTCATCTACCAGGGCAACCTCGAGGCCGACCCGCGATGCCTCTGCGGCCGCGGCGAGACCCGCAGGTCCGCCACCTATCACCAGCACCTCGTAATGGCTCTTCATTCTGGCAGTTCCAATTCGGCTGCACCTAGCTGATACTCGATCGTCATGTTTTCCCTGACCTCGATCTGGCAGGCTTGCTGATTTGCCACTCCGTCAATTTGCATCAAGCAATCGAAACAAATCCCCATCATGCAATACGGCAACCTTGGCGAAGTGGATACCGGGGTGTTACGTACCTTTTTAAAACCACAGAGTAATACGGCAGCGGCAACTGAAATTCCGGCGGGCACCTGGAATTCGCGGTTTTCAATTCGCACCGAAACGGTATCGAAACGCCTGTCTTCAATTAAGCGAAACATCGAACCTGTCGGTGCCGAACTGGTTGATAAGATCAGGCTCGCCGCTGCCGGCAATCCACTCGACAACCGGCCCCGCATGCATCGCGGCCAGCGTTACGCCACTGTGGCAGGTCACCGTGTAGGCGCCGGGACAACTCTCCGACTGCTGATAGATCGGGTTATGATCCGGTGTCATGATTCTGAGCGCACCCCAGGCCCGCACCAGCCGAACCCGTTCCAGAAACGGAAACATCAGAACGGCACGCTGTGCGATTTTTTTCAATACTGCCGGATTGGTACCGTCATCCAGTCCCACGTCCTCGTGGGAATCCCCGATCTGCACGGTGCCTTCCGCGGTCTGGCGAACATGTAGCGTTGGTAAATTCAGAAATGGCTGCAGCCGCTCGGTAATCATGATTTCCCCGCGATCGACGACGACCGGTATCTCCATTCCCAGCATTTCACCGAGCCGTCGGTTACCGAGCCCAGCACATAAAACGATTTTCTCCGCCGACACGACGCCCTCGGTGGCGTATGCGAAAAAACCACCCTCCCTGGTTTCAATATTATCGATAACCTGGTTTGGAAAATATTTTACCTGATGATAATCCATCCCCTGATGCAAGGCCTGCAAAAGGTAGAGCGGATTGACATGCCCATCCTGGGCCGAATAGCTTGCACCCAGAACCGCTTTCGAAATCTGTGGGATGTATTTTTTCAGCTGGTCATGATCGAGCATCTCATATTCGAAAGATCCATCCGTGTGTTGTCGAATCATTTCCATTTCCTGTATGCGCTCGTCCCATTCATCACCGCTGAGACAAAAATGCATACCACCTGAACGCTGGTAATCAACCCCGATTCCCGTTTTTTCGGTAAGTTTGTCGACAAATTCTGGCCAGAGGTTGGCCGCCTGCCCGGTCCAATTTGCGTAGGGTGCGTAATCCCAGCCCTTGCCCTGAACCCATACCAGACCGAAATTACCGCGCGATGCGCGCAACGAACGATCGCCGCCATCGAGCACGGCGACTTTGTAATTCTCCTGCGCGAGACCGTAAGCGACCGATGAACCAACCAGGCCACCCCCCGCAACGATAAAATCGTATTCCATCAATTACCTTCCGACCGGCGTTTGCTACCGACGGGAGCCCAATTCAAAACATAAGTCGCTACCATGATCGTCCGATCAGGAGCGCAGATAAGACGCGCCGTTGACATCAATGATGCTGCCGGTCATGAATTCAGGCGCATCGAAGGCGAGAAAACCGATGGTTTTACCGAGTTCTTCGGGTTGGGCAACCCTGCCGATACTGCTTTGATTGCGGATGCCGTCACCTTCGGACGAGGCCAGTACCGCGGCCGCCATTTCGGTTTCGACAAAGCCGGGGGCAACGGTGTAAACAAACACCTTTTTTGGTCCCAACGCCTGCGCCAGCGATTGGCCCATGGCATTCATGCCAGCCTTAGACGCGCCGTACCAGGGCATCAGCGGTTCGCCACGAAAGGCCCCGCGCGAGGAAACATTGACGATTCGACCACCACCGCTGGCGATCATTTTCCGACCCGCCAGGAAACACAAATTGCTTGCCGCCGTGAGGTTGGTGTCGACGATGCGCTGCCAGGTCTGTTGCCAGGTGGCATAGTCGATCTCCTCGAACTGGTGACGCTGCGAGATTCCCGCATTGTTGACCAGCACGTCGAGGCCACCGAGCGCCAGGTCCGCTTCCTCGATCAATTGCTCGGCCGCTGCCGGATCGGTAATGTCGCACTGAAATATCTGATGGCCGTCACCTGCCAATGCCGCGAGGGTTGCTTCGGCCCGTGCACGGTTGCCGTTATAGTGAACCCCGACCCTGCCGCCACGGTTAGCACATTCGATTGCGGCCGCGCGGCCAATACCACCCGAAGCACCGGTAATCAATATCGCAGTTCTGGAAGTCATCGGTTTATCTCAGGATTGAAACGAACCAGTACTATGCCAGATTTTGAGGCTACGGGCCCGGAACGATTGGCTCAGGGTTTTGCCAACAAGCCACCATCGACCAGCAGCTCGGTTCCGGTAATAAATGACGCCTTGTCGGAAAGTAAAAACAGGCAGGCATTTGACATGTCTGCGACCGTGCCAACCCGTCCCAGTGGTATCGCGTTGGCCGTGGCCGCGCGGGCGTCGGGATTCTGTTTCCAGCGATCCTGCATCGGCGATTCGCTGGGTCCCGGGAAAATCACGTTAGAACGAATGTTTTCCCCTGCGAGTTGAATCGCCAGCGATTTGGAAAACGCGACGACACCGGCTTTGGCGGCCTGGTAAGCATCCTGGGGCGCGGAATCACCGCGTAAACACTGGGTGGAAGAAAAATGCACCATGGCACCGCCACCGCGGGTGCGCATACAGGGGACGACCTGTCTTGCCGTGTGCACCATGCTCTTCAGGTTGACCGCCATCACCTGGTCCCAGACATCCAGGTCGATTTCGAGCGCAGACCTGTCGCGGTCAAACCAGAGCGCTCCTGCGACATTGGCGAGGTAGTCAATGCCGCCAAACGACGTTACCGCTTGCTCCACCGCAGCCGCAACGGCGGTGTCATCGGTCAAATCGGCCTGCACGAAATGGGATTGTTCGGCGTGGCCCGGGATTTCGTCGGGCCTGGCCTTTATATCGAACATCAGTACGCTGGCGCCGGCGTCAATCAGATCGCATGCAATCTGGTATCCCATGCCGCCCCCGGCGCCGGTGATAAAGGCGACTTTACCGTCAAAATTTGACATTTTTACTCTATCTCCTGTTACTCGATTTTTCCATCGACTGGCTCGAGTCCGCGTGGGATGTTTTTCTCGGCATCGTAAAATGGCAGATCTACGAGCTCCACGGGGCAATCGACGCCATCCCGATCGGTAATGCTGACACCACTTGTACCCATGAACTCGGGCGAGTCGAGCAACACGAAACCGACGCCGCACTCGAGGTAAGGCGAAATCTCGTAGGCAGTAACGTGACCCACCGACTGTCCGTTCAAGAAAACCCTGGAACCGAACTTGATTTGCCGACCCTCACATTTGAAGCCGCAGAAACGGGGCTCCTTGCTAGCGTTACGCAGGGCATCGCGACCGATGAAATCGTGGCCTTCGAGATTGACGAACATTCCGAGCCCCATGTCGTAAGGTGTCGTATCCCAGTCCATGTCGCTACGGTAGTTCAGAATGCCGCCCTCGATGCGCCGAATGTTCATCGATGACTGGCCACAACCCAGAATGTCACTGTCGGCACCGGCAGCCATCAAGTGATCCCAAAGTGCCGGGCCATCAACCTCGGGATCCATGTTGTAGACTTCGAATCCGAGTTCTGCTGACCATCCCGTGCGACTCACGAGCACGGGCTGCCCGCCCATGTGTCCCTCGAAAGCATCAAAATAACGGAATTCCCCTGGCGGTCCGCCATCGCAGGCGTTTTCCAGAACCGCCATCGATTTCGGACCCTGTACCTGTAGTACCCAGGACCGTGGATCGTGGATCTCGACCGCGTAATCGAGCGCGTGCGCTACCAGCCACAGGTAAACGTCGGCATCGGCATGCACGTACCAGAAATGATCTACTGCGAGTTTGAATAAAATGCCGTCGCACACCATGCCACCGCCCTGGTGGCAGATCAGTCCGTAGCTACCGCGTCCGACATGAAGCTTGTCGACCGGGCGCGTAAACACGCGATTGAGAAATTTAACCGAATCGCGACCCTTGATTTCAACCGGGCGCTCCGGCACGTCAAACAGGCCGACCGCTTTGCGCAGCTTCCAGTATTCCTCGGTCGTGTCATTTCCCAGCGACTGCAGCACCAATCGTCCAGCATACTCGCTGTAAAACGCGTTTTCACTCCAGGTACGGGAAAACCACGGTGACTTCGCGCAGTGGCTGAAAACATTCAATCGCTTGGACGGCATGAAAAAACTCTCCAGTAATCGTTGTGCCAACGGGACCCCGCGGGATTAACCTATTTAACTCAAACAGTGCTACGGATTCAATCGCAAAGAAAACTTTAAAGCAGATCCAGCTCAGCCTGTTTTTCGAAAAACCCAGTAATGACCGTCACCGTCGTTGTTATAGGGTGCATCCTTGATTACCTGGATTAATTCAACTTGCTTGCTGGTGGTTAGTTCGTCGACTACTTGCTGGTAGTTGGTCTGATCGTAGTAATGCGTGCGCGTGGATATCACCAGCAACCCGCCTGGTTTGGCCAGCTTCAGTAATACCTTCAATGCATCGGGCGGCACATGCCCCAGGGTGAAAACCCCTACCGATAGAATCGCATCGTAGCTGGCAGCTGCATAACTTTTCGCCGCTCGCATCATATCGATACTTCCCAGTACCTGCCGGTAGGCCCCGGTCGCAGCGGCTAGCTCTACCATTGAGTCGGAGAGATCGAATCCATCCAGGTTGCCATACCCAAGCGCTTGCAACTCAACACCAACCAGCCCGGTGCCGCAACCGGCATCGAGAAGCTCACTGTCCTTATCGGTTAAGTTTTGTTGCATCAGATTCGCTGCGATCGCAGGCCCGGTGTATTCGGAACCGGTGGTGTCGATATTGTAATTCTTTGCCCAGTCTTCGTAGAACTGCTTGACGTTTTCGGGATCGCCATCGAGGTGTAACGCCGCGTCGATGGCTTCATTGCTGGATATTTTCTCGTCGGACATCGTCAAAGGATAACATTTCCATTGATCCGGAATCCATTCCTCGAAATTCACCGTCATTCCGCGATGACGATCCCTATAAGCAATCTAGCAGGCACCTTTCTTGCGCTTCATGGTTGGCGGATACTTTTCTTCATTCGGGTGCACGGTGATCTCGACGCAGTCGTCGACTTCGAAATCGGGACTGTCAAGATAAATCGTGAATTGTCCGCCATCCTTCAGATCGACTTCGTAACGCACCAGTTCCGGTTCGGAATCACCGGAGAAAAAGGACGATAGTAAAACACCCACTCCGATCGAAAAATTTCCACCGGACGAAACCGATCCGTAAACGCTGGTCCTGGTCCGGGTGTCTTTTTCGACATCGTTAACACTGGCATCTTCCTTGGCGGCAATGACGCCGATCCTGGTAATTATCTCGGCGTCATCCTGATGGGTATTCTTGGAACTGCAAGCGAACGCCAGAAAGGCTAACAACAGCAGTATCGAGTAACGCATTTTCGAGGTTCCTCAACAGATTTTTGGTATCAATGTCTTCCCAATATTACGCCGAAGATAATTACTCTCTAGGCGTTTGCAAACTCGATACCCTTTTTGATATTGCCTTGCAGGGTCTCGCGCATTTCGTCCAGCAGTCTTTGCTCGTAGTCGCTAAGCGCCGGCAATGGCGGGATCGATTCAACCCCGTCCTTGCCTAGTATCACCGGTTGCGCGTGAAAACTGTCGCTATCGTCGCCGACCTGGACATAGCAGCACTCGGTAACGGAGTCGCCATTCATCGCGGCCACCAGTGACATTGTGAAGCGCGCCGCCGCCTGCGCCATTGACAGCGTGGCCGAACCGGCGCCCGCCTTGGCTTCGACGACCTCGGTACCCGCTTCCTGAATTCGGGGCGTCAGGGCCTCGATATCAGCCTGGCTCAGCTCTACGCCGGCAACGCTGGAAAGCAACGGCAGGATGGTAACGCCACTGTGACCGCCAATGACATCGACACTGACTTCATCGACACTTTTGCCGGCGGTTTGTGCGACAAAGGTAATGGAACGGATGACGTCAAGTGTGGTTACTCCGAACAATTTGCGCTTGTCGTATACACCGGCGGCCTTGAGTACTTCGGCAGCGATTGGCACGGTTGAGTTGACCGGGTTGGTGACGATCGCAAAGCAGGCCCCCGGACAGACTTTGGCACCGGTACCGATCAGGTTCTTGACGATCCCGGCATTGACGTTGAACAGGTCGTCACGGGTCATGCCCGGTTTGCGGGGCACGCCGGCGGGGATCACGACGATGTCCGCATTCTTCATCGCGGTCTCGACGTCATCACCGACATAACCCGTAACACAGACATCGCTCGGGATATGACTTAAATCGACCGCCACCCCGGGTGTAAAAGGCGCCACGTCGTAGAGCGACAGCTCGCTACCCGCTGGAAGCTGTAGTTTGAGCAACAGAGAGAGTGGTTGACCGATTCCGCCGGCAGCCCCGAGTACACACACTTTCATGACAAACCTCGTTTACGCAATTTCCTTGACCAAGCATCATAGCCATGCCGGTTGCGATTCACAAGGTAAACACCGTCCGGCAATCGAGGTTTAATAGAGACTATTGGGCAGCTTAAAAATCAGCCTAAAGAAACGCGTTCACATCGGTCGGACCGCTGAATCCAGGAAAAACCGTACCCACATCGGTACCACCGAGTCGCTTGTTCATCAGTTCCGAGATTACCGTGCGCAGGTCAGTGGTAATTTTAAGGTCCTCACCGTATTCAAGATTTGCAGGCGTAAGGCCGGGCCAGTCGCTGATGACCTGTCCTCCATTGACACCGCCTCCCATCAAGTAAGCCAGGCTGCCGGTTCCATGATCGGTACCCATCGATCCGTTCTGGGCGACTCTGCGTCCAAACTCGGTGTACACCAGCATCGTGATACGTGACATACCGAGACCCATGTCGGTGTAAAAGGCACCCAGTACTTGAGCGAGTTCACTCAACGAAAGGTCAATATAGGTCGGCAGGCTCTCGTGGTGATCCCAGCCATCGGAATCAATACAGATCACTTCAACCGGCAGTTCGGATTTAATTAACTGCCCCGCCTGCCGCATCTTGTTACCGAGTGCGGTGTCGGGGTACACCGCGCCGTTAGCCGGAGTAATCGCAGCCAGGTCAGCGGCCTGTAATTCTTCCATCGCCGTCAATGCAGCCCCGGCCGGACCGAAAAAGGGGACCGGATTTTGAAACAGCTCTGCAAGCACCTGCGGATAACCCGAGTCGAGAATGCCCTGGTCGAAACCGAAATCATTTAAATTATCGATCGCGAGCGGATCGACCGCGCCGTTCAACGCAACTGGCACGTTGCCGCTGATCGAAATGGCGCGAAAAGCCGAGCTCGAGGCCGCCGGGCTTGCAGCAAGGTGACGCCCGAGCCAGCCGGTGTTGGGCCCCGTTTTTTCAACGACACCTCGCTCAATCAGGTTTTGTGCCGAAAAATGTGAACGTATCGCGTGCGGAACTCCCGTGGCATGCACCAGCGCCAGATCACCCGCGTCATAAATCGGTTTGAGCGGCGCCAGTACCGGGTGCAGGGCGTAATCATCCGTTACGTAGACGCCACCGCCCGGGCTTCCCGGCGCCGGTATCCCGATATTCGGGCGATGGGTGTAGTAGTCGGCATCGCTATAGGGTACCAGCGCATTAAGACCATCGGCTGCACCGCGCTGAAAAACACATACCAGGATATCGTGATCACTCGGGATCGTGGGGTGGGCAACAATTTTATTGGCAGTCGACACCATTCACTCCTAGCGCAGATGAAAATAAACCGAGCTGACCAGTACCGCGGCAGCCAGCGCCGACGCCTGTTCCGGCACGGTTGCCGGCAAAATTTCATCCTCGGTAACCCCGAGCTCACCTTTCAGCCAAGCCATGATGATCGAGCGGTCATCGCTCGAAAGCGGTCGCATCAGTACGGCATCGGTAATCGCATCCACGACCGCTGCCAGTGTGTTGGCACCATTTAGCATTGTCGCGTAGTCGACCGTGATCACGTCGACACCCGGAATAATACCGGCAAAGCTCAGAAACGACAGGCGCCAGCGGTTCAGCAACCCGCCGGTGCTGGCCCAGTAGCTCTGCAGGTCCGGATAACCATCCGGCGTCGGCCAGTAAAATGGCAGCTGACCGAGCGTATTTTGCGCGAAAAACCAGAACTGACCCTGGTCCGGTGGATAAGATGTATCGGGCGCCAGCGATCTTACCAGCGCGGCCAGATATTCACTCGGCCGGATGATCTTGAGATCGGCATCATCGAGAAATGCAGCGGTCGCGAACAGTGCGCGCAAGGTTTCCTTGATATCGCCGTTTGAGCTGGAAAACGCGAGGGCGACCGTATCGACTGCCGCTTGCGGAGGCGAGTCGCTGATGAAGCGTCGGCACAACTTGGTGGCGATGAAGTTTGCCGTGGACGGGTGCGCTACCAGTATATCGAGCACCTGTTCAGCATCGGTCTGCCCGCCACCAGCTGCAATCGGATTGCCCAGCACCAGCTTGGCCTGGTCGTCGTGAATGGCGTCGACATAAACGAATTCGCCGTAGTCGCCACCCGGGTCTCCCGGGAAGCGCAAGGTCCAACCGGTGAAACAGCGCGCAACCTCCTTGACATCGGTTTCGGTATAACCGCCATCGACGCCGAGCGTGTGCAGTTCCATCAACTCGCGCGCATAGTTTTCATTCGGCGCGATTGCCTGGTTAAAAAAATTATCGAGATAAAACAGCATCGCACTGCTTTTCGCGGAAGCATGTAACATATCGCGGAAGTTCCCAAGCGCATGGGTACGAATTACCTGCTGGTCATCGAAAGGTTTCAGGGTTGGGCCAAGACCGTTGATCAGATGTATATTGAAGTGATCGCTCCAGAATTCGACCATGATTTCAAACAGCTGGCGTTCGCTGAACATCTGCCGGTACTGGGTTGCCGCGATCATTTGCGTGGCCACGTCGAAAATATTGGCGGGGAAATTCAGGACCAGTTCTGCCGGGGTTTGCAGCGTCAACGGAAATTGTGTCGCAATTTCGGCTTCGAGTGCGCTGACGTCGATATTCAGATGATCGAGCTGCTGCTCCAGGTAACCAGTAATGCCGAGGTTTTTTATCGAGACCAGAGCATCCCGATGCGGACCAAAGCTGGTGCGCTTGAGCACCGTGTATTCGGGACTCGCCTTCGGCACGACAATTTTCGGTGGCGAAGCTGGAGACGAAGGCTCGTCAGACGAGCCCGAACTGCTGCCGCCACAGGCCGGCAACGCCGTGGCGATGGCACCATATCCAAGCCCCTTGCCGAGCAGCTGCAGGAATTCACGACGATTCTGCAACCTTGCAAGGATTCCATTGAGATCAATTACTGTGTCGTCGGCCATTCGCGCTATCAGCCCATTAGCGAGTTCGTGTAACCATATCGTATATTACCTGAATCAGGTCTGAATCAAACGCAACTGCTTCACACTTTTCCCGATATAAGCCCGCTTGCAGCAAGCTGACGATTACGCTAACAGCTCAATTTACCCGGGTAACGTCGGTCTGCCCCTCGCCGAGGCTATAGGGGTAGTAGTGTTCGACCAGGCGCTTTTCGTAATCGTCCTGGTCGAAGGCGGTCACCTTGAAAGAAGGCAGCTCCAGCATCGCGTCGTACCAGCGCCGGTATCTTTGCCAGGCTTCGCCCTCTTCGGGGAGCCTGAAATCGCGGTAAGTACCGAGCAACACGTCGATACGGTAGGCAAACGGGATCAGGGCGATATCGACGGCACAGATTTCGTCGCCCGAAAAGAACGGCCCGTCATCATCCATTGCGCTGACCAGCGTGCTCAGCCCTTCGAGCAACTTTGCACGTGACTCGGTACGGTAATCACCCGGCTCGCTCGCTTTCAGAAAACGATACAGGTAGGGCGTGATCTTGTTGCCGATGTGATCCATCCAGTACTTCTGCTCGGCGCGTTCGAGCGGATCTGCCGAGAAGATCGGGTTTTGCTGTGGCCGGTAATCCTCGAGGAATTCCAGGATCCGGTTAGATTCAACGATGGTGGTCTCGCCAACCCCGTTACTATTCGGTTGCACCAGTACCGGCACCAGCTCGGCACCGCGCGACACCCTGACCCACCAGTCGGTCTTGTCGTAGGGATCGACTTCGACATACTCGAAGTCGATGCCCTTGTGAACCAGCGCCATCCAGGCACGCTGGGCGAAGGGACAATACCAGGCGTTGTAAAGCTTCATGGTTAGGACTCGATAATTTAACCGCCGTGTTATCGCCGAGATCGATGATTCAAATCAAGCTTTTTTTCGGGGCAGGTCGTTAAAATTAAACATCGAGGGAAGAATCCCCACTGAAAATGGTGTGCCAAATGCAGGCGTACAATCATGAAGTAGCCCAGAATCTGCGCGAAATTGCGGCACTGCTTAAAGCACAGCAGGCCAATCCGTTTCGCACCAACGCCTATCTTCACGCCGCAGATACGCTCGACAAAATGCCTCAAAATATCGCCGACCTGATGCAGGCAAAGGGCATCAAGGGGCTTGTTGCCCTGCCAGGAATCGGCGAGGGAATCGCGCGCTCGATCTACGAATATATCGCCACCGGGCGCATGTCGCGCCTCGAGAATCTCAAGGGTGCTGCCGATCCAGTGGCCTTGTTCCGTGAGATTCCAACGGTTGGTAGAGCACTGGCGGAACGCATCCACGACACGCTGCATGTCGAAAGTCTCGAAGCGCTCGAAAACGCGGCACGCGACGGACAGCTCACCAGGGTCGAAGGCCTTGGCAGCAAACGTCGCGAGGCGATTGAGTCCTGGCTGCAAAAACACCTCGATGAACAACGCCGGCAGTTAAGACCCGTCCGCCAGGACAGCACCAGGCCTGATGTCAGACTGGTACTGAAGGTCGACGAGGAATACCGCCTGAAGGCCAGGGACGACAAGTTGCCGATGATCAGACCTAGGCGCTTCAATCCTGAAAACAAGGCCTGGTTACCCATCCTGCACGCCACTTATGATCACTGGCATTTCACCGCGCTTTTTTCAAATACCGCGCGTGCGCACAGCCTTAACCGCGTGCAGGACTGGATCGTGATCTACTTTTACGATGATCATCATCGTGAAGGACAGCACACGGTTGTCACCGAGACCCATGGAAAACTGAAGGGAAAGCGGGTTGTTCGGGGGCGCGAACCCGAATGCCTGCAATTTTATGACACCGCTGCGGGTGGTCGGTAAACGTAACGCAACTGCAGCAACCCGGCACCCAGTCCAAACAGCAACAGCAGAAACAGGATCAGGCCGCCGAGCAATGGAATCAGCTGGATTAATCCAAGCAGGAAAATAACGGCTACCACCGAAATCAATCGACGCCCGCGTGAAGCGATATTCAGCCTCAGGAGTTTCGCGCCCCGATCGGCGACAAAAAAACAGGCAATCAGAAAGCCCGACAATAAAGCGACGCAGTAAAGCGCCAGCAAGCTCAAGCCGACCCAGAGACCCAACACTATCAGCATCAGCATGAAAGCGACCATCGGCGTGGCGACAGTGAAAATAAATCCCAGACCCAGGCTGGTCCACGGATTGGAACCAATCCGTTTGACCGAGGCAACCGTGTAATGGGGGAAAAAAAGGTAAAACAGGATACTCGCGACTGCGAGAGTAATCGAAAAGAACAGGCCAAAGCCACGATCGGCATAATGCCAGTCCACCGCTTCATAGGTTATCTTTCCAGATACGCTTGCGCCCTCATCGGGGGTTACCGGTTGCGGGCTTTTATAGTTCAGTTCCCCGTCGATCCGTGCGCCTTCGAGGATTTCAATTTCTGCGCCATCGATTTCAACATCGCCCCGCACGCTTCCGGAAAGGCGAATATGACCACCGGCTAACTTGAGGTTACCGAGAATTGTACCCGCCAGGTGAATTTCACCACCGGCCAGCCACGCGTTTCCACCAACGGTTGTTCCGGGTGACAGGGTTATCGAACCACCGGTCGCGGCAAGGTCATCGGCGATAACGGCATCGATATTGATATTGCCGCCGGCGATGCGGATATCATCCTTGACTTCACCCCGAATTTTGAGCGTCCCGCCGGCGGCAATGACATCGCCCTCGACCAGGTGCCCAATATAGATTTCGCCACCGGCAACGATAACGTCACCGGCAACACTGGCGTCGATATCGACGACCCCGCCGGCAGCATAGTAATCGTCATCGATACTGCCACGCTCGACCACGGTTTCGCCCGCACTCGAAGACGCCTGCGCTGCAAACGGAAAAGCCAGTACCAACCCGACGCAACATCCTCGCGCGATATTGAAAAATCCTGGCATTTGCAGACTAGGGATTAGTCGACTCGGCCTGCTCGGTTAGCCTGGCAGGTTTGGGCTCCCCTTTCGGCCACGCACCGAATGGGTAAGGCTGGTACTCGCTGTTGAAATTCATGTACTGGAGTATCTGGTAAATATAGGTGCTTAATCCCTGGCCCAGTTTGCGCAGGCGCTCGTTGGTTTCGCCGGTAAACAACTTTGAAAGAAACTGAAAGATAATCACTGCGACCAATATGATTTCGGCAAGAGTGTAAAAAATTGCATACAGCAGCATATAAAGACCACGTTTCCAGGTGGCCTGGCTTTTCAGATTTTCTTTAACGTCATTACTCATGGTGATTTAGCCCTCGGTTTAGATCCAGTCAATATACTCCCGTCACGATGAAAATCTAGCAAAGCTCAGCGAAATCTGATTGATCTGGCTCAATGACTGAACGCAAAAACCACGCATAGTATCTACTCCGGTCGGGACCTTGTTAAGGACAGGTAAATGTCAGGCTGATAGCATCGTACATTACCGAGCGGACGACCGCATTAACGCAATGGAGAGATAGCCCGGAATGGCAATAAAAAATCTTAAATTGAGCGTTTATTTTCGTCTTTACATCCTGTTATTGTTCGCGTTGTCAGGTGTTTGGTCGACGCTGGCCGCAACCGAGAGCGATACTCCGGACCCACGCGACCTGATTCGTGCGGCGATGGAACACTGGCGCGGTATTACCTCGTACTCTGAAATGACGATGACAGTCCACCGCAGCGACTGGGAACGCAGCTTCTCGATGCAGGCCTGGACTGAGGGCGACAAGCTTTCCCTGGTGCGCGTTACCGCGCCGAAGCGCGACGCGGGAAATGGCACCCTGGTCAAGGATCAGAGCATGTGGACTTTTTCGCCGAAGATCAATCGTATCCTCAAGGTGCCGTCCTCGATGATGAACCAGAGCTGGATGGGCAGCGATTTTTCCAACAAGGACATCAGCAAGTCGACCGATATCATCGATCAGTATGATCATCGCCTGCTCAAAACCGAGACCCGGGATGATCACCTGGTTTACACCATCGAATCGATTCCACACGAGGAAGCCGCGGTTGTCTGGGGCAAGGAAATCGTTACTATCCGTGACGACTTTATCTTGCTGCGCCAGGAATTCTGGGACCAGGACGATATCCTGGTCAAGGAAATGAACGCGACCGAGATCGCAGTCATGGACGACCGCACCATCGCGTCACGCATGCGCATGCACAAGCTCGAGACACCGGATGAATGGACTGAAATGGTCGTTGACGACATCGACTTCGACATCGCGCTGGAAGCTAATCTGTTCACGCTATCCAGCCTCAGGAATCCCCGGCAGTGAAGGATGTCACACTGCGCATGGCGTGGCGTAACCTGTGGCGCCACTGGCGCCGCACCTGGCTCACCGTTGGTGCGATGATTTTTTCCAATGGCCTGCTGATATTCGCGATGTCGTTGCAGTTCGGCAGTTACGACATGATGATCGACAATTCGCTGCAGGCTTTTTCCGGGCACCTGCAACTGCAACATCCCCGATATCTCGACGAGCCTAAAATGCGCTACGCAATCGACGATATTGCCGAACTGGCCGAGCGCCTGCGCCGCGAACTCGGCCTGGACAGCATCAGCGCCCGCGCCACCGGATTCGCCCTGGCGTCGAGCAACGAGCGTTCCTACGGGTTGCAGATTATCGGCGTCGATCCCGCGCACGAGCCATTGGTATCGACCCTGCCGGGGCTGGTAAAGCAGGGCCGGTACCTTGAACCCGGTAGGCCCGGGGAAATTGTCATCGGTGCAGTGCTGGCGCGCAATCTCAAGGTTGGGCCGGGTGATGAACTGACTTTTATCGGCAGCGGTTTCGACGATTCGTTTGCCGCCGGCATCGTCACGGTGGTCGGCATATTCGAGTCGGGCGTTGCTGATCTCGATCGCGCGGTGGCGCAGGTCGATCTCGGTTATTTCCAGGATGCGTTTGCGATGCAGGACCGCGGGCACAGCCTGACCGTGCGCGCGCAGCACATCGACGACGTCGAATCGTTGCAGTCGCAGATCGGCGAATTGCTGGATACCGACAAAAGCATAAGCCTGCGCCACTGGGACGAATTGCAGCCGGGCCTGCGGCAGGCTATCCAGGCGGATATGGCCAGTAACTCGTTCATGTATATAGTGCTGATCGTGCTGGTGGCCTTCAGCGTGCTCAATACCCAGCTGATGTCGGTGCTCGAACGTACCCGCGAGTTCGGCACTATGATGGCGCTGGGGTTGCAACCGGCACGGCTGTCGCGACTGGTCATGCTCGAAACCGCATTGATGACCGCGCTTGGCCTGGTGCTCGGCATCGCCGTTGGCCTGGCGATCAATATATACATGAGCCGTGTCGGCTTTTCCTACCCCGGCATGGATGAAGTTGCGCTCAAGTTCAACCTGCCGGAGCGGATCTATCCGGCGTTTACTATCGCAACAATAACGCTGGGTCCTGCCGCAGTCGCCATTGGTAGCCTGCTGGCAGCCCTCTACCCGGCGCTGCGGCTTTATCTGCTGACGCCGATCGATGCGATGCGGGCGATCTGACATGACGGGGCTCGGCACTCATTTCAAAACCATCCTGACGCTTTCATGGCGCAACCTGTGGCGCAATAAGCGCCGCACCGCGATTATGCTGGGTGCGATCTCGGTCGGTGTCTGGGCGATGATTTTCATGACCGCGCTGATGCGCGGCATGGTCGACGACATGCTCAACCAGGGCATTCGCAACCTGCCCGGGCATATCCAGATTCAGCATCCCGATTTTCTCGACGACCCGAACGTGGTCAACAGTATCGACGAACCCCGGGGTGAACTGCTGACGGCACTGACGCAAAACGGCAGCCGCAGCTGGGCCAACCGAATCCGGGTGCCCGCGGTCATTGCCAGCGAACGCGAAAGCCGGGGCATCAATCTGATCGGTATCGAGCCGGCGGCGGAAGCCGATATCACCGGGCTGCCGGCGCAGATATCCGCGGGTCGATTCCTCGAATCGAACCAGGACAAAGGCATTATCATCGGCGCCAGGCTCGCCGAGCGACTCGAAACCCGGCTCGGCAAACGCGTCGTCGTTATGAGCCAGGATCCGGCCAATAATATCGCCGAACGGGGATTTCGCATTGTCGGCATCTACCAGGCGGAACTGGCCGCGCAGGAGGAATTTAACGTTTATGCCGCGCGCGCTACGTTGCAAAAACTGTTGAATATCGAGGGCCGGATTTCACAGATCGTGCTCATCGACCACGACTATCGCGATGTCGAATCCCTCTACCGGAGAGTCAAGGCGGCCACGCCCGATGGACTCGAGGTTAAACCCTGGTACGAAATCGATACCTACCTCGCGGTCATGTTCAACATGATGGATGGTTTTGTGCTGGTGTGGGTGATCATCATTTTCCTCGCGTTGTCCTTCGGGCTGGTCAACACGCTGATCATGGCCATCTTCGAGCGCGTACGTGAAATTGGCCTGATCCAGGCGCTGGGCATGCGGCCGGGCCTGATCGTATACCAGATCCTGCTCGAATCGTTGCTGTTGCTGCTAATCGGTCTGGCGGTCGGTAACCTGCTGGCGCTGGTCACGATCAAGCCGCTGGAGAGCGGGCTCGACATCTCCATCGTCGCCGAGGGTATGGCAATGATGGGCGTCGGCAGCGTCATTTACCCCAGTCTGACTCTTTACGATGTGGTGCTGGCCAACGTCGTTGTCGTCTTGCTCGGCATCCTGACCAGCATTCTTCCCGCCTGGCGCGCGTCCCAGCTCGATCCGGTACGCGCGCTCAACACCCACTGAGTCGAAATCCATGAGTTCCATCCGCTGCCGCCAACTATGTAAAACCTTTAAACAGGGCGACGAGATCATTACCGGTCTCGATCACATCGACCTCGACATCGAGGTGGGTGAATTCGTCTGTCTGTCCGGGCCCTCGGGATCGGGCAAAACCACTCTGCTGAACGCGATCGGCGGGCTCGATACGCCCGACAGCGGCGAGATTCACATGGGCGATATACGGGTCGATCAACTCGAACGCGGGCCTTTGGCCGACATGCGACTTCACCACATCGGGTTCGTATTCCAGTCCTATAATCTGATCCCGGTGCTGTCGGCACAGGAAAACGTCGAATTTGTCATGGAGGTCCAGGGCGTGCCGGCGGCGGAACGCGCACAAAAAGCACTCGATATTCTCAAGGAGGTCGGCCTCGAGGGTATGGAAGACCGGCGACCGGCGCAACTGTCGGGCGGTCAACAGCAGCGCGTTGCGGTGGCACGTGCGATCGTCTCGCACCCCGACCTGGTGCTCGCCGACGAACCGACCGCCAATCTCGACAGTGTTTCCGCGGCGCACCTGATGGGCTTGTTTCAGGAATTGAATGAACACCACCGCATCACCTTCATCATCTCCACCCACGACAAACGCGTCATGCGTTACGCGAAGCGCCTGATCAAGATGCGCGATGGCAAGATTATCGGCGATGAAGTGCAGTAACATCATCCCGGTAATTATCCACATCATCCCGCTTCGGCGGACCACCGCAACTAGCCGCGTCATCCCGGAAATTGCGCAGCAATTATCCGGGATCTTTAAACGACCCCGCGATTCCAGGTTTCCCGCTCACGTAACGATCCGAAGTATTGCAATGACGCTGCTAATCACGGCATTGTACTTTGAGGGGGTACATGCTCTGGAACTACGCGGTCACTTTAAACCACAGGTCACAGCGGTAAATATCCCCGGTAAAAGCCTGTTGCAGGATTTCAGCGACGATCCGGCGATCGACGCAAATCTTGACTTACGGCTCAACCTGTCCGGCGGCAGCGGTCAATGGAGCTGGCGTAGCGACTATCAGCTGATCGCGGTAAAGGGCGACCAGCTCGAGTTACGACAACAAAACCCGAATCTCGGTTTCAATGCCGTAACGCTTGCGGACGATGAACAGCGCGTTTTCGATTTATCACATCGCATCAGCGATCAGGATGATCGTGTAATCACGCATCGCCTCGATCGCTTTTACCTGAGTCATACCTCGAACAAGACAGTGTTCAAGATCGGCCGCCAGGCCGTGTCCTGGGGTAACGGCCTGATTTACAATCCGGTCGATTTTTTTAACCCGTTTGATCCAGCCGCCATCGACACCGAGTACAAGACCGGTGACGACATGCTCTACGCTCAGTACCTGCTCGATTCAGGTGATGATGTGCAGGTAGTCTGGGTTGGCCGCCGTGACGAGGATGATGACGTCGACGCGGATGTCTCCAGTCTTGCGCTCAAGTACCACCGATTCTCGGAGGCCAGTGAGTTCGATTTACTGGTGGCGGAACATTACGACGCAAGTATCGTGGCGCTGGGGGGCAGCATCGATATTGCCGACGCTATCTGGCGCAGCGATATCATGCTAACCGATACCGGGGACGAGCATTTTACCAGCGCCGTCCTGAACTGGTCTTACTCGTGGATCGCCTGGGAAAAAAATACAAGTGTGGCGCTTGAGTATTTTCATAACGGGTTTGGCATCGACGACGGCGATTATGATCCCGTCGCGCTCGCAGACAACCCTGAATTACTGACCCGAATCGAACGCGCAGAACTATACACCCTGGGTGAAAACTACCTTGCAGCCGCGGCTACCATCGAGTTGGCGCCCCTGTGGGTGCTTACCACCAGTATTTTCAGAAATCTCGATGATAATTCGACACTGTTGCAGGTATTCAGTCAGCACGATCTGCAACAGGATTTACAGTTACTGCTTGCGTTGAACCTGCCGACCGGCAGCGATGGCAATGAATTCGGCGGTATCGACTCAGGTATAGATACCCGTACGCTTGCGGTCGGTGCATCGCTGTTTGCACAGCTCGCCTGGTACTATTAGACCGCTTCAGGGGTGATGTTCACTAACCCGCGTCAGCGGGATCACGCTAATACTATTTTCATTACACTCGATCCGGCTATCAACCCCGTAAACCCGCGCGATATTCTCCTTGTTCAGCACCCGGTCGACACTGCCACTGCATTCCAGTTCTCCGTGACTGAGCATATACAGCCGATCACAGAATCGTGCAGCCAGGCTTAAATCATGCAACACCACGACCGCGGCCCGGTCCTGTTGTGCGTGCTGCCGCAAAATTTCCATAACATGGAGTTGATGATAAGGATCGAGCGCGGCAACCGGTTCATCGGCGAGAATCAGTTGATTCCCGGTCGCGAAAATCCTGGCCAGCATGACGAGGGTTTGCTCACCTCCTGAAAGGGTCGTAACAATACGATTGCGATAGGCCAGGGTTTCGGTCATCTCCATTGCGGCTTCGATTTTGGCCTGGTCTTCTGCGCTCGCCTGTTGCCACCATTTCTGGTATGGAATACGCCCGAGCCCGACAACTTTTTCCACGCTGAACGGCCAGTAAGCCTGCGCACCCTGCACCAGATAACCCAGCCAGCGCGCGCGTTGCTGCGAGGAGATTTTCGCCATCCCCTGGTCCTGTAACCTGATCTCACCGCGGTCGGGTGCCTCGATACCGGTCAGCAATCGTAGCAGGCTGCTCTTGCCTGCCCCGTTCGGACCGATTAAACCGACCAGTTCCCCCTTGTCGACGTGGAAATCAATACCCTTGAGAATCGGTACCTGGTCGATGCTGTAATCGATAGCGGTTGCGCTCAGCAGGCTCATTGCAAGGTATTCCTCGATTTCAATATCAGCAGCAGGAAGAATGGCGCACCGACCAACGACGTGATCACGCCAAGTTTCATTTCCGCGGCAGTGGGCAGTGATTGTACCGCGATATCGGCGATCAGCAGCAAAATCGCACCGACGAGGCCGCTCGCGAGTAACAGCCGGCGCGGTTCATAGGCAACGAAAGGGCGTACCAGGTGTGGTACAACCAGGCCGATAAAACCGATGTTACCGGCCACCGAAACCGCCGCACCGACGCTTGCGGCTACGCCGAGAATCAGTACCAGGCGCATACGCACGACATTGAATCCCAGCGACTTTGCGGTTTCTTCACCGAGCGTCAGGGCATTCAGAAAGCGGCCGCAATAAAGCATCATAGCCCAGCCTAATACCAGGAAAGGCAATGCAATATAAAGCTCATTGAAGCTACGATTGGCAACCGAGCCGAGCAGCCAGAACACGATTTCTTGCATCGCGTAGGGACTCTCGGCAAAGTTAAGCGCGAGCGCGATCAGCGCACCGCCAATCGCATTGATCGCTACCCCCGCCAGGATCAGCGTAATGATCGAGCGGCTTTGACCCACGAGCAGAAAAATACAGCTAACCGCGAGCAGGGCACCGACCAGTCCGCCCAGCGGTAATACGAACCAGGCACTGCCGGCGAGACCGTAGTAAAACACGATAACCGCGCCCAGCGCGGCACCGTTTGAAATCCCGATAATGCCCGGCTCCGCCAAGGGATTGCGCAGCAATCCCTGCAGGGCAGCCCCGGCGAGCCCGAGAGTCCCTCCCACTAGGCCCGCGAGTAAAGCGCGCGGCAACCGTATGTCATGCAGGATCAGCATTTCTATCGAAGTCTGTTGATTGACGATATCGCGAATCGCCTTGCCCAGATCGATATCGACAGCACCAACACCAAGCGCGAACGCAAGTACTACCAGCAGCAGCGGCAACAGGATTGCTATCAACAGCCGTGTGTCTACGGCCTTGAGGTTCATCGACGTGCCGCCATCAGTTCGACTGCATCGACAATCATCGGTCCTGCACAAATCCGCAATCGAGTCGGGATATCGAGATACTCGCGTTGCCGGGTCAGTCTGGCTAAAACAGGATGACCCAGGTAGGCAGTCGCAAGTGAATCCTGTTGTGACAGGCCACGGTCAATTTGCAGCACATCGGGATCGGAGGCCACCAGTTTTTCGAGTGAAATCGCCTGGAAACCTTCGATTCCCATCTCCGCCGCCAGGTTTCGATACCCGGCCTGGATAAATAAATCGTCTTCGAGCGTATTTGCACCAATCGTAAAACCGTTGGGCGAGTAGATGATCACGCTTTTGACGGGTCGTTCGGCATAGCGTGCATGAATATCGGCTAGCCGCGATTGCATCTGCGCAATAGTTGCCTGTGCGCGCTGTTGATTGCCAGTCCACTCGCCAAACAATTCAAGTTGCTGGTAAATTTGTGCGACCGAGGTCGCTACCGGCATTTGTTTCACCGGGTATCCAAGCTGGCGTAGAAATTTGACCGTATCCCAGGCGACAAACTCGCTTGCCACGACCAGATCTGGTTCAAACTGGATGATCTCCTCGACCGACGAGCGATTGAGCGGGATATCGCCGACCGCATCGATCATGTAGGACATATTTTCATCCTGCGCCCAGACCGACAACGAGGCTATTTGCTCGCGGTCGGCGAGCATTAGCAGTAACTGGTCGGTACAGAGTCCGATAGAGACTATTCGTCGCGGTTTTTCGACCGCAAGCAGGGATGCCGAAGTCAGCATCAAGGCGCTAAAACAGAGGCAATAAAACTTCATGGATACCTGGTTCTTCTAAGCCTGCGCTATTCTCCGGATTGCGCCCTTACAGTAAAGCCCGGACTGACCTTCTTTTACGGCTGTTAAATTATTGACGTTACCGACGAACGGTCATATTTCGGGTATGAATGGTCATATGAGGTTACCAATAACAACTATGCTTTTATCCACACCTTATTAACACGCGAATTACATCACACTATCACTAATAATTTCTTAACGTCATCTTTATATCTCCCGGGAGCGTGATTTGATCGGAGTCAAGGCAGATTGGCGGGGAATGCAGGTAAAAAATGCTGGCACCAAAACTCGAAGTCGTTAACGCCAAGGGCGGGAAAAATCCGGTGTATAACTCGGTTAAGCGTTTCTCTCTGGACGGACTCAGTGACCTGATCCGCGTGCTGATGGAGAATGTTGACGACGCCATGTTTGAATTATCGGACAAGGTTAAAAATGACCGTGAGCGCAACATGTATATGGAGGCGATGCGCGAGATCAGGTTGAAACGTGACGGCATCAAAAAACATTTCACCTACGAAATGCAGCAATGCTTTAATACTTTCATCACAGGAAAATCTGACAACAACGAAGAGGATGACGAAGAGGAATTGACTCTTGTCGAGCTCGACGACCTCGAAGACAACATAGCAATCGAAAACATGATTTCGAAGGCGCGCCCGCGCTTCGAGGATGAGTTATTCGCAATAAGCGAACGTCTGAAACTAGTCCTGAAACGCAAGGAAATAAACGATGACGATAATCCCCTCGATCCCAAGGCAATCTGTGAAAGTTTTGACAAGGCATCCCAGTTGCTCGAAACCGATATCCAGTCGAAGCTGATCTTCTACAAGCTGTTCGATAAATACGTGATGAATAACCTGGGTCATTTCTACAAGGAATTAAACGAACTGTTCGTCAAGAAAGGTGTGCTGCCCGGTTTCAAACCCGACCAGGAAAGGATGAAACAGACCAGCCGTTACATGGCGAACCGTATCAAGAATAAAGGAGAACCTGGCGCCGGTGGGCCGGTCTTGTTGACTCCCGCATCCGGTGCGAGTGCCGGTGGAGTTGCAGGCGTTCAGGTAGCCGACGGCAACCTGTTTTCGGCGTTACAGCAGGCGGTAGCCGCCGTACCCGGTGCCGGAATTGCAGGTGCCGGAGGCGTAGCGGGCGCCGGTGGTGTACCCGGTGGCGGTGGAGTTGCGGGTGGCGGCGGAGTTGCCGGTGGCGGCGGAGTTACCGGTGGCGGTGGAGTTGCCGGTGGCGGCGGAGTTGCCGGTGGCGGTGGAGTTGCCGGTGGCGGCGGAGTTGCCGGTGGCGGTGGAGTTGCCGGTGGCGGCGGAGTTGTGGGTGGCGGCGGAGTTGCCGGTGGCGGTGGCGTCGCGGGAGGCGGTGCCGTTGCACCCAGTTCCCAGGGCGGTAGTTTTGTCGCCGCGCTGAACAGCCTGCAGGCCGCAAGCATTCCAAGCCAACCGCTGGCCTCGATCGATCCGCAAAGTCTCAAAGCACAAAGTCACCAGCAACTGGTCGATTTCAAACAGCAAAATCAGCACCAGGTTAATGCAACTGACGGCCAGACCATCGATGTGGTCTCGATGCTGTTTGATTTCTTTTTTGACGATGAGGCGCTGCCTGATCCGATCAAGGTTTTGATCGGCCGCCTGCAGATTCCAATGCTCAAGGTCGCTATTATCGACAAGGATTTTTTCAACCAGAAAAAACACCCTGCACGAAAATTGCTCGACAGCATTTCACGCGCGTCACTGGGCTGGAGCGAAGGTCATACCGACGAACAGCCGCTCATCGACAAAACCGAGGAAATCGTCAATTTCCTGATCAGCGAGTTTGATGAAGATATCTCGGTTTTCGAAGAAGCCTATATCAACTTCGAAAATTTCCTTACCGACCAGGACCAGAAGATTGAAAAAGTCGAAAAGGAGATTCAACTACAGGAAGAGAACAGGGATCTGCAAATTCAGCAAGCCCAGGATGCTGCGGCTGCACTGGTTCACAAGCTTATCAATAACCGGGAAATCAGTTTTGAAGTAATCGATTTTCTCGAAACCACCTGGACCTCGGTGCTGTTCAACGCATATTTGTCCCTGGGTGAAACATCCAATCACTGGAAAAACCTGAAACGTATCTCGACGTGTTTCGTCTGGTCGCTAATACCTAAATATACCGAGGAAGAACGGGTCAAGATTATACAAACCATTCCTGCACTGTTACGTGCGCTCTCAAAGGGAATGGACCTGGTTAAAATCCCGGTAGACGTGCAGAACCGGATATTCCAGATGCTGGCCCAGGAACATGCCAAGATCGTCAAGCAGACGTCGAAAAACATTGTAACTCGTGTCGACGATCAGACCGTCTGGCCTGAAGACAGCGGCGCTGACGCATTTGCCAAATCACAGGGTATCGATATCACGGAAGCACCGGATTTTGAGTTCTCTGCCAACGAAACCGGTGAAATCGAGGTCGTTCTGAACGAGATTGATGATGATTCCATCACCATTATCTCGGAGGCTTCCACGACCGATGTCATTGACGATCTCAACCAGTTTGCCGCTGGTGTCAAAATGGGTGAGATCGCGATAGACGAAGAAATTGTGCTCGCTTCTGATGACGAAGAACTGTTTGAAGCAGAAGACGAGGGTGAAGACTTCCTGGAGCAGGCCGGGGCGCTGGAAATCGGCGACTGGGTGGAATTTACCGAGTCGCAATCTAAAGTTCTGGTCGCGCGCCTGTCCTGGAAAAGCAATGTCACGGGTAACTTCGTCTTCGTCAATCGCCAGGGTCACAAGGTCAGAAACATGAACATGAGTAATTTTGCGATCGAACTCAAGGAAGGACGCGTCAAATGTATCGAATCAGCGTCAGTGTTTGATCGGGCCATCCACACCATCATGACGAAAACGCAGCACTAGGCGTTTATTACCAGTAACGTTCCGCGGCGGGTTGAAAAATCGTTGCCCGCACATGGAGTCCCACAGTTTCTGGGGGGCAATTCTGGCGTCAAGCGACAGCAAGCCCTTTTCTGCACATTTCTGTTCCAGACTAACGGCCTCTCCTTCGGCCGTATAACATCTTCCTCTACCCTCATAAAAAGATTCGGTCCAGCGAAGCTGGATTACCAACCCCGGATAGCGTATTTTTCGTCTACCGGGTGTCGAGACATCCAGAGCCCAAAACCACGGAGGCATTGCTATCATGAGCTACACCATTGACCGACTCATCGAGAATTCAGATTTTGATGACGTCGATACCAGGACGCGTAATGCCCTGGCAGCGCACGGATTCGGTGTTCTCACCGAAATCGACGTGAAAGCGACAATGAAGAAAAAACTTGATATTGACATGGAATCCTACCGCATTCTCGGTGCCTGCAATCCAACGATGGCACACCAGGCGATCGGCATGGAGCCAAAAATCGGGGCGATGCTTCCGTGCAATGTGATACTGCGCGCGGTCGAGGGTGGTGTTCAGGTCAGCGCAGTCGATCCGGTATCCTCGATGCAGGCGATCGACAACGATGACCTGAAAGCCGTTGCAGGCCAGGTGCGCGATATGCTGGCCAAAGTGGTTCAGGAAATCTAGGCAAATCCCGTTGCCACGGCATTGCCGAGTTTTTAGATCGACTTGATAACGTTCACCAGCGCTTCCAGCTCCGCTTCCCGGTTGTAGTAATGCACTGAGCTGCGCACCAGGTCAGGCAGCTTTCGGCGGGTCGCGTCAATCAGGGTGCTAACCGGAGAACTCACGCTGACCTGGACTCCATTTTCCCGAAGCCGCTTTTCGATATCGGTAGCCGCGACACCATCGACTGAAAAAGTCACGATCCCGCATTTCCGCTTGCCGATATCATGCACGCTGACGCCCGGTATTTCGGCCAGCATGCTCCGCAACAAGTCTGCCAGGCGCGTGACTTCGGCTTCGATATTATCAAGGCCTATGTTCAATGCATAATCAATCGCACTGCCAAGGCCCAGCTTGGCAGCATAATTACTTTCCCAGTTTTCAAAGCGCCTTGCATCCTTGCGCAATTCATAGTGATCTGCATCGATCCAGGTCGCGGAAAAAAGATCGATCACGGGTGGGTGCAGCGATTCCGGCACGCGGCGACTGACAAAAAGAAATCCGACACCCCTCGGTCCGCGTAAAAACTTGCGTCCGGTCGCACTGAGAAAATCGCAGTTTATCGCACTGACATCGAGTGGCATCTGGCCGGCTGACTGACAGGCGTCCACGAGGTACAAAATATCATGTTGTTTCGCAACCCGACCGATTGCCTCGACCGGATTGACGAGACCACCGTTGGTCGGTACGTGAGTTACCGATATCAGTCTTACCCGCTCGTCAATCATACTCTCCAGGGTTTCGACGCATATCTCGCCATCCACGGTGGAGGGAATGGTTTCGACAATGACCCCCTTTTGCCTGGTTACCTGCAGATAAGCCAGGTAGTTCGATGCGTACTCGGCTTCGGCCGTTAAGATGCGATCGCCCGCCTCAAAAGGAATCGCATAAAATGCCATCATCCAGCCGACCGTTGCATTTTCGACGATCGCAACCTCGTCTCGATGACAATTGATCAGACGAGCGACCGAATCATAAACCGCCTCGATTTGATCATGCTTGCGCCGCTCTGCCTCGTAACCGCCGACAGATGCTTCGAGTTCAAGATGCGCGATCTGGGTCTCCAGCACGCAGCGCGGCATTAATGCGGCACCTGCATTATCCAGGTGGCAATACCCTGTATCGGAAAGCAGGTCAGCCGTGATCGAATTTTTATCAATGGTCATGAGTGATTCCCTGGTCCGAAGGTGGAACGGCGCAGACGGATTCGTAAGGGTAGCGTTCAGATATACCACCGGTATAGGTAAAGACATCGAGTATGACTGCGAATGCCGGTTTTGTTATTTCGACATGCGGTGTCCAGCACCCCAGTTGCTGGTAACTGGAAATACATTGCTCCAGGGCGGCGGGACTGGTAGCGGGGAAATAGGATTGCTCGAGAGCCGCGATTTCATTGGCCGGGGTTTCATTCAGATACTGCCGGGCACTGGCATAGGCGCGGGTAAAGGCGCTCGCTTCGTCTGTGCCCAGCCATTCGCGCGAAGCGGCCAGGCTCGAAAAGGCACAGGGCCCAATCAGCGGGCCCACCTGGGCGACGATGCTGCCGACACCCTCAACCTCGAGTTGCTGCGGGTAAGGTCCCTGCTGTTGTACATACTGACCTTCGCCAGCGCGAAACGCCTGATCGATTTCATCCGCTCCGCCGGGCGTAATCGCCCGAATTTTGTCATAGTCGATACCGGCGCGATGGCAGGCGTAGCGAAACATCGCATTGGGTTGACCGCCACCGAACATGACCACTTCTGCGCCCTCGAGCTGGTGCCATGAGAACCCGGCATCCGCCTCGCGACCGCTGATAAAGAATCCATCCATTTCATTGATCTGGGCAAAGTGGAGCGGATAATCCGACTCGCCCTGCGCTATCGCGTTAAAGGCCTGGCTCGGTGCCGACTGCACGACCTGTGCCGACCCGTCCATAATGGCGGCGACCGCCGGCACTCCGGGTGGCGACACCGACCACTCGTACTCGAGACCTTCCCGATTAAGAAACCCTCCCGCCATCGTCACAATCAGGGGCGAGTAAAACGCGGAAAACAGCGTGAACTGGATGTTGATCTTCGACATGGTTGCAAATCTCCAGGGAATTAATTCGACGTTACGTCACTTCGAACCAGGTTACCATGCCGCCGGCCATGTGCTCGACCATGTGGCAGTGAATCAGCCATTTGCCTGGATTATCGGCGACGAATTTCATCGTCCCCTGCTCACCGCGTGAAAACAGCGCGGTATCGCGCCAGAAATCAGGCGTCCTGTCGTGAACGAAATGGTGTCCATGGATGTGCATCGCATGCGGCCAGCTGTTCTCGTTTTTAACATCAAGGCTAATTGCCGTTCCGCGTTTAACACTGAAGAGTGGCTTTTCCGGCATCCCTACGATGCCGTTGATGGCCCATATTTTGCGGTGCTCGATCAGCTCGCGAATCCCCATCTCCTTACCCAGAAACATTGCTCCACGCATGCCGCCCATGGCACCCCCTTCCATCAGCAACGGCACTCGTATAAATTCATCCGGCAGCCGGGTTTGCTGCAGCGGATTGTCGGCCAGTGCAATGGGTGTATCCAGGGTGTGCTCGCGCTTCCTGGTCTGATCGTACTCGAAACTCGCAACTTCGTAGGCGTACTCTCCAATAACGACCTCGATCAGTGAACGCTCGCCGGGACCGGCAGTCATGTCGATGATCAAATCGGCGCGCTGGCCTGGCGCCAGTAAAATTCTGCCCGATTCAGGAACAAAGGGTTTAACCGGTTGGCCATCAATCGCGACAACCGAGAGTTCGGGTTCGTTGAATAACAGATTCATGGTGCGCGCATTTGCGATATTGAGCAATCGCAGACGGACACGCTCACCGGCGGCAACTTTATACCTCTTCTCGGTTTCACCGTTCACGGTTATGACATTGCCGAGACGCCCGCGATGCGACCAGTCATGCAGCGCACCCAGGCTGCGCATATCCATCTGCATTTGATCATCGAGGCGCCAGTCATCGATAGCAAAAACCAGATCCTGGTCCACCCGCGGTGGTGATGCTTCTTCGACGATCAGGATCCCGGCCAGACCCAGGGCCAGTTGTGCCCAGGAGCGCTGGTGGGTGTGATACCAGTAGCTGCCGGCATCGGGGGGAGTCAATCGGTAATCGAAGGTTTGGCCCGGTAACACCGGTTCCTGGGTCATGCCGGGCACCCCGTCCATCGCGTTATCGATGCGCAGCCCGTGCCAATGAACAGAGCTGGATTCGTCGAGCGCATTTTTAAACCGAATCGTCGATTCCTGACCCTGCGGGATACGGATTACCGGCCCGGGTATCGACTGGTTATAAAACATGACTTGTGTTGCCATGACCTGGTCCGGACCGAATTTAAAATTACCGTTAGACGCGGTTAGCTGAAAAGCCGTGCTTTTAAGGGTCGCCAGGGCTGCAGGCGACTTGACAAGGGCGCTACCGAGTAACCCGGCGGCGCCTGCCTTGAGGAAATCTCTGCGCTTGACCAAGCTTCTTATCCCCCGTGCGATTTCGGATTGAACATTATTTCACCACCTGGTCCCAGCACAGGTGCAGGGCATCGAGGCAGGAATGCGCGAGACGGCCACAACGTTCCGGGCTCCATCCCTGGATACGATCCGGGGTTCCGGTGGCATCCTTGAACGGCATTTCCAGCGTCATGACCAGCGCACCAAAGCGCTCCGCGAGCGAGTTCGAGCAATAGGTCATGTTAGCGTTGCCGGCCGAATTCGGCGGATAGCCGTGTTCGACCTGGAAATCCGGGTTAATGTTCGCGAGCGTCATCTTGAACAGTTCGAGTTGCTGCTGGCGTTCATGGTTCCAACCGGGAATGCCCTCGGTGCCCGCTATAAAGTTGTACGGCAGCGCCTCATCACCATGCACGTCGAGACCAAAATCGAGCCCAGTTTGCCTGATCTTCTCGAGCACGCACAGTACCTCGGGGCTCTTGTCCGGGGTGGGGTTGTCCCATTCGCGATTCAAATTCGATCCCACCGCGTTGGTACGCAAATGCCCGCGCCGACTTCCGTCGGGATTCATATTTGGCACCAGGTAAATTACCGCCTTGTCGAGAATCGTGTTGACAACGGGATCACTGTGGTCGACCAGGCGATTGACCAGGCCTTCCATCCACCATTCAGCCATGGTTTCACCCGGATGCTGGCGTGCCACCATCCAGATACTTTTTCGTCCCTCCCCGGGCTCCCCAAAACGCAGACAATCCATAGCCTGGCCATCTAGTGTTACCCCCAGCGTCTCCGCCTGGCAGCGCTCGCTGGAATGCGCAAATGCAAGCAGGTCCGCATGACGCTCCATCGAGTAGGGCGCAAAATAGGCAAAGTAGACCTGGTCTTCGCTACTGTTATGTTCAATGACCAGGTTTTCACCATCGTAAGTGGTTTCGACGCGAAACCAGAATTCGCGGTCGTAACTGGCGACGGCCTGGTACCCTTCCCAGCCCTTTTTGTAGGCTGCGCCTGCCGCATTGGTAATCAGGTATCTGCACTCGAGATCCTTGACGTTTGCCGCGCGAAAATAAAACCACTGGTAAAAGTCCGACTGATTGTCGGCACGTATCTCGAGCAGAATATTGCTGGGATCGCTAGCATCGAGGCACTCGATATTGCCACCGTCGAACTGGCTGGAAACAAACATGATTTTTCCCTGTTAAGTACTGTGTGAGAGAATACTGTATGCGCTGGATAATTTCGATTGCTTTACTGTCATTACTGAGCGGCTGCGCCGACCTCGGCTATTACTGGCATAGTGCGACGGGGCATCTGGCGGTTATGAATCAACGCGTTGACATCGACACGTTGCTCGCAGATGACTCGCTTGAAGCCGATTTGCGCGAGCGTCTGGCGCTAGTGCAGGAGATAAGGCGCTTTTCGATCGAACGCCTCGAGCTACCCTCAAACGGCAGTTACGACAGTTACGTCGAGCTGGATAGGCCCTACGTGATCCAGAACCTGTTCGCCGCACCGGAATTCTCGACACGGCTTTACGAATGGTGTTACCCGATCATCGGTTGCGCCAGCTACCGCGGTTACTACGATGAGGACCGCCTGTTAACCTACGCCGAGGACTTGATGTCAGAAGGCCTGGAAGTGCATATTGGCCGAGTCTCGGCCTATTCGACACTGGGCTGGTTCGATGACCCGGTGCTGAGCAGTTTTATTAACTGGCCCGACTACCGCCTCGCGGGATTACTGTTCCACGAACTCACACATCAGCAGATATATATCGATGACGACACAACTTTCAACGAATCGCTTGCAACCGCCATACAACAGGTTGGCACCGAACTCTGGTTAAAATCACAGAACCGGTTCGAGGACCTCGGCAAGATATCGCGCTGGCTAAGCTATCGCGGCGAGGTATTTGAACTCATCGAAGACGTCCGTAAAGAGCTGACAGATATCTATTCCAGTGACCTCAGCGATACAGAAAAACGCCAGCGCAAAGCGCAGGTATTTGCCAATGCACGAGATGCACATGGCAGCATTGCCGGCAGGTATGAAATCAACAAGGGATTCACAGGCTGGTTTGCCGATGACCTGAACAATGCCAAGATCGGATCAGTAGCCGCTTATAATTCCGAGGTCCCGGCATTTATCAACATGATCGAGGCACACGACTTCGATTTTGCGGCGTTCTTCTGTTACGTGGACAAGCTCGGTGCACTCGACAAGTCAGCCCGTGATGGCTGCCTTGGAGCCTGGAAACAGCGAGGCGATTTCTCGGACCAGGTTTGTCCCGGGATAAGGTTGGCGAAGGTTACTGCTTGCGGATGAAATTCGAGTACTTGGTGTAGGTTAGCTTATAGTCTTCGAGATTCTCATCGAGCATCTGCTGGTACTGGGCATGGAAAAACTCGCGTGCCCCGGGAATATCACGCTCGTAGTCTTCGAGCACCGGGGCATGATGTGAGACTACATGAGCATTGTAACGAGACGCCGCGTACAGCAGTGCCATACCGACGTTTTCCGGGCTATTGGTTTCGGCAAGCTCGTTGGCACGATCGATAAATGAATCCACCATACGACGGTAGGTTTCATCGAGTTCTTCATCGGTTATGGTTTCGTCAGCCATGGCATCGTCTCGTCAAATTCAAGATGCCGACGATCATACCACAGCGTAATTAACACGCCGTTCAGATTCTCACATTAACTGAAATGACAGGTCACCCCAATTCTCTAAACGCAACTTCGCTAGTCACAGTGGGTGGAATACATTTTTGCCCGTCAAAAATGTTTTCCGCCCACCTTCGAGAAATCTTTCCAATTGCCGGAAGATAGCGGCGGAACTGGTTAATTTTTTAGTGGGCGTGTTTGTCAACCAGGTGCTCGGCAATGATTTCGGTCAGCCCCAGCAGCTCGACTTCCATTTCGTTGTGTTCTACGCCTTCCTCCATGACCATGCGACAATTGGAGCAAGCGGTCACGACCGCGTCGACCTTGAGCGCATCGATCTGCGATTTCTTCTTGTTGAAAGCAGTGAGTTTCAACTCCTCGGCGCGCTCGTTACTGCTGACGCCGCCACCGCCGCCGCAGCACCAGTTCATCGAACCATGGTCGGTCATTTCGACGAAGTTCTCGGCCAGTGGTTGCAGCAGGTTGCGCGGTTGTGCCTGGATGCCGCCACGGCGCACGATCGAACAGGGGTCGTGGAAGGTCAGACGTTCGTGTTCCATGCCAGTAGTCTCGAGCCGGCCCTCGGCGCGCAACTCGTCGAGCAATTCGAGTATATGCACGACGCGAAACGGATAGGCCTTGCCGATGAAATTCGGCCCCTCCCAGCGCAACGCGGTATAGGCGTGGCCGCACTCCGGGCTGATGACGTTTTTGACCTTGAGTTTCTCGGCGCCGTCGACGACGCGCTGTACCAATTGCCCGGCGATCGTCTTGTTACCAATCTGCAATCCTGAATTGGTGGCCTCGTAGGCCTCGGACGACAGGGTCCAGCTGACGCCGGCGTGATCGAAGATCTTGGTAATCGACTCGAGATACTCGGGATAGAGCGCGATTTCGTTGGACGAAAGCAATGCAAGATAATCGGCGCCTTCGACGTCCAACGGTACCTTGAGGCCGGTATTCGCCTCGACGTGTTTGATTGTCGCCGCGACTGCTTTCATGGTAATACCCATTGGGCTGCCGATATCGACCGCGCGCTGTGTCGCGCCGACCAGGCCCTCGGGTGAAAAGCCGGCCTTGGCGAGGCCATGCTTGACCTTGAAGATGACCATCGAAATATCGACACCGACCGGGCACACCATGCTGCAGCGACCGCACATCGAGCAACCGTCATAGACCAGTTCCTCCCAGTCGGCGAGATCCGCCTCGGTCATGGGTTTGCCGATACCAAGTGCGCTGCTGAGCTTGCCCCAGAAACTGTATTCCTTTTGCCACAGTTTGCGCAGGGGCTCAGTTTTGTAGATCGGGGTATAGCGCGGATCGTTGGTCTCGGTATAAAACAGGCAGGCTTCGGCGCAAATGCCGCAGCGTACGCAGCTCGAAAAGAAGGATTTGACCTTGCCGTCAATTTCGTTGCGCAGGGTTTCGAGACCACGTTCGAGTCGTTCGCTCATTCGATTAATCCCCTAGGCATCGATGCCGCGCCGTCCGAACCAGGCGCCGGTAAAAGCGCGGCTTGGCACGAAGGTAAAGGTGTGCATTAACGCGCTGAACGGAAAATAAATCAGCCAAAGCTCGACCGTGAAACGGTGTAGCAATCGCAGCGCAGGCGAGCCCTCGAGCAGCGCGAAACAGCCGGTCAGCATGACGATGAAGGTCAGGATTGCGGCGACGTGATCGTCGAGTGTCGATATCAGCCGGCTGACCGGGTTCACCAACCGACGTAACCACAACATGATCAGGCCGAGAAAGGCGAACTGGGCGGAGACGATAAAGGCCCAGTGCGGCATCGCTGTCCAGCCAAAACCGAGAATATGTTCCTCGAGAAACAAGACGTGCGGCGCGGCGAAAAACAATAACGCGAACAAGCCCAGGTGAAACATGTATCCCGCGATGACCTGCATTTTTATGCTGGCCGCAATTTCCCTGTGCGGCAGGAAACGGCTAAACACGGTTCTGACCGCGCCTGACGTCGCCGAGTCGCGCGCCACGGAAAGGTCGGTTTTACGGCTTGTAAAAATAATGCTGCCCAGCTTCCAGACAACGCCTGTGCAAAACACCGCGAGGGAAAGATACCAGAGCGGTCCGTCAACGAGGTATTCGATCATTTGCCCTGCTCCGTCACGGGTTGAGATATACTCCCGGTTTGTCCCTGCAGCCGCGCGTACTCCTCGGCCGAGACGATTAAATCCTGTTCGCGGCAAAGCTTTCCCCAGCGATCGTGATGTGCTGCTGCCCAGTTGATATCCACATAGCCGGATTTCATACCCTCGAGCGCGCCTTCGCTGCCGATCGAGCCGAGATACATATGGCCGATCGAGACCACGATTAATATCATCGCACTGACCACATGCAGGATATGGGTGAACTCCATGATCAGTCGGCCCTGCCCGAAATTGGGCGATACCAGGATCAGACCGCTGATCGAAATCACGAGGCCTATCAAAATCACCATCCAGTACCAGGTTTTTTCGCCCATGTTGAAAAATCCGCCCGAAACGTGACCCTTACCGATCAGGCCACCGCCCTTGAGCAGCCAGGTCAGATCGCCCTTTTCGTAAATATTGCGTCGCCCGAAACTGATCAGCATCATGATCAGCGATACCAGGAACAGTGGGCCAAACAGGTTGTGCCCCTCCTTGCTAGCCGAGGCCAATAGTGCAAAGAAATCCTTGCCAAACAGCGGAATCAGCAGCGGGCGGCCCAGCAACAGTATCAACCCGGTAATGGCGAGAAACAGGAATACGATCGCCAGTGTCCAGTGCACGACGCGCTCGTAGTCGCTAAAACGTTTGACCACGTTACCAGACAGGCCGCCCTCGATAGACACCTTGCCACGGATAACGAAAAACAGAACGATGATGACGAAGATGGCCGCAATCGCGATGGCACTGTAATCCGCCAGCGTGGTCATGCGAAACAGTGCCCAGCGTTTGCCCTGGGCATTGATCAGCACGCCGCTATCGACCTGTCCGACCTGGCTGATTCCCTGCTGTATCTGCTGGCTGTTGCGCATTTCGCGTAACAGTTCGTTGACCAGCAGTCCCTGGTTCACTTCGTTGAATTCGCCGCTGCCGTCGCGCCGGCGTATTTCGCGCCACAGTTCACTACCCGGGTTTATTGTTGGCACTCCTTGCGGGAAATTTTCATGTTTTTGCGGTACAGCTGCAACGGAGACTTGCGTCAAAAACAGGCCAACCACAAACAGGATAATAGCTGTCAGTTGCGTAGGTGAAACGGGTGAGTATATGTAGCGGGAATTAACCAAGCTTTATCCTACCGGTTTTGACTCCCGGCAGAATAAAACAGGTCATAATTTATGCAATATTAACCAACGCAGTAGTTGACCTAGGACAACTACTGACCGCGACGGCCTTGAGCTAGTAAGCGGAGTCCGCAGATTCGCGTTGCCCGGTATCGGTGTTGGCTTGCGCCTGACTCTGCGGCGCGGATTCATTTGAATCCTTGACTTTTTCATACCACAGGTCGTGATGTTCCTTGGCCCAGTTAGCGTCACAGTAGCCGGTCTTCATGACTTCAAAAGTCGCTTCCAGTGCCGCGGTGCCCATATAGATATGACCAAACGAAACCACGATCAGAATTATCGCGGATACGCTATGCACCCAGTGATAAAACTCCATCGTGGCACGCGCCTGGCCAAAAATCGGAAAGTCGAGCACCATGCCACTGATAATCACCGCAAGTCCAACAATCGTCGCCAGCCAGAACCAGAGTTTTTCGCCGGCATTATAGCGACCGGCACTGGCGTGTTTGCCGAACAATCCACCGCCTTTCAGCAACCACTGCAGGTCGAGTTTGGGAGATGGAATATTGTCGCGTACAAACAACACGAACAGCCAGGTCAGCGCCAACATGAAGACGGGTCCAAGGTAATCATGCAGGAATTTGGCCGCCACGGCGATATTGCTGAAACCCTCGGCACCGAACAGAGGGATTAGAAATTTGCGACCCAGCAACAGGATCAACCCGGTTAGGCCGAGCGTCACGAAAAGAATCGCCGTAGTCCAGTGCGCGGCTCGCTGACTCGTCGTAAAACGTAAAATCTTGACGCCCGAACGCCCGTTCTCGAGCATGATGCGACCGCGCAACAAACGGAAGATCGCGATTATGACCAGCACGATCAAAATCGCTGCACCCGCTATCGGCACCAGTTCCTGCATCCGGTACTCGCGCCAGGATTGGCCCGACACGTTGACCAGCACGTTGGCACCCGGTGATTTGACCTGGCTGATACCCTCGACAACGCCATCACGCTGTCGCACCTCGCGCCATAGCTCTGAACCGGGATTAATGGATAGCAAACTCTCAGGTGGGGGAGGAGGATCGACAGAAGGATCGGCAGCCTGCACCTGGAACACGGACAACACCAGGCAAACCATCATTATCAACGTATGGATTCTCACGACTCTCACCCTTTTCCCAGTTTTCATTGTGCTGCCAAATCCATCGGGCGAACCTCGATACGTCCCTGTATCGATCTCATTTCTATGCCTGCGTATTATTAACCCTGGATCTTGGTGTTGTTAAAGTTAACACCCCAGTCAAAGGCGCTGGCGCCGCGATTGATGATGCGCTTGCGATAGATATCCGAGAGTACGTCTGCATCGCCAGCCAGCAAGGCCTTGGTGGAGCACATCTCTGCGCACAACGGCAACTTACCCTCTGAAAGCCGGTTGCGTCCATACTTTTTGTACTCTTCGGAGCTGTGGTCATCTTCCGGACCACCGGCGCAGAAAGTACACTTATCCATCTTGCCACGCGACGAGAAGGCTGACGATTCGGGGAATTGTGGCGCCCCGAACGGACAGGCGTAAAAGCAGTAACCGCAGCCGATACAGATGTCCTTGTCGTGCAAAACGATGCCGTCACCGGTGGTGTAAAAGCAGTCCACCGGGCAGACTGCAGCGCAAGGCGCATCGGAGCAGTGCATACATGCGACCGAAAGTGAGCGTTCACCCTGCTCGCCATCCTTGATCGTAACCACGCGTCGGCGGTTAACGCCCCAGGGGATATCATGCTCGTTTTTACAGGCGGTTACGCAGGCATTACATTCGATACAACGTTCCGCATCACAGTAAAATTTCATAGTAGCCATTTTTCAATCCCCCTTAAGCTTTCGTAATGCGACAAAGGCTGCATTTCGATTCCTGCATCTGCGTCACCGAATCGTAGCCATAAGTAAATGCCGTATTGGCCGCTTCACCCAGGATGTAGGGTGCCGCGCCTTCCGGGTATTTATCCAGCAGGTTCTCGCCTTGCATATGCCCGGCAAAGTGGAACGGCATGAAAGCGACCCCGGAACCAACCCGGCGCGTTACCATCGCCTTGACCTTGACCTTGGCCTTTTCGGCGCCTTCGACCCAGACATCGTCGCCATCCTTGATGCCGGCGTTGTTGGCATCACGTGGATGGATTTCCACGAACATGTCCTGCTGCAATTCGGCCAGCCAGGCGTTGGAGCGGGTTTCGTCGCCACCGCCCTCGTACTCGACCAGTCGTCCGGAGGTTAGGATTATCGGATAATCCTTGCTGAAATCGGTGGCCTGGATCGACTTGTAACGCGTCGGCAGGCGCCAGAACGACTTGCGATCCTCGTAGGTCGGGTACTTCTCGACCAGGTCACGTCGCGACGTGTATAACGGCTCGCGATGAATGGGCACCGGATCCGGGAAGGTCCAGACCATCGCTCGGGCCTTGGCGTTTCCGAACGGCGAACAGCCGTGCTTGATTGCGACCCGCTGAATGCCGCCGGACAGGTCGGTTTTCCAGTTCTTGCCCTCGGCCGCCTTCTTTTCTGCCGCGGTCAGGTCATCCCACCAGCCCAGTTTCTTCAAAACATCGGCGCTGAATTCAGGATAACCATCTTTGATATCAGAACCTTTACCATAAGAACCTTCTGCAAGCAGGTTGGTTCCGTTACGTTCTACCCCGAAGCGGGCGCGGAAAGTCAAACCACCATCCGCCACGTTCTTGGAGGTGTCATACAGGTTCGGCGTACCCGGATGGTTCATTTCCGGGGGTCCCCATGAAGGCCATGGCAGGCCGTAGTAGTCGCCGTCGGCGGGACCGCCTTCGGCTTTCAGGGTGTCGTAATCGAAGGTGCCCCAGTTCTCCTGGTGCTTCTTCAGACGTTCCGGGCTCTGGCCGGTGTAACCGATGGTCCACATGCCGCGATTGATTTCGCGCAGGATGTCTTCAACCAGTGGTTCCTCGCCGTTGACTTTGATGTTCTTGAACAGTTGATCGGCCAGACCCAGTTTTTTCGCCAGTTTGTACATAATGGTTTGATCTGGCAGTGACTCGAACAGTGGCTCGATGACTTTCGAACGCCACTGGAACGAGCGGTTGGAAGCTGTCACCGAACCGTAGGTTTCCATCTGCGTCGATGCCGGCAGCAGGTAGATTCCGTCTTTACGGTCCGGCATTACCGCTGATGCGGTCGGATAAGGATCGACGATGACCATCATCTCGAGCTTTTCCATCGCCTTTTTCTGCTCGACGCCGCGAGTCTGGCTGTTGGGCGCGTGACCCCAGAAGAACATTGCCCTCAGGTTATCTTTCTGGGCAATGTTTGCCTTGTCTTCGAGCACGCCGTCGATCCAGCGTGATACCGGAATTCCCTTGGTATTCATGACCGGGACATCTTTACCCTTGCTCTGCTCGTAGCTACCGCTATCGAACTGGCCCTTGATCCATTCGTAGTCGAGGTCCCAGACGCGCGACCAGTGCTTCCACGAACCCGCGGAAAGACCGTAGTACCCGGGCAGGGTGTTGGAAAGTACACCGAGATCGGTGGCCCCTTGGACATTGTCGTGGCCGCGGAATATATTGGCGCCGCCACCCGAGACGCCCATGTTACCGAGCGCCAGCTGGAACGCACAATAAGCACGGGTATTGTTGTTACCGATAGTGTGCTGGGTACCGCCCATGCACCAGATGAAGGTGCCGGGACGGTTATCCGCCATCGCCTTGGTGGCTGCATAAACCTGGTCTTCCGGCACACCGCTAACGCGTTCGACTTCGGCCGGGTTCCACTTCTTGACTTCCTTCATGACGTCATCCATGCCGTAAACCCGCTGGCGGATAAATTCCTTGTCTTCCCAGCCGTTTTCGAAGATATGCCACATCATGCCCCAGATAATCGCCACGTCGGTGCCGGGACGAATCTTGAGATAGTGATTGGCGTGCGCTGCGGTACGGGTGAAGCGCGGATCAATGACGATCACCGGCGCATTGTTTTCTTCCTTGGCCTTGAAGATATGCTGCAACGCGACCGGGTGCGCTTCGGTCGGGTTGGAACCGATCAATAATATTGCCTTGGAATGATGGATATCATTGTAGGAATTCGTCATCGCACCGTAGCCCCAGGTATTTGCTACCCCGGCAACCGTGGTCGAATGACAGATACGCGCCTGGTGGTCGACATTATTGGTGCCCCACATGGCCGCGAACTTGCGGAACAGGTAAGCCTGCTCGTTGCTGTGCTTGGCAGAACCCAGCCAGAACACCGAATCGGGACCCGACTTGTCACGAATTTCGAGCATCTTGTCGCCGATTTCATTGATCGCCTCGTCCCAGGAAATCTTTTTCCATTTCCCGTCAACCAGCTTGGTTGGATACTTGAGGCGACGTGGGCCATGCCCGTGTTCACGGATCGACGCACCCTTGGCGCAGTGCGCGCCCTTATTGAAAGGATGATCGAAAGCCGGCTCCTGCCCTGTCCAGACGCCGTTTTGAACTTCCGCGATAATGCCGCAACCAACCGAGCAATGCGTGCAAATCGTCTTGACTTGTTCGATTTTACCGCCGGCCGCAACCGCCGCATCGGCTTTTTTCATCATCACCGGCGACACCGTGGTCGCGAGCGCCGCGCCACCCGCCATCAGGCTCGAATTTCTTAAGAAGGTACGACGACTAATTGCCCCGGGCACCGACTTGCAAGGCCTGGCGACTTTTGATTTATCGACGCTGGACGATGATTTGATTAATTTTTTCATGTGCTTCCTCCCCAGGTTAAATGCCAGCTGACTTGTAATAGTCGAGGACGTGCGAGGTTAACTGGTAACCCTTCTGGACTGGTTTTTCGGTGGTTTCATCGCTGACTTGGGCGACGGCGCTGCCGGCCATCGTCGTGGCTGCCACGGCCGCTCCGGCTAACGTGGACTTTTTGATAAATGCTCTGCGTTCCTGATCCTTCGGTTGACTGTTGTATTTCACGTCTTTCTCCTCCACAGGGTTCTTAGAGTTCAATCGTTATAATGTTATATCTGCATAGATAGGTAAGTTTTTTCCAAACTATAGAAGGCTACTCCAAATCGCGCCACGAATCCATAAAAATCTGCCGATTTCGCCTCGCTCAGATCGTCAAAAAAGCGCGATATCCAGCTTTTCATGTGCCTTTCGAAAAATGCTCGCTGACGCTCGAGATCTACCGAGTCTGTGATCATGACGGAAAATACCTCGAAGATCGCGGCAGCGTGGTCCTCTGGCTCACTAACATCCGGATTGCGCTCAAAACCGAGCGCACGCAGGTCATCACGCAAATCACTCAGCGGTTGTTCCATCAGGTAACCGGTCAGGTACCAGGATCCGTAGGGAACGACTTCACCCCCGCCAAGGCCGATAAAGAGGCGGTTGTATTCATCTTCCAGGTCGGCCGGACGCACCTTCTGGGCAGCGCCTGCGAGCTCTGCCATTGCCAGCGAGAGTTCATCGGATTCAGGGTCACTTTCCGGTGACAGCTCCACCACGTGATCCAGCAAGGCCTGCTCCGGCGGTGCCCTCAGCAAGGCCGCCAGCAACGCATAGGCCGATGCCCGGTAACGCTGTTCCGGTTCGATCGTTGGTTCGCCGGTGGTTGACATGGTTAGTTCATCACGACGGATTACTGACGAAAGCCCTTTTGCGGATCAAACTGTCCACCCATCGCATCGGGATCCTGAACGATATCGACCACGCGGCAATTGTCACACATCTTCAATCGATCAAGCGCACGTTGACTGCCAAACATATGGTGATCCTTCAGTTTTTCCAGCATCTTGTGAATTACCGAGGTGGATGCAAACGGCTTGCCACAGGCAATGCACACGAACGGTGTGTCACTGTTGAGGGCACGCGCCCGGTTTCGCGTTTCATGATCAAACAGCAGCCTGGGTTGCAGGCTTATCGCGTCCTCCGGGCAGGTTTGCACGCAGGCGCCACACTGCAGGCAGTTGCTTTCGATGAAAAAAACCTCGGGCACTTCGCGGTTGGTACCATCCTGCAGCGCTCGGCCCGGGCAGGACCCCACGCAGGCCATGCACAGCGTGCACTTTGCGGCATCGATAGCGGCTTCACCAAAGGGTGCTGATGCTGGCAGCTCAACCTGGTCCGGTGCAGGCTTCAGGCTTGTTACGAGATGATCGAGCGCCTGGTATATCGCATTGCGCTTACCCGGGGGCACATCGTGTATCGCCATCTCGACATTTTGCGCGACTTCGATTTCCGGCAGTGGCGCATCAGCGGTACAAAGCGAAATGCAGGCTCCATCCATCCCGACACCGACCAGCAGCGCCTCGCTCCATTCGACCTGGGCCGCAAGGCTGGCCCGGGTACTCCCCGGCACCTGCTCATCGACGTACAGCACCACCTGCATGGCACCATAGGCCAGTGCCGACAGGCACAAATCCATGCCAACGCTGCCTAGCTCCTCGACCTCGAGCGGCAACAGGTTGTCATAGTGCTGCAGGTACATTTCGGGCGAGTAACTCTCGCTATGGAACAAAATAATGGGGCGACTGCCGCCCTGCTCCTGGTAAATCCTGAGCATGTCGCGCATGCGCTTGCCATTGTCGCGCAGGGTCGGGTACAGGTAACGGATCGCACCCGACGGGCAAACCGTGGTGCAACTGCCGCCACCCTGGCACAGGTAAGGATTGACCTCGATCCGGTCCACCAGGCTCTGGATCGCTTCCGCCGGGCAGGCGTCGATACATTGCCGGCACGCAATCTTGCCATTCACGCCGTGCGCGCAAATCGACGCGTCATAATCGAAATACTTGGGTTTTTGAAACTCGCCCGGCAAGTCAGCCAGTTCGTCTACCAGCTCTGGTTTGCCCCAGTCCCGCGCAGGCACATGGAAATATCCCGGGGGCAGCATTTCCCGCGCCAGCAATGGCGTTTCATTCAGATCGAGAATCGCGTCGCCCTGGTGGGCCACCGGGTTACCTTTCTGATCGTTTACGCTGACAACAAAAGCGCCGAGATAGCCGTCGATCCGGATCCCGCCAGCAGCGGTCGAAATCCTGTCTATAGCGAGCGTTTCCGGTAATTCAGCGCATTTTTGCAGGGCCTCGTCGTCACCGAGCGCGATTATCTTGCCGGAAGACTGGTATGACACCAGGCTGGTCGGCTCGAATTCATAAGCATCACGCGACTTTAGCGCCTGATTTCGCGCATCGATGTTACTCATTTGTCCGCACTTTGGTTATTTTCGGGTTGCAGGTCGGCATTTGATACGATTTCGGACTTCTTATCAGCGATATCGGCATCCTCGATGCGTTCCATGGCCTCAAGATCTTCGTCATCCTCAATTGCTTCCATGGCCTCTATCTCACCTTCGGCATCCTGTTCGGCTGCCAGCGCCCGGGCTTCGCGTTCCTCTTGCTCTTTCATTTCGATATGGTGTTTCATATCACAGGTAACCACGTCGCCGAGTTTCTCGAAAAAGGTATAGTCTTCGTCATACTCGTCGAGGCCGTCACGAATATTGAAAACCGGCGCTTTGAAAAGCTTGCGTAACGCGAGGTTGCGCAGTTCGTCACTGACGCCTTCCGACATGAAGCCACTGAAATCGGAGTTTTCATCCAGCGATTCGATGGGCGGCATGTCGGCATCGGTCAGTACCGGGGCTGTCTCGGTCTCGGTTGATGCTGTGGTGTCAAGGCTGGCCTGTGTTTCTTTCGGTTCGTCTTCGCCGACGCCGGTGGTGCTCTGCACGGCCTCCTGCTTGCGCCGCGACCAGCGCAGTAAAACCGACTCTTTGCTGTCCTCGGTCATGACCGGTTGCCCCCGGAGGTCGTTCCGGGCTTTTCCGTTTGGTGCCAGTTTTTAAGCTTGCGCTTGGTTTTCTTGATCGCGACATAGTGTGTCAATACGTAGGCTTCTGCCCAGCGGTAAAGTTGCGGCGGAATCGGCACCGAGTAAATCTGTTCGTCTCCTTCGAGGTAGGCGTGAACCTCGTCGAAACTTAGCGAAACCAGGTAGGGTATTGGCATTTCGTCACTGGTATCGGGCTGATCGGCAACGATGAAACAACCCGGTTCGGGCGACATCAGGTTGTGGTAGTAACTTTCGCATTCGTCGAGATGCAACTGCAGATCCAGACCAGTGACGAGGAAATGCTCGACCTCGCCATCCTGGTAAATCCGGGATACCGATTTTTCTTCGCCGTCGTGCACAACAACCCCGATCGCATCGTAGCGAAACTCCGCCCAGGGGTGTGTCGAGGGCTGTTTTTCCATGATCACCGCGAGGTTCATGCGGTCGGGAAGCTCCTGGTCGAAGTCTTCCAGATCCATTTTTTCCATCGCTAACAGTAATATCGTCTTAATAGGACCCCCAGTTATACCACAGCTATGCTGTCAAAGCGCAAGTCATACCGCCTGTAAAATCAATGCTTCCTCTCCCTCCTATCAAGTATTACCGATCCTGGTAACGCCAGCACGCCGGTCACAGCGGGCGGAATACATTTTTGCCCGTCAAAAATTTTTTCCATCCGCCTTTGTAAGAATATCAGTCATCCGGCTGGTCGTCGCATCGCAGCTGCTCGTATAGCCGAACCACGAATGATGCCGGGACGCCAACCCCGCGTACGCGGGGGGCCGCTTACGTGTGAATGACAGCTTGACTATTGCTGCTCGAGGGTAAAAGGCCGCTCGTTTTTCAGGGAAGGGATTCGGTCACGTACTTTTTGCACCTGGCCAAGATCGATATCCGCGTAAATCAGGCCAGGTTCCGCGCCACCATCCGCCAGGATTTCACCCCAGGGATCGACAATTAGCGAATGTCCATAAGAGTAGCGCTTGTCGCAATGGTGTCCACACTGGTTTGGGGCAATGATAAACGCACCGGTCTCGATTGCGCGCGCCCGCACCAGGGTATGCCAGTGCGCCTGGCCGGTGGTTTGCGTAAAGGCGGCCGGAATCGTGATGAATTCGGCCCCGCCCTGCGCCAAAGCGCGGTAAAGTGCACCAAATCGCAGATCATAACAAATCGATAAACCCAGCTTGCCCCACTCGGTTTCGACGATGACCGCTGTGTCTCCCGGGGCGATGGCATCCGATTCACGATAGGACTCCCCGTGTTTTAGTACGATATCGAACATATGTAGCTTGTCGTAACGGGCGCGAATCTCTCCGGTCGTGTCCAGCAGGAAGCTGCGGTTGAATATCTTGCCATCTTCGAGTATCAGCTGCGAACCGACCAGGATGGTAACGCCATGCTTACTTGCCCTCCCTCTAAAGGCAGCCAGGCCGATATCCTCGGTTTCGCGGTAGGTAGACGCTGGAATCTGTTCATTGACCGGCTCGATTAAACCCACGGTTTCAGGCAACGTGATAAAATCAGCGCCCGCAGCAGCAGCCTCGTCGATGCGCTTGCAAACCCAGCCAACGTTGGTCGCTATATCGCGGGTCGCGGTATTCTGCACGCATGCTGCGCGAAACCGGCTCATTACAGCAGGCTTTCCGGATCTTGATAGTCGTAGTCGAGATCTCGAGCCACCTCACGCTGGGTAATCTTGCCCTTGTGTACGTTCAAACCATCACGTAACCAGCGATCATCCTTGAGCGCCTGCCGATAGCCCTTGTTGGCAAGTGCGAGGACATGCGGCAGGGTCACATTATTGAGCGCGTAAGTCGACGTGCGCGGCACGCCACCGGGCATATTGGCGACGCAGTAATGCACCACGTCATCGACGATGTAGGTCGGATCAGCATGCGTGGTTGGCCGCGAAGTTTCACAACAGCCACCCTGGTCGATCGCGACATCGACGATGACCGCACCGGGCTTCATATCCTCGACCATTTGCGCCGTAACCAGCTTGGGTGCCTCGGCGCCCGGGATTAAAACCCCGCCAATCACCAGGTCGGCCTCGACCACGTGGCGCTCGATCGCATCATCGGTCGAAAATACCGAATTGGTACTGCGACCAAACTGTCGCCAGTGGTTCTCGATCGCCTCGGGATTACTATCGAGGACCCAGACATCGGCGCCCATGCCGACTGCAATATGGGTGGAATGGGTACCGACCACACCGGACCCCAGGATTACGACCTTGGTCGGATCGACGCCGGGTACGCCGCCGAGCAGCATACCAAGCCCGCCATGCGGATGTTCGAGGCAATAGGCGCCGGCCTGGATCGCCATGCGTCCGGCCACCTTCGACATCGGCGCCAGTAAAGGCAGGCCGCCATGGGGGGAGGTAACGGTTTCATAGGCGATACAAATCGCACCGCTCGCCAGAAGGTCCTTGGTCTGCTCCGGATCCGGTGCCAGGTGCAAATAGGTAAACAGAACCTGGCCTTCGCGCAACATCGCTCTCTCCCCGGCCTGCGGTTCCTTGACCTTGACTATTAATTCGGCACTGGCGAATATCTCCTCGGGTGAATCGACGACTTGTGCGCCGATTTTTTCGTACTCGGCATCGCTAACACCGATACCGTCGCCGGCATTGGTTTCGACCATCACTTTATGGCCGTGTTTTATCGCCTCGCGCACACTCGCGGGTGCCATCCCGACGCGGTACTCGTGGTTCTTGATTTCCTTGGGAACACCTATCAACATGACTCCGGTCCTGGTGGGTAAGAATGCGCAAAGTATATGGAGCTACCAGATGCGAACTAGTGCCAGCAAATTTAATTTACTGTACCAGAACCAGGGCTTGTGAATTCCACCATTGACGCGGACTCAACCGGGTAAAGACCCTAACAATTCTGCCGTTTCTAAATCACGTGATCGTTGCTAGAATAGCTCGTCCCATGGCCGAGACAACTCCACAGAACCAGCTCATCGACCGCTACGGGCGCACGGTCAGTTACGTGCGTCTGTCGGTTACTGACCGCTGTGACCTGCGCTGTGTTTACTGCATGCCGGAAAAGATGAAATTCGTGCCGCGCACACAGTTGTTGACGCTCGAAGAAATGGAAAGCGTGGGCAGGGCCTTTATCAAACTCGGCGTGGACAAGATTCGTATCACGGGTGGCGAGCCACTGGTGCGAAGAAATATTATGCAATTGTTCAACAACCTGGGTGCCAGCGAAGGCCTGCGTGACCTGACGCTGACCACCAATGCAACCCAGCTCGAGAAGTATGCGCGCCCTTTAAAGGACGCCGGTGTGACGCGCATTAATGTCAGCCTGGATACGCTACGCCCGGAACGCTTCCGTGAAATGACGCGGGTTGGCGAACTCAAAAAGACACTCGATGGCATCGACGCGGCAATCGCCTGCAATTTCGATCAGATCAAGATAAATACCGTGGTACTGAGAAACCACAACCATGACGAAATTCTCGACCTGGTAAACTATTGTATCGATCGCGGCATCGACATCAGCTTTATCGAGGAAATGCCACTCGGCCAGAACGACCATCATGACCGTGCCGTTGCCTATTATTCTAGCGACCAGATTCTCGAAGATCTCGAACAACACTTCGAGATCGTACCCAGCACAATGACTACTGCAGGCCCGTCTCGCTATTATCAGCTCACCCAACAAGACAATACCCGGGTTGGCTTTATTTCGCCGCACAGCCATAACTTCTGCGAATCCTGCAATCGCGTGCGTGTGACTGCAGAGGGGCGCCTGCTGTTATGCCTGGGGCAGGAGCATTCGCTTGATCTGCGCCATGTTATTCGGGCCAATCCCGGTAATCCGGAAGCGCTCGAGCAGGCTATCATCGACTCGATGCAAATCAAGCCGAAGGGACATGATTTCAACCTCAATTCCCAGGAAATACTGCTGCGCCACATGAATCTCACCGGCGGTTAGTACCTTTTACCCAAGGGCCTATCCCATGACTTCCGTCCCGCAGCGACGCCTTCCCCAACTCAGTAATGCCGGCCTCAAGGCCACGGCCAATGTTATCGCCTGCAACGAATACAACGAGCCGGTGGAAGGCGCGATAGCCGTGGAACGCGCGCTCACGATATATCTCGACAAGCGTGAAATCGTTACCCTGATGACGCTCGGCAATCACCCCGAGTTACTGATCCTGGGTTGGCTGCGTAACCAGCGGATGATCGATGATATCGAGGCGATCAAGGCGATCCAGGTTGACTGGGAGGCCGAGGCGGTCGCAATTACCACGCACGATGGTATCGAAGATCTCGACGCCAAGCTCGGTCGTAAAACGGTCACCACCGGATGCGGCCAGGGAACAGTATTTGGCGACTTGATGGAGGACATCGACAAGATATCGCTGCAACCGCCGGCACTCAGGCAATCTGCGATTTACGCGCTGCTCAACCAGCTCAATGAATTCAACGAAATTTACAAGAATGCCGGTGCCGTACACGGTTGCGCCCTGTGCAGTGAATCCCAGGGTATCGAACAGTTTATCGAGGATGTCGGCCGGCACAATGCGGTCGATGCGATCGCGGGTTACATGTGGCTCAACGACCTGCAGGGACATGACAAGCTCTTTTACACTACCGGGCGCCTGACATCGGAAATGGTCATCAAGGTCGCGTTAATGGAGATACCGGTTTTACTGTCGCGTTCCGGGATTACTGCCATGGGTCTCGAGATTGCACAGCAGGTCGGGGTAACCCTGATCGCCCGGGCCAAGGGTCGGCATTTCCTGGTTTACCACGGTGGCGAACTGATCGAGTTCGACGAGATTCCGCCAGCCCGGCCGGTACGCAAGAGCGCAAGCTAGCCGATACTAGCAGACAACTGACCACGATGAAACCGAAGTATCTGAATTCTAGGTTTCGCGTAATCGCGGCATCAACTCAACCAGGTTACAGGGACGAGTTCGGTAATCAAGCTGGCTACTGATCAACTGCGTCCAGGCATCCTTGCAGGCTCCCGCAGAACCCGGCAGGCAAAATATATAGGTACCGTTGGCCACGCCCGCTATCGCACGCGATTGCAGGGTCGAGGTGCCGATAGTCTGGTAGGAAAGGCTGCGAAAGGTTTCACCAAAACCGTCGATAACCTTATCGAGCAACGGCGTGACCGCTTCGGGGGTACCGTCACGGCCGGTAACACCAGTACCCCCGGTGGTTAAAACAACCGGCAGCGATTCATCGGCAATCCAGCGCGAGACCACTTCACGAATGCGATACTTGTTGTCCGGAACGATGGCTTTCTCGGCGAGCGGGTGGCCCGATGCGCCAAGCATTTTAACCAGTAAGGCGCCCGACTTGTCGGTTGCCTCGTCGCGCGAGTCAGACACGGTCAATACCGCTATCCTCAAGGGCACGAATTCTCGATCCTGACTCATGGTTCGCGCCCGCTGCTAGTACTTGATTTCGTCTTCGATCGACAGGGCGTCGTCGATCAGATCGCATTCCAGCGTGATCTTGACCCTGACCGGATTGCCGTCTAGGCGTCCCTCGGTATTGGCGATATCTATTGCACGTTCGATTTCGCGCTGCGATGTAATACCGACTTTCTTCAGAAATTTGCGTATCGACATGTTCAGGGCTTCTTCGTCCATTACTACCTCGTATTGATTAAGCTGGAGCTGGCAGTTTAACCGTTTTACCTGACCACCCCAACGAAAATTCGACGCAACCCGACGCGGATTGGTACACTGCAGCTCGATTTCAAACACAGCAGGACAAACCCCATTTTACGCACCAGGCCTTTTCTGATCATGAATTTTCCGGTAACTGGCGAGGAAACAGCAATCTCCATTTCTACAGTGGTTGAACTGGATTCGGTACGTCAGTCCAAAATGCGATGAGCATAGGCACCAGAGACATCACCGCGGTGATTCTCGCCGGCGGTCAGGGCAGGCGCATGGGCGGTCAGGACAAGGGCCTGATCGAGTTCAATGGTCAGCCGCTGGTATCTCTTCTGATTGACAATCTCGAACAGCAGTCGGTTGACATTATAATCAATGCAAATCGCAATCACGATCGTTACCGAAATTTCGGCCACCCGGTCATCAGTGACCAGCTCGAGGATTACCAGGGTCCGCTGGCCGGCTTTGCCAGCGCCATGGCCGCGGTTGCAAGCGACTATATCGTGACGCTACCCTGCGATAGCCCGCTGCTGGTAAATGACTACGTTGCTCGATTTATCCTGAGCCACGAGCAAACTAATGCCCCTATCCACGTCGCCTTCGACGGTAAGCGACTGCAACCGGTGCACGCGCTGATCAAGGTTGATCTGCGGCCGAGCCTGCTCGAATTTCTCGATAGCGGCGACCGCAAGATCGACCGCTGGTATGCTTCGCATGGCTTTGTGCAAACCGATTTCTCGGATTGCGCGGACATGTTTCGCAATATCAACACACCCACGGATCAGCAACAGCTGCAGGCCCGGCAATGAGCACCTCGATACCCATTCTCGGCTTTAGCGCCTACAGCGGAACCGGCAAAACCACGCTGTTGCGACAACTGATCCCGCTGCTCAAGGCGCGCGAATTGCGGATTTCGGTGATCAAGCATGCCCACCACCACTTTGAACTCGACTTCCCGGGCAAGGACAGCTACGAATTGCGCAAGGCCGGTGCCGACCAGACGGTCATCTGCACGACCACCCGCATGGCGCTCATCACCGAGTTCGACGAACCCGCCGATGAACCGGAATTGCATGAAATCATCGACATGCTCGATACCGAGCGCGCCGACATCATCCTGGTTGAAGGTTACAAGGACATCCAGTTCCCGAAAATAGAACTGCATCGCGAAACCCTGGGCAAACCTTTCCTTTACCAGAACGATGCATCCGTGATCGCGCTGGCCTGCGATGCAAACCCACCCGCGGAGATTGAAATCCCGGTGCTCGATATTAACGATGTCAATGCAATCGCAGAATTCATCTACGTGGATTTCTATTCCACAACCGAAACTACCTAACGAACTGCAAGCGAAACGGTGAAGATCAATTCTTGCTGCAGACCGGGCAGTTCGGGTTTTTGGGCAGGGTTACGGATTGCCACTGCATCGCGAAGGCATCGAACAGTAACAACCGATTAACCAATCCTTCACCCTGACCGGCCAGGATCAGCAGGGTTTGCACGGCCTGTAGGGTACCGATGAGGCCAGCCACCGGGCCCAGTACGCCTTCAAACTCACAGGATTCCTCGGCGCCGTAGGCATGCGAGTACAGACACTGGTAACAAGAGCTGTTGGCATCCGGCTGGTAATTCATGATCTGACCCTCGAGCCTGATCGCCGCACCGATTACCAGGCGCGTGTCGGTCTCGACGCAATAGCGATTGATCTCGAAGCGGGTTGGGTAATTGTCGGTGCAATCGAGTACGATATCGACCGATTCGATGACCTGCTTTAATTCTTCGCCTTCGAGTTGATAGCCGATCACTTCGACTTTGCAGTCGGGATTCAACGCCTGCACGGTTTGCCGACCCGAATCGACCTTGTTTTCTCCCACCGAAGCATTGTTATGAATAATCTGGCGCTGCAGATTCGAGGTTTCGACGACATCGTAATCGCTCAGAATGAGCTTACCGATGCCCGCCGCGGCCAGGTACATGGCTGCAGGGGAGCCGAGACCGCCAACGCCGACAATCAGTGCGCTCGCATCGAGGATCGCCTGCTGACCCTTTTCGCCGATCTGCGACAGGCGGATATGACGCGCGTAGCGATCTTTCTGCGCCGGGTTCATCCGCCACCCTTGTGAAAATACTGGTGAAAGCGATGGAAAAATTGATCGCGCAAAGGGGTCTCGGTATCGGTAAAAGTAAAACGTACATCCAGCACGGGCAGGTTGAACAGGCCGAGTTTGCGCGGCGGTTTCTCGATGGCTTTAATGGTCAGATCAAATGTCGCGCCCGGCTGTTCGAGCGCCCAGTGATGGCTTTCTATCTGCCTGCAGAGATATCCTGATTGGTCTCCGCTGAAGGGCCCGTTGAGTACATTGCCGAATTCTTCAGCGCCGTAACCCATTTCATATTCGACCACGGTCGACTCGGGCACGTTGCCTAGCCACCCGCAACTGGCGGCCAGATCGAGACGACGTCGCCTTCAACCAGTTCGCACCCCGCGCGATCTTCGCCACAGACGAATAACCCGTTAACGAGCACCAGATGTGCCTCCTCGGGCGAGATATGAAACTGTTCAATCAGGCGGGCGAGCTTGAGCCCCTGGTCGACCTTTATTTCGCGTCTGAAACGGCTCTTACCCGGCGGCAGGTATTTCATCAACGATGCATAAAACTCGATGCTGATCTGCATCAGGCATACCCGAGTTCCTGGGTACAGCCGACATAGGCTTCCATGATCGCGGTCGGATCCTGCATCAATCGGGCTTTCCATTCACCCAGGTGAATCTTCGACTCGATCAATCCTCGCAGCACACCGACGTGCTGGGTCTTGCCGACGCTGCTGGCGCCAACCAGGTGATCGCCATCGAACTGCAGGTTGATATACTGAAATTCGTCGGGATTATAGAGCTCGGCGCTTTCACCGCCATCAACCCCCATCCACAGACCAAACGAGCACGAAACCAAACCCACGGTATCGAGGACATTCATGTTCAGCGTACCATGATGTTCATCGCCCTGTCCCGCCATGTTGAGCGCGGCAATACGTCCGTGATCGGTCGCGGTAGGCTGGATCGCCTGTACCTCGAAGTTACCGGTAGAAAAATCTACGCCTTGCGCAACATCGCCCGCCGCGTAGACGTCCGGATTACTGGTCTGCATGCGCCGGTTCACCAGTATGCCCTGGTCGATATTGATATCGGTATCTTCCACCAGGTCGGTATTCGCCTTGACCCCGGTCGCGGTAATCACCAGCGCGGCACTCAGCTTGCTGCCATCGCTTAACGACACTTCGACCTCGTCCCCGGCTTCGGCAATCCCGTCAACGCTGCAGGAGGTATGCACATCGATGCCCTGGTTCTTGCACCAGGATTCAAGCAATCCGCCGGCCTTTTCGTCCAGCATGCGGGGTACCATGCGGTTACCCATTTCTACCACGGCAAGATGCACGTCGCACTTGACCAGTGCCTCAAGGATAATACAGCCGATAAAGCCGGCGCCGATGAGCACCACGTTGGACCCGGACTGCGCCAGCTTGACGATGTTGCGCGCGTCTTCGAGTGTCCAGCAGGAATGTACCTGCGGCAAATCGAGCCCCGGTATCGGCGGACTGATTGGATGTGAACCCGTGGCAATCAATAGCTTGTCGTAAGCGTGTGAGCTACCATCGGCCAGTGTTACCGATTTCGCCTTGGCGTCGATCTTGTCGACGCGCTGCTGCACGACTTCGATATTCAGGGCGCCGAAATGCGTCCCGGGATCACGCAGGTAGGTTCCGGTTTCATCGATATTTCTAATGAGATAATACGGGATCGCCATGCGCGAGTACGGCGGTTCCGGCTCATCGCCGATAATCGTGATTTGTGCTTCAGGGTCTGTTTTACGCAGGGTTTCCGCTGCTACCACGCCCGCGGGCCCTGCACCTATGATGATATGTTGCATGTCAGTGCTCTTTAAGGAAAAACCCCCCGCCTTGCGGCGAGGGGTTCGAGGTTACAATGATAAACGTTGCCGGGTTTCGTCCGGGATCTTGCCGTCGGCGGTCCAGCCCCTGGCCTCGTAGTACTTGGGCAGCATTTCACCGAGGCGATTAACCTGGCCCTCGGTCGGGCCACTCTTGATGATCTCCTTGAGCAGGCGCTTGGGCAACGTGTCGTCATCGGCGGTAAAGCCGGCGGCCTCGTTGAACAGGCGCTCCATGTTCCAGATGCGCTCACCGGTCTCGAGGCAGTTTTCGACGCTCCAGTCGCCCTCACAGGCCGCGTCGATCTGCGGCGCGATATTATCCATGCCCCAGGCAAAAGTCGTGAAGACGCACAATCCAGCGGAATCGACCAGTGCGGTCGCGTCCTGGAACGCCTTGACCAGCTCGGCCTTGCCGTCGGTATCGTTCATCTCGGTCTTGACCGGAATACCCAGCACTTCGGAGGCTATGGTGTAACCCCTGAGATGGCAGGCGCCCCGGTTTGAAGTGGCATAAGCGAGACCGATGCCCTGGATACCGCGCGGATCGTAGGCTGGGAATTCCTGGCCCTTGACCGTCATCGACAATTCCGGACGCTTGTACTTTTCGCACAGTCGCTTCGAGCCTAATCCCAGGTCTTTCGCAAATCCCTCGCCGGTGACAAATTGCTCGGTAATCGCAACAAACGCCTCGGCGCCGCCGAACTTGAGTTCGATACCCCCGGTTTCCTTGGTCGTGATAACCCCGTCCTCGAACATTTCCATCGCGGCGGCCACGGTTGCGCCGTAGGTAATCGGATCCATGCCATCCTCGTTGCAAAGGAAATTCACATAGGTCAGCGCATCGAGGTCATCGACACCGGTATCGGCACCCAGCGCCCAGGCGGCTTCGTACTCGAGACCACCGGATGCCCCCTGGTACTGCGGTTTATCCTTGACCGAAAAATGCGTCGGATCGACGGTCGAGATGCGACCACAGGCGATGGTGCAACTGAAGCAGGCGCCATTCGTGGTCAGGTTGGGCTTGCCGTCGCTCTTGCGCGGTTCGGCCATGGCCTCGGCAGAGATATGCTCCGCGCCTTCGAAACCGACATCGCGCATATTGCGGGCCGGCAAGGCGCCTACTCCGTTGATGACGTTCATCAGCACCTGGGTGCCATAGGCCGGCAGTCCCTGGCCGGTAACCGCGTTCTCGGCAAGTATCGCCTTGCCGTCACTGGTCGCCGCCATGAAGGCCTTGGCGTCGTGGACGTTACCAATTCCACCGGTACCGCGTACCGCGACAGCCTTCAGGTTTTTCGAAGCCATGACGGTACCGACACCGGAGCGTCCGGCAGCGCGGTGCTTGTCGTTCATGACCGCCGCATAAAGACAACCGTGTTCAGCAGTACGCCCGACACAGGCGACTCGCAGTTGCGGGTCCTGGTGGGTCTGGTGCAGGATATCATCGGTTTCCCAGGCGGACTTGCCCCAGATCCCGTCTCCAGAGCGCAGCTCGGCCTTATCGTCCTGGATCAGCAGGTAGACCGGCTTATCCGATTTGCCCTCGAAGATGATCATATCCCAGCCAGCAAATTTCAATTCCGCGCCGAAAAAACCGCCAGAATTCGAGCAGGCGATAGCGCCGGTCAGCGGGCTCTTGCAGATGACGGAGTAGCGTCCACCGGTTGAAGCCATGGTGCCGGTCAGCGGACCGGTGGCCATGATCAGTTTATTGTCGGGTCCGAGTGCGTCACATTTCGGATCGACTTCATCGGTCAGGTATTTTGACGCCAGTCCGCGCTGACCCAGGTATAGTTTCGCCCAATCCATGTTGAGCGGTTCGGAAGTACAGGTACCTTTAGAGAGATCTACCCTCAGGATTTTTCTTGTCCATGACATGATTCGTTACCCCCATTGTTAAGCGGTTGCTTCGGCGGATGGCAGACTCTTGGCTGCCGAGGCGAGCATGCGATCGTAACCGGTCCAGTCTGCGTCGACATAGGTGATCGCACCGGTAGGACAGGCTGCCGCACACTGCGGGTCACCGCCACAGAGGTCGCATTTAACGACCTTGCCGGTCGCTTGCGAGTAGTTGACGGTACCGAACGGGCAGGCGATGGTGCAGACCTTGCAGCCGACACACTTGTCATCGGAGATTACCTTGGCACCGGTGGCCATATCGACGCTGATGGCGTCAACCGGACAGGCCCGCATACACCAGGCTTCATCGCACTGGGTGCAGGTATAGGGTGCAAACCTCCCTTCCTGGTGGAAAGTGAATACCTTGATGTACGATCGAGATGGATTAAAGGTCCCCGTGTGCTCGTAGGAGCAGGCCATTTCGCACTGGAGACAGCCGGTACACTTCCCGGGATCGATGTTAAGGGATTTCTGCATTGTATCCTCCGATTGTGTCGTTATTGTCATTCCCGCCGGAACACGGCTCTTTGATCCCGCTGGAACGCTTTCGGTCAAGGCGTAAAAATACCACTCTCGCCGCTGCTTTTATAGCCCCAAGCCCTAAATTTAATCCACTTTACTAAAAGGATTGGCCGCAGCCACAAAAAAATGGTGTTACCCCTACCATTTTTACCCTGTCTGTGCCTCAATTACGCTCCTAAGCGACTACACTCCGTTTCATGAGCAACAAAATTTCTTCCGCGCCCAGCTGTGCAGATCCCTTCGACCCGGAATCGATCAGCCTCGGCGATGCGTTAAACAAAATCCAGGAACGCGTACTACCGGTCCACGCCTGCGAGCGCCTGCCGATTCGTGAGTGCCTTGACCGCGTAAACAATGAAGCCGTCAAGTCCCCGCATGACGTTCCGCCGCTGCCTAATTCAGCAATGGACGGGGTTGCGGTTGCCATCGACAGCCTGTCAAAAGGGGAAATTACCGAGCTTGAAGAAGTCGGCACGGCTTTTGCGGGCACCCCGTTTAGTGGTGACTGTGGCCCAGGACAATGCGTGCGCATCATGACCGGGGCACTGGTACCCGAGGGTACCGACGCGGTGATCATGCAGGAGCAGGTGGAAATTACCGAAACCGGCAGGATTCGGGTCGATTCTGATCATCGGGTCGGTGAAAATATCCGCCTGGCCGGCGAGGACGTTGCCCGCGGTGAAATCGTGATTGACGCTGGCGTCAGACTCAGCCCGGCCGATATCGGCGTGCTGGCATCGCTGGGCATTGGTCAACTCCAGGTCAAGCGCAAACCCGTAGTCGCATTTTTCTCCACCGGCGACGAGCTGGTCTCAATTGGTGAAAAGCTCGAGCCGGGCAAGATTTATGACAGTAATCGCTATAGCCTGCACGGCATGCTATCGCCCATGGCAGTCGACATCATCGATCTCGGCGTGGTCAAGGATGAACCCACAGCCATGCGCGAAGTGCTCGATAATGCATCGAAGCGGGCTGATTTGATCATCAGCACCGGTGGTGTTTCGGTCGGGGAGGCCGACTACATCAGGCCGGCACTGTCAGAACTCGGTACGACCGAGTTCTGGAAAATCGCGATCAAGCCGGGGCGACCGTTGACCTTTGGCCAGATCGACGCCAGCATTTTCATGGGTTTACCCGGTAACCCGGTCGCGGTAATGGTGACCTTCAGCCAGTTCGTGGTGCCCGCGATCGATGCTCTGGCCGGCGCCAAATCCAGACGCCCGGCATTGTTTCGCGCGCGTGCACTCGATGCGATGCGCAAGAAGCCGGGGCGCTACGAGTTCCAGCGCGGTATCGCCATGCTGGACGACAATAACGAATGGCAGGTCAGCAAAACCGGCAAACAGGGATCCGGTATCCTGACGTCGATGAGCCGCGCCAACTGCTTTATCGTACTGCCCGATGAAAACGACGGCGTCGAGGCCGGTGACGAAGTCAATATCCAGTTCTTCGACTGGTCCCTTTAAGGGTAATGGCTGATATTCTCTATTTTGCGCGACTGGCCGAATCGCTGGGCATTAAATCAGAGGAAATAAATTTATCAGCGGATTGCAAGACAGTTGCCGACCTGGTTGCGCTATTGCGGGCACGTGGAGAGCCCTTTGATAGCGAGTTTAACGGTGACACCCGAATACTGGTGGCAATCAACCAGGAAATGAGCGAACCGACTGCAGAAATCAGCAACACCGACGAAATCGCCTTCTTTCCCCCGGTCACCGGCGGTTGATCCGTCTACCCCGCGCAAGCGGGGATAACGTGGGATTCGGCGCGGGGATGGCGGCAGATTTTCACTCGGGTACCCCGGCCTTACGCAAGGCATCCACGTAATGCTCAAGATCGCTTTCGCGCCGATAGATACTCTCGCGGCGTTCCTTCGCCAGCGTGATATCCGGATTGATTGCGAGCGCCTCTTCCACCGACCATTCGGCGTCCTCGATTCGTCCGAGCTGAGCGTAGACTGCTGCGAGATGCAAATGAATCCGGTCGAATCCCGGATTTCGATCAAGCGCTTCCTCGAGTGCCGGTACGGCGTCATCGTATTTTTCCATTAAAAAAAGAATGCGGCCTTTGACGGCGAGATAAACGCCGGTGCCCTGCGGATTGATGCGTATCGCTTGGTCCAGTGCTTCGAGCCCTTTTTCGAAGTTACCCGAATAGCTCGAAATAAACGCCAGCGTTGCATATCCATCAACATAATTCGGGTGGACCTCAATCGTGCGTTGGGCCGACTCGAGCGCGGTCTGGTGTTGACGCTGCGACAGATACAGAATGCTTCGCGTCAGGTATATCTGTGGAATAGTATCGTCCAGTTCCAGGGCCTTGCGCGCAAACTCCAGCCCTAGCCGAATGGATCCTTCACGATCCTTCGACCAGAAAAAATTGACTTCTGTCGCATGCGTTAACGCGATGTTGGCATAGGCCCGCGCGTAGTTTGGATCGAGAGCCGCAGCTTGTTTGAAAATCTCACGGGCTTCGACAACAGCATCAGGGGTAAAGGTGTTGTACTGCTCGATCCCGAGCAACAACCTGTCATAAGCCTCCGGAACTTTGGTCTCGACATGGTCGAATCTTTTTTCATCTGCCGAGGTCAAGTTGACCTCGAGTGCGGCGACAATCTTCCGGTTGACCTGGTCCTGCAAGGCGAACACATCAGCCATAGTGCCATCAAAACGCTCGGCCCAGATATGACCGCCATTGGATCCGTCAACCAGCTGCGCATTGATCCGAATCTGGTTATCGGCGCGTCGAATGCTGCCTTCGAGAACATAACGCACGCCCAGTTCCTGGGCGACAGTACGTACGTCGACCGATCTGCCCTTGTAGGAAAAAGCCGAATTACGAGCAACCACGAACAATCCCGAGATTCTCGACAAATCGGTGGTCAGATCCTCGGTAATTCCATCGGCGAAATACTCCTGCTCAGGGTCACCGCTCATATTGTCGAAAGGTAAAACCGCTATCGAGGGTTTTTCGGATGAAATCTGATCTGTGGATTCGGGAATGACAGGTTCCCTTGATTGCCAGGTGACAAAGCCATAGGTAGCCGCAGCAAAAACAGCCAGTACAACTGCGGTTGCCACAATTCTGAGCTTTTGCGAGCCCACCGCAGCGTCACTATTCCGGCCCGGCTCGGGAGATGGGACCGCTGCCCCAGGGGTCAATACGACCCGGTAAACGCCAATGGGCTCATCGAATCCCTTTAATTGCTGTTCACCGATATTCTCAAGCTCGAACGGCAGGCGCCGCGGCATCGCTTCACGGATTGCCGGTGTTATGCATAACCCACCGGGATCCGCCAATTGCTCCAGCCTTTGTGCCAACACCACACCTGCACCCGTGATCGTGTCATCGGCAATCACGACCTCACCCATGGCGATCCCAACCCGCACCAGTGGGCGGATATCGTCATCGAGTTGCGCGTTGTAATTCGCCTGGTCTGATTGAAAAGACAGCGCCGCGGAGATCGCATCCGAGGCACGTTCGAACTCGGCCAGTAGCGCATCGCCGCGGAGTTCACGAACCTGGCCATGATAGTTTGAAATGGTTTTACCGAAACGCTGGAAAGAATCCTGGATGCGCTGGTGAGCTTTTTGCTCATCCTGTTGCACCAGCATCGTGGATCCCACGACATCCGCATGCAGAATCACTGCGAGCTTGCCCGATAATCGCTTATCCGCCATCGCTAAACCAGGTGGAAACAATAGCCAATAGTAGCAGCACCGGATTGCGTCCGGAAATTTGATTCAGGCATTTGATTTTACTTTGAAGCCTTGTTTGCGCGGAGGCAGGAGTCTTATTCGGTCCCGCTTTTTCTCAAGCCTGGCAGCTCACCTGGTTTTCGGTGTAATCCCTGAGTCGCACCAGGTCGGTGGTCCCGGTCAATGCCCGATCGATATCGGTTCGACCGTGTTGCAGTACCAGCCGATCGTGGAAATTCCTGAAATAACGGTCGAACATTTCGCCGCCAATCGTGGCGGTAGCGTAAAAGATATCTTCACTCCTGTCGTATTCCAGCTCAATTGAAGCCAGCGGCTGCGGTGCCGGGCCCCCGAGTACTCGACCCCCATGTGCGGGATCATACACGCTGTTTTCCGAACAGCAGTATATGACGCCGGCGCGTTGTTCGAGTTCATCATTGCTGTTACGAAACCTGACTTTTCCATGCCGATAGTTGATAAAGCTTACAGATGGTGCCGGGTGGCTCATCTTGTGCGCACAAATCGCGGAGAATGCAACCACCGAGTTTTTTTGCCCCGACCCGCCCTGCCACCGATAGAGCTCGCCGTCGCGGGTCTTGAGATTACTTCGGGTTGTGACTGACTTGCCCAGGTCTATGAGAAAACACGGCGTGGACACAAACGGGTAGTGGAACAGGTAAGCCTCTCCCACGTTCAGCGACGCCGCCCGCATCGGTTCACCACTATTGGGATCGATCAGGGCAACCTTGCCGTATCGATGATAAACATGATTCTCCCGGGCCAGTAACTGGGGACTGGCGGTAATGCTGGCGAGCGCTGACGCACACAGCTTGACGAATCCTCTGCGTTTCATGGTGGATTGTTTCCTCATGGATGGCGCAAGTGGTAAAAGTATAGATTAACTGATTCGTTTTCGATAGATCGCGTGAGCCGTCTCGAAAAACCGGCAGTTCAGTGCGAGCACCGATCATTTGTAGCGGCTCGAAGCACAGGATGACATTAATCCACGCCGGGGATAACATCGTGGCTGGTTAAATTAAACAAACACGCATGTCCCAACTCGATCAAATTCTCGCCAATATCAGGACCAGTGAAACAACCCGGGCGGCGAGGCGTGACTGGAATCCTCGAAATCAGGGCGAGATCGATATCCGTATCGCAGCCGATGGCAACTGGTTTCATGAGGGGCGCCCATTCCGGCGCGATTCCATGGTGAAGCTGTTTGCCGGGATTCTGCGTCGCGAAGGTGACGAGTACTTCCTCGTCACGCCCGCCGAAAAACTGCGCATCCAGGTGGACGATGCGCCGTTTGTTGCAAACCTGGTCGATCGCATCGAGGAAAATGGTCAACAGGCAATCGTGTTTACCACCAACACAAGTGAACAAATCATCGTCGATCGCGATCACCCTGTTCGTGTCGATATCGACACGAACACCAACCAACCTCGACCCTATGTACATTTTCGCGAAGGCCTGGATGCACTGATCAGCCGCAGCGCTTTTTACGACCTGCTCAATCTCGCGGATGAAACTGAACGCGATGGTGCCGTTTACCTGAGCATTTCGAGTATGGGCGAGGAATTTGAATTAGGAAGCACCGATGAATAGTCAGACCAAGGGTACTCACGAGTATCAGGACGATCCGCGCAACGCGGACATCTTCATCGATATCAATGGTGAATTTTTTGCACGTGACGAGGCCAGAGTATCGGTGTTCGACAGCGGCTTCGTGCTTGGCGATGGCGTCTGGGAAGGATTGCGCGTACACCGGGGCAAGATCGCGTTTCTCGAGCAACACCTCGAGCGGTTATATGCAGGCGCAAAAGCGCTCGATATGGAAATGGAATTAACTGCCGCGGAACTCGGCGAACGCCTCTACCGCCTGCTTGAAAAAAACAACATGCAGGATGGCGTTCACATCCGGCTCATGGTGTCGCGCGGGATCAAGGCGACACCCTACCAGGATCCCCGCGTTACGATCACAGCCCCCACCATCGTGATTATTCCGGAGTACAAGCAGGCACTCCCCGAGACCGCGTGCAAGGGCATCAAGCTGTTCACGGTCCACGTGCGCCGCGGCTATCCCGACGTGCAGGATCCGAAGCTCAACAGTCACTCCAAGCTGAACTGCATTACCGCCTGCATCCAGGCCGCCAAGGCCGGGGCCGACGAGGCGTTAATGCTCGACCCCCATGGCTTTGTCGCCACCTGTAACTCGACCCATTTTTTTATCGTGTGCAAGGATGAGGTGTGGACCTCGACAGGCGATTACTGCCTGGGTGGCATAACCCGCGGCAAGGTAATCGAGTTGTGCGAGCAGAACCAGATCCCGGTGAGGCAGAAAAATTTCAGCCTGACCGATGTTTACAGCGCAAACGAAGCCTTCGTGACCGGCACTTTTGCAGGCCTGGCACCGGTGCGCGAAATCGATGGCCGCACCATCGGTGACGGCAAACGCGGCCCAATGGTCGAAAAACTGCAGCAGCTTTACCTCGCGATGCTCGAGCAGGAATGCGCGTAACCCCACTGCGTATTGCGATGTGGTCGGGACCCCGCAATATCTCGACCGCGTTGATGCGCGCCTGGGAGAATCGAAACGATTGCGTCGTGTGGGATGAGCCCTTGTATGGTTATTACCTGCAGGCAACCGGTTTACCACACCCGGGCGCGGCTGAAGTGATTGAAGCCCAGGGCACCGACGTTGACGCGATCATCGAGCGTTGCACCGGCGCCATACCGGGAGGTAAGCAGATCTTCTACCAGAAACACATGACCCTGCACCTGTTACCGGAAATCGAGCGTGACTGGCTATCCGAAATGGTCAACTGTTTCCTGATCCGCGAACCCGAAGCGGTAATAACGTCCTATGCCGCGGTGCGCAGTGACGCGACGCTGGAGGATATCGGCTTCATCCAGCAGGCCGAGTTATTCGATCAGGTGCGCGCCATGACCGGCGAGATCCCCCTGGTCATCGATAGCCGCGAGTTCCTGCTGGACCCGGCTACCATGCTGCAAGCAATCTGTACAAAGCTCGACATCGAGTTTGGACCCGAAATGCTCAGTTGGCCAAAAGGTCCTCGCGATAGCGACGGGGTCTGGGCAAAGTACTGGTATGATTCGGTCTGCAACTCGACCGGGTTCGCACCCTATCGCGAACAAAAATATACGCTTTCGGACAAGGATAAACAGATAGCGTTACACGCACGCCCATCCTATGAAATCCTGTACCAACACCGTTTACGGTACTAGTTTAAAGATTCGATTCTACCGGTCTAATTATTTAATGCTTACCGGAATCACAAATGCCTGGCCCTATAACCTGAAGGCACAGTTGATCGGCAGCCCTGAGAAGTAGCAATTTATTGACGAGCGCGTTAGCATCCCGTTTCGCCCAAGCAGCTAAAAATCAAGGCCAAATAGCAAATGCCGCTGTTAAGTATAAAAAATCTAAGTATCGAATTCCCCGGCCGATACGAAACCGATTATGCAGTCGAAGACGTCAGTTTTGATCTCGAAGCCGGTGAAATTCTGGGGCTCGTGGGTGAATCAGGCGCCGGTAAATCAACTATCGGCAACGGTATCGTACAATTGCTTAGCCCACCGGGTCGGGTGTCAAAAGGCGACATATACCTCAACGATACCAAGATCTCTACTTTCACCGACAAGGAAATTTTAAAGGTTCGGGGCTCGCGCGTGGGTTTCATTTTTCAGGACCCGATGACATCGCTGAATCCGCTGTTCACCGTTGAAAATCAGTTGATCGAGACCATTCTTACCAATCTCAGCGTTGACAGTCAGAAAGAAGCTTTGCGGATCGCGATCGATCTGCTCGACCAGGTTGGCATCCCCGATCCCGAAATTCGCATCAAGCAATTTCCGCATCAGTTTTCGGGCGGCATGCGTCAGCGTGTCGTGATTGCGATCGCGCTCGCCGGCGAACCCGAGTTATTGATCGCCGACGAACCCACTACTGCACTGGACGTATCGGTACAAGACCAGATCCTTTCATTGATTCGATGCCTGTGCCAGGAACGCCAGGTCGGTTGCCTGTTGGTAACTCACGATATGGGCGTCATCGCAAGCGTGACCGACCGCGTCGCAGTCATGTATCGCGGTAAGCTGGTAGAGATCGGGAAGACCGCTCAGGTTTTGACCGCGCCAAAACACGACTATACCAAGAGCCTGATCAGCGCCGTACCTAGATCGACGATCAAGGTTGATCGCTTTCCACTGGTTGAATATATCGAAACCACCGCCAAGGGTCTCAAGCATATCGATGTCTCTACCCACTGGCTGGGGCAGAGCACGAGACATGGGGGTGGTGAAAACCTCCTCGAAATCGAAAATCTGAACCTGCGGTTTATTACACGCGATGCGTTTCTCGAAAAGAACCGTAGATACCTGCAAGCCACCCAGGATGTCAATCTGACCATCAAACAGGGAGAGTCATTCGGGCTGGTCGGCGAAAGCGGATCAGGCAAATCCACGATTGCCCGCATGGTGGCCGGATTGCAGCAACCCAACAGCGGTTCGATCCGGTTCGACGGAGTTGAATTGTTTAATAACCCGGACCATGAAGCCGTAAAACAAGCCAGACTGCAAATGCAAATGGTGTTCCAGAATCCCTACTCATCGCTCAATGGGCGCATGAAGGTTAACGATATCATCGCCGAGCCGATCCTGTTTCATCGACTTGCGCCACCCCAGGAAGTCAGCCAGATCGTCGGCGATCTGCTCGACCACGTGGGCCTGGGTCGCCAGATGGGGCGTCGCTACCCACACGAATTCTCGGGTGGTCAACGCCAACGTATATCAATCGCCCGGGCACTCGCGAGCAGGCCTCGACTTTTAATTTGCGACGAGCCGACTTCGGCGCTCGACGTATCGGTGCAGGCACAGATATTGAACCTGTTGAAGGACTTGCAGGACGAACTTGGTCTGACCATGCTGTTTATAAGTCACGACTTGCCAGTCATCCGCCAAATGTGTGATCGGGTTGCAATCATGCGCCGTGGGCGCATACTTGAGACTGCGGATTGCGAAGATTTTTTCGAAAGCCCGCGAAACGAATACAGCATCGAGCTACTTGCGCTAATGCCGCGATTCGATAGTATTTATGAGCATGAAGATATAACACACTAATAATATAAAAATTTTTCGGTTTTTTTCAATAAAACTGCTGTAGGCATAACCAATGACAAATGACTGAAGGAGTATCCACCATGAAAAATCGTTTTCTACTTACTACCTGCCTGGTGATGGCGAGCCTGCTATCCTTCACCACGGCAAATGCAAAAGATCTAAGGCTTGCTTATGACGCCGATCCGGTGACTTTGGATATTCACGAGCAATTATCCGGCGGTATTTTACAACTCTCACATATGTCCTTTGATCCGCTGATCCGCTGGACTAAGGACCTGGCATTTGAAAATCGACTGGCGACCAGCTACAAGCGCCTTAATCCGACCACGGTGCGCTTTAACCTGCGCAAGGGCGTCAAGTTCCACAGTGGCAACCCGATGACCGCAGCGGATTTTAAATGGACCTTCGATCGCCTCAAGGTGAGTCCCGATTTCAAGGGCATATTTGCCAATTTCACCGAGCTCAATGTGATCGACGATCACACCATCGACCTGGTAACCAGCGGCCCTTACCCGTTGGTATTGCATACTGCGACCTACATTTTCCCGATGGACAGCAAGTTTTACACCGGAACCGATGCCAACGGTAACGACAAGGGCGCGATCGTTAAAAATGGCGCATCGTTTGCCTCAACCAACCTGTCCGGAACCGGTCCGTTTAAGGTAACTTCACGTGAACAGGGCGTTAAAATCGTCTTCGAGCGTTTTGCGAATTACTGGGACAAAGGTTCTCCCGGTAATGTTGATCGCATTATCTTTACACCGATCAAGGATGAGCAAACACGGGTTGCAGCGCTGCTCTCCGGTGATGTAGATTTCATCGCGCCGGTATCGCCAAATGACTTCGACCAGATTCGCTCAGCCAGCAACGCTGATCTGGTCACAATGCCCGGCACGCGTATCATCACGTTTCAGATGAACCAGGAACGTCGTCCCGAGTTTCGCGATCAGCGCGTCCGCATGGCAATCGTTCATGCGGTTAATAACGAGGCCATCGTCCAAAAAATCATGAAAGGTTTTGCGACCACGGCCGGCCAGATGAGCCCCGCGGGTTATCTCGGTTACAATCCCAAACTCAAACCCCGCTTTGACCTAAAACTCGCCCAACAGCTGATGAAAGACGCGGGTTACGAGAATGGCTTCAGCGTCACCATGATGGCGCCGAATAATCGTTACGTTAATGACGATAAAATCGCCCAGGCGGTTGCCACGATGCTGTCAAAAATCAACATCAAGGTCGATCTGCAAACCATGCCCAAGGCGCAATACTGGCCTGCATTCGACGACCGCGCCGCGGATATCATGATGATCGGCTGGCATTCCGACACCGAGGACAGCGCCAACTTTTTCGAGTTCCTGGCGATGACCCCGGATCAGAGCACCGGCATGGGTGTTTACAATTCGGGTAACTATAGTAGCGACTACGTCGATAAGAATACCATGATGGCAAACGCTGAAACCGATTCCACCAAGCGCGCGAAAATGCTACAGGACATCGAGGCCAAGATTTACCAGGACGCCGGGTTTGTCCCGCTGCACTGGCAAAACCTCGCCTGGGCGGCACGCAAGGGCGTTAACATCGATCCAATCGTAAACGCGCTCAACTTCCCGTACTTGGGTGATCTCGTCATCAACTAGATGACTTCGTCATCAGCTCCCGATAACCTGCTCCGGGCGATTTCCGCCCGGAGTATTTTCTCGTAACATGATCCAGTTCCTGCTCAGAAGAGTTTTGCAGGCGGCGATCGTGATGCTCATCATCAGCCTGTTCTGTTTTTCGATCCAGGACACGCTGGGCGATCCGACCCGGGAACTGGCTGCCATGTCGATGTCGGAAGTGGAGCGCGCCAACCTGCGCGAATCACTGGGTCTCAACGATCCACTACTGGTACAATACGGCCGTTTTATCACCCGCGCGCTGCAGGGGGACCTCGGTACTTCCTATTTTTTCAAGGAGCCGACACTCGACGTCATCCTCAAAAAGCTGCCGGCTACGCTCGAGCTTTCGTTCGCCGCGTCGCTGATCATCATATTCGTGTCGATTCCGATGGGCGTTTTTTGCGCGATCAAGCCGCGCCACTGGTTTAGCCGTTTTACCATGGCGGTTAGTGTCGTCGGTATATCAATCCCGGTATTCCTTACCGCACTGGCGATGATATTCATTTTTTCGATCACGCTGGGCTGGATGCCCTCTTTCGGCCGCGGTGAGGTGGTACAGGTGTGGGCTTACTGGAGTACCAATTTCGCCAGCTGGGACGGCATCGTGCATATCATCATGCCGGCAATTGCACTGTCATCCATCATGCTGCCGCTGTTTATTCGTCTGGTACGTGCAGAAATGCTCGAAGTCTTAAGTTCCGAATACGTCAAGTTCGCACGCGCCAAGGGCCTGTCCGCGATGCCGGTTTACCTCAAGCATGCCCTTAAAAATACGATGTTGCCGGTGATTACCGTCGGCGGTGTGCAAATCGGCATCATGGTCGCCTACACGATATTGACCGAGTCGGTGTTTCAGTGGCCGGGGATGGGATTCATGTTTCTCGAAGCGGTTAACCGCTCCGACATCCCGCTGATCACCGCCTACATTATGTTTGTCGGTTTCCTGTTCGTCGTTGTCAATACGCTAGTCGATCTGCTTTATGGTGTGATCAACCCAATGGTTGATCTGGTTGGGCGCAGGCAATGAACGCAGTCACGACGCGATGGCAGCAAATGCTGCAATCCGACCTGGTGCATTATTACAAGCGCGACAAAATCGCAATTGCTGCGAGTTCTCTGTTCCTGATTTTGGCACTGATGGCGTTGTTCTCGCCGCTGATCGCGCCGTTCGATCCATACGATCTGACACAAATCGACCTGATGGATTCAGAAATGCCGCCAGTCTGGTTCGAGGGAGCGGACCAACGTTTTTTACTCGGCACCGACGACCAGGGACGCGACCTCTGGAGCACGATTCTCTATGGCATGCGCGTGTCACTGCTGATCGGTATATTCGCGGTATTACTGCAGGCTGCAATTGGCATCGTCATCGGCCTGGTATCGGGTTACATCGGCGGTCGTGTCGATAACATACTGATGCGAATCGCGGATGTGCAGCTGTCGTTTTCGACGCTGATGGTGGCTATCATCGTTCTTGCCATCGTTAAAAATGCCTTCGGCGGCGAAACCTACAGTAACTGGGCGATGCTGATCCTGATTCTCGTTATCGGACTAGCCGAATGGCCGCAAGTTGCCCGCACGGTGCGCTCATCGGTGCTCGGAGAAAAAGAAAAGGAATATGTCGATGCCGCGCACGTGATGGGCTTTGGGCCAATTCGCATCATGTTCAAACACATTTTGCCGAACTGCCTGTCCCCAATATTTGTCATCGCTACCGTACAAATCGCCAACGCGATTATTACCGAAGCGGCTCTTTCATTTCTCGGCCTCGGTATGCCGGTCACCGAGCCCAGCCTCGGCTCGCTGATCAGCATTGGCAAGGAGTACCTTTACTCGGGATCCTGGTGGATCACGTTGATCCCCGGCTTCTTCCTGGTCGTCATCGTCATCGCGATCAACCTGATGGGAGACTTCCTGCGCGATGTATTCAACCCGCGGCTATACAAGGATTAATGACTTTACGATCATAAAAAGTCATTCCCGCGAAAGCGGGAATCTTGTATAAACTGGTAGCCAATCAGTTAGAGATCCCCGCTTCGGCGGAGATAACGTCATTGGATTCTGTGTAATGCCGCGAAATATTCTGTTCATCATGTGCGACCAGCTACGGTGGGACTACCTGTCCTGCTACGGGCACCTGAAACTCCATACTCCGAACATCGATTCACTGGCCGCACGCGGTGTGCGTTTTGACAATGCATATTGCCAGGCGCCGATCTGCGGCCCGTCGCGTGCCAGTTTTTATACCGGGCGTTACCAGTCCAGCCACGGGGTAATGGCCAACGAAGACCCGATGCGAGTGGACGAACTGACGATCGCCGATTACCTGAGACCCTCGGGATATCGCAGCGCATTGGTAGGCAAAGCTCACAACCGGAAAAGTGCCGCAGCAATGGAGTCGCTCGGCGTTACATCCGAATCTGACTCTATGTGGCATTCCGGCAGCGGCGGTTACGAACCTTTCGAGCTGCACGAAGGTTTATATCCGGACGGAAGTTTGCCTGACAACCACGGCTATACCACATTTCTTAATCGCGCCGGTTACGCCGGCAAAAATCCGTGGCAGGAATACGCCAATAGCGGCGAAGACAAAGATGGCAATATTCGCTCAGGCTGGAGACTGCGTAACTCGGTCTACCCGTCGCGGGTTGACGAAGCGCATTCGGAGACTACTTTTTTAACCAACCGGGCGATCGATTTCCTGGAACAGCAAGAGGACGATAATCCCTGGTGTCTGCACCTCTCCTATATCAAGCCACATTGGCCATTGATCGCTCCCGCACCGTATCACGACCTCTATAGCGGCGAGGATGTCCAGGCTGTGGTGCGTTCCGACAAGGAGTTACACAACCCGCATCCGGTTTACCGGGCCTTTATGGAGCAGGAATACAGCGAGAGCTTCGCGCGTGAAGATGTGCGCGAACGTGTTATTCCGGTTTACATGGGCCTGGTTCGACAGATCGATGATCAACTGGGGCGCCTGTTCGAATACATGAAACAAACCGGTATCTTCGAAAAAACGATGCTGGTGTTCACCAGTGATCACGGTGAATACCTGGGTGATCACTGGCTTGGAGAAAAAGACCTGTTCCACGAAGCCTCGGTAAAAATCCCGTTGATCATCGTCAACCCAAACGCGACCGCCGATGAAACCCGCGGTAGCGTCTGCAACGAGATGGTCGAGGCGATTGACCTGTTGCCGACGTTTATCGAATTCGCTGGTGGCAATATCTGCCACGAGCGAGTCGAAGGATGTTCGCTGATGCCGCTACTACGATCACATAGCGCGCCAGCCGACTGGCGGCAGTACGCTTTAAGTGAGATCGATTATTCGGACCGCGGGCCTCGAACCCTGCTCGATATCGCGCCCTATGATTGCCGCGCAACCATGGTCCGTGATCAACGCTGGAAATATATTCACCATAACCTGTATCGACCCCAGCTGTTCGATATGCAGAGAGATCCGAATGAGTTAAACGATCTCGGCGAGGACCTGGACCACAGTAAAATTCGCAGGGATATGCGGCAACTGCTGATCGATTCGCGTCGTCGATTGAAACCCCGCGTTGGTGCATCGTATGACGACCTGGCAGCCATGGGTCCCGGGCGGGATGAATCCCGGGGTATCATCATCGGCCGCTGGTAAGGAATATCAGCACCCACGAATTAAAAGTGGTAGTAAGTTTGGTTCAGGTATCCGACTACGTCTTCAACCTCGTCGTCGAACCAGGTTAATTCGAGCGTGTCCTTGCAAAAGCGAACCTGCGTCCCGAGTTGCGCAAGATCCCTGACTCGCCGGTTGTCACGCGTGTATACCGATGGGTCGTGGCAACCGGTACAATTCGAGAAATGCAGATCGTCACCGTTGTCGATATCCGCGGCCTGCAGCGAGCCAAGGCACAAAACCAGAACTGCAACTGTGTAACAACGTTTCATAGTTATCTCCCGCTAGTTAGCGATCGCACTCAGGCGATAAAAAAGCGCATCATCCACTCCGCCCAGATGTGCGAGTCGGGCTCACCGTCATGAATATAGCGAGTGGCCCTGGCTTGCTCATCGGGCGAAAGGCTATCGGTTGCCTTCAGAAAATTTACCATCGCGCGCAGGGGTTGCTCGGGATGACCCTGGAAACACATGATATTATCTCCCAGCGTAAAGCCGTAATCGACATATTCCTCGGTGTGCGCAAAAGGCTCCGCCGCTTCCGGCAAACGGGTTACGCGTTCCTGGTTAAAATGATACAGGCCGGTGATGCTTGCAACAGGCTGCATCCAGTCATAACGGTTGGTAATACGCATAGAATAGTTTCCAATCATCCAGCCATTCTCGTTAAATCCTACTTCACCCCCAAAGGCCCGCGCCACCAGCTGGTGGCCGAAACAGGATCCAATCACCCTTAATCCCTTGCTGTTCGCGACCCGGGTAAGATCAATCAATTCGCGAATCCAGTCATGATCATCGTGGACGCTGCAGGGACTGCCAGTCACCAGGATTGCGTCATAGTCATCGATGCTATCGGGAAACTGGTTTTTCGACGTGTAGTAAACCTCGAAACGCGCGGAGGCGTTCAACGGTTGCAACAAATCTATGAATTTTTGCGCGTCCGTAATTCCAAGATCGTCCGCCCAGAAACTCTCGGGCACCGCATCCAGAATCGCAACCCTGATAGCGTGGTTCATGTCTGGCTGAATAATACTGATTGACTCAAAAACCAACGATACCTGAAAATCCGGAGTTTGAAACCCTTCTACAGCGATTCGAGTAAACTTATGACACCCGAAGAATTTCGCCACGCCGGCCACGAGTTGATCGACTGGATTGCCGACTACCGTACGAACCTGGAGCAGCGGCCGGTTCGAGCCCAGGTTGAACCCGGCAACATCAGGCGTAGCTTTCCCGCCAGTGCACCTGAAGCACCGTTGGCACCCGAGCAACTGCTGCGTGAACTGGAACAGCGTGTATTGCCGGGAATCACGCTGGTACAACACCCGATGCATTATGGCTGGTTTCCCTCCAACGCAGCACTAGCCTCGGTGTTGGGTGATATCGCGAGTTCGGGTCTTGGGGCGCTGGGTATTTCCTGGGAAAGCTGCCCATCATTGACCGAAGTCGAGGAAGTCGTCTGTGACTGGATGCGCCAGCTCACCGGGCTCTCCGAAAACTGGGAGGGATGCATTCATGATACCGCGTCGACTTCATGCCTGACTTCACTGTTACTGGCGCGTGAACGAGCCAGCAACTACGCGCAGAATCGTGGAGGGCTGCAGGGTGCTGACAAACCGCTTGTGATCTATACCACTGCCGAGGCACACTCGTCGGTGGTCAAGGCGGCGCTACTGGCCGGAATCGGTAGCGACAACCTGCGCATGGTCGCAATGGACCCCGAAAGTCACTCCATGCAAGCAGAGAGTCTCGCGGAACAAGTTGTAACCGACATCGCCAACGGATACCTACCGGTGGCCGTGGTCGCTTCGGTGGGCTCAACCAGTGTCACCGCTTTCGACCCGGTTGCCGAAATCGCCGAGATAACGGCGGGATACGATATCTGGTTACACGTCGACGCCGCCATGGCCGGCAGTGCGATGCTGTTACCCGAATGCCGTCACCTCTGGGAGGGTGTAGAAGCAGCCGATTCCATCTCCTGGAATCCTCATAAGTGGATGGGAACGATCCTCGACTGCTCGCTGATGTACGTGCGTGACGTGCAGCACCTGGTGCGGGTCATGTCGACCAATCCCAGTTACCTGCGTTCGAACGTCGATGACGAAGTCCGGCAATACCGCGACTGGGGTATACCGCTGGGGCGTCGGTTCCGCGCGCTCAAACTCTGGTATCACCTCGGCATCGATGGTATCGAATCGATTCGCACCCGCCTGCGACGCGATCTCGAAAACGCGCGCTGGTTTGCCGAAACGGTTGCCGCCACCGAAGACTGGCACGTGCTGGCACCGGTCAAATTGCAAACCGTCTGCATTCGCCATGAACCACCCGGCATCGAAGGTGAAGCGCTGGATCGCCATACCCTCGCCTGGGTTAACGCCATCAATCAATCCGGGGTAGCCTTTATGAGCCCATCGATGCTCGACGATCGCTGGATGGTAAGGGTTTCGATCGGAGTTGAAGCTACCACCCGTGAGCATGTTGAAAAGCTATGGTCCCTGATACGGCAAACTGTGAACGAGTCGGCTCTGTAACCGCGCAGATGCGCAAAATTCGAAAAGACATCGACATCAAAAAAGGATACATTACGCGACTTTGATATCCACGATATGCAGTAAAACATGGCCAATATCACCTGGAAAATGGAAGATGGCAGCGAAATCAGCGCTGATGTAAAAGACGGCTTGAACCTGATGGAAGCTGCGACGGCGAACAACGTTCCGCACATCGAGGGCGAATGTGGCGGTTGTCTTTCCTGCGCCACCTGCCACGTGTTTGTCGATCCCGAATGGTTCGAGAAAACAGGAGAGATCGACGATATCGAAGACACCATGCTCGAAATGACTGATGTCGAACGAGAGGATAATAGCCGTCTGAGCTGCCAGATAGTTGCCTCGTCGGCGCTGGATGGATTGATACTCTACGTCCCCGAACCGGAGTAATCCGTGACCGCCCCGATTGTCATTGTTGGTGCGGGTCAGGCGGCGGCCTCCTTCATAACACGCCACGTGGCGCTAGCCAGCAAGCAACCGGTCTTGCTGATTGGCGAAGAATCATATCTACCCTATCAGCGCCCCCCGCTTTCCAAGAAATACCTGATCGGTGAACTCGACCGTGAACGCCTGTTTATTCGCCCACCGGAATGGTACCAGGAGCAGAACATCAACCTGCGCCTTAACTCCCGCATTGACGCGATCGATCGTGATGACCGCAAGGTTGTCACCACCAGCGGCGAATCGATCGAATATGACAAGCTACTGTTATGCACCGGTTCCAGTGCGCGCAGCCTTCCCGTCGCAAATGGTGGGGACCTGGACCGGGTATTCACGTTACGCAGCATCGATGATACCGACAAAATGTCCCCCGAATTTCAGCCCGGACGCAAGCTGCTCATTATCGGCGGTGGATATATAGGACTGGAGGCAGCCGCGAGCGCCCGCCAGATGGGGCTCGAAGTCACACTGCTCGAAATGGCCGAGCGTATCCTGCAACGCGTCGCTGCCGCGGCAACGTCAAGTTACTTTCGTGAGCTGCACCTTGGGCATGGTGTAGATTTACGGGAGTCTGTGCGCATGACCAGCCTGCTCGGCGAAGGCGGTATCGTAAGCGGTGCCGCCCTCGAAACCGGCGAAGTGATCGATGCCGACCTGGTCCTGGTGGGTATCGGCAGCAGCCCCAATACCGGGCTCGCGCAGGCAGCCGGGCTGGATTGTGACAACGGGATCCGTGTCAACGAAATCTGCCAGACCTCCGATCCGAATATTTATGCTGCCGGCGATTGCACCAACTTTGTCCGCAACGGTCAGCATATTCGTCTCGAGTCAGTACAAAACGCAGCCGACCAGGGAGACCTGGTGGCACGTGTCCTGGCCGGAGAAGCAGTGACCTATACCGCGTTACCGTGGTTCTGGTCGGAACAGTACGATTGCCGTCTGCAGATCGTCGGCCTCAGCCAGGGTCACAATCAAACCGTGTTTCGCCCCGGCGCCGATCCTTCGATTATGTCGGTCTGGTACTACCGTGATGACGAATTACTCGCAATCGACGCGATGAACGAGCCCAAATCATATGCCTTCGGCACCCGGATTATCGCGGCGGGCAAAAATCCAACACCCGCCGAGGTCGCCGACCCGGAAACCGATTTGAAAGTCCTGGCGCTGGGTTAATTTCGCACTACAGTAAGCATTGGCATACGGTTGCTCAACCGCGATATCCGGTAAAAACCGGACACGGGCCTAGTCGGCCCTGGTTGTTACAATCGAATCCCTGGTTGGCGAGATCAGGGGATCGATCAACTCTGAAGTCGAGGCGATGTTCCGGCTGAGATCGACATAGGCCTCGAAACGCTGCTTGATATCCCGCACGTAGTTGACTGGTTCACTGCCATTGACATAACCGTAACGCGCTTTCTGTGCGTATTGTTTTCTTTCCAGCAATAACATTGCCTGTTCGGTATGCCCGAACCAGCGATCCGGATCACGCCCCAGCTGAGCAGCAAGACGGCGTGCATCCTGTACGTGACCCGAACCCGCATTGTAAGACGCAAGCGTAAACCAGAGCCGATCCGAAATCGGCAGGTCGGCATTAAAGCGGTCGCGCAACCAGTCGAGATACTTGATGCCGCCACGGATGCTACTGGCGGGATCACTGATATCTTTAACTCCCATTGCCTTGGCGGTACGCGGCATTAATTGCATCAAACCACGAGCACCGAACTGCGATTTCGCGCCTGGATTGAACCTACTCTCCTGGTACATCTGCGCAGTTACCAGGCGCCAGTCGAATCCATAGCGATCAGAATACTTGCGTACCAGTTCATCGTAGGGCGAAATCTGCCCTTTCAATGCATCAATGACGCGCCCACGCGCCAGGCGCTGTACCGATTTTCGATTCTTGAAGTACTCGATATAGGTTACGTTGTAAAACTCGCTCTTGTAGATTCGTTTGACAAACTCGTCTAGCGCCAGTTTGAGCATTGGATTACGTTTACGCAATGCGATCGAATGCGGGACTTCCTGCTCCATGGAATAAGTCGAACGGACCGGAACCGACTTGGCAATTTCGATATCAAGCAGATGTTGATCGGCCATGGTTGCCTTGTACTTACCGTGCGCTACCAGCTCAATTAATTGCTCTGTTTCAACGTTATCATCGGCAGCGCGCAGGCTAAAACCCGCGCCCTGATTTTGCAACGAGGAAAGCCTTTTCCAGTAATGACTTTGGTGACGTACGAGAATAGTCTGGCCATCCAGATCGGCTAGAGAAGAGGTACTATCGTCTTTGTGCACCACGATATGTTGTCGCGCATAGTGATAGGGTTCGGAAAAATCAACGCCAAGCCGGCGCTGCAGGTCATCGGGCTCAAGGAATCCGAGCGCGATATCTGCCCTGCCCTCGAGCAGCCAGGTCGTCAGCTCGCGGTAACTTGGCGGGACCACCACTTCCATGCGCAAGCCATGGTAGTTGGCAAACTCGCGCGCAAGTTCGTACTCGAATCCCATGAGCTCGCCGCGATAGAGGAAATAGGAAGCAGCGTTGTTACGTAGCAAAACGCGCAGCACGCGGCGCTTCTTTATTTCATCAAAATCACCGACAAAATGCTTATCCAGATCCTCGGCCTGGAACTCAAGCTGCAGGTAGCGATTGATTTCATTTACCAATCGCGGAGCATTCTTACGTACCCCCCAACCGATATCGCGCTGGCTGCTGAAGTTGGTGGCCACCCTGATTTCATCGCGAAACGATTCATATATTCTGACCAGGTTACTGTCCATAATTGTGGCATCAATCTCGCCGGCAGCGAGATCGTCCAGCACGTCTTCAATTAGAACGCCATCGGGCGTTTCCAGGATTTCGATCTCGGGATATCTGTTGTCCTTGAGCCACTTGAGCGCATGCCAGAAAGTCGAGTCGCGGCTTACCATCACCCGCTTGCCATTCAGATCGCGCACGCGCTGTATTGATTTGTTGTTTTTGGCCACGACCACCTGTTCGTTGACGTGGTCGACCGGCACCGAGAAGGAAATCTTCTCGAGCCGTTGATCATTAATCGTCAGGTTATCTACGATAATATCGCCGAAACCGGCTTCCAGTGCCGGGATCAATTTGGAGAAATTATCGACGATTACCAGCTCTGGAATTAATCCGTGCGACAGCGCAAACTCCTCTGCAATGCGCTGTTGCTCCGCCAGGGGTGAAGCACGGCGCGGTAGGTAGTCAGCGCTCGAAAAATCGCGCGTTAACAGAATACGCAGTTTCCCCGATTGCAGGATCTCGATGAAATCGCCATCGAAAGCGACTGATTCTGCAAGCGTGCTATAGCTGCGGTTGAGATAGGCATGCGCCGGATTGAGGCACAGCAACATCACAGAAAAAAGCAACAGCTGTGCAATCTCCCGGAAGAGCAATTTGGTCGTGTCTGGTACCCCCATAGTCAAACACTAAAGCGTTTTATTGCCGTCTTGTCAAAACTAAAACCGGTACCCGGGCGCTCAGGAACAGTGATCAGGCCATCGGCAAGTTCCATTTCCTCGTTAAACAGGGCAGCACACCAGGGCATGTGTTCAACTGAAATACAGTTGGATTCGCTAGCGGCGATACACAGACTGTACTCGGTGAAGATATGTGTCGAGATCGGAATTTCATAGGCCAGGGCAAGTGCCGCAACTCGCCGCATTTCGCTCAAACCACCGATGCGCTGGAGATCAGGCATTAAAACATCGACTGCCCCCGACTCGAGAATATCGCGCATACCGAGGTGCGTATACTCAGTCTCACCCGCCGCGATCGGCGTGTCGAGCGCGGCTCGCACCTCGGCGCAGCCGACAAGATTGTGGTAAACCACAGGTTCTTCGAACCAGGCAAGCTCGAATTCCTCGAGCTCCCGACCGAGCTGAATGGCATGCTTTACCGAGAGTGCCTGGTTGGCATCGGCGAGCAATTCGATGCCGGGGCCAATGGCATCTCGCACCGCGGCCACGCGCTCGACATCTTCGCGTATGCTCGGCTTGCCCAGGCGGATCTTTACGGCACGGAATCCGCTGTCGATCAGTTCAGCGGCTTCTGCAACCAGGCTGTCGATCGGCTGCGATAGCCACAGCCCACCACTGGCATAGGTTTTTACCCGTTCGCGACAGGCACCGAATATCTTGTGCAAGGGCAATTCTGCAGCCTTGCCCACCAGGTCCCAGCAGGCAGTATCGATCGCGGTGAGTGCGGCTATCGAAAAGCCCTTGTGACCAATCGGATTCAGTTCATTCCAGATATCCTGCCAGATGGCGGCTATAAAATGCGGGTCACGTCCCTCGACCTGGTGCGCGAAACCGAGCAGCATTTCATGCAGCGCATTGATCCGTACGGCATTTAATGTCAGCACACAGCTTTCGCCGATAAGCCCCTGGTCAGTTTCGAGCTCCAGCAGCACAAAACCCATGCTTTTTATCTGGTGGATGGAGGTTGCGATCGGCCGCTGCAGCGGTACATCGACGAGCGTCGTTTTAAACCCGGTAATCTTCATTGCCGCAACTCGTTCTCAATAGCTGATATCGACGATAGTGTAAACCAGTCGCCCCCGGGGCACCTCTACTTTGACCTCGTCCCCCAGTTCGCGTTTCAACAGAGATTGCGCCAGTGGCGAATCGACACTGATATAGTTTTCCGCGTGATCAAATTCGTCCGGGCCTACAATACGATAGGTCACTACCGTGCCGACTTCATCTTCAAGCGTGACCGTGGCACCGAAAAATACACGCTCTGCGTTCGCGGGTTTTTGATCGACAACATTCAGTTGCGGCAGGCGTTTTTGCAGGTAACGAATCCGCCGATCGAGTTCACGAAGTTCCTTTTTCCTATAGATATATTCGGCGTTTTCCGAGCGATCACCCTCCGCGGCAGCGGCCGACAGGGCCGCGACGACTTCGCGGCGCTTTAACCAGATTGCCTTTTGCTCCGTTTCCAGCGCCTGCATACCAGCACGCGTGATATAGGGCGATTTTGGTGGTCCCGGGGGGCGATAACGACTCATCTGCTGCTATGGAATTCGTCGATCTGGAAATTGATACTATTTTCGGTACTGCGAAATCTGAACCTCGGTACCGTAGTCCGCATAGTCACCGTCAGAGCGCTTGCCCCGAAAACTGCCCCACTCGATAGCGTCATAGCGACTAGGATTCTGCGCGTTGACCACCGAGGGTAACGGACAGACTTTGCAGTTTGCTGCCGGATTAAAGAAAAATGGAATACTGTAACGTTCACGGGTATCCATCGCCAGCACGCGATGAATGGCGGCCTTGTAGATATCGTTGGACCAGACCTGCATCATGTCACCGGTATTGATCACCATCGCGCCGTCAACCGTCGGGATGTCATACCAATACCCGTCGCGGTAGACCTGCAGACCGCTGACCTGATCCTGCAGCAAGACCGTCAAGGCTCCGGCATCGGTGTGATGATGGATACCGAGGTCTGCTGTCGGCTGATGATCGATCGCCAGACCGGCCATCGGATCCTTGACCGGGTAGTAATTAAGCCGCACGAAACCGGTGTGGTTGGTCGCAAAATCGTCATGCATGAAATTGGCGGGTAAATCCAGCCCCAGGCAAAAAGCTTCGAGCAGATTCAGCGAAAGTTCGGTGCAGGCCTCGAGATAAGACATCATCGTGGCTTTGAATTCCGGCTGATGTGCGGGCCATCGATTGCTCTGATGATAAATCGGGTCGACGCCCTCGCGGGTAAAATCGAAAACTTCTTTCTTGTCGCGCTGGTTCTTGGTCAATTCGTTATTGTAAAAACCCCATGGGTTGTCCTTGTTGCGGACTATCTTTAGCTTTTCCTCGACCGGTAACGCGAACAGGGCATGGGTTTGCTGCCAGACGTCGTCGATAAGCGTGGCAGGTATATCGTGATTAACGACCTGGAAGAATCCCCAGGTCTTGCAAGCATCGGCAATTTGATCAATCGCACTTACCGCGGCATCACTGGATGAATCCGCAAATACCTCGGCAACATCGATAACGGGCACCTGCCACGCTATCGAGGCCTGTCGGGCGACCGGTTGCTGGTCTAGATCTTGCGGTTCTGCGTGCATGGCGAGCTCGGTAATCCCTGGCTGGGCCGCTTAATATACCACTGATCGATGGCAGTACCAGAATTCGGATCACTATCGATTAACGCAGCAAGGCGTTCGCGTGCCTCTAATACCCGGGTTACAAGGGAATCGACCCGTGCATTGTGCGCAAACGGGCCTGCGGCGAATACTGGACCGTCGCGGAAAGAGCCTTTATTCTTGCCGAATTCCCGATGCCGCTTAAGCGCATTATGTAAACCTCGAATTTGACCAGCGAGCACTATCGAATCAATGATCGGACCCGATGACCCTCCGCCATACACGGTAATCAACGACCAGGGAAAGGCCAAGGTCCTGCTTACCGGCGATCATGTCAGTAACGTCATGCCGAAAATGCTGGACAGCCTCGGTCTCGACAAGTCAGAACTGCAACAGCATATTGCCTACGATATCGGCACCCGCAAGTTGATCAATCATCTTTCCGAGCATCTCGATGCACCCGCCGTACTGGCTGGCTATTCCCGACTTGTTGTCGACCTCAATCGCAGCCTTGAGGATCCCAGTGTGATGCCGGAAACCAGTGATGATCGGGTAATTCCGGGTAATCAGAGCATGTCGGAAGCGCATCGCAATGAGCGCATTCATTGCTTTTACACGCCCTATCGAAAAGCCATCGATTCGGAACTGCATCGCTTCAGGGAACAGGGGGTGGTGCCCGCATTCATTTCGATACATAGCTTCACGCCACAAATGGCCGGTTTTGTGCGCCCCTGGCATGCGGGAATTCTATGGGACAAAGACCCGCGCATTCCGGTACCACTAATGGCAAACCTGCGTGCGCATCCCGAAGGTTTTAACATCGGGGATAACGAACCTTACTCGGGCAAACACCCCGCCGACTATACGATTGATCATCACGCCGAGGCAGCCGGGTTGCCACATGTTTCCATTGAAATCCGCCAGGATCTCGTCGACACCGAGGAAGGTGCCGAGCGCTGGGCGACTATTCTGGACGATGCGCTGCGCGGCATCCTGGCTGATCCTGACCTGTACCAGGTCTGGCAGTCAATCTAGTAAGCAGGTTGCTTACCGGGGATGCCTGTTGAAATTCAGCCAGATTCCCGACCATACATGGCAATCGGGTCTCCGAGCAGCGAGAGCTCCGGTTCAACCCCGAGACCCGGCAGGTCGGGCGCGCTGAAGCAGCCTTCCACGTTACGCACGCCTTGTCCGGGTGCCGGATGGACGCTGACCATCTCCTGGCAGGACCAGACACCCTGGCAGAATGCCGCGGGGATAGTTTGTGCAAAATGCGCGACGGCGGTGTCGGATACGACGGTACCGCCGGTATCCATGATCAGCATCGTGATACCGGTTGCCAGGCAGAAATCACGCAGGCGTCGCGTCTTGGTCAGACCGCCGACGCGGTTAATCTTGATATTCACGACCTCGGCGATACCGTCGCGCTGAATACGAATCAGGTCATCGATGCCGTGCAAGCCCTCGTCGACCCCGATTGGATAAGTGGTATGCCGACGCACCTGTGCGATCTCGTCGAGCGTTTCGCAGGGTTGCTCAAACCACGAAGTCAGCCCGGAAACCGCGTTCATTACCGTGATTGCCTCGCGCGGCAGCCAGGCGCGGTTGACGTCGTAAAAAATAATCTCACCGGCACGTTCGTTGGCGGCGAGTAAATTGATGCGCTCGATATCCTGGTGTACATCGGCGCCGACCTTACAGGAATGCACGCGATAACCCAGGTCGCGGAAACGCTGCACCTCGTCGAGCATTTCCTGCGGGCCGCCGGTGGATACGCTCGATGCGATGGGCACCGGATCGGGTTCGCGCGCGCCTAGCAGTTCGCATAGAGGCAAACCGGCTGCTTTTGCGGCGATGTCCCAGCAGGCAATGTCGAGCGCCGACTTGACATACGGATGTCCCGGCAACGCCAGGTCCATGACACGGTTGATCGAATCGGCCTGGCGCGGATCTTTGCCGATAAGCAGGGGTGCGAGTTCCTCGATACCGGCGCGTATACCCTTGCCGAAGGCCGGCAGGTAAGTCACACCCCAGGGACAACCCTCGCCCCAACCCGATACGTTAGCGTCGGTATCGATGCGAACAATGGTGGAATCGAGTTGCTCGAACTTGAGCCTGCCGCCGGAGAGCCAGTAAGGCTTGTGCAAAGGCAGGTCGAGCTGCCAAACGCTAATGCCGGTAATCTTCATGCAAAGTAATTTACCCCCCGGACCAGGGCAAGTAAATCGAATATTGCCGCGATGCTCGATCGAAAATTCTAATCTTCGGTAGCGTAGAGCTCGGCAACCTTCGGCGCAATCTCGTCGGCGGCAAACAGTGGCAATGAACAGGCGTAATTCGAGCAGACAAAGGCTGCGGCACGATCCAGCTCGGGATATACGATGCTGTTATTCGATAACGGTCCTTCGCTTCGATCCCACCAGTCCAGACGCATGTAGCTCGCAGGATAATCTCGAGCGGCATTGAACAATTCCCGGGCTGCAGTATCCTTTTTGGCACCGATAATCGCAATATGCACTGGCGCCGTGTTGAGCTCGTAGTCGGCGAGCAATATGGATGGCTGAAAACTGAACTGCTCGCTCAGTTCCGGTGCCGCGAGAAAACGCATTGCATGTTCGCTGATTTTTTTCGAAGTCTCTGTCCCTATATAATGCTAGGCGATATTTGCACTACGCGCAAGCGCCGCATTTTCATCTACCTGTAGAAACGGTTCGGCAAATACGCCATCGCTGGCTGGCTCAACCGCAGCACTATTATAACCGCCCTCGGGATTTCGAAACTGGGCATCAATGAATTCCAGGCTTGCCGCAATTTGCGGCAACCAGTGTCTGTCACCGCTATTCTGATAGAGTGCGATAAAAGCCTGCAGCATCGCCTGATTGTCTCCAAGATAAGGGCCACCGACATCGTTGTTCCCATGACTGAATCCACCTCCTGGCAAACTTCGATGCTCCAGGATAAAACGGGTTGCATCCCGTGCGCGCTCAAATGCCGCCTGGTTATCGCTGGCGTTGTAATAATCCAACAGCGCCCGAATCAACCACGCATTTTCCCGCGTGTAGATATTTTTGTCGATACGCGGCATCCCCAGTGCGCGCCGCTCCTTGTCGCTAAGCGTGAAAAATGCGTGGCCATCGACCTCGAGGCTGAGATCGGCATCCTGGCTGGTATAGAACCCGCCGCCGGCGTCGAGCATGAAGGATTCAAGGTAACGAAAAATGTCGTGCGCTGCTTCGAGAAAAGTATCGTCCCGCCAACGTGAGTATGCCAACGAATACAGGCGTAAGTTCTCGGCCTGGAAAAACATGATTTTCTCGAAATGCGGCGAGCGCCAGTCGAACTGGTCCGAATACTGGTAAACACCACCCCATTCTGGATCGATCAGCTGCAGGCCATTGTGCAGTGTGAGCCGCGCCATCAATTCATATTCTCGCTTGCCGAGACGTGCCTGTTCGAGCGCATACTCGGTTGCAGGTGAATTGACAAACCGGTGAATACGACCCCAGCCACCGTAGCGGGGGTCATACAGGTCAAAGAAGGCCTGTTCCAGCCTGGTACGCAGTGCAGGAGCAAGCGCCGCCTGGCTGGCGGGTGTCGCCTTCGGTTCGTTCCATACCGATGGCCCTGGACTCGGATCGGCAATTATTGCTTCAAGCATCGATAACATGCCGATGATCGGGATGTATCCTCGTCGCTTGACGATTTCGTCGCCTTCAGGCGAAAACACGATTGTTGCGGGCCATCCCCAGCGCCCATAGCGGGCGGCGATATCCGGATTGGCGTCCGCGTCCACTCGCACCGGGATAAAATGCGTATTGATTAATTGTGCCACGTCCGGGTGGCTGTAGGTTTTGGCTTCCATGACATGACACCAGTGACACCAGACCGCTTCCAGGTCCATGATCACCATGCGCTGCTGCTGCCTTGCCTGGTCAAACAGGTCTTTGCTCCAGTCCTGCCACTGGACGAGACCCTGGTCTTCACCGGCTGCAATCGATACCCGGGGTAACGCGATAATTAACAGCAGCAACAAAATCCGGGGTCTGCAGATCAGCTCAGGCATGGTTCGTGGTCAAGTTATCGATTAACCTTAGTTTCTCTTTGGCTGGTAAAGTTCGATTGATGGAAATCATCCGGGGTCCGCAAATATATCTGTCCCCTAGATGATACCAGAGTGCCCAGGTGTCTAGCTGGAACAACAAGACCATACATGTTTATGGCAGAAGAACTGGGGTCAGACTGGTTGGTTCGAACGATGTGCAAAGCCTTGTTATAGCTCGCCAGCCTCTTCCAGCACCTTGCGCGCCACGCGAAAACACTCCAGCGACTGCGGCACACCGCAGTAAATTCCAACCACGTGAATAATGGCTCGAATCTCCTCCTTGCTGACGCCGTTATTGAGCGCACCACGGCAGTGGATTTCCCATTCATGCATCTTGCCGAGCGCGCCGATCATCGCCAGGTTCATCATCGAACGCGTCTTCGGTTCGATTACCTCGTCGCCCCAGCCGAAACCCCAGCACCATGCGGTCATTGCCTCCTGGAAAGGGCGCGTGAAATCATCGGCCGCGGCCAGGTTCTTTTCAACATACTCCGCGCCCAACGTGCCTTTGCGCTTGGCCAGGCCTTTTTCAAATAAATCTTTGTCCATTTCATCTCCTCGGTAACTTGTCGCCCTGCGGCTTAACCACTTATTAGTCATCCCGCGGCCTGACCGCGGGATCCAGTGTAACCATCACGCTCGCAGAGCTTACTTTAAATGTTCGCGCTACACGCGATGTTGTTTGACTGGGTCCCGCGGTCAAGCCGCGGAACGACAATCGGTATTATTCTTCCGAACGAGGCAGAAGGTTCTGTGGATCATACACGCATTGCTCGACGATTACGGCGCGGCGTGATTCACCCATGACCAGCACTTCGAATTCATTACCCACCTGGTTCAGTTCGGGCCTGATATAGGCAAAGGCAAGATACTTGCCCTGGTCGTATCCATAGCCACCGGACGAGATCTGCCCTACCGGCTTTCCCCGGTGCCATACCGACTCGGAACCCAGTGGATCGCACTGCACTGCGTCCGCAGCGGGCTCATCGAGCTGGAGATAAGCGAGTACCCAGCGCTCGGCAGACTTGAGTGAATACTCGGCACCCTGGAATTCGCCATCCCGCGCGAAACGCGCCACGTCAGCCTCGGTGATGGTGACTTCATTGGTGATTTCCGACCCGGAACGATAAGCCTTCTCCATGCGCACCGCGTTCAGCGTGGCCGAACCGATATGTACCATTCCCTCACTGTGCGAGGTCGAAACCAGCGCGCTGTAGACATCGAGCATACCCGCCATCGGCACGTGCAGTTCCCAACCGAGTTCACCGGTATAAGTTACGCGCAGTGCGCGCACGTCGGTTATTCCGGCCACGGTGATAAGTTGCGTCGATAACCAGCGGAAACTTGTATTATCGAGGGCGACGTCGGTACATCCGCCGAGAATTCTGCGTGACGCCGGACCGGCCAGCATTATGACACCGTAGTTTTCTGAAACATTGCTAAAGGTGACCGTTTCGTCCGCCCGAACCTCCTCCTGCATCCAGTTCAACAGCGCGGCTTCGCGTACCGCGGCGTAAACCATGTAGTAATGATTATCGCCAAGCTTGACGATCGTGGCCTCGCCCTCGATGCGCCCGTTACCCATCACCAGGTAGGTCAACGTGACACTGCCCTCTTTTTGCGGCACCTTGTTCGACTGGATTCGGTCGAGGTAAGCCTCGGCATCGGCGCCACTGATCTCGACCTTGGCAAACGCGGTCAAATCCGCGATACCGGCGTGGGCGCGCATACCGCGTACCTCGTTGCCGATGATGTCGAATAACGCACTGCGCCGAAAACTCTCGATATGCTTTTGCTCGACGCCATTGACCGCGAACCAGTAGGGACGTTCCCAGCCATACACATCTTCATAAACTGCTCCCTTGTCTTTCAGGATCTCGTAGAGAGGCGAAAGCCTGGAATGTGACGGCCGCAGGTCTGGACGGTCCAGATGCGGAAACGGGATTTCGTGGCGCAGCAGGTAATCCTCCTTCGCCTTGTTGACGCGGTATTCATCATCGATGCGGGCACCGAAGCGGCGTGGGTCGAAACTGCGCATCGATACGTCCGCGGCACCGTGCACCATCCACTGCGCGAGGTACTTCCCCGCGCCCGGGCCCCAGGCAATGCCGACCTGCGAACCACAGCAAACCCAGAAATTCTTTACCCCGGACGGCCCCAGCAGCATGTTGCCGTCTGGCGGATGGGTAATGGCCCCATGCACGACGCTCTTGATGCCCTTGTCGGCGAGAACCGGCATGCGCTCGAGCGCGTTTTCAAGCCACGGCATGATGCGGTCGTAATCGGGCTCGAACAGTTCGTTCTCGGATTCCCACGGCGTGCCGTCATCCCAGACCGAGGCCGCGTTTGCCTTTTCATAAATCCCGATCAGGCCCGACTTCTGCTCCATGCGGATATAACCCGAAACCTGCGAGTCGTCCCGAATTACCGGCAACTCTTTTTCAAGAGCCTGGAATTCGGGCACCGTGTCGGTGATCAGGTAGTGGTGCAGCATGTTTGCGATCGGTAAATTCAGCCCCACCCACTCCCCGATCTGACGCGCGTAGGTACCGCCCGAGTTGACCACCCGGTCGGCCTCGATGTCACCCTGCCCGGTGTGTACCACGAAAGTATCGCCGGTGCGTGTGATGCCCGTGACCCGATTTTGACGAATCACGGTACCACCCATCATGCGTGCCCCCCTGGCCATCGCAAAGGTAACACCGGCCGGGTCGACATGCCCATCGTGCGGGGTATAGAGCGCGGCCATTACACCGTCGAGATTATAGAAAGGGTGCAGCTCGGCGATACGCTCAGGCCCGATGATTTCCATTTCGTGACCGAGGCCCTTGCCCACCGATAGCGTGTACTTGATCCAGTCGACTTCGTCCTGGGTATAGGCGATACGCAGGCTGCCGCTGCCGTGCCAGGTACAGGATTGCCCGGTCTCGTCCTCGAGGCGCGGGTAGAGCTCGGTGCCATAAGCCGCCATCTTGGCGAGGCTGTAGTGACTGACCGAGTGCGTAATCTGGCCAGCCGCATGCCAGGTCGAGCCACTGGTCAACTCCGCCTTTTCCAGCAGCACAATATCGGTCTCGCCTTCCTTGCACAGGTGATAGGCAAGCGAACAGCCCATAACGCCGCCGCCGATAATGACGATATTCGCCTTGCTTTGCATCCAGCTGACTCCGATAAAATTTGGTTGCATCGAAAGATCCGCTGATGATACACTTGTATCATTATTTAAATCAAGTGCACAATTGTCACAAATGCAGCAAAAATTTAAGATTCTCGAAGCTGGATTGCCGCAGTCCCAGGAAGAAGTGCTCAAGCGCTTGCTGGCCGAGTTCGATAACCTGCCCGGTCAGCTACAGTTGTGCGCGCGCTATATCATCGATCATCCACATGAAGTCGGGCTGCAATCGATGCGCACGCTGGCGACGAATGCAGAGGTTCATCCGAACAGTTTCGTACGCCTGGCACGTCACCTGGGATTTGAAGGCTACGAAGCCATGCGCGAGCGTTTCCGTGATTTCGTACGCGGCGGTACCGGCTCGTCACCCGACCGCGTCCGCTGGCTGCAACAGATGGATCGCGAGGGCGGCAGCACCGCGGTGTTCGGCAGCATGGCCGAGGCCTGTCTCGACAACACCGAAAAGATGTTCGAGCAGCAATCGGTGCAGGATCTCGAGCGCGCGGTCGACTGGATGATCAACGCGCGCCGGGTTTACGTGCTCGGCCTCGGCCTCGCCTATCCGCTCGCCTACAACTTCTGGTATGTCGCGCGCATGGGCTTCGATCATTTTATCCTGTCACCACGTCACGGCAGCCTGCCGTCGGACGACCTGATTCGCATGGACGAGCGCGACTGCCTGCTGGCGATGACATTCCAGCCTTATCGCCGCGATACGCTGGCCGCGGTAAAGCTGGCAAAAAGGAAAGGGGCAAAAGTCATTGGCGTAACCGACAGCAACGCGGCAACGCTGTGCCGCGAGGCCGACCTGGGACTGGTCTCCCCAACCCATACCCCGCAGTTCTTTCATTCCAATTCAGCGGTGATCGCACTGCTCGAAAGCCTGTGCGCACTGCTGGTAGTACGCGGTGGCGACGCGGCAAGCGCCTCCGTTGAAGCGTTTCATTCCGCGCGTTGGGAGGAAAACATTTATGACGAATCCTGATTTGAAAGTGGTTGCAGATGGTGTCCCGGTAATGGGACTCGATGCGAAATACTTTACCGATCCCAATCTTTACCGGCGCATCGTTGACGAAGTGTTTTACAAGAACTGGTTGATGGCCTGCCATTCGAGCCAGGTCGGTAAACCCGGTGATTTCCTGACGCTCGAAATCTACGACCAGGACATCCTCATCACGCATACCCGCGAGGGCGGGATCAAGGCGTTTTACAACGTCTGCCAGCATCGTGGGCACAAACTTGCCGAGGGCAGCGGTAATAAAAAGCTACTGGTCTGCCCTTACCATGCCTGGTCTTATGACCTGCGGGGACAGTTAAAAGCTGCACCCCATGCGAACAAGGTGCCCGGTTTCAATGCTTCCAAGATCTGCTTGACCGAAATCAGGCTCGAGAATTTTCTCGGTTTCCTGTTAATCAACCTCGATCCAGAGGCTACAAGCATGGATAAGTCCTACCCGGGAATTCGCGATGAAATGCTTAAACTGTGCCCTGACCTCGAGCAACGCAAGTATGCCTACCACCATACCGCCGACGAGGGCTGCAACTGGTTCGTCGCGGTCGAAAACTATAACGAGTGTTACCACTGCCCGAATTGCCATCCCTCGTTTGCAAAGGGCATCATCGATCCCGATACCTACTCGATTATGCCTTACGGAGATATCAAGGTGTTGCACCATACCTCCGAAGCCTCGCACAGCGAAGATGCCTGGTATGACGTCAGCGGTGCCGCTTACGGCAGCTTTTACCTGTGGCCGGCCACTTCGATCCAGTTTTATCCCGGCGGGATGGTCAACAGCTTTTCCTGGCGCCCGCTCGCGGTTGATGACGTGCGCGTATTCCGTACATTTTACTCGAACGATGGCGAGGTAGACGAAACCCTGCAAAAGGTCATCGAGAACGATCGTGAAACCACGTTCCAGGAAGACCTGGATATCGTCAGGGAAGTTCAGCGCGGGATGAATTCGCGCGGTTATAAACCCGGGCCACTGGTCTTGAATCCCGAGGGCGGGATATACAACGAATTGTCAATTTTTAAACTACACCAATGGCTGCGTGAGGCAGTCGGCTAAACCAAGCAGGTTTCTGGAGTCCCTATCATGTCATCACATGCAGTTAAACAATCACCCGGCAGCATGTCGCAACGCGACCTGTTTGCAATTGCCGACCGTGTTTTACCCGGCTCGGGCCTCGGCAGCTATTCGCTGGCCGATGACATTCGCCTGATTTACTCGCATGGCAAGGGTTCGCGCATGTGGGACGTCGACGGCAACGAGTATATCGATTACGTCGGCGGTGCCGGCGCACTGATTCTTGGACATTCGCACCCCGCCGTGGTCGAAGCCACCAAGGCGCAGCTGGATCGTGGTGCGCACATGTTCGGCTCCTTGAACGATATCGCCGTGCACCTGGCCGAGCGTCTGGTTAACGATATACCCTGCGCCGAGAAAATCGCCTACGCAACCACTGGCTCGGAAGCAACTGGCTACGCGATGCGTCTGGCACGCGCGTTTACCGGGCGTAACAAGATCCTCAAGTTCGAGGGCGCCTACCACGGTAACCACGATTACGCGATCGTGTCGACTTTTCCGAAAGAAACCGGCGCCTACCCGCAGGGCACGCCAGATTCCTATGGACAGCCCGAAGCGACGGTTTCAACGATGCTGGTCTGCCCCTACAACGACCTCGAAACCCTGCGCAAGATTGTTGCCGAACATCACGCCGATATCGCCGCCATTTTTGCCGAGCCGGTACAGCGCATCATCCCGGCCGAACCCGAATTCCTGCATGGCATCCGAAAAATCTGCGATGAATACGACATCCTGTTCGTGCTCGACGAGGTCGTCACCGGTTTTCGTCTGAGCTACGGCGGCGCCCAGCAACGGTACGACGTCAAGCCCGATCTCTCGACCCACGGCAAAGTCGTCGGCGGTGGCGGTCCCCTGTCCTGTATCGCCGGACGCGCGGACGTCATCGGCCTGTCCGATCCAAAACTGAAAGGCCAACCGGGGTATACCTATTTCAACGGCACTCTGCACGGTAACCCCGTCGCGGCCGCTGCGACCATGGCAATGCTCGACGAACTCGGCAAACCCGGCGTCTACAAGCGCATGAACGGTTTTGCCGATGATCTCTGTCGCGAAACGCAAAAGGTCCTCGACCAGCACGATATCCCGGCGATCGCCGAGCATACCGGCTCGCTGTGGCAAATCCTGTTCATGGATAAAACCCCGCGCAACCAGGCCGATATACTCGCCAGCGACCAGGCTTCAATGCGCAAGTTCGATACCCTGCTGATGAAGCAAGGGCAATACGTGTTGCCCGGCGTGCGACGTTTCGTATCCACCGTACATACCGCGCAGGATCTCGAACAAACCCTGCGTGGCCTCGACGCTGCCTGCCGCGAATTCAATCAATCCTGAAATCATCCCCATTTAAACCGGGATTTTAATACACGATCACCATTGTGAGATTCCCGCTAAGTGTTCCGCATCCGGCGGGAATGACGTAACGACTCGGCGTCATCCCCGCACCAGCGGGGATCTTGTTGATTAAGTCGCTACCATGCACCAAAAGTTACCTCTCTGCACCGTTATAAAGCATTTTAATTGAAACAGGCTCCGATTTGACATATGTCAAGTCGACGGCAAAAAAAATCTCTAGCCTGCTGTTATCCGTTCGTCGCGCGCGGGTACCAATTAACAAAAATAGCTACAAGGGGGATGACCAATGGACCGGTACGGCAAGGCACTTGGGGTAATCATTTTATTTTCGCTTCTCTGGATCAATCCGGGCCCGTCGCCTGCGGCTGTCTCGGGCTGTCTTGCCTGCCATAACGGCATCGAGTCGATTCGCGAGGAATCGAGTGCGATGCTGCAACTGATCAATTCGCTGAGCGCCGTGCATGGCGATACCGCCGGCTGCGTGATGTGCCACGGTGGTGATCCCACCGCCAGCGACGCAGCCAAGGCACACGAAGGATCGCCTCAGTCACTGGTCGACTTCAAGGGTCCGCAAACCTTCTACCCCGACCCTGGCGCGATGGATATTAACAAGTTCACCTGTGGGCAAAGCGCTTGCCATGCCGGCTATGAAGAACGCCTCGAAAAATCCCTGATGAACACCGAGGCCGGTAAAATCCAGGGTAATCTGCACACCTGGGGCATCCCCGAAGTGCAAAACCACAAGGTGCCGTGGGGTAATTACGACGTCAAGGACGGCGACGGACCTGTTCCAAGCGTCGGCACCGACGCCTACAAGGCTTACATGAAGGACATGATTGCGGCACATAAGGAACAGTTTCCGACCGAACTGGCGCAAATCCCGCAACCCAGCGTCGACGAGATCGAGAAAGATCCGAAGCTGGCCGGCTTTACCTATCAGCGCCAGCAGTGCCAGCGTTGTCACGTCACCGTCAAGGGGCGTGAAAAGCGCGGTGATTATCGCGGCCAGGGCTGTTCTTCCTGCCACATCCCCTACGGTAACGAAGGCATATACGAGGGCGGTGATCCCACCATCGACAAGACGCAGAAAGGTCACATGCTGACCCATCAGATCCAGGCCACGCGTAAATCCAAGGTCACGGTCGGCGACACGACCTATTCCGGTATCCCGGTCGAAACCTGCAATTCGTGCCATAACCGCGGCAAGCGCATCGGCGTGACCTACCAGGGCCTGATGGAATTCCCCTACGGCTCACCCTACAGCGAGACCGGCGGCAAGCAGCCCAAGCTGCATACCAAGAATTACCTGTTTATTTCCGACGACCTGCATCACCAGATCAAGAGCCGTCCGGAAAACCCTGAAGGCGGCTTGCTGTGCCAGGATTGCCACACCACGATCGACATGCACGGTGACGGCAATATCCCGGGCACTACGCTGGCGCAGGTCGAGGTCGAGTGCCAGGACTGTCATGGAACGCCGGAAGAGTACCCATGGGAGCTGCCACTCGGTCACGGCGAAGAATTCGCCAAGTCGATTGGTAACTCGCCGCGCGGCCTCGCCAACAGCCTGCTGCAGGAGACCGCGGCATTTGCGACCGTTTACGACAAGAAGGACGGTTATCTGCTGAGCGCGCGCGGCAACCCCTACGGCAACGTGGTCAAGGATGGCGATACGGTCATCATGCACTCGGCTACCGGCAACGATTTCAAGGTGCCGCTGCTGAAAAAGCTGGCCGAAGATGATGCCTGGCGCAACTCTCAGGCAATGGTGGCGATGGCAAGCGTCAAGAAACACGCCGAGAGCCTCGAGTGTTACGCCTGCCACGCGTCCTGGGTACCGCAGTGTTACGGCTGCCACGTCGACGTCGACTACGGCCCGGATAAAAACGGCAAGCCGAAGCAAGACACCGACTGGATCGCCTCCGGATCGCTGCGCTACCCGGATGGTTCCACCGCGGAATCACCGCTCGGCACCAAGGGCATCCAGAGCCCGGGCAAGGTCTCCGAAACCCGTTCCTACCTGCGTTGGGAAGAGCCAGTGCTCGGCATCAACGGTGAGGGTCGCGTGACTCCGCTGATGCCGGGATGCCAGGTTATCTGGACCGTGCGGGCGCGCGACGGTAGCACTGTGGCGCATAACCAGATCGCAATGGCCTACGACGAGCAGAAGGAACTGGGACAGGAGCGCGTGCCGCTCGGCCTCGACATGGCGCCGGTGCAGCCACACTCGGCGCAGCGCAAGGCCCGTACCTGCGAAAGCTGCCACAACAATCCGAAAGCCCAGGGTTACGGTATCTCCGGTGGTGTGTTCTCGCTGCGCTACACCGAGAACGTGGTTGAGGACCTGATCGATCAGCGCACCGGCAAACCCATTCCGAGCAACTTCAAGATCCAGATACCCAAAATCGAGGCGCTTGATTTTGACTTGTCCACGATTATCAAGGACGGCCAACAGACACAAACGGTAGGCTCGCACTGGCCGCTGTCGCGCGCGCTGCCACAAGAGGTGCGCGATGCAATGGATCGCACCGGACTGTGCATGGGTTGCCACCGTGAAATGACCAATGCCGATCTGTGGTCCAAGGTGTCCGAGCCCGGTCGCCTGACCGACGCGCAGCATATCGAGTTGATGAACAAGATGCTGCAGGCTTACAGCAAGGAATAAACATGTCGGCCAGAGATTCAACCCATTTTGCCGGGTGGTTTGCGGCAGGGATGCTGGTATTCGTTGCAGGCGCAGTCCTCGTGGATAAAGCTGTGCTAGCCCAGGAAACCGGGTTAAGCGAGGAAATGAAGTCTTTTCTCGAATCACCCCGGCAACAAACTACTGGTGCCGGCGCACATAAGCAGAAAGATCCGCACGCCAGCCTGAGTCCCGACAAACTCGTTCAGGTAGCGCTACAGCATCTCGACGAAGGGCGCGCACCACTGGCGCTGGAGACATTAAACGAGGCACTCGGCAAATTCCCCAACGATACAATGCTGTTGAGCGTTCGTTCGAGCCTGTTTCTGCAAAACCAGCAAACCAGCCTGGCATTAGCCGATCTCAATCGCGCGGTCGAATTGAACCCGCACGACCCGATCCTGCTGACCAATCGCGCCCAGGCCTATCGCCAGTTCGGCCGCAACGACGATGCGCGGCGAGATCTGGATAGTGCGATCGAGCTGGACCAGAAATTTGTCGCGGCCTATTTCAATCGCGGTAGCCTGCATTTCGAAGCCGAAAAATACGATCTGGCGCTGGTTGATTTCAATCGTTGCGTCGAGCTCGAGCCGGAGGTGCCGGCAGCCTATTTCAATCGCGCCTCGACCCACGAAGCCCTTGGCGACCGGAACAGCGCGGTTAAAGACCTGCAACACTTTCTGACCCTGTCGCCGGAAGCGAGTTGGGCGCAGGTGGCCGAGGACCTATTGAAACAATGGCAATCCGAAAATTCATAACCTCGTTGCTCGGGCCCCTGCTGGTGCTGATTCACCTGGGCACACCCACGGCCGCAGATGCGGCGGAAAAGGATGCCCGCGCAGCCTTCGATCGGCTGCTGCGGGAAGCTGGATTGCGCATGCATCGGCAAACTCAATATATTGACCAGCCGACGCAGGCGAACGCCATTCTGCCCTACGAATACGCGTTAAGGCATGAATCGGGAGCGCTCGAAGTCCGATTTATCGTGCGCCCGCTGAACCGTATCGAGATCGAATACAACGACCCACATAATGCCGCGCCCGAACCCAACCACCTGTTCCCGCTGCTGTTCGAATCGATCACTAATCGCTTGTCAGTCGGCGGTGAGACCGCAACCAGTACTTTTCCCGAGGCGGAGGCGCTGGATAAATTCAACGCCAACTGGGCCGCGGCCTCGGCATTCGATATCAATCCTGATTTCGCCGCCGACTATCGCAATGCGCTGATCATCGGCATGCATCGGAACGAGATGGCCGACGCCTACACGCTGTTTTTGTATAACGACCATGAGCAGGCCAAACTACTGATCAACGAAGCGATTTCGATCATGTCATTTACGCCGGCTGCGACCACTCCCCAATAACCAGGGCCCTCAGGTTACAAAACTTCGATCCCTTGACTAAGGTCAAGCTTTTCATCTATCGTGGTCGGACTATCTTCCCAGAATCCGGCGCAATGCAAAAAACCAGTGACATCATCTGGCAGGACACGCAGCACCAGGTTTTGTTCGAGCTGATCGATAAAATCAAGGAAGTACCCTTCGATCCCGAAATCCTGATTCGCCTCAAGCTTTACGCCGAGCATCATTTCATCCTCGAAGAAACCTACATGGTCGAACTTGGATATCCCCATCAGGAAGAACACATCGAGGCGCATGACCGTTTCCGCGAGGAGCTAGAGGCGATGCTGGAAACCGATCCGAGCATGCACCCGTCGCTACAGATCTCGCTTTCCGATTTTCTATACAAGTGGCTTAAACTGCATGTCCTCGGCATTGACAAGAAGCTCGAAGACTTTGTCATGAAATCGAACTCTAAATAACCGGATACAATCGACCTCCGGCAAAACCTCAATGAACGAACAAAAATTAACCGGCCACTGTTACTGTGGTGCAGTCAAATTCGAAATCGACGGTGAATCAGACTGGGTCGGGCACTGTCATTGCGAATCCTGTCGCCGGCAAAGTGGTTCGGTCATGACGACCTTTGCCGGTTTTAAGCCAGGACAAGTAATATTCACCGCGGCAGTGCCAAAACGGTTTACCACCGATGATGGCGTTACGCGAAGTTTCTGCGGGCATTGTGGATCACCGGTTGCCTACGAAACCAGCGACCGTCCGGATGAAATTCACATGCAACTCGGCCTGTTTGACGATCTCGAGCGACTGGCACCGCAGGATCACAGTTTCCTTGAAGAAAAGGTCAGCTGGCTACATGTCGACGAGCATCTGCCCGTGAGCAACTGGACCCAGGAAAACCAGGATTAATCACTGAGCAGGTAGCCGCTGCGCGATTCGAGGATTTCAGTACCAACAATCTTGGCAACATTGGCATTAGCCCAGGCATACTTCGTGACTTTACGTGAAATGACCCGGCCAGAAGTGCCCGCAAGCAACGGGATTCTTTCAACAAACACGCCCTCGCCGTCGAGCCGGATCAGGTCGGCGATGCGATCGCCCTTTTCGACCCAGTCCCCGAGTTCCACGCAATAGGCGAGTAATCCTGCTTGCGGTGCTCGCAGCATTTCGGTCGCACGTAGATCAGTGGGTGCGGGAGCCTCGTGTTTTTGACCGATCCACTTTCCGGTAATCAAACCCTGTTCCTGGAAATAACCGTACAGATTTTCGGCGTCTCGTCGATTCAGTTCGTCAAAGGTGTCGAATCGACCACGGTATTCCAGCGTGCAAGAAACGACCGGTAAGGGAACAGGTTTATCCGGGCACTCGGATGCGAGTCGCAACCAGATAGCGGCCCAAACCTCGTCGAAGGAACCACCGCCGCTGTCTTCTGCCAGCAAGGTCGCCGCGGCCCCGGTCCAGTTGGCGAGCTGTTGCATAGTTTCCGCCAGCTGCGGCACGGTAAAAATATGGACCAACGAGTCATCGTCGCAATGCACATCAAAAACATAGTCCGCGTCGCAGGCTTCACCGATTAGACATCGGCGCCATTGATCCAGCACGGTAACCTGCGGCAGGGTTTCAACCCAGTCCAGCAAGGCTGTGCGGACCTGCCGGAGATTTTCGTCGGCGTCAGGACCGAGTTTGCTTAAAAGCGCTTCACCGACCGCATCATAAAGTTCCGGCCAGGCACGATTATGGTTCACCCCGGTACTGCGATTGTAACGGCCCTGGTGTTGACCAAATTCGATATCGCCCATACCGAGTGGATTGACCATCGGGAAAATCACGAAGCGCGCATTCAGTTCACCGGCGGTATCCGCGTCACGTAATAATTGCAACAGGTGATGCAGAATCAGGATTCCAGGCTGTTCATCGGCATGCAGGGCCGCCTGCAGGTAGACTTTTTTGTCCGCATCAGCAGGCCCGATGTGGAAATAGTTCAGTTCTGTGGTGCACCCCGGGGTATCTCCAGTCAGCAGCTTACTGATTTTTTCAAAACTCATGTCACGATCGCACCGCCATCGACGTCGATGATCGTGCCGGTTACAAATTCGTTTTCGAGCAGAAAGATTGCGGCGCCAGCGCATTCCGAAGCCGTGCCGGCCCGCGGAATCAGATGACCTGCAGTGCCTTTGTCATAGTATGCCTTGCGTTCGTCACCCTGCAGCGGCGACATCGGCGTATCGATAAGGCCGGGGCAAACACCGTTGATACGGACCGGGCTGACCTCGTTGGCGACCAGGTGGATAAAGGCTTCAACCGAACCACCGACGCTGCCGATGGCGAGCGTGCCCGGACGATACTTGCGCGCGGGATAACCGCTGAACAATACCACCGCGCCTCCCGGTGACATCTGCGGAACCCCGAGACGCACGCTGTTCACATAGCCCCAGAGCTTGGCGAATGAATTCTGAAATCCGTCGAGATCCATTTCGAGGAAAGGCCCTATGGCGCGGGGGCCCCCGGTGGCCGCATTGACCAGGTAATCAAATCCCTGGTGTTTTTCGAACAGTGTGCTCAATACCGGACGATCGAGCACGTCGACCTGCACGCACTCGATGCCGTCGATTTCACGTTCGCTGCGGCTACCGGCGATGACTTCAGCGCCGCCGTCACGCAGCATTTCGCTGGTCGCCAGCCCGATGCCGGATGTACCCCCTAAAACAATTGCTTTTTTTCCACTAAAGTCCGCCATTTAAAATCCCCCAACGACTATGATGTGATCCACGTGCAAACGGGGATCCTTTAAAATACGCACGATACAAGATTCCGATACTTCGGACCGCAACTTGCGCGGGAATGACCATTTATTTCATTCAGATTATGCCTGATTCCAAACTGGCGGCCATCAACATGCCAAGCTCTTCGCACTGTGCTTCAAACTCCGGCCGGTATTCACCATGCAATATGATCGATTCCTGCACCGCTTTCCATTTCAATCCCGACGTGATTTTACGGATCGCGATTTTGGTGCCGGTACCGTCAAGGCCCGCGCGGATATACGCAGCAAACGGCATTGCCTCGGTATGTTCCAGGCAGGGATAGTAAATTCGATCGAAGAAATCTTTCAGTGCACCGCTCATATAGCCAAAATTCTCGGTCGTCCCAAGAATTATCGCGTCCGCCCGGAGCACGTCATCGGCGACTGCCTGTAGCGGCGGAATATGCTTCACCTCTACCCCTTCGATATCTTCATGCCTGGCGCCACGCAGCGTCGCATCCACCAGTTTCTGGGTGTTGGCCGACGGATTATGGGCAACAATGAGCAAGTGCTTGGGATTCGGCATGAAGCGATCATAAAGGCTTAAAGCAGCCTTGAATAGAGTAAAAGCCGACACCGATTTATCGTTAGTTTTCAGATAAAACGAAAATATAACGTCAAAATGAACATTAATACGAACAAACGAAAAAGATTATTGACAATCTGAATCCGCGGGCGTAGATTCAGCGGGCGTGTCGAAGTAACTAAATAAACATAAAACCGAGGAGGCAATTCTCATGATCAAGCGAATCGCGCTGGTGGCTGCGGCTGCTGCGTTCTGTGCACAATCCGTCTATGCCGGTATGGACGAGGCAAAAAATTGGGTGGACAACGAATTCCAGCCGTCTTCACTGTCGAAATCAGAACAGATGAAGGAAATGGAATGGTTTATCAATGCTGCCAAGCCGTTCCAGGGTATGGAAATCAACGTTCTGTCCGAAACCATTCCAACCCACGAATACGAGTCCAAAACCCTGACCAAGGCGTTCGAGGAAATCACCGGGATCAAGGTTAATCACCAGTTGCTCGGCGAAGGCGAGGTGGTGCAGGCAGTGCAGACCCAGATGCAAACTCAACGTAACTTGTACGATGCTTACATCAATGACTCGGATTTGATCGGTACTCATTCCCGCTTACAGCTGGCGGTGAACCTGTCGGACTGGATGGCGGGCGACGGTAAAGACGTCACCAATCCGATGCTTGACGTTGATGATTTCGTTGGCCGATCCTTCACCACCGGACCGGATGGCAAACTTTACCAGTTGCCCGATCAGCAGTTTGCGAACCTGTACTGGTTTCGCAAGGACTGGTTCGATCGTGCGGATTTACAGGAAAAATTCAAAAGCATGTACGGTTACGACCTTGGCGTTCCGGTTAACTGGTCGGCCTATGAAGATATCGCCGAGTTCTTCTCGGTACACGTCAAGGAAATCGATGGCGTTCGGGTCTATGGCCACATGGACTACGGCAAGCGCGCACCTGACCTGGGTTGGCGCATGACCGACGCCTGGCTATCGATGGCCGGTGCCGGCAGCAAGAGTCTGCCGAACGGAATTCCCGTCGACGAATGGGGCATACGCATGGAATCCGGCAGCTGTAACCCGGTCGGCGCATCGGTTTCCCGCGGTGGTGCCGCCAACGGCCCGGCTGCAGTTTACGCGATCCGCAAGTGGGACGAATGGCTGCGCAAATATGCACCACCGGGCGCCGCTAGTTATGACTTTTACCAGTCGCTGCCAGCGCTTTCGCAAGGCAACGTGGCCCAGCAGATCTTCTGGTACACCGCGTTTACGGCATCCATGGTGGCTCCGCAGAGTGCCGGCAACAATACCGTTGACGGTGATGGAAATCTGCTCTGGCGGATGGCACCTTCGCCCCACGGACCCTACTGGGAAGAAGGTCAAAAACTCGGCTACCAGGATGCAGGTTCCTGGACCCTGTTCAAGTCAACCCCGGTTGATCGTCGCAAGGCGGCCTGGCTGTATGCCCAGTTCGTGGTTTCAAAAACAGTCGACGTCAAGAAAAGCCATGTTGGACTGACCTTCATCCGCGACACCACGATCAACCACGAGTCGTTCACCGAGCGCGCCCCGAAACTGGGAGGATTGGTGGAATTCTATCGCTCGCCTGATCGCGTGTTGTGGTCACCGACCGGTGTCAACGTACCCGACTACCCGAAGCTGGCCCAAATCTGGTGGCAGCAAATCGGGGATGTAAACTCGGGCGCTTTCACACCGCAGCAGGCGATGGATCGTCTCGCGGAGGAAATGGATCTCGTCATGTCGCGCATGCAGGCCGCGGACGAGAAAGCGGGTACTTATGGTGGCTGCGGTCCACGGCTCAACAAGGTATCGGATCCATCAGTCTGGCTAAACAAGCCCGGATCACCGAAAGCCAAGGTTAACGAAAAGCCCAGGGGGCAGACCGTCAACTACGACGAGTTAATCAAACGCTGGAAGAACTAACGGTCTGGGGATAGACCGTTGAACATGATTGCCGCCGGGGCTCGTTAAACAGGGCTCCGGGGGTGGTCTGCTCTCAAATTTCTGTGAAACCACGATGAGCACCGATATCAGCAGTCGACAGCATCTGATCATGGACTATATCCGTGAGCATGGATCGGTTCAGGTCGACCAGTTATCGAATCACCTGCGGGTAACGCCACAAACCATTCGCCGTGACCTGAACCAGCTGTATGAACAACAGCTGCTGCAGCGGGTTCACGGTGGCGCAGTGGTCAAAGACAATGTCGAAAATCTCGGCTACGGTGCTCGTAAAATCCTGATGCGCGAGGAAAAATCCGAGATTGCCCGCCGTGCGGCCGAGTTACTACCCGACAATTCTTCACTGTTCATCAACATCGGCACCACCACCGAGCGCGTCGCCGAATATCTTTACGACCGCAGCGGGATGCTGGTGATTACCAATAACATCAACGTCGCCAGTATGCTGTGGCCTGCCCCCAGCCTCGACGTCATGATCGCGGGTGGTGCAATTCGGAGCTCTGATGGCGGAATCGTTGGTTCCAGCGCCGAGGAATTTATCGACAACTTCAAGGTTGACTATGCCATTATCGGTTGCTCGGCGATCGACAGCGAGGGCGAGTTTTTCGACTTTGACCTCAGGGAAGTTCGCGTCACGCGGGCGATCATTCAGCATGCGCGCTCGGTCATACTGGTCACCGACTCGATGAAGTTTGAACGTCATGCGCCAATTCGAATTGCGGGTGTTTCGGCGATCGAAACGCTGGTTACGGATGACGGCATTCCCGACGAAGCGATCCGGCTGTGCCGCGAGTACGATGTCAATCTTGAAATCATTAAACGCGCCCACGCGACTGAAAAATTGGCGGGAAGCGCTTAAATGGCGATTGAATTACGCCAGGTTTCACTGCGAGTTGGTGCTGAGACCCATATCTACGAAACCGATTTGTCGCTAGAACCCGGCCAGTTCAATATCCTGCTGGGTACCACGTTAAGCGGCAAGACCTCGCTGATGCGCCTGATGGCAGGACTGGAAAAACCGACCCGTGGTGAACTCTGGGTCAATGGTGAAAACGTCACCGGAATACCGGTGCAAAAGCGCAGCGTTGCAATGGTTTACCAGGCCTTTATCAATTACCCGAGTTTCAGCGTTTACGACAACATCGCTTCACCGTTAAAGGTTGCCGGATTACCCCGACAGGAAATTAATGAAAAGGTGCGTCGCTTTGCCGACCTGTTGAAACTGACACCCATGCTCGACCGCCTGCCGAGTGAACTTTCAGGTGGTCAGCAACAGCGCACCGCGCTGGCGCGGGCACTGGTCAAGGGGGCCGAACTGGTGTTACTGGACGAGCCGCTTGCGAACCTCGATTACAAGTTACGCGAAGAGCTGCGCGACGAACTCCCGAGGATGTTTGCCGATACCGGTGCCACGGTCGTCTATGCTACCAGCGAGCCGCTCGAGGCACTGATGCTCGGGGGTTACACGGCGACCCTGGACGAGGGGCGGGTGGTACAGTTCGGCAAAACCTCGACCATTTATCGCCATCCCGAATCGCTTGCGAGCGCCCGGGTTTTCTCCGACCCGCCGGTTAATATCGCCTCGATCGAGAAACGTGGTGAGACCGCCTACCTCAGTGACGCGGTGAGCTGGAGCGTGCCACCCAGGCTCGCCGAGATGCCCGACGGAGCCTATAAAATCGGTTTGCGGCCGCACCATTTATTACCCGTTGGCGAAGGTGTCGAAGTCGATGGCGAGGTTCAGATTGCCGAGATTAGCGGCTCTGAAAGTATCATTCGCGTCATTATCGAAGGCAATAACTGGGTTAGCGAGGCGCACGGTATTCACGGCTACGAATTTGGGGAGAGCGCCAGTTTTTTCTTCGATTCGAATCGCTGCCTGTATTTCGACGCCAACGAAATGTTAATCGAAACACAGGTGTAGCATGTCGCGAATCGAGTTTAAGGACGTACGCCATGCCTATCCCCCGCCACCGGGCCAGGCACCTGTATACGCGCTCAAGGAAGTCAGCCAGGTATGGGAAGATGGCGGTGCTTACGCGCTGCTCGGTCCCTCAGGCTGTGGCAAAACGACCTTGTTAAACATTATTTCGGGGTTACTGACACCGTCAGAAGGTTCGATTCTGTTTGACCATCAAGAGGTGACCCAGCTGCCTACGGCCGGTCGACATATTGCACAGGTTTTCCAGTTTCCGGTGGTCTACGACACGATGACCGTGTTCGATAACCTGGCATTTCCACTGCGCAATCGAGGTATGCCGGAAGCAAGGATCCGGGAAAGAGTTACCGAGATCGCCGACATGCTGGACCTGTCCGAGCGATTGCAGCAGCGTGCTTCGGGTCTGACTGCGGACGGCAAGCAAAAAATTTCCCTGGGCCGGGGTCTGGTGCGCGAGGATGTCAACGCAATTCTGTTCGACGAGCCACTGACGGTCATCGACCCGCATTTGAAATGGCAGCTGCGCTCGAAGCTCAAGGAGCTGCATCAACAGATCGGGGTTACGATGATTTACGTTACCCACGATCAGGTCGAGGCGCTAACCTTTGCCGATCAGGTCATCGTCATGCATGACGGCGGGGTGGTTCAGGTCGGCAGCCCCGTAGAATTATTTTCCAGGCCCAAACACACATTCGTTGGCTACTTTATTGGTTCACCCGGGATGAACGTACTGCCCTGCAGGCTAGAAAACGGGCAACCCGTATTTGGGAATAATCCGCTCTCGTCGGATTATCCGGCCGATACCGATTTGAGCGGTAAACTCGAAATCGGTATTCGGCCGGAGTTTGTTCGTTTCGGCGATGACGGGATTCCGGTCGAGATTCAGAAAGTTGAAGACCTCGGGCGCTTCCAGGTGGTGACCGTCAAACACGAATCCGAGCAAATCAAGATGCTGGTTGCAGAAGACCAGGCAATACCCCCGGAAAGCCCGATGATTCAATTCGATCCCGCCAATCTCCACATTTATCGCGATGACTGGGTGGTGGAGGCGAAAGGTGCGTAAAACCACCAATCAAAAAGCCTGGTGGCTGGTGGTGCCGGTATTACTACTGGTGGCATTCAACGCATTCATCCCGCTGATGACGGTCGTCAATTACTCGGTGCAGGAAACTTTCGGTAATAACGCTTTTTTCTGGGAAGGCGTCACCTGGTTCGAGAAGGTACTGCGTTCCGAACGTTTTCACGATTCGCTACTGCGACAGTTGTTGTTTACCGGCATGATAATCTCGATCGAGGTCCCGCTCGGGATCGCGGTCGCACTGTCGATGCCGCGCAAGGGACCATGGGTCTCGGTCTGCCTGGTGCTGATGGCGCTGCCGTTGCTGATCCCGTGGAACGTCGTCGGTGCGATGTGGAACATTTTCGCGCTACCCGACATCGGCCTGCTCGGGTACAGCCTGAACTCGATAGGTTTTGACTACAATTTCACCCAGCAACCAGTATCTGCCTGGATGACGACTGTAGTTATGGATGTCTGGCACTGGACTTCCCTGGTGGTGTTACTTTGTTATGCCGGGTTGTGTTCGATTCCCGATGCCTACTACCAGGCTGCGCACATCGATGGCGCCAGTCGCTGGGCGGTATTTCGTTATATCCAGTTGCCGAAAATGAAACGGGTACTGACCATTGCGATCCTGTTGCGTTTCATGGACAGTTTCATGATATACACCGAACCCTTCGTACTGACCGGAGGCGGCCCGGGCAACACCACCACCTTCCTGTCGATCGACCTGGTCAAGATCGCGCTCGGGCAATTCGATCTCGGCCCCGCGGCGGCGATGTCATTAATCTACTTCCTGGTCGTGTTGCTGATTTGCTGGGTTTTTTACACCGTGATGATGCGCAACGAGGAGCAATGACCGCATGAATAGAAAATGGGTTTTGCCAACCCTGTATATCCTGTTCCTGATGCTGCCGATCTACGGGCTGCTGTCGATGTCGTTTAAAACGACCAACGAAATTCTGGGCGGGTTTTCATTTTTTCCACAACAGTTCACGCTAGAAAACTATACCAAGATTTTTACCGATCCAACCTGGTATAACGGTTACATCAATTCGCTGATTTACGTGGTCATCAACACTTTCATTTCGGTTTCGGTCGCGCTACCCGCGGCTTACGCGTTTTCACGCTATCGTTTCCTCGGTGACAAGCATCTGTTCTTCTGGTTATTGACCAATCGTATGGCGCCCCCGGCCGTGTTTGCACTGCCATTCTTCCAGCTTTACTCATCGATCGAGTTGTTTGATACGCATATCGCCGTCGCGCTCGCGCATTGCCTGTTTAACATTCCGCTCGCGGTATGGATTCTCGAGGGCTTCATGTCCGGGATTCCGAAAGAGCTCGATGAAACCGCCTATCTCGACGGCTACTCCTTCTGGCGATTTTTTATTCGTATTTTTATCCCAACCATCGCAGCCGGTATCGGCGTCGCCATGTTCTTCTGCTTCATGTACTCGTGGGTGGAACTGTTACTGGCAAAAACCCTGACCTCGGTTGAAGCCAAGCCCATTGCAGCGACCATGACGCGAACGGCAAGTACCTCGGGTTACGAACTTGGACTGTTGGCCGCCGCGGGTTCGCTCACCATCATACCGGGAGCGTTTGTCATTTACTTCGTGCGCAACTACATCGCCAAGGGTTTTGCCCTGGGACGTGTTTAGTCAGATGGGTGCCCCGTGTTAGATTTATCCTGGATGGCATGGACCTGGCCGACCGCCGCGTTTTTCATAACGTTGGTGGGGTCAATCGTCACCATGGGCGTCTGGGAAAAATTCAGCCCCGGGGGTAATCCACGCCGCGGTATATTCGGCATCGATACGACTCGTGGTGATCGCCTCTTCATTTCATGGTTGGGCACGGGATTTATCAACCTGGGATGGCTGGCCTTTATCGGCACCCCGCTATGGGGCGCGCTGGCGTTGGCAATTGGCTGGTTCGTCTTTGTTTTCAGGAAAGTCTGAATTGGCTGTAAATTTGAATCACAGGGAGCCGTGTCGGTAAATCGATGGACCTGCGTAACGGCAATATTGCGCGCCTCGAAAATGAAGCCTTTGAAGTTCTGATTGTGGGTGGTGGCATCAACGGTGCGGTAACGGCTGCGGCACTGGCAGCACGTGGGGCAAGCGTCGCGCTGATCGATGCCGGAGACTTTGCCGGTTTCACCAGCCAGCAATCCTCCAACCTGGTCTGGGGCGGTATCAAGTACATGGAAGGCTATGAGTTCGGCCTGGTTGCGGGACTGTGCAAGTCGCGCAACGAGTTGCTCGACAGCTTTCCCTCTACCGTCAAGGAAATTCGCTTCCTGATGACGGTCAACAAACGTTTTCGATTTCACCCCTGGATTATCTTGGCAAGTACCTGGCTCTACTGGTTGCTGGGCCGGGGTAAAACTCGCACACCAAAGCTGGTTTCACCGCGTCGTTTAAAGCAGATCGAACCCTTAATCAACACGGGCATAAGCAGCGCCGGAATCGAGTACTCAGATGCGTTTCTGCATGATAACGACGCTCGCTTTGTATTCAACTTCGTGCGCAGCGCACTCGACAACGGCTGTGTTGCGGCCAACTATGTCAAATCTGAAGGAGCGACCCGCGATGCGAATGGCCACTGGATCACGCAGGCACAGGACCAGATCAACGGCAACTCGTTTGAAATTCGCTCCAGAATCCTGATCAATGCGGCGGGTGCCTTCGTCGACAGCCATAATGCGCTCACCGGCGTCGAGACTGAATACCAACACGTTTTATCGAAAGGCATCCATCTGATCGTACCGCAGATTTCGGAAAATCATCGCGTGCTTGCATTTTTTGCCGACGATGAACGCCTGTTCTTTGCAATACCCATGGCAAACCGGACCTGCATCGGTACTACCGACACGAAGGTTGACGATCCTGTCCCCGCGGTAACCGATGAGGATCGTGATTTCGTGCTATCGAACATAAATGCCCGACTCGATCTACCCACACCGCTAGTACCCGGGGATATTATTGCCGAGCGCTGTGGCGTACGGCCATTGGCAACACGCAAGCTCGGCGATAATTCGATTGACGTCCAGCAACTATCGCGCAAACACGTGATTGAGATGTCCGCCGGTCAGAGTCACATCAGTATTTTTGGTGGCAAATTGACTGACTGCCTGAATGTCGGCAACGAGATTTGTGCTTGCGTCGCCGAACTCGGCCTGAAACTGGATCATGTCGAGAAATGGTATGGGGAACCCGATGATCAGGCACAACAGGCTTATTTCAAACGTGCAAGCAAGCTGGGGCTCGATGAATTTTTCGCCAACGACACCTGTGAACCCTTAAGCAGGCGCTTGTGGCGCCGCTATGGCGCACAGGCCGAGACCCTGCTCAACGCGATTGAGCGGAACCCCACCCTGACAGAGCCGTTGATTGAAAACACCGGCATCCGCCGTTGCGAAATAGAATACCTGGCGCACAATGAAATGATCGTCAAACTCGAAGATTATCTCAGGCGCCGCTCCAAGATCGAGTTGCTGGTGTCGCGTACGACACTGCAACAATCGGCAGGTCTGTTCGAGGCCTGCGAAAAGCTATTTGGCAACGAGGCAAAGGCACGTTTCGATGAGTATTTTGCGAAATAGTCTCATTCTCTCGCGAACCTGCGCGGCCCGGCGGGAATATTTGATTCACGGCGACATTACAAGATCCCGGCGGTCCGACGTATCGGTCAAGCCCGGGATGACGCATAAACTTTGCCGTCATTCCCGCATAAGCGGTGGTCCGACATATCGGAATCTCGATATAATGCGATGATTGCAAGAGCCCGAGTCGAGTTCGGGATGACAGCACAGAGGATTTTTAGATGAGTCAGTATATTCTCAGCATCGACCAGGGCACCACCAGTTCACGGGCCATGCTGTTCGACGAAAACGGGCATGCCTGCTTTACCGCACAAAAGGAATTTTCGCAGCATTTTCCGAGGGATGGCTGGGTTGAGCATAACGCAGAAGAAATCTGGACGACAACACTGACAGTAGTGCGTGACGCTCTTGAAAAGGCGGGTACCGACAATCGCGAAATCGCCGCGATCGGCATTACCAACCAGCGCGAAACTACCGTGGTCTGGGACCGTTCCAGCGGCGAGCCGATCTACCACGCGATCGTGTGGCAGGATCGCCGCACCGCCAACTATTGCGAAACCTTGCGCGCCCAAAACCTGGAAGCTATGGTTACCGCAAAAACCGGGCTACTGCTAGACCCTTATTTTTCCGGCACCAAGGTTAACTGGATTCTCGAAAATGTCGAGGGCGCACGAGCCCGTGCCGCCAAGGGAGAACTGGCTTTCGGTACGATCGACAGTTTCCTGATCTGGCGCCTGACTGGCGGCAAGGTTCATGCCACCGACGCTACCAACGCTTCTCGCACGCTGATGTTCGATATCCATACACAGCAATGGGATACCGAACTACTCGACATGCTTGACGTTCCCGAGTCACTATTGCCCGACGTTCGCGACTGTGCTGCTGACTACGGGGTAACCAGCAAGTCATTGCTGAGCGTCGAAATTCCAATCGCGGGTGTTGCTGGCGATCAACAGGCCGCGCTCGTCGGCCAGGCCTGTTTCGAAACCGGAATGATCAAGAGCACCTATGGCACCGGTTGTTTCATGATGCTGAATACCGGTGCGCAGGCACTGGCGTCAAGCAACAAGCTGTTAACTACGGTTGGCTACCGGCTTGCCGGAAAAACGACTTATGCACTGGAAGGTTCGATCTTCGTTGCCGGTGCCGCGGTGCAGTGGCTGCGCGATGGCATCGGCATCATCGATACGGCGCATCAAACCGAGGCCATGGCCGAATCGCTCGATTCCAATAATGGGGTCTACCTGGTGCCGGCGTTTACCGGTCTGGGTGCCCCGCACTGGGATCCCGAAGCTCGTGGTGCAATATTTGGCATTACGCGCGATACCGGGCCGGCCGAGCTGGTGCGCGCCACGCTCGAATCGATTTGCTACCAGACCTTCGACCTGCTCGAGGCCAAGCGCCGCGACGGTATAACCCCGACCCGGTTACGTGTCGATGGTGGCATGGTACAAAATAACTGGCTGTGCCAGTTTCTCGCCAGCATGCTAGACATCATTGTCGAACGGCCAGTGGAGACCGAAACCACCGCGCTGGGTGCCGCCTACCTCGCCGGCCTGCAGGTCGGATTATTCGACTCGCTTGACGATGTTGCGCGGCGTTGGCAGGCGGAGCGGGAGTTTGATCCCGAAATGGAAGCCCATCAGCGCAGCCTGCTGCTGGCCGACTGGCACGAGGCCGTGATCAAGGTTAAGACCAGCGCCTGAACTAAACCGCCAAAGCCCGGGAGTGGAAACCCGGGCCGCTGGTACGGTTCGGACGGTTTGACTACTGACTTTAAACGGTACTTAAAACAACCTTAGGCGCAGCACATTGCCCATGTAGCAACTCGCTGAATGCCTCGGCGCCATCGGCCAATGGTCGTTGTTCAATCCAGTTCAGGCTGCCAAGCGCACCGCTGTTTAATTTATGCAGCGTGGCGCCCAAATCTAACGGGGTATAGGTATAGGTGCCGATAAACGTGATCTCGCGCAGAGTCATCGCGCGCACGTCCATCGATCCCTTGTTATCCATCAAACCGATATGCACGATAATCCCGCCAGATCGAGTAGCCGGCACCGCCTGCTCGCGCGTGACTGCTCCACCGACCGCGTCAAACACGCAATCGAAGCGTTGTGCCGCTGGCTGTTCAGTAATCGGATCAATCAACTCAAAATCGCAGTGTTGTGCAACCAGTTCGCGCCTCAACGGGTTGGTTTCGGCGACCACGATTTCTTCGACGCCCTTGTCACGCAGTATCAACGCGGTCAGTAAACCGACCGAACCGGCGCCAATGACGAGCGCGCACGATTCGCTCAAGGGCCGACTGACGATCCGCTCGGCGAGCAAAACCGCATGCAGACCGGTCGCACCCGGTTCAGTCAGCGCCGCGTGTTCACTCGGCATTCCTTGCGGTACCGGGATCAGGTTACGCTCGGGAATCGCAATTTTCTCGGCGAAAGCGCCGGCGCGATACATACCGATCAAGTCGCGACTCGCGCACAGGTTCTGGCGTCCGCCGAGACAATCGTCGCAGATCCCACAGGTGATGAGTGGATTCAACACGACCCGTTGCCCGCTATTGCCACCCTCGATGACCGTGCCTACTGCCTCATGACCCAGTATCAAAGGTGGCACCCGCCTCTCGTCGTGTCCAAGGTAGGCGTGCATGTCGGACCCACAGATACCGACAGATTCGATTGCAATTAGCGCATCGCCCTGGTCGGGCGTCGGTTCCGGCTCATCGCGGTAAGTCATCTCCTCGTTGGCGGTGTAAACTAGTGCTTTCATTTTGCGGTGAATCCTCCATCGACCGCCAGGGTCTGGCCGGTAATATAACCCGACGCCGGCGAGGCAAAAAATATGGTAGCTCCCGATAAATCTTCGAGTTCGCCGTTACGCCCGATCGCGGTTTGTTGCGCGAACCGATCCCGGCTCTCGGGATTATCGAATACCGGGGCCGTGAGCTCGGTCGGAAAAAATCCGGGTGCCAGCGCGTTGCAGCAAATACCGTGGCGTGACCAGGCTTCTGCCATGGCGCGTGTCAACTGGCAGATGCCACCCTTGGAAGCACCATAGGGCAGACCATTTGGAAAAGCGCGCGTCGATTGCAACGAGGCAATGTTGATGATGCGGCCAAATTTTCGACTGCGCATCTCTGGTATAAATTCGCGCGTGAAGAAAAATGGAACTGAAAGGTTCAGGTTTATCGTGACATCCCAGCTCTCGATCGATACCTGCTCAACCGGTTCGCGCAGGTTAAGTCCGGCAGCATTAACGATGCCATCGATATGCCCACCCTTGATCGACGACTTGCATTGAGCGGCAATTTCCGCAAGCTGATCGCGCTGTTCAAGGTCGGCGACCACGTAACTGGCTTTGTCAACACCGGTATTAATTTCGTCGACGGCCTCGGCCAACGCGGTTTCGCGTCGCGCCACCAGCACCACACCGGCACCGGCCTGCGCCAGGAAACCTGCCATGGCACGACCGATTCCGGAGCTTGCTCCGGTCACAACAAAGTTACTACCGGCTAGCTTGAACTGGTCAAGAATCGCGGGCATGGCGAGATTTTACTCGATACCCAGTTCGAATTCCTCTCCCGGAAAATACTTATACAGGCGATCATCACCGGAACGCGCATGCCCCTCCATACCCTCGGAACGTGAAATTCGCGCGGTAACCGCACCGACATCGCGATTCGCTTCTTCTGTCATACGCTGCCAGGTCAGTACCTTGATAAATTTGCTGACACTTAAGCCCCCGGTATAGCGAGCCGCGCCCTTGGTTGGGAGGATATGGTTGGTGCCGGAACACTTATCACCATAGGCGACCGTGGTTTCTTCACCGAGAAACAGCGAGCCATAGTTGCTTAAATGCTGCAGCCACCAGTCGAGATCTTCACACTGCACCTCGAGGTGTTCGGGGGCATAATCATCGCTGACCTTGACCGCCTCTTCACGCGTACCGACCACGACCACTTCACCGTAATCACGCCAGGAACTCTCAGCCGTGGAGCGATTCGGCTCTGCCATGCGTTCGATATACTTCGGCATCAGGTCGATCACCTGCTGTGCCAGTTCGGCAGAGGTGGAAACCAGCCACGCGGGTGAATCGAGCCCGTGCTCGGCCTGCCCTGCCAGGTCGCAGGCAACGATTTCCGGATCCGCCGTGTCATCCGCAATCACCAGGATTTCAGTGGGCCCTGCGAACAGATCGATGCCGACTCGCCCATATAGAATCCGCTTGGCCTCGGCGACAAAACGATTACCGGGCCCGACCAGGATATCGGCCGGGTGGCCGGTAAAAAGACCGAAGGCCATTGCTGCGATGCCCTGCACGCCTCCGAGAGAGAGTATGGTATCGGCGCCGGCCAGATCGGCCGCGTAAATAATCGCCGGGTGCACGCCGCGGTCCGGGTGCGTCGGCGAGCAGGCGATAACCTGCTTGACGCCGGCAACGCGTGCCGTGGTGATGCTCATGATGGCCGAGGCTATATGCGCGTAGCGACCGCCGGGAACGTAGCAGCCAGCGGTATTGACCGGGATCAGGCGCTGGCCGGCAAACAGACCGGGCGACAGCTCGGTTTCAAACTCGGTCATACTGGCAAGCTGCGCCTCGGCAAAGCTCTTGACGCGCGCGTGCGAAAATTGAATGTCGTGCTTGGCCTGCTCTGGCACCAGTTCAATCGCCGCATCGATTTCAGCGCGACTGAGGACGATATCCTTGTCCCAGCCATCCAGCTTTTGTGCGTACTCACGCGCTTTTGCTTCACCGCCTTCCTCAATTTCTTGCAGCATGGTGCGCACGATTTGCGCGGTGTCGTCCTCACCCGTGGCCGGGGTCTTGGATGCCTTTTTTACAATTTCTACACTCATTATCTAAATCTCAAACTAAGGGGTTGGATAAAGGTACTCGGGTAACCACAAGGCGATCTGCGGGAAGAAGATAATCAGCAACAAACCGATCACCTGGATCACCATGAATTACATCATGCCGCCATAGATATCCTTTAAGTCCCATTCCGGCACTACCCCCTTCAAAAAATAGGCGGATAGCGCCACTGGTGGCGATAGCCAGGCGGTTTGCAGATTCCCCGCCACGAGAATCGCAAACCAGGTCAGGTTAAAGCCAAAGTCATTCGTTTGTTATAATGGTACTTAAAGTCTCATTTTTGCAATTTTTAAACGGTATTGCAACCAAATTACCTCTTTTTCCCCAGAATCATGTCGGCTGCCTTCTCCGCAATCATGATAGTCGGCGCATTGGTGTTGCCGGATACGATCTCCGGCATAATCGAAGCATCGACTACACGCAATCCATCGAGTCCATGTACACGCAATTCCGGATCGACCACCGCGTCCGCATCGACCCCCATTTTACAGGTACTGGTCGGATGGTAGATTGTCTGGCTGTAATTACGCGCGGCCTCGAGCAGTTCCGCATCGGTCTGAAACTGCCTACCCGGCACATACTCATCGATGACACAATTTCGCAGAGACGGTGCTTCGCAGATACGTCGGGCGACTTTAATACCGCCGACGGCGACCTCGCAGTCGCGCTCGTCGGAGAGATAATTGGGCATCATCGCCGGCGCCTGCAGCGGGTCCGGTGACTTGATCGCAACAGTGCCCCGGCTGTGCGGTCGGAGCTGGCAGACCGACGAGGTGAACGCCGAGAACGGATGCACGCCATCACCGGGTTTGTCCGCCGACAGGGGCTGCATGTGGAACTGGATATCGGGACGCTGCACCGCATCGCTGGAGCGGGTGAAAATCGCGACCTGGCTGGCGGCCAGGGTCAAAGGCCCGGTTCGGGTCAGCACATACTGCATGCCCACCAGCATGCGTTTTACCCAATTGTTCAACTCATCGTTGAGGGTGCGCTTGTTAGTCTTGAACACGAGACGGATCTGCAGGTGATCCTGCAGGTTCTTGCCGACCCCGGGGAGCGCATGCCGTGTTTCGACCCCCACGGCTTTCAGTTGTTCGGGGTCACCGATACCGGAACACTGCAAAATCTGCGGCGAATTGATCGCGCCGGCGCTGAGGATGACTTCGGCACTGGCCATCGCCGAGCGTTGCTGGCCGCCCTGCCGATACTGTAGCCCGGTTACCCGTTTTCCCTCCAGGATCAGCCCGGTTGCCTGGGCGTTGGTCAACACCCGGAGATTCGGCCGTTTTTTGGCGGGTCGGAGGAAACTCTTCGCGGTACTCCAGCGAAAGCCCCGATACGCGGTCTGCTGAAAATAACCGACCCCCTCCTGCTCGGCACCGTTGTAATCCTCGTTGAAAGGAATACCGATTTCGGTCGCGGCCTGGATAAAATGTTCGGCAATCGGTCGTCGCAGGCGCAGGTCCGACACCTTTTGCAACCCACCCACACCGTGAAACTCGTCGGCGCCACGATCGTTGTCTTCCGATTTCTTGAAGTACGGTAGTACCTCTCGAAAACTCCAGCCAGGATTACCCAGCTCGACCCAGCGATTGTAATCCTCCGGCTGACCGCGCACGTAGAGCAAACCGTTGAGCGCACTCGACCCACCGAGCACTTTACCCCGGGGCCACTGCAGCCGACGTCCGGCGATACCCGGGTCCGGTTCGGTCAGGTAACACCAGTCGAAACCGGGATTATGCATGGTTTTGAAATAGCCGACCGGTATGTGCAGCCAGGGGCTTAAATCCCTGCCCCCGGCCTCGACTAACAGCACCTTGTGCGCCGGATTCGCCGACAGCCGATTGGCGAGCACGCAGCCAGCCGATCCGGCGCCAACGACGATATAGTCGAATTGATCCACGAGCCCCCTATCGTTACATGTTTCGATTCGACGATACTATAAGTGCCGCTAAAACGGAACAAATATTCTCGTTTAAGACCCGTTGACGAATCTGTTAGATGGTTCTACTCTGAATAGCTCCATCAAGTTCGGTTTTTGGGATACCGAAATTTATAGGCATTTAGCTCTGTTACTCAATCGCAAAAAGCTGTAATATCGAGACCGAGAGTCTCATTTAAACTAACTCTTGCCGGTTTTCGGCATTGAACTCGGGTCGGACCGCCGGCCCAACAAGCTCCGGGGCGCTGCCTTCAGCCTCGCGGCGCATAACATAACGAAGGCTTTCTTAATTAGAGGAGTAGACATGATCAAACTAAAATATATAGCTGCCTGTACAGCAGCCTTGGCCCTCATGGCATCGTCTGCCATGGCGGCAGAAAAGGCCAAGGTCTTACGTATCCAGTCGGTGCTACCCAACTCAGCTGACGAAGTCGTTATGTTGAAGGAGTTCGGAAAAGACGTCGCAGCCCTGACTAATGGGTCGCTCACCATCGAAGTTCTGCCAGCAGGCGCTGTTGTTGGACCACGCGACATCATAGATGCTGTCGACGCGGGTCTGGTTGAAGGTGGCTTCGCCTGGACACATTATTGGGGTGGTAAGCACGTTGCGGCGAACCTGTTCGGCGCGCCTGTTGCGGGTGCCGGTGTAGGTCTCGATAACATCGCGTTCCTGAGCTGGTTCCAGTACGGCGGCGGCAAAGAGCTGTATGACCGTCTGTGGGATGAAATGGGCGTAAACGTCAAGGGATTCATGTTGCAGCCAGTAGGCCCTGAGGCACTCGGTTGGTTCCCAAAGCCGATCAAGTCGATGGATGACTTCCGTCAAATGCGCTTCCGTGCACCTCCAGGCATGGTTGGTGCCGCATACGCTGAAATCGGTGTTCCAGCGGTTGCCATGGGCGGCGGCGACATCCTGCCCGCGCTCGAGAAGGGTACGATCGACGCAGCCGAGTGGTGCTGCCCCAAGCCAGACTCCGTCTTTGGTTTCCAGAAAGTGCTAAAGCACTACTACCTCCAGGGTCTGCACCAGGTGACCGTGAACGCGGACATGTATGTGAATGGCGATTTCTACAACTCGCTGACCCCGCTTGAGCAAAAAGCCATGGAAGTGGCGGCAAACGCGTCTCTGTCAAAATCCATGTCCTACCGAATCTTTGAGAACGGTAAGGCGTTGAAAGATCTGACGGATAATCACGGTGTTATCCTGGAAGATACTCCTGCGGATTACTTCACCGAGTACATGGCGGCCGCTAAAAAGTCGCTGGAAAAAGCTGCGAAAGAAAACAAGTTCTTCGCAGAAGTGTGGCAGTCGCAAAAGGATTTCGCCGACACCGTGGTACCATTCTGGGCGGGTGCACAGACCTCAAACGCAAGTTTGGGTCGCGCACACGCGGATACACTTAAAAAATAAAAAAAGATTCGTTGCGAGGCCCATCAGGGCCTCGCTTCGAAGTTTCCATAAGGGCCCGGGCCCATTTAAATAATGAGAGCCCAAAAAGGGCAAGAAAAACGAGGGGGAAGTGGGTATGACCAAAGATGAGGCAAACCCAGAAGAGCTTGAGGTAAATCCGGAAGAGCTCGAGATTGCGGACGAACTGATTGCGGAGCGACGTGCCGAGTCACCTGGCGAGACGCCAGAGGATATGACACCCTGGCAACGCCCGATAACCGCAGCCATTGACATCATTAATTACCGGGCGGGTCAGATTATTGCCCTGCTCATGGTACCACTCATTGCCGTAGTGGTGCTCGAAGTCCTTTCTCGTAACTCGTTTGCGATCTTGCAAAATGCCGGGTTCGAAGGTCTCGCCCAGGCCCTTGGGCTTGGCCCCACGCTCTGGGTGTATGACACCAGTCGTATGATAGCCGGGGTGCTCTTCATGGCGGCCGCGGGCTACGGTCTGATGCGCGGTGTTCATATCCGCGCCGACTTCCTCTACCGAAATTGGTCGGCAAAGACACAGGCGACAGTAGATGCAACACTGTACCTCTTGTTCTTTATGCCTTCGATGATCTTCTTCACTATTATAGCCTCGGAGTTCTGGTGGCTCGCCTTTTCAAGAGGTGAAACCATGCAGATCGACAGTGCCTGGGGACCACTTTTGTGGCCCGCGCGCCTGGCGATGCCAGTCGGTGGCTTTCTCCTGATGCTGCAAGGCATCCCTGAGATTTTCCGCGCGTTCCACAAGATGGGTAAAGAGCGCGAGCGCTGGTTCGTACGGGCCTTGCCTGTCTATATAATCGGACTGCTATGGCTCAATCTGGCTATATTCCA
>Ga0224508_10000056_pt1 | contig 135867 bp, 161 predicted proteins | sample SF_Jan12_sed_USG_4_FD_170157 | JGI IMG/M metagenome (GOLD analysis project Ga0224508, IMG submission 170157) | Sediment microbial communities from San Francisco Bay, California, United States - SF_Jan12_sed_USGS_21 | ecosystem: Environmental > Aquatic > Marine > Sediment | place: USA... | reverse complement strand
AAGACAAAGATTATGTCACTTACGAGTTATTCAAGACAGTTTTGTTGGATGAAGTAAGTGATGAGGATGAATGGGAAGATCTCATTGCACAACAACCATAGTCTATAATCTTTAATTTTTTTATTTTCCCACCTACCTGCATCCATTTTTATCTCCAAAATGGTAAGTGAATCCAAGCGGAATCATTTTTGTCCATTTTGTTAAGCGTAGAAATCTTGAACAAATCTTAAATGTTAAAACATACTAACAAATTTATGGATTCAAAAATTGCAATGTTTTCGATACTCGCTTTGGCAGCAATATTTGCAATGATGCTTCCAATGGATTCTGCAATAGCTCAGACATCTAACGTATCTCCTAACGGTGAAGGTGAATACAAAGATGGAGAACGTAAAGAAGGAAAATCTTGTCCATTTAAAGATAAAAAAAATGCATCAGTTAACACCGATTTGAATATCTAAATTTTTAACAACTTATTTCTGCGTCCATTTTTATCCCCAAAAAGGTGGATGAGTTCCCGTGGGTCCATTTTAGTTCCTAAATTAATTAGAATAAAATCATTCAGTATCTAAAAATGTAGGATTCTTGATGATGTCATTAACTCACAAACTACTTTAAATAAAAAATTCAATAAACCTCATGATTAAAGAAAGTCCCAAAGATCTTGTTCCAAAATTTTTTAACAATACTTCTAATTCTTATGATAGAATAGTAAATTGGACTACTTTTGGAAAAGATAGTTTTTGGAAACATGAAATTCTAGAACAATTATCTAATGAAAGAACTGTGTTAGATCTTGCTTGTGGTACAGGTATCCTTACAAGACAAATTGCAGAGAAGCTTCCAAACGTGGAGATTATAGGTGTTGATATTACTAAAAACTATCTCGAAAAAGCAAAAGAAAAATTGAATTTATATCAAAATATTTCTTTTGTAAATCAGGATGCCGAAAAACTTAATCTAGGAAAAAAGTTTGATTGTATCACTGCATCGTACTTACCAAAATATTGCATAGCTGATGTTCTGGTCAAAAATTGTCTTGAACATCTTAATGTGGGTGGAAAAATAATTTTACATGATTTTACATATCCAAAAAATAGATTAATACAAAAAATGTGGAATTTTTACTTTAAACTACTTTTTTTGGCAGGATTTTTTATTCCTAATTGGAAACAAGTCTTTGTTGACTTACCTATTCTAATAAAAACCACGAATTGGGTAAGAGAATATGAAGAGATTATGAAAAACTATGGACTAAAAACATACAAGCAAGACTTGACATGGGGCTTTTCAACTATTATTGTCGGAACTAAGATTGACTAGTCTTATTTCTTCTAATATAGTAAACCAAACGATTTCATTATGAATAATTTCATATTCTCTTGATACTTTATTCTCATCAGGATTACGATTCAAGGCTATGACATTTCTAGTAGCATTGATACCATTCGCATTAAGAATTTCCCCAATACCATGTTTTTTCTTTAAAAGATCAGTCATGATAAATTCAGGCAAAACAGTAGAGTCAAATTTTACGTTGGCTTTTATCACTGGTAATCCTTGTGCCGTAATTGATACCTTTCTCACAAATTGATTAGGGGCAACAGAGTTCTGTTCTATTACTTCCAATTTGATATTGCAGTCAAAGATCTCTCCAAGAACAGTAACCACATTACCTACCGAGGCATCTAATATTCTATTTAACAAATCTTCAGAAAATTTAGTCATACAATATTTTCCTATTTTAATGAATTAAAGGTACCTTAAAGCAACAAAGAAAATAGTACTAAATATTACAACAGAACTTACAACCTTAAGAATTACTTCTTTTTTGTGATATGTTTTATAATTTACATTTTGTTGTTTTAGTTCTTTATACTTTCTAGATGTAACTATCAAGATATAACTTACAAGGCCAGCAATTGCAGAAAATATTATCGTTTCAAAAGATATCGAATTTGACTGAATCACGGCTCCCGCAAAAACAGGTAAAATTCCCCAGGATAAAACAAATGATAAATTATTGTGAAATTTTCCACGAAATAATTCAAGATTATATGCAAAAAGAAAAAATCCCTCAGCTATTCCTATTGGAAATAGTAACCAAGAATCTAAAAATGCATAATATAATCCAAGAGAAAAAGATATGATTAAGGAAATTATTGATGCTAACCAAAGCTTTGAGGTTGATATATCCCCCCAAGGTTTTTTCTTGCTTCCTAATGCATCAAGACAATGTGCAGATATTCCTATTGCAAAAAAATAGAGCAAACAAATGGATACTAATCTATCAAAACTAAATTCTACTGAAAGAGATCCCCATATTGTAAAGGATATCACCATTCCAGTATAAGGTAAAAATAGAATTCCTATTGATAATCTAAAGTTTCGAGAACCAAATTTTGGGACAAACCATTCAGATAATCTATCCTTTTGCATTATTTTTTAATAACAATCTTGCATTAAATAATTTAAATTAAAATCATAGGTGAATTAGAATAAATCTAAAACCTTTCACTCTTCTCACATAAATTCGTTTATTTATCTAACTTTTTTTGAATTAATTTTTAAAAAATAATTTTTACATTCATCTGCGTCCATTTTTACCCCCAATTTGGTGGATGAATCCCCATGAGCCTATTTTAGTTTCCCATCTAGTAACTGATCTTAATTTAGAATGATTATTTAAAAACAATTTTGATAGTTGAATCTCTAACTAAATTAGAAAGTATGTCTTGCTTTATGATGGTAAATTTACAATGGGAACATGAGTCATTTTCGTCTGTAGAATATTCTAAACCACAATTTGAACAAACAACAACATCTAGCATATATGCCTACGCCAAAGCGATGTATAAAGCCTCAATGAATGATTCATCAGTCATATCTATATGCTATATTTCAAATCTTTTCTTGTTGACAGTTATGTATATTCCAGTACGACCATCAAGACGAGAGTCTGATGAAGATGAACTGAATGAATAGATAGTTTGTATTTCTTATTAATTTCGTATTTCAAAGGAGGTTCAATCAGAATATTTGCAGAGATGAAGATTATGATGCTCTCATGCCTGCACTTGTCACTGTAGAGATATCGGAATTAAACTGGTGTTCTCTTATTGAATAATTAAAAACAATTTTTGGAATTGACGAATGTCATAAGACTTCACTATAGCTGTTGAATCACAAGCAAAGGAAACCTACAGTTGTAGTGGGGTAAGTTAGAAAAGGAATCTAATTTCATGCCTCCCACGTCCATTTTTATCCCAAAAAGGTGGGTCTCAACGTGGAATTGAATCTTAAGAGTCTTGAACTAAAACTGTAAATCCCTTTGAAGGACTAAACTTTCATTTAACAATAAGCAGTAATTATGTTCTTTTTTGCTATCTGATCAAAACACTTCAACATTTCTTTGTAAATAAAAATTATCAAATTATATCTTGAATAAAATGTCAACAAATTGGTGTCATAAATGCAGAAATCATACACAATCGAATGGAAAATGTCATTGCACTGTATGTGGTACTGAATTTTAGATCCCACATTTTTTTATATTATATGATACATGTGGACCATGGAATCTTTTTTCTACCGAAATAAGTCAATGAATTTAAGAGAATTTAGTTATGAATCCTTTAAATCTGAATAAAGATTTGTCTTGATGTGAAATTAACTATTTTTGTGCTAATTCCAATAGTACTTTCAATAGGAATCATTTCAGCTATTCAATTTAGTGATGCAGTTGAATATTCTCAAATTTGCATTGACAAAATTTGGATTGAAAGTACAAAAGGTAAAATTGCATGTGTGACTCCTTTCACTGCATCTGCTCTAGTAGAACGTGGATGGGGAACTATATTGACTGATGATGCCTTTATTGAAGAACCTATAGAAATGTCAGACCAACTACCAGAATTAACTACAGAAAATAAACTTGAGGTAATACCTGTAGCAAACAATATCTCAATGCTGATTGGGATTGACCAATCTGTTGAAGGAAACATTGGAGGAAACATTGGGGTATCAGCAGGATCTGATGGACTATTAATTATTGATGATGGAATGGAGTTTGCCCTAGATGATATTAAAGCACAATTATTTGAACTAAAAACGTGTGCAACTTGTGATGATATAGAATTTTTGTTAAACACGCATTGGCATGTGGATCATGTTTCAAACAATGCACATTTTGGTGAACACGATACAATAATCATAGCTCAGAGTAATGTAAGGGATCTTCTTTCTAGTCCACAGGAACAAAAAGCATTTGGTATGAAGTTTGATGCATATCCAAAAGAAGCTTTACCAATTATTACTTTTGATGAATCTGTTTTCTTATTTTTCAATGATGAAAAAATTCAGGTAACTCATTTACCAAACGGTCATACTAATTCTGATAGTATTGTTTACTTTACAGGATCAAATGTTCTTCATTTAGGTGATCATTTTTTTAATGGAATGTTTCCCTTTGTTGACCTAGAGCATGGTGGAAGTGTAGAAGGTTTAACCAACAATGTTGAAAAAATAATTAATGAATATCCTGAAAATGTCCAAATAATACCTGGACATGGTCCGTTAACGAATATGGAAGATCTTGTAGATTATCATGGCATGCTTATAGAAACTACAAAAATAGTACAAGATCAAATGAATGCTGGTAATACATTAGAAGAAATTCAGGATGTAGGTCTTCCTGAAAAATTCCAAAAATGGGAAGGAGCATGGATAGATGAAGCAACTTGGATTCTGATTGTTCATACTAGCTTGTCTCTGAATTGAGATTATTTTTTGAGAAAGAGCACATTCACACTCTGGGAATCAAGGAAAAACTCCCAAGAATATTTTACAAAATTTTCTTTTTGCAACTGTAAGGGCTTTCTTTCCTGATGGGGTGAGAGCATATGTAATTGTCTTGCCTTCTTTTTCTTCATCTAGAAATCCTGCTTCTCTTAGATTTTTTATTGCAGGATAAAGTGTTCCTGGACTAGGTTTTTCACCTTTCCTTTTAGCAATTTCATCTGCAATTTCTTTTCCATGCATTGGTTTTTTTGATACTAAAAACAAGATGAGAAATCCAAGCATTCCTCTCATGTCACAAGATTCGTCATCCATTCTTCTTCAATAGTTATATCGGTCATCCGATATATATAAATACATTTTAAAGTATACATATCGTATGTCCGATATTAATGGAAAGGAGGTGATTGTATGGGTAATGGTTGTTGCGGTGTAAGTGTACAAAGAGCACGAAGCTTCCTCACTAAGGAAGAAAGGATAGGAATGTTAAATGAATACAAAGACTATCTTGAAAAAGAAGCACAAGGTGTTTCTGAAAGAATAAAGGATCTTGAAAAGGAATAATCCTTTTTCCCAATTTTTTATGTAATATTAAAACTCTGAATTATTTTTTGAGGAAGATGAGAGTTAAAAACAATTTGTTCATAAAGTTAATTTACTTGTATTCAGATGGCATTTTATGATTGGGATTTGCCATAAATGTCATAGTTCTGGAATTGAGGTTCTAAAAACTACAGTACTGATCAGTGAGGTTGGTGCCACTGACATTCCATTATGTGAACAATGTAGAATGAATTGACCTCTCTAATGATTATCTAATCTTTTTAAATTTTATTTTCACTCCTAACTAAGTCTAAAATCATCTCTAAACAAGTATCTTGGCCTCAGGATTTTTACTTTTAATCATAAAACTAAAATCATAACATCTATCATGAGCAAGATCATACTATTCATTGCATCAAGTTTAGATGGATATATTGCAAGAAAAAATAGAAACATCAATTAATCTCCATAATTGATGTCAGAAATTTTTATTTGATTTTTTTTTGCAGAGTTTATAGGAGAAATTGTTGTTTGCTCAAATTATGGTTTAGAATATTCTACAGACGAAAATGATTCATGTTCCCATTGTAAATTTACCATCATAAAGCAAGACATACTTTCTAATTCATTTGTCATTTTACTATCATATCCTTAGAAAAATCAGAGGTCTGTCCACTATTAAGATTCAGGACCTTATTTATTGGTGATAAATTTTGAGGTTGTCCTAATTGACTGAAACTCATTAAACTATTATTATTCTTGTTTTAGGGTGGAAAACTTTGAGTAAAACTGTGTAAAAGAGAATCCTTTAGTTTCTATAGTTTCATCGTAGAGATGAGAATAATATATGAAATACAAGTGTAGGACCTGTAAAAAAAAATGTGATGATATTCCAAAACACATGGTAGAACAACACAACTTTTCAAAGAAACTTGTAGAAGAACAACTCAAAGCAAACCCAAATTGCTATAATAATTCCTTTGAAGAATTAGTTTGATTTTTATTGAATTTTTAGTTAATTTCTATTTCTGCGTCCATTTTCATCCCCCCCTTGGTGGATGAATTCACGTGAGCCCATTTTATTTCCAAATTATTCCTGTAACTTGAGTGAAAGTTCTTGACCCCATCCTATTGGTAAGGTAACAGTTTGAATATTTGATCTATTCTTAACATATTTTGTATATTCCTCCATCTCTTTCATATCCAAAATATTATCAGCTGCGATTATACCATTTTTTCTAATCATGGGTAGACATAATTCAAAATATTGTATGCTGTTTTCTTTATCAGCATCAATGAATACAAAATCAAAATAATCTTTCTGAAAATTTTTGTTAAAATCTTCTAACATTTCATTTAGAATTTTTATTCCATCTCCATGTTTTACTGTTACAAAATTTTCAATGCCAGCTTTTCTAAAATTTTCCTGTGCGATCTTTACCTTAGAATGATCTTTTTCTATAGTGATCACACAAGAGTTTGAAGGATTTTCTGATAAAATAGCATCTGCAAACCAAAGAGTGGAATATCCATGGGAGAGTCCTATCTCCAAAATCCTTTTTACACCTAGAGCCTTCAGAAGTAAATTGTAAAACTCTCCAGTATCACGAGTTATGGCTAACATTCTATTTTCTTCTGAAAATTCATCTTTGTGCTCTTGTTCATAGTTAGATCTTTTCTGAAGTTCATCAATTATTCTTAAGATTTTTTGGTTAAACAATATTTTTCACCTATATTAGAGCATGAATAAGATTATTTCCTAGCCGTTTGAAAACAGATTGGCATCTACTACAACCTAAGAGATGGTTAGGATATTGTTTTAATTCTATCTTTATTTTCTCTAGACTGCATTTGGAACAAAATCTACCTGTACCTGTTTTGATTTTCTCCCAATCTTTTAAGTGATCTTCATGTTTCATGTGTATATCATCATTCTTGATATCAAAGAAAAAAGGGTATTGCTTAGTGTGTGATGAATTCATGCTCTCAGATTCATCTAGCTCAAATTCTTTTTTTATTATTTAAAAAAAATAAAAAAATAACACTTTGATTAGTTTAAGAATTCAGATATTTTCTGCGAAATAAAATCTAAATCTTCTTCTAATGCAAAGTGACCCGTATCAAGAATGTATTTTTCAACATTGTTCAAATCACGTTCGTATTGATGTGCTCCAATTTCTGGAAATATGTAGTCATTACCTCCCCAAGTGATAAGCATTGGAGGCTGGTATTCTTGAAAGTATTGTTGCCATTGAGGATATAATGGAACATTTGTTTTGTAGTCATACAACATTGCTAGCTGTATTGATGTATTTCCTGGTCTGTCTAATCCATCTTGGTCAGTTTTCCAGTTAGACGGATCTATTGCATCTGAATTACGTGTTCCATGAGTGTATTGCCATTTTGTAGCCTCCAAGGTAACTAGATGATGAAGTTTCTTTTCATTTTCAGGTGTTTTATTATCCCACCAGACTTTGATGTCATCCCAAAACTCTTGCAACCCTTCATCATATGCATTTCCATTTTGTACCATGAAAGAATCTACTTTCTCTGGATTTTCAGAGGCAATCCTAAATCCAATAGGTGCTCCATAATCCATTAGATAGAGATTATATTTTTCAAGACCGATCTTCTCAGTAAATTCCTCAATGATCTTAGCTTGATTCTCAAAGGTATATTCAAACTCATCTACTGTGGGCATCGAACTTCTTCCATATCCTACATAGTCAGGAGCAACTAGATGAAACTCGTCTGCTAGTGCGGGAATTAGATTTCTATACATATGTGAAGAAGTGGGAAAACCATGTAACAACAGAATTGTTTCTTTGTTTTCCTTTCCAGCTTCAAGATAAAAGATCTCTTGTCCTTGTATAACTATGGAATTTTCTTTGACATGAATTGAATGGTTTGTTTGTGATTTGTCACATAGAACATCACCACAGACAATGTTGTTAGTCTTTGAACCGTATGATTTTGGTGATACTTGTCCTGGACTTCCTTCAGCTTTGTCTGCATATGCCATTTCTATTTGATTTAATCCAAATGTTGTTGCAAATAGAAACAAGACTGCAAGCAATCCTGCATATTTGATCTTTTGTGTTGTCTTTGTCATGATAACTGATAAACTAATAATTGTGATAAGAGGAGCGGAAATATTCTAAATAAAATAATTCTGAATCGGAAGCAAATATGAAAAGAAATGAGCAGATATTTACCCATGATTGCCGAATCGGAATTGATGTTTCCAGTTTGCCTGAAATCAATAATAATGTGTTCAGCCAATCTGTTTTGTGACTGATGAGATTGATAAAATCATATTGGCTCATCTAGGAAAAAATGCTCGAATTTCATCGCAAGATATTGCAACAAATCTACAAGATCTAGGTTACACTATAACCGATAGAGCAGTAAGACAAAGGTTTGCACGACTTGAAAAGAACAATGTGATTTTGGGTTATTCTGCTATACTGAATCCAAGTTTGATATCCGAAAAAGTGAATCGTACCATAATTTTAAAATTTAAATTAACAAAAAAAACAGAAGCTTTAGTTGAACTACTAACTAAATATGTTGAAGAATCAATCTTTTGTACATATTCTAGTAAGTTAAGCGGAGACTTTGACTGGATTTGTCACTTTGTTTTTGATTCAGTAGATCAATTTGATCTTGAATCTAATAATTTTCTAAGTAGATTTGGAGAACTGATTTCTGATTATCGTTCATATGAATCAAAAATGATAAAATCTTCTCCATACATGGTATATGATGAACAGGAACTAAAAGAAAAAAAATTACGTGTTTATAGTATTTTAAATTCTTTAAAAATACATGATAGTCTAAATGATCGACTTCAAGCTATAGTTGATAGTCTAGTAACATACTTTGATGGTTATTTTGCACGACTTTGGTTTGTTGATAAGGATAGAAAATGGTTGATTCTAAAGTTCAGTTCTGGAAAATACAAGAACATTGATGGTGAATTCTCTAAAGTATCAATTGATTCGCTAAAGATTGGACCTGTAGTAAAAACTAGAAAAGCTGTTGTTACAAATGATGTAGCTCATGATCCTAGAGTAAAACATCATGATTGGGCCAAAAAAGAAAAACTGCAATCTTTTGCAGCATATCCACTAACTTACAAAGGAAAATCTATTGCAGTTCTGGCGCTGTTTAGCAAAAAAAAACTTAGTCACATTGATTTTGAAATTTTAGGCATTTTTTGTGATCAATTATCAAAAGAATTAACAGGGTTTTTTGAGGCTAAGGATTTTTTATCTGAATAGATCTCAGAAATTATTGAAATGATGATTTCCGATTTAGAAATAATTGACTATTAGAAGATATTTTCTAGTAAAATTCACTTCCGAATCAGAAATGAATACTGATTTTTTGTTCCGAGGAGAATATTATCATATTTGACTGATCCAATTTATGAAAACACAAAAAATAGAACTAAAATCTAGAAAAACTGCTATTTCAAATAGCAAATTTCTAAGATTAGTATTTGGGGGAATTATTGCAACTGTTGCATTTGATGCAGTAATGTATGCTGATATTATAATAACTGGAATTCCACTTGACATTGTAACAGTTCTAGGACAATTGACTGTTGGAGAAAATGAATCAACTCAACTCGTTGGGCATGTAATTCATCTTACCAATGGTATTGGCTTAGCTTTGTTATTTGGATATGCTGTACTCCCAATATCAAAAAGAATTATCCAATTACCAGTTTGGATATATGCCACAATCTTCGCTTTAATTGAAGTAGTTGTAGCAGTTTGGTTTGTAATGTTGCCCTCATTAGGTGCAGGAATTGCAGGACTGGACATAGCACCAGAAGTACCAATAATGACTGCCATTAGACATGTTGTCTTTGGAATTGTATTGGGATTATCATTGAAAGGGAGAGTTGATGAAAAATGAGTACATCAACTCTCTCTTCTTTGAATAATAAGCAAGTACAACTTGCTTTAGAAATGCTTCGTGTAAATCGAAGAAATGAATTCAAAGAAATAGCACAAGAAATAGGTGTTGAGACTAGAAAAAATTGGGAACAAATCGTTTTGCGATTTAGTCTAGAGATAAACAGCTGTTTTGTTAAATGGCAAGACAATGAAAACATAAAAAATAATGTACGAAGCTGTTTTATCATTATGCAAAAACTGGTAAAAGACCATAAAGTTTCTCATGCCATAAAAATTCTAGATCTTACAAACAAGATAACAGAAGACTTTGAAACAATTTTTAAAAAAATGGGGAGAGCGTGATTGCAAAAAATCATCTCTCCATTTACTGAAAAAACTGCAAGACAAAAAGTAAGTATTGCTCAAGATACATGGAATACTCGTGATCCAGAGATAGTTGCAAATGCATACACTATAGATTCCCAATGGAGAAATCGTACTGCCTTCTTTAAAGGAAGAAATACAATCAAAGAATTTTTAAAAAGAAAATGGGATAAAGAGCTTGATTATAATCTTGAAAAAGAATTATGGGCATATTCTGAAAATAGAATTTCTGTTAGGTTTGAGTATGAATGGCGTGATGCTGATACTGGTCAATGGTATAGGACTCATGGAAATGAACACTGGGAATTTGATGAGTATGGTTTAATGAAAATATGTGATATGAGTGCAAATGATATTCCAATTGTTGAATCTGAACGGAGAATTGGGAAAAATTGAAACGCTATCTTTATGCCCTAATTCCTGCAGTTGCTTTCTTAATGATATTTACCAATGCATTTTTTGGACACATGATATTTGTGTCCGACACTGAGCAGGTAGCAAACAAGTATTCTGTATATGCACATTTGCAACCAGAATGGAATAGTGATTCAAAGAATATTATGTTTGAGGTTACAAACTCTTGGTACAAGTCAGGTAAAGATAGCAATGGCAACCATGTAATGGAGGCATCTGCCAAGGAATACAACACAAACCAACTGAATTACATCAACGGCAAGTCATATGTAGAACTAAAACATGAATTCAGCGACTGTCAGGAAGAATGGCAACCAATGCTATACAGAAAGGCAGTAGACACTGTACGACATGAGATAGAATATGTACAAGGAAAACAACTAAGTACAAATCCAGACATCTCTGTGTATCCTGATATTGAGAACAAAAACTATGACAATTCAAAGCAACAATCAAAAATCAAAAATGGATACGTACAGTATATTCCAATTTGCACCTCCAATGATTTTACGTCATATGATTATAGCCTGAAAACAGACAACAAAGATATTGGATTTGATGTGTACTTTGTCAAATCGCTAGAAGAACGTACTGATTTTTTCGCTATTGAACAAAGCTTTGATTATTATGATGATAAGGATTGCTTTGCACAAAATAAGCAAAGCTATAGTGGAACTTGCAAAAATATCTCAAAAAATAGTGGATTGCTAGTTGTTGTACCAGATGAATTAGTTCCCTGGATTACCAAATTTACTATAAACCTGTATGAGATAGATAGCGGTATGTGAATAAATTGCAGCAATGAGTTTACTAGCAAATTTAGGCTCAATTATCTTGCTCTTTTGATTTTTACATCATTTTTTATGATTCTCTAAGAAGGCTAATTCTAAAAGTTTTTTATTACTACTCTAATTTGATCTATCAATGAAAATAGCAAAGACAATGACATTCTCAATTCTTGCAATAATTGCAACTGGTCTATTAATGACTACACCAGCTGCTTTTGCAGATCATTCAGAAGTTACAATTGAAGCTGTACTAGGTTCTGGTGCACCCGGTTGTGAGGAAACTGCAGAGGGATGTTACATTCCAAGTACTGCAACAGTTGATGTTGGTGGAGTTGTAATTATGTCAAACCCTGACACTGCAGCCCATACATTCACAGCAGGAAGTCCAGCTGACGGTCCAACAGGGGAATTTGATACAGGACTAGTAATGGCAGGAAATTCCTTTGAATGGTCCCCAGACACAGTAGGTGAAGTTCCTTACTTTTGTATGGTACATCCTTGGATGGTAGGTTTGATTGTAGTACAAGAAGCAGAAGCTGAAGAAGAAACTCATGAAGAAGAAATGATGGAAGAAACTCATGAAGAAGAAATGATGGAAGAAACTCATGAAGAAGAAATGATGGAAACGCAAGAGGACATTTACGTTACACTGGATCATGATATTTCTGGTGGTAGTGTAACCGAGATGGAAATCGAGATGGATTCCAACTCTTTAGTTATTGAAGTTGACGCAACTGATAATGGTTCAATTTCTGTTACTCTGCCAAGAGATGTAATTGATGCAACAAACAATGGTAATGATGACGACTTCTTTGTCATAGTTGATGGTGAGGAAGTTGACTTTCAGGAAACAAAAACATCCACTGATAGAACACTAACCGTAGAATTCCCAGCGGGTGCTGAGGAGATTGAGATAATTGGCACCTTTGTAGTTCCAGAATTTGGTACAATTGCAGCAATGATTCTAGCAGTTGCAATTATATCCATAATTGCAGTTTCTGCAAAATCTAGACTCAGTATTATGCCAAGACTGTAACACAAAAAAATCCTTATTTTTTCTTTTTTATTTTCTAAAAAATATACAAAATTAGATAGACTAAACTACAAATTTTTCAATCTCTACTCAAAATTTTTACTTTGTATGTCTTTCCAGTATTTTTCTATCATTTGTAGAATGTCTGCATATGTCCTAAATTCCTCATCAGTTGTATTTTCCCAAAACCCTTCCCAATCCTGCATTGATTTTTTTGCTATTTCAAAATTAGATTTTCGAATGGCATAAGACCACATTTCAAAGAATTGTTGCATTTGAATTTCTGCAACTTGCTTTGTATTCTTTTCCCAAAATTCTTCTATTCTTTTAATAATTTCAGAATTTGATTCTAAAGCTTTTTTCCAAACCAATGTGTAATTTAGTGGAGAATCAATGTAATTATTATGCCAAAATTCAAAACTTTGTTTCAAAATCTCTTTAAAACCATTATTTGCTGAAAATATGTTGGATTGAGATGCCTTAGTATTTTTAGCGTTCACTGGCATAATATAACGAATTTAAAAAATAAGGATTACTCTGTTTTTTACTTACAATTATTCAAATTAATGCAAAAAAGAGAATAAATTTTCAGAAATTTTGTATAACAATCAAAGGATCTATTTTACAAAAAACCTTCTAAAATTTGAGACAACAATTACAATAATCTCGACATTCAATCTATTTTGGATTATATTGGAAAACTGATGTTAGATATGTTAAAACAATTCATATTCAGAAAATAGTGCATATTCATGAAAACTGTTTAATCTTATCATTTACTAGATGAATTATTGTCTGCAAATGGAACCTGTCCTACCTGTAAGACACACATGGAGAAATCAATTACAGAAAGAGTAGAGTTTGTGCCTGTAAACTGTCCTAGTTGTAAGACTCCATTCAAATTGAATGTCACTAGGTGGCCAAATAGTTAATTTTCATCCTAATCTCTCCATAATTTCCAAACTATTCTGATTAGATTCGGTTCCACTGATATTCTTGTTCTAATCTTGATTACTCTGATTAAATATCTGATAAATTGACTATTATCATGTCATCTATAGGTGCAAAAAAATCCCTGATTTTTACTGCATTTGTAATGTTTTCATTAATTTTTGTAGGAGGAATTTTTGCTGCAACAAATGAGATAGCAATTGGCGCAAATCAAGAACTATCCTATCCTTCTTGGTTGATTATCTCATATCTTGCTGGACTATCGATGATAATTTTACCATGCACACTTCCACTTGTTTTTATCATTATTCCCCTTAGCATGGGAAAGGGTGGTAAGAAAGGACTTACCATGGCATTATTGTTTGGTGCAGGTCTTACAATCACAATTTCAGTTTATGGTATAGGGATTGGAGCAATAGGACAAACAGCTGATTTAGATGAAATCTCAGTTTACATGTTTTTGATTGCAGGAATCGCAGCATTCCTTTTTGGATTGTCTCAGTTGAAATTATTTGAATTAAAATTACCAGCATATTCTGGAACTCCAAAATTTATCCAAAACCGTGGAGATTATTCAAAATCGTTTTTCATGGGATTATTATTGGGTAATGCTGGTGTTGGATGCCCAAATCCAATGTTTTATTGGCTTTTGATCTATGTTGCAGGAACTGGAAGTTTAGAAATTGGTGCAAGCTTAGGAGCAGTGCATGGTGTAGGTCGTGCCGTTCCCCTAATCTTGTTGTCTATTCTAGCGATAGTTGGAGTAAACGCAACAAAAGGAATTACTATTAATCGTCAACGAATTGAAACTCTTACTGGTTGGATGTTAATTGTTATCGGCGCCTTTTTGATAATCAATGGAATTCCTGGTGGACATGAATGGTATGAAAATACAATTATTCATATTGGATGGAACAATCTTGTGTCAATGACTCCAATTCCTCCAGAATTTCATGTTGGTGCACATATACACGAACATCAAGCTGAGATGCCTCAGGAACTTGTGCCATTTTTGTTCATAGGTCTTATTACATTTCCAATAGTTTGGTATTTTATTAAGAAAAAAAGAGAGGTAATAGTATGAAAGATCCTGTATGTGGAATGGAAATAAGCGAAAAAGATGAGCCTATTATTCATAACGGAAAAGAATATCGATTTTGTTGTGCAACATGTAGATGGGCCTTTGAGCAGAATCCAGAACAGTTTACATCATCATGAAAGTAGAAGTACTGACTGCTCCTGGTTGCTCAAATTGTAGTGTTTTAGAAAAAATGTTAGAAAATCTTGGTGTAGCATATGATCTGATTGATGTCACAGAAAAACCAGAATGTTTAGAAAAATATCCAATTTTTACAGCTCCGGGACTAGTCATAAATGAGAAATTAGAGTTTACAGGCATTCCCAATTATGATGAACTAAAAAAGAAACTTTCTGAATAACAGGTAATGTTTTTTACTTTGCGCAGACTTGTATTTTCAAATGACAGATTATTCAATGAATGAAAAAATGATCATTGTCCAATATGCAATCAAAAAATATGAAAATGAAGATACACTTGTTGAGAAACTAAAATCTATATTATCTGAAAAAGATATTCATAGAAGCATTGACACACTAATTGGAACTCAAAAAGTTAGAAGAATTGGTCCTGAAGTTATTCAAAACAATGAGAGTCATACAGAACTTCCTGACCTGCCAGATAATCTAAAACCTGTAATTGAATCACTTTAACGAATTTTTTTGGTGTTTCTATTGATGACACATATGAATTTGAAAATAATTTTTCCTGAAAAATTTTTGTAGTAACAATATTTTCATTATTAATCTATTTAGCTTTTACCCATACTGATTCAGATATGCAAGAGTTTTTGACTAAATACTAGCTTTCAAAGAGGTTAGTTATGTATCCATTATCAGAATTTAGTATGATCCAATTTAGAATCCACGAAGTCCCTGTGGACGCATAATTTCTGGATGTTGTTTCATCCATTCTATTTTTTCTAACATATCTTTTTTATCTTGTGGGAAAGTTCCCTTGATTGTATATGCATTTGAACCATGATTTGCTCTAAACACAATTTCTTCTTTGGTCTCTATTTGACTAATCAAATTGTAAAGTTCTTCTAATGATTCATCATCATTAATTCTAATGAATTGTTCTTCAAACTTGTCAAGAAATTCTTGCTTTATTCCGTTTTCCAAATAAAGAGTTAGGGCTCCCAAGTAATGTGGAGCACATGCACTAATCACCTCAGCAGTACCCTTAATGTGTTCTTTAGAATATGTTCTTCCCCCTAATCCTAAAATAACCATGCATGACATTATGTAACCTGCTTCTTTTGCCTTGTTGACTGATTTGATGATTGTTTTTGCAACAGCTCCTTTCGTTACTTTTTTTAGAACTATGTCAGAACCACTTTCAATTCCTAAATAGAACATATCCAGTCCAGCTTCATTCATCTTCTTTAATTCTTCAGGTGTTTTCTTTAGAATATTCATCGGCATTGCATAACAGGAAATTCTTTCAATATTTTCAAATTTTTCTCTAATGTACTTTACAATTTTTATCATATATTCTGAATCAAGATTCAGCGCATCTCCATCTGCAAGAAACACTCTTCTAGTATCAGGCAAATAATTTGCCATCATATCAATTTCTCCTTTAACTTCATCCCATGATCTTTCAGAATATTCTTTAGATCTATACATATCACAAAATGAACATTCGTTAAATGAACAACCTAATGTAACTTGGAAAATTAATGACTGTGCTTCTGAAGGAGGTCTATACAATGGAGCGTCATAATTTAACATCATCTGTGATTCAAAGAAATTTACTTGATTGTGTTTTTTATACTTTCTATTATCATTCAATCACAAAATACCTTTTAGTGGTAAATCAGAAGAATTTTCATAACTTATGGCAAATGATCCTGACGCAAGACGATTACTTTGGTTTGTGTTTGCAGGTTCACGAGGGGGATTAAATCGACTAAAAATTATTTCACAATTAAAGAAAAATCCCCTTAATACTAATCAACTAGCTAACAAATTAGGTCTTGATTACAAGGCTATTCAGCATCACATTAGGGTTCTTGAAAAAAATAACATGATAACTAAGGTTGGAGAAAAATACGGTGTCACCTATTTCATCTCCACCTTTCTTGAAGTTAATATGGAGACAATAGAAGAAATTGAAAGAAAATTGGATAAAAGTAAATAAAAGCTCAAGAGGTGGTTTTCACTAAATGGAATCAACCTCATTAGTATTGTCTATTGTTTCAATTGCAAATATGGGCATACTTGGGATTCTGATCGTTATATTTGGAAAGATGTATGCTAAAACCCATGCACAGCTTCCATTAGGTATGATTGTTGTTGCAGCAATGCTGTTTCTACATAACGTAATTGGCGCCTTGGCTTATTTCTCAATGGAAGAGATCTTTTCTCATGAAATATTCCCTTACATGCTAGGAGTAGGAGTTGCAGAACTTGTAGGATTGCTAATATTTCTAAAGATTACTTTGGACTGACCTTATTTTAATTGTAACAAAAAATTCTCAAAGACATGTTACAAGAATATTTCAAGCTTAACAAAAATATTCTGATTGCATTTGCAGCATCAATTATTATTTCTGCAGTAATTGCCCAAGTTTTGTCTGAACAAACAGATTATCTAAACACAACATATACTACTATTGCAGATTATGTCATTTATTTTTCAGTTTTTAGTGGGCTATTCTTTCTTGATAACAGAAAAAAATATCATACCAAGTCAGGAGATACAGATACTACAAAACTAAAACATGATCTCAAAAAATTACTAACATCACTTGGAATTGCCGAAATTGTTTATACCATTGTTAGATGGGTTTTACAATACTATTTTCTTACAATAAACTATGATCCATACTTGGCATCAATTGTATCGCAAGGTATATCCACAATCATTTACATGATAGTAGTTAATCTAAGTGTAAAAATAACGAGGTTGTATAAAGATGGGAATTAGTGTTTATGTTGATGGATCAGGAGGGCCTAATGCTGGATATGGTTATTTTGTAAAAGAGACGGGGGAATCATTTTATGAAAAAAAACCAGAAATTACTAACAATCAGGCTGAATACTTGGCAATAATTTCTGCATTAAACAAGTTTGTTGATTCAAATGAGGAAGTTACAATTTACAGTGATTCTAAAAATACGGTAAATCAACTAAATCATGAATTTGCGATAAACAATGAGCAACTCCGAAATCTAGCACGAGAGACTTGGGGTATTATGGGCAAATTTTCAAATCTTTCAATAGTGTGGGTTTCTAGAAATGAGAATTTAGCAGGAAAAATGCTGGGAAGCTAAAAAGTTAGAGATCAGAAATTTCTATGAATAACTTTATTACATAAAATCTTTAGATCAAACTTAACATGGCAGAATCTGTCTTTTTATCACCAAAATCAATTGCAGTAATTGGCGCATCTGACAAACGAGGAAGTGTTGGAGCTACCATTACCTCAAATATTATGAATGGTTTCAAAGGAACTGTTTACCCAATTAGTCCTTCAAGAGATACAGTCTTTTACAAAAAAGCCTACAAAAGCGTTTTAGATGTTCCAAAATCAATTGATCTTGCAGTTATTGTTATCAAGAATACATTGGTTGCACCAGTGTTAGAAGAATGTGGCAAGAAAAAAGTCAAAGGAGTGATTATCATTACTGCTGGTTTCAAAGAAGTTGATGAAGAAGGTGCAAAACGCGAACAGGAAATAAAAGACATTGCAAAAAAATACAAAGTTCAAATCATTGGACCAAACTGTCTTGGTGTCATGAATCTTGATCCAAAAACAATGATGAATTCTACATTTCTCAAAGTTACCCCAAAATCTGGAAAGATTGCACTTGTATCTCAGAGTGGTGCCATATGTGCTGCTCTAGTTGAAGATGCCAGTGCTCAAGGTATAGGTTTCTCCGCAGTAGTTAGTCTTGGCAACAAAGCTGCTATGAGTGAAGTTGACGTCCTAAAGATATTGGCAGATCATAAACAAACAGAAGTTATTGTAATGTATCTTGAAGACATGGGTGATGGTCAAGAATTCCTTAAAGTTTGTAAAAATATCACTAGAAAACTCAAAAAACCAGTTCTTGTTCTAAAATCTGGACGTAGTCCTGAAGGTGCAAAAGCAGCAATGTCTCATACTGGAGCCTTGATGGGTTCAGATGAAATCTATGATGCTTTACTAAAACAATCCGGTGCAATTCGAGTTGATACCATGGAAGAACTCTTTGATTATGCAACAGCATTTTCAAAACAACCCCTTCCAACAGCAGGTGGTTTAGTTATTGTATCAAATGCAGGTGGACCTGCAATTATTTCCACTGATGCTTGCTCAAAAGCAGGAATTAGGATAGCAAAAATTGATAGTATTCGTCCAAAGATTGATGAAGTAATTCCTCCTTGGGGAAGCTCTAGAAATCCTGTTGACATTGTAGGTGATGCAGATTTTAACCGATTCCATAATGTATTGGAACGTGTACTCAAACATTCAAAAGTTGGTTCAGTTATTACAATGTGTACCCCATCTGGTACTCTAAATTATGATAAACTAGCAGAAGTCGTTGTTTCAATGTCAAAGAAATACAAAAAAACAATGCTAGCAAGTTTGATGGGATTAGATGAAGGTATTACAAATCGAGAAATTTTATCTAAAGGAGATGTTCCTTATTATACATATGCTGAAGGAGCAATTAGAACTTTAGCTGCAATGATAAAATTTGCAATTTGGGTAAATACTAAAGAAGGAAAAATTACAAAATTCAAAGTAAACAAAGCTAAAGCAAAGAAAATCTTTGACAAAGTCAAAAAGGAGAAACGACCAAATCTCTTAGAAGAAGAAGGACAAGAAGTTCTTAAAGCATATGGTTTACCATTACCTTCTAGTGCACTTGCTAAAAATGAAGCAGAGGCAGTAAAGATTGCAAATAAAATTGGATATCCTGTTGTAATGAAGATTGCATCACCTCAAATAATTCACAAATCTGATGCAGGTGGTGTCAAAGTAAACCTGACAAATGATGCTGAAATTAAATCTGCATTCAAAACAATTATCAAAAATGCAAAAAAATACAACAAGAATGCAGAGATCAAAGGTGTTTTAATTGTAGAGATGGTTAAAGGCGGTAAAGAATTAATCATTGGTTCAAAACTAGAACCTGGCTTTGGTCCAGTAATTATGCTTGGAATGGGAGGAATTTATGTAGAAGTTCTCAAAGATGTTACATTCAAACTAGCTCCAGTTACTGATATTGAAGCTGATGATATGATTGCCTCCATTAAGACACAAAAACTTTTACAAGGTGTAAGAGGCGAAAAACCTTCAGATATATCAAAACTCTCAGAATGTATTCAGAGATTATCACAACTAGTATCCGACTTTAGGGAAATCAAGGAATTAGATATGAATCCTGTACTAGTCATGGAGAAGGGCAAGGGTTGTCGCATTCTAGATGTTAGAATAGGACTCTGATCGCAATTTACTCGTAAATTTACTATTATAAAATTAGAATATTTATACAACATAAGGATGAATAATGTACATGGCTAATGTCTTAAAGACAATTAGAACAGGCGATGATTATATCGAGAGCCTTAGAGGTCGTGATCTTAAAATTTACCTGTTTGGAGAATTAGTAAAAGAGCCTGTTGATCATCCCATGATTAGGCCCTCAATTAATGCAGTTGCAGAAACTTATGATTTAGCAGTACGTGAAGAAGCTTTGGCTTCGGCTGATTCATCACTTACTGGATTGAAAGTTAACCGATTTTTACATATTGCAGAAAGTGCACAAGATTTAGTTTTACAAAATAAAATGCAAAGAAAACTAGGACAAAACACTGGAACCTGTTTCCAGAGATGTGTTGGAATGGACGCATTGAATTCTTTACACTCTACAACTTTTGAAATAGATGAAAAACATGGAACAGACTATCATCAAAGATTCTTAGAGTTTGTAAAGATGGTTCAAAAAGAAAATCTTGTAATTGGTGGTGCAATGACTGATCCTAAAGGCGATAGAAGCAAAGGACCAGCAGAACAAGATGATCCAGATTTGTTTACAAGAGTAGTAGATGCTGATGATAGAGGGGTCTATGTATCTGGTGCAAAGGCACACCAAACTGGTTGTATCAATTCACATTGGATAATTTTGATGCCAACTGTTAGACTGACAGAAAATGACAAAGACTGGGCAATCGTTGGTGCAATCCCTGCCGATGTTAAAGGACTAACTTACATCTATGGTCGACAGTCTTGTGATACTAGAAGTATGGAAGAAGGTGATATTGATGATGGTAATGCAAAATATGGCGGACAAGAAGCATTAATGATTTTAGATAGAGTGTTTATTCCATGGGACAAAGTCTTCATGAATGGAGAATATGAATTTGCATCTATGCTTATAGAACGTTTTACTTGTTATCATAGACGTAGCTATGTATGCAAAACTGGACTTGGTGATGTACTCATTGGTGCTGCAGCAACAATTGCTGATTATAATGGAGTGCCAAAGGTTTCACACATCAAAGACAAAATTATTGAAATGACTCATCTCAATGAAACAATCTTTGCTGCAGGAATTGCATCATCGCACCAAGGACATAAGATGAAATCAGGTGTATATCTTAATGATGATATGCTTGCACAAGTTTGCAAACACAACGTTACCCGATTCCCATATGAGATTGGTAGACTTGCACAAGACATTGCAGGCGGATTAGTAGTTACTCTTCCATCTGAGAAGGACTTTAGACATCCAGAAGCAGGTCCATTACTGAAAAAATATCTTGTAGGAAGAAAGGGTGTTGATGTTGAGAACAGAATGAGAATTCTTAGACTAATTGAAAACATGACCCTTGGTAGAAATGCAGTTGGATATCTTACAGAATCCATGCATGGTGCAGGTTCACCACAAGCACAAAGAATCCAGATTCAAAGACAGATGCAAGTAGGTTACAAAAAGAATCTTGCAAAGAATCTAGCTGGTATTACAAACGATATTGAGGAACCAGCAGAACCATCTGAATACTTTAAACGAGTATTTAAAACAAAAGATTCTGTACTTTAGAATTATTTTAAAAAATTCTTTGATATTGATTTCAATTCTTTTGGCTATTGGTTACACACTAATTCATAAGTGATTCTACTCTTAGAACTGATGATTTTACAGGATCCTTTTTTAGTAATTTTGACGTAATGATGTTACCAAGCAAGCAGGACGATCTATTGCTTTTATCCAAAGCATAATGTGAACTTGTTTGCCTGAATTATAGTGGATTTAATTTATTTTTTCTTATCTTTTTCGTGAGTTTTCTCATCTTTTTTAGTTTCTTCTACTGATTCGTCTTGCTCCTCTTCTAAAACATCTGACTCTTCTATGTGTTCAGAATACTCAGAATCTTTTTCAATTTTATTGATATCTGATAATTCTTCAATTGTATTTGGATTTTCTGAATCCAATGGATCTTCAAATGTTAATTCTTTCTCGTCTTTCTTCTTTATCATCTGTTTTATTATCATAACTCCAATTACAATTGCAATTATGACATAGTTTACGGGTGGCTTTAGTAACTGAGTAACATATCCTACTTGTGGAATTATATGTTCTACCTTCCCGATATATTCTTCTTCCGTAATTGGAAAGTCAGTTCCAGGAATTGAAGCTGGATTTGCATCACCTTGCGTTCTAATTGTTTTAGGATCATCATCAAGTATCGAGGCTACCCTGTGAACAATTACTCTGTTATGATCTGAAGGTCGATTAAACACAATAATGTCTCCTACCTCGATATTTTCAAAAGGTTCGTGTCCTTGAACTACCAATACGTCATATACTTGTAAAACTGGAATCATACTCCCACTAGCAACTACATAAAATGGATTTGCTGTTCCAAATACTGCCCATAGGCCAAACCAAATTATCAAAATTCCAACGCCAACAATAATGATGTCTTTGATAACTCCTTTTGAGACAGATCTTTTTGCCAATTATATTATCGCCTATAGTACCATGATTAAATTTGCTAGCTATTAGAGCTTGGTTCCGCATTCTTCACAGAATTTGGAGCCTTGTTTATTTACAAATCCACAACTAGTACATTTTCCAGGCTGAGTATCATCTTCTGGATTTCCTAGTAGAATTACATCTCCAATCTTTTTGATGCTACTCCATGGTATACTACCTTCAGTGCCATCATTTTTTGTTATTACTAGAACCATTGATTGGGTAGAATCAATACCTACTTGTTTTGCAATTCCAATCTTGTTGGCATTTTCATCATATACTGCCCTTCCTTCAATCGTACTTACTGCGGTTGCTGGACCTGGTTGAGTAACTGTTTCCTGTGGAATTTCTGCTGTAGATTCTGCAGTTTGTTGTGGTGGATTTTCCACTGTTTGTTCTAATGGTTTTGCATTTCCAACTTCTTCTGCTTCATCTTGTTTTTTAAAGTCTCTATATTCTGCAATTGAAGAATTACATGAATTACAGATGTACTGACCTCGTTCTGCAAGAATCAAATTTTCTGCGACTTCTTCATTAGGATTCTCAAATTCTATTTTTGGAGAACCTTCAAATTCTTTTTCACAAGTATTACAGAAATGTTTAGAAATTTTTTCAGCATCTAATCTGCCTATTGGTGCTAAAAATAGATCGGGCCCACCAAGATTTCCTTTCATCTGTTGTTCATCAGTAACACTGGCCATAACATAGCCTCCTGAACCTCTTAATTTTTTTAGTCTAAGTTCTGAACTCATATCTGAACTTTATCAAAACGTCATTTAAGTATATATCAAATTTAATTATCCCACAAAAAATATGGTGTTAATTCTGGTGAACGTTTTTAGGTACGGTCAATAAAATAATAGTACAATGGGAGTTACACAAGTTTCAGATGCAAAGTCTTGGGAAGTTGACGTGATAAACTCAGCTATTCCTGTATTTGTAGACTTTTGGGCCGAATGGTGTGGTCCATGTAGAATGGTAGGTCCAGTAGTAGAAGAGTTGGCAAATGATTATGATGGCAAAGTAAAATTTGTCAAGGTTAATGTTGATGAGGCCAATGAATTGGCATCAAAATACAACGTCTTTAGTATTCCAACATTAATTCTCCTTAACAAAGGTGAAATAGTTAGCCAACAAGTAGGTGCTGCTTCTAAAGAATCATACAAAAATATGATTGAAAGAGCACTTGCATAAATTCCAAATACGTTTTTTCTCTTTTTTGATTCTATAGATAATTAATAAAAAATGAGTCATTAACCATCTCTTTCTAGTCGTCGTTTTTCTCTTTGAACCTTTATTCGGAATCATAGGGTATGCAGTTTTTTTCAATGTTTTTGCTTTCTTTGCTGCTTCTGCTCTTTTCTTAAATTCTGCAGATTTATTAGTAGATATTTTCTTTGGCGGAGTTTTTTTCTTTGCTGCCATTGTAACTAAAAAATACTTGCATATCATAATGCCACATAGAATATTTTTGATAAACTGATTTAGTTCTGATATGCGAATGAATCCATTAATGATGTTATTCGTATGATGGGTGTGACAAGAGATGAGATAATTAATTCACAATATGCAAAAATTGCTGCAGTTTCAATAATCTGATTCAGTTAATTTCATTAGGATTAATTCTTAGCTATTTAAAAAAATAACATTTAAGCAATTCATAACTTGAACGTGAATAATGAAAGAAAAAATTGATGACTATCCCAAAATAGGAGTTGTTGTTATCGCTCGAAATGAGGCTGAAAACATTCATGATACTCTTAATGCTTTATTCAAACAAACAATACCATTAAGCCAGATAATACTGGTTGATGATAATTCCATTGATGATACCTTAAAAATTGCTAAGAATTTTGATGTTAAGATTTTGACTTTTCCTGAAATCCATGATAATTGGATAACACGTCCAGAGCTTGCAAAGATTTTCAATTATGGTCTAGAACAATTAGATGTTGATAATCTAGACTTTATTTCAATAGTTGGCGCCGACCACATATTATCCCATGACTATTTTGAGCAGGTAACTGGAAGGATGACATTAGATGATTCGGTTGTTGCCTCTGGTGCAATACAAGGTGAAATTGCCACTGCACCAAGAGGATCTGGGCGTGTTATCAGAAAAGAATACTGGAAAAAAATAGGATCCGAATTACCAGTAAATTTTGGTTATGAAACGTATGTATACGTAAAGGCAATGCAGTTGGGTTTCAATGTGAGTTATTATGACGATATTATAACAAAGACGTCAAGACAAACTGCCATCACTTACAAACCCATAATGTATTATCATTACGGATATGCTATGCGCGCTCTTGGTTATCCTTTCTTACATACATTTCTAAGAGCAGTATTATTATTAAAACGTGGAAAAGGTTTGAAGAGTTTTAGATTATTTCTTAAAGGATATTTTTCAAATAAGGACACATTTTATGAGGAATCACTTAGAAATTTTATATCAAAACGATACAATACAAGACGTGTTCTCTCTAATCCTACTGGCAAAATCAAGAGATTTATGGACACTAAATACTGATCCTAAAGTAATTAATATTCCAAAAATGGAGGCAGACTATGTCATTTGGTGAAGTAGATACACTAAACATGTTATTTGATAAACTAGATGCATTGTTTAATGAGTCTCAAGGATACTATGAATCATTTCTGGATACTAACAATATGTACAAAAAAGGTCAGCTTAATGACAAAGAATTCTTTCAAAAATTAGGTGATTATGTAGTGGCATATTCTGCGTTAGAATTTTTAGCAGTCAAGGTAATGTTTGAAATGAGAAAATCGCTTGGTTCAGGTTCTGGAAATACACAGTCTCCTGGTTTGATGCCCGGCATGGGAAATCCTGGAATGATGGCTGGTGGAAGTGGAATTCCACCAAGAGCAGGGACTGCAGCAAATCCAGTTGGTGGAGGACCGCCAGGAATCGTTTCTGCACAAGAAGCATTTGGAGATGTTGGAACTTTACCATCACCTGATCCTTCTATGATGCCAAGAAGAACAGTTGCACCAAGTGAAGGTGGATGCTCATCATGTGGTGCTGAACTAAGACCAAATGCAAAGTTCTGCACAAAGTGTGGAACTAAATCTTAATTAGGTATCAAAAAATTATTTTCCTAGTCTTGTGTTGTACCACATTCAGGGCAAAACTTTGCTGTGGCAGAAAGATTTGTTCCGCATTCTGAACAAAACTTTCCGTCTGTCTTTTCTTCATTGTAAGCATTTCCTACAAACGCTGAACTTCTAACTGCACCTGATGGTTCATATTTTTCATCATCAATCAAGACAGGTTGAAAGTCTTGTTCTGTCAAAAAGGTCATCATTCTTGGAATTCCTTTTCCTTCGTTTTTTGGATCTGGCACTGAATCTCCTAACCAAAATGCAAATCTCATTAAAGTTAATTCTGGAGTAGAAAATGCCAAAGTATGCTTTGACATGTATTCTTGTGCTGCTTTTTTACCGTCAAAAACTTCCATAAGGTTTGTATTTTTTATTTATGTATAATAGTTTCTGGAAAAGTGGACCGGGAGGGAATCGAACCCTCGACATCCTCGTTGCGAACGAGGCATTATACCCCTAAACCACCGGCCCTCGAATTACCTCTTTTGGTTTCGTTTTTATTCATTTTCTCAACAAATTGGCCAAAATGTATGATTTACAGTCATCTATATCTTGATTCTTTTAGATTCAAAGGAATAATATCGTCAACGTATTCAATAGCTAAATCCTTTATGAAATATCGTTGAAGATATCTTGCTTGCCTCAGTCTATTTGAGATCTACAACTGATTACATTTTAGAAGTAAGATTGAATACTATTTTTCTAATCCTATATACTGATGCTATAATTCTCAATTAATAAAAAAGAATGAAATCATTCTTCATCTAGGATTAGCCAACTTAATCCCATAGCATCTTCAGCACTAGGCATCTCATTTATTTCACTTTTGTAATCTACCATATCTTTGAATAGTCAAATTTGGTTAAAACCATCACGAATGATTTATTCAGATCAATGATTCATGTAATTTTTAAGAAAAGTATTAGAAAAAAGAAATGTTATGTGCGTCTTAATGAAGTCTTTTCATTTTGAGAATTTGCAGAAATAAAATTAAGTAGCAAAATCTAATACTGCCATTCATCAGTTAGACCATTCCAGAGTGAACGCATTGGGGATGGATCTTTGTCTATTTCTTCTGTAATTCTATTTTTTAAAACAAAGAAGAAATTTTCCATAGCATCTATTCCACCATCAACATACAACTCATGACCAATCTCTGTGATTCTTTTGTGTTTTTCAAAAATCTTTGAAGAGTCAGGATTCTGCAAGCAAAATGTCATCAAGTCTATTAGCTCTTCTTCTAGCATGAAATCCAAGATATTTTATTCAGAATTCTAGTCAAATTTAGGTTTTAAGATTAAAAAAAGAATATACTATCGGAAATTATCTATCTATTTTTTTCTTTAGAGATTTCTTTGCAATTCCCTTTAGAACCCATTTTTCTCTCCGTAGCTGCTTTCTTTGTGATTTTCTTTTTGGATGCAGTTTTTTCCAGTAGAGATCAATGTCTAATGGTGTTATTGGACCGACATAATCAAGGATGAAATGAACGAATGACGATTCTAGTTGACAAAACAATCAGAAAGTCTATCAACAAGGTTGTTTGATTGAAATAACATGAAGGGTTTTTTTAAAAAATTCACAGGAGACACCTCACATGGAAGGGCATGCAAAGATTGTGGACATAGCGAATTTTCTCATCATTTGAAAATACTAGAACCTGATCCACGGGCTAAGGCTTACAATAACAAATCATTAAGAGTAAACTGCAAAGAATGCGATTGTACTCAATTTAGATGAGTAATGACATGACAATATCTAAGAAATACGAATCTGATATTTTTTAAAGATTCAATTATAAAATACATCCAAAATATTGTTATTGTTTGAATTATAGTTCTTTGAGGAAGATTCTATATGTAGATCTTCCAAATATGGTATGCAATCAGTAATCATTTCAATATTTGTTAGAAACTGCCACACTTTTTCAATTTCTGAATTTATTGTATACTCTTTTTTAAATAGCAGTTCCAAACTAATGCCAAACATTTGTTGTACTCACATATGTATCATAATGAGAATTTTGGTCTGATAATCCCCTATCATTTTATTAGAAATGGACTCAACAACTATTCATGGACACCTCAGAAGATATATTGAAAGATGTAGAAAATTTCTGTGTAAAACTTAGACCGATAGCAGATGTTTGTTATCTGGAACATAAATTTAATGATCAAATAATACCCATTGCAAAGAAATTTGACATTCTAGGTCTGCCTGTACCAAAAGAATTTGGCGGTAGAGAAGCAGACATTTTTACATATATCAAATCTTTTGAAAGAATCGGTATTGAGGGTACTGGAATAAGCACTGTTTTATCAGTACATAGTTCTCTTGTACAAAAAACACTGATGAAATTTGGTACCGATAAACAAAAGGAGAGATATCTAGAGCCTTCAGTAAAAGGAGATATTATTTTTGCATTTGGGTTAACAGAACCAAATGCTGGTAGTAACCCTCAAGAGCTCCAAATGAATTTTAAAAAAGAACAGAATTCGTATATTCTCAATGGTACTAAATATCTGATATCTAATGGGACTATTGCAGATACAATACTCGTATTTGCAAAAAGTACTATTGATGATAAGACGAGTGCTTTTATGATTAATACAAACCAAGATGGTTTTGAGAAAGAAGAGCTTGCTTCTAAGATGGGTACACCCACAACTGACACGGGCATGTTTGAGTTAACTGATTTTAAAATCTCTACTGACAACCTTGTGGGAGAAGAAGGACAAGGCTGGCAAATAGCAAAACATGCTTTGATTGAAGGAAGACTTGGAGTAGCAGCTGGCTGTGTTGGAAGCATCAAAGACTGTCTGATTGAATCAATTGAGTATTCTAAAGAAAGAATGCAATATGGGAAAGCAATTGCGAAACACCAATTAATCCAGGAACACATAGCGGGAATAGAAGTTCACTTAAGTTCTGCTGAAGCCATGGTGAATAGAGCCGTGACTATCAAAGACAAATTGGATAAAAATCCTGAAGACAAAGAATTGATGAAAAAGGCTGATCTTGCCGTTGCTGAAGCCAAGTTGTTTTCTGCTAATGCTGCATTTGATGCAGCAGACAAAGCTGTGCAAATATTTGGAGGTAGAGGATGGTCATTCTGGTATCGTCCTGGAAGACATCTTGTAGATACTAGAGTGTGTAAAATATACGAAGGTACAGAGGAGATATTGAAGTTAAAGATCGCTGCGGGTGTTTTAGGGAATCAGTATCAGGCATATTATTAAAGAATCCAAAATTATCTAAAAAAATAAAAGAGAGAATAATACATCTTGTAAAAATTAAATATACAAAATTAGGGAAATAGCAGTTGCTTTAACTGTAATCAAATTTTGGCAAAGATAAAAAGAAAAAAGAGAAGTTATTCTGCTTCTTCTTCGCCTACAGGTTCAGTTCCAGTATATATAAAGGCATGAGTTGGTGAATTGTACCGCACATAGCAAGGTTTCTCATTTCGTAACATGTCCACTATTCGATCTAATTGGTTTTCACTTGCCCTGAGATAAACTCGTGTTGGAAATCTGGTTGTGTCTTCTGAATTATCTGGTATTACTTGGCCTTCTTTGAAGAATGCTATGAATCCAAGTAATTCGTTTTGGTTGTTGTAGAAAGTTAACTGAGCGATTTTATCGGATTCAGAAGGTCGTCTTCCATAGTATGCCAGTTGGTATTTTGCAATTGTATGGGTTGTTGCCATTGATTTGATGACAAAAATGGTGCAATAAAATTGATGCTAATATAAAAAAGAAGAATCTATGTTGTTGCAGTTTGAAATACAATAATTTCGTAGTTTGCAGGCTCATATCCTTGATCTTTATTATATTTCATGGATGTAACAAAACCAAACAATTCCTTTGAAGTATCTTAACGCATAATAGACTGCAAAAGCAAAAAATCTCTAAATGACGTATGATACTATAATTACTGATTCACACATTATCCTTCCGCAAGGAATGGTAGACAAAAATATCCTAATTGATGAGGGAAAAATTGTCGGATTTACAAATGATACTCCTTCTTGTGATAACAAAGTAAATGGCAATGGATTGATTTCAGTTCCTGGTCCAATTGATACTCATGTTCACTATGGTGTATATTCCCCAATTAATGAAGCAGCAAAAACTGAATCTCATGCTGCAGCAATAGGTGGAATTACAACAATGATGAGGATGCTTAGATTGGGAGATCCTTTTTCTAGCTCATTACAAGCACAGCTTGATGCAGCAGCTCAAAACCATTATGTTGATTATACAATTCATGCTTCTGTTTTCACTCCACAACAAATCAATGAGATGAATTTTTGTGTTAAAAAAGGAATTACATCCTTTAAAATTTACATGAATCTTGGAGGAGAAGTTGGTCATGTATACATGGATATGCCGCCCAATTCCTCTCAACTGGTTGCAGCTCAAGTGGATGTTACTGATGAAATAGTTGAACAAATTATAAAGACTGCAGCTTCTCTTGGTTGTCCAGTATTAGTCCATGCAGAAGACTATGAATCATGTGGATGTGGAATTAAAACTGCAAAAGAAAAAAAGCAAGATGGATTATCTGCTTGGTCTGAGAGTCGTTCTCCTGAATTTGAGGCAAAAGCAATAAAGACTGTCTCAAAGTTTGGAAGAGATTATGACTGTGTCATCTATTTTGTTCACATCGGATCAGAGAGAGCACTGGCACAGATTGAAGAAGAGAAAAAACTTGGAACAAAAATTTTTGTAGAGACTTGTCCTCACTATCTTACACTATCTTATGAAAAGCAAGAGGGATATCTTGCTAAAGTTATGCCTCCAATAAGAACAGAAAATGACAGAAAAGCAGTTTGGAATGCTCTTTCTCAGAACCTAATTGATACTGTGGGTACAGATCATGTGGCAAACCAGCTTAGGCTCAAACTAGGTGGAGATGATGTTTGGGGAGCTCTTGCAGGGTTTCCAGGAATAGGGACAGTTATTCCAATATTACTCAACGACGGTGTAAATCAAAATAGAATAACTCTTGAACAATTTGTGCAATTTACTAGTCAAAATGCAGCCAAAATTTTTGGAATGTATCCACAAAAAGGGATACTAGAGAAGAACTCTGATGCAGATATTGTCATGATCGATTTGAAAAAAGAGAAAAAAGTAACTTCGGATTTGTTTGGCGGCTTTTCTGATTATATTGTGTATGAAGGAAGAAATCTGAAGGGATGGCCAGTTAAAACAATTGTTAGGGGAGAAATAGTTGCTGATGACTTTGAAGTGATAGGGAAACTCGGTCATGGCAAACTAGTTGAACGAAAAATTAATCACTTTACAAAATAACAAACCATTAATTTTTTTACGATTCCTTTTTATGATTTAAATCCAAAGCATAATCAATGCATTTTCAAATTCAATTTGTATTTGTAATTATTCTCAGTATTTCTATTAGTCCTATTCTTTCTGAGACTTCGTTTGCTCAACAAAAAATGTCTCCACATTATCAATGGAAAAAATTTGCAGATCCTGATACACTAATCTGTAAACAAGGACATCTGTTGTTACAAAAGAATGATGAAAATCCAGCATGCGTCATGCCATCTACATATTTGAAATTAATTGATAGAGGATATGGTAATTATGATTCATCAATCATGAGTAAACGTCCTGAAATGATGAATCATTTAATGCAAAATATTACATCAAATGAAAGCCTAATGTATCATTGGCATGATATGCTCCAAAGAAATCCTAGTATGATGACACAAACCATGAATAATTGGATTATTCAAATGAAAGAAAATCCTGAATTTTTAAAGAATATGTTAGGTCCAATGACTAGTGATCCTAAGTTACGTGAAAAAATGATTCAAACAATGAAAAATCACCCTCACATGGAAAATTCTCTTAAAGGACATTCTAAATGGATGAACTCAGTCCATCAACCAATGATGGGTTCTGGTATGGGACAGGGAATGATGCCTAAAACTGAGTGTGAATGGTGCCCTGATTACCAAATGAGTACTAGTCATGAACATTCCAAAAAATTTGCTAATTCTGATAAAATGATGGACGTGATATACGATATGTGGATAAATTCTGGTATAAGTCAGGATATGCATACACTAATGCTTGAAGACCCTTCTCATATGGCACTAATGTCTGAACATATGATGAAGCCAATGCTTGATGCAATAATGGATGATCATGAATTACGAGTCAAAATAATTGATTTGATGTTAGAACATCATGACTTTATGAATTCAATTCAACATGACAATCCAACCGGTGGATGATCTTTTTAAGAAATTTGAAAATCACTTTAGATAATCTCTGAATTGTTTTAATCATGAAAAAGGTAAATTGTATTTATTGACCAGAAAACAAGTTGATAAAAAATATTCATCACAATTAGATGATTTAATCAGGATTCTAAAAAATACAAAGTTTCTAACTAATAATAAAGTCGAGTCTGCATTTAGAAATATTCCCAGACATGAATTTGTCATGCCATCGGAATTAGATAGAGCATACTATAATGAACCACTTCCAATTATGAAAGGCCAAACTATTTCTCAACCTGGGGTAGTATCAAGAATGACAGAATGGCTAGATATCAAGAATGGCCAAAAAATTCTTGAGATTGGCACTGGTTCTGGCTGGCAGACTGCAATTCTTTCCTACTTGGTAGAAAATGGAATTGTTTATTCTGTTGAAATTCATCCAGAACTAGTAAATTTTGCAAGAGAAAATCTGAAAAAATTGGAAATAGATAATGTTCATGTGATTTTAGATGATGGTAGCGTGGGTTATCCAAAAACATCCCCTTACGATAGAATCATAATTACTGCAGCATGTACAGAAATTCCTTTACCTTTGTTTGACCAATTAGGTGAGAACGGACTCATAATTGCACCTGTTGGGGACTCATCTCAATCGTTAGTTTTGTTAAAAAAGACTTCTGAAGGTATTATTGAAATTAAAAATCAATCAAACTATGTTTTTGTTCCTCTACTAGGAAAATTTGGCAAAAAAGGTTGAATTTATGAAGACAGTTTAGAGAATATCGAATTTGCCATTTGTTTTAGCTTTGTAAATCACATCTGGTTTTTTAAGAAAAATTCCGGATTCAAGAACACCTGTTGTTTGTTTAATTTTTTGAGTAAGTACTTTGGGATTTTTTATTATTCCAAAATCACAATCTAAAATTATATTGCCATTTTCTGTAAAAAATGGGTAACCTCTATCAAGTGAACGTAGTTGTGCCTTTCCTCCAAGTTTTTTGATAGATTCTATCACTGAATTCCTAGCAAGTGGATGAATTTCTACTGGAACAGTTCTTGTAAAATTTTTCACAAACTTTGTTTTGTCTGCCATAACTACAACCTTTTTTGCAAGACCAAACAAAATATTTTCTCTTAGTAATGCTCCACCACCACCTTTGATTACGTATTTTTGAGAATCAATTTGGTCTGCTCCATCAAATACAACATCAATATGATTTACTTGATCAATCTCTACTAGAGGAATTCCTTGTTTTTCTGCAATCAATTTGATTTGTAGGGAGGTTGGAACTCCTTTGATACTATAATTTTTTAGTTTGATTAATTTTGCAAGTGATTTTACAAGTATCGTAGCTGCTCTACCGCTACCGAGTCCAATTACATAATCATTTTTAACGAATTTTAACGCATGATTTGATAATGCCGATATGGCATCATCATAGGACAATTACTCTACCTCTGCTTGATCTAGCTTTGATAGAACTTTCATGATATCGCCTTTGATTTTATCTAAATCATCTACATCATCATCAAATTCATCCTCTAATGCTGCTTGTTTTGGTTTTTGTTGTGGTTCTGGGAGTGCCTTGTGTTCTGTAATTTTTGCAACTTCTTTGTTAATATCAGGTTGAGTTTCTAATTTTTGTTCAGGCTTTGGTGTTACTGATTGAATGATCTCAATTTTGTCTTCAACTTTTGGTTTTAGTTGAATAATTTCTTGAACTATCTCTTCTTTTGGTTTGATAATTTCAGATTGAATTATTTTTGGTTGTGGCATTGGTTTTACAATCTGTTGTTTTGAGTCGTCTTTTTCAAATAATGGGAATTTTGATTCCTTTCCTGAAATATTTGTTAAAGTAGTTAATTCAAATGATTGTCTTGATTTTGTTGGAGGAATCTCAATTGGTTCCATCTTTGTCTTTTTTGATTTCTCAAAGCTAAATGTGTCTTTAAATGATTTTGAGATCTGTTGTTTTGTTTCTTGCTTTTTTGTTTCTGGTTCTTTTATTTCAGGTGTTTCTATTTTTGTACTTGTCATCTTTGATGATAACTCATACAATCTATCATCTAGTTTTGATAATTTTTGATCCATTAAAGTAATTAGACCATCCCCTACTGGACCCAAATCTGGATGCTTACTTGCTTGCTCAAGTTTTTCTAGTTTAGCTAAAATAATTCCTAACTGATGTTGATATTTTAGTAACAGTTTATCTTTTTGAATTTTAGAAAACTCAGAGTCTACTTGATATAATCTTGAAATTGTTTTAGTAAGAATATCTTTTTCAATTTTTAGAGAATTAATTTGATTTTTAATGTGTGAACTTGCACCAATACTGAGTAATTGATTTTTATCCCTTGGCATTTTTCGTACTGCAGCTGCTGTAGCTACACCTGCTAATGAACTAAGAATAAGAGCAATTTCTTGCATCTATGTATACCATTTAATCCAGGAATACTTTCTGCGTTTGGCCTCTGGAAATCCACAACTTGCACATTGGTGATGACGTTTATGAAGTGAGTTTTTACCACATCTTCTGCATCTGATGTGAACTTTTTTCTTTGTAAAACCACCCATAGAAGTTGTACCTTTTACCATCTCAATTCACCTAATTCTGTGCGGGTGGAGGAGATATCATAACTACATTGTCTCCTCTAACTACAATGGTTCCAAGGCCTTTTGAATCGCCTTCAGTAGGAATCTCCTCTGAAGAGTCGAGTAGCAGATTCATGTGTTGATCAAAACCAAGTAGATTTCCTCTAATTGTTTTGCTACCTTTGAGTTTTATCAATACAACTTGATTGATACTCTCATCCAATACTTTTACTGCCATATCAACGGACATCTATTTCACTTATTGGCTATGATATTGAGGGATTATATTAAAATTTCATTGGTGTAACTATGAGCTATGGCCTGTGAGGCAAGTTTGACACTTTTTTCCTAGATTTTTGATGATTTCATCTAAAATCTTTTGCCCATCTTTTTTTGATGCTTTTGTAGGGTCGCCCCAAATCCCATTTTTAGTAGCTTTAGGAAATGACTGATTAGCTAGTTTTCCAAGTCTTTTGATTTCTTGTTCTGTCATTTTATCTGTGATTAATCCTTTTTTCGCTAATTTCATTTTAACATTTTTTGAAATTGTCAACATTAGTGATGTCTCTACAAATCCTGCATGGTCAAACTCTCTTTTCATAAAATGCCAATAAGAAAATGGAAACACTTTGATCTTGTTTTTCGAGAGTTTTTGGAGTTTTACATCAATATTTTTGATTGATTTTAGATTTCCATGATGTCCATTTATTATAAAAACTGTTTTGATGTTATTTGCTAATAGTGATGAACACAAATCAATCAGAACAGTACGTAAGGTTGATTCTCTTATACTCAAATTAAAAAAAGGGGCATGCTCAAATGATACTCCATATGTGAGTGTTGGAAGGAGAAAATATCCTTTGATTTCAGACAGTCTTTTTGCCACTTCAGTTACAATTTCAGAATCTGTTGATACAGGCAAATGTGGTCCATGTTGTTCAATTGAACCAATTGGAATTACTGCCACTTGTTTTTTCTTTTTAATTGATTTTCTAAGATTGGGATCAAATTGGGATTTTATTTCTACCATTTAATTCACTTGTACTTTATGTGAACCTTTCTCCAACGAACTTCGAGTTTATTTTCTAGATGCATCTTCATTGCTTTAACCAATGTGTCTGCTTCTAGTCTTTGTCCTTTTGTCTTAATTTTCTCTAACGTATCATTTGGATCAACTTTGAAGGAATCTTGGAAGATAATTGGTCCTTGATCCAAATTCTCTGTGACATAATGAGACGTTACCCCAACAATTTTTGTACCTCTTTCATAAGCTTGTGCATATGCCAGTGCTCCTGGGAACGCCGGTAGTAATGATGGGTGAATATTGATTATTCTATTTGGATATCTCCAAACAAAATTAGGGCTAAGAATTCTCATGTATCTTGCAAGAGAAATTAGGTCAATATCATATTTTTTGCATATTTCGATAATTTTTTCTTCTGCTTTTTGTTGATCCTTTTCTTTTATTGTAACAAATGGAATCTTTGCCTTCTTTGCTAAGGGCTCTAGAGTATTCTCTGTACCAACTATTAATGAGATTTTTCCCTTGAGTGATTTTGCATTACTGAGAATTGTTTGAAGGCAAAGTGATTCTTTTGTCACAAATATTGCAATATTTTTCTGTGAATTTGTTTCATGATGTGTACTCACATCCATCTTTTCTTTTTTTGCTAAACTTTGTATTTTTACATCAAAACTCTCTACATCAACTATTTTTGAAAAAGATACTTCTAGGTACATTCCAAAAAGACCTTTGATTACATTTTGGTTTACTTTCTCAATGTTTCCACCATTTGAAAATGCAAAATTTGTAAATGCAGCTACAATTCCTTCTCTATCCTTACCAACCACTGTAATTCCTACCACTGTCTTTTTCATGACTTTGTTTGTGGATATTTTCTCATTATTAATCATTCACAGAAATCAAAATGGTGCGGGAGGTGGGATTTGAACCCACGAACTCCTAAGAGATAGGGTCCTAAGCCCTACGCCTTTGACCAGGCTGGGCGACTCCCGCAACGAAGATGCTATTAAACACAAAGTTAACTGTTACGAGATAATAGTTAAACAACCAACAAATTAGAAATTCTCATCATCTGGTTAACTTTGAAATTACTTTAACTCTACAAAAATTTGTTTTGCTTTGGATATCTCTTTATCTGAATCATATGCTATCACGTAAAGTAGTACCATAGATTTGTCTCCAATCGATGTTACTTCATTGAGGATGATATTATTTTCAGTTGTAACTTTAGAGATATTTGGAAAACAACTTACACAGCCTATCTCATATTGAGAAACTGTATTATCTTGATTCCAAGATACCTGAACATCTGCAGAACTGCCATCGAAATTCAATATTTCTGTTCTAATCTCATCTAGAGGTTCTGCGTGCGCAAACCCGATTCCCGTGCCTAAAAGTAATGGTATTAGAAACAAAAATTTATTCATCTTGATACATGCACAAAAATATAGCCTATTAAGACTTGCTACTAAATTCCTTTAATTTGTTGTACAGGATGCTCTGATATTGATTCATGTAGATTAGCAATACTTTGTTCCTTAAAGCTCAAATTACATCTATAACATTTCCAAGAGGTCTGACTCAATAATTTGTAAGATGATTCCTGATCTATAAAATTGACGTATGAATCATCAGTACGATCTAAATACTAATTTTTCAAATTTTTTCCATGTCAGTTGATTTCCCATGATAGGATCATGTCACAAATGCATGAATAATCAAATAGAGATATTTCCTACTGAAGTACTATTAAATGAGATAGAGGTTACAATAGTTCCTCTATGTGAGAAATGTAGGAGGTTCTGGTACTCATGAAAGGAATGTGTCATCAATGTTATACTTCAGGAATAGGATTGAATTTAACTGAGATTAATGGAATGGTTGAAAATCAATTGGGGTCTGTTTTTATTCCATTATGTGATAAGTGCAGAAAATAGAGAATATAAAAAACAATAAGTGGTAAATTTTGTGAATTCTTAATCCCAAATAGTGACAAAAAATCATTTAGTTGAACATTTGGTAAAGTGATACAAAATTATGTTAGTTGATCATCAGTTGGAATGGCAGCTTTATCTTTGTTTTACTTTTTTATGCAAAATTAAACTAGTTTATCCAGTTTTCAAGATCTAGATAATCTTGAATGTATCTTCTTAATACCTTTAGTTGATTTAACTTTCATGAGTTAGATTTCTCTGAATCAAGATATTGTTTCTTTGGTTATCATTCTATCAGGCCATAAGAATCCATTTAACTATTGTAACACGATAGATACCCACAAATTTATCTATTTTTACATTATGTCATGGCAAAATTTTTTGGAACAAATGGAATCCGTGGAGTATTCTCTGAAGATTTTACATTAGAATTTGTTCATGATATGACTTTAGCTATTGGAACTTATTTTAGAAAAGGACCGATATTGATTGGCTTTGATGGAAGAGAATCAAGTCCAGTAGTTTGCAAGGTTGTAAGTTCTGCTCTAAATTCAATAGGTATTGATTGTAATATTGTGGGAGTTGTTCCCACACCCTGTCTTGAATTTGCAGTAAAGACCTTGGGATATTCTGGTGGAATAATGATTACTGCTTCTCACAATCCTCCTCAGTACAATGGAATCAAACCTTCTGCAATGGATGGAGTCGAGATCTCACGAGATGATGAATTAGTGATTGAAGAAATATATCTGCAAAAAAATTGGATTGTAAATCCTGAAAATTGGGGTACTACAGGAACAGAAAAGAGAGCAATTGAGACATACCTTAAAGGAATTGTATCTCAAATTGATTCTAAATTAATAGAATCAAAACATTTCAAGGTTGTTTTGGATTTAGGAAATGGTGCCCAGGCTGTATCTGCACCTGATTTTTGTAAAATGATACAATGTAATACATTTCTTGTAAATCAAAATATTGATGGCAGATTTCCCGGGCGTGGATCAGAGCCAACCCCACAAAACCTTTCAGAACTTTCAAAGACGGTAATAGAAAATAATGCTGATGTGGGAATTGCATTTGATGGCGATGGAGATCGAAGTATTTTCTGTGACAATAAAGGTGATATCTTAACTGGTGATAAGTCTGCACTAGTACTTGCTCAGCATATCCTGAAGAAAAACCCAAACTCTTTAGTTGTTACTTGTTTGAATTCCAGTTCTAGTATTGAAGTTTTAGCTGATAAATTTAATTCAAAAGTTATTCGTACCAAAGTAGGTAGTGTAGAGGTCTCTAGAAAGATGGTTCCAACTGATGCCTTAGTAGGATTTGAAGAAAATGGTGGATTTATGTATGGTAAACATAGTCAAGTCAGAGACGGTTGCATGACTTTGGCATTAATGCTTGACCTTTTGGCAACTTCGGGTAACTCTCTATCTGAAGAAATTTCTAGTTTACCTCTTTCTTTTACTACAAAAGACAAGGTTATGTGTACTCCTGAAAAAGTTTCAAAACTGATTTCTTCGTTAAAAGAAGAATTTCCAAGTTCTGATATAACTGATGGTATCAAAATTACAATTGATCATAAAAACTGGGTGATGATTCGACCTAGTGGCACCGAACCAATTGTTAGAGTATATGCAGAATCTGAAAGTCAGGAAAAATTAGATGGTTTGATGTCTGAATATCTAAAAAAAGTCAAGTCCATAATTTCCCGATAACACTTTTAAAACCAAACGAATCGATTGAGAGAATGGAGAATGAACCCTGAGGGTGACGAAGTATGGGAAAAGCATATTATGTTAAATTTGAGACGCCAGAGGACCTCGTAAATCCAATCTTAGAGGCTGTTAGAGTAGCATCTACTAGCGGCAAGGTCAAGAAAGGAACCAACGAAGCAACAAAGGCAATAGAACGTGGTACTAGTAAACTAATTGTTATCGCCGAAGATGTTGAACCACCAGAGGTAGTTGCTCACCTTCCAATTCTGTGTGAGGAACAAGGTGCAGCTTTTGCATTTGTCCCAAGCAAGCAAGAATTAGGTAAGTCATTAGGTATTGACATTACTTCTGCCGCTGCAGCAATTTTGGATGCTGGTGATGCACAACACATTGTAGATCAAGTTGTATCATCAATTGCTAAAATTAAAGGTGGAAAGACTGATCAATGAGCGCTACAACTGATGAAGTAATTCAGTCCGAAATTATTCAAATTGTTGGACGAACTGGTATTGCTGGTGAAGTAATTCAAGTTAGAGTTAAAGTTCTTACTGGAAAAGATAAAGGAAGAATTCTTACAAGAAATGTCAAAGGTTCTGTTAGATTAGGAGAGATTCTAATGCTAAGAGAAACAGAGAGAGAAGCAAAGAAAATCAAATAGGTGATTAGATGAGTCTTTTAGTTAAACCTTGTAATTTCTGTGACAGACCTGTCGCCAAAGGTTCTGGTACAATGCTTGCTAAAAATGATGGAACTGTTCTGTGGTTCTGTTCAGCAAAATGCAAAAAAAACTCACTAGAACTAAAACGTGATCCAAGAAAATTAAAGTGGACCAAGAAGTATGTTAAAGGTGGAATTAGAAAGAAGTAGAATTGACTCAAGAAACTTTATTCATTGTAAAACCAGACGCAGTAGCTAGAAATCTAGTTGGCGAAGTAATCTCAAGATTTGAAAGAAAGGGATTCAAACTTTTGAAACTAAAAATGTTTACATTTTCTCAACAACAAGCAGAGAAATTTTATGATGTTCACAAAGACAAACCTTTCTTTGGAGAACTTACATGTTTTATCACATCAGGACCTGTAGTTGCAGCAATCATTGAAGGAAACAATGCAATTGCTACTACTAGAATTATGATTGGTGCAACAAAATCATTTGAAGCAGCACCTGGCTCCATTAGAGGAGATTTTGGATTAGGATTTAGCGAAAATATTATTCATGCATCTGATTCCCAAGAAAGTTTTGATCACGAATCGAGGGTAGCATTTGAGTGATCTGAATTGCAAATTCGTCAGCCCATAGTGGCAGTTCTTGGTCACGTAGACTCTGGTAAAACATCTCTTTTAGATAGAATTCGCGGTACAGGTGTTCAAGGCAGGGAAGCAGGTGGAATTACACAACATATTGGCGCAAGCTTTCTTCCAACTGAGACTATCAAAGACACATGTGGTATTTTATACAAGAAACTAGAACAATCAGAAAATCAAGTTCCAGGAATTTTAGTTATTGATACTCCTGGACACGAAGTTTTTACAAACCTTCGTTCTCGAGGAGGATCTGCAGCTGATATTGCAATTCTTGTAGTTGATGTTAATCGTGGATTTCAACCACAAACAAATGAAAGTTTGAAAATTTTACAGAGCAGAAAAGTTCCATTTGTTATAGCACTAAACAAATGTGATCAAATTTCTGGATGGAGAAAATCTGATTCTCTCTTTATCTCAAAGGTAATAAAAGAACAAGATGCATCAATTCAAACTGATCTTGATCAAAAGATCTATGATGTGGTAGGAACTCTTTCTATTTTGGGATATCAGTCAGAGGCATTTTACCGCGTTAAGGACTTTAAATCCGAGATTGCAATAGTTCCAATTTCTGCACGATCTGGTGTTGGGATTCCAGAACTACTTAGTGTTTTAGTTGGCCTAACACAGCAGTATCTTCAAAAAAGACTCAATCAAGAACAAAAAGATGCACGTGGTATTGTCCTAGAGGTAAATGATGAAGTAGGATTAGGACAGACGGCAAATATCATCTTAATTGATGGAACAATCAAAAAAGAAAATAGTATAGTTGTTGCAAAACGTGATTCAGTAATAGTAACAAAACCAAAAGCATTACTTTTACCAAAACCTTTGGATGAGATGCGAGATCCTCGAGACAAATTCAAACCTGTTGTGAAAGTTGATGCAGCAGCCGGACTCAAAATTGCCTCACCTGAACTTGAAGGTGTTCTTCCAGGAAGTACTCTCTATGTTGCATCAAATAATGAAGAGATTAAAAAATTCACCAAGCTCATTGAATCGGAGATGAAATCTGTGTTTATTGATACCGAATCTAATGGCGTTATACTCAAATGTGATACTATAGGCTCACTTGAGGCCATTGTTGAGATGCTTAGACGCTCACAAGTTCCTGTAGCTAAAGCTGACATTGGTCCTGTTAATCGACGAGATATCATGGAGACAAAAGCAATCAAAGAAAAAGATAGACATCTAGGTGTTGTTTTAGCATTTAATGTAAAGGTTTTACCTGATGCAAAAGATGAATCAGAAATTAGTCATATCAAAGTGTTTGAAGATAAAGTAATTTACAGTTTGATTGATAACTATAATGCTTGGGTTGAAGAAGACACCACTCATGAAGAAGATGCAATCTTCTCAGAATTGACCCCTATCGCAAAATTTACTTTCCTCAAGGGATTTATTTTCAGAAACAATAATCCTGCAGTATTTGGAATACGTGTAGATGTTGGAACACTAAAACAAAAAATACCATTTATGAATATGGATGGAAGAAAAGTTGGAGTTGTTCATCAGCTTCAACTAGATGGAAAGACTGTAACTTCAGCTAAAACTGGAGATGAGGTAGCTTGTTCTGTTAATGATGTTACAACAGGTAGACAAATCTTTGAAGAAGATGTATACTATACATTTCCACCATCACATGAGGCAAAAAAACTATTAAACAAATTCATGCATAAACTAAATCCTCAAGAACAAGAAGTTCTAAATGAAATAGTTAGAATTCAACGGGAAAAAGAGCCAGTATATGCTTACTAGTTTGAATATTTTTTACAAATCATATGGATTCCAGGCGCACCTACTGCTCCCATCATTTTATCTGCAATCTGTCCTGATTTGAACATAATAAATGTCGGAATTGATTGAACTGCAAATCTCATAGCAATATTTTGATTATTATCTACATTGACTCTTGCAAATTTTATTTTTGGATATTTTTTTGATAGACTTTCAAATACTGGATGCATCATCTTACATGGACCACACCACTCTGCCCAAAAATCCACTAATGTTGGACTCTCAGATGATATTATTTGGTCAAAATTAGAATCATTCAAATCTGTGATTCCAGGCTCAATTCTTGGTTGATTCTGCTGTTTTAGCATCTCCTCTAATTTTCTCTGCTTTATCTTTTCAATCTCTGGGTCTTCAGACAATATATCTCAAAAATTAGTTCTACTAAAAAATCTATGTTGAAAAATTAATCATCCTTTGAATTAACTGGAATTTCCTCATATCTTCTTGATTTACACATGGGACATTGATCTATGTATTTTGTATAACTAACAGAAGTATATGCAATACCACACTCTCCACAAATTCTTAGATGTTTACCTAGTTTTCCCATAATGATGACCCAGTACGTATTATGATTAAAACCTAACTTTTTTTCTCATCTTATTGATTCCATAGAACATCATTGTAGGTGCTGCAACATACATTCCAAGATTCATCAAAATCACACCAATACCATACCCTAGAATCTCTTCTTCAGAGTCTGCCAAAGACATTACAGAAAGAGATGACAATAATGGAGTTATTCCAACCTTCACCATTTCTTTGAATACTGGATTCTCTCTTTCATAGTCGGCAATGTATGGTGAAAATGAATAGTACAGTGAGTTGAATCCTGTCATAAATGATATGCCAGACTCTGTGCTCATCACCTTACCGTCTCTGATCTCTCTGAGATATTGCACTTGTGGTGCCATCTCAGAACCATATGTTGCTGTAGCAATGAGGCAGCCTCCACCTGGTTGCTTGACTAGTTCACATTTTCCATCTACTAATTCTGTTCCAGCACCACATAGTCCAATTTGTGGTTCAGGATCTTCAACTTCTTTTGGCTCTTCTAGTCCAACTGCCTGGTAAATTGTAATATTTGGATAGTTATCATCAAACCATTTCTTGTAGCTCTCCTCCGTATTGTATCTGTCAACATAGTATTGTGGGTCTTGATTTGGATCAACAAAGGCTGGAGTCTCTACTGGCTCCTCTAGTCCCACTGCCTGATAGATAGAGGAATACTCTGAATAGTTATCATCAAACCATTTCTTGTAGCTCTCCTCTGTATTGTATCTGTCAACATAACTCTGTGGATCTTTTGTCTCATCCACAAATGATGCTAGTCCTAAATCTTTTGGTTCTGTTATTGGTTCAGGCTCAGTTGGTTCAGGTTCTTTGACTGGTTCTGATTTGACATCATTTACAGTAATTGTAATTGATTGTCTATCTGTCATAGAGTCTTTCTTTGCTGCCACATCAAATGTATAAGATTTTCCTCCTTGAGAATCAGTAGGAGTCCATGTGAAGACTCCTGTGTTTGAACTGATCTTAGCACCTGCAGGAGGATTTTGCGCTAAACTAAATGACACATTTTTTATCGAACTATCAGTTATTTTGACTGGAAATGATAATGTATTTTTTTCATCTATACTGAATTTTCCCATAGGACTTATCTTCAACGTTGCACTCTTTGGAGTAGCTGAAGCTTCAGATGGAGTGCTTGTTCCAACTGAGTTTATTGCAGATACCCTGTAGGTGTATTTAGAATCAATTTGGACATTAGAATCAACATATGATCTAGATGTTGTACTTGACTCTAATGTGGAGAAGAGGTCAGAGTCTTTCTTTACTTCTACTTTGTACCCTGTAATACTTGAATTTCCGTCCGATGATGGCTCATTCCAAGAAAGCTGAATCTGTGATGAAGTTGCAACTGCATTTAGATTTCTTGGTGCTGATGGTGCTGTAACAGAACCAGATGATGTTGTTGGTGGTTCAGAATCTGTTTCCGGAGTTGCAGATGCAGCATTTGATCTAGGAGTACTGCCTACAGATAGATTTGCCGTTATGACATAACTGTACGTTTTTCCAGTTTCCAATCCACTTACAGTATATGTTGTGGTACTGCCACCTACAGTTGTTACCTCGTCATAAAGGACATCTTCAATAATTTCACGTTCTACCAAATAACCTGTTATTGATTGGTTAAAAGTTTCAGTTGGAGGAATCCAATTCAATAAAATTTGATTCTTTGAAATGGGTACAGCAGTCACTCCTGAAGGTGTTTGAGTGGGACCTGGTTTTACAGTAGATGTAGTTGCTTCACTGCTTGTTCCCTTGGAATTTATTGCAGAAACCTTGTATCTGTAACTTTCACCTTCATCTAGTCCTGTATGTAGAAAAGACGTAACAGTACTCTTTGTGTCTCCAACGATTGTTGTGTATGATCCACTGCCTTCTCTTACCTCAACTTTGTATCCTGTTATCTTGGGGTCATTATCATCGGGATCTGGAACTTCCCATGTAATTATAATTGAAGTAGGAGATGCAGCTGATGCTAGTATTCCCTTTGGAGTATTTGGAACATCGTTAGATGAACTACTGCCACCACTGCTACTACTACTGCCGGTAGGCAATGAAAGCATCTGTATTCTATGATTATCAGTATCTGCAACATACAACATGCCATTGTCCTCATCAATTGCCAAACCTGATGGAGAATTGAATCTTCCATCAGTAGAACCAGAAGAACCAAACTCTTCTACAAAACAGACTCCGTTAATAATCTCATCAGTTCCACTTGGACATGTATTGCCAGAAACTATCTCAAAGACCTGAATTCGATTGTTATCAGTATCTGCAACATACAACAAAGCATTATCTTCATCATATGCTAATCCTGCTGGTTTGTCAAATTTGCCTTCAGTAGAACCAGAAGAACCAAAATCATCTACAAAACATACCTCATCATTGACAACCTCTTCAGTATCACTTGGGCAGTTGCTACCATCAGTCAGCTCAAATATCTGAATTCTGTTGTTATCAGTATCTGCAACATAGAGAATCTGATCATTGTCATTAACTACCATGCCTGAAGGATTTCTAAACTCATCATCATTTGAACCAGTATCACCAAAATTAAATTGAAAGTCACCATCATCATCAAATACGGAGATAGAATCTGTTGCAGAGTCTGCCACATAGATGTAATCACTTTTTTTGTCTATTGCAATTGCGCTAGGTGATCCTAGGTATTCATCATCACCACTGCTAGATGAACCAAACTCTAGATTATCATAATCTCCATCTGACTGGAATCTCTGAACTCTATTATTATCTGAATCAACAACATAGATGTCCCCCGTATCTTTGCTTACTGCCAAGTCAGTGGGGATATCAAATCTACCGTCACCATAACCCACAGATCCAAAGTCTTCGTCAAAACACACCTCATCATTAATTATTTCATCATTTCCACTTGAGCAGTTATTGCCTCCAGTCAACTCGTAAATTTTAATTCGATCATTCTCACTGTCTACCACATAGAGTTTACTTCCATCATTACTAATTGCAAGGTCTGTTGGTGTGTCAAACTCATCATCAGCTGTCCCTTCAGTACCAAACTCTTCAGAAAATGAAAGATCTGCAAATGAAAACTGAGAATAAGCAAATACACTTAACAATAATGAACCAAATAATAAGAAAAATAATGATTTTCTAATCATAATATTTTATAAAACAAAATAAGATGTTATTAAGAAATGGGATCAATTTTGACGTATCTTTAGACCAATGACATTGACCTCATAAGTTAGATTATAAATTAAGTTCATTGTCAGTTTAGATTCTGATGAACTTTCTAGCTCCGTAAATTAACATAGCAGGTGCTGCAACATACATTCCAAGATTCATCAAAATCACACCAATACCATACCCTAGAATCTCTTCTTCAGAGTCTGCCAAAGACATTACAGAAAGAGATGACAATAATGGAGTTATTCCAACCTTCACCATTTCTTTGAATACTGGATTCTCTCTTTCATAGTCGGCAATGTATGGTGAAAATGAATAGTACAGTGAGTTGAATCCTGTCATAAATGATATGCCAGACTCTGTGCTCATTACCTTACCGTCTCTGATCTCTCTGAGATATTGCACTTGTGGTGCCATCTCAGAACCATATGTTGCTGTAGCAATGAGGCAGCCTCCACCTTCATTTGATTTTTCCGGAGTACATACACCATCAACTAGAATTGTTCCTGTGCCACACTCTCCTATCATTTCCTCAGGTTCTTTTGGCTCTTCTAATCCAACTGCCTGATAAATTGTAATATCTGGATAGTTATCATCAAACCATTCCTTGTAGCTTGCCTCTGTATTGTATCTATCAACATAGTATTGTGGATCTTGACTTGGATCAACAAATGCTGGAGTCTCTACTGGCTCTTCTAGTCCAACTGCCTGATAAATTGTAATATCTGGATAGTTATCATCAAACCATTCCTTGTAGCTTGCCTCTGTATTGTATCTATCAACATAGTATTGTGGATCTTGACTTGGATCAACAAATGCTGGAGTCTCTACTGGCTCTTCTAGTCCAACTGCTTGGTAGATAGAGGAATATTCTGGATAGTTATCATCAAACCATTTCTTGTAGCTCTCCTCCGTATTGTATCTGTCAACATAACTCTGTGGATCTTTTGTCTCATCCACAAAGGATGCTAGTCCTAAATCTTTTGGTTCTGTTTTAGTTGGTTCTGGAGGTTCTGTTTTAGTTGGTTGAGTTTGTGTAGGTTGTTGTGGTTCTGGTTTTTCTGTAACTGTAATTCTTATTGATTCTCTATCCTCAAGTCCCCCTTTCTTTACTACTATATCAAAAGAGTATGAACCAGTAGCTTGGCTGCTAGTAGGTCTCCATGTGAATTTTCCTGTTTCAGAATCTATTGTAGCTCCTGTTGGGGGATTTTTTTCTAAACTATATTCAAGATCAGATAATGCTTCTGTAATTCCTACAGTAAAAGACAAGGTCTTTTCTTCTTCAATAGTTTTATCTGAAATTGATTTTAATTGCAAATCAAAATCTGGAATTAGAAAGACCTTGTTTCCATCATATTCTAATTCTAATGTTATTCCATCTTTTTCTTTCTGATCATCAGTAAATGCAGTTGCAAAATAGATTCCTTTTGATGAGAAGAGTCCCTCTACTTCTCTTGCAATTGTTGAAAATGTTCCATCTGCATCAGACGTAGTATCAGAAACCATTCCCTCATATGTTCCATCTTCATCACGGATAATTACAAAAACTGATATCCCACCAGTTGATTCTTTTCCCTCAAACACAATACCTTCCTCATCTGTATAGAAACTCTTTACTAGTGACACTGAGGTGACCTCAGCGTAAGCTGGTACAATCATTATAGAAAATAACAAAAGTATTCCAAATACTGCTAGTTTTGTGTACACGATACTGATTTTCATTGTTTATTTTTAAAAAACGCGTATAACTTCTTCTTGTTTTCTGCAAAGAAATATTCACAAACCTCATAAATCAAGCAAAAATCTCATGTAAACCTCTCCATTTGTTCTGATTTCCATGTCATAAAACGTAGGGGCCTTTATCTCAACTTTGAAATTGTGTTTAGCAAAGTCAAGAGGCTCACCAAATGCCTTTGCCTTGATTGTGTAACCATCATTTTTCTCTATATCGAATTCTATTCTCTTTACTGCAAACCCTTCGGTAATTAGAACAAAAGTAATCTCTTCAAGCCAACTGAAAAGAAGATAGCAAAGATCTTTTCCTTGTGCCGAAAACTCTTTTTGATCTTTTTCTTCTACTTTATCTTGATCAAGTGTTAGATTGATTGCTGCATTAGCTGTAACTAAAAATGCTTCTTTAAGATCTCTTGCTGTTACCTCAATTATTGCATCAGTTGCATGATCTAAAAACTTGTAACTCAACTGTAGATTTTGTAATCTTTCTGATTATTAATTTTGATGATATTACTTTGATTTGTCTTGACATATTTTCATTATTCCTGAATTGATTAAAACCATCTTTTCTATTTTTAATAATTTCACTATTTTAAAATTAGATACTAAAAACAATTGTAACATGAAAGCTGCATATTTTGATGGCCAAAAAATTATTTTTGATACAAATTATCAAAAACCCAATTCTGATGAAGTATTAGTTAGAGTTAACTTGGCAGGAATTTGTGGAACTGACTTGGAAATTTTAGATGGTTATATGAAATATCATGGAATTTTGGGTCATGAGTTTGTTGGAATTGTAGAAAAAGCTGATAATCCTGATCTGATTGGAAAAAGAGTCGTAGGTGAGATCAATGCTGGATGTGGAGTCTGTGAATCTTGTACAAAGGGGATGGAACGACATTGCTCTAATAGAACTGTACTTGGAATTTTAAAAAGAGATGGGACATTTGCAGAATTTCTCTCACTACCTGAAAAAAATCTACATGTACTTCCTGATTCAGTTACAGATGAACAAGCAGTATTTGTAGAACCGCTTGCAGCAGCATTTGAGATTAAAGAACAAGTTAAACTGGAGCCTCAATGGAATGTTGCAGTTGTAGGTGATGGAAGACTTGCTCAGCTAATTCTTCAAGTTTTAAAATTATCTTGTCCTAACACTATATGCTTTGGTAAACATACAAGTAAACTTGCAAGTGTAGAAAAATTAGGAATTAAAACAAAGATTGGAATTGAATCTATTGATGAGCAATCCTTTGATCTTGTAGTGGAGGCTACTGGAAGTAATTCTGGATTTGCAGATGCCATGAAACTTGTAAAACCACGTGGAACTGTAATTTTAAAATCAACGATTGCATCCAAGGAAAATCTTGACTTGACACCAACTGTTGTAAATGAAATTACTTTGATTGGTTCTAGATGTGGCTTGTTCAAACCAGCTATTGATGCACTGGTAACAGGAATAGTTTCTGTTGATGGTCTGATTGATTCTACTTTTCCATTAGAAAAATTTCAAGAAGCAATAGAATATGCAAAAAAATCAGATAGTCTCAAAGTATTTCTTAAACCATGATTAGAAATTATTTCTAAAATATCTAGTTATATTTTGTAACTGAAATTTCATTAGTTAAATCATGGCTAACCTATCTGAATTGCTACTCGTAAAGTAATTTAGTGAGATCTCATTGCCAGTAGCACATGGAACCTTTTGACTCATTTCTAGTCTGGATTGCAGAGTTTCTAGGATCTCATCTCTATGAAGGAATATTTTTAGCAGCCTTACTTGAGACAATAGTTCCACCTATTCCTACTCTTGCAGTATTTCCAACTGCAGGTTTCTTAGCATCACAACAAGGAATTTCGTTAATTGGTGTGATTCCAATGATTGTCCTTGGTGCCATTGGCGCCACCATTGGAACTTCAGCAATCTATTTGATTGCATTAAAACTTGGACGAGTAGTTTTACTTCGATATCTAAAATATGTCAGAGTATCAGAAAAAAAATTAGAACGAGTTGAGATCTGGTTTGAAAAGTATGGAGACAAGGCAGTCTTCTTGGGAAGGATGGTTCCAGTTATGAGAGAGATGATTTCAGTTCCAGCTGGCTTGCTAAAAATGAAGATTCCAAAATTTGTAATGTATACATTTGCAGGTTCTTGTGTTTGGTCCACTGGAACAATTTTGTCTGGATATTACTTTGGTGAGGCCATAGGTCTTGGCACTAGTAATCTTTCATCATTGCCCTAAATATTAAAAATCCCCTTTCTATGGTAACATACTATTGTTTGGCTGTATGCTTAAAGAGATTCTTCAATATTCTCATTGAAGAATTTCTGTTTAAAAATTCCCTAATGTCTTTTGCTTTTTTTCTTCCCAAACTAATTCCTTCATTCCAAGCTGCATTCTCAAAGAATTTGCAGTTGCAGGACCAAATCCTTCAAAATGATTGTTTGCCAGTACCATTGCAAGTGGAATGTCTTGAGTCTCTTGGAGTTTTTTTGCCCAACTTTCAATTAACTCCTTTTTGTTTTTTGTTACTTTTCCAAATTCTGAATCTGGAATGGAACGATCTCCAATTAATCTTACATAAAGAAAGTTTGAAGTAATCGGCATTGGGTTGTTTATCCCTTCAACCTTATTCCATACAAGACATACCCCTTTTTGTTTAAGAAATGTTATTGCATCATCTGAAAACCATGACTCATGCCTTCCTTCAATAGGATACAAAAAATCATCAGGTAAAACTTCAAAGAGTTCTTCTAGTCTTGGTTTTGCTTCTTTAAATGATAATGATGGGGGTAATTGCAAAACAAGGGCTGAAATTTTTTCATGGATTGGAGCAAGAGATGATAGAAATGAAAAAACTTCTGAATTTACTCTTTCAAGTCTCTTTTCATGCGTAATTATTGATGGAAATTTTGCTGTAAATCTAAAATGCCTTGGAGTATCTGTATTCCATCTTCTAACAATTCCTTGGTCTGGAATCCTGTAAAAAGTCGAGTTTATTTCAGTTATATCAAAAATCTTAGCATAGTATTTCAACCACTCTGAACTCTTTAGATTTTTGGGATAAAATGTACCAGACCATCCTTGGTAACTCCATCCAGTACAACCAATCTTGATGTTCATTGTATTTGGGAACTCTTTTCTATTTTTAAAATTTGAAATCTATTGGAATTCTGATAAAACTCTGTAAAATTTCGAAAGCTGACTATCGCGGAACAACCTTCACGCAGCCCTGCAAGTATGCTCAGACTGGTAAACAATCGCCAGCATTTAGACAATAGGAGATTGTGTCAGCTTTCTATATTACTATACGCAGTTCTAAAATAAAAAGTAGATCCCAAATCTTAAAAAAAGAATGTTAGTTGATTGCGATCAGAAATACAACATTAACTGATGTTATAACATCTTGATAGGAGGAGAACACTGATGTTTGTGTGGCAACTTGCATTGCAGCTTTTGCCAATTACAAGAGGACAAATACCTCAAAACTATCTAAATTTTGATAAATCTGTTATCGATCATCCACTGGATGCTCTTGAAAAACTCATCATCAGATAACAATCCCTGACTCCACCATCCTGCATTTTTTCGAAGCCATGATGGTAACTGTGGTTCTGAATCCCCCTCAGATGTTGTTCTCTGTGGGATAGTGATAATATCATGCTTTATGAGATATTCAAGACCTGATGCAAAGTCTTCGTCAGAAATTTGTGTCAGGGACCACCACTTTGCAGTTTTTCTAACCCACTCTGGAATTTTTGAAATTTCCTCAACAAAATGTTTGTCATCCTGTGTCCTGCACTGTCTTGGATATGATTCCATTATTGGATTTCCAGCTGCAACACAATCCTCGAAATTATTAATTGTATTATTCATTGGAACAATTCGAAGAATTCTATCATCATTTATTTGAGGAAATCCCCTTCCATCTTGATTGCTTGTAAGAATGTAAAGAAATCCATCGGGTCCTGTTGCTACATCTCGTAATCTTCCAAATTCATCTTGGAATAATTTTTCATGCGAAATTACCTTGTTATTATTCATATCAAAGTCAATCATATGCAAATGACTTCCTCTAAGAGTTGCAACAAAATATTTCCCGGTCCATTGTGGAATTTTGTCTCCCTTGTAAAATTCTGAACCTGATGGTGCCCATGTGTCATCTCCTGAATGCAAAATTGGATCTTGTAGACCTTCCATTGATTCATCTCCAATGATATCTGGCCAGCCATAATTTGTGCCTGGAATAATTAGGTTGATTTCATCATGAGCAGAACCTCTCCATCCAGACGGACCATGTTCAGTTGCCAGTAGATTTCCTGATTCATCCCAATCAATTCCCTGTGGATTTCTATGTCCTATTGAATAAACCGGAGAGTCTTTCCATGGATTGTTATCAGGTATTGTTCCATCTGAATTGATTCGTAAAATCTTTCCGCCCAATGAATTTAGATCCTGTGATAAACTTGGATTTCCAGCTTCACCTGTAGTGATGTAGAGTTTTCCGTCTGGTCCAAACTTAATTCTTCCACCATCATGGAATGGTCCCCCAGGAATTCCATCAATTAGTACCTTATCTTCAGTTACTGCTCCATCTATAATTTGGTAACGAACTACCTTGTTTGAAGTTGATATTAGTTCGTTGTAAGTGTAATACAGATAGAAATAATTGTTTTCATCAAAGTCTGGATCAAATGTAATACCTAGCATTCCTCCTTCTACTCCACCAACTCCCAGTGACAGTAACGGCTCTTGCAGTAATAATCCGTCTTGAATTTCTCTGAGATTTCCATTTCTCTCAGTGAATAATACTGTTCCATCAGGTGCCCAGTCAATACTCCATGGAATAGTTAGATTATCAACAATCGTTTCTACTTTGACTCCAAGTTCGGGATACTCTTGTGCAAATGCTGCTGGAATTAATGAAATTAACACAATACCAATTAGAAATTCTTTCACTATTGTTGATGAAATGAATTTACAATAAAGGTTTGCTACTTTACCAATCTCTTTGCTTTTGAAAATACTTCAGACCACTGTTTCCATGTCAATCTTCCAGTTTGTGTATTTTGTTTTGATGGATGGTATGATGTAAGAATTTTGATTGCATCGTATTCAAACAATTTATTGTGTCCAAATTTTTCAGGCTTTACTGAAAACAACTTGCATGTAGCATCATATGCAATCTTTCCAAGACATAGAACCGTTGTGACATTTTTTAGGATCTCTTTTTCTTGCTGTAAGAATCCAAAGCAATTATCCATTTCATCACGTGTAGGCTTATTTTGGGGTGGTGCGCACCTTACGGCAGCAGTAATATAGGCGTTATAGAGTACTAATCCATCATTTTCAGTCTGGCTTGTAGGAATGGAGGCAAATCCATGCCTATGCATGATTTTAGCTACCCAATCACCTGAAGAATCTCCTGTAAACATTCTCCCTGTTCTATTTCCTCCATGGGCAGCTGGTGCTAATCCCACAATTAGCAACTTTGCATTTACATCCCCAAATCCTGAAAGTGGTTTTCCATAGTATTTCTCATCTTTGAATCTTCTTACCTTGTTTTTTGCAACATCTCTGATATATTCTGCAAGTCTTGGACATTTTTTGCAACTTGCAATCTTTTTGTTTAGAGATTCAATTGACTTCAATTGGAATAATCTTGTTTGCTATCAATAAAAATACTCTGAAAATTATTTCTGGGATCTAAGGATAGATGTCCTCAAAATCTCTCATAGTCTTTATCTTTAGTCAATATTAAAAAAAATTTTGATGAGAGAACAGTATTCAAAAGTTATACTTGTTCTGAATCTCTATCAAGATTGATTCCAATCAATTGTGCCCAATTTGATATCTTTTCTGCAAATTCATTTTCTTTTTGTGTAAACATGAAACAACTAATCATTTGAAAATAAAAGAAATTACTCATGACTTATCTATGGTTCATAAAAAAATTAGGGTTTGAGTACTATAGTTAATTTACAAAAAATAAAGTCAATAAAACTAAGTACTAAAAATCCAGTTTCCACTAGGAAGACTGCGAGTACTTTAGAGAATTTGCTTTTGAATTGTTTCATCAAAGGCTTTTAGATATGCAATATCTGATAAAATTTTTTCAGTTTGCATCGTGTCAGTTGTGTTCACAGAGGATTCTGTATCATTTGGGATTGAAAGAATCTCTGCTTCTACTCCTTCTAAAAGCTCTCCAAACTCATGAACTAGTCTATCTGTCTCATGGTCACCGTATATGTCATTGATTCCCATTGCCATTAAGACAACAAGAGCCATTATGGCTGTCAGAGCAATAGATCTTTTGCTTTTGTCTCTAGTCACACAAAAAATTGCAAATTATTGTATTTAAAACAAAAGAAGAAAAGATTCACCATTTTACGCATGAATCTGATGAGGGTTGGTTCATTGTTATTAATTATTGCGATGATCTTCTTCGACATTCTTTATATGAGAACCTCTCAAAGTTTTGCAATGAAAAGTACACAACTTCTAAGTGTTGTTTTTTCACTAATTATGTTTACTGGCGTTACTGCTGGTAATGTTGCAGTATTTGCTGATTCAGATGATCTTGAAGATAAACTAGAAGATTTTTGTGAGATGACCGAAGATGAAAAACTTGATTTCTTTTCTGACTATAAAGATATGGCAGAGTATGAAGAACGACTTGGCGATATTTGTGAGATAGAAAATGAAGATGAACGCGAAGATGCCATTGAAGAATTAATTGATGAAATAATTCCTGAAACTCGAGACGATAATGATGATTATGATGATGAAATAGATCGAGAAGAGGAGGATGAATCTAACGATAACGATAATGATGATGCATCTAAGAGAGACTATGACAATGATGATAAAAACAAAAGACATGCTGATCTTGAAGATAAACTAGAAGATTTTTGTGAATTATCAGACGATGAAAAAGATGCCTTATTTGCAGAACACAAAAGACTAGCAGGGTTTGAGGATAGATTAGTAAGCTATTGTGATTTGTCTGAAGATGAACGTGAAGATGCCATTGAGAATTTTATCGAAGAACATTTCCCTGAAACAAGAGATCATTATGACGATGATTATGATCATGAGGACAAACTTGATAGATACTGTAAGATGACTGATGATGAAAAGCAAGATCTTATCTCAATGCATGATAAAACAGAAGATCATGTTGCCAAGATGGATGCATATTGTGAACTTGATGAAAGTGAGCGAGATGCATACATTGATGAACTCGAAGACGAATACAAAATGTATTCAGACAAAGACATGAGAGATATTCTAGAGCGATACTGTGAAATGTCTGATGAAGACAAGAGAGCATTTTTAGCTGAACATGATAAAAGCACTGATCATGCAGAAAAAATGGACAGATATTGTGAACTAGATGAAGATGGAAGAATGGATTTCATTGAAGAACATAGAGACGAGTACAAATCTCATATGAAAGAAAAGATGTCTGACTACAAAAAAGAACACAAGATGCTAGTCGATGAGATGAAAGACAAGCATAAAGATACTCGTGATCACCAAGACTATTCCAAATACTGTGAAATGTCTGGAGGAGAACGTGCTGAAACAATTGATGATCTAGAGAAACTTGAAAAAATCTCTGAATGGTGTGATATGACGCCTGAAGAAAGAGAGGAATACAAGAAGGAACATCATGATGCTGCAATGGATTTCAAAGAAAAACACTATGACGCATTAGATAGAATGAAAGAAAAACATGACCTTTCTCCACGTCTAAAGGAGATGATCATGGAAAAGCATGACATCTCTGATGCAAGACAAGAAGAAATCAAGATGAAATACAAAGAAAAATATGGTGACTTGACTGACGAGAAAAAATCAGAACTTGAAATGAAGTTCAAGGATCACATGTCATCAATCAAAATCAAAATGTCAGATGAACACAAATCTGCAATTCATGATAGACTAGCAGAGATGAAAGTCTTCAAGTCAGAACTCCGTGAGAAATCATCAGAAATGACTGACGAGGAAAAACAAGAACTTAGAGCACAATTTATTGAAAAAGCAAAAGACATGCAACTTGCATGGATTTCACCCCGTGTTCAAATGAATGCAGGTGTTGATACCTCAGAGATAGAATGTCGTGAGGGATTTAGTCTAGTTATGAAAGCATCAAACGGAGTGCCAATGTGTCTCAAAGCAGATTCCGCACTTAAGATGATCGAAAAAGGTATTGCAGTTCCTGCAATCTAATTTTTTCTTTTCTTTATCTTTTAAAATAGATTATTAAGATACACAACACTACATTTGGGAAATATGTTAAATTCTAAAGAATAGTATCTAAAATATGACAAAAGTTGAATCTAAACCTGACAAACAAGAAGAAAAATTGTCAATTTGTGATATAATGAAAGAAGACACATCTGAGATAATCAAAAAAATGGAATCTCAAATGCCCTCAAAATTCCAAAACTATTCTGATGTATACACTGAGTATTTACACATGCTAGATGATATTTTTGGAACTTGCTATATAGCAGAAAAGGAATTTTTTGACAAACTAAACATAGATCAAGGCATACTAAGACAAATGAAACAATATTCTGAATCAATAAAGAGAAACTATATCGAAAATATTGAAATGAGTGGAAAACTCTTTGATGATTATGTTAAGATGCGAATCTCTGCAATAAAGTCATTTGATAACTATGCTCATATCATGATGGAATCGTATGCTAAAATGTTGTCACAATTCAATAAATCAATAACTTCTGACTAATTTTTTCAAAGTCTGTATGTGAATACTAAATTACTCCATTTTATTTTGCTTCCTAAAACAACAAATTTGAATCCAAATTATCCATTATACTAACAATAATTTAATTACATAGAAGATTATCTTGTAGAGTCGTTGATCAAATCAAAACAAACAGTATATTTTGTTCTTATCTTAATTATGGTATCTGGGATTGGTTTATTCTCATTTGTTTCTGCCCAAGAAGAATCTGAAATCCCTACATGGATTAAGACTGCAGTTGGATTTTGGGTAAATGATCAAATTACAGATAAAGAGTTCCTCAAAGCAATTGAATATTTTGTTGAAAATGAAATGATCAAAGTCCCTCCTCAAACTACTGATGATAAAGTACTGATAGATAATCTACAAATATTACAAGCAGAGATTAACATGAAAATAGAACAATCACGTGAGTTAGTCAATCGTCCTCAAATCCAGCAATCACTTGCAGAATCTAATGCTTCATTTGCTGAAACAGGTTTTACTGAAGATATAATTTTGCAGATTGAAGAACAATGGAAATCAAGTGATCCTGACGAACCTAATTCAGTTGCATTTTACTTGATTAATAATCCTACATCTGATGCACTGCGTTCAATAATGATTGAGGATCAACAATCAAAAAGCAAGTTCAAGTATGCTGAAATCTTTCTCACTAATCAATATGGTGTAAATATTGCACAATCCGATAAAACGTCTGATTACATTCAAGACGATGAAACGTGGTGGCAAAAAGCAAAACAAAATGGTATATTTTTGTCTGAAGGAGGATATGATGAAAGCGCTGGTGTTTATGCAAGTGATATTGCCATTAAAATTTTAGATGAGAGCGGGAATTTTATTGGAGTGATAAAGGCAGTGGTAAATGTAGAATCCATAACAAATGATTCCTCATAATAATTGCAAGAAACTATTGATTTAGGCTTAATCATGAGTTGTAGCTTGTTTTAAAAAAAACAAGTTGGTGATTTTATTTTGTATTGTTATCATTCTAATTCTCTAGAACCAGAATGACTAAAATTAGAACAAGCTAATTAGGTCTATCTAATTTTCAGCTCATTTTAATAGTGTATTGATTATATTATTTTTATGAAAATAGATTCATGCAAAAAATGCGGAAATCAACTTGAGATTAGTAACACATGTTCAATATGCCAGGAATCAAATAAGTTTGAGTGCAATCATTGTAACATAACTCTTGATGAGCAGTATCACACACAGTGTGTTCTCTAATCATTTTTTTTATTCATATTCAAATCATTTTATTGAACATCAAATAGGTATGCAATAAAAATAATAAAAAAGTAAAGAACTCTCTAAACTTCTTTGATAAGTGATTTTATTTTCTCAGCAAGCTCAGCATTTACTTCCATGTCTTTATGAGATTCTTTGACATGTTCAGTAGCTTTTGCCATCAATTCTTCTTCAGTATCAGCTGTAGCTGACCATCCACAATCAGCTCCGGCATCTGAACAACTAAGACTTTTTGCCATGATTGGAAATAATCTGACAAGTATTTATCTAATTTACCAAAAGAAAAGAAAATTATTTTTTTAAATTAGGATCTCTTTCTTAGAGATACAATTCCAACTATTGGCAATCCAAAGTAAATCATGCCATTTAGAATAATGATTCCAATTCCATAACCTAATACTTTTTCTTCCGAATTTAGATCAACGTAATTCAAAATAGAAAATGAAGAAATCATTGGAGTGATTGCAATCTTTACTGCCTCTCTAAATACTGGAGATTCTCTTTGCAAATCTGCAATTGTAGGGCTAAATAAATAATAAACAGAATTAAAGGACTCTATGAAGTCAGTTCCAGATTCTGTTTGGAGTAGCTTGTTATCTCTTAATTCTCGCAGCTGCTGCACTTGTGGAGCTAATTCTGAGCCATAGATTGCAGTTGCAATTAGACAACCACCTCCTTCAGTAGAATCTGATTCAGATTCCATTTGTTCTTCTAAAGCCAAAGCTTCTCTCGGTAAGATTCTGTAAATGTTTTTTTCACCATGAGAAATAAGATATAGAAAACCATCAGGTCCCCTTTCAATATCCGTAATGCATCTAAAGCCAGTACCAACTATTATTTCCTCCATTGATTCGTTTTCATTTACTAAATTGTCTTGCAAATGAGGACTAGAAAATTCAAATCCATCTCTATTCTGATTTAATTCAAATTTGTATAGATTTCCATTATTACAATCCCCTACAAAAAGTGAGTTGTCATAATTTCTAGTTTCTTTAAATTTTCCAAAATTTAATCCCACAGGAGAAACTACTTTTTGCCAACTAAACTCTGGATCTTTATAATTATAATCTTCATAACCTGGTAGGCTAGCTAATTCAGATTCTGTTGCAGGACCCATAATTTTTTCCCATCCACTGTTAAATTTATCTGGAATCAAGTTAATTTCATCAAAATCATCATCTCCATTTTCAGTAGCCCATAAATTTCCAGTAACAGGATCTATAGCAAGACCAAAGCTATTTCGAATTCCCATAGCTTGGTATGGTCCTTCAGGATCTACTCGTAAAATTACACTGGTATCCATATAGTCAAGTGTACCTGAAGGAAAAATATCCCCAGGCGGTTTATTTTGAAGAGGACCATACTTTCCCGTATCTCCAACAACAGCATACACTTGATCATCCAGACCAGTAACCATTGCCCCACTATTGTGATAACTATTTGATGGAAGCTCTTTGAGTAAAACTGGATTAATTAACGCCTCTCCATCCCAATCATACTTGTATATTCTGTTTCCTAATTGTTTTCCGTCTTTATCGGCTTCTGTGAAATAGATATAGACAGTAGAGTCAACACTAGTTATTCCCAATAAGCCACTTTCTCGTACTGGATCTACTTTTACTTCAAGAACAGGTTTTTCTTGTTTGATTCCATCCCGAATTAAAAAAACAGAACCATTTTTTTCCAAAAGTAAAATATCATCTTCAACAAAAGTCATAGTAGTATATCCCCAACCAAACTCTTTGGTAAATTCTTCAAGAATCAAATTGTCATCATTTAATGTTGGTTCCCCAAATGCATCAGGAAAAACATTCACAGAGATAAAACCAATCAACAAAATACCAATAATTACAAAAGACTTCATTAATTTTCAAATTACTGAGTGGACTTAAACTTTCGCTGTTTTTTGTAATCAAGTTAATGATTAAATAAATTTCAAAGATTCTTTACCGTAAAGTTACAATATTGCTAGGATTTATTGAAGTGACTTAGAAAAATGAAATTCTTTTCAATATTTTTGGTTCGTAATTCTAATTAACTTTAGTAATATCTCAAATTCATGCCTGCAACGGGAAAAGTGAGTTTGACGCGTCAAACAATCTATTGTTTCATACCCGTAATGGATCTGTATGCTGCATACCATATCAAGAAACTGAGATGGTATCTTCTAATCATGCTTGCAGTGGGGCTTGCAATGGGGATGGTTTCAAGTGTAATTAATCCAATGGATGAAATAGATGAAACGAGAATAATCTCAGAAAATAAGGAAATAGACTGGAATTATGTTTTTCTAGGCGATAATCCAGCAGCTGCAGTTGCTTCATTTGTGATTAACCAAGGAGTTGTAATTGCAGTTGCTGTATTTCTTATTCGAAGATGGTCCAAAAAATGGAATTTGCAATTTGATGCTCAAAGTCAGAATTAATCCTGATACCATGTAATGATTAAGAGTAGGCATCGATTCTGCAGAAATTGCATAACAGATAATCAGAGAAATACTTGTATTCACAGTAATTTGGATTAATCATGTGAAAAAATGCAATTGTGACAAGTGCGACTGTTCAAATGATATCAAAGAATTTGGCCACAGATATGAGGAAGAAAATGCAATAGTAGAGGCTGAATTTCAAAAGGATATTGACAAGATTGAATCAATTATCAAAGAGATCTGTGAATACTGTGAAAAGGGTCAGCATCAGGGTCAACCTAGATTCTGACGTAACGAAAATTAAAATAAATTCAAAATTATTATTTATTGGATCTTAAGACCAACAACGATTAGTTACTTGGTGAGAGATCCAAGACTGGTACCATGACTTTAGCCTCAAAGTATTTAGATCATTCTGATGAATCCTACGTTTCTCTTTTAAGTAAACTTGTGAATTCTAATTATATTACAGCGGGTAGGAGTCATCTAACCGTTTAACCGACCATGACCGTCCAGGGGATGGGCATACTTTGGCCCATCCTTTCAAATTATCTTTTCTCAATGACTCTGTACTACAAATCCACTGATGATTTGTATGAACAAATCATTCGTTTCCCTTTTATGCAAATTTTGTAAATACAATACAATGTCTAATCAGATTAATCAAAACGAAACAAACCAAACATGGGAAGAAGTTCGAGGACTGTCCTGGATTTTTTACGAGGACTAGACTTTTTTTACCATTTTAATTATGGGGATTTTTGAAAAACCCGAACCTATTTTCCTTGCAAAAGATTAGAATTCTTTATGAACATCTCATGTCTCGTTTAATCAAATAATGAAGTATTTTGTTTTGCTGATAATTTTTATCGGATTTACGGGATCTGCCTTTGCATTGACTTATGAGCCTAATATTTCACAGACTTTTAGTCCCTATTCAGAAGAAATACTAAATGGAGAATCTTTTGCGATAAATCTGCATCAAACAGTTGAGTTTGACAGTCTCAAGATAGAATTTTCAGGAATCGAGGATTCAAGATGTCCGTCTGATGTCCTATGTGTCTGGGAAGGACAGGCATCGCTTACATTTCTCATTAATCATAACACAGAAAATCAAGCAGTTACATTTACCACAGGCAAAGTTATGAATGCATATTTTGGTCCATATGAAATCAAACTTTTAGACATTGAACCATATCTCACAAGTACCAAAGACATCTCAGAAGAATATGTTGCAACTGTAAGCATATTAAAAAGCAAAAAAGAAAACATTCCTGCTCCACTAAAGCAGATATCTGCTGGTGTGGCACTAGTTGATGTAAAATGCAATGACGGTAAACATCCTGCATACAAATACAATAGAATGATGGTAGCATGTGTTTCCGAAGGAACCTTGGAAAAACTCATTGAAAGAGGATGGACAAAAAATTTCTCTTAACATGAAAACTAGAATTTTAATTATTTTATTTGCAAGCTTGATTCTTTCAGGATTTCAGGAATCTTTTGCTTGTTCTTGTGCTGCAAATCCTGATTATTTTGAGATACTAGCAAATGCAGATACAGCATTTCAGGGAACAGTTGTAAAAACTGAAGATGATTCAGGATTTCAGAAAGTTCATTTTATGATACATTCGGTTCAGAAAGGAAATTTGGAAGAAGGATATTTTGTTATGACAAATGTAAATCTCTACATAGATGAAAATAAACATGGAATGATTAATTCTTGTGATCCCGGCTATAGAAAAGAAAATACATATCAAGTGTTTGGATGGGGCAATACCGAACAAAATCCTGTAGGTGAAACTAACATGTGCTCCACTAGAATAATCGGTAGTGCAACTATCGTATTAGATGAAAATGAAGAATTTCAAGAAGAACACGCAGTTGTAGAAAATCATACTCTTTTTCAAAGCTATAGTTTTAACTGGATTTATCTAATAATCGGCATTTCCTCTATTGTTGCAATTGTTTTGGTCATTTATGTAATTAAAAGAAAAAGAAAATGAAACTTGAACATAATATAATTTTGATAATGGGCTTATTGATATCTGCAACACTAGTGTTAATTACGATTCAACCAGAGGAGATACCTCATTGGAATTATCTGCAAGAGATAAAGCAACAGGAATTTGAAATTTGTGACAAAGACTGTAAGACAAAACAAGAAACACAACGAGATTATTTTTGCACTGAGATACAAACTAATGATTTTGTATGTAGACCTCCACGACACATTTTCTGGGAAGATCAAACAGTGCAGATCAAATCAGCCTTTCCGCCAAACTATGGTGAATTTGCATATTTTCCAGAAGGTAAAGTAGAAGAAAAAGACAGACTCTTTGATATTGTTAATCTAGACCTAGTCAATCAAGAGACAAAAGAAATAATGATAGAATTTGGATATCACAATCCAGGACTAACAGCAAAGTCATTTGACTATTCAACATTTCTCCATCCAGGAGATACATTTGTCTCTCATTGTTTAGGTGGGAATTCTAAGACTGCTCATATTGTAGAGTATTTAGATACCTTTGATTTGGATGGAACCACATACGTAGAGTTTTGGGGTATTCATGTAACAATGCCAGATGAACTTCTTCCATGTGAGATGCCTGATTTAATACAGCATACACTTCCAATTGATCTGAGTATTGGAATTAATTTTGATATGGATTAGAAAATGAAAACAAAATGGGTTGTAACTGGTGTCTTGTCTTTTGTTGCAATAATCTTACTCGGATCAGGTGCAGCTCCTTTGATATTCAGCGAGATTGTATATGGGTGTAATTTACAAAAAAAGCTAAGTTTAGGAAATATTGATGAGGTCACAGAACACAAGATAACCCAGAAATTTCTTGATAAATACGATAAAAACTCAGTCAGTAGCAGTAGCTCTCGTTCCCTTGAATGGGGCTATGGTACAGTAGAATATTCTTTTTCTAACTATGGGTCATATGATGATAGAGGGTCAAGTGCAAATCTAAAAGTGGTTATTGATCAATGCGGAATTCCTCAGGAATTTGAATTTCAATGCAAGGACAATTCAGGACAAGTGTGGATATCAGCAAATAGTAAAAATGATGATTTATCGAAATACCTTCAGAATCAGAATTGTTTTAATTAATCTATCTCATTGAAAAGATCTATTAGTTTAAAGTGATCTGTAACAAATTATGTCAAAATCATCTCTATACAATGACAAACATATCCAAATTTTTGAAGATAAAATTCGATTCAAGTCTTGGGTTTTACCTTGGGGTAAAAAAGACGTCAAACTATCTCATGTTAGAAAAATTTCAGAGAAAAATATGGGATTGTTCACAGGCAAATTAAGAATTTCAGGCTCTAATAATTTTAGAGATTGGTTTCATTTCGATGCTAAAAGACCTACAAAGAAAAAAGCAATCGTGTTGGAAACTGATTTTAAAATTTACAAAAGATTGTGGATTACTCCTGAAAAACATAGTACTGCATTTAGCGTATTAAAAAAACTGATTTGAGTCTCTAAAGATTTGAATTTAGAATCTTTTTTCGTCTAACTTTGGTTCAAGACTCTAGGAATTGAATTAAAATTTAGAACACTTTATGAACTCTTGCTATCCGATTTAATCAAATGATGAGTTTATTGAGAATGATTGGTATCCTTTCAACTATAATTATTGTTGCCATCTTTTTTATCTCTGCCGAAATTTTAAAGGAGTACATAAAAGAAGATACCGAAAAACCCAATCTTGAGAATCCTTTCTTGCCTTACGCAGGATTATTTTTGTTTGGTGTTCCTCTTTCTCTTGCATGTATTGTTGTCTCTTTTTTGAACACAACTAAATCCAAAATCATAGTTTCATGTGGAATTATTGGTGGTTCATATGCGGTAATTTTCATTATTGCAATTTTGATGTTAAATTATCCAACTGTGTTTGGGATTCCAGAAACATATTGGGAAATTGATAAATAGAAAATGAAAACTAATTTCTATGCCTACCCGCATCCATTTTTATCCCCAAAATGGTAGGTAAGTCTCCGTGGACTCATTTTTGTACCCAATTTAGTACCTGAATCTAACAAATTTGAGTTGAAATTTTGAAATCACTTTTTGAGATCTAATTAATTTCTCGTATCATAAAAATCAAAAATACGAGGTCTAGAATGATTTGTAAGATATGTTTAATTCTAATTTTTGTTTCATTTTATGAATGAACCATGAAGAAATAAACGAAGTTATTGCATATGTGAATCAAAAATACAACGAAAATGTACCTCGTCCTGTAAGGTTTGTTGTAAGGAAAAAGGCTAAGATGATAGAAAAATTTGATTCCTCTGAAATGCCTTCTTCTTTAAGAAATTGTACTGTTGAACAATACATTGAAATTGTAAAAAATGCACTTAGAGATGGTTCTCTAAAACTTTGAAATTATTTTTTAGAACATTTGACCTAACGCCAAAATTTTATTTTTCAAGTTCAAAAACAATAAAGAGATTGAAATAATAATTCTTGTAAAAGTGATTAGTCCTTCAAAAATGGACCATTGATATGAATGAATTATTCGCGATTATTATTAACAATTTTTACATAAAGTATAACATGAAAGAAAACAACAATTCAATTCCATCATGGAATGAAAATACGTTCCATCAACTTACTGCAAAACAAACTGTTGGGACAATCCAAAATGTTTCAAAGAACATCAGAGAGTATTCACTTCTAATGAAGGAAACCATGAAAACTCTTCGTGAGACTGGAGCAATTCCAGAAATGGCTCTAGCAATACGTGAGGGCTCATACACCATTCGTGATACCGTAAAAGACCTTAATGATACTACACAAGAGCTGAAAAGGAATGGTTTTGTGACTGATACTGTTAGTGCCGTAGAAAATACTTTAAAATCTGCAGAAGAGTCCATAACAGCTGTCAAAGAAATTACAAATGATGCGGAAAAAATATCGCCAAACACGACTAAAGTTGTGAAAGATAGTTTTGACCTGATAAAAACGGAAACCAGTCAAATGGCTGAAAAAGTAATGGACGGCCTAAAAAATAAGGTAGATGCATGATGACAAACTATGCTTATGAGAAAAAAATAGGACAAAATTCCATACAATGGACAACTGGTTTTTCTGATTCCAGAGAGGTTACTGTATTGATTTACTTGTTGGAAATAATAACAAAAATTGGTCGATATTATCCAATCCTATTTCTCTCATTGGCAAGTTTGAACGTTTTGTTGGCTGCAAATGATTTTCTTGCAAATAATATAGAATTTGGAATACTAAATTCGTTATTTGCAGCCAGCAATTTTATTTTTCTTGTACAATTACTCCAAAATAACAAAATTCATCCATTTGATTCCAGATCCAATGAAATCGATTCTAGATCTTTCTTAGGTGTTAGGGAGCGTGTTGAGACAACATGAACGAGAAAAAAACAAGTAAAATACGTGAAATTAAAGAAACTGCATCTGATGCAGCAGAAATAATTCGTCAGTTTGGAAATCCTGGAGTACTTGAATCATTGAACAAGGTTAAAGATACTGCAAAAATAGTTAATGAGATAATACAAGGTCTTACCACCTCAGAAATGGTAAGGAATATAGAAAATATTCGTCTGATTTCGGAAAATTTGAATGAAGTGTCCACTAAGATGGAAAATACTGCGAGTCAACTTAGGGAAACAGGTGTAATCTATGAGGCCTCTGAGCTAATGAAATCAGCGAAAGGAAGCATTAATTCATTTTCTGATAGCGGAAAGGATAGCATTAATGGTCAAGATCTTCGTGATGTGAGTGTTGCTTCTAAAGAAATGTTGTTATCCATTAAAGATTTGATGAATGAAATAACAGTAACTTTTGTTTCTTCCAAAAAATCTGCAACAATTCATAATGTAAAGGATACCATCAAAGAAGGATATGATATTTACAAAACTACAACAGCATAAATGATTCCTCAATTTGGTATTTAGACCACTCTATCATTTGGATATTAAAGATAATGAGAATAAGCTCCATGAACTTTTATGCCTAAATGTATCTGAATTATCTCCAAACAAGTATTATTTTCAAATATTCTTTTGTTTATTTACGTATCCAGTACCGTTACATCGTTTACATGGCGGAATAGGACGACTTGTGTAAGTCATCATAAAACCCATACCTCTGTATGCAATACAGGTTTCTTGATTAGATTTTATTTTTTTATAATGATTAATGGTAGTCGAAATAATTGCAGCAGATAACAATACTCCTAGAACAATAAAAATCCCAAGTTTGTAATCCACTGATTATAAATTATTGAGAAGTATTTTTAACTTAATTGAATTCCTGTGGAACGATTCAATTTCTAAAAAATTAAATTTAAAATTGGATCTTAAGACCAACAACGATTAGTTACTTGGTGAAAGTTCCAATTAAAATTAGTATGATGTGATAGTATTTAGTTCATACTATTTATTTCTACTATTAGATAAATTGGCATGACTCCTGCCATGATCGTAAAATGACTAGTTAGATTATGTATAGGCAACAGAAAATCCAGTCGTTTTGGATAAATTCTTTAATTGCCAACAATAAATCGACGATATGGGAAAACGAAGCAAAAAAACAAGGCCTTCGGGAAACCCAAAAACCAAGTATATCATAATTGGAGTAATTGGTGTCGTAATTGCTGCAGGGATATATGCAGCTTCACTGGATCCTGATTCTATCAAGGCACCTGATCCAAATTCTACTAAACTATCTCTAGACACCCGACAAGGCTCTCCAGTTCTTGGAGATCCATCTGCCCCTGTAACTATTGTAGAGTTTGGTGACTATCAGTGCCCCTTTTGCAAACGATGGAATGAAAATACCAAACCTGTGATTGAACGAAATCTAATTGAAACTAGTAAGGCAAGCTTGATCTACGTTGACTTTCCAATTATTGGACCTGACTCTGCCACAATTCATGCTGGAAGCTACTGCGCTGCAGACCAAGGACTCTATTGGAGGTATCATGATTTTGCATATGCAAATCAGGGACATGAAAATGACGGCTGGGCAAGCGCAGAGAATCTAAAGTTGCTGGTATCAAAAATGACTGGCATTGATGTAGATAAGTTCAATGAATGCCTTGATTCTAAAAAATATGAACAGCGAGTAAATGACAACAAAAAAATTGCAACAGATGCCGGAGCAACATCGACTCCATCATTTATTATAATTGCTCCAGATGGAACTGGTGAAACCATAATAGGTGCTCAACCATATGGCACGTTCAAAACAGTGGTTGAAGATATGATCTCCTGATGAGATTAATTTTTTTAAAATTCTTATCCTTCCCTTATTTTTAAGAGTAGGTAACCTGATTTCAAAGAGATTACTCTTCAATTCAAATCTACACTCTCAGAATTTGTATTGTGGATTGACTTTTGTGTTTAATTATTTGTTTTGAATAAGTATCAGGTGAAAATAATACGTTGAAAAATTGTTATATCGACAATCGTTACAATAAATGATAATGCAAAAGTATGTTCTTTTTGGTTCTTCGATACTTTTGATACTAAGTTTAGCTTTTGGTTCATCGGTTCTTTTTACTGCATATAGTCAAGAATCATTTATTCCATCATGGATTAGAACAACAGCAGGATGGTGGTCTACATCACAAATATCTGATGAGGAATTTACAAAAGGTCTCGAGTATCTAATTCAAAATGACATAGTCAAAGTTCCTGAAATCTCAACAAATAATTCTGATAAATCTGATCAGATGCCATCATGGTTGCAAAAGAATGCAGGTTGGTGGAGTCAAGGACTATTATCTGATGATGAATTTGTAAAAGGAATACAGTATTTGATAAACAACGAAATAATAAGAGTGACATCAAATGCTGAATCTTTGTGTTTAGGGGATGCACTTTGTGTAACAGCCAAAGTTGAAAGAATAGTGGATGGTGACACAATATACATTGAAGGATACAAGGTCCGACTCTCTTTGACTAACACTCCTGAAAAAAATGAACTAGGGTTTTTAGATGCAACAAAATTTACACAACTACTATGTCCAGTTGGTTCTGTTGTAACGGTTGATCAAGATGATAAGCAACCATATGACGTCTATGACAGATTACTTGGAAAAGTGTATTGTAACAACAAAATACTCAATTCTGAATTATTGTTAAATGGTCATGCTAACATTTTAACTCAATACTGCAGTACCAGTGAGTTTTCTAGCGAATCATGGGCTCAAGAGTATGGATGTGGAGAATCAAGTAATGCTTCTGTCACTACTTTGGAACAACCCAAGGATTCCTTAGCCCCTAATTTAACTGCAATTGCCATTTCTCCATGGGATATTAGACTTTCTTGGTTTCCTCCAACAGATACACTCACGCAATCAATAACAGGTTATTTCATAGAACGTGAAATTATTGAAGATGTCCTTTATGACGAGGTAACATCTGTGAGTGACAGTACTACAACATATACTGTAAGTGGGCTGGAACCTGGAAAAACATACAGTTATGTCATAACGGCAAATCTATCGGTAGGAAACACTCCTAGATCAAATTCTGCATCTGCTACTACCGAAACAGATTCTGAACCAACAACATCTTCACAGCAAGTTGATTGTGATCCTTCATATCCTGACTTTTGTATTCTGCCCCCTCCTCCAGATTTAGATTGTAAAGATTTACCACAAAAACGATTTACAGTATTACAGCCTGATCCACACAGATTTGATGGAGATAAAGATGGAATAGGGTGCGAAAGTTAGATGTCTTTGAGTTTCGGTAGTGGTGTTTGGTTATCTAGTTCTGCATCTGGCAGTTCATGAATTGTTATTCCGTGGAAATCGTTTTGACTAGCTGGGTCTTCGCCGTAAATGAAACGTCTCAATGATATTTTGAATATGGTAAAGGGAAAAGAGAACTATTTAGATGATTGTGAGAAATCTTTCTTGATTTCAGATATTAAATTCAACAATTCATTAATTTTCTCTATTATGTTATCTGGATGTGTAAGTGTTTTAGTATCAACCAAAATTTTTGAATAAGATAATAAATCTAATAATTTATCTGTAAATTCATTAGGTAATTGTTCAAGAGGAAACACCATCAAACAGTTATTTAGATTATACACATGATTTCTAAAAGTCGCCTCCACATAATCTACCGCTGCAGGTTCTGGATTCCTTAACAGGTCTGATGACACTTCTAGATTTTTTAATTCATTTTCAATTGTCAACACTCCAAATCTAAGTTGATTTTTCTTTTGTTTTTCTTGATCTTCAATTACCTTTCCTTGTTTTTTAATGAGTTTCTCTGATTCTTTTCTATCACTTTTTTCTTTATAGTAAAACCCCACAGCAGCTCCAATGGCAATTCCAGCTAGCACTCCAGCAATGATAATTTCAATAGTCATTGTTTGGAGATTAGAAATATCACAGCTCCATGACCAATCCCATAGACCTTTGCAAGGTTGAACCATGAATTTTCTTCAAAATTTAGGAATATGTGATTATCTATTTGTCATTCACATATCCTCTTCATAATCTCCATACTGGAAATATTCAGGTTTGTACCACGTACTAGAAGAATTGTAAAAGTCACATTCGTAATACATTGGGTATAGTGGTCCTAGTCTTTCCCGTTCTGCATCTAGAAACTCTTGATTAATCAAACCTGCATCGACTGCCATAGTTGCAGGTATCTCGTGAATCTTGAACTGAGATAGTTCGGAATTGGCATCTGTTTTGAGTTTAGACATCTCATAGATTTTGTAGATCATGCCTGACGGCCTTCTTGGTGGGGATTCTTAAGAACAAAGCCTAGAGGTATTGGTGATAGACAACAGTTGATGATTGTACAAAAAGTAAAGCGGATTTAGTTAACTTCTGCACTTGTCACATACTGCCTCAAAGGTTTCCTCGTGCAATACAAGGGATACTCCTGATGTGTAGCATTTTGAGCATAATCCTATCATGAAATTTTAGATTGTCCGTATTTCGATTAGAATTGTTTGATTGAAGTTTTGCTCGATCTGAGTCAACGAATGTTCAGATTTTAAATTATCTACTTTTTTTGGGAATCAGATGCATGATAAGGGAATTCTTCGGATTCATCTGGGATTTAGTTACTGGGAACTGAATTTTCTTTTTTCTTCAATCCCAGTCATGATCCCAAACCTCTCCATAATAGTGATTTTCCATGTTGATGTCAAACTCAACACCCACACTATACTGAATCATTTCAGGAAACTTACAGTCCATATCATCTGAGACATATCCTCCTTGATGCACAAATCCATGGTAATCGGTTCCGTTCTTTTCAGTTATTCCGATGTACTTGAGTACGTGCAATTGCTTGGCGGGAATGTTTTCATCATGAGGAAAATCCGGCATTGACGAGGAATTGCATCCTGCGACAAATGTTTGGCCTTTGTTTATCGTGGCAACAAACTCTGAACTGCCATCAGAATCAGGTTTGACAAATCCTCCACCTCGACCAAATTGAAAATGATTTTCATCAAAAGTTATCTGAATCGAATCATCACCAATTAGCTTAATGTCAGTCATTGAGGCATAGTATTTTTCTTCTCTGTCTACTCTTTCATAATGTATGCCGTTGTCTCTATCCATTCCAAATACCATGTTGTTTAGGGAATCAATGATTACAATATCTTGAAGCGTTCTTTCAGAATTTTCATCAAAACCTGCAAGATATACAATTCCAATTGCCAAAAATCCGACAGTTGCAATCACGCCAATGACAAACAAGTTCAAAGTATACTCGGAATGTGGTGTGCTGCTCTTTTTAGTTATTCTTCTTTAGACATACCAGGGATTTTTCTCAATTCTTCTTTATTGTCCAAATTATTCTATTGAGGCAATGACTTCCACGTGGGTCTGATAAAACACTCCTAAACTATATCCCCATGCATATTATGCTCCCATTACAATTTGAACCCAAGATATTACAAAATCTTTAAAATATTTGGAGAGTTAAACTAAAATTTAGATAAACCTTTGAAAAAAGACGTTTAATAATTAATTCAACAAACAATTAATTTCTTCAGAATTCAGATTCTACTCGAAATATTCTTCAAATCTGTCTTTTTCTTCTTGTCCAAAAAAGACATTGATGTATTTTATGTAATCTACTACTAATTCTTGATTTGACAAATTCTCCAAAGCTTCTGCTATTATCTTACTTGTTGTCTCAGCATGTTTTTCTATCTCTTTATTTTTATCCTCATCATATTTTTCAATTATTTCATCTGTCCACTTTTCTTTGCTTCCATACTCTTTTGTGTATTTTTCATTCAGTCTCATCTTCTCTGCTTTAAGATTAGTATGTAAGAGATACAATGCCTGCACATTTCGTACAAATGTATCCGTTGTAGATACATATCTGCGTAAATATGCAAATTCAAGTAAATCACATACAAACTTAGTTGATCTGAATTTTCGACAACACTCTAACCCTAATTCTTTAATTTGAGAAAATACTGCTTCAGCTTCATTTATTGTACATTGTCGCAGATTTACTATCTCGCTTATGATTACTTCTTTTTCTAAACTATGGTCACTACTGTACTTAAGTATCAAAAACAAAACGATGTCTTTGATTTCATCTTCTTGAATCTCAAAAGATTCTGGTTTTACTTGTGTATCAGAACTTATTCGTAGTAACAAGTTATTTATTTTTGCATCAATGTCTAGCAGCAGTTTTTCATATTTTATATCGTCAATTTTGTTTTCAGTGATATTTTCTATGATTCTAGTTCGTTGTGCTTCTAATCTTCCAATCTGTCTTAAGATGAACTCTCCGCTATTCTGTTTTAACTCCTCTTTGATATTAGAATACCAATACTTGATGTCTGCATTAATCGTATTACGATTAATTTTCATCAAATCTGCAATCTTTGTTGCAGAATATCCATACTCAAAATGAAGTCTAAAAACTTCCTTTTGACGTTTTTCACGTTCATCTTTAGAATATGGTCCTCCTTTCTTTTCTTGAGCTACTGCCACAAGTTCATTGTCTCTTCATTTCATTTACCGAAGCTGCATGTCAATAGCTGACCATGAGTCAAACCAATTCAATCCATTTTCATAAACTGCATAGTTCTGCATAGTTATCACAGAAATATCTAAATCACAACCATTTGAAAAGTCATCATGGAGCTGCCACGCGGAATGAAAGACTTTGAGGAAAAAGAAAATGCAAACATCGAGCACATCAGGTATCACTTTAAACAACTATCAAGCTTGTATGGCTTTTCTTTTATGGATCCATCACCAATTGAGTTACTATCAGTATTAGAGACAAAGTCAGGCCCTGCAATCAAAGATGAAATCTACTATTTCAAAGACAAAGCAGACAGAGAAATAGCACTACGGTTTGACTTTACAGTTGGCCTGACAAGATATGTATCATCACAAAAGTCAATGAAATTACCGGTAAAGATCTCAAGTTTTGGTGGAGTATTTCGATATGACGAGCCTCAAAAGGGCAGATACCGCTACTTTCACCAGTGGGATGTCGAGATTTATGGCAAGCCAAATCTTGAATCAGAAGCAGAAATAATTGAATTAACTTCAAGATTGTTTGATTCACTATTACTCAAGGACATTACAATTGACATTAACCACAGAAGTCTAGTAGAGTCTTATATCAACAAAGTCTTTGACTCGCAAGATACTCAACTAATAGGAGACATTCTAAGGGCAATTGACAAAATTCAGAAAAAAACCACGCAGGAAATTATTGACGAGTTCAAAGATAGATATGACACTAAAAAACTAGAAAAGATTCTAGAGTTCTCACAAATAAAGGGAACAATATCACAAGTAGAAAAGGCATTTGATACAACACAGCTAGATTCCTGGGATGAGCTAAAGCAACTCTTTGATTCCCTAGAGAACAGAGGAGTATCAAATGTCAGAATTAATTTCGGAATTGTCAGGGGACTGGACTATTATTCAGGAATGGTCTTTGAGGTATTTGATAAAAATTCTACACTAGGTGCACTTGCAGGTGGCGGACGATACGATTCCCTAACTAAAGCCTTCAAAAGAGAAGACATTGGAGCAACGGGCGTTGCAGGTGGAGTGGAGAGAATGATTCTAACAATGCAAGAGCAAAAAATAATTCCCCAATCAAAACAAAACAGAGTAGCGGTACTTTACATTAACAACGAAATGCAAAAGGTTGCAATGTCAATTACATCATTACTAAGACTGAACAACATTCCAACTGACATTGACTTGGCAGGACGTAACCTCAAAAAACAGATGGATATTGCAAGTAACGCAAGGTTCTCAATTATAGTTGGACCACATGAACTAGACCAAGGAAATGTAGTTCTTCATGACATGATAAATGGAACAGAGGGAACCATTTCACTTGAAAAGCTTACCGAGGATCCAAACTCTATTCTTAATTTGGAATAGCCCTAAAAGAGGTCTATTATAGCTCTTTATTCATACTATTACGTGCAGCGTAGTTATGAGATCTTCAATCAATCAAAAGTGAAGCAACACGTAAGACTCACAAATTTTATTTAGACAAATTCTTGGAATTCTTAAAAATCAAAGATTATGACTCATTGGTATCTACAGACAACAAACTCTTAGAACAGATTTTAATCATGTAGATATTAGTCATACACACTTTTCATTATAATCTGGTTTCATAATGCATAGGATTAAGAATTGTTTTATTTTTTCATTGCATCCTGCAACACCAAATTCATTACATGAGAGTAACTGACTGATTTATTCTCTTTTTGAATCATTTTTGCTTGCAACAGTCTTATTTTCTTATTCAAATCATCATCAATCATTATTGTAATTCTTTTGCCCATGTCCAGTCATCTCTTAATTGTGGTCATGGCAAACACACTGACATTTTACATCAGTGCAAAGTTCATGTTTGTTCATTATGCACTTGAAACCAAACGCACTTAGTGGTGTTTTTACCCATTGAAATGTTCGATCAATGAATTCATGGCGCCTGACTGTATCAGCATTGTTAAGATTAAGTGTATTTAGTGATCTTTCTTTTTTATCACGACTCACTTCTTGTGTATTGTGATGTGCCTCTATACGATTGTTATTTTTGTCATTGATCAGTATTTTCAATTTACCTATATTTTATCTACAACATTCTCTTTGAAAAATAGATCCTGCCAAATTTGGAAAAACTACCAATTGTTATCACCATCTACATAGTCTACATGACACATAGGACAATTGCAGATATGACAAATAAGAACACTAATTAAAAAAACCTATTTTTTTATTGTATCATCTTGTATAGGATTATGCAGAAATGTATATAATCTAAAATTATATTCAGGAGAGTACTCGATTATAATTAATCATGGTTTTATTTGCAAGAAATAGAAGGTATTACTTAATTCCTGTTGAAGATAAGAAAGACAAATGTGGAAAGATTTTTGACAAACGTAAAAATTTAATCGGAAAAATAAAAACTAGTGGAAAAGACATCATTATTACTGAAATTAATGGTGTAGTTTCTCTTAGATTAAAAAAATGGGTTTGAGTTCAAAATATCTTATCGAAGATCACTTTGGAAATCATTTAGGACGGGTAGGAGTTTCAAAAATAAATGGCAAACAAGTTTTTGTTGAAGATGGAGATGGAAATAAAATCTTATTTACACAAGGTTTTGTTGAATGGAGTTTTATAATTCGAGGTAAGCGAAATAAGAAAATTGCTGTTGGAACAACTTCAGCAATGATGTTATCAAAAAACACACATGGGATTCTTCACGCAAAACCATCATTTATTCTAAGTATAAAGCCCCACCATCCAGACTCTAGATTTCTTTTGGCTATTTTTGTTATATTACTTAAAAAAATGTCTCGTATTGACATATCAAAATATTACTTGAAATTAGGCCCTGCATTACAGTTGTGATATTTTCATAATCCTATCTAAGATTATGAAACAATTTCAGGAAGAAATTAATTTCTAATTTAGAAAAGCCCTAGTTAACATCATAATCTCAGGACCAGTAGTTAGTGATCCTACAACTATGGCATTATTGTTTGCCAGAATCCCTGATGAGACATAAGGAATTCCGTTATTAATTGAGCTCTGCTCTATTTTTACGCCTAATACATTGGCAAAAGTCTTCATGTCTTCTTCGTCAGCTTCTGGATGGATTGCACCGCCAGAGTTGTTTGCTATCATAACTGAACCCACCTGATTGTATCCTGAAATCTTTTTCTGAACTACCTTGACTCCAAGTATATCCTTGATGGTTTGGCAGTCATCATCAGATAGTAAAGGAGATACGACTGCGCCCTTGTCATTTGCACAGATTAGATTTCCAAGTGCAGTAAATTTAGAATCAAGTACTCCAACTTCTAGATCAGTTTCTTTTTTAAAAAAGTTGTATTCATTTGAATATGCAGTTTTTGGAAGCAAGACTCCCTTGTTGTTCATTACAGATAATATTCCAATTAATCTGGTGTTTGCAATTGATGTGTAATGATAATCTACGCCAAGATATTCAGCAAGCTTTTCAGCTTTTGATTGTGCAAAACCCATTGGAATCAAAACCATACTATCATTTACACTGATGTATACTCCAAGGTTTGGTCCTCTATACACATCATATTTGATAATATCCATTCCCAAAATTGATCGTTGAACATTATGAACGTAGGGGAAACCTTCGTAGTTGATCCCAAACTATCAAAAAAACTCCTTTTCTGCCTGTCTAGCTTTAAATAACATCTAGTAGAGATTCGTATCATGCCAATAGCAGAAAATTTTCCTGAGGGGCTAAAACCAACAGGAAAGATTTCACTCTCAGATGGAAATTACCATATAATGTGGGGTCCAGGCAAAACGGCAAACACCGATGGCTCAAAACCTGAAGCACTAACAGATCAAGATGTTGTAGCAGCATACAAAGCACGAGGAGAAGAACAAGTTCCTCTTGGTGTAAGTGGTACAATGGTTGCAGTTGACTGGGACTCTTGTATTGCTGATGGTGCATGCATTGAGGCTTGTCCCGTACAAGTATTCCAGTGGTATAGAACCGAAAAAGACATTCCAGCAAAAGATGTAGTTGGTCAAACTTTTGATGGAACTGGCAGTGATGTCAAAGATGAACGCAAAGACTCAACTGACAAGGCAGATCCAATCAGAGAACATGATTGTATCTGGTGTATGGCATGCGTATCTGTTTGTCCCCCTCAAGCAATTAAGGTAGATCAGGCAAATGTGGAAGCACATCAGAGAGCAGCTGAAACTTTGTAATAGATTTTGCAAACTCGCATGATTAGAAAATTTTATTTTCTTTTTCTTTATTTATAGCAAAATTATCGAAATTCTCGATAAATTCAGATTTAGTCGCGACTAATTTTGTCTAGATTTAAATATTAATCTGAAATAAAGTTTTCATGGTAGATCTAGTTATACCCGAAGATTTCTGTACTAGTGACGAAATTAAACCAATAGGTAAAACAAGCCACTCAGATGGCGAGAATTTCCACTGGATATGGACTAATCCAAATGCAGACAAACTATTAGCATCTGATAATGATGATGTTAAAGCAGCTTATGAAGCACATGGAGAAGAAATAACTCCTCTAGGAATTCACGGAACAACTGTCGCAGTTGATTGGGATTCCTGTGTTGCAGCTGGTTCGTGTATGAGTGTATGTCCAGTTCAAACCTTCCAATGGTATAGAACCGAAAAAGACATTCCAGCAAAAGATTGTCTTGGTGAAACCTTTGATGGCACTGGTTTGACAGAACAGGACGAAAGATTAGACTATTCAGACAAATCACAACCAATCAGAGAACACGATTGTACAATTTGTATGGCCTGTCAAGAAATCTGTCCTCAAGGAGCAATTCGTATTGAATCCGCTAATCAGGAATGGCATGAAAAAGCAGCTGGTACGTTTGTAAAAATGGCATCAACTTCTGTAAATCCACACGCACACGATTAAAGAAATTTTTTCTTTTTTCTTATTTTTCTATTTTATATCAACAAATTTTAATCACTTTTATTCATCAATTTCTGCAGAGGTCGCCTAGCTCGGTAGGGCGCGGGCCTTGAGAGCCTGTGTGCGCAAGCATACGGGGGTTCAAATCCCTCTCTCTGCGTTTTTAGTTTTCTAGTGTTGCAAGCTCTGCTAGCATTGCAGATAACTGAATCTCAGAGTTTGCACCAACTAAGATTCTATAGTCATACTTTGCAATTACTTGTAAAATGTCTGATAGCTTCTCATGTTTTGATTTGAAAACAGCAGAATTGATATACTTTAGGAAATCAGATTCTGACATTCCATAAACTTTGATTAGTTCTATCATCTTTTCTCTTGCTTGGGCAACTTTTCCCGATAATGCAATCTTTAGAACCTCATCAACATCGCTAGTTTTAGTTAGCCCAGCTGATGACTTTACGTTTTGTTCAGTTATTCCACCCAGACTTGCAGTTGCCTGCATTAGGTTAATTGCATGCCTCAAATCCCCTTCTGAATAATCATAAATTGCCTTTAGTCCCTTTTTGTCTGCCTTTACTTTCTCTTTTTTGGCAATCTCCTCTAGTCTAGCAATGACATCTTTCTCTGGAACTGATGTGAACTTGAAAGTTGCACATCTGCTTTGAATAGGTTCTATAATTTTTGAAATATTATTTGCAATTAAGATAAATCGACAAATTTTTGCTGTATCTTCAATAATTCTTCTAAGAGCAGTTTGAGCATCTGAAGTCATTTCATCTGCTTCATCTAAAATTATAATTTTGAATGGAACCTCTGCCATTCCAGCAAATCTCGAAAATTTCTTTACTTTTTCTCTAACCATTCCTATTCCTCTCTCATCTGATGCGTTTAACTCAAGAGTATAGTCTCTGGCATATTCTCCTAGGATTTGTCTTGTAATGCATAATGCAGTAGTTGTCTTTCCGACTCCTGCAGAACCTGAAAACATCAAGTGTGGCATATCTGTTGGGTCTTTGATTAGAGCTTCCAGACTACCAATTATCTCAGTTTGGTTTACAATCTCTGAAAGTTTTTTTGGACGATATTTTTCTACCCACATACCAGTTGCTGACATGAGTACTTTTGGTTCAATCCCCATTAATAAATCCGAATTGGTTATTGTAACATACCGCAAATTAAAATCAAAACTCCACAAATTAACATGCGATCAGCCTGTGGTTAATTAAGATCAATTGATCTCACTAAATTGTTAATAGAATTAATCGATCCGATACTTGAGGATCTAAAGGAGGATAAGTGATCTAGCATGGAAATAGACAAAATAGAAAAAGTGCATTCAATAGGATACCGCCTAAAGGATGCTAAAGTTACAATTAATCATGATATTAAATTCAATGTTGCAGGAATGAAGACTGAAGGAACTCAAGATGAGGTAATCAATATGCCTCAGTGGGTTGGAAAGATACTTTCTGACAATAATCTGGCAACCCTTGATTCTCCAGATATGATTACTGAACTAAAGCAAGCACTGTCAAAAGAAAAGATGGTTGGAGAGTATCAAATCTCTACACTAGATCCTCACTTTTACATCAAACTAAAAGAATCCATGAAACAATTGAATCGTCATGATTTTGATCATGTTGAAAGTATTATGTTGGAATTATTCAGAATGAGAAGAGGTAAACTGATAAAGATTGCAGACTCTATCAAACTAAACTCTGAACTCTACAACAAGTTAACTGTTGAAGAGAGTATTTTTTACAAAACTATTCATGATAACAGCGTAGAGTTTGAACGACAAATAAGAGGAGATCTAAATGAGCAACATTCAAGCTAGTACATTTACAGATTCTGCATTATCAGATAAAGTAAAAGAATTTCTAACTAGATTCAAAGACAAGTCTGGCATCTACAAGTATGTAGAGGCAATCGATGAGATGATGCCTAAAAATGCAAAATACATTATTGTTGACTATAATGATTTGGTTGTTGAACCAGAAATAGAAATAATATTTTCTCAAAATCCTGATAGACTCTTTGATGCATTCTCCAGAGCAATCAAAGAAGCACTACAAACAAGATTTCCTGATTATGCAGAAAAAATCAAAGATGAAGTTCGTGTAAGACTAATAAATTATCCACTTCAACGAAGTCTAAGGCAGATTAATGCAGAAACCATTGGAAAAATTACCAGTGTTTCAGGGATGGTAGTTAGAGCATCAGAAGTAAAACCTCTTGCAAAAGAACTGGTCTTTGTTTGTCCAGATGAACATCAAACTAAAGTAATTCAGCTAAAGGGAATGGATGTTAAAATTCCAGTTGTGTGTGATAATCCAAATTGTAAACACAGAGACTTTGAGCTAAAACCTGAAGCAAGCAAATTTATCGATTTTCAAATTCTTAGATTGCAGGAACTTCCTGAAGACTTACCTCCAGGACAACTACCTCATTACATTGATGTTACAATTAGGCAGGATTTAGTAGATAATGCAAGGCCTGGAGATAGAATTATTCTTACAGGTATAGTAAGAATCGAACAAGAATCAGTTGCAGGAGTTCAGAGGGGCCACAGTGGATTATACCGATTAAGAATTGAAGGAAATAACATTGAATTCTTGGGTGGACGTGGTGCTAAAACATCACGAAAAATACAACGAGAAGAAGTTTCTCCTGAAGATGAAAAGATGATCAGAGCATTGGGTCAAAGTCCAGATGTGTATCAAAGACTAATTGATTCATTTGCTCCTCACATTCAAGGACAATCATTAATCAAAGAAGCTATCTTGTTACTTGTTGTAGGTTCTAATCAAAGACTATTAGGTGATGGAAGTAAGATTAGGGGAGACATCAACGTATTTCTGGTTGGAGATCCAGGTACTGCAAAAAGTGAGATGCTAAAGTTTTGTGCAAGGATTGCACCAAGAGGTTTGTATACTTCAGGTAGAGGTTCAACAGCTGCAGGACTTACAGCTGCTGTAGTTCGTGATAAAACAGGTATTATGATGTTAGAGGCAGGTGCAGTTGTACTAGGTGACCAAGGCCTTGTATGTATTGATGAATTCGATAAGATGAAACCAGAAGACAGAAGTGCATTACACGAAGTTATGGAACAACAATCAGCTAGTATTGCAAAAGGTGGTATTGTCGCTACTCTTAACGCTAGAACTTCAATTTTAGCTGCAGCAAACCCCATGTATGGAAAATATGATCCCTTCAAAAATATAACAGAAAACGTAAACTTGCCTATTCCATTACTCACTAGATTTGACTTGATCTTTGTTGTAAGAGATATACCAACTAAAGAAAGGGATGAAAAGATTGCAAGACATATTATTGAATTACACACTCCACAAGGAACAGACAGACGTTCAGTAATTGATGTTGACTTGCTTACAAAATATCTAGCATACGCAAAACGATTGACTCCCGAATTGACTAAAGAAGCTGAAGAAAAAATCCTAGCCTATTATCTCCAGATGCGAAACGTAGAATCTGAGGAAATGATTACTGTTACCCCAAGACAACTAGAGGGAATCATCAGACTTTCTACTGCAAGAGCTAGGCTACTAATGAAAGATAAGGTAGAAGAGGAGGATGCTGAGCGTGCAATCTTCCTGATTCAGAGTATGCTTCAGGATGCAGGAGTTGACGTCAATACTGGAAAGGTAGATCTTGGAGTACTGCAAGGCAGACCAAGAAGTGAGGTCTCAAAGATGCAATTGTTTATGGATGTTCTTAAGGGTCTTGAGGGAGACAATAAAATTGCAGTCGAAGAGAGAACATTTGTACAAGAACTTGAAAAGACTGAAAAATTCACTGAAGAAGAAGCAAGAAACTATATCCGAAGAATGCTTAGAGAAGCATCTATTTATGAATCAAAACCCGGTCATTATAACCGAGTATGAATATAGAGAAACTAGATCTTCCCGACACTGTAATTGAATTTCTAAAATCCCAAGGTTTTGAAAAACTATATCCGCCGCAAACAGAAAGTGTAAAGTCTGGATTACTAGATGGAAAAAGCATACTAGTTTCTGCCCCTACTGCAAGTGGGAAAACTCTGATTGCAACACTTGCAATACTAGGTTATCTTTCTAAGAATAAAGGAAAGGTGATTTACCTCAGCCCTTTGCGTGCATTAGCTGCTGAAAAATTTTCAGAATTTAAAAAATTAGAAAAAATTGGACTAGGAAAAAAAATCAAAGTCAGTATATCCACTGGGGATTTTGAAAATATTGAAAAGAATTTGGAAAAAAGTAACGTGTTAATTTTAACAAATGAAAAAATGGATTCTATTATTCGACATGGTGCAGAATGGGTAGAAGAAATTGGATTAGTAATTACTGATGAAGTCCATTTGATTGGAGATGAAAGTCGAGGACCAACACTTGAGATGATTCTCACACAACTAAAACTACTAGATACAAAGCCTCAGATTGTAGGCCTCAGTGCAACCATTACAAATTCTGAAGAGATTGCAGATTGGCTTGCTTGCAAATTAGTAAAAAATGACTGGAGACCTGTACCTTTGTCAGAAGGAGTATGTGATGCCGGAGAGGTAACAATGAGTGATGGCAAAACCTTTGAAGTTGAGCGTAGCATACGCGGAACTCCCATTGATTTAGGCGTACAATCAGTAATGCAAGGAGGTCAATCCCTAGTATTTGCTGAAACTAGGACTCGCTCAAAATCCCTTGCTACAAAGGCAGCTGATGCCATCTCTCAGATTCTAGAGAAAAAAGAATTAACCGATTTAGAAAAGACCTCAAAAAAAATTCTATCAGAAAATGAGCATACGGAATTAGTAAAGACATTAGCGCTACTTGTAAAAAAAGGAGTTGCATTTCATCATGCAGGATTAAATCAAAAATGTAGAGAAATAATAGAAACAGAATTTCGTAAAGGAACTATCAAGCTACTCTCCTCTACTCCAACCTTAGCTGCCGGAGTTAATCTTCCAGCAAGAAGGGTTGTAATTTCAAATGTTAATCGATATAATGCTAAAGTGGGAGCAAATAGACCAATTAGTATTTTGGAATACAAACAACTTTGCGGAAGAGCTGGAAGACCACAATATGATGATTATGGAGAATCAATTATTGTTGGAAATGGAAACACCGAAGACCTAATTGACTACTACATCAATGGAGAACCAGAACCGATAGTCTCAAAGATTACTGATGATAAATCATTACGTACTCATGTTCTTAGTGTAGTAGTTACACATCCTGGAATAAAAAAAGATGAGATCTTGGAATTCTTTTTGCAGACATTGGGAGGACTGCAATCAAGAAAACCTACAATAAAATTTGCAATTGATATTTCTCTGCGCTTTTTATCCAGCGAATCCTTGATAATCAAAAAAGGTGAGAGGTATGCTGCTACCGAATTTGGAAAAAAGACATCAATGCTGTATATTGATCCTTTAACTGCAACTTACTTTAGAGATGCAATTGAAAACGTATCTCAAGAAAGAAAACACACATTTGGATTTCTGCATCTGATCTCAAATTGTGAGGAATTTTTCCCCAAATTCTCACTTCGAAACAAGGATTATGAGTCTGCCAGTCTTTTGATAGAAAACAATTCCTCAGAACTACTTGAACCAATTTCAGAGTATGATTGCTCAAGAAGCCTTTTGGCCTTACAGTCTTGGATTACTGAATCTTCAGAATTATCGCTCTCTGATAGCCTCGGAATAGAGTCTGGAGACATGCATAGAATGGCTGAGACGGCAAATTGGCTTTCATATTGTCTCAGGGAGATTTCAAAGCATGTTGAGAGGGCAGATTTGCTTGAAGAACTAGATAATCTGAGAAGAAGAATTGTTTATGGAATTAAAGAGGAATTGCTTGAACTTGTAAGGGTCAAAGGAATTGGAAGAGTTAGGGCCAGAATTCTTTACAAAAACGGAATAAAGAATCTAGAAGATTTGACAAAGATTCCCGTAAATAAATTAGCAGAGATTGATAAAATTGGTTCAACACTTGCTGATAACATCAAGTCCGAACTACGAAAGGTTAGATGATTGATTGAATTAATACTTCCAGCAATAGTTTCCTGCATAATTGCATTTTTTGTTGTATTTGTAATGACTCCTCCATTGATAAAATTTCTAGAAAAAAGAAACCTTACAGTCAAAGACGTTAACAAAAAAGATGTAATGGTTGCCAGACCTGGTGGACCAGCAATAATTGCAGGAATTATTGCATCTGAAATTGTTCTTTATGCATTTTTACAACTAAATGAAATTCTCGCAATCATTATCACTACTTTTGCAGCATTTCTAATTGGATACATTGATGATCGAAAAGTTATGGGAGGTTGGTTCAAACCAGTAACTCTAGCATTTGCTGCAATTCCGATTATTGTCTTTGGTGTGTATGATTCAAATCTTGCATTTCCATTGTTTGGAACAGTACACATTCCAGTATTGTATCTTGCATTGATAATTTTGATGATTCCTATTACTGGAAACACAATCAACTCAATTGATGTTCTAAATGGAGTTGCCAGTGGATTTATGGTAATTGCAAGTTTTTCATTATCAATCTGTTTGTTTATAGTAGAAAATTATGAAATTGCAATAGTTAGTCTGCCGCTAGGATTAGTTTCATTGGCCTTTTACAGATATCACAAAATTCCGAGTAGAATCTTTCCTGGTGATTCTGGCGCATTAACTTTAGGTACAATGTATGGTGCAATTGCAATTGTAGGTGGAGTAGAAATTATAGCGGCAGTTGCTCTTTTGCCTGCTGTTATTAACTCATTTTTGTTCTTATCAAGCGTAAAACGAATAGAAGACCATAGAAAAATCAAAGGAAAGCCTGTAGAGCATACTGATGATTTTAGGCTCAAGGCAACTGATGATAAGACTGCCCCTATTACTCTGGTAAGGTTGATACTTGCTGGAGGGTCCTTATCCGAAAAACAGGTTGGCTTGGCAATATTCAAACTAGCTATATTTTCAGGAATTTTGGCAATAATTACTGCATTTTTGATGAGGGTTTCTCTTTGAGGTCTGGCCTTTTTGGATATTTGTTTGCAATGTGGATTTTGATACTTGTTGGAAGTGGAATTGTTGTCACAATATTAGGACCAATTTCAATTTCTGGATTTGGTGAACTTAATTGGATTATTGGATCATCAATTAAAGCAATAGTTGCAATAATTCTAGTTGTATTATGGATTTTAATTTTATCTAAATTGAAAAACTGGATTTTTAGAAAAGATATAACGTCTTAACTTTCCTTCCATTCTCTTTGCTTCTTGTCATATTCATCTCTGGTGTATCTGATGGTAGCTGGAGAACCCATAACAACAGAATTCTCAGGAACATCTCTTGTTACAACTGCTCCCATGGAAACAACACTGTTCTTTCCTACTGTAACTCCTGCTTTGATTACTGCACGTGCACCAATTATTGCATTGTCTTGAATTGTTACTCCTATCATTTTATTACACATTGGATATGGATCATTTGTTAATACAGCTGCAGGACCAATGAAGACATTTTTTCCAATTCTAGAGAGAGGTGGAATGTATGCTTGACCTTCTATCTTTGTGTTTTCACCAATCTTTACATTATAATCAATATGTGCAAGAGAACCAATCTTGACATTATTCCCAATCTCTACATCATCTCCAACATATGAAAAATGCCAAATCTGTACATTGTCTCCAATTTTTGCTTTTTCAGAAATAAAATTAGTAACCATTATCTCACAAATGCCATGGGTTTGACTTTGTGATAATTTTTTCAGGTAATTTATCTTTGTTATTTTTTAGAAATTCTATCTCCTGTTTTTTGTCTCTTAGTTCATCAGGAAGCATAATGGGTATTTCCTCAATAATTGGGTAAAATCTAGAACATTTTGGGCAAAATAGTGCCCCTTCTGAGACTATGTTGTCTTTTTCTTTAATTTCAAATAATTCTAAAGGATGATTTTTGTCAATTGGGCATGCAAGAATATCCATCATTGTTTTGTTCATTTTAGATCTAGATAGATTGGAACTCCTTTTTGACTAGATAAAAGTGCAGCTTCTGCAATCTTTGTAACATTAACTGCTTGTTGTGATTTGACAACTTGTTCATTTTTACCTTCAATTGCCCCAAGAAAACTCTGAATTTCTAATAATAGAGGTTCTTGTTTTTCATTTTGAATTGTTTCCGATTCATTACTCTTCTCTACAATAACTTCTTGAGTGATAAAATCTGATGAAATTATTGCATCTGTACATACTGCATTGAATTTTCTAACCTTCTTTGGTGTTATCCAGTTTAATGAAATTATTGCAACTTTATCATCTTTATACCCTAACATGATACTTGCAAAATCTTCATGTTCATGTTTTATTTTACCTGCCCTTGCAAATACTACATGAGGCATATCGTCAAACAACCAATTGGCAGTATCAATATCATGAACTGAAGTATCATAAATTATTCCAACATCTTTAATGTGGAGAGGTATTCTATTCTCGCGGTGAAATTCTAGCATCACCAAGTCTCCGAATTTTTTTTTATTAACAATTTTTTTAACGATATCTACTGCAGGATTAAATCTCTCAATATATCCACAAGTAAGAATTACTTTGTTTTTCTCTGCAAGTCTTGCAAGTTTTTGGCCATCTTCAGACTTGTACGTCATTGGTTTTTCTACAAAGACATGTTTTTTTGCTTCTAACAATTTTCTTGCAATTTGTGTGTGAGTTGATGTAGGGGTTACTACAAAGGCTCCATCAAATTCTTCTGAACTTAGTAGTTGCTCTAATGATTCATAATTATTTACAGAATATTTTTCTCCATATTCTTTACTTTTTTGAGAATCTATGTCACATATGGCTGATAATACGCCTAGCCGAGATAAAATTCTAGTATGATTCTTACCCCATCCTCCAACACCGATTTGAACAATTTTCATCTAATACACCGAAGTTAACCAATGAGAATAGTAATCATTCTTGTTCATTACTATGTCTGTGTACTCTTGCATCATTTTCTTTGTAATGTCGCCTGCTTTACCGTTCCCTATTTTTTTTGAATCAATTGATATGATGGGAGTGATTTCAGCTGCAGTTCCTGTCAGGAAAATCTCGTCAGACATAACTAATTCACTTCTTGTAACGTCTCTTTCAGCAACTTCAATATCCAGATCTTTTGCAATTTTGATTATTGCATCACGAGTAATCCCTTCAAGGGCTGATGATGCCAGTGAGGGTGTTATCAATTTTTCATCTCTTACAATAAAGATATTTTCTCCTGGTGCTTCACTAACATTTCCATTATGATCAAGCAAAATTGCTTCATCAACACCATTTCTTTTTGCTTCCTGTGTTGCAATAATGGAATTTAGATAATTTCCTCCCATTTTTGCTTGTAGAGGTGTTGACATGTCTGAGAATTTTCTCCAAGACACAACTCCTGCTGTAATTCCATTTTTGTCAAACAGATCTCCAAATGGAAATGTAAAAATTGCAACGTTTGTAGGAGCCTCTTCAGTTACATGTAGATTTATTCCATAATCTCCTACAAAATAAAATGGTCTAATGTAGCAAGATTTTATAATCTTATTTTTTCTACATATTCCTGTAATTGCATCAGTAATTTCTTTATCAGAGAAATTAAGCGAAATGTTGTAAAACTGTCCCGATCTTCTAAATCGTTTTACATGTTCATCTAGTCTAAATACATAGAGATTCTTCCCATTCCAATAAGCCCTTATTCCCTCAAAGATTGATGTTCCATAATGAATCGCATGAGTAGTAATAGGAACTTGGGCCTTTTTTGTAAGAACATATTTTCCATCAAACCAGACATATTTTGAAAGTGGAAGTTTCATAGAAAATTTTCATCTGTTGTGTATTAATTTATTTTCAATTAAATTTTAATTCTCTTATGCTTGATACCTATATTCATTGAATAATCACTAACTATTTTTTGACCAACCTTCTTTAGGGAATTTCATTCCAGCAACTCTTGTAGTCATGTCTTCAGCATTTGCATATTTCTCTACTGTTTCCCAATCTTCTTCAATTATCTTTGCTATGCTTTCAGGAACATCATCTTTCCATGAGGATTTCCCTCCAAGTGCCGCCTCATACAATTCTTCTTTAACTGATGAGGCAGAAAGAGATTTTCTTTTACCTACCTTTGGTTTAAGTCTATAAATTTTTAGCATGTATCCTTCAGCCTTGTCTCCTGTATATGAAAAAAAATCACCTTCCACTCCTCGAAGAACTTGTTTTCTTAATTGCCATGATTTTGGTGCCAATAATGGAGGTATGTATTTCTTAAATGGCGCAAAAAAGGCATAATCATCAGTTATCTGAATCGAATCTCCAAAAACAGATATCAACATTTTCTTTCTGGTTTCAAAATTAAACGGAAAACTCTTACTGTTGATCTCTTTTTCGCTGTTTTTGAAAACTACGGGCATGACTTTGACAATATCAGCTTCTTTTTTCAGGTCTGAAATTATTTCAACATGTGCTTTAGTTACTGGATTTAGATGGGCAAGATATAATGCAGTAATCAATTAGATTAACTAAATAAATCTCATATTTCAATGATTGATTTTTAAAAGAATATTCTTTTTAAAAAAATCTATCCGTATGATTCGTATTTGACTTCAAAGCTTCCGTCTTCACGTTTATCATGTTCTGTGACAAAACCTTTTGGTTGTAAAAAGTCCATAACACCATCTATTGTTCCTTGCCAACCACAAACATAGAACATTGTGTTCTCTTTTGTGATCTTATCGCCAATTAATTCTTCTAGGGCTGACATTCCACTTTCTCTAGGTCTTAGGAATGTTTCTACCCTTCCAATTTGACCGGCCCATGATCTGTTAAACCATTCTTGGGGTCTACTGATTGCTGCTCTGTACTTAAAGTTCCATTCGTCCTTTCCTCTTGCAATACTTTCATTTTCAAGATTAGTTAGCAAATCCTTGTAACTGAGCTCATCAACATAACTTGCACCATGTAAAACTACAATTTCTCTTTTATCTCCTGTATCATGAAGATGTTGTGCAAAGCTTACAAATGGTGCAATACCTGTACCTCCACCAATACAAACAATTCTTCTAGTATCTTTTTCTCCACTTGGAAGTTCTTGATTAATCAATAGTGCTCTACCTGTAGGTTTTAACCAAAGAATTTCGTCTCCTTCTTTTGCATTAAATAACTGTGTAGTTAATCTGCCTGGTAGTGGCTTTCTTACCCATCTAATTACAAGCTCAATGTAATCTCTATTTTCTGGATGAGATGCAATTGAATATGCTCGTCTAACCATCTTTCCACCCTCAGCAGGATTTGGTAATCCTAATGTGATAAATTGACCAGCTTTGTAATCTGGGACTGGACCATCTTTTGGAACTAATCTTATAATTGTAAGATCCTCTTTTAGGAGTTGAATATATGTGGCCGTTGCTTTGTTATCTACTACCATATCGATTCAATCATAATTATCACGGTTAAATATATTGTGTTAATTTCATAGGTCTATTTCAATTTGACCGCTAAACGTTAATAACCAATTTGAAAAGTCTTAGTCGATCAGAATTCTGATAATTGGGCCGGTCGTCTAGTCTGGTAGGATAGGTGCATGGCATGCATCGGATCAAGGGTTCAAATCCCTTCCGGTCCACTAAATCTTTTTCAACTGAGAAAGTAGTTTTTCCATTTCAAGATCATTATCTTTAACAATTTCATTTATTTTATCATCTGAAATTTTGATATTTAGATCAATAATTGCCTGAAGGGCACTCTTTCTTACTTCCAAATTCGAATCCAAAAGTGACTCAAGAAAAATTTCTTTAGCTCCTTTATCTTTAAGATATCCTAGCGCTCCAATTGCACATGATCTAACCATAGAGCGATCATCTGTCGCCAATTTTCTAATTTCTGGAATTGCGGCTATCTCATTTCTATTTGCCAATACTAGTGATAAAAAACCTCTGATGTTTTTACTTGCAGAATTCAAACTTTTAATTAAGAAATTTGAAATTTTATTTTCATTTAATACAAGTGAGCTAAATGCTTCTCCTCTGACTTTAATATCATCGTCATCTAATTTCAAAATTATTTTTTCTAATATTTCTGGGTTGTTTGTACAATCTAAAGTTTCTAAAATTCTGATTTTTTCTTCATTACTTCCAGATTCTAAAACTTTCAAAATCTTTTTCAAGTTATGAATGAATTCCTCATTTCTAGTTAATAATAGTTCAATTTTTTCAAAAAATTTTCTTCAGATTCAAAAAAACCCTTTTAGCTTTAAATTATCCTTAAATACCAAACCCTGCATGTCAACCGAAGCCAGAGACACCATATTCATTGGTAAGAAACCATTGATGGCATATGTTACATCAACGCTAATTCAATTGGCAAACTTACCAACCGTCAACATCAAAGCTAGAGGACTCAGCATAGGTCGTGCTGTAGATGTAGCTCAAATCATTGCACGAAAAACAGAAAATGCAGGCTACTCTATCGGAGATATTAAAATTGGCTCAGAATCATTAGAGTCACAAGACGGTAGAACTAGAAACGTGTCAACAATAGAAATTGAAGTAAAGAGGAACACAGCATAATTGCGCTTTACTTGAAATTTTTTCTTTTATTCTCTTTTTGAAAATCCATACTTCTTTTCCATCTTTCTAAACTTTGGAAGTTCCACTAAATCGTTGAATTGATCAAAGTTTACCACTTTGTGTTTAAATTTTGCAGTTGTCCCCGTATTCTTTAGCTCCTGTAAGATGTTCATTGTAGCAAATGTATTTGCAAATAATACTGAGAGTGGATACAGAATTATCTTAAATCCCATCTTGTATAATATTTGAGCAGAACTTATTGGAGTTGCTCCTCCTTCTATCATATTTGCCACAAGTGGAGCATTGATTGATTTTCCAATCTTTTTCATTTCGTCAATTGATTTTGGTGCTTCAATAAACACAGCATCAGCTCCTGTCTTTTTGTTTTGTAATCCTCGCTGAATTGCTGCATCTAACCCTTCTGTTGCTCTTGCATCTGTTCTTGCAACGATGATAAAGTTTTTACTTTCTCGCGCATCAATTGCAGCACCAAGTTTTTCTGTATATTCTTCTTGTGACACTACTTCTTTTCCCTTCATGTGTCCGCATCTCTTGGGCCATCTTTGATCTTCGAGAAAAATTCCAGAGGCGCCAGCAGACTCTAATTCTTTTACCAGTTTCCAAACACTTAGTGCATTTCCATAACCTGTATCTGAATCAACAATTACTGGCACTGATACTGCTCTACATATTCTTCTTGCATTGTCAACTGTTTCAGTGGCACCAATGAATCCATAATCTGGCATTCCAAATAAGGTTGCAGATGTACCATATCCTGTTTGGAACATTGCGCCAAATCCAACTTTTTCTGCAACCTTTGCACCAATTGCATCATAGACACCTGGAATAACTAGAGGTTTGTTTCCCTTTAACATACTTTGTAAATTTTTCATAGATCTATTTTTTTTCTGAATTATTTATGATTTTAAAAATAATAATTACTGAGTAATGTCGACATCTCTTGTTTCAGGATTGATTTTTGCACCAATCAGAATAATTACTGAACCAATTATTACATTAATTCCAAGTAAAATTGGAATCCACTCTGTACCTTTTGATAGCATTGTAACTGCAATTAATGGCGCCCAGGAACCAAAAATCAATCCACCATTATAGATAAAACCACTTGCACTGTTTCTGACTTCTGTTGGAAATCTCTCAGACAAAAATGCTGGGATTGGACCAAAGCCTGTAGTTGCAACAATAATCAAAACTATTGTGTATAATGCCCTCTCAAATGTGGAATCTGCATTATATAATCCATAAAATGCTGGAATCGCCAATGAGATTGCTGCTATTGCAAAAACTGCAATTGTCTTTTTTCTTCCAATTTTTTGGCTGAGATAACCAGTAAAGATTTGACCAAATAACGATGTGGTTGTTCCAATAATCATTAGCACTGATACTTCTGATTTCTCAATCTCTACATAATTTTGCAAAAATGTTGGGTAAAATCCAATTGAAGTATAGTATGCATACATTAGCCCAGTCATCAAAATCAAGGAAAAGATGAATCTTTTTCTTCCATCTTTACTAGCGAGTAATTTCTTTAACGGAGATTTTTCTGTTTTTTTCTGTTTTTGTTTTGCAAGCCATACTTCTGATTCATTCATTCTGAACCTAACAAATAATGCAACAAGCCCTGGAATGAGTCCTGTAAAAAACATGACTCTCCATCCAATTTCTACAAATTGTTCTTCTGGGAATGCAGAAATTGCTCCAAAAAATACTACTGACGCAATTACAAAGCCAAAATTAAAGCCACTTTGTAAAAATCCCGAAAGAATTCCTCTCTTTTCTTTTGGTGCTGTCTCCATTGTAATTACAGCGCCACTTCCCCATTCTCCTCCCGCAAAAAATCCTTGCATAAATCTTAATCCAACAAACAAAATTGGTGCCATAACCCCAACCATCTGCCATGTTGGTAACAATCCTGTTGCAAATGTCGCACCAGAGAATCCCATTATTGTAATGATCATTGCTTTTTTTCTACCATGTTTGTCACCAAAATTTCCAAAGAATGCACCACCAAATGGTCGCATAATCAATGTGATTATGTATGCTGTAAATGTCGCTAAAAGTGAAAATGTTGGGTCTTCAGCAGGAAAAAAGAGTATACTAATTAATGGAATTACAAGCAACATCAAAACTAGATCGTACCCATCAAGTGACCATCCAAGCCATGAGCCAAAAACTATGGATCTTTGTTGTCTAGTAAGTGATGTCATGGTGTCTTCTAACAAATAGATTAATTTTTACTTTTCAAAAACAATTATTCTATTTTGATCTCTTTTCCTTTTTTCTTTATATTTTTCTCGTTAATCTTCTCTAGTTCTTTTTGAAGAAATTCCCTGTACTTTTGAGTCTCATCATCAGTCATATTTGTTATATTTGAACTAAGAACAGAACCCATTATTGCAATTTTCTCAAGCAAATCTAATGCGACAAACCTTCCAACATTACCCAATCTGAAAAGAACATCTAGCTGTTTTTTTACAATATCATTTATCTTGTCAACATCTTGTGCCGTATCTAATCCTTTTTTTGTGATCTGATATCTTCCATCTTTTGCTTCTTCAATTAATCCTTCATCTAGTAATCTGCCTAACAAAGGATAAATCAAACCTGGAGATGGTTTCCAAATTCCATTACTTTGCTCTACTGCATAATTGATTATTTCTTTACCAGTATGTGCTTTCTTTTTCAATAATTCCAAAATGAAATATCTTGAAAATCCTCTGGGTATTGAACTTCCAACCCTCTGAAACCACTCAGAAATCATCATAGTGATATCACTAGTGATATATTTAATTTTTTTGGGCTTTGTACGGCAATTACTACATATTTAACCCACTTCAAGCAAGTTTGTCTGGAAAATGGTCGATTCTATTGAATTTGATTTGATAATATGTGGTTCTGGCCTTGCTGGCTTGAGATCCGCAATAGCAGCCGCAAAAAAAGGACCAAATCTGAAAATCGGCATTGTTTCAAAATTGCAAGTAATGCGTTCTCATTCTGTTTCTGCAGAAGGAGGAACTGCAGCAGTACTTTTTGAAGAGGAGGGTGATACAATTGAATCTCATGTTTATGATACTGTTAAAGGAAGTGATTTTCTTGCAGACCAAGATGTTGCTGAAAGACTATGTGTTGAAATGCCAAAGGAAGTTCACCAATTGGAACACTGGGGTATGCCATGGTCTAGAAGAGAAGATGGTAGGATTGATCAACGAAACTTTGGCGGTTATAGTTTTCCAAGAGCCACATATGCATCAGACAAAGTTGGTTTCTTTGAAATGCAGACATTGTACGATACCTGTCAAAAATTTGAAAATATTGAGTATCTTAACGAATGGTTTGCAACATCCATAATTCATGATGGGAAAAAATTCATGGGACTTACTGCAATTGAATTAGCTTCTGGAACATTTTACACAATAAAAGGAAAAGCTCTCATCATTGCAACTGGTGGTGCTGGTCGATTGTATAGCTTTTCAACTTACGCACTTTCATCAACTCCTGATGGCTTGGATATGGGATTGCGTGCTGGAATGGCACTAAAAGATATGGAATTTGTGCAATTTCATCCAACAGGAATTCTTCCTTCTGGAATTTTAATCACAGAAGGTGCAAGAGGTGAGGGTGGTTATCTACTAAACAATAAGGGTGAACGATTTATGAAAAAATATGCTGCAGGTAAAATGGAATTAGCACCACGTGATATTGTTTCAAGATCAATCATGACAGAAATTCAAGAAGGTCGTGGATTCAAACATGAAACTGGTGAGGATTGCATGAAACTTGATTTAAGACATATTGGAGATGAAAAGATAAAAGAGAAATTAGGTGGAATTAGAGAAATTTCTATTAAGTTCTCTGGTATTGATCCTTCTCAAGAATTACTTGACATTAGACCTGTCTGTCATTACATGATGGGAGGACTTCATACTGATATTGATGGCGCAACAGAAATTCAAGGTGTCTGGGCAGCAGGCGAAGCTGCATGCAATAGTGTTCATGGCTCAAACCGTTTAGGTGCAAATTCTACATCAGAATGTATAGTTTGGGGTAAAATTACTGGTGAATTGGCAGCAGAATATGCTATGAATAATACCTCGTCAAATCCATGGCCTCATCACTTAGTTGCAGCAGAAGAAAAGAGAATCTATGATGGAGTCTTTAGAGGAAATGGTGATGCAAATCCCTATGAAATTCGACAAGAACTTACTGATACAATGAATAATAAAGCATATGTCTATAGAAATGAAACTGACCTTGTTACAGGTCTCAAGAAGATTCGTGAACTAAAAGCACAGACTTGGAAACATGTAGATGATAAAGCAAAGGAATACAATACCAACTTTTCAAATGTCATGGAACTTGATTCTATGTTCAGAGTAGCAGAGATTGTATTGATTGGAGCCATTAATAGAAAAGAATCCCGTGGAGCTCATGCAAGAACAGATTATACTAAACGTGATGATGCAAACTTTTTACATCACACACTTGCATACTATGATCCAAAGGAACCAATTATGAAAACATATCCTGTAACAATTACAAAATATCAACCAGTGGAAAGGAAATATTAGATGACTCAAGACGAACACAAAGAAGGTATCAAAGGAATGGCCAATCCTGGTCGTTACGGAATTGAAAGAGTTGCATATTTGTTAATGCGATTAAGTGGATTAGGACTATTAGGATATTTTGTAGCTCATATTTATGAAACAAGTAATATTCTAAGAGGACAGGTAGGATGGGATGAATTTTTAGAATTAACTCAAACTACTGAAGGGCATCTTTTCTTAGCTATTGTAATTGCAATGTGTGTATTTCATACTGTTAATGGAATTAGAGTGATGTTAGGACATGGAGGAGTTGGTGTAGGAAAACCTGCAAGGCCTGATTATCCCTATGATCCAGCATCACAAAACTACAGACACAAAATAGGTATCTACTCTGCAATTATTCTTGCAGCTGTTGCCATGATGTACGGATTAGCGGTAATGTTTGGTGAATAAGATGAGAGAAAGTACAATCATGAAAATTCATTATGGAACTGCCCTTGCAGCAGTAGCATTAGTAGCCGTACACATTTTGATGCGTCTTACAATGGGATTTGCAGAATCTTTAGAATATGAAACTGTTCTTGCAAACTACAAATTCATACCATATGCTTTAATGTTAGAATTAATACTAATCTTACTTTCCATACATGGATTTAATGGACTAAGAGTTATCTTATTGGAATTAAAACAAGGAAGATCTTATGAAAAAGCTGTTTCATATGGTTGTTTTGTAGCAATGATTGGGTTAATAGCCTACGGCTCAAGAACAATTATTATGACTAACATGGGGATGGTATAGAAATGGCACAAGTATCTGGTATCGCAGATGAGCAAACATCTACACCGTTGTCTTCTTCAAAATCAGTTACACTTAGAATTGCAAGATACAATCCTGAACATGATGATACGAGCCAATTCATGGAGTTTACCGTTCCATATGAAATATGGACAACTGTTTTAGAGGCAATTCTTGAGGTCAAAAAACATTTTGATCATTCAGTAGCAGTTCGTTATTCTTGTAGACAAGCTACATGTGGTTCATGTGGAATGATAATTAATGGAAAACCTAGACTAGCGTGTTTTACAAAAATTAGTGAACTAAACTCTAATGTTATAACAGTTGAACCTATGAATAACTTTCCAATTATTCGTGATTTAGCAGTAAAGTTTGAAAGATTGTTTGATACTCATCATAAAATCAAACCATATCTTATCCGAGACGATTCAGAGCTGGAATCTGATGCAAAAGAGTTCTTACAATCTCCGCAAGAATTAGAACAATATATCCAATTTGCTAATTGCATCAAATGTGGATTGTGTAATTCTGCCTGTCCTACAATGGCAACAGATTCTTCGTTTGTAGGACCACAAGCTTTGGCTCAAGCATATCGATATGTTGCTGATAGCAGAGATAAGGGAAAAGATTCCAGACTTAAGATAATTGATGACTCTCATGGTATATGGAGATGCCACTTTGCTGGTTCTTGTAGCCAAGTATGTCCAAAAGGTGTTGATCCAGCAATGGGAATTCAGCTATTAAGAGGCTATTTGCTAGGATTTAGAAGTTAACCCAGTTTTTTTGGGTTAGGACTATTGTTTACTTGATTGTTAATCTGTTCAGCCATAAAGTGATTTGAGACATTTACTTTAACATCATCTACTCCATTTACCTTCAGAAGATTGTCATGAACATCTTGGCAAATCTTAAAACCAAATACTGCTGGACAGAATGGACTGGTTAGATGCAAATCAACTTTAACATTACTGTTATTGATGTCAACCTCATCAATCAATTCTAATTCAACAATTGATGTGTTAATTTCTGGATCTACAATCTTTGATAATTCATCAAAGATTTTTACTCGAAGCTGTTTGATGTCTTGGCTCATGTGGGCAAAAGCATCGATGCTATATATAACCATTCTAGAACCTTAGGTAATGTATCGTTCACGTCTTGATACTAATTTGAGTGATATTACTTTAGATTACGTTTCATCTATTGATGATGATTCTGAAATTGCACTTTATGATATTATTGGAAGTCAAGCCCATACTTTGATGTTATTTCAAAATAACATTATAACAAAAAATGATGCAAAAAAGATCTTATCATCTTTAGAGAATTTAAAAATTGAAAAATTTGATGTATCTTCTGGAGCAGAAGATATTCATGAATTAATTGAATCACTAGTCATCAAAAAGGCTGGAATGGCAAGTGGAGGAAAAATGCATACTGCAAGATCACGTAACGATCAGGTTGTATTAGATATTCGAATGAAAATTAGAGACAATATCAACATTATTTGCAATTGTCTTTTAGATACAATTGAAGCTCTTGTATCTGTGGCTAAAAATCATCAAAAAACAATCATGCCCCTTTATACTCATCTTCAACAAGCTCAAGCAGGTTTATTTTCTCATTATCTTTTGGCACATGCAGATGTTTTGTGTAGAGACTTTCAACGACTTTATGGAACCTTTGAACGAGTTAACCAAAGTCCACTAGGTGCAGGTCCTGTAGGAGGAACAAGTATTCCAATAAATAGACATAGCACTGCAAAGATGTTAGGTTTTGATGATGTTGTTGAGAACTCCATTGATGCAACAAGTACACGTGATTTTGTAGCAGAATATGTTGCAATGATTTCAATATTGATGACTAATCTAAGTAAGATATCTGAAGATTTTGTAATCTGGTCTACATCTGAGTTTTCTTTTATTGAACTTGCTGATGAGTTTACATCTCCCTCAAGTGTAATGCCTCAAAAGAAGAATCCAGATATTTTAGAATTAACAAGAGGTAAAACTGCCGAGGTGATAGGAAATCTAACTGCAATTCTAACTACCATCAAAGGCCTGGCGTCTGGATATGGACGTGATTTGCAACAAATAAAATCATCTATTTGGTCTACATCCAAAATATCTATCAGTGCACTATTAATTTTAAAATCAATGCTTCTTACTTTGAAAGTAAATGAGAAACAAATGAAAAAAGTCACAGAATCAAGTAATATTATTGCATTAGACATCGCTGAAAAATTAGTTCTAAAGGGAATTCCATTTAGGATTACACATAAAATTGCAGGTATTTTAGTTCAATTAGCACATCAATCAAAAAAACCAATTTCCAAATTAACTTCAACTGAAATAAAAAAATCTGTAGTTGATACTAAAGTTGATCCAAAAGTAGTTTCAACTGTTATCTCATCTACCACTGTTGTCTCTTCTCTAAAGGAGAGAAGATCATATGGTTCATCCGGTTATGATGAACAAAAACGAATGATTTCAGATAGGATTCAAAAGATCAACAACTATAGAACTAATGTAACTAAAAGAGAAAATAAAATTCATTCATCCATTGAAGACTTGCAAAAACAAGTTGATGAAATAATTCAATAATTATAAAGAAAAATAGCGGGTCTAAAGGGATTCGGACCCTTGACAACCGGATTAAAAGTCCGGTGCGCTACCTGGCTGCGCCATAGACCCTCATGAAAAATGCTTTTCGTGTATAATTTAGTCTTTTACAAAATTTTTTGTTACTACAGAAACTTTTAATCTGGCAATTTGATTCAGACTACTTGTGCCCTTGTAGTATAGCCCGGTCTAGAATTCGGCCCTGTCACGGCTGAGACGCGTGTTCAAATCCCGCCGAGGGCGCCATCTTTTTAGTTTAAATCCCTTTGATGGAATCAAACTAGAATCCAAGAATGGCTCAAACCTCTACAGAATTGAACTTAAAAATAAATAAGAAAAATAATAAAAAATTAACTTGTTGGATTCATTGCAGCAGCTCTTTCTTTGGTTTTTTGATCTACTAGTGCTTCAACGAATTGGCCTGGTTGTCCATTACAATCTCCAATATTTACTGAAAAACCATCCATAGTTTCAGCAATACATCCTTCTTCAGTAACTGCAATTATCTTAACCATCTCCATGTTTTCTTCTGGTGCCGTATAGAACATCAAATATGCAAAAAGCAGACCTGCAACTATGGCAATAACTCCTGCAATGATGAAAGTGAAGTTTTTGCCTGATTTTTTATTAGAGTGATTGTCAACTGCTGACATATTTTGGCACATTGAATTTTACTTAAAAAGTATCTTATCATTTCTCATAATTGATTCTGGTTTTTTATCTAATCTTGATTAAGATGGTAAAATTCCTAAAATCATATAATTAATGAGATCAAAGACTAGCAGTGGTATTGGGCAAGCAATTAATGGAAAAATTTTTGTTCAAAATTGCAAAACAGTGGATTGCAGGTAATACTGTTGATGACGCACTAATCTCTGCAAAAGACGCATACAAATCAGGAAGACATGCAATCATAAACAAATTAGGAGAATACCATACCTCAAAAAAACAAATCAACACAGCTATGCAAGAGTATCAGAAAATAGTGAATTCTTTTCGAAAGTGGAAAATCCGTGGAGCAATTTCAGTCAAACCCACACAAATTGGTCTTTCCATCAGTCAAAAAGAATGCTATAGGAATTTTGAGAAAATCATTCAAGATGCACGTGATGCTCATGTTTTTATTTGGTTGGACATGGAATCCTCAGAACATACTGATGAAGCAATCGAGATTTATCATTCATTTTTTTCAAAATATGAAAGGATAGGAATCGCTTTACAAGCTAATCTCAAACGAACAGAAAATGATCTAAATGATTTGTTAGGTATTGGAGCAAAAATCCGTCTAGTAAAAGGTGCATATAGAGAAAAAGCAAGGATATCGTTTAAAACAAAAAAGGATGTCGACGATAATTTCGTAAAACTAATGAAAATACTGTTCAAAAAAGGTAATGAGTTTGCCATAGCATCTCATGATATCAAAATTATTCAAAAAGCACAAAATCTGTCCATAAAATATCCCAGAAAATTTGAATTTCAATTTCTAAAAGGATTAAGAGATGAAATCAAACCAGATTTAGTCAAAAAGAAATTTGTTGTTTCAGATTATATTCCGTATGGTGTAAACTGGTTACCATATTCAATTAGACGAATCAAGGAAAGAAAAAGAAACATCCTGTTACTTGGGAGCTCATTGATTCAATCACATCGAGTTTGAGTCTGAGTCCTCATAAACTGTTGCAGATAGTTCTCACCTCCAGATCCCTTTCCAGTGGAACCTGAATGTTTCCATCCGACAAATGGCTGGCTTGAAACTAGTGCTGCAGTTGTTGCACTAGCAGAACGATTAGTGTAAACTACTCCTGCCTGAATTTTTGAAAAGAACTCATCTAATTGTTCTTGATCATTACTAAAAATTCCTGCTGTTAAGCCATATTCTGTTTGATTTGCAAGTTTAATTGCATCATCAAAGTTATCATATCGTTGAATGCATAAAAAAGGCAAGAATAATTCTTCTTTGACAAGTTTATGTTCTTCAGGTAATTTTGTAACTATTGTAGGCTCTACAAAGTAACCATTGTCAAATTCTGAGGAGAATAGTACTGCTCCTCCTGTAAGAATTTCTCCATCTTTTTTTGCAATGTCAACGGCATTTTCAAATTTTATTTTTGCTTCTTTGTTAATAACAGGACCCAAAAATATTCCTTTTTCCCAGGGCATTCCAATTTTCAAGTTTTTTGTTTTTTCGACAAGTTTTGAAATAAATTGTTCTGCGACCCCACTTTGGACATAGACTCTAGAGCATGCACTACATTTTTGCCCTCCAAAGCCAAAAGATGCATTCATTACACCATCTGATGCTTTTTCCAGATCAGCTGATTTTGTAACAATTACAGGATTTTTGCCACCCATTTCAGAAATGAAGGGTTTTGAAGTATTTTTTGTAAATTCTTGAAATCCTTTGATGCCTACTTCTTGAGAGCCAGTAAATGCTATGCCGTCAACATCTTGACTCTCAATCAGAGCTTTTCCTACAATACTTCCAGAACCTGTTACAAAATTGATTGCACCATCTGGAAGTTTAGGATGAATGATTTTTGCAAACTGAAATGACGATAAAGGTGCATCACTTGCAGGCTTTAGAATTGCAGTATTTCCTGTAATTAGTGCACCAGTAGTCATTCCTATTGCAATTGCAGATGGAAAGTTAAACGGAGCAATTATTCCCCAAACACCATAAGGTTTCATTACCGTTTGTGTTTTTTCATGAGGATTTGGATGCGAAGTCGGTTTGCAGAACCCTTCATTTTTTTCTAATTGTAATGCATAAAACCTCATAAAGTCAATGGTTTCATCAACATCTCCCATCGATTCAATACGATTTTTTCCATTCTCAAATGTCATTATTGCTGCCAAAAAGAATTTTCTACTAGAAAAAATATCTGCACAATCCCTGAATATTTCAACTCGTTTTTGATATGGAGTATTACGCCACTTCTCAAATGTATTTTTTGCACTAGATATGGCGTTTTTTGTATCATCTGTAGATACTTTAGGAAATTCTGCTACAGAAATTCTAGTGTCTGCAGGAGATCTTACAGTAAAACAATCATCTGAATAGATTTCTTTACCGTTAATTATGATTGGATATTTTCTGCCAAGTTCTTTTTTTACTTCATCAATTGCCTTTTCAAACTCTGCATGAAAATCATCAGTAGAGTCATTAGATACTGCATTACCCCACGTGTATTCGTTTTCAAATTCAGGCAAGTTATATCTCTCCTGATGAGTAAAGCACTTCAGAAATTATTCTAGAGGCCAAATGAGATGTCCTGTCTTTTACATCAAAGCTGGGACAGACCTCCATAACATCCATACCTACAATTCCTCTCTTAGCTATTTCCTTTAACAGATAAACTGCATCTGTACTGTTCAAACCAAGAGGAACTGGAACAGAAACACCTGGTGCGTAAGCGGGGTCTACACAATCCATATCAAATGAAATGTATACTTTATCACCTAATTTACTCAGGACTGAATTTGTCACTTGTTTGATTCCTTGTTCTCTTATGTCAAAAGGAGTAATCACTTTTAGATTATATTTTTTAATATTATCCAATTCTTCCAGTTCTGGAGTTCTAATTCCTATTTGAACACTAGAAGAAATTTCAATATTTGAAAGTACATCATTTACAACAGAGCCATAATAATTGGTAGTCGAACTTACAAAATCAGGATGAGCATCAAAATATACTAAAGAAATTTTTCCATGTCTTTTTGCAATTGTATTAATTATTTGTCGAGTAATAGAGTGATCCCCTCCAATTGAAATAGGGATCTTTGATGAATCAGAAATCTTATCATAAGTATTTTCAATTTGGTCTCTTCTAATGTCCCCAAAGTCATGAACTTGTTTTTCATATCCTTGAAAGGGGCGTCCAAGAGAAATTTTTCCATCTCTTTCAAAAGAATCATGAAGATTGGAGATTTGACGAATTTTTAAGGGTGCTTCTTCAGTTCCTTTTCTTAATGCATTTGACTGTGATTCATCAGGAATACCAATAATGACAAATTCAGATTGTTCAAAATCATCTGTATTTGCCCAGCAAATTTTTTCCATAGTAGAATGGTTAAGGTTTGATCAGAATATTTACTTTTTAGAGACCGCTCAATACTCTCTACTTTTCAGCTAAACTAGGTTCAAATTATTAGAAAATTTTTCAAAAACAAGTTTGAATCCATTTCAGGGACTTGCACTTTTAATTTAAATCCCTTTGATGGAACCAAACTAGTAACAAAATTGATCTGTCTCTAAAGATTTGAATTTAGAAATATTATCTCCATCCGTTTTTGCTACTGTCCTTTACCAGTTATTGCATGCTGGAATTAAGAAGAGAAAACATACTCTGGCTGGTAGGCTCTCTTATAGCAATTGAAATTATATTTAAACCAAAGTCATAATTATGAACTCTACCTTCATCAATTTTCATTCTCTGTGAAATCTAGACAGTATTTTGCACGAAATCAACCTTATATTGAATCAAATCTACAAAGTACTATAATTAATCAAAGACTAATGTCTTCATTATTTGTAAGGGGGTTTCTCCTCTGCAAATTTATCCTAAGATCAAAAATACAGACTTTAAAATCCTGAAAATTGAAAGTTTTTATGTAATTAGATTCGTTTCGATCTCAGTGAAGACTTCCGCAATTTTCTCAATTTTAGTACTTTTCACAATAATTTCTGTTGTTAGTTTAACACCAGCTGCTTTTGCAGAAAATGCAGAAATCACAATTGAAGCTGCACTAGGTTCTGGTGCACCTGGTTGTGAGGAAACTGCAGAGGGATGTTACATTCCAAGTACTGCAACAGTAGATGTTGGCGGTGTAGTAATTATGTCAAACCCTGACACTGCAGCACATACATTCACAGCAGGAAGCCCAGCTGACGGTCCAACGGGTGAATTTGATACAGGACTGGTAATGGCAGGAAATTCCTTTGAATATTCTCCAGATACAGTGGGCGAGATTCCTTACTTTTGTATGGTTCATCCTTGGATGGAAGGTGTAATCATAGTACAAGAAGTAGGAGCTGAAGAAGAAACTCATGAAGAAGAGATGGTGGAAATGGAGACCATGATGGTAGGAGATGTAGATGTTACAATGTCCCCACCAATTGAAGGTTCAGTAGATGCACCAGTTACAATTGTAGAATTTGGAGATTATCAATGTCCAAAATGTGATCAATGGTTCCAAAATGAAAAACCAACAATAGCATCAGATTATATCGATACTGATAAAGCAAAATTATACTTTGTTGATTTCCCATTCTTAGGTGAAGACTCAGATAATGCAGCAAATGCATCATACTGTGCAAATGACCAAGGAAAATTCTGGGAGTATCATTCTACATTATACAACAACCAAGGTGGAATTAACGAGGGATGGGCAAATGTTGACACACTAAAACAATTTGGTGCAGACTTGGGACTTGACACAGCAGAATTCAATGAATGTGTAGATTCAAACAAACATGTTGATAGAGTATCTTACAATAAAAATGTCGGAGCAACTCACGGCGTTGAGGGAACTCCTGTATTCATAATAATTGGTTCTAATGGAACAACTGAAAGAATTGATGGACCACAATCATCTGCTACTTTTGCTGAAGTTATTGATGCTATGCTAGATGAACCAATTGAAGAAGCAATGGCTCAAGAAGAAACTATGGAAGAAGAGATGATGGCAGCTGAAACCACTGAGAAAGAAGGTGGTGGTTGTCTTATTGCAACTGCAGCATATGGTACTGAATTAGCACCACAAGTTCAATTCCTCAGAGAAGTTAGAGATAACACTATAATGAGCACTGCATCAGGTGCAGCATTTATGACTGGATTTAACCAATTGTACTATTCATTCTCACCAACAATTGCTGACATGGAAAGAGAAAACCCAATGTTCCAAGAAGCAGTTAGAGCATTTATCACTCCAATGATTTCCACTTTGTCAATCTTGACATTAGCAGAAGATGGTAATGAATTCCAAGTATTTGGATTAGGAGCATCAATCATTGCATTAAACTTGGGAATGTATATTGCAGCACCAGCAATTGCAGGATTCGCAATTAGTAAACGTCTCCGAAATTAATTCTGTATAAAATTTTAATATCTTAAAGTAAATTTTTGAGCTAGACTTGGAGCACAAACTTGCATTAAAAACAGTATTCTCAAATCCAAAATACGTTGGATTGTCAATTGGAATATTTACTGCAATGCTAATTCCATTATCATACATTGCAGAATACTTGTTTCTCAAACCAAAAGTAACATTGTTTGTTCCTGATTATGCTGCATTTGGATTTGTATTGATTGTCATAGTTTCAGCATTAACTGGCATAGTGCTCAGTATGGGAATTTATCGAATTGTTATGCTAAAATCAAGTAAAAAGAAAATGAGTTCAGGATTCATTGGTTCTATGATAGGTGCAAGTGCAGGTGCTTGTAGTTGTGGTTCCATTGGATTTGCAGTCATTTCAGTATTTGGAGCAGTAGGTGGTGCAGCTACTTCATTTCTTGCAAACTATGAAATTCCATTACGATTAATATCAATTGCAATATTGATTGGAACATATTTCTACATGGTAAGAGGACTTACAGCTGAATGTAAAGTCACATTCAATGATGTAAAAGAATGAATGCTTTGTTTAAATCTCCGTCCGTTTTCATTAGTATGGTTGAATTTGATTTAAAGTGAGTTGATCATATCTTCAAATCCCGATACAGGTTTTTCAAACATTCCAGATTTGTGATCTTCAATTAGCCTGTCAACTAACTGTTTGTTGGAAAGATGATATTTCCTTTTGCGACCAAAGTCCAGAGTAATCGTTACAATGTTGTCTTTGATTAATTGCGAAAGATAAAGAGACACTGTGGATGGTGATTTGGATACATCAGAAACAATCTGGTTAAAATCAAGACCTTTTTTGCTATCTCCCTCATTTAACATCAGAGTGTATATGATGTCTCGAGGAGTCTTTCTCCTTAATGCTTTTGCAACCATGGATTCTTCATCTGAAAAATCTCTGGGATAGAACCTTGTCTGTCGTGGGAGTCTTTGTACTTTGATAGATTCTGTTTTTTCCAATCTTCTGAGATGATGACTGAGAACTCCATTTTTCAAATTTGTGAGTCGCATTAGATCTCTGAACTGGATTCCAGGATTTTTTTCTATCAGTTCAGTTAATTCGGCCCTTCTGTTCTTGGCTCTTATCTTTACAGAGTCTGAAGACGAGTTTGCATCTTTTTTACAGTTAAGACACAAACAGTCATTCATCTAACCAATCTCCTGCAAATACAATAATGGATAAACTGAAAATGAAAGTGATAAAAATAAAACAGATGTGAGTGTCTTCATTGTTTCCTCACATTTGTTACGTTTTCATGTTCTAACCATGCTTCCTTCTTGGTCTGTATCAGTGCCCAAACAGAGCCAATTACAACTCCAACTTGAACTACTTTGGATACCATGCCCAGATGGCCAATCTTTCCTGCATGTTCCAAGCCAAATGCTATTGCACCTGCATCAGTTCTGGTAACTGCATATAATGCAATTATTCCAATGGTTCCTGCTATGGTTACAACATATGGAGCAGAACTGTTTGGACTCTTTAGCATCCAAAATGCAACTGGAATGTATGCTATAGCTACTACCAAAAAGAATGGTCCTTTTATCATGTCTTGCTCTTCAAATAGTTCTTCTGATGTCTCAACAAAGTAAACAGTAGAAGTTGCTATCATAAGACCAACGACAATTCCGACTATAGATTTTTTATTCATGTATCAGGTATGGTTGATTTTGGATATAATGAGGAAGTTTAGACTGCAATCATTTGCAATTATGTCTGATCCAAATTAATTTGAAAACTGTAACGTAACTGAATTATCAGTAATTGTTACATCACTGTCTCTTTCTAGCGAGGATTGCACAATTGCCTCTAAAAATGCCTTCAAAAAGATTGAACCCTTTTTTCCAAAGTCATGATGTATGCTAACCTCACTAGTACTGTCATTTGTTTGCATATCACACATTCCGTAACCGCAATGCTCAAAATACATCTTGATAAATTCAGAGACGCTGTCTGGGGTCAGTTTCTTCCATTTGAACAAGATGAAATCTTTTGGTTCTGTGGAACCTATCGATTTTGCAAAATTTATGATATTTTTCTCATCAAGAGAATTCAATAAATCTTTGAAGGATCCTTTGCTCATCTCTACCATCCCAAATTTTTTCATAAACTGGTCATATTCAACATGATCACCAAAAATTTGGTTTGCCAATGTGTTTAGACTAATACGTTTCTCTTCAGCTTCTTTTCGCAATCCTTTCTCATATTTTTCATCAATCCTGAAAGTAATTGTAGATGTTTTTTTGGTCTTCATGTATTAATGGTGATTACAAACGATTGCAGTATAAACTTCCTCATTATATCCAAAATCAACCATACTATATCTATGAAACAAAAATCAATCTTTGCACTTGTTCTTGGTGCAATACTTGTCTTGACCTTCTCAGGTACTGAAACTGCATTTGCTGACTACAATGAATACGATGATGACAGAAACGATAACTATGACAAAGAAAATGACAGATATAATAACGATAGAAATGACGATGATAGAGATGACTCTGATGACAAGTGGAAAAAAGAGAAAAGAAGTTAAAAATCAAATTGTCTGAAAAGACAACAAAATTCTTTTTGTTTAATCAAATAAATTTTTACTTAGTTTTTGAATTTAATCATCTCCAACAACAATATGCAAAACTACCAATGCAGCAAGCAATATCACAAGACCAAACTGACCATGAAGCAACTTGCCAAATATTTTGGAATTTCTAGATGATGTATACTTTAGCAGTAATCCGCTTATCATCATCACACTCATCACAATAGCTAAAGACAGAGAAATGGAATCCAAGTGCCTGGATAATAATAAACCATGCGTCATTCCTGCAAAATATCCAATCGAATTGAGCATTATGTGGAAATTCAATATTGGTTTGTAGACAGTCCTAATCTGTTTTGCAACTTGCACTGTTGAACTGCCTGTTTTTATGGCATATCTTCGGATTTTGTTCATTGCGATAAAAGGTATGTTTGCCATTATTCCTGCTCCCACTGCAACCCATCCTAGGTTTTCTACAATATCTTCTGCCTCGTCATCGTCATCTGCATATGCCAGTGTGGGAGGAATAACTAGCAAAGACAGCAATGTCAAAAAAACAACAAATTTCCAATTGGTTTTTTTGATTGTCATGATTTTGGACTGGATTTTCTTTTTGATGATGTGATCTTAAAAGCAGTGTAAGCTATCGAGGCTCCGATTGCTGCAATTGTGCCATACAGAATGACATTTCCAATGTCTGTACCTAATGGAATACCTTCATCCTGATGTTCCCGTTCTCTTTTCATTTCTCCAAAACCTTCTCTGTCTTCTTCATCATCATCCTCTGCATACACGGCTGGAATTGCGTAGACCATTGACAGCATAACAAACAATACAAACACAATTGATATTGATTTCATATGTTATTTTGATCCGCCATTTGTAGATTTAAAGAAAGTATAGAATTTCCACAACTGGAAATCAAATTTTTATTAAATTAATAATTGTGTATCTAAAAAATAAAAAATTAACTTGTTGGATTCATTGCAGCAGCTCTTTCCTTGGTTTTTTGGTCAATTGGAGCCATGACATAATCACCTGATTGTGCTTGACATTCCACTATGTTAACTGCAAAGCCATCAAAGGTTTCTGCTATACATCCAGATTCTGTAACTGCTATTACCTTTACCCTCTCAATGTTTTCTTCTGGTGCTACATACCACATAAGATATGCAAGAAGTAAAACAGAGACTATGGCAATAACTCCTCCCACAACTAGCAGAGAATTCTTACTTGTTGATTTTTTTGGTTGTCTATTGATTGCAGACATGTTAACAAAGAATTGAAAACTGAATTAAAACTCCCTATACATTTTCCATTGGTAGTTTTCATATGTGGAAGTCGGTTGTGGGAATTGTTTTTGGATATTATATTTGATTTAGATCACATTATCAGTGAAGAAAAATGCTCAAACAAAAAGAAAAGAAACCACCACGACTTAAAATCTGGTCTTTGATAACTGCAGGCACCGCAGTTATCCTAATCTTCACACTAACTCCATGGAATTTTATTCCAACTCAAGTCAATGAAGATGTGACGGTATTGGCAATTACTGAACATGGATGTATTGGAGAATCTCAGTATGGTGTAAGCGTGGTTGTGCCTCAATGTAGTGCACAAATAGGTGATACTGTATCTGCTTCATTTTATGTTCCTTCAATGGAGCTAAACGGATACTATGACCGACTACAAGATAGAGTTGAAATGGTTCAACCATAAACTCTATCATTTTTTTATTTTCATGCTTACTGAATTCATTTTTATCCCCAAAAATGGTGGCTGAGTCCCAATGAATTCATGCCTGAGTCTTTTGAGGGTGTTAAACTAATTTGATAAATCCCGCCGAGGGCGCCGTTATTTCTATCACATCTAGTATCTAAAATCATGTTACAACCGATCAGAATCTCATTTGTCTATTTTATTAATAGAAAAAGAAATGATAAGAGATTGCTCACACAAGAATATTAAAATTCAGGCAATTCAAGTAAATTTTGATGTCTGAGGAGAAAAAAGAATCTGAAGTAGAAGCAAAAACAGCTGAGGATTCGACATCTGAAAAACCATCAGCAGAGGAAGAAGCTAAAGCAGCAGAAGCTAAAGCAGCAGCAGAAGCATCTGAAAAAGCCGAAGCCGCAGCTAAAGCAGCAGCAGAAGCACAAGCAGCAGCAGAAGCGGCTATCGCTAAAGCAGCAGAAGCTAAAGCAGAAGCAGAAACAGCAGCAGAAGCAGAATACAAAGCAATTGCTGATGAAGTAAAAGCAGCAATTGCAAAGAGTCCTGATTATACCTTTAAGAGACATGGTGAAGAAATCTTCAGACGAGAGATGGGGGAACCCGAATTTTTCCTAGATAAAAAAGACCGATTCCCACGACCAATTCTTTCTGCAGATGAACAAGAATCTCTTACACGAAAAGCAGAGATTCCACAAGATCAAACTCCCTCATATGTTCCTGAGCATGTTCTTAGTCCAGAATTTGGTGGGGTTTCAAATTATGAAATTGGAGTTGATTCATTTTTAGAAGAATCAAAACAGAAATTTGAAAAATTAAAAAATGATCCAGAGGCTACAGAAAAAGAAATTCGCGACGCAAAACAAGAAATTACTTATTTAGAATCATTACATGAAAATTTTTACATTGGAATGAATGTATTTCGAACAGCTAAAGGCGGACGAGACAAAGTTAAATCTTAATGGTGATAGTATGAGTAAAATAAGTTTTGATGTAATGAATACGCGAGTAACCTTCAAAAATATTCCTCTACATGCATTATCAAAATATATTTTCAAAGATGTTACTGCAGCATGTAAAGAATTCAAAAAAATCCCTGGGGTTGATGAATGCATAATTATTCAAACAACAAGTAGAGTTGAAATTTTTACTGTAAGTAATGTAGAAACAGACGATTCTCCTGATGCACGAAGAGCTGAAGGAAAAACTCTCGTATTAAGTCAAATCAAAGATACTTGGATATCTCTATCATCATTTGAACAGATTGATATTGATCATTTTGATCAAACCCTTGAAGTATACAAAGGTGATGATGTATATCTTCATCTACTACGTTTAGCCTCAGGATTAGATTCTATAGTTGTTGGAAAACAAGAAGCATACGATGATATTATCCAGTCCTTGGCTAATGCAAAGATCGCAGATGTCTCTGGTAAAATTCTCAATAAATTATTTGAAAGTATAATTAGATTAGCTACAAGGATGAGAGACTCTACAGGTATTGCTAATGATGTTATTTCTCTTGGTGATGTTGCAGTAAAATTAGTTGATGAAAAAGCTGGACTTGATGCCAAGAAAAAAGTATTACTTATTGGCACTGGTGAATCTGCAGCAATGATTGCAAAAACTTTGAACAAAAAAGCAATAAAATTTGATGTCACAAGTAGAACAATCGATCGTGCGACAGGCTTTACTACTCTCTTGGGAGGAAACACTATTGACTTTGATGATGTTTTATCTGGTTTTGATAAATATGATATTATCTTTGTTGCAACAACATCTGATTATTTCTTAATTACATATGACAGAATTAGATTGGTAATGGAAGAAAAGAAAAAAGGTACATTAATTTTAGATTTGTCAGATCCTAGAACTGTTGATGAGGGAATTACTGTACTTCCTGGAATCAAATTATTATTCAGAGATCAAATTGCAGAAATTTATGAAGAAAGTGTCAAAGCCAGAGCTGGTATTATTCCTGCTGTTGAAAAAATTATAGACAAAGAAATACCCATTTTGTCTGCAACAATGAAAAGATTAGATGCTTAGTTTTCTTATATCCCTTGTTTTCTTAAGAGAAACTGCATTATAGCTTCCTTAGAATAATCTATTCCATGCTCTTCATCAGTATGCTTCCTGAAATCTTCTATTACTTGTTCCATTTCGCCTTCTGATACGAAATCACATTCAAAACCATAATCTCTACACTTTAGTTTCGCCATGCTTTTGAGAAGAAGCTTTGGATATAAAAATCCACAGGTATGGCATTACTAGTGATAATTAATTTTCTAATTCCCAAATATGAAAATAACCTAATTGATTTTTAAGAAATAAATCTATCCGTAGGATTCGAATTTTATTCCAAAGCTCCCATCAGGTTTCTTTTCATGCTCTGTAACAAAACCTTTTGGACCAAGAAAGTCGATTACTCCATCAATAGTACCTTGATACCCACAAATGTAGATTATTGCATTCTCTGGAGTTAATTCTTCTCCTACCATCTCTTCCACTGGTGATAATCCTGTCTTCTTGTCAGGTTTGAAGAATGATTCAACTCTGCCAACGTGACCATTCCAAGATCTATTGAAAAATTCTTTTGGTCTACTGATTGCTGCTCTATATCTAAAATTCCATTGGTCTCTACCTCTCCTCTCACTTTCCATTTCTAAATCTGTCAAAAGTCGTTTATAGCTTAATTCATCAACATAACTTGCTCCGTGTAGTACAATCACTTCTCTTTTATCATTGGTGTCATGGAAATGTTTTGCAAATGCAATAAATGGTGCTAACCCAGTACCTCCACCTACACAAATTACTCTTCTATTGTCTTTTTGTCCATTTGGTAGTATATCACTAATTTGTAATGCAGCTCCAGTTGGATCTCCAAGATATACCTCATCACCGACATTTGAATAAAATAACTCAGTTGTTACACGACCTGGTAGTGGCTTTCTTACCCATCTTATTACAAATTCAAAATAATCTCTATTCTCTGCATGAGATGCAATTGAGTATGCTCTTCTAACTATCTTTTTTTCTGCTGGTATTGGAAGACCAATTGTTAGAAATTGACCCGTTTTGTATTCTGGCATTCCATTATCTGGAACTAATCGTATGACTACAAGATCTTCTTTTAGCAATTCCATATACACGACCTTTGCCTTGTTCTCAGTTACCATACAAGGAGTTTTTTCGTGACTTTGGATAAAAATATTTCTCTTATAGATTGATTCTAATTAATTTTATTAATATTCTACAATATGAAATAAACTGGGAAATTAATCATAATGATTCAATTTTTTGTTATGATCTTCTCACTGGTTGATTTGTGACATTATCTCATCAAGGATTTTCTGATTTGCAGCTGCAATAAAGGAGACCCTTGTCTCATAACTGAGATCTGCATCAAGTGGATTCAAATCTGCATCTAATAGTAATCCTCCTGCTTCTTTTACAATTAGATATCCTGCAGCAATATCTTGGATTCGGATTTTATCTCTCAAATCAATAAAAACATCCATTAGTCCTCTTGCAAATAATGCCATTTCTAGAGCATTTGCACCAAAATGTCTTGTGTGATTATGGTTTTCAAATATGGGATGCAATCTTTTCATCAAGTTTGTTGTTGCTCCTGATGTGTTAATGCCGACTATTTTGTAGATGGGATCTTTGTTGTGTACCTTGATTTGTGCGTCATTGAAAAATGAACCCTTATTTTTTGAAGCCCAATACATTTCCCCATTTGCTAGATTTGTAATAACTCCATCAGTAATAGAACTAAGTTTATTTTCAGTTGCAAATGCTAATGAACTGCAGAAAAAGGGAACACCACGTACTGCATTAGCAGACCCATCTATTGCGTCCATGATAATGTAACCTTTAGGGTTATTTGATAATTCTACTCTTCCGCATTCTTCTCCTAAAACAACACATTCAAAATTAATTTCTTTAAGATAATCAAGAACAGTTTTTTCAGCGATAATGTCTATGTTCCGTGAAATGTCTCCTCCTGCCCCTCTACCAAAATCTCCGGCAGCATGTTCAGTTCCTGCAAGATCTTTTACATTTTCATAAATTTTATTTGAAACTTCACGAAGAATTTTGATTACTTCCATAATGAAGGTTTAGTCATTCGTAATTTAAGTGAAGAAATTTTTGTTTTGAAAGCATAAATAACAATAAAGAAGCTTACGTTTGTGAGTGGCAAAGATCAATCTGTTGTAAGTAAAGAATCTTTGATGAGTACAAAACCTGGAAAGCAAATAATAAAACAAGGTTTGTTCAAGTCAAAAGGTTTCAAATTATTTAACAAGTATAAAGAGGAAACAGAAAATGAGTTTCCAAACTTTGCAGAAAGATTTGCACAAGGTCTTCTCAATGAAATAAAATCAGATACTAATCCAAATTCTACTCAGCAAGCATTCGGTGATGAAGTGGGTTCAACTGAAATAATACTAAATGCCTCTGAAATTGAGCCTATAAAATCAAAATTAGAAAGTCCCGATGTACTAAAAGATAGAGTCCTTAGAATTTTAAATTCAAATTTTGTAAAAATGACTTTTCCTGTTTTTAATGCACTGTTTGATGGTGCAGCAGAATATACTGGACGAAATGAACCTCAACTGAGACAGGATATGGTTGAGGGGCATATTCTAGCAATTGATCTAAGTGAACCTATGGATAGAATCGTAGATAAAGATGAAGATTTGGAATTTCTTGATGATTATAAACTAATGAATCCATATATCTTGAAATTAGCTAGAGATAAAATTTCAAATGGCGGTGAACAAGTTCTAAAAGAATTTGAAGAGGGATTCAAAGATGCAAGAGTAGGACAATACCTTGATGAGAAATTAAAGTCAAAGCCAACTAAAATCACTGAGGAAGAAATGGCATTATCTTACAAAAAATATAGAGCAGTTATGGGAACCGCTGGTAGAAATATGGCTTTAGCAGAACGACCATTAGGAGAAATTTTCTATTTAGGTATGGCAAGAGCTGCTGAAGGTGTTGGATGTGGAAATGAAATAGAAGACTCGATAAAAAATGGATTTGTAAAAATTCCTTCTTGGCCGCTTTACTATTCCCTATTAACAAATGATGTAAAAAAAGGATTTGAAGTTACTTTAGAAAAAAGTAATTTGTATTTGCAAGATGCTCGACTTGCGCTTGAATTATTACCTGAAGGATTCTCTCACAAAGAATTTTTAGAATTTTTATTTTTGACTGTAGAACATTATAATCAATATTGGTACAATCAATTACAAAAGGCCAACAAATGGTCAGAGTTTGAATCTAAACTTCCTAAGTGATAGAATTGATGTGGTCTGAAAAACATCGACCTCGGATTATTTCTGATATGGTAGGAAACGAGGAATCTCGCGCTGCTTTAATGGAATGGTTTGCAAAATGGAAGAAAGGAACAAAACCCCTCCTTCTAGTTGGACCTCCAGGTATTGGTAAAACTACTATTGCGTATCTTGTGGCCAAACAATTTGGATATGATATAATTGGACTTAATGCCAGTGACGTTAGAAGCAAATCCAGAATTAATGAAATTCTTACGCCTGTCTTAGGTAATGTAAGTGTGTTAGGAATACCTATGATTTTTGTCGATGAGGTAGATGGAATTCACGGTCGTGGAGATTATGGAGGTGCTGCAGCCCTTATTGATATTTTAAAAGAACCTACAGTCCCTATTGTGCTTGCAGCAAATGATGATACCACAGACAAAATGAAAAGTATCAAAAAAGTAGTTAAAACAATTCCATTCAAACGAATTCCTCCACGTCTGTTACGAGTCTATCTGGAAAATATTTTGAAAAAAGAAAGTGCAAAACTAAGCCCTGGATCTTTGATCAAAGTCATTGACAAATCACGTGGAGATATTCGTTCAATGATTAATCTGACTCAATCTTTAGTAACTGGATTTAATCCTCAAACTGAAACTTCTTTTGAGAAAATTAATGTTGAAGATGGAGTCAATGCATTCTTTAAAGCAAATTCAATTGAAGAAGCAAGAAGTGTTTTGTATTCTATGCAAATTGACCCGAGACAAAAAATTGATGCGTTTTATTCTAGCATTATCACAAGCAATTTAGATAATCCTACGCTTGCAAAATATCTAGATGCTATCTCAAATGCTGACATACTTTATGGGAAGATTCTAAAAACTCAAAATTGGAGACTGTTGCGTTATCTTAATGATATTTTAATTAAGTTATATCAAAATGATGACAGAATCAGATATACTCAATACAATCTATCATGGCCTTTACTTAATAGAATTCGTTGGGATGGCGCAAAAATCAAGACATTATCATCTGTTATGGCAAAAAAATTACATTTATCCTCTAGTGGATTTACAACATTTTGTCTGCCTTTTATTTTATTTTGCATTAAAAATAAAACCCTTGAATTGGAAATAGAAGAAACTTTTGGTGACATTATACAAAAGGAGATTGAACTAATACAATGAGCTGGAGAAAAATCCCTATGAAATTTCCTGGTACTTGTATAATTTGTAATGAAAAAATTGAAGTCAATGAAATTGGATTGTGGGCAAAAGGATTAGGTGTAAAACATGAAAAATGTGCTGAAATAAATGAATTACAATGCATAGTATGTGGAGCCTCTGCTGGTTGCCCTCAGTGTGAATTTCAGGAAAATTGTGATATTCCAAATGTATCCCAATTATGTATCTGTAGGAAATGTAGTGAGGAAAAAGATGCTTTTAACTCTTACCGGAAATCAATAAGCAAGAAATTCCCAATTCTTAACCCCTAAATTTCTAAAATTAACAATGATCCTTGAATTTTTATAAAAATTTGACAATGTTGAGTCTCAAAATAAATTAATATATGAAACCCTCCTGCTTTAGATAACTGTCATGCATTCTGAAAAGATTGAAGGATATACTAAAAAGAATAGTACCGCATTACAAGGAGGTGGCCAAGATCGTATCAAGGCTCAGCATGATAAAGGTAAATTAACTGCTCGTGAACGAATCAATCTTTTACTTGATGAGGGTACTTTTACCGAAATAGATCCATTGACCACACACCATTATCATGAATACGATATGCAGAAAAAGAAATTCTTTACTGATGGTGTAGTTGGTGGCTATGGAAATGTAAATGGAAGACAAATCTTTGTCTTTGCTTATGATTTTACTGTACTTGGTGGAACATTAAGTCAGATGGGAGCTAAAAAAATTAGTAAACTAATGGATCATGCACTTAGAACAGGATGTCCAATCATTGGAGTAATGGATTCTGGCGGTGCTAGAATTCAAGAAGGAATTATGAGTCTTGATGGATTTGCAGATATCTTTTATCACAATCAATTGGCATCTGGAGTGATTCCACAAATTACTGCAAGTATTGGTCCTTCAGCAGGTGGTTCTGTATACTCTCCAGCAATGACAGACTTTGTTATAATGGTCGAAAAGGTGGGAACAATGTTTGTCACAGGACCAGATGTAGTCAAGACTGTATTAGGTGAAGACATTTCATTTGATGATCTTGGCGGAGCTATGACACATGGTTCAAAAAGTGGTGTTGCACATTTTGTTGCACAAAATGAATACGAATGCATGGATTATATCAAAAAATTAATTTCATATTTACCACAAAATAATACTGAAGAACCACCTAGAATTACAACTGATGATGATCCAAATAGATTAGATCATAATTTGATTAACATAATTCCAGAAAATCCTTTGCAACCTTATGACATGAAAGAGATCATTAACTCAATTGTTGATAATCATGAATTCTTTGAAGTACATGAGTTGTTTGCCCCAAATATTGTAGTAGGCTATGGAAGAATGAATGGTAAAGTTGTTGGAATTATTGCAAATCAACCTATACATCTTGCAGGCGCTCTTGATATTGATTCATCTAATAAAGCTGCACGCTTTATCCGATTTTGTGATTCCTTTAACATACCAATTATCACTTTAGTAGATACTCCTGGTTACATGCCCGGTTCTAATCAAGAACACAATGGAATCATCAGACATGGAAGTAAGCTGCTCTATGCATATTGTGAAGCTACTGTTCCCCGAATTACATTAGTTATTGGTAAAGCATATGGTGGTGCATACATTGCAATGGGAAGTAAAAATCTTAGAACTGATATTAATTATGCGTGGCCGACTGCCAGATGTGCAGTTTTAGGTGGAGAAGCAGCTGTAAAAATTATGTATAGAAAAGACCTTGATAGTGCTGATGATGCTGAATCTCTTAAAAAACAATTAATTGATGAATTTGCAGAAAAATTTGAAAATCCTTATGTTGCAGCATCTCATGGAACTGTTGATAACGTAATTGATCCAGCTGAAACAAGACCTATGTTAATTAAAGCACTTGAAATGCTTGCTAACAAAAGAGAAAAACAACTACCTAGAAAACATGGGAATATTAATTTGTGATTGAAAATGATTGAAAAAGTACTTATCGCAAATAGAGGAGAAATTGCTTTACGCGTAATTAGAACATGTAAGAGACTTGGAATTAAAACAGTTGCAGTTTATTCTGATGAAGACTACAACTCATTGCATGTAAAACAAGCTACTGAAGCATATCACATTGGCGAAGCAGCTCCTGCAAAATCATATCTTAATCAAGAAAAAATACTTGATGTCATGTTATCATCTGGTACAGATGCTGTTCATCCAGGTTATGGTTTTCTTTCTGAAAATGATGACTTTGCAAGATTATGTGAAAAAAATAAAATTAATTTTATTGGTCCATCTGCAGATTCGATGAATCTTTGTGGAGATAAGATGGAATGTAAAGCTGCAATGCTAAAAGCTAAAGTTCCAACTGTACCTGGTAGTCCTGATTTAGTTAAAGATGCTGATGATGCAGCAAAAATTGCAAATGACATTGGATATCCTGTTATGTTAAAATCAGTTTATGGTGGTGGTGGTCGAGGAATTAGAATAGTAACTAATGATAAAGAATTACATGAAGGTTATGAAACAGTAACATCTGAATCTATAGCTGCTGTTGGAAAATCTGCCATCATTGTTGAAAAATTCTTAGAAAAAACAAGACACATTGAATATCAGATGTGTAGAGATAAACATGGTAATGCAGTACATCTCTTTGAGAGAGAATGCTCGATTCAAAGACGTAATCAAAAACTAATTGAGCAAACACCATCCCCTGTAGTAGATGAAGAAAAAAGAGAAGAAATTGGTGAAATAGTTGTTAAAGCAGCAGAAGCAGTTGATTATACTAACCTAGGAACTGCAGAATTTCTACGAGCAGATAATGGTGAATTCTATTTCATTGAAATTAATGCTAGACTACAAGTAGAACATCCAATTTCTGAATTGGTTTCTGGATTAGACTTTGTAAAACTTCAGATAGATATTGCAAATGGAGAACCATTACCATTCAAACAAAGTGATCTCAAAATGAATGGCTATGCGATTGAATGTAGAATTAATGCAGAAGATACATTCTTAGATTTTGCTCCTTCAACAGGTCCAGTCCCTGATGTAACTATTCCTTCAGGACCATACGTCAGATGTGATACCTACCTTTATCCTGGTTGTACTGTATCCCCATTTTATGATTCACTAATGGCAAAACTCTGTACCTGGGGTAAAACATTTGATGAATCCAGAACAAGAATGCTTACTGCACTAGATGACTTTTACATTCAAGGTGTAGAAACTTCTATTCCACTTTACAAAACAATTCTAAATTCAGATGAATATAAAAACGGTGATCTTTCAACTGATTTCCTAAAGCGTTATGATATGATTGATAAACTATCTGAAGATCTTAAGAATGAAAAAGAAAATAAAAGTGAAGCTGCTTTAGCTGCTGCAATAATTCATTCTGAATACTTTAAGAGCCGTATACAAAATAATAATGACAATAACTCAAATTGGAAAAACAAGTTGGATTGATAAATAATGGATTATAAAATACCTGACATTGAAAAATCATTTGATGGAAAGATAATAGAAAATCTTGGAAACAACGACTATGTTATTAAAATCAATGACAACGAACATCAATTAAAAATTCTAACTATGACTTCAAAAGGCATTGAATTTATTTTAGATCAAAAATATCACAGAGCAAAATATCTTGAACAATCTACAAATGAAATGAATCTGGTAATTGATAATGTTCCAATTACCATTAACCTGCATACTCACTTTGACAAAGTCGTTTACAAACATTCAGGTGGAGGTGGATCCGGTAATGCCCAATTAGCCTTGAAAAGCCAAATTCCTGGTAAAGTTGTTTCAATTGCAGTTGCAGATGGAGATTCTGTAAAGAAGGGTGATGTTGTTTGTACTTTAGAATCTATGAAAATGCAAGTTGCTGTTAAAGCACACAAAGATGGAGTTGTAAAATCTATAAAAGTTAAAGAAACTGGAACTGTTGCTAAAGGCGACGTTATTGCAGATATAGAATAAATTTTTTATTACTTTAAGAAATTTTTAATTTCTTCATAGTTTGGTTCTTTTAAGGGATCTTCTGAAACCCATTTGTAACCAATTTTTCCATCTTCCATTATTATGAATACTGAACGTTTTGCAGCATTGTAGTCCTTAATGTGAAGCAAGTCTTGCATCAGAATATCGTAACTTCGAATTGTTTTACTGGTATAATCTCCCAATAATGGAAAGTTAAAGTTGTGTTTTTCTGCAAATGCCTTATTTGCAAAAGGCCCATCATTGCTGATAGCTATTACCTGCGCACCAAGATCTGAAATTTCCTGCCAAGAGTCTCTAAGCGTACATAGTTCGGCCTCACACACTGGAGAACTTGCTGCAACAATGAATGACAACACAATTTTACCTCCCTTAAATTCATCCAAAGTCCGCATTTTCAATTCTGTATCTGGGAGTTCAAAATTAGGAGCTATATCTCCAATATTCAGTGACATGATCGCTTTTTGTCATTAACCTATTAATTACTTTACAAATTAATTTTTTCTAAAATTTGATCGAAAAAAGGAAGCATACCTTTTTATACAAAAATTAGGGTCAAAAGCTAAATTGGTCGGGGAATTAGCGGGCAATTATAGTACCGTGGTGTTGATGTTTGTCTTTGCGGCAGCAGCAATGGCTCCTGCGTTAGTAATTTCAAGAATGGTTTCTCCCCGAAAACGAAGTAATCCAGTAAAATTTTTGCCAATGGAATGTGGTCAGGTCCCATCAGGAGAAGGACGAACTCACTTCATGATGCAATATTATCCTTATATCCTGATGTTTGTTGTATTTGATGTTATGGCAATTTTCTTGTATGCATGGGGCAGTGCTCTTTTAGAACTTCCAAAAAGTGCGACTTTGCCGATGATGGGATTTTTAGCTATTATGTTTGGAGCAATGGCATTTGCATTGTATCAATCAGGGAGACGAAGAATATGGTAGTTTTTTATATAATTTGTATTTATGAGGATAGGGATAAGATTGCTTAAAGACTTAGTAACGCCAGAAAACGCAAATGTCTTTGTAGGAAAGCTTGGAGATATTTTAGAAAAAGCAATTGATAAACCATTGGGCTATGCCATCAATTGGGGTAGAATTTGGTCACTCTGGCCTGTCCACATTGAAACAGCTTGTTGCAGTGTTGAATTTGGTGCAGCATCAAGTCCTAGATATGATGTTGAAAGATTTGGTATCATCGAAGCGTTTGGTTCACTTAGACAATGTGATCTTGTTGTTGTTCAAGGAACCATTACACGAAAAATGGCACCACGTCTCAGATTAGTTTATGATCAAATGCCTGAACCAAAGTATGTAATTGCTATGGGAGCTTGTGCAATTACTGGAGGATTGTATTTTGATTCATATAATGTACTTCCAGGAATCGATGGAGTTATTCCAGTTGATGTCTATGTTCCGGGTTGTCCACCTAGACCTGAAACTCTCATCCAAGGATGTATGTTATTGCAAGAGAAAATAAAGAGAATGAAGGCTAGGAAGTTTGTATAATGAGCTCTGATTCTGAAAAACCTACGCCTCCACCTGCAGCTAAACCCGCAGCTAAATCTCCACCAAAAAAACCTGAAGAAAAACCAATAGAATTGCCTGCATTTGAAAAGGGCTTAGCAGATAAAATTGTTGAACAATTTGGAGAGAAAGTTGAAGTAGCTTTTGTAAAAGAAGATAGAGTTAGAATTAATGTTAGCAAGGAAAATGTGCATGATGTTGCTGAATTCATTCGTGATGGATTGAATTATGATCATGTAGAATCTGTTTCAGGCGTAGATTATCCTCAGGATAAAGAAATTGAAGTTGTTTATCATATTGGATCTTATACAGATTCTTCATTGGCAAGACAGATTCTTGTTTTAGCCACTAGAGCTCAAAGAGAAGAAGATCCGATCCCTGGAAATGATGCAACTAAACTTCCTAGTCTTAGAGATATATTCTACAGTGTAGAGTTTCATGAAAGAGAAGTTTTTGAAATGCTTGGTGTTTACTTTGAAGGTCATCCTGATAATAGACGATTACTTTTGCCAGAAGATTGGGCGGACTTGCCTCCACTTAGAAAGGACTTTGCAATAAAGGGAAGATAGAGATGACTGCAGAATTACCTCCAGGACTAGCACTCCAAAAAGTCGATGAGAGAATCATGACTCTTAATGTTGGACCACAACACCCGGGTTCTGGTCACATGAGAATTGTTGTACAAATTGATGGTGACTATATTGTTGCATGTGATCCTGATCCTGGATATGTGCATCGTGGTGAAGAAAAAATGGCCGAATATAGAAATTATATCCTAAACATTCCTCACTTAGAAAGACCAGTAATTCATGATTCATGTAATGTTTTATATCCATATGTCTTAGGAGTTGAAGAACTTCTTGGAATCGAAGTACCTGAACGTGCAAAGTATGTTAGAGTTATTGCATCTGAGCTGAATAGATGTATTTACATAATGTATTGGCTTGCAATTTATGGAATCTTCTTAGGACACTCTACAATGTTCATGTGGCCTGCAGGTGACCGTGAATTCTTAATTGATCTAATGGAAAAAATGACTGGAGCAAGGGTTACCCATGCTCATTTTGTTCCTGGTGGAGTTAGAAATGACTTGCCACCAAACTTTGAAGATGTTTGTTTACGTCAAGTTAACTATTTTGAAAAACGTATCAAAGAATATGCTGCAGTTTTCTATGATAACCCAATTCTGATTTCAAGAACTAAAGATACTGGTGTACTATCACGTCAAGACGCAATTAGACTTGGAACAACTGGTTCTGTACTTCGGGCAAGTGGTGTTGATTATGATCTTAGAAAGAAAGAACCCTATGATGTCTATGATGAGCTAGATTTCCAAGTACCTGTAATGAAGGAAGGAGATTCTTATGCAAGATCTAGAATTCCATGGCTTGACATGATGGAAAGCTGCAGAATAATTAGAGAAGCATTGCAAAAAATGCCAAAGTCAGGTTCAGTTAGAGTTAAACTAAAACCAAATCCAAAAGGTGGAAATGATACAGTATACAAACGTGTAGAATCTGGTCGAGGTTCTTTAGGTTGCTATATCGTTTCAGATGGCAAACCGGAACCATACCGAGTAAAGTTGAGTGTACCTTCCTTTAGAAACCTGATTGCATTACCATATCTTCTAAAGGGTGAAAAACTTGGTAATATGCCATCCGTTTATTGGAGTCTTAATTATTGGCCAGTGGAGGCAGATAGATAAATGTCAGTTATTGCACCAAAATTCAAACTAAGTGAATTTATCAAATCATTACTTGATAATGTCTTCTGGGTCATATTGCTGATGGTATTAATTGGTATCCCAGCAGTTATGATGGTTTTATTCGTCATTGAAATGCCTGTAATTAATGGTGAGTTACTTACACCGTTTCTTGCATTAACATGGTTAGCAGATCCTTCACGAGTGCTTCCAATAGTTCAAGCATTCATGACAACTGATATCTTTAGAGTAATGGCATTTCCTGGATTTGGGTTTGCAGCATTATTAGCTGCTGGAACAATTTTTGTTGAAAGAAAGATGCTTGCAAAGTTACAGCTAAGAGTTGGTCCTTTTTACTGCGGAAAAATTGAGGGTATCTTACAATTGATGGGTGATGGACTGAAATTAATTTCCAAAGAAATAATCATTCCTGCCAAAGCTGACAAGCCTATTTTTTGGGCAGCACCAGTAATCTTTGTTGCAGCAGCAGCTGCGTTTGTTGCATTCATTCCTGTTGCTCCGGGTTGGGTAGTTGCAGATGTAGACTTGGGATTACTTGGAGTATTTGCAGTAATTGGATTCTTTCCAATCATTACAATTCTCTCTGCATGGTCTGCTAACAGTAAATTCCCATTCATTGGAGGCATCAGAGCCTTATTCCAAATGGTTTCATTTGAAATTCCATTAATCTTGTCTTTGTTGGGAGTTGTTATTCTAACTGGAACTCTCAACTTATCTGAAATTGCTGCAAGTCAATCAAGTTTCCCATGGATTATATTTTTACCCATTGGTGCTATTGTCTTTTTTATCACAATGCTTGCAGAATTAGAAAGAATTCCATTTGACTTACCAGAAGCTGAAAGTGAAATTGTAGCTGGCTGGTTAACAGAATTATCTGGAATGATGTATGGTCTTGTTCAATTAGGAACCTATCTGAAACTTTACGCTTTTGCGGCATTGTTTGTTGTATTATTCCTTGGTGGTTGGAATGGCCCGATGATTGTGCCTCCATTCCCAGCAGAAATTCTTACTGATGGAATTGTAATGGGTCCTATAACAGCCAAGATTCCAGGATTGCCTCTATTTACACAAGAAATGCTTAATGGTACCCTTTGGTTTGTTCTCAAAACAGTTGGAGTGATCTTCTTTATCTTGCTGCCAAGAGGTGTCTTCCCAAGAATCAGAATTGATCTGTTGTTGAGTCTTGGTTGGACCAAGCTCATTGGACTTGCTTTCGTTAACATCTTTATTGCACTAGGCTTGCTTTACGCTGGAGTGCTAGGACCAGGAGGACTGCAATAATGGGAACTGCAACAGGTATTATCCGCGCACTAAACTCCGGAATTAAGCATCTTGCAATTAAGCGATTCACACTTCGTTATCCTGAAGAGAAACTAAAGTTTGTAGGAGATGGCTACCAGTTTGATCCTTCAACTGGTGTTGGAATTGCTGGCCTAAAGGGACGTCATATGTTATTTCATGATCACTGTACTGGTTGTCAATTGTGTTCTATTGCATGTGAAGGCGTTGCTGAAGCAATTGCAATGGTAAAGGTTCCAGAAGAGCTAAAACAAAACAAAAAATCAATCATGCCTCAAATTGATTATGGTAAATGTGTTTTCTGTGGTCTTTGTGTTGATGCATGTCCCTTTTATGCACTATATATGACTAATGATTATGAGCTTTCTTCATTTTCCAAAGAAGGTCTAATTTATACTCCTGCTCAACTTCAGGTAAAGCCGTACGTTGCACAAGACAGTGAAATCATAATAACTGATAGAGGTGCAACACATGGCTGATGCTGCATTTCTTGCATTAACTGTAATTACAATTGGCTCTGCAATTGCTGCACTTGAACTTAGATCGTTAATTTATGGCTCTATTGCCTTGATGGGAACTCTTGGAGGTATTGCAGGGTTCTTCTTATTGTTAGATGCACCATTTGTTGCATTATTCCAACTAGCAGTTTATGTAGGTTCTATTGCTGTTTTAATTTTATTTACAGTTATGCTGGTAAAAAGAGAACTCATATTCAAAAAAATCGAAGACAAGAGAAGAAAGTTTGCAGGAATTGGATTAATGCTTATTGTGATGGTAGCATTAGGTGCTGTATTCATAGATTCTGGAATCAAAACAATTACTACTGATGAACCTGCAGTTGATTTTAGAGATATTGGTACCGACTTTGTAACATATTATTGGCCTGCATTGATTTTGATGGCCTTGATTTTAGCTGGTTCTGTAACTGGTGCATTAGTTTTAGCCAAACGAGAGGATGTGGAGAATGACCAACGAACTAGTTGATTTTACACTTGTATCTGTTGCTCTATTGGGCATAGGAATTTACGGACTTGCAGTAAAACGTAATTTTATTCGAATGCTATTTGCTGTTGAAATTATCATCAATGCTGCAAATCTTAACCTCGTTGCATTTGGTAGATTCATACCTCATAGTGGTGGTCAAACTTTGGCGTTATTCTCAATTGCAATTGCAGCTGCAGAAGTAGCAGTTGGGCTCTCATTAATTATCGTAGCTTACCGTATGTATCAAAATGTCGATATTGCAGACTTTAGGAGTTTGAAAGGATAATGGAATATGCATTATTACAGGCAATTTTCTTGCCATTGCTATTATCTCCAGTAGCCTACATAATTGGAAGAAAAGCGGGTCCTACACCAGCAATGTGGTTTACATTTGCAATTCTCTTATACACCACAATTCTTGTAATTAATGCTGCACTTTCTGGAACTGTAGAAGAACATTATCCATGGACAGAACAGTTTGGTGAGTTTGGTTTCTTGTTAGATGGTTTAGCATCACCATTTGCTATAATCATCTATGTATTATCCACAATCTTGGCACTTTACTCAAAACCATATATGATTCACAAATTCCACGAACAATTCGAAGAAGAACAAAAAATCAATACATCTGGAAGCGGCCAGACTTCAATTGTTGAATCATCTTCTCTTTCAAATTATGTAAATGCTAAATCGGGACTTTACTTTGCACTTTATCTTGTCTTTGCGATGGGAATGCTTGGTACCATTCTTGCAACAAATCTTATTGAATTCTATCTATTCTTTGAGTTTATGTTAGTTCCCGGTTTCTTCTTAGTAGCTCTTTGGGGTGATGGTCCAAGAAGAAAGATTGGTTTGATGTTCTTGTTTTGGACCCATGCTGGTGCAGTTGTTTTACTGTTGGGCTTTTTGATGATTGGTCTTACAATTGGAAGTTTTGACTTTGCAGATATTAATGAATCAGAAATTCCTCATGATATTTTAATGCTTTCTGCAATTGCAATTGTAATAGGTCTTGGTGTTAAACTAGCAGTCTTTATGTTCCATGTTTGGCTTCCATATGTACACGGTTCGGCACCTACACCAATTAGTGCATTATTGTCACCAGCCATGATCGGAATTGGTGCTTATGGTATTTTCAGGTTAATTGTAGAATTCTTACCTTCAACATTTGCTGAACTTTCAATCTGGTTCCACATCTGGGGCCTTGTTACAATGATTTATGGTGGCGCAATGGCACTCATGCAAGACGACTTAAAACGTCTTCTTGCTTATTCTAGTATAAGCCAAATGGGTTATATCCTGTTTGGTATAGGTTCAATTTCCGTACTTGGTCTTTCAGGTGCAGAGATGATGTATGTTACACACGGAATCGGAAAAGGCATTCTCTTCATGATGGCTGGAATTATTATTGTTAAAGTTGGAACTCGAAGTATCTCTAAACTTGGGGGATTAGCTGGAAAGATGCCAATTACAGCAGTATGTGCAGTAATTGGTGCATTGACAATCATGGGTGTGCCCCCAACTAGTGGTTTCATGGGGGAATGGATTCTCTTTTACGGTGCACTAGAGACTGCAATTGAAGAAGGCTCTACACTTAGAGCAGTAACGTTTGGTTTAGGTCTTGTTGCAACTGCTCTTACAATGTCCTATATGCTTTGGATGCTAAAGCGTGTATTCTTTGGAAAAACTCCTGAACATCTTGAAAAGGTGAAAGAAGGTAGTTGGTATATGACTGCACCAATGATGGTATTGGCAGGGTTTTCTATTGTAGTGGGAATTTACCCAGACATCTTCTTGAAAACAATAATTCCGTACATGAATGGAGTGTTGGGAGTCTAAAATATGGCTACTGAGTCTATAGGATTACCATTTGAAGTTGGCACTCTAAGTGCATGGTTGGTTTGGATTTTACCGTTTGCTGCAGCTTTAATTATGCCTGGAATTGGAAAATTCTCAAAACACACAACCGGATATGTTGCAGTTGCATTTGCTTTGATGAGTGCACTATCTGCAGCATCAATGATTCCAGTGGCTCTAGAGGCCCATGAACTACATCATCAAATTATGTGGATAGAGTCAATTGGTCTTAAAGGCGGTGTATTAGCAGATCCTCTCTCAATAATAATGGCAAATGTTGTCGCGTGGATTTCATTTCTAATTATGATATACAGTACAGGTTACATGAAAGGCGATAAAGACATTACAAGATTCTGGTTCTGGATGATGTTCTTTATTGGTTCAATGCAATTAATTGTCTTATCTGATAACTTACTTCAAGTATTCTTTGGATGGGAAGGTGTAGGTCTTGCATCATACGCCTTGATCAGCTTTTGGTATCGTGACAAAAAGAAAGATCATGTTGGTACTGAAGGACGGACTGTTCTTGGGATGTTAGACTATTATGCTCCAACTCATGCAGGTATGAAGGCATTCATCATGACCAAAATTGGTGATGTTATGATGATTGCAGGTATGCTTTTGATATTCTTGTTTGCTGGTACATTTGGATTCAAAGAATTAATGGGTGATACTGAGTGGGCTACTGCGATGTCTGCTCAGGGACTCTTGGTACCTGCATTTGTTTTACTCTTTGGAGGAGCAATAGGAAAATCAGCACAATTTCCACTAAACGAATGGTTGTTAGAGGCAATGACAGGTCCTACTGCAGTATCTGCATTGATTCATGCAGCAACTATGGTAAAGGCCGGCGTATTCTTAGTGGCAAGAATTGGTCCTCTTGTATTTGCATTAGGAGCAGCAGGAATTCTTGCAGATCAATTCTTTGAAATTGTTGCTTGGGTTGGTGCAATTACCGCATTATTACTAGCAACACAAGGAATGGTCAATCCTGAAATTAAGAAAGTTCTTGCTTATTCTACTGGTTCTCAAATTGGTTATATGATGATGGCATTAGGCGTTGCAGGATTGTCTCATCAATATGTTGATGGCTACACAGCAGGATTCTTCCATTTAATTTCTCATGCAATGTTCAAAGCTTCATTATTCATGGCCGCAGGTTCTTTGTTACATATTGTGGGCTCTAGATTCATGACAGATATGGGTGGTCTTAGAAAACAGATGAAGAAAACTTATGCATTCATGTGGGCCGCTGGCCTTGGTTTGATGGGTGCTCCATTTATCACAACAGGTTTCTGGAGTAAGGATGCCATCTTTGCAGCTGTCTACGAATCCGGAAATGAATGGGCAATGCCACTGTATGCAATTGCTATAGTAACTGCAGTAATCACTGCATTTTATACTACAAGAATGATTGGAATGGTCTTCTTTGGCAAGAAGAGCAAACACATTGAAAAGATGGAAGAAGAAGGACATCATATCCATGAAGCATCATTATCAATGTGGGTTCCTTATGGAATTCTTGCAGTTCTTACCATTGGAATTGGCCTTATTGGATTATCAACAGAAGAAGGACTTCACCACTTGTTTACAGAATATCTTGAAGAATCATTTGGTATTCACACTGAACACTATGCAGTTGAATCATCTGTTCTACCTGAATTCTTGCAAGGACTTAATCCTGTTGCACTTGGTTCATCATTAGCAGCATTTGCTATAGGCATTGGATTAGGATACATATTCTATATTGGTAGATGGGTTGATCCTGTAAAATTTGTAAATTCTAACATTTTCTTTTATGCAATTCACAAAATTATCTTAAACAGATGGTATCTTAATGCAATAATATACTGGTGCTTTGTTGTGGCGCCATTGTGGTTAACAAGAGGTGTATTCAGATACTTTGAAAAGACAGCTATAGATTACGGTATGAACGACGGAGTCCAGAAAGCAGTTGGATGGAGTGCAAAAGTTATTCAAGGAACTCAAACTGGTGTCTCACAATCATATCTATTCGTATTTGGAGCAGGATTACTATTCGTAGTTCTGATATTGTTGATGTAGGAGAATGATGAAATGTTAGAAATTACTTCTACTCCATTGGTATTAATTGCAATCTTGGGAACCGTTGGAATCCTTCTTCCAATTATTAGTGTTGCAAGAAAAGAACAAGGTTCTAACTCATTTTATGCCATAATTGCATTTGCGGCATTAATTGTATCCACAGCTTACGTTGGATACCAATTCATAAATGATAATGTAACCGCATCCGCTCTTTTCTCCGAAGATGTACTTGTTGATGATGCATTTGGTGGCTTCTTTGCAATAGCAATGCTAATTGTTGCTCTCTTCACTACTGTTGGCTCTTTCAATTACATGAGAAAACATAACTCTCCTGCTGTGTACTATTCTCTAATTCTACTAGCAACAATTGGTATGGTCTTAGTTGCATATTCTACTGACTTGGTAATGTTATTTCTTGCATGGGAGCTAATGAGTATTCCAACGTATGTTTTGGTCGGCTTTATGAAAAAGAACCCAAGCTCAAATGAGGCTGCTCTAAAGTATTTCTTGTTTGGCGCATTGTCATCTGCAATCATAGTTTACGGAATTTCAATCTCATATGGATTAACTGGTTCTACAAACATTGGAGAAGTTATCCAAGGTTATTCAACCCTTGATCCTTCTCTGTTGCCCCTTGCATTACTTTCGGTTGGAATGTTTATTGCAGGATTTGGATTCAAGATGGGACTTGTACCTTTCCATCAGTGGCTACCTGACACTTATGAAGGTGCACCATCCCCAATTACTGCCCTTCTTGCTGCAGCAACAAAGAAAGCAGGATTTGCTGCAACAATAAGGATTGTAATTCTTGGAATGGTTGTTCTCAATCTTGATTGGACATTAGCTCTTGGTATTATTGCAATAATGTCGATGACAATTGGTAACGTTGCTGCAATCATGCAAAAGAACATCTCTAGAATGTTAGCATATTCTAGTATAGCACATGCAGGATACATTTTAATTGGACTTGCAGTTGCTCCACACAGTTCCCTTGGCTTACAAGGATCTTTGTATCAAATTATGAATCATGCAGTAATGAAAGGTGCTGCCTTTATTGCTATTGCAGGTATTGTGACAACTCTTGCTGTAACTCATATTGATAAACTCAAAGGACTTGGAAGAAGAATGCCTATTACTGCTCTAGGTTTGGTTATTGCTCTATTTGCACTGGCTGGCATTCCTCCACTTTCAGGATTCTGGAGTAAACTGATGTTATTTGGTAGTGCATTAGATGCAAGCTCTGCATTATGGTGGGCACCATGGCTTGCAATTGCAGGTGTTCTTAACAGTGCATTATCTCTTGCTTACTATGGTTGGATTACACGAAAGATGTACTTTGAAGGAGAAAACGAAAAGAGAGTTACAGAACCAAAGTCAATTATTGCTGTTATGATTTTCTCAACAATCTTCTTAGTAGGATTTGGCATATATCCAGAACCACTAATTAAATTTGTAGAATTAGCAACTCCAGTAATTAGTTTAGGCCTTATGCCTTAAACGAAGTAAATTTAATTAAATTATCTAGATTAATCTTTGCATCATTATCTGGAATCTTTCTTAAATCAGCTCTTGCTTTTTCAGAATATTCTTTTAACAATTCTTCCATTTTATTAAAAACATCTCTTGGATCAGAACTTTTCTTAATTAACATATTAAACAATTTGTCTTCATTTTTCCAATCTAACAAATCATCTCTAATTTGATACGCAATTCCAATATTTTTGCCATATTCCGTTAATGCCTCAATTTGTTCTTCTGTCCCATTTGCAATAATTGCACCTGTTCGAGCCGCAACTTCAAATGCTGTTGCTGTCTTGTATTCAATTACTTTGAGATAATCATCAAATGTAACATCTTCACTAGTTTCTAATCTACTTTCAATCATTTCTCCTTCACTCATCAACATAGCAGTAGTAGCCAAATCTTTTGTGATTCTAGCATTATCCAGTCTAGAAGATATTGCAAGAATTAATCCTAAAACAAAATCTCCTGTAAGGACACTGGTATTGTATCCATATTTGATATGAAATGGATCCTTTTGCCTTCTCATTGTTTCATTATCAATAATGTCATCATGGATTATTGATTCCATATGCAAAAATTCAACAGCACAAGATGCTGCAAATGTATTTTCATCAATTTTACCCACGCTTTCAGCAGCTAGGGTCAAAATAATTGGTCTAATTCGCTTTCCACCATCTAAGGAATATTTTAGCGGCTCAATGAATTCTGATTCAGAATATAAAGCAAGTTCATTATCTAAAGCCTGATCTATCTTCTCAATATATTTTCCATAGGTCTGAAGCAGAGGATTGATCTCGATATTTTTCCTGTCCAAGATGGCCTGATCAAAAAACTTTATCATTACTAAATAAATCTTGGTGCTCCAGCCGGGATTTTCATCGATTGATTTTGAACCCGGGATCACTGCCTTGAAAGGGCAGTATGCTTGACCGGTCTACACCACTGGAACCCAAGAAAATTCTGTATTTTGACCATAAAATCTTTTGTAAACCACAAAGATTTTTTTATTGGCGGATTTGGAGATCAATCATGAGTATAATAAAAAGAATTGATGAGATGATTGAAAAGAGAAGTTTACTAAAACATCCATTATATCAAATGTGGTCTGACGGAAAGTTAACACAAGAGTCTTTGGCAGGTTATTCTAAAGAATATTTTCAACTTGTAAAAGCAGTTCCAACCTTTATGACTCCAATTATTGATAAGGCACCTGATTCAGTATTGGGCGAATTACTTGAAAACCAACAGGAAGAATCTGATCATATTAAACCATGGATTAACTTTGCAGGAGAACTTGGCGTATCTGAAGATGAACTAATTTCATACGCTGGATTAACCAAAACCTATCAGGCTGTATCTGATTTGAATGAATTAATGAATACTTTTGATGGCGGGGCATGTGCAATGTATGCCTTTGAAAAAGAAATTCCTAAAATCAGTCAAACAAAACTTGACGGATTAGCAGAATTCTATGGAATGACAAATGATAATGCGACAGAATACTTTAAACTCCATACTGAAGCCGACATTAGACATGCTGCTTCATGGAGGAATATTCTGGAAAAATCTTCCACTGATTCAAATAACTTGATTGAAATTGCAGACAAATCTATTTCTGCACAGAATCTACTGCTTGATAGTTGTTATGAAGAATACTGTTAATCTCATAACATTTTATACCCCAGAAAAAACTCATCTGCTTAGGGCCCGTAACTCAGCTTGGTAGAGTAACCGGCTCATAACCGGTGAGCCAAGGGATCGAAGCCCTTCGGGCCCATATTCTCCAGTGTTCGAGATCTGCTTTTAAGCAAATGAAATATGACATTATGGAGAAAAATAATGTCTAAAAAGAGAAAACCTCAACAAAAAAGAAAATTACTTCCTGAAAAAGAATTTGCAATCCTTGTGAATAACTTTGTCAATCTAATCAAAAAAGATCCTAATGCTGGAAAAAATAAGATAAAACGATATGTCATGGTTCTAAAACAACAGATTGATGACAAAAAACTAAATTCTACAAATGTATACATCAAAAACTATAAAATTGGGATAAATTGTATTTCAATACTAACCAATAATCTCTTTACTGTCATCTCTCGATTTTCATTTCTAAGACTTGCAAACATGATTATGCCGTAATAAGAAATTCTATATTTTAAAATCAATTTTTGATATTTTTATCTAAAAAAGTAGGTTTTGAAGCTAATCGTTGATGATCGTAATTTTTGTAGGAACAAAATTGAGCTTTATTGAGCTATTTTAAAACCCCTTTTGTAATCTAGATATGAAGACAATTCCAACGATCAACGTTAGCCTAATCTTATGCTAACCTTTCATAGAATCTCTAATTTCTGCAATAAAGACATCTGTGAAATGTCCAACATTGTCTACGTTATTGGTGCAGGACTCTCTAACGGATAGGTAACCGAATTCAAAGTATTTAGTTTCAGATGAATTTATTTTGGGACTTGAATAAGAGATAAAACGTATAGAACCTTAACGGATGCAATATTCCTAATCTATAATTCAATTTTAAAATATATGCATATCTTATATTCAACATTTGTAAAAAACTGTCATGGGTAAATCAAAGCTCCCAGTCAGTGCATTTATGGTAACAAATATTGCAACTATCCATCCACTAAATACTATTGAAGATGCTGCTAAGATATTCTATGACAAAAATATTGCTTCATTAATGGTCACAAAAGATGATAATTTAGTTGGAATAATTACAGAAAAAGACCTTATGACAAGTATATTGATTTTTGGTCACAACAAAGATACTCAAATAAAAAACATAATGACTTCTTCAGTGATAAGTGTAAATTCAGATGCCTCTATAATTGAGGCTACAAATATTATGATTGAAAAGAGTATTCACAAACTTCCAGTAATGGAGAATAATAAATTAATAGGACTGATCTCAGCAACTGATCTAATCACTATATTTTCTATGAGTGATGAAGATGATCTTGTAAAAATTCTTGGTACTCAATTAGGTCTGTAGTTTGTTTTTTGATTCTCATTTTTTACAATATCTAAAACAGACATTCATTTTAGTCTTAAAACCTAATTATGTTCTAATGTCATTGTATTAACAAAACTTGAAAGTTAATTTCCACGTCTATCTGCATCTCTTTTATTTCATAAATTGGTGGTGTATCAATGGATTCATGCCCTGAGTTTTTGAGGGTATTTAACTAATTTGATAAATCCCGCCAAGGGATACAAAGTTGATTTCAAATTAAATCTAAATATCTGTCACTTTTTTCGAATTGGAACTTTTCTAGAGACAAGTTACTATTTTACTCCGGTCGGGTTAGCATACCGTCCCTCAAGATTGGGACTTTTCTAGAGGCAAGTTGCTACCCTAGTCCGATCGATGTAGAAGGAACTGTTTTCAAACCTACAATGTTATAATGGAATCGCAGGACCAAACTTAACATATAGTTCAGTTATGTCTGTTCGCCGCATTTTTTTGAGTAATATTATAAAGATAGCCAACAGGAATCGCGAATCTGGATGATGAGGTCTCACACTGAACAAAAATGAAGGTTTTCCGTGTTGGGTTCCTCTTTTATCAATTGAGAACATAAGATTTGTTGTACATCCTACCGCAATCTTCTTGCTTCTTTCATTTTGTATAGTAAAAACCCATTCTACAAATCCTCTTGTTGATAAAATTTTCTTGCCAAATCTATCTTCTACGATTAATTTTTCATGACGCCTTTTGGGAACAAGAACATTTCCCAAGTAATTTCCAAAGTGATCTTCGATAGTATATCTTTTTGAACCGTATTCTTTTATTCTAAGACATATAGTTCCATTAACTTCAGTGACAATTATCATATCTTTTTTGTTTGTTCTAATCCTTCCAATCAAGTTTTGGTGTTTGTCAAAAATATCTCCAAATATTTCTTTTTTGTGTTCAACTGGAATTAGATAATATCTTCTGTTTCTAGCAAATAAAACCATGATTGTTACTAAAATAACACAATTGATACTTGGATATAATTTTAATATCTTCGTATGGAGAAGAGATTTGATTTGTTTCTTTTTAAAAAATTAATTATAATAATTTAAATTGCCTGAACAGTTATAATTCTCCAAGATCCTTCATTTAGTCTTTATAAGGTCCATTTTCTTCTAACATTGACATCCAAAAATGTTCTGTATTTGTCATTCTCAGTCAATTCATAATGATCAACAAAAATATCTACTTCATCAATATCAGGGAATCTAATTCCATAATCTTTTTTTAAAAACCATCCCGCAACTGGATAAATATTGTTTTATTAAGAAGTATAGTTACTTAATGTGAAATTTGACATGAAGGGCTCTTACTGCTATTTGTTTACACTAGGGTTAATGATATTATTTGGTGTTTCTATGGTCTTCTCTTACGATCTGATTTTTGCACAAGTTGAGATTCCTGATAGCCCCATTGACTTAGAGGCAGATGTTGTCTCCTCAACGCAAATAGATCTATCTTGGTCTAAATATGATGATACAGATATTTCTATAACTGGTTATAAAATCGAAACAAGAATAAATACTGACTCAGATTATTCAGTTGTTGTAGAAGATACAGGTAGTGTCGATACTAAATATTCACATACTAGTTTGACACCAAATACCGTTTATGCTTATAAAGTATCTGCGATAAATTCTGCTGGAGTTAGTGAATCTTCTAGTACTGTCACTGAAAAAACTCCTGGAAATGATTCTAGTGGATCAGATACTGACATAGAATACACAGATATTCCTACTGATGTAGCAGTCAGAGTAACGTCTTCAACATCTGTTGAATTAACGTGGGATCCACCAACTCATACCTATGGACAAACCATCCAAAGTTATACAGTCAAAGAGGAATTGGCTTCTGACGTGTATGAGGATGTTGCCACTGCTTCTGGTTCTGACACAAAGTACACAATATCTAATCTGAGTGCCGATAAAACCTATGTGTTTGTAATAGTGGCTAATTACGAACTGGGATCCAGTGATATTTCTAAAGAAGTTAGGGCGACTCTGAATTCTTCTGATACTGATGATAATACTGACAATGATGATACCGATAATAATAATACTTCAGAACCTGATGATGTACCTGACCGTCCTGATGATTTAGAAGCTGATGTTGTCTCCTCAACGCAAATAGATTTGTCTTGGAAAGCACCTGACGATGACGATAACAACAACGCTGGAGTAAATGGATACAAGATAGAAGTACAAAAAGAGGGTGATTCTTATGAGACAGTAGTTGAGGACACTAAAAGCACATCCACAACATATTCTCACACTGACCTTGATGCTGATACTAATTACACTTACAAAGTTTATTCAATAAACTCTAAAGGAGAAAGTACTAGAGCAGAGAGTGCTAGTGCAAAGACACTTTCATCTGATGATGATAATACTTCAGAACCTGATGATGTACCTGACCGTCCTGATGATTTAGAAGCTGATGTTGTCTCCTCAACGCAAATAGATTTGTCTTGGAAAGCACCTGACGATGACGATAACAACAACGCTGGAGTAAATGGATACAAGATAGAAGTACAAAAAGAGGGTGATTCTTATGAGACAGTAGTTGAGGACACTAAAAGCACATCCACAACATATTCTCACACTGACCTTGATGCTGATACTAATTACACTTACAAAGTTTATTCAATAAACTCTAAAGGAGAAAGTACTAGAGCAGAGAGTGCTAGTGCAAAGACACTTTCATCTGATGATGATGAGAATAACAATACCTCTCAACAAAACTCTTCTACATCTGATAATACCTCTCAACAAAACTCTTCTACATCTGATAATACCTCTCAACAAAACTCTTCTACATCTGATAATACCTCTCAACAAAACTCTTCTACATCTGATAATACCTCTCAACAAAACTCTTCTACAT